>JAABUH010000001.1_pt1 | contig 385882 bp, 379 predicted proteins | sample 5559121 | NCBI WGS metagenome assembly JAABUH01 (sample SAMN10711871, study PRJNA513364) | rock metagenome | isolation source: Antarctica rocks | place: Antarctica: Victoria Land, Battleship Promontory nord | collected 2015-12-28
GTGGTCACACTCTTGCAACGTGCTGGATCGGCTCATTGGTCCCCTCCTGTTCGTGTGGTCTCAACACACGCTTGAGCATGGAGCGGGCCACTGAGCCTCTCATTTCCAAAAACTGTCATAAAGTCAGTCCCCGTCCAGGGGGGAGGGGAGCTACCACGGGAAAGGGTGTCTCAGAGAAATACACTCTCCCTACTGAAACGGGAGCTACTACGGGAAGGAGCCTCTCTCAAGCTCTCCCCCTCCCCCCCGATGCGTGATGCACATTAGCGGGGATCGCATGAATTCGCGGGAAATCGGCAGGACGACAGATGACCTCGGTAGGCAATTTGGCGTCCCGCTGCCAAATCGGAAACTTAATGTGCATCAAGCATCCCCTGGAGGGGGAGGGGCTTGGGGGGGCGACGTGCCACATCGACTGTTCACAACTGATAAGCAGTCACCGTGAGGGGCGTCGGACCTCGCGAGATTAAGTTCAAGGAGCCTGCAGGGACGCGTCGTCGAGATTAATCCCGATTACCCGAGCGACATGCCGCAGATCGGCGTCGTTGGCGAGCAGGGAGGCGTCGGTTCGCCAGGCCACCGCTGCAATCATGCAATCGACCATGCCTCGGGGCGTAATTCCCGCGGCGCGACAGCGCCGGTAGATACGAGCCGCGCCCTCGAAGTCGGTAGTGACGTCGAACCGAAGCAACTGAAACCGCAGTAGCAAGCGGCGCAGGCCGGCCTCTCGGCGATCGTCGCGTGCCCCGGCCACTACCTCCATCAAGACGGGTTCGGTGAAAGCCAGGGGACCGTCTGTCGCGATAAGTTCGGTCAGGCGCTGATCGACGGCACTTCCGGTACCTCGATCATACTCGACCCAGGCCGAGGTATCGGCCAGGATCACGCGACCTCAGGCGCCGCGGCATCTACCGGCATGTCGGCCATTGCGCGCGCACCGCGCATCGCCAACGCCTCTTCACGCGTCATGGGCTGGCCCGCAAGGTAACGGAGGGCAAGGTTGACGGCATCCTTCTTAGTCCGAACACCATAGCGATCCATGATTATCTGGACATCCACGTTATCGATTTCGATATTCGTCCGGGCTTTACTCATACACCAAATGTACACCACGACTATGCGTACTTCCAATGCGTTTGGTATGGTTCGCCGGTACCCTGGCCGGCGGTGGATTCCCCGGGGATTGGAGGGAATCATGCGACTGCTACGCGGAAACGGCCCGTACGTGTCACTCCTTTTCCCAGTACCGACCGTTCGCCGGCAACCAGGGGACGCAATCATCGCGGTTGGTGGGCGGATTACGCCTCCCGAATGGTGGTACGAACCAGGGTCTTGTCGGCCACCGAGTAGTACAGGAAGATATCCTGCCCCTGCTGGACCGCCGAGGCGACGAAGGCGATATCGGTGTCTCCGGGTTCGCCAGAAGGCGGGATGATCAGTGGCTCGTCACCACGGTCGATCACCCGCAAACACTGCTCATCGAACTGGACCCATCCGATGCGCCAGTGCGCGTCGCGCGTCCCACCGTTATAAAACATCACGGGACGATCCGGGTCGGAGCATAGCACGGGGCCGGGGCTGAGATGCCAGTCGTCCCACTGGCCGGGACGTGCCTGGAAGGGCGAATCGCGAACTTCCCACGGACCGTCCACGGCGGGAGCGGTTGCCAGTCCAACCCGCGATGCCCCGCCGTGTGAGTACTCGAAGAACAGCCGCCAGGTCCCGTCGGCGGCTTGAAGGATCGACGCTTCCTTCGGGTTTTCCCGCTCCTTGGTATACGGGATGGAGACACCGCGCTTCTCGAGATGCTCGGCGTTCACCCCAGCAGCCAGCATGAGTTGCCCCCGCTCCGACCTCTGGTTCCAGCCGCTGTAGTAGACGTACGTCATGTCCTGCACCATGGCAAGTGTTGGATCCTCGCAACCATCACTGTCGTCCGCGTCCGGCCCGGGCGCGATAACCGGTTGATCTCCGACGGTAAAAGCCAGGCCATCCCGTGACGTGCCGTAGTGGACCCGTGAAACTTTTTCCGCCGGTATGTCCGAGTGATTCACGACGCGGAGCAGAAGTCCATAGGTCTGATCCTCACGCCAGACGAATGGGCTCAAGGTGTACATCTGGGCGAGTGGCCCCGGGCACTTGATTTCCAGGGATGCCGTCTCCCCGACGGTGAACGTAGTCACGCCCCCTGCCCCTGGTTCTGCATCAGCCCGCCATCCATCACGTAGGTGGAGCCAGTGACGTAATCGGCATCGCTCGACGCCAGGAAGACGGCCAGGCGGCCGACCTCCCACGGCTCGGCGGCCCGCTTCAAGGGAATGCTCTGCACCTGTTGTTCGAGATATTTCGGATCGTCGATTGCCTTCTGATTGAAGGGCGTGAGCACCATACCAGGTGCGATGTTGTTCACATTGATCTTGAGCGGCGCCAGCTCGAGCGCCAACGTGCGCGTCAGATTGCGCTCGGCGCCCTTGGCACAATCGTAATCCGCGGCGCCGGCGCGTGCGATCTCCTGGTGGACGGACGTGACGTTGATGATTTTGCCGCCTCCTCCGGCCGCCGTGCGGATCTGGATGAATCGGCGGCAGCAGAAGAAGTATCCGTAGAGGTTGGTGCGGATCGCGTTATCCCAGGTCTCCGTGGTGAGGTCGGCGACCTTGGTCCCCGAGGCATCGACCCCGGCATCGTTCATCAGAATGTCGATGGTCCCAAAGGCTTCGAGCGCTGCATCGAACAGGCGCTCGACCGCTGTCTCATCGCGCAGGTCGGCCTGCACCACTGTGGCACGCCGCCCAACCGCTTCAATTTGCTGCCGCGTGCTGTTCGCGCCCGCTTCATCCTCCAGGTAGTGCACAACCACGTCTGCGCCTTCCCTGGCAAACTCCAGCGCGGTTCCCTGGCCGATCCCGGAATCCGACCCGGTGATCAGCGCTACTTTCCCTTGTAATCGTTCGGTCATTTCGGTATCTCTCCTTCTCCTGCTATGCGACACGTACCGGCACGTGATGATAGCCCGATGCGCCCGATGGCACTGTGCCTTCTATCTTCACAATCTGGGGCGCGCCCGTGCCATCGACGGCCCGTACGCTCAGATCGTCGCTCCCGGTCCCCGGATGGGCCCAGCGCCAGGTCCAGAAGACCCACGACTCAGACGACAGGGGCGGCTTCAGCGTGGCTTTGTTCCAGGTCTTGCCGCCAGCGATGCTGACCTCGACGGTGCGGATGCCGCGCGTGCCGGCGAACGCGATCCCTTGCACTGTTACGGGGCCGTGGATCACGGTACCCGGTTTCGGCAGATCAATCCTGCTGCGGGTTTTCAGCGGCCGGCCGCTCCAGCCTTCACCCTCATAAAAGTCCTTGAACTCGGTGTCGATGACTTCAAGGCCGACAATCCACTTGGCGCTCTTCTCGCCGTAGTATCCAGGGACAATCACCCGTAACGGGAAGCCATGCCGGGTCGGCAGTGCAACGCCGTTCATCTCCCAGGCGAGCAGAGCTCGGTGCTGGAGCAGATCCTGAAGCGGGAGGGTCGAGGTGAACCCGTCCGCGGAATGGAAAATGACTCGATTCCCCGGGCTTTTCACACCGCCACGGTCGCGCAGCACGGCTTCGAGCGGAACGCCACGCCATACGGCGGTGCTGATGAGGTCTCCTGAAACCTCGTTCGAAATGCACTCCAGGGTGATGACGCGCGTCTCATTCGGCAAGCGCTGGAGGGAAGCAAGGTCATACTGCCCGGACGAACCTACCAATCCGTTCACGTCGAGCGCCCACCGCTCTAGGCTTGGAGCAGGATCGACGACGTTCTTGGTGACCACGTAGAAATCGGCATTTGGCGTGATGGCGCTCACTCCCCGCGGTCCGGGAACGTTAAGATGACCATCGTAGGAGGCGGAGCGAGAAAGGAGATAGGTTAACAGTCCGCCGACCGCGCCGCCGCCGACCACCAGCGTCCCACCAGCGGCGAGAGCGGATCGCGCCAGCAGCATGCGCCGAGCGATAGGTATTGCCGACGACGGCGTCGGTTCCTGCACGCCCTGAGACGAACTGGGACTCTGAGCCGGCTGGGACCTCGTCAGCAGGCGGTAGGCGACCGCCAGCACCGTTGCGTAGCTGGCAAAGACCAGGCCAAAGGTCAGGAATGTTACCAGGCGTCCCGGCGGCGCTGTATAGCCGTACAGATTTTCCGGCAGTACCGGCCAGAAGATCGCCACGCTCACCACCCACATCACCACGGCCAGGCCGATCGCGACCAGCGCCACGCGCCGGGTTGTCTCAGCCGATGTGTTCTCTGCGTCGCCCCTCGAACGTCGCAGAACGACGACGAAGAGGATCCCAAGGAGTGTGCCGAAAGCCCACTGGCCGAGCAGTGTCATGCCAAGAGGAGGTATTTTCCCGAACGTAACCAGCAGGCGCACGATGAGTGTCGCGGGTAGGTATGGCAACGTGCGCTCAGCGAGAAGCTCGGGCACCGTGGGTGTACCCAGCAGGAAACGCAGCGCGAGCATGAGGGCGATGGCGACCGTGGAGGCAATAAAGCCTGCCGCAATCCCTGAAACGAGCCATTCCCTGTTCTTGATCAATCGCATGATAGTCCTCCTGTCACCGTAGGTATTTCTAGTCGCCTCTGCGCTCCGTATGGAGGTTCGGCGCAATACCACTCCAACTGAGCAGCTCGTTCAATCCGCATCCGTTGCATGGCGCACTCGAGGTCGAGACGAGCGGCGCAGGCGTGCACGCCTGGTTGGTATTCAACAACCGCTCCGAAGCGCTCGAACTCGAGACCACGCGAGCGCAGAGCTCGCACGTGCCGTGCCTCACACACACTGAGCCATAGGGAGCGGTTGTTACTCAGCGCCCACTGGACGATGGCCCGGCCCAGATGATCGACCGCCGAGCGCCCGTCTCGGTCCCGCTTCCCACGCCAGGACGGATGAATCACGAAGCGGGACACCTCAAAGGTGGCATCCCGGCTGTACTGGAGTGGTTCGTTCGCCAGCAGGCGTACAAACTCGCGTTCGAGCATGAAGTTGGACGGAGGGACCAGAACGCGAGCGTACCCCGCCAGTCGTGTGCTGGCACCGTCGGACACGAACAAGGTGAAGTGATATGCGAGCGGGTCGCAACGATCCCATTCGTGCCCATTGGCCGGATATGGCACCCAACCGAGTTCGCGCGCAAAGACATCGGCTCGGAGACGAAGCGCGGGGGCCAGCATGCCGATGTCTGAGGCGCGAAGACGGCAGGTAACAAAGGAAACGTGAGAGGCAATCGTGGCTGGCTGGGATAGCGGGACAAGCGTGCTGTGGGCGTGCATCCTACAGGCTCCACTGGCTGCCGCAGCCGGCGCATTGGGACCATGGCGAATCACTCTCGAATGCGGCGCGGAAGGCGCCGTAGCGTTCTCCCGTCCAGATCTCCTCGAACGGTTCATTGAAGACGTTTCCCAGCACCTTCTCGCTCCGAGGGCCAGGGTTGAACGGGGCGAAGCAGCATGAATAGACGTTGCCGTGAGCTGTGATGTAGGCCAGCGTGTATGGGCGCGCGCACCCCGACCAGGGGCGAGGATCGACCAATTGGGCGCCCGGCCCGAGATAGGCCGCCGGCGTGGCAGCGCCGGTGGCTCAGAACGCTATCCCCAGAGCGCGGCAACGATCCTCCGCCTGGCGTAACAGCGCGAGTTCTTCGACCTGGACGCGCCGGAATAGTGTCTGATCCTCCTGGGCGAGGCCTTTGCCGAAATAGATGAAGCGCTGCACGTAGACCTCCTGCACCTCCATATCCGCCGCTATGTCAACTAGCAGGGGTAGTTCGTGGAAGTTCTCCCGCATCGCCGTAAACCACAGTGAGGTCCGCGGAAGCTCCTCGCCCAGGCGGCGCTTGAGTGCCTCAAACGCCTTCACGTTCTTCACTATGTGTGGAAGTGCTCGATGATTGACGCCTCGAATACGGGCATAGGTCGCGGCCGTTGCGCCGTCGATGGAGATGCGTAGCTCGTTTAACCCGGCATCGATCAGGGCCCGTCCGCGGGACTCATTGAGCAGCAGCGCATTGGTGTTGAACAGCACGTGTACGCCACGCGCCCGCAGGTAGCTGACGATGACCGGCAGCTCGCGATTCATGAGTGGCTCGCCGAGTCCATGTAAGACCACGCGACGTAGCGCCGGGAGCTGCTCGACAATGCCCCGAACCTCGTCGAGCGATATATCTCGATCGAGTTCGCGACTGAGGTGGGTGCGAGGGCATTGATCGCAGTGCTCGTTACACCGGGTCGTGCTCTCGATGTAGAGTTCCTGGGGGAGCGGTGGATGATCGCTCCGAGGCGGGACAGCGGTGTCCCGCACAGCCGGGCGAGAGAGTATGATTGCCATTATTCGAACTTCCTTCCTTCTTTACCTAAAAGCTGGAGCGTTCAGCTTGCAGCCTCATGAACGACACGTACGTTTGCGCGAGCCTGACTTTTGCCGGTAGATGGCCGGTACGTCGCTCGGTGAGCACCGTACACCCCGAGCGCGGCCCCGGCAGCTACCAGGTACTGGACACTGACCAGCCACTCTGGACCGCCGCTGTTGGCGATGTAGTAGAGAGGAGCGACACCGAGAAAGATCCACAGCCCGAACACGAGTGAACCAAGGGGAGAGACGATCGGGCTTTTGAGGAACATGGCACAGAGTGGCAGCAGGGCGATCGCGTACCAGGGAAGCATCTGGGGCGAGAGGGCGAGCCAGGCTGTCACCACGACCAGCACCGCCATCTCCGCGGAGAGGGCATCGCGCCGGCGCCCGATGAAAACGCCCACCAACACCAGCCCAGTTAGGAACAGGACGACACCGTACACCGGGACAGCACTCGACGTCACCGGCGACAGAAGCCACTGAGTGGCCAGTGGAACGCCCCCTTCCACCTGGCTGAGATACGTCGACAAAAAGCCGCCGGCTCGAATTCCTTCAGCCAGGAAGGGGGCGTAGCCCAGCAGGAGGGTCAGCCCAAATGCGAGGTACAGACTACGATCTCGCCGTCGAGCGAGCGCTAGCAGGAGCAGCGCCGGATACAGCTTGACCAGGGTAGCGAGGGCCAGGAGCACTCCCACCACGGGACGGGCGGCGCGCCATCGGTGGTGCTGGGACACCGTAAGGGCGCTGACCCACAGGGCGACAGCAGCCGCGTCCACGTGTCCGTTCATGCCCACTTCCACGATCAGCAATGGGGACCAGAGCACTACGATGATGCGCCGCGGATCGTGACCTTGAGCTTGTAGCAGCAGGCCAAGGGCCACGGCAAGTATCGCAACGAAGACCAGCATCTCTGCCTTGACGGCCCACTCGCTGCTGGGCAGGGCGAGGTATGAAGCGAGAAACAGCCCCTGCGCCCCGGGCGGGTAGATGGTGGGTACGTGTACCCAGTACAGGTGGGGATAGATGAGTCCGTCCCGGAGATAGTGCAGCGCGGGAGCTGACGGGGGCAGGAGATAAGGGCTGAGGTGATGGGAGGTGAGTCGTGCATCCCACACGTAGCGATAGAGGTCGTCGGACAGGAGGGGATGGAAGGGGGAAACCATCGCCAGGAAGACGCAGGCGCCACCCACAATGACGACCCACTCAACGGCACGCCACAGCGGCTGCTCTGGAGCAGGCCCAGCAATAATCCACCAGCTTGCCGCGGCGTACGGAAACGCGAGAAGCAGCAAAATGACCGCGACGCTGACCTCCCGACCTGGCCTGTCTCCGACCATCGACCAGAGGGACCAATAGCCCGAGCCGGAAATCAGCGCGAGGAGAAGGAGACCACAGGGGCGTATCCAGTCCCGACGGACGGTCATCGTGTCCGGAGCGGTCGTGGCATACTCGACGGCGATCAACTCAAGCACGCCCATCCAGCGCAAAGAGCTTCAGCTCCCCGAGCCGCTGTAACTCCCTGACCGTATGGGGAGCCTTTTGGGCCCCGGGCTCGTGCAGGGCATGCTGAAGGCGAGGCAGATCGGTCACTTCGTCCACATCAAAGGCAGGCGCCAGGAGCGCGACCGAACAGTCCAGGTCGGCGGCGCGTATCAACGTTTCGGCTAGCACCAACGAAGTGCTCATCCGAATGCCGGTGAACAGATTTGGCGGCTCTGGATAGAGATGAAGCTCGATGAGGTAATACCCGCAATCGTCCGCCGGCCCCACCACGACGTCCCGCTCATCCAGGCAGTCAAAACTCTCCCGCACCACCGAGGGGGCGAGCTGGGGAGAATCAGAGCCCATAATGACCAAGCGCTGATACCCTGCTGCGGCGGCATCGAGGGAAATGTTGTAGAGGCGGTCGGCGAACTCCGCGCCACGCTGCGGCAATATCGTGGCGTCCGGGCCGATCACAGTCGTCAGGACGTGAATAGTTGGACCGCACGACCAGTACAGGTGGTAGCTGGCCGTGGCTTGCGCAATGGCGAATCGTTCGCTCAGGTCGCAGAGAAAGGCCCGGTAGAGCTGGGCGGCGTTCTCGTATCCAATCGACGCGCCAAGTCTCGTCTTTACCTCGTGAGCTTTGGGGAATTTAGCGACGATGACCAGCGCGTCGCCACTGCTGGTCTGCGGGCGCCCGAGCGCGGGTTGCCATGCGCTTCGTTCTCCGACCTCAGCGCCGGTCACATCACACCACGCCGGCCCGAGGGTATTGGCGAGTGTTGTAGGCGTTCCTCGGGTATCCAACGCGCGTGTCGGAGGATGGTGGTCAGAATCGACCATCCCGCCCGGATCGAGCCGATCACGGTGCCCGAAACCTTCGACCTGCCGCCGCGACGAGGATGGTAATCAACCGGCGTCTCGACCAGACGGTATCCGGCGCGTGTCGCCTTGACCAGCATCTCGGTCGACCATCCGTACGTCATCTCCGACATGCCGAGCGCAAGCAGCACTTCTCGGCGGATTGCTCGCGTCGGTCCGAGATCGGTAACTGCCACACCGCAGAGAATCCGCATCAGATGCGCCGCAACCGCGTTCCCAACGCGCTGTTGAAGGACCAGCGCCCCGGGGTCGCTACGACCCAGCGTGCGCGACCCCATGGCCAAATCTGCCTCGCCCGCCAAGACCATGCTCGTCACCAGCGCTGCGCCCCTTACATCGTCGCTGCCATCGGCATCCATCAGGAGGACCACATCGCCAGCTTCAGCCTGCAGGACTCCTGCCAGGCAGGCCGACCCGTAGCCACAGCGCGGTTCGCTCACCACCTGTGCACCCGCGGCGCGAGCGACGGCCGCGGGTGCATCCGTACTGCCGTTGTCGACCACGATGATCCGGGCGATGGGCAGTGTGTGCATCGTCGGGTCATCGAGCAGAGCGCGCACGTTCTCCCCGACGGTGCATTCTTCGTTCAAGGCCGGCATCACAACCGTCACGTTCGCCGGCCCAGGCGAGGTGCGCATCATGGTCGATGCCCGGTAGTTGCCATCGCGTGACTGTCGTGCACTCGAGCTTGAGGATTCACTGTCCAGCCCTTTCGAGCGGCCATTGGCGGCGAGACCGGTCGTGATCGACCGGCGTGCGGGTAGACAGGAGGCGAGAGCGGGACGGCGGAGTGCCATCCCGCTCTCAAAAGGAGGAAGCGGGGCGCCTAGTTGGGCAGGGGGTTCGGGACCAGATCGGCTGCGGGCCGATGATTGAGGAAGGCCAGAACGGGACAGTTGATGATGAACCCGGCCGAGCCGTAGGGCATGCCCATGGGGCCGGTAATCAGGCCCTTCACCGCGAGGGTCAGCACCTGGTTCTCGTCCTTCTGACGAGTGTTCAGATGATGGGCAATCGCGAATGGAGTCCACACCCCTACCTGCGCGTCCCACAGCGGACTGTAGGCATTGGCGTGACGCGGATCGCTCAGCGTGGGGAAGTCACCCTGTACGTTGAGAGAGTCGCCGTGGTAGTTCGCAAGAGCATTCAATATGTCGCCTCGCTGCATACTGGCGTCACCCACGCCGGCGCCGTCCAGAATGTTGTGCGCCAGCCCCTGGGCCTGGGGGTTGTTCCGGCCGGTCTGACCGTTTGCCATGACGAAGATGCGCTCGCGGGCGGAACCCAGGAAGTCATCGCCGCCCAGGAACGGGGATTTATTGAGCGCGGGAACGAAGGTCGCGCGTTCGATGGTGGCTGCAGCTGGATCGGAAGCTTCCGTGCTGAGGTACAGGATCTCTTGACCTGCGTCGAAGCCGCGAATCGCAAGCATTTTCACAGTTGCGTGCTGCGTATCGATGGCCATCACCCGGTCAGACGTATTGGTGTGATGGATAACGTCGAAGGGTCCACGACCAGTGGCGATGATGGGGGCGTTGTACACCACGCTCGAGCCACGGAATCGAATGAACGGACTGTACAGCGGACCACCCACGGCGCCCGGCTGCGCCTTGGCGGGCGGGAAGCCAGTGGGTCCCGCGACCAGGATGCGACTCTGGGCAAACTTCGGGATGCCCTGAAAGTGAACCAGGCCCTCCTGGAATTTGGCAGTGGCGGGAGCCGTGATGGTGGCTTTCTGCACGCACACGCTACAACCGATCTCCATGTTGGCCAGCTTCGGGGCAAAATTGACGTTCAGGTCGTGCGCCAACCCAAAGTCGGAGGCATCGGTGATGATGTACCACACCGGTGTGCCATGAAAGGTGCCCTTATGCAGCCGCATTGTCACGATGTCTCGCGTGAGGTCCATGTGCAAAATGCTTCTGACGGTCAGCTTACTCGCTGGAAAGCTCTGTGCCGGGTGGTGGGCCGGAGTCGCCAGTGCGTGCCCCACCAAGGTACCGGGCACCAACGCCGCCAACAGCGCCGCGAGTCCTACTATGCGTTTCCTATGGGATTTCTGTGTCATGCGTGCTCCTCTAAAATTTGCATCCACTCGGCATGGCGCCTTCACGCCGCACAGAGGTCGTGCTTGAACGGGTCTCACCTGGCATCATCCGACACGCATCTCACAGAGCCGTCATAAACATTACGATTCCGTGACCAACACGTCGGGAAGCAGGATCGGAAGCGTCTGTTATCCAATACGGTTGACTGAAGAGAATCTCAGACGGACTTCCGCCTTGCACCGGCATCACCGTGCGAGGCTGCATTCCCCACTAACACCGCCCAACGTGCTGGCCTGCGGGCCAGTCCCGGCCAGGACGGCCGGGCTACCGGACGCACACGGCGCGAGCGTTGGGAGACCGGATGTACACGGCGCGAGAGGTGGGCGACCGATACGTCGTCACCGGCCGAGAGCGGCTGGTAGCCCGACCCCTTGCGGGCGGGATCGGCCCGCAGGCCGACACTACGGTGCTATCCGGCCAGGATACCCCGCCATGGCGGAGCACAGGACGACCGGGATACAGGCGCCGTCGCCTATCTCGCGCTGCCGCCGGATAGATTACGGCGCCGAGTTGAGAGGGAGCGTAAAGACGAAGCGAGCACCATGCGGCTGCACGTTTTCCACCCACATGCGTCCAGCGTGGGCCTCGATGATTGCTTTGGCAATGGCCAGGCCTAATCCGGTGCCATCCCCCTGCCGCGTCCGCGATTTCTCTCCGCGATAGAGACGATCGAAGACAAACGGAATATCCTCCGCTGGGACGCCTCCGCCATCGTCGGCCACTTCGACCGTGACCTCATCAACTCCGGCCCTGATTGCTACTCGTATAGCCCCGCCCGGCGGGGTGTAGCGGATTGCATTGTGGATAAGGTTGGTGACCACCCGCTGCATCTGGGTCGGATCGAGCGGAACCAGGGACAGTTCCGGTGCCGCCTCCATACTCAGGTCCATCTCTTTTTGAGCTGCAAGCGGGCGGAGCCCCTCGATCGTCTCGGTGACGAGTTCGTAGAGATTCACCGAAACAGTGTCGAGTTCCGAGCTGCCACTCTCAAAGCGGGAGAGATCAAAGAGCTCGTCGATCAAGCGGTCGAGGTATAAGAGTTCCTCATGCATGCGGCCGTGGTAGTCGGCAACGGTCACAGCGTCCCGCACCACACCGTCACGAATCGCCTCCACCATGCTTCGCACCGCGGTGAGAGGCGTCCCAAGGTCATGAGATATAGCCGCGACGAGATTGCGTCGCGCCTGTTCCTGCGCACGCTCACGTCCAGTCGAGCGGCCGAGCTCTTCGGACATGCGGTTGAACGCAATTGCCAGCTCGGATAGCTCGTCGCCGGATAGAACCTCAACCCGTGTATCAAACTGCCCAGCGCTTACTCGCCCGGCTGCCTCCCGCAGAGCACGGAGATAGCCGGTAACGCTAAAGCTCACAGTAGCCGCGAGACCAAGGGAGATGATGAGAAAGCACAGGAGCAAGAGGATGAGCAAATTCGCGTCGCCGGGGTGCTTGAACATTACCAACGGTGTGTACAGAATGGTAATGATTGCAACCAGGCTCCCAACGAGATAGCTCCCACCAACTTTTAGCGACAGGCGCGGCAGGAACTGCATCCCGAACAGGACCATGACCAGGCCAACACCCAACGCCAGGAAACCCGAGATGAGCACCGAGATGACGATGGTCCAGGTCGAGGACGACGACTCATGAAGCAGGAAGGCCGCTCCTACCAACGCGCAGAGGATTGCCCCCGTCAGCGCGCCGGCGCTTACCAGGAGAGACCGCAGCCACAGGCTCAGTCCTGAAGCTTGTACCCGGCGCCCCATACCGTCTTCACATACCGAGGTCGCATTGGATCCGGCTCGATCTTCTCCCGAAGCCTGCACACCAACGCCGTAACCGCCGTCTCACCGTTTCCAGAGTGGTAGTCCCACACCTGATCCAGGAGTTGATCGCGCGAAAACACCTGCATTGGGTGCCTCGCCATGAACGATAAGAGGTTGAACTCGTGGGGCGTCAGATCCAGCGACCGGCCATCGTGTTCGACCACCCGCGTCTGCAGGTTCAGACGAAGGTCGCCAACCCGAATGATGTCGTCGAGCTGGGGCTGCGGGGTGACACGCCGCAACACGGCCTGAACTCGAGCTGCCAGCTCGCCCGGGCTAAACGGTTTGCCCACATAATCGTCTGCCCCCAACCTGAGTCCCAGAATCTTATCGGTATGCGTCTTCTTGGCCGTCAACATGATGATTGGGACGTTGGAGATGGCTCGTAACCGGCGGAACACTTCGTGGCCGTCCATTCCCGGCAACATGAGATCGAGCACCACGAGATCGGCATCGGAGCCAAGCGCGAGAGCCTCCTCGCCGTTAGCAGCAATCACCGTAAGGAATCCATCCGCCCGGAGATAGCGTCCCACCACATCGCAAATCGTCGGCTCATCGTCGACGACCAGCACCTTTTCCATCACGTGCCCCCTCCATGTCCATAGCGCTGCCCAGCGGAGAATGGCTACTGTTTGTTCCCTGTAGCGCCTTTGAGGACGCTGCATCCGTAGGTAGCCGAGAGGGTACATCAATCAACCGGAGAGCGGAATCACCTGACTGTACGCCCACTATATACCACGTGGTATTCTCCGCAACTCCGTCTTTGCGCCAATTTGCTTCCTTATCCTGTAAAATTCCTCTCACGGCTGCTCGGTTTGAAGCGGCCCAGACGTGCCCCCGTGTAGACGCAACACGAGACAGCAGGAGTCCTTTGTGACCGAATCGGTCGAACCCACCGTCCCGGCATCGCAACCGCCGGTTCGCAGGCGTCTGCTTGCCGATACGCGTCCGTTGCGGGAGTCGCCGGAGTACCGGCGGCTGATAATCGCCGGGGCCCTGTCAGCTGTGGGCAGCCGGATGACCGCAGTCGCCGTGCCCATCCAGGTCTATGCCCTCACGCATTCCTCGCTTGCCGTCGGCTTGCTTGGGCTTGCTGTCGCTGTGCCTCTGATTACGCTGGGTTTGCTCGGTGGGTCCTTTGCCGACGCCGTGGATCGGCGCACCTTGGTCCTGGTGACAAGCAGTCTGCTGGCCGTCATCTCCCTGATATTCGCCGCGCAGGCGCTCCTCGACCTGCGCCAGGTCTGGCTGCTCTACGTCTTGACCGCATTTCGGTCCGGCCTCTTCGCGATCGACCAGCCGGCTCGTCGGGCGTTCATCCCGCGGCTGCTCCCACCCGACCTGTTCCCGGCCGCCGCCGCTCTGTCGTTCCTGTCTTTCCAGATCAGCCTCATTGTCGCCCCGCTGCTGGCGGGTGTGATCATCGCGGCGGCCGGTCTCCAGACGGCCTACCTCGTCGACGCGGTGAGCTTCGTCTTTGCGATCTACGGCGTCCTGCGACTGCGCCCGATGCCGCCACAGGCCAACGTCAACGGGAAGCACGCTCGAAGCGCGATATCATCGGGGCTCGCAGCGGTGGCCGAAGGGCTGAGGTTCGTGCGCCATCAGCCGGTCCTTGCCATGGTCCTCCTGGTCGACCTCAACGGTACGATCTTTGGGATGCCATTTGCGCTGTTCCCCGCGCTCGCGGCGATCCATTTCGGTGGCGGAGCGCGAACCGTCGGGCTGCTCTACGCGGCCCCGGCCATCGGAGGTCTCCTCCTCAGCGCCGTGTCCGGTCCCCTATCACAGGTCCGCCGGCAGGGGTTGGCCGTGCTGCTCGCCGTCGGAGTGTGGGGCATGGCGATCACGGGCTTCGGTCTCACGAGCTGGCTGTGGCTTGCCGTGATCCTGCTCGCCGTGGCCGGCGCCGCCGACGTGGTCAACGGCGTGTTCCGCTCATCGATTCTGCAGGTCAACACCCCGGACGCGCTGCAGGGAAGGGTCAGCAGCGTGGGGTATGTGGTGGGCGCCGGCGGCCCGAGCCTCGGTGATGTCGAGGCCGGCGTAGTCGCGGCGGCCACCTCGCCGGTCATCAGCGCGGTCAGCGGCGGACTTGCCTGCCTGGTAGGCGTGGTACTGCTCGGACTGGCAGGTCCTGATCTCGCCCGCTACGACGCACGCAAGCCTCGGGATGCGTCCGCAGGTGTCGACTAAGGCCGATTTGGAGTTGCCTGGTACGCACGGCGGGTTCGCGATTCCCACCGGCGACGGGTAGCGGTCTCAACTGGTCTAGAGCTTTCAGTGGCTCAGGCGGTGATGTCAGCGGTGCGCAGTTCCCGCGGCACGGTCCATTTCGGCCTGCCCGTACGTCCCCTCCTTGCGCGCGACGATTAGCGTGTAACCCAACTTCCCCTCCCTCACCGCCTTCTCCGCAGCCCGAGCCATGGCCCTGGCCCCGTCGATATCCACCTCCGGTAGTGACAGCTTGCCCAGCTTGAGGAGAAGTTCCGCTCCCAGCAGTTTGCCCCGGATTCAGGTCACCATCTCGCCAAGCGCCTCGTCGTGCGGTTCGACTAGAGCATCGGAGAGACCGGCGCTACACAGGTATCGCACGTACTCCTGCGCCGGTCGGGCATCCGCGATGCAGGCGATCCAGGCGAGGAGACTATCGAGCTCGGCGGGCAACTGGCCCGAGCGAGTCAGGTCGGAGAGACCGACCGCGCCGCCGGGCCGCAGAACGCGGGCGAACTCTGACGCTGCCTTCTCCTTCGAGGGGAAGATGCAGAAGGCACACTCGCAGAGGACCGCGTCGACAGACGCGTCCGGTAGGGGCAAGTGTTCCCCGTCCCCCACGCGAAACTCGGCCAGATCCTCTATTCCCGCGGCGCGTGCGGACTCCACGGCCCGAGCGATATTCAGCGCGCTGAGGTCCACGCCGACCACGCGGCAGCGAAAGGCGCGCGCCAGATGCACCGCTGACGCGCCGTGGCCACAGGCGACATCGAGCAGAATACTATTCCGACCCAGGACGAGTAGCTCACCAAGGCGGTCGGTCAGCACCAGCCCGCCGGGATGGAACGATTCGCCCAGCAGAACGCGCACCCAGTCGTTTTCGTAGACGGCGGCACAGCACGCCTTACGCTCGGAATACTCGGCGGTCATTGTGCCCTTTCTGCTCCGATCGGAACGTTCGTATCGCTTCACCACGTGCCCATACGAGAGACTCCACTGTTATTCGTTGTGTCCCGGGCCACCAGACAGGCGTCACAACGCATGGTCCGGGAGCGGAGTGTCGAAGGAAAAGGTGAGCGGCGCTGGACTGTACGCCTCGGCGTCATGTCGTGCTCTGGCCCGGGCGCGCGTGCGATGTTCCAGCTGAACACGGGCCTGCTCCCGGTACCCGGCGTTGTTGTAAGCGCAGAAGGGGATCTGCTTGCCGTCCGGCAGAAGTATCTCTTTGCAGCACTTCATGACATTCTTTTGATTGAAGGTCCACGGGTCCATGAAGTCCTGCAGCATGATCATGAACATGTGGTCTGCGAGCGCTCCGAGATCCACTCCGTCGGCCAGCCCACAGGCCGCGCACGACAGCGCGAACTGGCCTGCTGCCTTCTCGGATCCCGGGACAACCGAGGAGGACCAGAGCCCCTCCAGAGCCTGCTGAAGGTCGGCGCCGAGGTCGGGCGCAGCGCGATTGGTGATGTAGTCGAGATAGTCGTCCACGTTGAGCAGACGAGTCAGCGGGGTGACGGTATCGCCGTCGATATAGGCGTAGGTGACGGAGTTGCAGGTGGGGAAGCAACACGGAACTGGAACAAAGTCGCTCCGCAGGAAGGTTCCTCCGGTCTGTCCCTCGAGTGATGCCAGGATATCGGGGATGGTCATACGCTGCATCGGATCGTGCCGGCCGTGGCGGCCGGAGTGAAATGCCGGCTGAAAGCTAATCCCTTTCACCGCCGGATGCTCGATGCCAAAGCGTACGATCGAACCGATCTCGTGCTCATTCACCCCCGCGCTCGATGGCCGGCACGAGGATAACGCCGCAGCCGATCTCGGCCAGGCGATCAAGAGCCCGGATTTTTTCGGGCAGAATCCCTGGCTCGCCTCGGATGATGCGATATGTTTCTGGCTCAAAGCCGTCGAATTGGAAGTAGATCGAGGGTCGGACCTCGGCCAGGTCTGCCAGGAAGCGGTCGTCGTTGGCAATCCGCTTGCCGTTGGTATTAAGCATCACATGCCAGATACCGCGATCCTTGGCAGCCTGGAGCATGGGAATGATCTGACGATGGATCGATGGTTCGCCGCCGGAGAATTGGACGACCTCCGGGTTCCCCTCGGTCTCGACCAGGTGATCGAGAATTCACTCCACCTCTTCCAGGGTGAGGTTGAAGCCGACCCCGGCATTGGCGAAGCAGAGGGGGCAGTCCATGTTGCAGCCGCTATTGACTTCGATGATGCCCAGACAGGCGTGCTGCTGGTGATCCGGGCATAGACCGCAGTCGTGGGGCAACCACGATCGATCTCCGTAGTGAATTTGAGCGGGATGGTACCCGGCTTGTTGAACTTCGAGTGGGCGGTGTATGCCTCTGCATCCCCGTACACCAGCCCCTCAAACTGTCCGTGGCGCGGGCAGCGCTTCCGCATGTACACCTTGTTGTCGCGTAGCAGGATGTGCGCGTCGATCACCCGGCGGCACTCGGGACAGATGCTGCGTATCAGCTCGTAGAACGCGTAATCGGCATCCTGCTTCACTGCTGCGACAGTCTTCGGCTCGATAACTTCAGTCACGTACACTCCTGTGTCTCGCCCTGTGCGAGTCCATATCGTAAGTGTTGACCAGCTTTACGCTGATGCCTCCCCAACGCAGCAGCACGGTCTGGGTTTTTCGCGACTGTGAGGACCATTACAAGCCTTTCAGCGCGGTCCACACGTGGGCTCGCCCTGGGGGATATGGATGTTGCCATTGTAAGGGCGGATGCTCTACCACTGGCGGAACGCGTACGTGATCTAGCCATAGGCCACTGTACGAGCGGTTACATTGTGAGTCGAGCGAGTCGGCGTGCCGTCCAGGCAGAGAATCGCAAACCAGGAAGAAAGAAGTAGGCTCGAGGTTAATCGGTGGTCTGCAGACCCTCCCGCAGATCCACGGTGGCACGACCGGCTGGAAAGAGAAGGCCCGCCGCCTGCTGGACCCCCATGGACATCGTTGGGTAGGCGTGAATAGCCTGCGCCAGTCGCCCGCTGAAGGTGCGTGACTGCATGGACAGTACGAACTCGTGGAGGAGTTCCCCGGCGAGCGGGCCGACCAAATGTGCGCCAAGTATTTCACCACCTCCCAGGGCATAGCCAATTACAGGCTTCTTTCCCACAATGACTTTGATGAGTCCGCACGGTTGGCGTTCGATAACCGCTCGATCGATAGCAGTGTACGGGAGTCTGACGATGTGGATATCGTCACCATGCCGTGCACGGGCTTCCGCCTCGGTCAGTCCAACATGCGCGATTTCTGGATCGGTAAAGATAACCCACGGCACCACGCGGTAGTCTGCCCGGGCACGGTTGCCGGTGGCATTGTCGGCGGCAATCCGGGCCTGATAGGCAGCGACGTGGGTAAAGGGATACAGCCCGGTCACGTCGCCGGCGGCGTAGATACCTTCGGCCGTCGTCTCCAGCTTCCGGTTCACGACGATACCGTGCTTCCCCATCTCGACGCCGGCCGCTGGCAGGTCCAGCCTCTCCATGTTCGGTCGCCGTCCTGTCGCCACCAGGAGTGCATCGCCGTGCACGGTCATTGAATGTCCGTCCACGACAGCATCGAGGGCGATGGCGCCGGCCGGTGACGACACGCGCTCCACCTGAGCGCCCAGGAGGAAACGGAGCCCCTCATGCCGGAGCGTACCGTGAATACTCTCTGCGATGTCCGCATCTTCTCGAGACAGCAGGGTTTTCTCCACATCGATGATCGTGACCTGGCTTCCAAGGCGCTGGAATGCCTGCCCCATTTCGAGACCGATGGCCCCAGCGCCCATGATCAGCAGGTGATTCGGGAGGTGCCCCAGTGCAAACAGATTCTCGTTGGTAAGGTACTGCACTTCGTTCAGGCCCGGGATCGGCGGGATGGATGGGGCGCTTCCGGTGCACACGATGATGCGATCGGCATGGACATCCTCGCCGTTTACCCTGATGCCCTTCCCGGCAGCAAGACGGGCGCTCCCGATCCGCACCTCGATGCCGCGGGCTTCCATACGGGCAGCATCTTCATAGCCTGCTATGGTCGCGATGGCCTCCCTGACAGAAGCCATGACGGCCGGAAAGTCGACCTGTACCCCGTCGACCCGCAGACCAAACTCCGCCGATCGTCCAATATCGTGCCGCAAGCGAGCCGCCCGGATCAGTGCTTTGGACGGCACGCATCCATCCCACGTACACTCGCCACCCATACGAGCCTGCTCGATCAACACCACGCGCTTGCCGTTGCGCTGAGCGATTTCGGCTGCCGCGATGCCGGCGGCGCCAGCTCCAATCACCGCTACATCAAATTCCTTCATGCTCTCTCCTTCTGATTCTCCGGTCATCTGTCATCCTTGAGAGTAGGTGAAGGCTACATCTCCCAAGGGAGTTGGCCTGCTCCCATCGAAAGAGACTCGATCATGCACAAAACGCCGGAGAACGACCTGATTGATCTGGAAGGAAACCTCGTTTCCCTGGAGTCGTACCGTGGAAAGCTCGTACTACTCGTATTCATGCGCTGGTTGGGGTGAGTCCCGTGCCGAGAGCACGTCGCGCAGTTGCGTGAACAGACGCCCCGGCTGAACGATTTGCACGCTGCGGTCCTCGTGATCAGTTTTGAATCTCCGGCCGCGTTACGGCGATTCCACTGGTTCGGAGATCTCCCCTTTCTAGTGGTAAGTGACCAGTCCCGCCGGCTGTATAACTCCTTCGGGCTACGCAGCCGCCCGCTTCATCGGCTCTTCGACCGCGAGACCATGAAAACCTACGCCCATGAGCTTTTGCGCGGACACCTGCCTCCCTGGCCCCGTGCGGATCTCCGTCAGCTTGGCGGTGACGTGGTGCTGAACCAGGCGGGCGACGTCGTCTTCGTGCACCGCAGCGCAACTCCGGCAGATCGGCCATCGGTGGAAACGCTCCTACAGGTCCTCCGCGCCGATGGCCAGTGATGCACGGTCCGCATTCCCCAGCCTTACATGATGATGGATCTACCACTTCAGTGGTCAGCGCAGGTGGCATTTGCAATCTGGAGTCAGCTCTTTCTCCGGTCAGGATCCAGCGCGGGAGTCCTGGTCGTCGGCGGCTATTTCGTCTACCTGCGCGACCACGGCACTAACGTCAACAGTTTGCTCCTTGGCGGGTTAAGCGGAATTGTCTATGTGACGGAGCTGATCGGAGCTCCACATTGGTCAGCTCATCGGCGCCGTGGTTGGCGGACTCTTTGCGCAGTTTGCCTATTTCGACGGACTGGCATATCTGACCGTGCTTCTGGCGTTCACTGCACTGGGTCCGCTAATAGTGACGGTGATCGTTCAGCGCCCGATAGGCTGTGGAAACCGGACGGTATCTGAGGATGTCCCCCGGCGGCCGGCGTAGGCTGATCTGCGAGTCAGCTGCTGGAGGTACGCTCATCCCGCTCATTTGCGAGCGGTCCCGGATGCGATCCGCCTGGAGGATTTTTGCCGGCATCTCGGTGGCGGAGTTGCCCCACGTCCTGAAAGCAAGCCAGAATGAAACAACGATTCGGAGGAGGAGTCCATGCCCGACTTAACCACTGGAGATCACGTCCCGAACTTCGCACTCCCCGATCACCAGGGAGATATGTGGGTGCTGGCCCAGCGCTTACAGGACGGTCCGGTCATTCTGGTGTTTTACCGAGGGGATTGGTGACCATATTGCAACGGGCAGCTGGTCAGCTTTGCCAGGAACCGTCGGGAATCCGAGCGCCACGGAGCACAGCTAGCGGCAATTAGCGTTGACACGATTGCCGACAACGCGGCCATGGTGCAGAAGCTTCTTCTTCCGTTCCCCCTCTTGAGCGACCCGAACGGCGCGCTGATCCAGCGATTCGGCCTGTGGAACGCCGAGGAGCGTATCGCCGTGCCTTCCATTATCGTGGTCGATCAAACAGGTACGATTGCCTACAGCTACACGGGTCACGACTTTGCGGACCGGCCGGGAGATGCTGCGGTCTTTACGGCGGCCGGCATGGAGCGAGGAGACGCCTACGCGGACGGGCCGCCCCAGATCCAGGTGGCACCTGAGGAAGCCCAGCAGAGCGTGGGTCCCGATAGGCGAGCCATGAGCCTGGAGGAACTGGTTCCCTACTACCAGGGAGCCTTTTCCACCTCAGTAGTGTTGAAGGGGCGGCTCGCGGCTCGGGGCGAGCGCGAGGCTGCGAGCGAGATCAGCAGCTACCAGGACATGGTGCGCGATTACCGCGACGCACTGAAGGAGACAGTCACCATGAAGTGAGAGACGAGCAGCCACGATGACTTCGATGCCATGCTGCAGAACCAGGAAGCAGGCGCCCACATGGGAGCAGTGGCGAAGCTGGCCACCTTCGAACCGTCCATCTATGAGGCGATGTATTCCGATGCGGCTCCTGGGGCGGAGGATACCTAGGCGCGCCTCGTCCGCATAGCCTTGAGCAGCGTCACTTGATCATCGGTGACAAGGGCCTCGTATTCCTTCGAGTCCATCGGGCACAGCGCCACCCGGCCTTCTTCGTTGAAGAGCAGCCCCCACCCGTATCTTTTCGGGAGCGGTGAGGCTCGCAGGCAGGCCTGCGGCTTGGCAAAGAACTCGTCGCGCAGGTGAGCGATGTCTTCTTCAGGCATGTGCGGTATGGTCTGTCGCTCGAACCAGGTGATAAACAGCACGTCTTCCTGTGTGTAGACGTACGGACTGTCCACGAGCATCGCGTGCTGCAGCGAGGCCACGGTCTTGTTCGCGCCGCGATCCGGCGGCGCCACGCTCTCCGTCACGGGGCAATCGTCGGCGACGGTGATCAGAGTGCGGGAGTAGTTCATGTTCGTGGGGCATTGTACCAGGGGCGTAAAACGAATCTCACGTGCTGCTGTCTCCCTCGTCTTGGTTTACACAGTGCTTGGGGCCGCTATACAGTGTGCCAACCATCGGGAAGCTCTGGCGTCATCCATGGCGGCTCAGGACGCCATTCATGCCACGGATGGCAGAACGGCAGTTCATCCTCTTCAAGATCTCGAAGCACCGCCTGGGCGGCGTCGCGCACGCATTGCGCTTCGATGTCACTGATGATGCCGGAACCAACTAGAGCCTCGAACTCATCCTCGTCCTTCCACCGCCGGCTTCTGTCCTGGTCGACGATGAGATCGAGCATCAGGTCCATGGTCTGTATTCCTCGCTCGGTCTTGCTGAATGGACGCTGGAAGTTGACGTACCACCCCATACATTCTCCGGCACTCGTCCAGGAGACCAAGACCGCGTACCAATCCCCCGGGCGTAGCAGCATGAGGTTCGACGTCGGCCAGGAGAAATCGGCAAATAGCCAGTCGAGGTGCGTCAGCATCGCCGAAAAGAACTCGGAGCCCGCGGACCGGCCGGCTCTCCACGGCGCACTTGGACCCTTGATTGGTGTGCCTGCTGGGCACCAGAGCGCGATGAGGTTCGACCGATCTTCGACCACCCGCACCGGCCGAGCCGTCCACAGATGGCCGTGCCACACCTCTTGCAACACGATTACGGTTCCGTGATTCCATGGATTGGGAGCGTTCATTGCGCTTATTCTAATGCTCGGCGCAGTGCCATCACGTCGGCCTGGTCCTTCTCGCGCGGTGGGATTCCGGTGTATTTCGCATACCCTTGCTTGACGCCAAGGATGCACTGCATACTCACAACCGGACATTCGACCCCATGTAACACCCTGACCTCGCTTCCAAGAGCGTTTTCTGGCGGCGGCCAATGATCCCATCGTCCTCGCCCTACCACTTCTCCTTGCGCATTGACGACGTTAAAGTAGAGTTCCACCATCTGCCCATGTTTTCTCCAGGTGGATGCCTCTTCAGGATGTGGATGATCCACGAGCTGATAGCCAGCCGCGTCCAATAGGTCCCCAGCACGCGGCCCATCGTTCTCCCAAATGAAGAACTCCAGATCACCGTTCTCCCGCGTGACCGAGCCCACGTGAAAATCGACAGACCAGCCGCCGAACAGCCAGTGGGGGATCTGAGCATCGGCGAGAAGACCGCTGACCTCGTGTACGAGTTGGAGCTGGAGAACAGTGGAGTCACTCATGCTCTATGGTCTGCACTCGCTCCCACATCGAGCACCGGCCCACCACCACTCCCTGCTCATCCGCGTCCCTCGTGACCGACAGTCGAGGATGGACCCACGCATGCTGCCCGTCAGTTCCTTATCGACGCGAGCCGGTCGCTCCACTGACCGATGAAGGATAATGGAGCCGATGAACGAACATTCGAGCGCCACCGATTCACCGCAGCGCGGTGGGGACGTTGCGACCTTGCTGGAGCTTCAGGCTCGCCGAGACGAGGTCCTGCGGATTGCCGCCGCCTATGACGCACGGAATGTGCGCGTGTTTGGGTCGGTGGCACGGGCCGAGGCTGATGCCGACAGCGATGTGGACTTCCTCGTCGACATCGCCACTGATGCCAGGGGCTTTGCCTATTTTGGATTGCTGGAAGGCCTGCGACAAGCACTTACTGATACCCTTGGCCGCCAGGTGGACGTGGTGGACAGCGCAGGTTTGAACCGCCTGCGAGAACAAATACTTCGCGAGGCTGTCCCTCTGTGAGGGACAACTCCGTCTATCTGTCGTACATTCGCGAAAGTATTGAGCTGATTGAGGAGTACACCAGGGACGGGGAAGAAACCTTCTCCTCCGATCTGCGCACGCAAGATGCGGTGCTTCGTCGCATGGAGACTCTGGCAGATGCTGCTGCTCACCTCTCGGACGATCTGAAGATGGGTCATCCCGAGATCGACTGGAGGTAAGTCGCTGCCTTCCGCAACGTGCTGGCGCACGGATACACGGAGATCCGCCTGGATCAGGTGTGGCAAGCCATCGCACAGGATCTGCCCGCCCTCAAAGCGCTGATCGACGACGAACTCTCCCGCCGCTGACCGTCGTTGTTCGGCGGTCGCCTTTGGTTTCTTATATCCCTCGCACCCGTCGATATCCTACGGCCATTAGCGACTGGTCGCACTAATCTGCTTTCGGGCATCAAAATCCGCTCATCCCAGTTTCGCCTCGTAGACGACAAAAATCGGCTCAGCGACCGCCCGAAGCATCAGACATCATCGTGGGGAAACGAACTCCAGGCCTCGTGCCGAGCGGCGTCAATCTCCTCAGTGGACGGAGCCGGTCCCAAATCTTTCAGGAGGCCGAATACGGAGCGGTTCCCGCCCCCCTGCCACGCGGCCAGATCACGCTCCACCTCGGGTGCAACACGCTCGATCAGCCGAACCTTGTCGACTGGAGAGAGCTGCCGTGCAAGCCTGAGCACTTCCTCCAGGGTCACCGGATCATGGGTCTGAGCCAAATCTCACCTCGTCCCCAGGTCGCACTACCTACAGACAGGGATACAACTGCTCCCTTTGCCTCCCACCCCAGACCGTGAAATCTACGCTACGATGAAGTCACATGACCTCTCTACTTGAACGGTATCGCGCGTTTCTCCCGCTCACGCCCGATACTCCCACGCTTTCCCTGGGCGAAGGCCAGACGCCGTTGATTCGTGCCCGGCATCTGGGCGATATGCTGGGGTGCGGACGGTTATTTCTGAAGTTTGAGGGCATGAACCCGACGGGTTCCTTCAAAGATCGCGGCATGGTGCTCGCGGTGGCCAAGGCCGTGGAGCGGGGCGCGCGAGATGTGATCTGCGCCTCCACCGGCAACACTGCCGCCTCGGCCGCGGCCTACGCCGCGTCGGCCGGACTGCGCTGCCTGGTGGTCCTGCCCGCGGGGTATGTGGCGCCCGGAAAACTTGCTCAGGCGCTCACCTATGGCGCCCACGTGGTGCCGATCGACGGCACCTTCGACCGAGCGCTGGAACTGGTGCGTGAGGCGGTAGCCGTGGGCGACGCCGAATTGGTCAACTCTGTCAACCCGTTCCGGCTGGAGGGTCAAAAAACCGCGGCCTTCGAGGTCTGCGACGCCCTGGGGACCGCTCCCGATGCGGTTGCCCTACCAGTCGGTAACGCCGGCAACATCACCGCCTACTGGCGCGGTTTCCGGCAGTATCAGGAGGCAGGCAAAACGTCGAACACGCCGCGCATGTGGGGCTTCCAGGCCGCCGGCGCGGCGCCGCTGGTCGACGGCCATCCGGTGGAGCATCCCACCACGATCGCCACTGCCATCCGAATCGGCAAGCCAGCCCGCGGAGAGGAAGCTCTGGCTGCCGTCGCGGCCTCGGGAGGATTGCTGCGCTCCGTCAGTGATGAGGAAATCCTGGCCGCCTATCGCAGCGTCGCATCCTGCGAGGGTGTGATGTGTGAGCCGGCCTCGGCGGCGCCACTGGCAGGCATCCGAAAGCTGGGCGAAGAGGGACACGATCTTTCCAGCATGACCATCGTTGCCGTCCTGACCGGGCATGGACTGAAAGACCCGGCCACGGCGCTCGCTCAGTTTGCTGAATTGACGCCGGTGGAGGCAACGCTCGACGCGCTCCTCTCTCCACCTGACCGGGCTTGGCTATGAAGCCAATTCAGATCGACGTGCCGGCCACCAGTGCCAATCTCGGACCTGGCTTTGATTCGCTCGCCCTGGCGCTCGATCTTACCGATACCCTGACCGTCGAGTTCGACGACACCAACCAGGATGCCGTACTGTGCGAGGGGCAGAATGAACTCGATCCGCGTAAGAATCTGACGTGCCGTGCCTACCGGGCCTGGGGCAGAGAAACCGCTGAGGAATTACCGGGGGCGCGTTTCCGACTGGAAAACCGCATTCCCATCGGCAAAGGGCTGGGAAGCAGTGCCGCGGCCATCGTGGGGGGGCTGGCCGCGGCCAGCCATGCCGCGGGCCACAAGGATCCACAGGAACTCATGCTTCGCCTCGCTGCCGGTCTGGAGGGACACCCAGACAACACTACCGCGGCCATCCTGGGAGGCGTCACTACCGCCTTTTGTGAGGGCGATACCGTGCACGCTTTGCACGTCGCCAACCATCTCAGCCTGGGCGTGGCACTCTTTATACCCGATACCACGCTTTCGACCACCAAGACCCGCGCGGCGTTGCCGTCTGAGGTGTCGTTAAGCGACGCCGTGTACAATCTGAGCCGGGTCAGCTATCTGGTCACGGCGCTCATTTGGGGCCGCTGGGACCGTATCGGTCCCGCCATGCACGATCGCCTGCACCTGCCATATCGCTCACAGTTCCTTCCCGGTTTCGACGCGGTGCTCGCCGCCGCTGTGGAGGCCGGAGCCTATGGTGCCACGCTCTCGGGCGGTGGTCCGGCGGTGATTGCGCTGGGTCCGCGCGACCGTGCCGAACACGTCGCTGCCGCCATGAACGACACGGCGGCCCAGCACGAGTGGCCGGGCGAGAGTATGGTGACGCGCATTCAGCACCTTGGTGTCCGGGTCAAAGAAATCGATCCGGCATAGCCTCGTATAATGCGGCCACGATGGCAGACAAGTTTCTCTGGCGCCGGCCCGTTCTCAAATTCGGCACCAGCACGCTAACCGGCGGAACGTCCCAGCTCAGCCTGGCCAAGATGGCAGATCTGGTCGAGCAGGTTTCGGCCCTGCAGATTGGTGGGCTCCAGCCGATCGTGGTCTCGTCGGGCGCGGTGGCAGCGGGCCGGCAGCGGCTTGGCATGGTCACCGGGCGCAAGGATGTGTCATTGAAACAGGTGCTGGCCGCTGTCGGCCAGAGCCGCCTGATGCACCTCTACGACCAGTTCTTCGAGTTTCACGGCATCACCTCGGCACAGGTACTGGTGACGCGTCAGGATCTGGCCGAACGGCAGCGCTATCTCAACGCGCGTCGTACCCTGCTCGGCCTCTGCGAACGGCGAGTGGTTCCGATCGTCAATGAAAACGATGTGGTGGCGTCCGATGAGCTCAAGCTGGGTGACAACGATACCCTCTCGGCACTGGTGGCGAATCTGGTGGATGCCGATCTGCTGGTCCTGGTAAGCGACATTCCGGGTCTCTATACCGCCGATCCCCTGCTGAACCCATCGGCGGAACTGCTCCGCGAGGTGCCCGTTATTACCCCGTCGGTGGAAGCGTATGCGGGGGGCGCTCGCTCCGCACTGGGCACGGGAGGCATGGCCACCAAGCTGGCCGCCGCCAAGCTGGCCACCGCGTCGGGCGCCGAGGTACGAATCGTGGACGGCCACGAACGCGACGTGATCCTGCGGGTGCTACGCGGAGAGGAGCTCGGGACGCGCTTTCTGCCCCGTACCGATCCCGTGGAGGGACGCAAGCGCTGGATTCTGTCCGGCCTCAATCATGCCGGGAGATTGGTGGTCGACCCCGGCGCGGCGCGCGCCTTGCTCGATCAGGGCGCCAGTCTGCTCCCGGCCGGCGTGCGATCGGTGCAGGGAGTTTTCGAGCGCGGCGACTCGGTGGATATCGCCACGCAGGCCGGTGCCGTCGTGGCCCGAGGCATTGCCAACTATCCATCTGAGGATGTCAGAACAATTCATGGGCATCAGTCTTCCGCCATCGAAGGTATGCTTGGCTATAGTTATGGCAACCATGTCGTGCACCGGGACGATCTGGTCTGTTTCGGCGCACGGGAACGAGTATTACATGCTTGATGTACTGGACCTGCGTAGCATCGCCCAGCAGGCGCGGCGCGCTGCACGGAGCCTGGCAACCATGCCGGCCACCGTGAAGAACGCGGTCTTGCTGGACCTGGCTGAGCGACTGGATGCGGAGGTCGCGGCAATCCTGGCCGCTAACCGATTAGACATGGCGGACGCTGAATCCGGGGGCATGGGGCCGCATCTGCTCGATCGCCTGCTGCTGACGGCCGGTCGTGTGCATGGTATGGCGGATGACGTGCGGCATATCGCTACCCTGCCGGATCCGGTGGGCGAGGAATTCGATACGCGCACGCTGCTCAACGGTCTGGAGTTATCGCGACGACGAGTGCCGCTCGGAGTTATCGGTGTGATCTACGAAGCCCGTCCGAACGTCACTATTGATGTCTCCGCGCTCTGCTTCAAGTCGGGCAATGCAGTTGTCCTGCGCGGCGGCAAAGAAGCGCTTCACTCCAACGAGATGTTAGCCGGCCTGGTAGGCCAGGCACTCGAGGCGCAGGGCGGTCTGGTCCAGATGGTTCAGCTGGTGCGGGATCCGGATCGCGCCCTGGTGGGCGAAATGATCCGGCTGCGGGGCGAGATCGACCTGATTGTGCCGCGCGGTGGGGCAGGGCTGATCGAGTTCGTACGGGCCAACGCGCAAATACCGGTCCTGGCCGGCGGCGTTGGCGTCTGCCATACCTATGTCCACCAGGATGCAGATCTTGCACAGGCTGTAGCCATCGTCCACAACGCCAAAACGCGGCGCCCCACGGTGTGCAACGCGCTCGACACGGTACTGGTCCATGCCGCCATCGCTCCCAGTTTTTTACCGGCCCTGGCCCGGCAGTGGATCGATCCCTCGGTGGAGATGCGCTGCGATCCTCGGTCCCTTGATATCCTCCGCCGGGCAGAGGCGCCAGGGAGGTACCTACCGGCCTCGCCCGAGGACTTTGGCTGCGAGTTTCTGGCGCTGCGTGCCGCCATCAAAGTCGTCGACAGCCTGGATGAGGCGGTGCATCACATCGAAGAGTACGGCAGCGGCCATTCCGAAGCGATCATTACCGAGGGGTACAGCTCGTCGCGCGAGTTCGTGAACCGGATCGACGCCGCAGCGGTGTTCGTCAATGCCAGCACACAGTTCACGGACGGCGGCCAGTTTGGCCTGGGCGCCGAATTGGGCATTTCCACTCAGAAGTTTCACGCCCGGGGACCATTGGGGTTGCGCGAGCTGACCTCGTACAAGTGGGTAGTGCACGGCGACGGGCAAATTCGCCCGGCGTAGCGATTCTACTGGTCGATCTCCACCACGGTCCCGATTTGGGTCCAGCCGAACAGTCGTTGGGCCACGTCGAACGGCACGTTCACACAGCCGTGCGTCCCGGTGTAATTACTCCCTGGCGCACCCTGCTGTGCGTTGGTGCCGGGACCATAAGCGGTGCGCCACGGTGCGTCGTGGATAAAGTAGCCCTGGTCCTGAAAGAGCATGGCGTAGTTGGTCTTGGATGGGGCGTAATAGTACTGTGACCCTTTGGGCCACGGGCTGTGAAAGGTGAAGGGATGGAACTTGCCCAAAATATGATAGGTACCGGTAGGCGTGGGCAGTTCATGATTGCCGGTGGTCACCAATGACGTCAGGAAGACCTGATTGCCGTCGTAGGCCACCAACTTCTGCTGGCTCAGCGACACCACGATCCGTTGGTACTCCACCGTGAAATCGTTCCACCCTTGCAGGCTGGAGTGGCCATACTGATCCGTGGCGCGAATATACACCTGGTAATACCCTGCCGGAACAAAGTGCCCCTGGCTGTCTTTCCCGTCCCACGAGACCGCGATCTTCTGCCCTTTGGACAGGCTGCTGAGCGAATACAGCCGCACCAGGGTATGGTCGCTCTGACGGTACACGCCCACGTGAATGGTCGGCGCCGGACGGGTAACTCCGAAGGAGACACCCAGCGAATCGACCTGTGGGTTGAACTGGAACAGCGAGAAACGCACGAACGACAGGCCGGGGGGAGTGACGTCGATGTGGACTGGAAACGTTGAGGGCAGGCTCCAGTTGCCGGCATTGTCCCTCGCGGCGACGTGGAAATAATAGACGCCGGTAGACAAGCCAGCACGCTTGACGGTCGGGCTGGCACTCAGCAGCGCCTGCTTGGGCACTCCCTTGGGATCGGTGTCCAACCGGTACGAATAGCCGGCAATCCCGGATCCGGAGTCTTGCGTCTGCCACGAAAAATCGAGCGTCGAACGGTGATAGGTTCTGGCTGGATCAGGATCGGTGCTCGAGGAAATCGCCGGGGCAGCGGGCGGCTGAGTGTCGACGCTGATGGCGCCGCGATATGGAACCCACGGACTGAGGCCATCCCGGTTATGGAGACGCACGTGCCAGTGGTACCTCCCATCGGCCAGGTGCACCTGAATCCCGGGATCACCGGAATGGGCGACAAGATTGCTCGATGTGGCCACATTGGTGAAGGGATGTCCCTGCCGCCGGACTTCCACGTCGACCCCGGCGGCGACTTTCGGCGGATTGTCGGCGCTGAGCAGAACAGTAGGCGAATTGGTCCAGCCGTTGGTCAGCAGCGGCGTGCCCGCCGTACTGGCCACCAGCCGCTGAGGCGGGGCGATGTTTACCGGCAGTCCGGCGGTAACATGGCGATACACCAAAATACCGCCAGCGGCGCCGGCCAGAAGGATCAGCAACGCGAGAAAGTAACGCATCTGTCTTTATTCTACCGCGTCTACGCCTGGATATGGCTGCTTCGCGCGCGCTGACGGCGTGCCGGCCGGCCTTCCTGGACCTGGTTGAGAAGGCGGCCGAGCGAATCTAGACTGTTGAGATTGTGAATCGGAAGAAAGTCGTCCACATAGGGAAGGGCCGCCTGGATGCCCTGCGTGAGTGGCTGATAGTTGGCCGAGCCTAAAAGCGGATTAAGCCAGAGCAAGCGATAGCTGGAGCGCTGCAAGCGTTGCATCTCCGCCTCGAGGAGCGCCGGTTCACCTCGGTCCCAGCCATCGCTGATGATCAGCACAATGGCGCCGTGCCCCATTACCCGACGGGCCCATTGTCGGTTGAAGGTGCGCAACGACTCGCCAATGCGCGTCCCGCCCGACCAGTCCTTGACCTCTTGAGCCACGGTGGCGACCGCGGCATCCGGGTCGCGGCTGCGGAGCGATGGGGTGATGCGGGTCAGCCGAGTGCCGAACGCAAACACCTCGACTTGCTGGATGCTGCTCTCCACGGCGTAGAGAAAATGAAGCAGTAGCCGAGTGTAGCGGTCCATCGATCCGCTGATGTCGCAGATCAACACCAGAGAACGGCGCTTGAGTTTGGGGCCGCGATGCGCCAGATTGAGCATCTCACCCCCGCTCGCCACGCTGCGGCGCAGCGAGCGCCGGACATCGAGCGAGCGCCCGCGAACGGCGGGGCGGCTGCGCCGAGACCGACGTCGCGTCACCGTCCACTGCATCTCCGCCAGAAAGCGTTGGGCGTCTGAGATTTCCTCCTGGCTGAACGCGCCAAAGTCCTTGGAACGCAACACCTCGCCTGGACTGTACAGAGCAATCACGCCCTCGGCGCCATCATTGTCCTCCGCCCCATCGCTTCCGCGAGAACTCGGCCCCACCTCAATACGGTTACTGGGCGCCTGTCCTGGTTTGCCACGCATTCCGGGCGGAGGATTGCCCGGTGAGCGCGGCGCCTGCCGCGCTATATCGGAGATCAATTTTTCCAGCGGCTGATTCTTGTCACCGTGCGACCAGAAGCGCCAGAACGCATCAAAGGCATAATCGAAGATCGCCAGATCGGCTTGCCGGCTCACCAGGATGCAGCGTGCGGCGTTACGGAAGTCTTCCTTGCGGCCTATGTCGACGACCGTGAAACTATTCATCACTTCGACCAACTGTGCGGAGGTCACGCGAAGCCCCAGGGCACGAAGGAGATGGCCGAACAGGAGAAGATTCCTGAGCAGTGGCGATGGTATGGCCATGCAGTCCCTGTACGCGCAAACTATTCGCCCGGGATCCGTGGCAAGCCCGGCTTGCTCCCGGTTACCGGCGATAGATCATATCACGCGGTGATTTTGTCAGGGATCCGGCTGCCATTATCGGAAGTCTGAAAACTCGGACGCGCTATAATCCCGCAGACGTCGACAGCGACCAGGCGCAGTGTTTCAATCGGACGCCAGGTTGATCTACCTCTGGCTGGTCGATCTGTGGTGGCACGTTGTCGTGGCGGCAGTGAATCAAGAAGGATACTACAGCGTGAAGAGACCCATCAGCGCCAGACTCCTGGCATCCAGGCGTGCTCTGGCCGTGCTGTCGCTCACCGCGGTGCTGGCGCTGTGCGCCCACCAAGGGAGTGCTTTGGCCAGCCCCACGCTCACCGAGATCAGCACGGACACGTTCCCCGCAACGACTAGCGGATACCATCAGACTGAGGTCGAGCCGGACACGTTCGCCTTCGGCAACACGGAAGTTGCGGTCTTTCAGGTCGGTCGGTTCAGTGATGGCGGCGCCGACGCGGCCGGCTGGGCTACGTATACCAACGGGGCCTGGCAGCACGGTCTGCTGCCGGCCCTGACCACCACCAACCAAAACCCGCCCGGCTCCTATCCTCGGGTCAGCGATCCCAGTATCGCCTACGACGCGAAACACGGCGTCTGGTTGGCCAGCACGCTCGCTATCAGTGGCCCGACCGGCGACAACATCCTGATCAGCAGTTCGCCGGATGGGGTCAACTGGAGTCCGCCGGTCCAGGTACTCGGAACCGGCCAAACCAGTCTTGACAAAGACTGGATCGTGTGCGACGACACCTCCTCCAGTCCGTATTACGGCAACTGCTACTCGACCTGGGACGACGTGAATAACAACGATCTGCCGCAGACCAGCACCTCCAGCGACGGCGGCCTGCACTGGAGCGCGCCAGGGGCGCCTACTCCCACCACTACACAGGCCGAAGGTCTTGGCGGCCAGCCACTGGTCCAGCCCAACGGTACGCTCATCGTTCCCCTCTGGGGAGACAGTCAGAACGCGATCGACGACTACATCTCAACCAATGGCGGAGCCAGCTACAGCCAGGAAATGCACGTGGGCGACATCACCGTTCACGGCAACTCGGGCGGATTGCGCACCGAGCCCTTACCCTCAGCCGAGATGGATTCGAGCGGGAAGGTCTATGTCGTCTGGCAAGATTGTTACTTCCGCGCCAACTGCTCGTCCAACGACATCGTGATGAGCACCTCCACCGACGGTATCACCTGGACCGCCAAGACACGCATCCCCATTGATCCGGTCAACAGTACCGTTGATCACTTTATTCCAGGCATCGCAGTGGATCGGTCGACCTCCGGTTCGTCCGCGCATCTGGCTCTCACCTACTACTATTACCCGCAAACCAATTGCACCGCTACCACCTGCCAGCTGGATGTTGGCGCCATCACCTCCAATGATGGCGGTTCGTTGTGGAGCGCGCCGCAGCAACTGGCCGGCCCCATGTCGCTCTCCTGGCTGCCAAACGCCTATGGACCCATGGTTGGCGACTACATCTCGACCTCCTTCCTCAAATCTGTCGCCATACCGGTGTTCGCCGTGGCGAGGGCCCCGAACGGTACCGTGCTCGATCAGGGGATGTACTCGACTGCCTATACCGTGGGCAATCCCACGGTGGCGCGCGTCTCGCGGCTCAGCATCCACGTCCAACACGGTGTATCTTCCCTGCGCTGGTATGCAACCGGCGCCATAACCGGCTTCAATGTGTACGATGGCTCGGTCAAGATCAACCGGCAGCTGGTTACCAGCCGGACGCACTGGTATTACTTTGCCACGCATCGCCATCTGCACCACCTGCGTATCCTGGCTGTCCGACCGTAGGCGCCCCAGGTGAGGTCATGCGCGGCACGCAGTTTGCAGTAGGTGCAGCAGCAAGCGCCTGTTCCGCTCAATCATATCTATCGAGGAGGACCACCGTGACCCGTTCCGTTCGCTCCTGCGTCTCGCTCATCCTTGTCCTCGCGTCCGTCTTCATCTCCGCCCATGTTGCGTCGCCTGTTCAAGCGGCGAGAAGCAATGGCTGCGGCTGCAAACGCATCAGCATCTCGCTCTCCAAGGAGCGACTGCGTGCCTGGGACGGGCCACGATTGGTGCTCAGTAGCCCGGTGACTACCGGTAATCCCATTCTCCGCACACCCACGGGGCACTTCGTGGTCTTCGCCAAGCGGAGTCCGTATACCTTTATTTCCCCCTGGCCGAAGGGCTCGTCGAAGTGGTACCCCACGTCACAGGTCAGCTTCGCGTTAGAGTTTCTCGGCGGTGGTTATTTTATCCACGACGCGCCCTGGCGCGGTGTCTATGGTCGCGGCAGCAATACCAGTGGCCCTCCCGGAACCAACTACGGCGGCACGCACGGTTGTGTGAACGTCCCGTACAACGCCGCCCGATTCCTCTACTTCTGGGCGCCAATCGGCACGCGGGTCCACATCGTCCCGTAGCCCGGGTAATCATCGTCCCATTCGAAGATGCACAGTACGGACGCCCATCGATGGGCGCCCGTACTGCATTCCCCTCCTGCCCTTAGACGCCTTCCCGGCTGTGTTTGAGCAGCACCTCAAGCAAGATGGAGAAATCGGGGGGCCGGTCCAGCACCGCCGTGAAGAGCCCCGACTCCTCCGCCAGCTCGCGCATTAAGAGTGAACTGGTCAGGGCGACCATCGGTGTCGTCGCGAACGACTCTCGGAGTTCCGCGGCCAATTCGATGGCCGTGGTGGGGGGAAGCATAACAGTCATCACAAAGGCATCGGGCGCCACGCCGAGCGCGATCGACTTGACGCTTCCCAGGTGGCTAACCACGACCGGATCGAACCCATCGAGGTCCAGCATATCGTGCATCAATTGGGCGCCGCCCACGTCGGTGTCGATGATTAGCACGGTCTTTTTTAACGTACTCATGCGCCTTTCCCCCTCTACTTGCTACGGTAGCCGCTCTCGCGCATGCAAGAGAAGTACTGTGCGAAATCAGGACACTCATACGCTACGCTGCTCGGCTGAGTGCAACATCAAGACCACTGTTCTCGGTGATGTACGGTAAGGTATGAACCACAAAATGCAGAGACCGATAACGATCGTGGCGGGCTTGCCCAGGTCGGGTACGTCTGTGATGATGCAGATGCTTGAGGCGGGAGGCATGCCCGTCCTCACCGATCACATCAGGCAGCCGGATGACGACAACCCGCGCGGGTACTATGAGTTCGAGGCCGTGAAAACGGTCAAAGACGAGCCTGCCTGGCTGGAGCGAGCGCCCGGTCACGCGGTCAAGATGGTCTACCGGCTGCTGTACGACCTGCCCGGCGGGTATAGCTACCAGGTGGTCTTCACCAGGCGGAAGCTGGAAGAGGTTGTCGCCTCGCAGGAGACCATGCTGCAACGGAACGGTAAAGGCGGCAGTGCGGTGAACGAGGCGCAATTGGTCGATATCTACCGGCGGCAACTCCAGCAGTTTGACGCGTGGGTCGAGAGCCGGCCCAACTTCAGCATCGTGTATGTCGATCACCACGACGTGCTCAACGATACCGAACGGATTGCTCACGAGATCAACCGATTCCTCGGTGGCCAGCTTGATGTGGAGGCCATGATCCGCGTTCCCGATCGGTCGCTGCACCGGCAAAAGCGGTAGATCGCGGAACCAGGCTAAGAATCACGCTAGGCGCCGGGATGGGTAGGACCTCCCGCCGAGACGAACGAGATCAGTACGAGGTTGCCAGATCGCTGGGCGCCACTCATCATGGCCATGTAGGGTAAAGACAGATGAATCGAACAGAAGGAGAGTGCTCCATGTCACGTCACCGGTTTGGCTACGTTGCCGCCATCACAGTGGTGCTGATCGGCGCCGCCGCTGCCAGGCCGGCGGCTTCCGGCGCCTCGCCATCGTCAAGCGGCGCCATCAGTGCGGTAACGGTCGGCGCCAAAGGGAATGAGCCCATCGTAAAAGCCGCGCCCGACGGCACCCTCTATATCAGCGCCTTGCAGTACATCTACCGCTCCAGAGACCATGGGGCCAGTTGGACCCAGTTGCCTGGCCCTGTGGTTTCCACGGTTAATCTCGCTAGCGATAGCTCAATCTCGGTCGATCCGGGCGGTCGTCTCTACTTTACCGACGATTATCCATATGCCGGCACCACAGCGGTCTGCACCAGCGACGACCAAGGGAACACCTTCGCCTGCAACCCGGCGGTGGTGCCTGGTGGAACCGATCGCATGTGGGTACTGGCCCCTTCCACCACGTCGGCGTATGAGACCACCAATGAAGGCCTGTACGAAACTGCCTTTCTGGTCAGCCACGACCGCGGGATGACCTTTGTGCCGACACAATTTACCAGCAACTTCCTGCAGCCCCAGACCGGCCCACTTATTCAGAAGTCCAGCAGCTCCCTCGTGCTCCAGTCGCTCAACGACGGCAACACAAATCTGGACAGTTTGTACGTCTGGGATCCGAGCGGCGCCAGCGTCACCCAGGCTGAACGCTCGTCACCCCTACCCCTGCCGAATTCGCTGCCCAGCGACGCGATGGATCAGGCGGGCAACGTCTGGCTTGCCTCGGAAAAGGCAAATCCGCAGGGTGGACGCGAGGTGGTAACGGCATACAGCCCCGACGAGGGGCAGCACTGGACCCAGCTTCCGCCTATCCCCCAAACTTTTACCGGCACCGCCACCTTCACAGCTGTCGCGGCCGGTTCCGCTGGGCACGTCGGCGTGCTCTACTACTCCACGACCGACAACGGCGACCCGAACACGCTCACCAACAGCACCTGGTCCACGGTCTACGCGGAGACCTTCAATGCCACCGCCGCCACCCCAACCTGGACCGTCACCACGGTCGACCCCGGTGTGCATCAGGGTCCCATCTGCTTCGCAGCTGGTTGTATGGGCAACAGCCGCTTCTCGGGAGACTTCATTACCGCGACCATGAATCCGCATGACCTTCCGCTTCTTACCTGGAACAAGGATATGACCGGCAACGGTACCACCTCCACCGTGGTCCGCTTCGGCGCCGCGAGCAATCCAACGGTCGCTCGCGTCTCGCGCTTCGCCGTCATCACTCATCCGGCGACGGTGACATTTACCTGGCAGCTGGCCGTGCCGCAGGGTATCGCGGGGTTCGACCTGTACGCCGGCTCGCACCGTCTGAACCGCTGGCCGGTGCCCGTGCACGCCGGCAAGACCTATCGATATGCGGCGCACTGGCGCGAACGAGCACCGTACAGTCTTCACGTGCTACTGACTGATGGCCGGCAGGTCGTCGTCGAAAGGTAGCGTCGACTACCAAGGAGCGATATGGAATCCGATCAGTACCTCGACGCGCTGCTCTCTCTGCCCCGGCTCGGACCAGTATCAGTCTCGCCGGACGGGGCATGGGTGGCTTGGTCATGGTTTGGCGTCGGCTCCACGGCCGACGTGTATGCGGCAAGGACTGACGGCTCCATTGCTCCGGTGCGCTTGACCCACACCGAAGAAAACGCGTTTCTCCTATCGTGGACGCCGGACAGTAGCGCGGTCCTGATTGGCCAGGATCACCAGGGAGACGAACGCGTGCAACTCTTTCGCATCGCGCTGGAGCAGCCGGGGGAGCTGGAGGCGTTGACTGAGCCCTCCCCACCGTACTTTCTGCGTGGGGGACAGCTACATCCCAACGGTCGCTGGGCAATCTATGGGATGAACTTTGATGTGGCAGCCGGCAAGGAGATCGAAGCTACCTGGGTGTATCGTCACGATCGGCGCACGAGCGAACGACGTCCACTGGCGCGACCGGAGAGGGCGGCACAGTGTGATCCCCAGTTAAACCTGGACGGCACGCATGTCCTCTACGAGCGGCAGGACCTCGATCCCGCGGGCAACCAGGTGTGGCTAGTCGACGTAGACGGTCAGAACGACCGTGAGATTTTGAATTTTGGGCCCGCGGCCAAGACCTCGGCCTCCTGGTTCCCGGACAGTCGCCGGGTGCTGTTTCTCGCCGAGGCAGACACCTACCGGCGCCTCGGGGTGTGGGATCTGGATACCGGTGAAACGCGCTGGCTGCTGGATGATCCGGCGCGGAACATCGAGTCGGCATACGTGCCCCAGGGTATCGAGCCGCCGGTTGCGGTGGTGATCGAGATCACGGGTGCACGCGTACGCGCCTCGCTGCTCGACATCGACTCCGGCGATGAAACCGCTCTCCCCGACGTTCCCGGCAACCTGATCCCGCTGCGCCCACTGCCGAACGGGGAGTGGCTCGGACGGTACTACCGAGCGACCCAACCCGCCGACCTGATCCGGTTTCGACCGTCCGAGAACGGCCTGAAGCTGGATACCGGACTCACCCGCCTGTGGGAGCGCACCTCGGTGCGTCCGCGGGAACTGATCCCGGCCGAGGACTTCCGGTGGCGCTCCGTGGACGGCCTGGAGATTCAGGGGTGGCTCTATCGGGCCGCAAACATGCCAGCCGGCGCATCACGAGGAACGATTCTGCAGATACACGGCGGTCCCACCGCCCATAGCGAAGACAGCTTCATGCCTCAAATTCAGTTCTTCGTGGCGGAGGGGTTTCACGTGCTGTCGCCCAACTACCGCGGCAGTACCGGCTTCGGTCTCGACTTCCAGGAAGCGATCAAAGAGGACGGCTGGGGAGGGCACGAGCAGGACGATATCCGAACCGGGATTGAGGCTCTGCTGGCCGCTGGAATCGCCGAGCCGGGCAAGATCGGCATGACCGGGACCTCATACGGTGGATACTCCTCCTGGTGTGGCATCACCCGCTGGCCCCCCTCGATCCTGGCCGCGAGCGCACCGATTTGTGGCATGACGGACCTGGTGGTGGATTACGAGACCACGCGCCCGGATCTCCGCCCCTATAGTGAGGAGATGATGGGAGGATCGCCCGCTCAAGTGCCGGAGCGCTACCGCGAACGCTCACCGATTCACTTCGTGCACCATATCCAGGGTAAGCTCCTCATCGTTCAGGGACTGCGTGATCCCAACGTCAGCCCCGAGAATGTACGCGCCGTGCAGGAGGCGTTAGACACTGCCGGCGTGCGGTACGAGCTCCTCATGTTCGAGGACGAGGGGCACGGCATCGGTCGCCCCGCGAACCAACGGGTGTTGTACCGACGTCTCGCGGACTTTTTCTCCCGCGCGTTCGCGGAGAGTGCGGCGCCTTAGGTTTGGCGCGTAGCCAGCAACGACCGGCTACGGCAATGAACGCGCCGCGGCGAGGATCTCACCGAGACGGTCCTGGTAGGTGTGGTGTCCGGCCAGCAGACGGCGGTGGCCCGCGGCGGCGATGCGCGCTCGTTCATGGTCGTGAGCCAGATAGTACCGGACCTTCTGGACCAGCTCATCGGCACTCCCGAAGCAGGCAATCTCCTCACCCTCCTCAAAGAGCAGCGTGTGTTCACTGCTGCGCTCGGCCAGCATGAAGGCTCCCGTGGCCGGGATCTCAAAGCTGCGGTCGGTGTAGGTGTCACGGTTGGCTTTGCGCAAAAAGCAAAGGGCAATGCTGCAGCTTGCGAAGGCCAGCAGTTTATTCGGGCCATAGAGCGGGCGCCGTTGGACGAAGGGATAGAGCGGCGACGCGGAAGGAATCGCTTGCCAGCCGTTCCCATAGACGGCGATGCGGGCTTCGACCTGTTCGGCCAGAGTCTCCAGCATGGCAGCACGGTCTCGCTCATACGTGCCGACAAAGAGTACGTCGGCGCCAAAGCGCTGCCGATCCTGAGCCGTCGGTTGGACCGGATGATGCGCCCGGGGGTCATAGGCCGAGCGGATGTAGATCGCGTGGCGTGCTCCCGCCGCCAGCAGTTCGGGGACGTTGTAGCGCTTGCTGGTCGCGATCAGGTCGTATGCGGGGATACACTCGCGCATGGACTCGGGTATTGCCCTGGAATTGAGCGGGAAATAATCGTCCAGCATGTAATTGACGATCGTTGCGCCGGTCGAACAGCGGATTGCTTCCAGCATGGAACGCCTGAGACGGGAGCCTTTGAGAACCAGCACCAGATCCGGCTGGGTCCGGAGGGCCACGCGCCGGAGGGCAGCCGCGTACCGCAGTTTCTGCAGCGGCGTACTGATGCGACTCAGCAGCCGGGTGGACAGCGTCAGAGTGTCGCAGACGAAAAAGTTGCGGTCATTGACCACCACGACCTGATGTCCCATGGCCGGCAACAGCGTGGCAAAGCTCCAGCCCACGTTGTTGCGCATGATTTCACCGAGCAGCAACACACGTGTCACGGGGCGCGGTTCTCCGAGGAGATGGGCAGCGTGAGGTGACCTGGCGAAAAACTCGCTCGAAGCAGAAGTCTGTTCATCAAGCGATCTCTCGATACAGGCCAATCATGGCCTGGGCGACCGCGGCCGGCGCGTAGCGAATCGGGACGGAAACGGCGGCGGCCTCTGCCATGCGGTGGTGGATCACCGGATCGGTCGCCAACCGGCACATAGCAACTGCAATCGCCTCCTCCTGCACCGGGACCACCAGGGCCGCGCCATCCTGCTCGGCCTCGCGGTAGATCCCCACGTTGGTGGAGAGAATGGCCGGCAAGCCCATACCCATCCCCTCCACGCAGGCGTTCCCAAAGTTCTCACCGGCGTAGGGCGTCAACACAATCGCGTCCGAGGCTTGCAGCGCGTCGGCCAGTTGGGTCCGTGTGAGATGTCCCAACATGTGTACCGCCGGCTCGATCTGCAAATCTTTGATCAGTGCGGTCAACCTGGCTCCCTCACCATCGTCCCCACCGGCCAGCACTAGCTGCAGTTGTGGCGCCTGGCGCCGGGCATGAGCCATCGCCCGCAGCAGCACTGGTAGCGCCTTTCGGGCGTGAAGTCGTCCCGAGTACGTCAGCACAAACGCATCGTCCGCGATGCCGAGCCGGCGCCGAGTGTCCTGACGGGACACGGTGGGCACGAGGTCGTGCAGCGATACCGGGTTCGGCGCCACGAAGGTTCTGGCGCCCTGCGAAGACGCCTCCGACTCGATGCGTTCCAGCTCCGTGGTCAGATGAAGTGCCTCCGCGCCATGCACCATCATCTTACCCAGGGTGTGTGCATGCATCCGCTTGGCTGCGCTTCCCGTCTGGAGGGCGCCGGCAATCAAGCTACCACGAGGTGTGATGACATAGGGTACGCCGCAAAGCCGGGCCGCAGAGGCCCCGGCGATCCCCGGATATTGCCAGAACGAGTCGATGTGCACCACGTCGAAACGACGCGCATGCGCCAGCAGCATACGCTCCAAACCGTGCGCCCAGGCGATGCGCGGTCCGCCGTGAGCATGGAAGTAGGTGACGTCCACACCGCCCAGATCGACATGATAGCCTGGCGAGACATCCAACCGTTGTGCCCCATCGTAGTCCGTGGTATAGACCGACACACCCATCCCGGCGGCGACCAGAGCTCGACAGAGGGCCGAAGCGCTGCGGGGCGGCCCACCCCACCGCCAGGCAGGTTCGTAGGCGGTCGCGATATACAGAATACGGAGGGCAGCGGTTGACGGCGTCGTGATTTCCCTGTCATCTACTCATCGGTAGCGCGCTGGTTCAGCTTAGGGTACCCTAAGGACGCACCAACTCCCTCTTACCCCAGGACCAGGCATGCGCGTCCTGCTCTCCAGTCACACCTACATGATCCACCAAACCCAGCGACGTTGCTCGGATACACCAGTGCTACACCTTCACTCACATCGCTGAACACACAGCTCAGACGCGGCGAGATGCGCGCCATAGCTGATACCGGGACCTGCAGTTTGCGTCGCGTGGTAGCATGACCGATGCCTGACCCTGATGGAATCCCTGTCTCTCAGCGACAGCTCAATCGCTGGACACTAGCGCGGCAGATGCTGCTCCAGCGGGTTGCGATCGATGCCGTGACGGCGATTGAGCGACTGGCGGGAATGCAAGCGCAGTATTCCCCATCGCCCTACATTGGTCTCTGGTCGCGCCTGAGCGGCTTCAAACGGGAGGAACTGGAGGTCGCGGTCCTGGAGGACCGAGTGTTGAAGGCCACACTGATGCGGGGAACGCTCCACCTGGTATCGGGCCAGGATTTCAGCCGCTATCGCGTGGCGTCGCGCAGCCCATACCACGTCTACACGCAGATGGAGCAGCAGTTGCGGGAACGCGGCGTTGACGTGGACGCTGTCCGGGAGGAGATCGTCGCGGCTTTGCGCCAGCGACCCTTAAAACGGGTGGAGATCGGCGCCATGGCGAGACATCTCGTCCCCGACGATCTGCCGGAGCGGGCGGCGTGGAGCACGGTCGCGCTCTCCGGCGATCTCATTAATCTGCAAGATGACGCTCGGTTTGGCTACTTCGGCGGCAGTCGGTATCGTCTGGCGCCGGACGACGAGTCGGAGGCTGAGGGTGAGCTGCGCTTTGTCGCGACCGCCTACTTCGCGGCCTTTGGGCCGGCCACGCGGGCCGACCTCGCTCAATGGAGCGGTCGGTCGGTGAGCAGCTTCGCGGCGGCGCTCGACGAACTGGGGCTGGTGTCTCTACGTGCCGAAGACGGCCGGACCCTCCTTGATCTCCCCAGCGCCCCACGTCCGGATCCCGATATCCCCGCGCCCGTCCGCTTCCTCCCCAAATGGGACAATCTCTTGCTGGCCTACGCCCGACGCGAGCGCGTGTTGCCGGAGCGCTACCGGAAGATCGTGATCCGCAAGAACGGCGACGTCTTGCCCACCTTCCTGGTCGACGGTCTGGTCGCCGGGACGTGGGAGGCGCCGCTGCGCGGCCCCGCCGCATTAACGCTCTCATCGCTTGAGCCACTCGCGAACAATGACCGCGCCGAGATTATGCAAGAGGGCGAGCGGCTCCTCACCTGGCTGCGACCGGATACCGAGCGCCGAGCGATCAACTGGGCAATTACCTGAGCCCTTAGCGCTTTTCTGGAACGAGTGTGTAGTCCGGGAAGTTCCCGTACAGCTGCTCGTTCGGCTCTCCCTGCGTGACAGCCCGTACCACGTACTCGCCGCCGACAAAGCAGCCTTTCCAGGACTCGCCGATGCCGCCAAACGGCTCCTCGCGGTCGCCCCGGGAGCGCACCCGATTGATGCCCACCTTAAAGCTGCGCAGCTCTCCGGCGATGCGCTGCGCAACCTCCGGATCGTCGCAGCCGATTGAGGCCACCAAACTGCCGTTGGATACGTTCATCTCACTGATCAGTTCCTCGATCCTATCCACCACGACGATCGAATCCAGCGGACCGAACGGCTCCCGGTGGTACAGGGCGCAGTTGCGAGGCACATTGAGGAGGGCGGCGGGCGCGACGTAGGCGGATCGATCCTGTCCCGGAAGGAACAGGGAGTCGTCGTACTCGCCGTCGTAGATGCTGATGGCGCCTTGGTTGAGCGCCTCCTCGTACAGGTCGCGCACATCGTCCGCCGATCTCGAATTGATCAAGGGGCCGAAGGCCAGCGCCGGCGGCTGGTCCTGGCCACCAGCGGTCAGAAGTGGGTGGCCAAATTGGATCGAGTTGAGCACCGGGAGATAGGTTGCCAGGAATCGGGGGAACAGCCGGCGCTGTACCACGAAGCGGGTATATGCGGTGCAGCGTTGTTTGCCGTACTCAAACCCCTTCTTAGTCTGTTTGGCCAGCTCGTCCCAATCAGAGAACTCCCAGATGCCATAGGCGTTGATGCCCTCCATCTCCATCATGTACCGCCCCGCCTGATCGACCAGGCCGGCGGCAATATCGCGGCCACTCGACCGGCCACCGACAAACGCCAGGCAGGAGACCTGCGCGTCTCGGACCAGTGCCTCACTGAGCACGCTGCCCGAGCCACTGAGTAACGACACGGGCAGGCCGCAGCGACGGGCAATGCCGAAGGCGAGGGTGAGCGTACACAGCCCACCATCGGTGGGCGTTTTGGCGATAACTGCATTCCCGGCCAGCACCTGTATCAGCACCGCGTGCATCAAGACCGAGAGCGGATAGTTCCAGGAGGCGATGTTGGAGATGAGACCCAGTGGCCGGCGCCCGGTCATCATGCCCTCGATCTGCTCGACATACCACTCGACCCCGGAGATGCATCGGTCCACGCTGACCAGAGACTGAGCGTACGGCTTACCTATCTCCCAGACCAGCAGATACGCCAGGAGTTCACGGTGTTCCTTGAGTTGATCAACGCAGTCGCTGACACGTGCTCGGCGCTCGTCCAGGTCGGTCTTTTCCCACGCGGCATGTTCGCGTGCGGCAAATTGAACGGCCCGGCGCGCGGCATCGTGATCAAGCATGGGATAGGTGCAGAGTGGCGTCCCGTCGCATGGAGAAGAAAACGGCTTGCGGTCGCCAGGCTGGGACCACTCGCCCTCCACCAGGTTCAGCGGCTGCCCGTCTCCATCGAAGGCCTCGGGCATGGCGCGTCGAAGCTGCGCGTACAAGGTTTCCCACTCGGCTCCCGGCACGATGCGTCGGATCGTGTCGCCGTCACCGGACTCCGAGACGGGCATCTTATCGATTGCAACCTGCGAACGGGTTGATTCGCTCATAATTCCCGCCACTGCTCGGCCACTGCCTCGCCGGCGGTAACTCCCCCCGGCCAGCGTTTCCCGATCTCGGCCGTGATTCCGTCCAACTCCGCCCAAAACGACTCCGGACTCTCTACCGTGCCCAACTCAGCAATCGGTACCAGGCGGGTGATCACGCGCCCGCGATACGTGATCTCATCCATGTCGTGGTGGTCGCGCACTCTGCCCATGATCTCGCTGGCATGCTTCTTTAGCTCGCGCACGCCGATTTTCACCAAAGTCATCTCAATGTGCTCTCTTAAGTGGCCTCATGGTACCACCTCGATATGCCCGGACACACGGTAACTGTGCAGAGCGTGTGAGGCCCGATTCTTTCTGGAAGGTTTGTTGCGGTTCAGACACGGGATCCAAGACGAAGCCACGCATATGCCGCCGCTCTTCGCAGGACGGGCAAACAAGCTCCAAACAATGCAATACACCAGAACACTATTACCGCCTGGGTGTATGTCGAGGGCGCATTTGCACATGTTATCGGCCCACTTCCAGCACCGGAAGCTGGGCACGGAGGACCACTAGACGAGATCGTATGCATCACGATCAATGCATCAACAGCGCCCAGTGTCACAAGCACGATCCAGCTGTCTCGCCACCCCCACCGACGTACGCCAAACACCGCCAGGCCGATACCAGCCAGAAGGAATGGTAACCCTACACTGAGGATTCCAACGACTCCAACCCCTACGGCCAGTCCAGTTACGACCCAGAATGATATCGTCCCTGCTGTTTTCATCACCCACTCCGGTTACGAAGTATCATCGTGGAGGCTGCATCCATCATAGAACAGACCCGCATGGTCGGGAGGCCGGTAGGGCTCTTTTAGATGCGCCGCACAATCCTCGCCAATCGCGAGCAGACGGTCTGCCAGGCTCATGCCCTGCTGCCGGCGCAGACGATCAAGCCGCTCTCGACCCGCCGTGGTCACGACCACAGTCGCGCTCTCGCCGGTGAGGTGGGCGAGTTCCCGCACCATACGGTACGTCTCATCGCGATTGATATTCAGACTCACCGATTCTCGCCTTCTTTCCTGGCAGTGATGCCATTCTACCGTGTCGGCGGCGGCTCTCGTGGGTGCGAAGCGGCGTCGGGAGGCGGTGAACAGCCACGTCCTCCGGGCCTGTGCCTATGTTCTCGATAGCTGCAGTTGGGGACGGCGGCTGCATGAACCGCGGTCGTCGCACGAACGGGCATGCAGGTCATCTCGGGATCGAAGAGCGGCTCTGGGGCGACGGTCGACGGCGCTCGCTCGTCACTGGGGAGACGGCAATGGTGCCTGTCGCCCGGCCCATCACATCGAGGCGCACGGTGGTAACGACACGCAACGCGGTGGTAGTCGACGGGCGACAGGAACTCGTGAGGCGATCGGGAGGCTGGAATGCCACGGTGCCCGAGCAGTTCCACGCCAGGGAACGGGGACTCATCGAGAAGAGGCCGCGAACGAAGCGGATTCCAACCCTCGTCGTTAGTACCAGCAGGCGGTACACCATGGTGACTGGGTATGGGCCGTCCCCAGCCATATCAAGGGTGAGCATTTGGTAACCAGGGTCGAGATTATACGCGTTGTACGGCCGTGCGAAGCCGCTTACCGTGTCCCGAAATGGTGCAAGCGATGCGTTGACCACAGTGCTTGTTGGCGATACCGACCCCGCTCGCGCCGCCCATCCCCGCTGCAGCGGGCCAGCGGCCGTGAGGGCGACACCGAGGAGTAATGTGAGACAGAGGACAGTCAGCACACCGGCTCGGCGTCGTGAAGGGTAGCCGCGCCGTAGCGGAACACCAGCGAAGCGCACCGCCAGCAGACTGACTACCGCGACCACGCCTATCCCGTACACCGCGAGCGCCCAGATGGTCCGTGTATCGGTGCCCGTTGCCAGCGAATGGACCAGCGCGAACAGCCAGGCGCCAAATCCTGTGTAGTGAAACGTGCGCCAGACACGATAGCCGATAAAGCGACGTACGTAGATCGAGAGCGCGAGCGCGATGGTGAAGTACATCGCGATGATACCGAGGCCGAGCCACGTCGTGCGATACGGTCCGACGAAGGGGATGAGGAGTTGATACCACTCGAACCGGATAAAGGTATCGAGCAGGGTGCTGACGACGTGAATCGCCAGAAAGACCAGAGCGAGGAGCTGCAGGAATTGGTGCAGATCTTCGGTGAGCAGGCGCGGCCACCGATCCGAGCGCCAGCGCACCGAGAGCAATAGCCCGGCGACAACCCCCGCCGTCAGCAGCAGATAGACAACGAAGCCGGAACCGCGAACCACATACCAGTACAGCGTGACGGATTGAGGAGCGACCAGGCCGAACGTTGAGTTCACCACCTGTTCCTACGCGGGCCACTGGATGGTCGAAGCAGTGCTACCGTCCCGATGCACGATACACCCATGCAGGCCGTGCCGTTCGAGGAAGGCCATCCCCATGTCTCCCAGTAGCAGGGCGGTCTTGGCGGCCACGTCCGCTTGCACGCACGATTCGGCGATGACGGTGACGGAGCGTACTGAGGTTGCTGCGGGTCGACCGGCGCCAGTATCGATCAGGTGGTGCTGCTCACGGCCAGCAATCAGCCAGCGACGCTTCAGCGTGGTACTGGTTGCCACCGCTGCATCGCGTACCCGAATTGAACGGCCTGCCTCATTGCCGGAATCCTCTAACGCCACGGTCCACCCACCATCGGGCTCCGCGTTACCCCGCACCGCTATGTCCCCACCGGCGGCAATACAGCGTTCCGGCAGGAACGCCGTGGCGGCGAGGGCTCGATCGACCGCCAATCCCTTGCCGATGCCGCCCAGATCAATGCGCTGGCCGGCTGTCAATCGGATCCTGTGCGTCTCAGGATCGCAGAGAACGGCCCGGTAGTCGGGTCGGAGTGCCTTTTCGGAGAGAGGACGGGTTGGCCTGCCCGCGTGGCCGACCTGTTCGAAGGAACGGTCATATCCAGCCTGCTCCAGGGCGGCAAGCACGGTCGGATCAAAGACGCCATTGGTGTCCCGCGCTGCGCTGACGGCGAGCGATACAGCCTCGAAGAGAAGCGAAGACGCCTGAAACGGCTCGCCCCCCGACCGGTTGAGCGCTGTTAACTCGCTGTCGGGGAGGAACCGAGACAAACATTGCTCCACCTCTGAAAAGGTCTGGAGCACCAGCGCGCCGGCACGGTCAACGACGTGGCTGGCTCGCGGCGCAAGCAGCGCGATATTGGTGTTCATCGCACGGAAGCGGATCACGACGGTAGTCACGAACCGCCAGATGTGACCTGTGGTGGGCCGGAGGCGATGGACGGAGGAGTCAACTGTGAGGGTGAAAAGAACGGATAACCAAGGTGATTCTCGAGGCGGCTGACCTGCTCGGCGGGCGTGGGAACACGACGCTGCGTCTGTTTGGTGTTCGCTGCCGCTAGCCCGGCAAAGCCCCCGAGCGCTGCCACGGCGGCAACCCCAACCCAAAACTTGAGCCGGGTACCTTTGCGCCGTGCTTCGGTTCGGGTCGGCCTCGCGTTCGTCGTCATTCTCTTCACCACTCAAGTGTCTACAGGCTATATGTGTTCTGCGACCTGGTGACTAATTCATGTAGGGATTCCCGGCCTTGGTCTGGGCGATCTGCTTAGGCTCGATAACAGCCACCTGCTGGCCCTGGTAGCTGGTCTTTCCCATGACCCCGGTTACTTTGACCCATTGATTATCTTGCAATCGTCCGTGGGAGGTATCTCGAACCAACAGACCCTCGGGTCGAGCGTCGGCGATACAGCACGTTATCTGATAGCGCAGCACCATGATGAACCCGGGGGGAACGCTCGCGGCACTATGCAGCACCATGCCCTTGAGGACGATTGGTTTACCCATGAAGTCCTTTGGATTGGGGTCAGAGGACAGCGCTCCCACCCAATCCTGCAGACTAAAGGACCGGGTATCGACGGACAGGCTCACGCGGTGGATGGTGTTCGAACCCTGGATAGCCGAGACCCCGGCAATCTGCAGGCCTCGCTGGTTGGCGGAGAATGCTTGTAATGCACGGGGCGGGAAGAGGGCGGCGAGCAGCAAGGGGACGCAGAGAAAGAGGTACGGCCAGAGACGCGGAGAAGGCTCTGCGCAGCCACACGAATCAGCGCTGCAGCAGCTATCGGTTCCGCAACCGCTCGCGTCGGGTCGGTGGAACGCCTTTATTCCGGCGGTGATCAGCAGCAGCACACCGGCCGCTGTCGTCGGCCATACATATGCCGGGTTGATATACAACGTCAGCGCATGGCGGACCGCCAGGGATAGGATGAACATGCCATAGCCAGCCACGATGGCCGGAAGGACATAGCGAGCGACCTCGATGCGGATTTTTGTTCGAGTAACGGCGTTCAATCGCTCGATTCGAACGGTCATAGAAAGGATCCTTTCAGGTTCAGCAGCAGGGCAGCGAGCATGACGAGCTCTGCTGTCAGCGCGCCAATGGCCAGCACGATACGTGGTCGAAAGGCGGTGAGCATCAGGCCGGTGGTCTTCATGCCGAGCATCGGACCAAATACCAGAAACGCCAGCAGGGCCGGCGTTGGGAAAATGCTGGAGTAGGAGAGCGCGAAGAAGGCGTCCACCGTCGAGCAGATTGAGAGCACAAAGGCAAGACTCATCATCGCCACCACGGCGAGCACGATGCCGGTGCCCAGGTTCGTAAACGCCGCCCGCGGCACCAACACCTGCGTCGCCGCGGCAACGGCGGCGCCGATCAGCAAGACCTGCATCATCCCCATAAATTCACCGGCGACCTGACTGAAGACCTCGCCAACCTTCGCCAGTACGCCGCCGTGGCCATGCTGGCGCGAGTGGTCATGCCCATGCTGGTGTATGTGCCCGTCTGGCGGGGGATGCTCATGTCCCCGACGCTTCGCTAGCCCGCCAGCGAGAAGTTCTTCGCCGCGACCCAGATGGCCAACCAACAGGCCCACCGAGGCGGCGATGACAAAAGCCAGGCCACCGCGTAGCCAGACCATTTCCGGGCGGAAGCGGAAGGCCGTTGCCGTGGCAAAGATGGCGACCGGGTTAAGAATCGGCGCCGCGAGGAGAAAGGCAATACAGGTGGAGATAGGAACGCCTTTTGCCAGGAAGCGCCGAGCAACGGCCACGTTGCCGCACTCACACACGGGCATCAACATGCCGAGGAAGAGCGCCGGCACGAGCGACAGTATTGGGTTCTTCGGCACCAGACGGAGTAAACGGTCCTCGCTCACGAAGACGTGAACAATCGCGGAGACCACGATGCCGAGCAGCAAGAATGGCGTGGCCTCCACCAGGATGCCGAGAAAGATGCTGATCCAGTCCTGTACTTGCGGTGCGATGGCGCTGCTCCTACGATCCCATCCCGCTCATCCCCGCGTTGCCGTACCAGGCTTTGCGCCAGGTCTTCATCTCGGCAATCTCGCGGTTCTGATCCGCGATGATGCTGCGGGCGAGAGCTTTTAGCGCTCCATGCATTCCTCGGTTCAGCTCCAGCCTGGCGGCGGCAACGGCTGACTGATGATGTGGCACCATGGCGTCCAGGAAGGCTCTATCGAACGGGTGCGCTGTCCGTAGCTTTTGAATCTCACGGGGCATGTTCATGGACATCGACATACTCATGCCGGGCAGCATCATCATGTGGCTCATTGGTGGGGTGGTTGCGCTACCGAACCACGCTTTACGCCAGGTCTTCATTTGTTTGATCTCTCGATCCTGGCTGGAGATGATAGCGTGGGCCAGCTGCCGAAGCTTCGCATGTTGAGAGTCCCGCAGCGCAAGCTGTGCCATGGCGACCGCTCCCTGATGATGCGGCGCCATCATATCGATGAACTGCCGATCAAACATCGCCGAACGCGCCGGAGTAGTGTGTTGCCGTGCTGCAGCGCGCGCCGCCATAGCCGGAGTGAGTGTGAGCGCCAGGAATCCGAATACTGTCAGGGTCGAGACACAGCGTGTCCGAGCTAGAAAAGAAGCATACATACCGATCATTCCTCCGTAAGGTGTGTTCTGAGAGTCGTCTGCTGTCGGCGGGCGCACTGGTAGAACCAGTGGACGAATCTCAGAGCAAGAACACCTGAAGGAGCGCCTGGGTCGGTGGTCGTACGCCCTTCCTTGCGGCAAGCGAAGAAATACACGATGAACGATTCGCCGTCAGTTCAAGCTCGCTATGGGCAGAGAGGCAGATCAACGGCTTCGCGAAAGACGGTAGCGCTGGCTTTTCGGCAAACATCAATGGACACGAAGACATCGCGCCGGAGCACGTGCCGACGCAACATCGGGACGTGCTCATAGTGCTCGTTGGTGCAATGGTAGCCCCTGAAGTGGCTGGCATGGCATTGGTCGGGAGCACCGGGGCGGCAGCGGCCAAAGCAACGCCTTCCGCTCCCATCAAAAGATGGTGAGTGGCGAGCCCAAAGGCGAGCCATATTGCGAGTACCGCAACGAGGCGCCCCGCCGCCGTCCCTGGCATCGCACTACTTGCTGGCCTACACGGATCCTGGCGTCTCCGGCGAGTGCGTAGCAAGCCAACGCCGATAGAAGGCTGTTGTTCCATAATCCATCTTACCAGTGCATTGCTCGCGGGTTGAATAGCCGCGGATCAGTACTCCCAGTTACTTCATACTGGGCTATGCGAAATGATCGGCCACAACGCCGCTATCGAGGACGAGAGAGGGGAAATGCACAGTGGCTCTAACAACACGGTTCCGGGCATTGATGAAAAGTGAGGTTGCAGCAGCTGATGTTGAGGCGCTGCTCCGTGGCGCCGGGCAATTGGAAGTTCTCAGGGAACAGATCCAGCAACGACGTGACGCCGGCGAACTGTCCCATCCCGGACATCCCTGGGAAGTTCATGCTGCAATGGGCCGTGCCTTGGCGTTTTTCTGGGTAGCTCAAGGCTATGCTGCTATAGCCAGAAGCCTTAAAGAGGTAGACGATGAGAGCGACCCAGGGACACGTGGATATATGCCTCAAGTATCCCACGATCAGGCCATGGCCTTGCTCCGTCAAGTTCCGCAGTTCTTGGCGTCGGCGCATGGCGCCCTGGCCGATGTCGACTACGACAGCGGACGTTCACTGCCAGTTGGTCTCGAACCACGCGTCGACAGTGAGCACCGCTGTCCGGTGGCGCATCTCAAGGGCATGCTGCGGGCGGCCCACTATCTGGATGAACAGGCCCAGGTCGAGGTAGAAACCTATTGCAGCGCCGGGAGCCATGCCGCTGCCCCCGCCGAGATTCGCGGGATGGTTCCTCGATTGCAAGGGGAGCTTGCAGCGGCTCGATCCAATCTAGACACGTCCGAGCAAACCGTATCACCGATTCTGAACGGTGAGGCGGTGGATGCGGAGACGCACGAACAGGCCGAGAATTATCTGTGGGCGTCGCTTGAAACGTACGTCCGGCTGGGCCAGATCGTCGCTCTTCCCACCTTCATTGATCACCGGGCAGGAAGTGGGCATCGCCCTCCGCCGAAGCGGGGGCGGCAAGTATCGCGCCAGGACGCGTGGTGTCTGACATCAGACATAGCTCGGAAAGAATTGAAGCGAGAGGGCCGTGACGGCTGGGGTGAGGACGAACTCGACGAACTGTGGAGCAACAAGCAATGGCGCATTTCCGCTGATGAGCAGCGCTTTCTCGATGCCGTGGCACAACTGCAGGAAGAGGGCGCCATCCTGGACTCGGCCTCCTACATTGCCGAATGCCCCTTCAATCCGATCTGGGTGGCCCGCCGATCCGTAACCGTTTCGGGGCACCGGCTCAAGGCTGGTAGCCGATTCGCCTATAACCACCATCATGGTAAAGGTGAGTTATTGACGGACTTCCAACCGGTTGGGGATTTCCTGGAATGCGAGGACGACGACTGAGCGTTCACTCTCGTTCGAACAACTGCCAGGCAGACAGCGTGAAAACGAGCGCGAACAATACTACGATGGGGAAGGCATGCGATTCGCGAGATGGATTCCGGAAGAAGAGCGACAGGTGTCTTTCTGTTGGCGTAACTGGATATTTGCTGGTTGCTTGGCATGCGCCTTGAGTCTGCATCCATCGGCGGGCCAGGCACGCAGCGTTCTCCCTCCGCGCCACGGCATTACGGTGCACCCACGTAGCGCGCAGGTGAAGGTCAGCAAGGCGTATCCGTTCCGGCTGTATACGCACTGTGGCGCTAACTACGATGTCGACTTTGACCATACGTTCTGGGATCTTGCTGATCCCCACTGGGCCGATAGGACGGGTGGAGAGCCTCACCAAGGGCTCGGTAATCCTTTTCAACCGGGGACCATGACGCTCGTCGACCCACACCATGCCCGATTTGACTTTACTGACGCCATGTATGGCCCGCCACACACGAGGACACAGCGGGCTCACATGTGGTTCACACGCCATCACGGTCCCAAAGTGCTTCCGGGGTTCTGTGATTGAGCGCTCACCCGGACCCTGTGTTATACACAGGACTGATACGCGGTAGATCCGCGGCAAAGCGGAGTAAGCGCCCGAAGCATCTGAAGGAGTTCTGTGTAGCGTGTGTTGTCTCTCCAGCGCCATTCCACCGCCTTGGTACCCTCGGCGGTATGGATCCGAATGAGCGTTGTCGGCATGCCGAAGATCGGGGTTCCGGTGATCAGGGCTGGCATGGCGAAGAAGCCTTCCGCTTCAGCCAGCCGGAGTAGTCCTTGTACCACTGTTTGTGAGAACCGTTGGTGCGGGTGTGCCAACCGCAACGGGGATTTTCCCTTGAACTTTAGCTGAGCCACGCCGTCGTCTATGATGCTGACTTGATAGGCAGTCACGGGGGCAGTACATGCCCCCATCGACGCATAGACGATCGCTGCTTTGTTGGCGGCTGTGTTCATGTGATGCTGACCGAGTCCAGGGAGCCCTTGAGCGTATCCCGTACCACCCAGCAGTGCGATCAGGACGATGCCGGTCAGGGAGCGAGAGTAGCGCGCCGAGCCTGACGGGTCTCACCTCCATGTGATTTAACGCCAACGCTTGACTGGCTACCATCAGCGCAGTCCTGAGGAAGTGTGAACTGGCGTCTTCAGGGACGGTGCGCATTCCGGGGACGGAATTCCCTCAGTGCGGCACGGTACGGTTGGGTCGCGGTGCAATTGTTGTCTTGAAATGGAGAAATTCGTGTCAAGGGTTCCGGCACGAAGAGGTAGCGAATGTAGTTCTGAAAAAAGCGATCGACTGATGTCGCTTGATGGCCCGTGACGTAGCTGCCGCGTACCACGACGGTCCTGGCGATGTGCTTGCCGCGCCAGATCTCGTCGACGTGTACCGTAGCCGTTCTCGCGTTGTTCCGTGTTGCAATAACCGTCCCGGTAAACACTACTGGAGCGGTGGCAAGAACTCGTACCAGTGGCTGGGGGACGGCGCACGATGCCATAGCTGGTTGGGCGTCGGCTCCGAATAGCTCAGTGATGCTGAGGAGCGTGAGCGCGCAAACCGAAAGTCGTGGAATAGCAAGCATAGGATTACGACCTCGATTTCCGTGATGTGCGTTGGCGATGCTGTGGCTTTTTGCGCTCCGCTGCCCGCCATGCCAGGGCGGTAGCACCTCGTCCCGCACTAGATACGAGTCCAACGCTATAGCCCCAAGCACCGCCAATGGCGAGCACCACCCAATGCAGTGCATGGTCGGTACTGGGGAACATGGCGAAGTAGAAAACCCCAGCTCCGACGACTGTCGTGAGTTCCGCGAGGCCCATTGTCCCGCGTTTCTCTGACCGCTCTCCGCGCAGCGCGGCCGGTACCGGTCCGTGCTCTATGCGATCCTTTAAGCTCGTGTAGGTCCGTTGATCAATTGCTGCACGATAGCTCAGATACCAGGCGGCGTAACCTAGTAACAGAATCCCGAGAAGCATGCCACCATAGGGGATAAGTCGGGGATCCCCGAACCCTAACGTACGCCAGAGTATGACGGCGCTCTCCGCCACGCACCAGACGGCGATACTCGAACCCAGCCGATGCCGCACCTGCCGGTGAAGAAGATTGTTGCCGTCCCATCGCGCCCACCAGATGGAGGCGATACAAAGCAGAACCAATAGGCCAAGAGCAGTGAGCGCAAGAGGGCCAAGCTGATCGCCGGCAGGATCGCCAAGATACTGTGGCATGAGCAAATACGCCTAACCTCCATGCGACCGACGGTAACAACACGCCACCCTATTGTAAATAAACTTGCCTGGGGCTGCGGCCACCCAAGCTTCCATGCAAGCTCAGAATGCACCGAGGCGGTTATGCTACTGGACGGTGACTGCTTGTGGCGATTCGACGCCAAATAGCGCGGGGTTGCCGGCAGGCGGCCGTCGCACCAGGAGGCGAAGCAGTGTCTGTGAGATAAACACCGCAGTCAACATACTGACCAGCACGCCGATAAAAAGCGTGGTGGCAAAGCCGGTAATTACGGTAGCCGCAAAATTGCGTCCGAACACGAAGAGAATAACGCACGTGATCAGGGTTGAGGCATTGGAGTCGCGAATGGACGGCTATGCCCGGCGGAAACCGGTCTCAATCGCATTGCCAAGCGTCCGACTAGCCCGCAACTCCTCTTTCACGCGCTCAAATATGAGCACATTCGCATCGACCGCCACCCCGATAGAGAGAATGAAACCAGCGATGCCCGTGAGGGTGAGGGTCACACCGAGATACTTGAACAGGGCAAAGACAATCGCGGTGTACATCAGGAGAGCAAGATCGGCAAGCAGGCCGGGCATCCGGTAGTAGAGCAACATGAAGAGCGCGACGATGATCAGGCCAATAATGCTGGCGAGTTGAGCGTCGCGGACGTACTCTTCCCCGAGGCTGGCTGATACTTGTTCCGATGAGTCCACGTGGAATGCCACGGGAAGCGCGCCATAGTTCAAGAATGTAGTAATTTGCTGCGCCTGGTCGGTGCCGCTGAGGCCGGTAATCTGAGTCCGAGCATTGCAGATCGCCCCCAAGATGCGAAGATTCGTTACCACTTTGTTGTCCAGCACGATGCCGGAGTAGCCCTGCACGTGGTTGCTGGTGTAGTTGCACCACGCATCGGAGCCGGCGCCCGACAGGGAGAAGTTCACCGCCACCTGGCCAGTAGTCTCGAAAGCGACCTGTGCGCTACCTTGCTGAATGTACTTACCAGGCACGACGACCTGCATCGCCGCCGGATTCGTATTCAAGGTGGTTGGACCGACTTTGGCGTTGGGAGCGCAGCCTTGCACCGCACATGTAAGGCGCACTTTCCCATTCACGGCGCGGTTGCCGCTGTCGGCGAGTGCCAGGTAGCCGGTCTTACCACTGGTCGCTATCGCCTGTGACTAGTTTGATACGCCGGGGAGCTCCGCACTCACGCACTTGTCACCGACACGACTGACCTGCGGCTCGGCAATGCCCAACCCGCCTGCCACACGAGCATTAATTACGTTGCGTGCAATGTCCATCTCCGACGATGATGGATGAGCAGTGTTTGCGGCGCACAGAAGGATACGCGCTCCACCGCCAAGATCCATTCCCTTGTTGATGCCAACATGGCGCCCGAAAAATTCGGATGTCTGCGGCAAATCAATGTAAAGAGCAGATAGCAGAACGACCGCTATGCCGACGACAGTGAGTCCAACCGCATTACCGGTGCGTCGCGCGATGTACTGCATGACTGTCTACTTCCGATCGATTAAGGCGACAGAGATCATCGCAGCGATGAAGTGAACACGTAACCAGTGACACCAGTGGGCAGACGGACCAGTACCCACTGGCCGCGGGAACCCAGTAGTTGCACCCGCGTTCCCGCGGTTGCAACAGCTACCACCTGTGAGTTCCCGCTCGGGCCGAGACGCAGCCGTACGACGACCGTTAGGACCAGGGTACGAGCGGGAACCATGCTCGGGGCATTGCTCGTGACGGCCTGTACATGAAGATGATGAGCGGTGAAGTTTTCGCGTACCCAGCCTGCGGAACCATTATCGAGCTGGACCTTGACCCAGCCGTTGTTCCGAGCCAAGACGACCGCATGTTGGCCGCGCGACAAGGAATTTACCACTGGCGCACCAATTGCAGGAGCCGAGTGTACCCGTAGGCTATTGACTTTTGCCGTGACATGGGTGCCATACTGCGATTGCGTCGCTTGGCCCTGTCGAATCGGCTGAGACACAGTGCCGACCGTTGGATTCGCGCTCTGTTGAACTGGAACGGCTCCTATGCTAATACCCTGGGCGATGACCCACCCGATCGTGCCGTCAGTGAGCTGGACCTTGTACCAACCATTGCGCTGACCAATGACGGTGAGACTGGCTCCCAGGCGGATCACTTGCTGCACGCGAGCATTCATGGAAGGTGACAATCGGACGTTTAACAAGCTCTGCGTGACGAGAGCCGGTGACGCGCCGGCAACCGTAACCACGACGCTAGGAGCAGTGAGAGCGGCTGACAGACCTGGTGTCGCACTCACGGGAGGAATGACGGGACCCACCGCGACGCCCATCCACGGTCGGTTGGCACCGAGGTATTTCTTGGTCCAATAGTTCCCGTCGACCGGATCATCGTTGAATGATGAAATTACTACGCCGCGGTTGTACCACTCAGCATGAACGAATTTGCCGCCACCGAGATAGATACCCGCATGCGAAAGCCCTGTCCAAATCGTGTTCTGAAAGTACAAAATATCACCGGGAAGAAGCTGACTGAATGGCACCGCCGGTGCATAATTCAGGGCATTCTGCAGATCGCCGGGAAGCGTGATGCCGTTCTGGCGGTAGACGTACGAAATAAGCCCAATACAACTAAAACCAGTGCTTGGGCTGGTACCGGTGATGGTGTAACGGTACCCCAGGTACTTGAGTGCGCTCTGTATGATGGCAACTCCCGAGACGGTGTTAGGTAGAGGGGGCTGCGGAGCGGCGGTATTAGTGGGATTAGAGTATCTGGGCGGTGGTGGTGGCGCATTCTTTGTTGCGCTGGCTGCGAGAGCACCGGCTGGGGAGGCAGTTCCAACGCCGGCACTGAGTGCCAGAGCAAGAACCAGGAGCGGCTGTCTCATGCAATCTCCGATACGTGTTAGTCGCGCTGAGACACAGATGCGCCCGCCGCTAGAACAGCAGGGGCTCAGCACGCAAACTCAGGGAACACTACCACGAGTTCTCGTGCAGTATCAAGCCGGCCTGCACGCCTTCAGGCACGTGACTGCTCTCCTCGGCAATGGAGTGTGCTCACTTTCCGACCAAGCTCAGAGCGCACGAGCACAGTATGATGGCGCCTTTGCAGGCGAGCCGTTGTCGGTGCAAGGGGTGCTCCCGGCGCTCGCACAGTGACCACGCTCAGATCAGCCCGAACCGGCGAGGGCGCCGCGTGCCGGTACCTCGAGTTGTGTTAGAAGCTAAAACGGAAGGTTAGTTTGTGCGTACCACCGCATCACCGGCGCCATGATCTGGGTCCACTGGTTGAACATGAGAAAGACGCCCATGGTGAGCAGCACCCCGCCGCCGCTGAGGTCGAAGATTCGGCCGTGGCGCCGCAGCCAACGGACCGATTGGAACATACGCCCCGCCAGAGCGGCGAGCGCCAGAAAGGGGACACCCAGCCCAAGAGCGTAGAAGAAGAGGAGCAGGGCGCCCTTTTGTGCCGTTCCCTCGGTCGTCGAGTAGGCCAGGATGGAGGTGAGCACGGGGCCGATGCAAGGACTCCAGCCAAAGGCAAAGGCCATACCGAGGGGGAAGGCGCTCCAGATGCCGAACTCGCGACCCAGTGTTAATCGCTTCTCGCGGTAGAGGAAGGGGAGCCGGAAGAGGCCGATGATAAATAGCGCCATGATGATGATGAAGACACCCGAAATTCGGGTCAGCACATCCCGATAGGGGAGAAGAAAGGAGCCAATGTAGCTGGCGGTCGCGCCCAGCGCCACGAATACCAACGAGAACCCCAACACAAAGAGACCGGCCGCCGCAAGCATGACGCCACGGTGCTTCCCATCCTGGATCTCCTCAGCGCCAAGGCCCGAAATGTAGGAAAGATAGCCCGGTATCAGCGGCAGGGTGCAGGGAAGTAGGAAGGAGAGGAGACCAGCACCAAAGGCGACAACGAGCGCACCAGGTCCATTCATCGGAGACTGCCCTTCCACTCCATCTGCACAGGCATTGTTACCTCGCCCCGGATACTATCAGAACACGATGTCCCGCACCTTTGTGTGTGCGCTGGCACGGTACGCGGCAAACCGGCTCAGCGTCACGATGGATCACGTCGACCAGAAATAACATCTAGGGCTTGCTCTGCAATAGCTGCTGGATATCCCGGCTTAAGAGCTCCGGTGTCACCGGACCGGTGGACTTGTCCCGAATGACGCCACGGCGATCAATGAAGAATGTCTCTGGAACGCCGTAGACACCATAGTCGATGGCCGTGCGCTGATCGGGGTCCTGCAGGTTCAGCCATCCTCCGCCACGCTCCCTCAGGAATGCTCGGGCGTTGGACGCTGTGTCCTGATACACGATGCCCACGAAGGCAACGCCTTCCCGCCGGTAGGCGTGCCAGGCCTGAACCAAATAAGGGTGCTCGATCTTGCAGCCGAGACACCAGGATGCCCAGAAATTGAGGACAACGGGCTTCCCTCGAAGCGAGGCGAGTGAGAATGGCGCATTATCCAACGTGCGCAGGTGAATAGCAGATGCCTGGTGATGCAGCAGCGGCGATGACGCGACATCAGGATTGCGGGCGAAGCCGAAAGCCAGCAGAACAAGCAATGGTGCCGCGAGCAGCGGTGCCCAGAGTGCTCGTTTCATTGCTCGCTGAGAAGCGGCTGCACCTGGGTCATCCGGTACACCGAATCGACGACACCGATTCTCACTGATTGCACGGTACCGTGCCGGTCGATCAGAAAGGACACCGGCAGTACGTTGACCTGGTAGCGCCCGGAAATGGAGCCACTCTCATCCAATCCGACCGGGTAGGGGATGTGTAGCTGTTGCAAGAAGCTGAGCACATCGCCTCGAGGCTCCTCCATGTCGACCCCGAGCACAACCAGCCCGCGTCTCTGCTCCTGTCGGTACCAGGCAGCAAGCTGGGGCATCTCGGACCGGCACGGTTTGCACCACGTCGCCCAGAAGTTCAGGAGCACCACCTTGCCGTGAAAAGCAGCTAAGCTGAGCCTGCCTCCGTGGGCGCCGTCCAGAGAAAAGGCAGGAGCTGGGTGACCAACCTCGGGAGCGGCATTCTTCAGTGTGATGCTGACCGGTATGCCGAGCAGAATGCGAAGGTCCCGGCCGACCATGGCGTTATCCAGGCCGCCAGTCCACAGCACGCGTTGTCGTCCATCTCGATCGATTAGATAGGTGGCCGTGGTATGACCATCCGCAAGCGCCGCATTCGCTCCGGCCGGCGGTGCGTAGATGTAGTACGCATGCCAGATAGCTGCCAGTTGCTGCCTGGTACCAGTTAAATACTGCCAGCGATGCAACAGACCGTGGGCGCGAGAGAAGGACTGGACGGCGGCCCGCGTGTCGCCTTCGGGGTCGGTACTGACCACGAGCAGTGCGACCGATTTACCCGCAGCACCCAGTTCGCTCACAGAGAGTCTCAGCTCTTCCACAATCAACGGACAGGTTTCCCGACAGTGTGCACGAAGAAACGTCAGTACTACCGGTCGACCCCTGAGGTGGGTCAACGAAACCGGATGGCCGAATTGGCCCGGCAGGCGGAACGACGGGACAACTCTACTGGGCAAGATATCGCCGGTCAGCGAGGGTGCCGCGGTACTCTGGCGCGGCACAAGCACAAGACCCAGGCTCACGAGGGCAACCAGAACCACCAAGAGACTCACAACTACGGTACGTATGCGCATGGAAGTACGGCCTGACGAGGTTTCGAGGACTGGGCGTTGAACGTGGTGTGTGATATACCTTGCCTCATTGGCGCCTACAACACTGTAGTCTTCAGGTCGGGTTACCGGCCAGCAACCGCGATAGTAGAATAATAGAGATGCGGTTGCCGGCCCTGCAGGACGTGTCGAACTATGTGCTCGAGCGCTCCGACTCTTCATCGGGCCACAAGGAGGAGGTTTGAATAGCAATGGTTAGGGCCCGTTGGAATGAGCCGCGCAGCTTGGCGTACTTCGTCATAACTTCGGTCGTGGCCGCTGCCGGCTATGCGGCTGTCATTGCTATTCCGACCGCAATCCTCCCGAATCCCTTTTTCATCCGAATGACGGCTCCCACGGTGTGGAGCTGGGTGTTCTGGATTTTACCCGCGCTGCTGTTCGGACCACTCGCCGCGTCCTATATCATGCCCGGCATGCATCGAACATGCTCGCTCCAGGGTAAGACCATGGCGGGTGGAATTCTCAGCTATCTTGCAGTCGGCTGTCCAATCTGCAACAAGATCGTCGTGGCCGTTCTCGGGGTGAGCGGTGCCCTGTCATACTTTGCGCCAATCCAGCCGATTCTGGGTGCACTATCGGTTGCGCTACTCGGGTACGGGTTATGGCTCCGGTTTGCTCCAGCCGGGCGAACACCACAAACCACCGCAGCGTGATCCAAGAGGGGATAGGGACCTCATCGCCGCACAATATGTCCCTGCCGCGCACAGCAGATGACCAATATTTTATATGGCGTGGTCGGGCAGATGATCGCAGGATAACCATCTTGGATTGCAGCGTCCTGTCTGCTGTATCTCGTGAGTGGTGGGTGCTATGTGGCGGGTAAAGATCGGGTGTTTGGGGATCGTCGTTGTTGCGGGATTCGCCTTTTTTGCTGTGAATGAGCGGCTCGGCACTCCCGGCCTTGATACCGTGATTGACGGCATGAAGTGCAGCGGCCCGGGACCGGTGGCGTACCACGTGCGCGCGCATCTCACAATTCTTGAGCGTGGTCGCCAAATTCTCGTTCCCCCCAACATCGGACGGTCCGGCAATCGGTGCTGGTACTGGCTGCATACGCACGACTTCAGCGGCCTGATTCACATCGAATCCACCGATCGCAACTTCCAGCCACGGCTGGGCCAGTTCTTCGATCTATGGAAACAGCCGCTATCCGAGAAGAAGGTCGCAACTGTACCAACTGGTCATGGACGATCCATCAAAGCGTTTGTGGGGCGTACGCCGAACGGTGGCGACCCTCGGATGATACGCCTCCAGAACCATACGACTCTTTCAATCGAGATAGGGCCACCGTTTCCGATCCCGCGGCCCTTTCGATTCGCTACCCCGTAGTTGCGGACACATGATTCCGCGGTCTATGGAGAGCTGTGGCTGGCAATCGATCGCACAGCGGCATGGACATCCTCTCCGGCCTAGACGATAGCACTATCTCCCGATTCTCATGGTTGAGGAGTTGGTGGGGGCGTCGCTACCACACCGGTCGACTGATCCTCAGCCATGTTCGCCATGGATTGTGCGATCAAGGCATCTTGATGCGTAGTCAGCACACTGGTTAGCGACGATTGACTGGCTATCTCGGTCGCAGTTGGCGAGATGAGGGCATCGGCCAGGACGATGCCATCCATGGGCGCGGACGGCACACCGAGCATACGTAGTACTGTCGGCGCCACGTCTACCAGCCGTGCTGGGAAGTGGGATAAGGCCGCTCGCTGTATGCCTGGACCTGCCATCACCAACGGCACATGTTGCGCTCCCCAACTGAGTCCGCCATGGTCACCGTGCGCCGTTGGGTATGCCCCGCCGATGGTGTTCTCCCGGAACGGCGCCACTACGTCTGGCGCCGTCGGCCCGGCAAAGGTGGAGAGTAGATACTGGTAGGCGGCGTCGAGAGAGGGATCGATGGCCAGTCCCGGCGCCGGCAGATAGTCATACTGGCCGTGTCGATCCACTTGGTAGTACGCCGCCGCTACTCCTGGAACACGCGCCATCTGGGCTGCCACTGCGCGCCCATGCCAGTAGTTCTGAAGGTAAATGTCGGCAGCTGTACCACCCGTATGAAAGAGATACTGGCCACCGGCCGATTTGACTGCCGCTTTGGTCGTCGCCCCATCTACCGCCCGATCGTTTGGCACCATGCCATGATCGGCCGTGACCACGAACAGGGTCTGGTTGTAGATGCCCGCCTTCTGATAGGCAGCCACGATTCGCGCAATGTTGCGGTCAAGTCCGGCCACTACCTGCGCCATCACGCTCGGTGAGGCGGGCCCGCCATACGTATGGCCGTAGAAGTCAGCACCGGGGAAATTTACCATCAGCACCTTGGGACGAAACGCGTCGACCGCGGCCAGAGCCAGCTCGTTCGAGAGATAGTCCCAATCGGTAAAGTGCTTCAAAGGAAGCTGCGCTTGCAGACTCGGGTGCTGGAAAAAGTACTCCGGTGGCCTGTGGCCGGGAACTGCGCTGGGAACAAGCGCACGTTTCCCCGGTCCCGAGCGCTGATGGTAGAGGATATAGTCCGCGGCAAATCCACCCATGGCATCCGCAGCATAGATCTTCTCTGAGGAGAGGGCAACCACACGCGCCTTGGGATCGGCAGCTTTAACCGCCTGAGGAATGGACGGGGCTCCGGCAGCTTTTAGATCCCGTTCCATAGCGCCGGCCAGCACTCCTGGGGGCCACCCATCCAGCCGCTCTCGCCCGGTCTGTGGATCCCGCCATTCGAAGCCGATGACTCCGTTGCGGCGTGGCAGGGAACCGGTGGACACGGTCGCATGGCCGGTCGGTGTCTCGCTCTCGAGTTGTGCCACCCACGCCCGGTCGTAGGTAATGCCCCGCCGAATCAAGGCAGTAAGTGCCGGCATGGGCGCCAGACTGATGTAGTCCGGCCGGAATGCGTCCAGAACAATGAGCACAAGGTATTGAGCGGTCTCGGTCGCTGCCAGAGCTGGTTCGGGCGTCACGCCCACGAGCGCCGAGATGCCGCTGGCGCTTACTCCCAGAGCTGCTAACCCTGCCACAAACTGCCGTCGAGACAGGAGGCCGCGCGCGAACAACCGCTCCAGTTCGCTCAGATCCGGTTCGCGCTGCGTCAACTGTTCACCCGCACATCGTATGGTATCTGCTCTGCCGCATCGTGATCTGGTGATCTGCCCAACCTAATGATAGCCACCGGGCGCAAGATGCTGGGTTAGCGGGCACCTTCCCTCCGGTCCTGTGACACCAGCGCGTTCACGAGCGGCGTTGTTTGCTTGATCTCCGTCATTCGTGCCGCGGTAGCTGCGCTGCTCGGATTATTCAGCGCGTCGCTGAGGACGTTCCCCTGCATGCCGGTCGGTGTAACTCCCATGTCGCTGAGGAGAGTCGGCGCCACATCGTCCAATTGCGCTGGCGCACTCACCATCGCGCCTTGTCGGATCCCCGGACCCGCCATGATCAGCGGCACCTGCTGCGTCGTCCAGGTGTTCCCACCATGATCCGCTTTCCAGCCGGTCTTTGGATCCGCGAATGTCGCTCCAGATTTGGCAAAGACCACCACCGTGGGCTGGTGCCCGTTCAGCAGCGTATTCAGCAGATACTGGTTGCTCGCCTCCAGGCTGGTATCGATTCCTCCTCGCGACCGAGCATAGTGCGATTGTCCGGCAACCGTGGTCAGCGAGTAGACCGACTGGACATCGGGATTATTTGCCCGCACGATGGTGTCGGCCACCGTTTGCGCCTTGGTCGTGTCCTTTAACCAGGCGTAGGACGCGGTACTATACGAGGCCGCCGGAGCCGTGGTCCCAGCCTGTGCCACCGCATTAGTCACGAGGCTCTGCGGCACAAATCGGCTCGTCAGTTCCATGCCATGGTCGGCCGTGATCACAAACAGTGTCTGGTTCAGGATACCGGCCTGACGATATGCATCCTCGATCTTGCCCAGGTCGCGATCCAGGGCGCGCATGATTCCAATGACCTTGGGCCGGTTCGTTATGGAGCCATAGACATGTCCGAGTGGCCAGTCGAACTCCGGGTAGTTGATGAGGGTGATGCGTTGGCGCATCTTTGCAAACGCGGCCAGCGCCAGTTTCGTCGCAAAGCCGTCATCGACACCGTCTGGCGGATGGATGGTCGGTCCAATCAGCCCGGCTGCGGTCAATACCCCAGGTGGCGGCTGATGACCGGGAATCGCTACGGGCACGTAGTGGCCCTGTGCGTCGCCCTGGTAGTACATGATGGCGTCGGCGGCTGGGCCGCCCAGTGGCGCGGCGGCGTAGTACTTATGACCGGAGAGCGCAACGGCCTTCGACCCTGGGTACCTGGCCTTATACAGACCGGCGATGGTAGGCGCATGCACGCTCTCCATGATCTTGTCGAACGCACCGGCGTTCACCACCTGCGGTGAAAAGAGGCTGAAGTCGTTGTCATTCTGGGCCCAGTCGAAGCCCAGAATGCCGTCATGAACCGGGGTAGACCCGGTGGCAATGGTGGCGTGCCCGGCCGGCGTCTCGGCCTCCAGGATGCCCAGCATGGCCTTGCTGAATTGGGTTCCTTCACGACGTAAGGCATCTATATGCGGGAGTGAGGTGACGCCGAAGTAGTCCGGTCGACCGCCGTCGAGAACCATCAGCACGAGATATTTGGGTGTTGTGCCCTGGAACGCGATTGCGCGAGGGTCCTCAACGGTGGACGGTTCGGAAGCGCGGTGCAAGGCATACGCGGTGGCAGACGCCATAAAGGTGGCGATGACGAGATAGATCGCCAGTATCACGGGGAACGAGTCCAGCGGTCGCGCCTGTCGCTTTCTCGTTCCGCGTCGAGCCCCGCTGTGCCTGACCGAAGATTGTGCCGGTTTGCTGAACGATGGATGAAATTTAACGATGTCGCGGTGCCTCACGATTCAATGGTAGCGTGCAGAAGGACATGGTCCGAGTCTTTCTGAACCGGGGATGAACGGAGGAGAAGGAACTCAGTCTGGAATCCGGATGTGGTAGGGTCGCTTCGCTGCTGTCTTTTTGACGGCCCATCCTCGCACCGGATTCGCACACGTGATATGAGACACTGATGCTCGGTAACCACTGCCATTAGGAAAAAGCAGAAGCGGGTTTCCGCGCGAGATACGAGGCAAACACGTTGTCCTTTTGTAGCAGGGCCACGTGATGTGCCTTTCGACAGAGCCGGAACCGGCGTTGCATTCAACCTCGGAGGTATGCTCATGGGGCGTCAGACGCGCTAGCAGCGCCGATCACAAGCTCGACGCAACGTATCAAAACCTCGCTCGCGTCAGTTCAATTGGCCGAGGCTTGCCGGGATCGCCATTGTTCTAGCGTTTGTTGCTCTTCTGGCCACACAGTTGTTGGGGAAGAATGGCAGTGGCGCCTCCAATGCCCTGGCAAAACCGATCGATGGTATCCAGTGCGGTGCGACTGAGGTCATCGCCTACCACGAACACGCGCATCTCACCCTGATGGATGCCGGCAAACCTGTCAGAGTTCCAGCTCTACTGGGCAGTAACGCTAAGTGTCTTGACTGGGTCCACACCCATGACGCGAGCGGCTTGATCCATATGGAAGCGCCCCAAAACGTTCGGCCTACCCTGAGCACCGTGGTGGACATCTGGGGAGAACCAGACCAGACCGTTTCGCGAACGCAATTCTTTGACACACGCGCCACGCCGAAACAGACCATGCGCGTCTATGTCAATCAGAGGCTCTATATTGGTGATCCCCGCAAAATCGTGCTGCTGAAGCACACGACCATTGCGATGGAATTGGGGCCTCCGTTCGTCGCGCCGCGGAAGTTCAACTTTGGTACGAGCTAGCAATGCAGGTCGATCTCGACACTGCGACTCCTGAATTGCTCTTTGGTATGTTCGTCGGCCACCCCGGCCGATTCCTGCTCGGATGTTGCGCCGAACGCCCAACGACATCGTGTTGGAGCCTCTGGTCCTCGAACCGTCGCGTGGGCATGCGTCGTGTTCCAAACGCAGTTGATGGAGTCGGATCTGTCCCTCGATATCGGCGTTGCGGCACTGGTTATGATCCTTGAAAGCCCACCGGCGCGGAGCCCTGGCGACCATCCAGCGGGTGCCTGCTGGCGGTGGGCACGGTTGCTCTCGTGCTGGTTGCCGACATCATGATCTCAACAGCCTTCTGACTAAGCTCATCCCGACGGTGCAGGCGTACCTGCTAGTGATACCGCCCCTTCGCCAGATGAATTCGAACAACACGATAGGTGACGCGAGCCTCTCGTAATTCAGCCATGCTATGCTGCAGGGTTCCATGAATATACTCGCTTTTCCGCTTCGCATCGTCGCCATCTTTTCGCTCGCCAGTGCCCTCAACGCTATGCCGGGTCCCGCGTCCGCGCAGTCTGGCCCGCTGTTGCTCACCGGCTTTCCGCTTCTGCGTCAGCAGCACGCGCTCACCTGTGAATCGGCCGCCGCCAGTATGGGTACCCGCGGGCAGGTGAGCGAGAATCAGATCATGACAGTGCTGCCACGAGACGCGAATCCCAATCTTGGTTTCCGGGGACGCCCCGACGGGCAGCAAGGGACCACGCTAGTCGATTACGGTGTATATGCGGCGCCGGTCAGCCAGGCCTTGTTGCGCTTTAACTACCGCAGCGACGTGTTGCTGTACAGTATGGACCGAGTATTACGGTCGTACTTGGACAAGGGATGGCCGGTCGTGGCGTGGATCCCCTACGCGCTCCAGCCGGCCAAGCCACGTCTGTCGCAGCACAACGGTGTGCAGTTTTCCCTGGTGCCCCACGAGCATACGGTCCTGCTGGTCCGCTACGACAACTTGACGGTACTGGTGAACGACCCCTGGACTGGCAAGCTGGTTCGGTACTTCTGGCGCGACTTTAATCGCGGATGAGGCTCCTTTGGCAATATGGCGCTGGCGATTGAGCCATGTGCCATGGGCAAGCCTGTGGACCCACTTCAGATATCCAATGTCACTGGGACGGATGCCACCTGGTCCTGGAACAAACCCCTCAACGCCTCAAGTTTCGACGTCACGGTGACCCGGCGCAAGAAAAAAGACGTCATGATCGATCACCACGTACAGTCGGCGCTGTCCATCACCGTGAGTGGTCTACAAGCGGAAGCGAGCTATCGAGTGGCTGTACGTTCGCTGTCGGCCTGTGGGAATATAACTGCGCCTGTCTCCCTCTCAGTCATGATTTCGGCCGTCCCGACCGTCATCCCGACCGCTCTCATTACGCCCTCCAGCACACCACAGCCGACATCCGCGCCGACGAGCACGCCAACGATCACGGTTGGGCCAATAGAGACGGGGACACCAAAGCCGTAACCCCGAAGAGCTGTGGCCGGTCTACGCATCGCGGCGGTTGACCAGCACGCATCCGACTCTGAGGGCAAGCGCCGCGTAGAGGCAGAACACGCCGAACCCGGGCCAGGCGCCCACCGCGATACCCGTTCATTGGTCTTATTATGCTGACAGTGAATCTATGATCATAGTGCGAGCGTGGGAACAGTCCAGATTTTGCGTGCTCCCCCGAACCAGACGACAGGACCGGTAGAGAGAGACCATGCCCCGTCAGGCCATGAGCCACGGGCACGAAAAGAGAGGCGCCATGAGCTCCAATTGTTCTTTCGATGAAGATAGCGAGACGCATGTCCCCAGGTGCAGTGTCGCAGGACATCCAGCATCAGCTGCTGATGTCGGGAGCGGTCCGCCCGAAACGATGAGCCGGGCAGACCTGCTTCGCACCCTCGGAGGGGGAGTCGCGCTCGCAATGACGGCAACGTCGCTTCCGTCGAGTGTGGCACGGGCCGCGGCGCCTGCGGCACCCATCGAGCCCTCCCCGGGCCCCCAACACGCGGAATATCTCTGCCTGATCGTGCTGGACGGAGGACGGCCAGACTACATCACCAGGAACCTCTCGACTCTTCCCAACGTACGATCACTGGTCCAGCGTGGCCGCTGGTATAACCGCGCCTGGGTGGGGAATCTCATGAGTATTAGCCCGCCCAGCCACGCGGTAATCGTCACCGGCTCCTTTCCTAAGAACGACGGCGGAATCGTCAACTGGGACTGGAGTATACACAGCACCGGGGAAATTTCCTCCGACCGCGCAGGCCCTGGAAGACTATCAAAACGGCTGGCTCTTCAATCTGATGAAGGAATCCGGCACGCCAACGCTTTCCGGCGTCATCCGCAAGAAGTATCCGAATGATCTCGGCATAGCGGGGAGCGGAGCTCACTTTCATGCCGCCGGTCCGAGAGATGTGGTAGCGGCGCCGAGTTGAGAGGCCTTGAACTCGCCTTCCGCGCTGGGGTCCTCGATACAGCTGCCTACGCTCTCCGGCTCTTCGATCTGGAAGCATCTCGACATCGACACCGTCAAGGCAGCATTTCAGGAAGCCACCTGGCTCGCCAGAGTGCCTGAGGTGGTAGCGGACATCCGCCGCCGGAACGAACACTGCATTGTCATCACGATGTCGCCCAACTTCTTCGCCAGCCTTCTGCTCGATGGGGGTTCAGCACGGTTGAAGCCTCACGTTTCCCCGCGCTGCCGTTCCAGGGCGACCTGGACACCATGGGACTCCTTTAGGAAGCATACCAACTGGGGCGAGCACTACTCACCCCATGAGGCTAGCCTGGACCCGGCGTAGTAGATGGCAGAGGCGACAAGGAAACGATGCGGAAGTGCTCAATGCCGGCCGTTGGGGACACTCAGGAAGCAACACCTGAACCAACAGCTGTCTTCGCACGAACGCGCATGCGGTTCATCTCGGGATCGAACAGCGGCTCCGGGGCAACGGTCGCCGCCAGGCGCTCGCCAAAGTACTCGACGAACAGGGGCATGCCCACCTCGGCACACGCCGGCGTCACCCAGGCGTACATCACGCCACGCCCCACGCTGTAGCCGTAGGCCGCGCTGGTGACGAAGCCGACCGGCTGCTGGCCGGCGTAGACCGGCTCGCCGCCCATCACCACTCGGGACGGATCGTCTAGCGTCACGGTGACCAGGCGCCGGCGCGGCCCCTCCGCCTGGCGGCGTAGCAGCGCGTCCCGCCCAATGAACTCGCCCTTCTTGAGGTGTACCGCGAATCCCACGCCTGCCTCATACGGGTCATGGTCGGTCCACATATCGCGGCCCCAGAACCGGTACCCCTTCTCGATTCGCAGACTATCAAAGGCGCCCCGACCGCCCGCGACCACGCCCAGCGGCTGACCTGCTGCCCACAGCAGGTCCCAGAGCCGAGGTCCGTAGTCGGCCGTGGTGTACAGCTCCCAGCCCAACTCTCCGACATAGGACAGCCGCATGGCGGTCACCGGCACCTCGCGCAGGTACACCTGCTTGGCGTTGAAGAACTTGTGGCCGATCTCAGAGAAATCGTCGTCAGACAGGGACTGCACCAGCTCTCGGGCCAGCGGTCCCCATACCCCCACACAGCAGGTGCCTCCCGAGATATTGTGCAGCTGTGCCGAGCCGTCGGCCGGCAGATGGCGCTCGAACCAGTCGAGATCGCGCGGCCCGTTGCAGCCGATCTGGAAGTGGTTCACCCCCAGCCGGGCCACAGTAATATCGCTCTTGATTCCCGCCGCATGATCGAGCATCAGGGTATAGGTAACGGCGCCCACCCGCTTATCCATGTCTCCGGTGGTGAGGCCTTGCAGAAAAGCGCAGGCGCCCGGCCCAGTTACCTCGACCTTGGAGAGGGAGTTCATGTCGTAGAGAGCAACACGCTTCCGTGTGGCCAGATGTTCAGCACCCACAATCGGCGACCAATAGCGAGCTTCCCATCCCTCGCGCGGCGGGATGGAGCGATCCCCTACCATCCGCGCGTTGGACTCGAACCATTGCGGTCGCTCCCAGCCGGCAGCCTCCAGGAACTGGCCACCCAGCGCCTTCTCGCGCTCGTAGAAGGGGCTGACTCGCAGCGGGCGCGGCTCGTCCATCGGTTCCAGCGGATGCTTGATGTCGTAGACCTCGATATACCCCTGCAAGGAGCGCTGCTCCACGTACGATGGGCTGAGCGCAAACGGCTCGAAGCGATGAATATCGCACTGCCGCAGATCGATGCTCGGCACCCCCTGGACCATCCATTCCGCCACGGCTTTGGCGACGCCCGCGGCATGGGTAATCCACACCGCTTCGGCCATCCAGAAGCCGGCAACCTGACGCGACTCGCCCAGCAAGGGGAAACCATCCGTGGTAAACGAGAAGACGCCGTTGATCGCTTCCTCAATAGTGCTGTTGGCCAGAGCCGGAAGCAGGTCGATGCTATCCGCCCAGGCCGGCGCGAAGTCCTCCGGCGTGAAGGGAACGATCGACGGCATGACCTCGGCTTCCGCATACGCCACCAGATCGTCGGCGGACACCGGGAGCGGTCGGTTCTGATAGGAGCCGGCGCCAAAGCGGTCCACATGCGGGCGAAAGTACATATCCCGATCCTGATGGCGCAGCAGCGGGTAGGCCACTTCACGGGTTTCGCCGCGCAGCTCCGCCAGTGGTGAGCTGACGACGTACTGGTGCTGCATCGGCAGCAGAGGCATCGGCACCCCCACCATTCGCCCGATGCGCGGCCCCCAGATCCCGGCGCAACTCACCACCACATCGGCCTCAAAACGACCGAGCGTACTGATCACCGCTCGGACCTGCCCCTCGGCCACTTCAATATCGGTCACCTCAGTCTCGCCGTGGAAGACGGCGCCGCGGCTCATGGCAGAGCGCGCCATGGCCTCGGCGGCGCGCACCGGCTTGGCCACGCCATCGGTAGACACGAAAAGTCCGCCATAAATCTTGCCTGGATCGAGCAGCGGGATTTTCTGCTGCACCTCTTGTGGATCAAGCAGCGCAGACTCGACGCCCCAGGCAGTGGCCACCCCGTGTTTCCGCTTCAGGTCCTCCCAGCGGGCTGGAGTGGCAGCGACCTCAACGCTCCCGACCGGCAGGAAGCAGAGCTCGCCATCGAGATCCAGTTCCGAGTAGCGCCGAACCGAGTACTGGGCAAACTGCGTCATGGCCTGCGACAGGTTGGTCTGGAATACTCCGCCAGGGGCGTGCGAGGTAGACCCTCCGGTGGCAAAGAGCGGACCCTGCTCCAGGACCACCACATTTCGGCAGCCAAGTTGGGTCAGCTGATCGGCCAGCGCAGCGCCTACAATGCCGGCTCCGATAATGACGATCGTACTGTCCGTGTTCATCGCGCCCCTCCGTTCCTTTGCCAAGTGTACTCATATCCATTGGCGACTCCGTATCGCCGAATGAGTCAGTCATCGAGGTAGCAGAGCACCGTTCAAGGTCGCCCTGCAGGCGCTGAAATCGCGCTCCCGCGTCGCTGTAGCTGCAGAACCAGGACGGCAGCGAGCACCAGCAGACCGCCCACGAGTTGCGGAGGACCAAGCCGCTCATTCAACACCACGGCAGCCAGGACCACCGTCAGGGCTGGCTCTACCGTCAGCAGGATGCTGGCGGTGGAGGGACCGACACGCGCGATGCCGGCGTAGAAGGCCGCAAGCGGAACGACAGTGGCCACCAAAGCCAATCCGAGCATGGCTTCCCATCCCGGCAGAGTGACGTCCAACCGGAGGTCTCCCAGCAGCAGTCCCCCTATCACGAAGGTGACGGCGGCGCCGGTGGGAACCAGTGTGCTCAGCACCAGCGGACCCACCTCGCGCCCCAGCCGGTCGGCGATGAGAATGAGCGCCGCGTACACCAGGGCCGATACCAGCGAGAGCAGTACGCCGGTGGTGTCCCGTCGCGAACTCGCGGCGGTAGAGAAGACCAACAGAACGCCCGCCATGGCGACCGCCAGGGCAATGAATCGTCGCTTGGTCATCCGTTCGCGGCCCAGGAGCACTGCGCCCACCGTGACCATCGCGGGATAGGAATAGAACAGGAGGGAGGACAGCGCCGCGTCGATTCGCTGCAGCGAGAGGAACAGCAACGCCACCTGCAGCCCGTAGCCGACCAATCCCAGAAGCAGCCCCGCCAGGAGCGTCCGTCTCGGTGGGAGCGTCTGGCGCGTGCCCGAAATCACCAGCCACAGCAGTGCCGACGCGACCAGAAAACGCACCGAGAGCAGGGTGGCGACATGCACGTGAGCAGCGTAGGCCAGCTTGGCGAAGATGCCGGTGGTGCTGAAGCCGGCAGCCGCGGTCAGGGAAAGGAGCAGTCCCTCGCGCTGGGATCTCCGTACTGAGGAAGGACGAGGGACTTTAGATGCCATGGTAATAGGCTACCCTGCCGCCGCCGCTGAAGATTGGGTGTCCCAACACTGACGGAGCCCTACGTCCCATTCATCGCCCAAACGTTGCCGGACAGCATGATCGTACCGGCGCGCGTCCAGTCCTCGATGACGACCGACGAGTTTAGCCGGCATCCCGTGGGCAATGGGCCGTTCAAGTTTGCCCGCTACAGCCTCGATATGCCGAGCGCCGACCCGGCCCTCAGCATCTTCTACCGTAGCCGGAAAATTCCAACAACGGCACCCCAATGGCCTCAATACACTGCGTTTTGTCTGGAACTGCCACGAGTGGTGGGTGGACTAACCATCGGCGCGCGCCGGAGCGGCACGGCGCAGATGCGGATTGAGCGTCGTGAGCGCGGCCAGAACAACCTGCGGCACGAAGACAATGAGGATCGTGCTCACCCCCCCGAAGTTCTGCAGGAGTACTCCGGTCAAGGCGAGTGATAGCGGCTGTAGACCAAGGGTCACCAGCCGGAAGACACTATTCACCCGCCCACGGAGTTCATCAGGAATGAGCCGGAGCTGGTAGCTGGATTGGACAACCAGAAAGATGGCCACGATCGGCGCTCCGACGATGTACGCGGCGAAGAGCGCGGCGAGATTTGGCGCCAGGGCATAGGGAATCCGGTCAGCGCCCATCCCCACGTCGCCAACACCATCAGCGTCCCGAACGTGAATCGCCGCTGCAGGTAGGACGCGGCGAGCGAACCCAGGATGCCTCCCACCCCACCGAAGGCGAACAGCAGACCGGTTCCGAATGGGCTGGCGTGCAGTTCTTGAGCCCGCACGATCAGGATGAGCTGATATCCGAGACTGAAGAAGTTGAGTCCCGCCACCAGGACAGCCAGAAACCGCAATACCGGGTGACGCCAGAGCCAGCGCACTCCTTCCCTGATCTCTGCCCAGAAATCCCGGCGAGTTCCCTCCCGCTTCTCCTGGAATTCCGGTCTGATGAAAAACAGGGACAGTGCCGACGCCACATAGGAGCCGGCATCGACCAGAAACGGCAGGGTACGGCTGATGGTGAACAGCAGCCCGCCGATGGAGGGGCCGAGCAAGCCTGATGCCGACCCACTAATGGAACTGATCGCAATGGCGTCTCCCAACTCCTCTTCGGTTACCACCCGGAGCAGGCTTGCGGTTCCGGCCAGACCAAACACGTTCTGCAGGGCGCCCTCGACGAGCGTCACGGCGGCAAGCTGCAGCAGGGAGAGGTGGCCGGTAGCCAATGCCAGTGGGATACTCCCCAGCGCGATCCCCCGACCGAAGTCGGAGAGAATCATGAGCTTCTTGCGGTCCCAGCGGTCGACAAGCACCCCGACGGGCAGCGGAAGGATGATGTTCGGAAGACCCCGTACCGCGATCAGCAGACCGGTCTCGGCGGCCGAGTGGGTGACGCTGAGCAACAGGAGGGGAAAGGCGAGGCCCGACGCCTGCGACCCGAGAGCGGACACAATCTGTCCACTCCACAGCAGGCGGAAGTCTGGATTGCGCCAGATGGACGGCAGCCGGCCAGCAGACCGTCTCACGGCTGGCACGAGGGGAAGCCAGCATACAGCATGTGCGTGCCGACTCGTGGTGGAGTTCTAGCGCAGAAGAGCAGCGTGAAGTTTCGTCGCGTGAAAATCGAGGACATCGAGCTTTCTCCGTGTGCGAGATGGTCGCGGAAGACACGAGCTACTGGGTGTTATGGAAACTTCAAGGAACACAAAAAGGCCGCGAGAGCTGAACTGTCCCACGGCCTTAGAATTTGCGGATAGTTATGTCAAGTAGTCATGGGCGCAGTACTCCCGTTACAGCAAACAGCAATGTGGTCCAAAGACCGGTACCCAGTATCACCAGACTGCACCCACTCATGTCGCAGCGTACCACGCTGACGTGATGCATGTGCTCGATGCCAAGGCCCTTAATACTCCCAACGCTTCAGCGTGGTGAAGAAGGGGATGGGAAGATTGGAGGATCTCCTCCGCTAGAACGTTGTCCCCACCCATGGTCGGTCCTCCCACGGAGCGAGACCTGGATCACTCTGTCCTGGTTTCGCTTGAGCGCCTCGTTCCCCCTGATCACTTCTACCGCCATCTCGACGTTGCACTCGCCTCTCCTTCCCCTCTTTCGAAACCTTTTCACCAGTCTGGACCATTTGAGAGAAAAGGCAATTGTCAAGACTGGGCCGAGAGCGTTCCCCGCAGTGCGCGCGCGTTCACGAGAAAACCGGCCCGGAGCAACGTGGCGCGAGAGGCAGCGTTCCACGGCGCACAGTCGGCGCGCGGGATCTTCCCCATGGTATATGTCTCGCGCTTCAACTCCTCGATCAAGTAAGCGCCATAGCCACGGCGCCGCGCCCGCTTCATCACCACCACGCCGATACTGGCAAACGGGGCATTGTAGCCGTGAAGGACCGCGCCGATGCCTGCGATTCCCTCTTCGTCTTCCAGCAACCGGCCTTGGTTCGACTCGATCCACGTGGCAAGTGCTTCGCGATCGGGGAGTTCAAACGGCCACCCGTCGGAGGTGGTCATGATCGGTGTCAGCACGTCGAGGTCATCTGGCGTGATCGCCCGGCAGCGGACGCCCGGAACTCGCTGATGGGTGTTTTCAGCATCACGGAAATAGAAGTTGCCGGAAATGATATCGCGTGTCCTCTCGTAAAGCAGGAGCACGAGTCCGGTGTCGTTGGTGCGCGCTTGCACCCCGGTCGCCCCTGTGACCTTGGTGAAGTGGTCGAACACCGGGACGGTATGCCACCTGAATTGTGGTAGGAGAAAGAACTCGACGACCGTGTTGCGGTCCTCGCCTTCACCATGGAGGATGCCGTAGCCAATCAGCGCGCCGTCATTCCACACCCCGTATATACGCGTCCGTCCCCGCCGGATCTCGCGTTCGTAGCGGATCACGTCATCGAGTTCACGTGCATATAGAAATCGCAGGTTCGCGACCTGGTCGACCGTTGTGGGCTCGATCTCGATATGCATGAAGAGTGTATGACCTTATCCTCGCTGTCGCACAAAGCTGAGCGGCGAGAGAGCACTCGGCACGACGGATGGAAACCAGGATTGTGTGCCGAATTCTACATCGCTCTCCTGCTTGATCCGTCGGCTCCTCGGTTGATAACGAGCCTGGTCTCGTCGGGCCTCGGTGGACCGCCTTCTGCCCGACGATGACCAGCGGGAGGGGGATCAGGAGTGTACAAAGACATGCATCGGGGGAACCGCACCGGGGGAAGGGATCAGCAAGCGCATCTTGACAGGCAGGGTCTGAATATTGGCTTCCTTGACTTCCAACAAATCAATGCTATGGTGGTGGTAACAGCCATTCACGCGCAGCGCGTACGGCGTCGACACGCGATCTTCGGGCACATGGATCGCGTCGAGCTATAGATGAACCCCATCCGTGATGAATGGGGTATTTTTGTATTTCAGAGGAGGAGCCATGGATTCAAACGCCCACACCAGACCTGTCACCGTCGACGCGCCACCGCACCAGGTTCCTCCCAATGCGGAGACGCTGTGGCGTTTCATCCAGGAGCAGCGAGCCCGCATCGACAGCCTGGAAGCGGATCGTCTGCCGCTGCCAGAGGCGTCAAAGCGCGCAGACGCCGGGCGGCGCGCGGTGATCAATCGCCGGCGCCGCCCGATGTCGCGGGCGCGCGAGCAATCGCTGCCGGCGGTGGAGGCGTTCCAGAACCTGGCCCCCGTTACGGCTCGGTACGCCGCGCTGCCCATCATGGAAGGCTTTAACTGGTCCGAGTGTACCGCTCGGCTAGCACCGGGCGAGTGGTATCTGGTGGTGTTTCGCTCTGTCCGGCGTCAGGCAGCCGACGATCTCACCCTGGAGATGCACGACTACGGGGCGTATATCGAGGCACAGCGCCGGGCGCTCGGTTTGGTGTTCTACTTCCGCGGCACGACCAACGAGCAGCGCGAGTGCCTCTCCTTTTGCCTCTGGAACAGCAGACAGGAGGCCGTTCGAGCTGCCCAACTTCCTCTGCACCGCATCGCCATGACCATGGTGGAAGAGAAGTACGAGTGGTATGCGCTGGAGCGTTACGCCGTCCGAAAAGTGAGAGATCGACCACAGGTGGATGTAATTCCGCTCTGACTCGATACCACTTCCCTTCGCTCGGACCTGGGATCGCCGATTCAGGCGAACACGACAGTCTTATTCTCGTGGATCAGCACTCGATCGTCCACGTGCCAGGACACCGCCCGTCCCAGTACGACCCGTTCGATTAAACGCCCAATGCGTCTCAGATCCGCCGGCGTCTGGCGATGGTCGACCCGCGCCACATCCTGCTCGATGATCGGCCCCGCGTCTAACTCCTGGGTGACGTAATGTGCCGTGGCGCCAATGAGTTTCACGCCATGCCGATGCGCTTGTTCGTACGGCCGGGCACCGACAAAGGCGGGAAGGAAGCTGTGGTGAATGTTGATAACCCGTCCGGACCAAGAATCGAGGAATCGAGCGGAGAGAATCTGCATGTAGCGGGCGAGCACGATCACGTCGGCCTGGCCTGCCAGGAACTGGAGTTGTTCCTGTTCCGCTGCCCACTTGTCCCCGCCTGATATCGGCACATAGTGAAATGGGATTCCCCACGACGCCGCGATTTTCTCCAGGTCCGGATGGTTGCTCACCACCATCGCTATCTCGGCACGTAGGTCCCCCGCCTGGCGCTGCCAGAGCAACTCCAGCAGGCAGTGCTCTTCCTTCGATACAAAGATGGCGAGCCGCTCCCGCCGGTTGGCGTGGGACAGGTGCCACTCCATGCAGAATCGGTCTGCGATGAACGCAAAGGCGCGCTGTAGCTCGACCGATCGCCCCGGCAAATTCGGCAGCGCAAACTCGACCCGCATGAAAAAAACACCCCCCTCGGGCGCCGTGCTGTGCTGATCGGAATGCGTGATATTGGCGCCGTGCTCAAAGAGAAACTGCGATACAGCCGCGACGATGCCATGTCGATCTGGACAGGAGATCAGCAGACGGCCGCGATGGGCCGATTCCTCTGCGTTGGGACCGGACATAGGTTGGTGACCTCTCTCCGATAGTGTAATCGGCGCGTGTGTGCTCGTCTGCCACGGGCCGTTCATGACCGGTCAGATTGGTGACGGCAGGCTCGCACCCATTCGCCGCCCGGCCAGGATTGACCGTACATTGACACCGTAGAATCGGTCTTCAGACCGTCAAGGGAAGGACCGCGCGGCAGCGCCGGTCCTGGGCCGTACCACCATGATGCTCGTCGACCGCACGGGCGGGATGGAGTGGTCGAGCGACCACGGGTGTGCTTCCCTGCTCCGCTCCATGGTAGGAGATCGGACCCAGGTGCATGCGACCATGGAGCCGCGCAGGGGAGGAGCGTGTAAGGCGCACGCTGGTCCGATGCCCCCGTTCGGGGATCTCCGTCCAGCGAGATAACGCGACACGGTACTGCGGTGGGACGGGCCGGCGCCGGCGCTTGCGCGTGGCGCCTCCATCGGACGATCTGAAGATCGATGCTACGCATTGTGACCGGAACTGTGCGGTGTGAAACTGCCCGCTTATGAAGCCACGGGGCGACACCGATCCCGAAGTCGCCACGCGCTACCATCGTGTGTTTGGGGAAGAAACTGCGATACTGTGGCACAAAGTTCGCCGCGCGGGCTCAGCGTAGATGGCGGCCAGAGAGGAGTTTAATGGCTCGGAAGGTTGATTTTGAATACGTCGTGGTCGGGCTGGGAGGCATCGGCAGCGCGGCTGCCTACTGGCTCGCTCGCCGCGCGGGTGGCGATGTATTGGGCCTGGAGCAATTCGCCCTGGGACACGATCAGGGCGCATCGGAAGATCACTCACGCATTATCCGATTGACCTATCACACGCCTGCCTATGTAGCGCTGGCCCATCATGCCTACACACATTGGCACGCGCTAGAGCAGGAAACCGGGGAGCAAATCCTGCTCGTTACTGGCGATCTGCTGCTGGGTCCGCGTGAGAGCGAGATGCCGGTAACGGACTACACAGAGAGCCTCACGACCGCGAACGTGCCGTTCGAGATGCTTGACGCCGATGAGATCATGCACCGCTGGCCGCAGTGGCGGCTCGATGCCGACATCCACGCCTCTTTTCAGCCCCATGGCGGGCTGGTGTCCGCCGGACGAGCTACCCTCCTTCATGCCCTACAAGCGCGGGCACACGGCGCCACTCTGCTCGATAACACGCCGGTCCTCGGGATTACGCCAGTTGATGGAGGCGTGGAGGTCCAAACTGCCGATGCGACATACTGTTGCCGGCGGTTGGTGCTGGCGGCAGACGCCTGGACCAACCGGCTACTTTCCCCCCTGGGCCTCGCTCTGCCCTTGACCATGACCGAGGAACAGGTTACCTACTTCGCTTCCCCGCATCTCGACGAGTTTACGCCCGAGCGCTTCCCAGTCTGGATCTACGCGGACAATCCTAACTTCTATGGGATCCCGGTGCACGGCGAACTGGCGGGAGTGAAGGCGGCGCAGGATAGCGCCGGCGTGGAGGTGACGCTGGAGACTCGCACCCGTGAGCCCGATCCCGCGGTGCTGGAGCGCGTGAGCACCTTTCTCCAGCACCATCTGCCCAGAGCGTACGGCCCGGTGCTGTATAGCAAGACGTGCATCTATACGCTCACCCCGGATCGCGACTTCGTGATCGACTCGCTGCCGGCGTACCCCCAGATCGCGCTGGCTCTGGGCGCTGGCCACGCTTTCAAATTCGCCGGATTCATCGGGCGTGTACTCGGCGACCTGGCCGTGGATGGCACGACGGCGTACGACATTTCTCCGTTCGCCTTCCAGCGGCCGATCCTGCAGATGGCGAACCCACCGAAGAATTTTCTACTCCGTCGGGAGGCGCCGCCGGCCGATTCCGTGGCTTGACCACGCTCCCGCCCCTGGAGGTTCCACCTCGCGTCAGCCGGGTGTCGCGCCGGCTGCGCCCTTCACCGCAGTAGCCCCCATAGCAGAACGAACAGGAGTACATCAATGGCTGAACCCGACACGCAAACCAAACTTGGATTATTGGACCGGCTGGACCAGGGCGCGGTGATTTGCGCCGAGGGCTACCTCTTTGAATTTGAGCGCCGAGGCTATCTGCAGGCAGGCGCCTTTGTCCCCGAGGTCGTGCTGGAGGAGCCGCAGTTAGTCGCCAATCTCCATCGCGAGTTTGTCCATGCCGGCTCCGATGTGGTGGAAGCGTTCACCTACTACGCCCACCGTGAGAAACTCCGGGTGATCGAGAAGGAACACCTGCTGGAGCCGATGAACCGGCAAGCGCTCCAGATTGCCAAAGAGGTGGCGAACGAGACCGGGGCGCTCTTCGCCGGCGATCTCGCCAACACTAACATCTGTGTCCCAGGGGACGAGTCCACCTTTCGTGCGGCTCGTGGCATCTTCGAGGAGCAGGTGGGATGGGCGATGGAGGCCGGCGTCGACTTCGTGGTTGGTGAAACATTCTCTTTGCTCGATGAAGCGCTGGTCGCTCTGGAGGTGATCAGAGCGGCGGGCGTCCCCTCCGTCATCACGCTGGCAATTCACCGACCCGGACAGACACCGGAGGGGATCTCCCCGGCGGAGGCCTGTAGGCGCCTGGAGGATGCCGGCGCCGATGTCGTCGGGTTGAACTGCGCGCGAGGCCCCCAGACCATGCTGCCCCTGCTGCGTGAGATTCGCGCCGCCGTGAGTTGCCACGTGGCGGCGCTCCCGGTGCCCTATCGCACGACCGACTTGGAGCCCACCTTTCAATCGCTTACCGACCCGGCCTACGCCAATTTCCCCGATAACCGGCCCTTCCCCGTTGCTCTCGACCCCTTTACCTGCAACCGCTACGAGATCGCGGACTTCACCCGCGACGCATATGAACTGGGCGTGCACTATCTCGGTGTTTGCTGCGGCGCGGGTCCACATCATATTCGCGCTATGGCGGAGGCCCTGGGGCGCACCCCACCGGCCAGCCGCTTTTCAGTCGATATGTCCAAACATGCCTACTTTGGCGATGAGCGGATCAAGAAAGAGTACAAAGAGTTCTCCAAGCAACTGTAGAGAGCTGGACCGGCGGCGGGAGGACAAACTCCCGCCGCCGGTGTCTCCTACAGTGCTGCTCGGAGCAGGGCAATCAGATCGTCTCGTGTGGGCGGTCGGGGAGTGTTGGACAGCACTTCGTCGGACAGAGCGTCGGTGGCGATCATCGCAAGGTGTGGTTCGGTGCAGCCCAGTTCGCTCAGCGAACCCGGTATCCCGACCTGCACCGCCAGGCGCCGTATTGCGTCGATGCACGCCTGTGCCCGCGCAGCTTGATCCATGCCAGAGTCGTCAACATTCAGCGCAGCGGCTAGGCGGGCGTAGACCACTTCGCACACGGGAAGATTGAAGGAAAGCACGTGGGGCAGTAGTAGCGCCAGCACTACGCCATGAGGCGTGCCCAGCCGCGCGCTCAGCGCGTGTCCGAGTGCGTGGGCCAGACCGAGCCCAGTGGTACCGAACGCTCGTCCAGCCATGTTGGCGGCCAGGAGTAACTGCGAGCGCGCCTCCAGATCACGACCGTCGCTGACCGCGCGCGGCAGATACTGCGCAACCATCTGTACCACTTGCAGGTTCAGACCGTCCGCGTATGGGTTCCTCCGTACCGACGATAGCGATTCAAGCGCGTGGGTCAGCGCATCCATGCCGGCCGACGCGGTGGGCGCGGGGGGAAGGCCCAGCGTCAGCTCCGGATCGAGCAGGACCACGCGCGGGGCCACACTGCGATGTCCGATGTAAAACTTGCGGCCCGCCTGATGATCGTCGATCACACCCCAGGCATTGGTTTCGGAGCCGGTGCCGGCGGTAGTGGGCACGGCGATCAGCGGCAGGCCATCACGCTCCGGCTCACGGCTGTAGTCGAAGTCGCGGGCCGAGCCCTCGTTGACCGCCATCAGGGCCAATCCCTTGGCGACGTCCAGCACAGCTCCACCTCCCAGGGCCACTACCGCGCCCGCGCCTGAGTCGCGAATGGCCTGTCCACCGGCATCAAGGCTGTCGGTACCGGGATTCGGTTGTATCTCGGCAAACGTCTTTATCTCGATCCCGCCTCTCGTCAGGATCGATTCAACTGTTCCACCAACCCCGGCGGAAACTACGCCGGGATCGGTCACCAGGAACACCCGCCCCTGAGCGAGAGAGGCGACCAGTTCCGGTAGGTGCTGGATGACGCCGGCGCCAAAAAAGGTTGCGCATTGCGGTTCAATAATGAAAGGTGGAGTCATGGGTAAAGACGTAGATCTCCCTTCATTGAATTTCCAGCCGGTCCACCATCTGGTGGTTGATCATGGCGCCTAGGCCGGGTCGGTTCGGAACAATCACATAGCCATCCCGATCAATACCTATTGGCTCGGCCAGGAAGAAGTCTCTGCGCTCCACCGTCCAGCCGGGCGGATCGTACGGAAACTCCAGGTACGGGCCACCACCAACTCCGGCGACGACATGGAGATTGGCGAGCAAACCCAGGCCGTTGGTCCAGGTATGCGGGCTGAACCATCGGTTACGCCCCAACGCCAGGTCGGCTACAATTTTTGCCCGCGACATGCCGGCCGCCAGCACCACGTCTGGCTGGTAGACATCGAGTGCGTCGGCGGCGAGATAGCCGAGCAACTCGTCGAAGGTGCGCGTCATTTCGCCGCCGGCCACACGGATTCCGGTGCTGAGTCGCAGATCACTGATGCCCCGCTGATCCGAAAGCGGCATGGGCTCCTCCAACCAGAGCACATCCAGCCGCCGCAACTCCTCGGCCACCTGGCGCACCGTGGCCCGATCGAGCGCGGGCGAGACATCGCCCGCCATCCGCCAGGCTTGATTGAGGTCCGCCAGGATATCCATGCTGCTTCCCACCGCGTCGCGCACCGCGGCCACAGCCGCGATACCGGCGGCCAGGGCCTGGGGCTGGATACGAATCTTCAGCGCCCGAAAGCCTTCCTCGCGCAGCGCCAGAGCCGATTCGGCCCGTGCCGCGGGTTCCTTGAGTTCGCCACAGGACGCATAGGCGGGAAGTCGGTCGAGGGAGCCGCCAAAGAGCGTGGCCACCGGCCGGCCACACACTTGACCGATGATATCCCACAGGGCAGCCTCCAACGGCCAGTACCGGCCCGCATGGAAACTGATGCTCTCCAGCCTCCTTACATGCCGGGCGATGGCCAGTGGATTCTGACCCAGGAATAGGTCGATGAACGGCTCGAAGCCGTCCATCGTGTCCCCGGAACCAAATCCCGTAATGCCTTCGTCGGTCTCGACGGCGACCAGCGTTGCCCCGAAGGAGCGCCGCGGTATCGGATCCCAGGCAGCGGCAAAGGGAGGGTCCAGGGGGAGATGCAATCGCCGCAGGCGGATGGCGGTGATGTTCATGGTGGGACGAGCGGCCTCCGGGCATGATTGCCACGACATCGGCGCACAAACAGGGGCAGCAACCCGGCAGGGTTGCTGCCCCATCGCGGTCTGGAGCTACGGAATAGTCAGAACGCTAGGAGAGCGAGATTCCAGTCGGGTCGAGGAGCGCAAAGCTGCTGATCGCCAGGCCATGCACATTCTTCCGCTCGGCGCGTAGCTCTTTGATCCAGTAAGCAATGATCGAGGGGGTTTCGTCGTACATCACCTTGGCGGCTTGCAAGGCGATGTGCTTGCGCTTCCCCAGATTCAATTCTTTGTCGTACGCGGCCATGTGCGTATTGAAGGCCGCGTTGCACCAATGGGCCGAGTTCCAGATGCCCTTGCACAGATAGGCAGGACCGATCAGCTGGCTGGCGGTTCCTCGTGGCGCCCAGTCAACGATGCCCACTGGCACCTGGAGCCATGGTTGGTTCGCACCGGCGCCGTAGTAGGTGTTCTGATCCTCGACATTGAGGGTGATGTTGATGCCGGCGGGCTTCAACTGTTGTTGGATGAAGACCGCGTACTGGGGAATTTCGAGAAAGTTTTCCGTGGTGAGGGTTGCTTTGAAGCCGTTCGGGTAGCCGGCTTCGGCCAGCAACTTCTTCGCCATGGCGTAGTTCTGATGGCGCTGCGGCAGATGCGCGATCGGCAGTACCGAGGTCGGGAAAATGGGCGCAAACGCGTGATCGTTCCCTGGCAACGCGAAGCCGTGCCACAGTCCCTGCACCAGCGCGCCTCGATCCATGCAGTAAGCCACGGCCTGGCGCACCCGCTTGTCGTTGAAGGGCTTTTGATCGACTCGCATGTGGAACCCACGATACGCACTCGACGGGATCGAGAGCACGTTGATATCGGGACTGGAAAAGATCGCCTGCGATCCCTGGTACGGCATGTCGAGTAAGACATCCGCTGCGCCCGCCTGAAGGGCCAGCACCTGGGCCGTATTATCGCTGTAGTACTTCAGTTCGATGCCATCGACGTGCGGCAGCCCCTTGGCCCAGTAGTGCTTGTTGGCCACGTAGGTGGCGCCCACCTTGGGCGTGTACTTGGTGAGAACGAAGGGGCCGGTTCCGATCCTCCCCTTGGTAAATGAGCCGGCTTTGTAGTTCTTGGGCAAGATAAACGAGTTGTAGGTGAAGGCCGAAACCAGGTACGGGAAGTCCACGTACGGCCGATCGAGGTGGAAGGTCACCTGATGGGAGTTGTTTTTTCTCACGTGCCCTTTGGACAGGATGCCCTTGAAGGCGGAAAGGGCCGCGGAGTTCACCTTCGGATCGGTAAGGCGGTCGAAGGTCGCCACGACATCATCCGCGGTAAAGTGCGTGCCATCGTGCCACTTCACTCCTTTACGGAGATTGAAGGTCCACGTATTCGGCTGCGAGGAGTGCCAGGACGTAGCCAGCTTGGGCTCTAAGGTGTAGTCTTTCCGTGGGAAGCACAGATACTCCAGGCAGATCTGGGCGGTAAAGATGGCTCCCTCGTTGAACAGCGTCACCGGGTCGACATCAGCGGCGGGGACCAGTGTCGTGAAGCGCGGGGTTCCCCCCTTCTTCACGGTCGCATGCTGCGCCTCCACCAGCGATTCCGCTTCGGCGCGGGTGCTGACGCCGGTGGATGCGAGGAGTCCACCGATGGCCGAGACCGATAGTCCGGCTGCCATTAGCCCCCTGATCAACTCGCGGCGACTCATCTGCCCGGTCAGGAACTCCTCGACTAGACGGTGTTCTTGCTTACTCATCGTCGATCTCCTGTCTTCTCCAGATAGGTTTTCCGTCGGGCGTTTCAGGTTGGCTGCGAGAGTCTGGCGACACCCCGACACTGCGCAATCATCTGCAACAAGCCATTATGCCCGGCTTGAAGGGTATGTGACGCTGCTGATAGTGTGTAGCAGCGACGCGGTCATTATATTGGCCTGGTCATCTCCAGTCAACATAAATCTATACACCGGCGTGTAGCGCTACCTTCGTGGGGCGAAAATCGGATGCCGGGATTCCGCTTCCAGGTCCATTTGATCTTATGTCCGCTACCACGTATACTTCACCGTAACCGTGGTTTCGAACCATAGAGAGCAGATGATCCATCGCCCGGCGGACAGCATTCAAACTTATAGCCCAGTCCCGCGTTTTCTTGTCTCACGCACCCTCTCACTCAGGGAGGTTCATGTGACAAGCTCGGCAGAGGGCTGCTGAAAGGCCGCACATGGGACGCTTTCTACTAAAGCGCGTGGGCCTGGCACTCATTACCCTTGTCCTGATTTCCATTGCGGTCTTCGCCGTGGGGCAGGTATTGCCCGGCGATGTAGGCAGGACTATCCTCGGCCCGTTCGCCACCAATGCGCAGGTGGCCAACCTGGACCATCAAATGGGGATGGATCGGCCCCTGCCGGTTCGCTACTGGGACTGGATTTCCGGCTTTTTCCGGGGTAATTGGGGGCAGTCCTACCTGCTTAACGTGCCGGTGCGACCTATCGTTGGCCAGCGCCTCTTGAGCTCGTTGGCCTTGGGCGCGTTTGCGTTGCTTCTGATCGTCCCGGTCTCGATTGGGCTCGGTGTGGTTGCAGCCCTGGGATACGGCAAGTCGGTTGACCGCGTGATCTCGATTACCGGGCTCTCCCTGATCGCCCTTCCCGAGTTCGTGGTCGGCGTCATCCTGCTCGTGGTCTTCGCCGTGCAACTCCACTGGTTTCCCTCCTCCTCAAGCGTGCCGTCCTGGAACCCGGTCGACATTGTGCGACAGTTTCTCCTGCCTTCGATTCCGCTCATGTTGGTGCTCTTCGGGTACATCTCCCGGATGGCGCGAGCGGGCACCGTGGTCGCGCTGCAATCCAATTACGTGCGCACCGCGGTCTTGAAAGGGTTGCCCCGGAGCGTCGTCATCTGGCGCCACGTCCTGCGCAATTCATTGCTGCCAACCATCAGTGTGATCAGCGTTCAGGTCGGCTATCTGGTGGGTGGCTTGGTCGTCACCGAGACCCTGTTCAACTATCCCGGCATCGGTAAGCTGGTGCTCGATTCGGCGGTGGGCCACGATCTGCCCATGCTGGAGGCAACGGTGCTCACCGTGGCGGTCATCTATATGGTGTCGAACCTGGTCGCCGATCTTCTGCTGGCTATGCTCAACCCCCGAATTCGATTGAGCGACCGATGACGGCAGGATATCCGGAGCCGGCTTTTGTGCCCCCCCCCGCAGTACCGGCGGCGGGCGCCGTGTCGTCGATACCGGCTCGAGCGTCGCTGCGCCAGCGTGCACGGATGATCACAATTGCCCTACTCCACTCCAAAACGTTTATGGTAGGCGCGGTCATCCTGCTCTTCTGGATCCTGGACGCGATCTTCTGGCCGTTGTTCGCACCGCATGACCCGTTTGCGCTGGATCCGATCAATACCTTGACCGGCCCCTCCAGTCTCCACTGGTTCGGCACGGACGACCTGGGTCGAGACATTTTTTCCCGCATATTGGCCGGAGCCAGGTCGGTGCTGACGATTGCGCCGGCGGCTACCGCCCTCGGTCTGATCGGCGGCATCACTATCGGATTGATCACGGGTTACTACCGGGGGCTGGTGGACGATGTAGCCATGCGTCTGGTCGATGCGCTGCTCGCTTTTCCGCTCATTATCATCGCTGTGTTGGTGCTGGCAGTCCTGGGAGCATCCACCTTGAACGTTATCGTGGTGATCGCGATCGTCTTTACCCCCCTTATCGCGCGTACCGTGCGGTCCGCCGTGCTGGTTGAACGAGATCGAGAATACGTGGCGGCCGCGAAACTACTGGGGGCGCCGGGAGCCTTCATCATGGCGCGTGAGATCTTGCCCAATGTCATGGGACCAGTGGTGGTCGAGGCCACCGTGCGCCTGGGGTACGCGATCTTCACCGCGGCAACGCTGTCCTTCCTCGGGCTCGGCGTGCAGCAACCATCGCCCGACTGGGGGCTCACTATCTCGCTGGGACGAAGCTTCCTTCAAGTCGCGCCCTGGATCGTCCTGTTCCCGGCACTAGCGCTGGCCACCTTGGTGGTGGGATTGAATCTACTGGCCGACGGCCTGAGAGAGGTACTGGCAGATTGAGTACGGCCACAACCACCGCGTACTCGGTGGAAATCGAGCACTTAACGATCAGCTACCGCCGCCGGGGGAAACTGTTACGCGTCACCGACGACGTGTCACTCAACATCAAGCGGGGCGAGGCATACGGATTGGTCGGTGAGTCCGGGTGCGGAAAAACCACTGTCGCCATGGCGCTCATGCGCTATTTGCCACCAAACGCTGTGGTGGAAGGGGGACAGATCCTTTTTAATGGCGAGGATTTGCTGACGCTTCCGGAGTCGGCGCTGCGTCGTTTGCGGGGGAACCGCATGGCAATGGTGTACCAGGATCCAGGCAGTGCCCTTAACCCGTCGATCCGCATCGGCGCCCAGATTGCCGAGGTCTTTCGATATCACCGTGGCATGAGTAAGCAGCAGGGAATGGAGGCCGCGGTCGGCATGCTGGAAAAAGTCCAGATTACCGACCCGCGGCGAATCTTACAGCGCTATGCCCATGAGCTGTCCGGGGGGCAGCAGCAGCGTGTCATGTTCGCCATGGCACTGGCCACCGACCCCGAGCTGCTGGTGCTGGACGAACCCACCACCGGCTTGGATGCGACGGTGGAAGCTGAAATCCTGGACCTGGTTGAGCAGTTGCGCACTGAATTCAATACCGCGATCCTCTTTATCAGCCATAATCTCGGAATCGTTTCCCGACTGTGCGAACGAGTAGGAGTGCTCTACGCGGGGCAGGTGATTGAGGAGGGTCCGGCACAGCAACTCTTTGCCGAACCTCGTCACCCGTATAGCCTCGGACTGCTGCGCTGCGTGCCGCGTATGGGGATGAGCAAACATCAGGGACGGCTCGACCCCATTCCCGGCTCCTTGCCACCGCTGGGATCACACCTGGTCGGCTGTGAGTACGCGGACCGCTGTCCCATCGTCCGCGAGCGGTGTCGCAACGAACAGCCCCCGCTCATTCCGGTCACTCCCGAGCGCTCGAGTCGGTGCTTCTACTATGACGAGGTGAGCAGCATTCCCCCCAGCGTGGCGGCCGAATTGACTCCCTTGCCGCCGCCCAGCGATGAGGTGTTGCTCAAGGTTGACGACCTGATCAAGACCTACCACTCGGGAGGCTACGACGTGAACGCGGTGGACGGCATCTCGCTTGAGGTCCATCGTGGCGAAGTGTTTGGATTGGTTGGGGAATCTGGTAGCGGTAAGAGTTCGCTGGCCAAATGCATCGTGGGCCTTACCAATACCTCCCGCGGCGGCCTGGAGTTCGAGGGGAACAAGCTGGGCTCGGCCGGCCGGCGCGGCCTGAGTCTGCGGCGAAGTCTGCAGATGGTGTTTCAAAATCCGGACAGCGCGCTCAATCCGAGCTTTTCGGTCAGGAGAATTCTGGAGCGGGCTCTACAACGCCTCTCCGGAATTCACTCGCGCTCCGAAATCAGTGTGCGCGTCAACGAACTGGCCTACTCGGTCAAGCTCGAACCGCGTCATCTGGATGCGCGTCCCACCGGCCTTTCCGGAGGGCAAAAGCAACGAGCCTCCATCGCGCGCGCCTTTGCGGGTACGCCGTCGTTAGTTCTGTGTGATGAGCCGGTCTCTGCGCTGGACGTGTCCGTGCAGGCCGCCATCCTGAACTTGCTGGTAGACCTGCAGAAGACCGGTGTATCATATGTGTTCATATCGCACGACCTCGCCGTGGTCCGCTACATATCCGACTGGATCGGGGTGATGTACCTCGGCTGGCTGGTTGAAGTTGGACCGGCCGACGCCGTGTTCGACGTCCCACACCATCCCTATACCGAGTCACTGCTCTCGTCGGTTCCAGCCCTGGGACCGGCAAACGGCGCTCATGCCCGTATCAAGCTGCGCGGCGCCATGCCCAGCCCAAGTAATCCCCCGTCGGGATGCCGTTTCCACACTCGCTGCCCGCTTTATCTGGGAGACATCTGCCGCGATCAGGAGCCGCCCTGGTACAAGGGCCCGGGCGGCAACCAGTATCGTTGTCACATCCCGCCGGAGGAGCTTCGCGCCGCGGAATTACGGTTACGAGATGGCGCGGACGAACCCGCCGGCGCCAAGTCCGCTAGCTAGCCGCCGCGTTCACGAACCGATTTGGCGAGAGAAAGCCGACCGGCTGGTCCGTTTCACCGCGGGTAGCGAGGTCGGCTCCAACGTCGCCGATGACCGGGGCAAACTTGAACCCGTGGCCGGAGAAGCCGCCCAGCACGGTAAGCTGGGGCATGCCCGCCGGCGAGCCAATCAGGAAGTCGTGGTCGGGCGTGTTGGTGTACATGCAGACCTGCGTCTGCACCGGCTCGGTGGCGACACCATGCAGAAAGAGCTTAATGCACTCCTCCACTTGCACGATGTCGTCCCGCGTGACAGTGGGGTCTAGATGGTCCGGGTCGGTCAGGGGACCCTCACGATGGATCGACACTTTGATCGTCTTTCCGTCGAGGGTCGGGAAGCCATAAAAAGAGCTGTCCTCGGCGATCGAGCCACCCAAACCGTCGAGACCTCCCAGATCACGAATAAAGACCGGAAACCGTTCAGGTGCAAAGAGTTCCGGATGCTCGATGGGATACCAGCCGGGAACCTGCCGTGTGACGCGCAGCGGTACCTGAAGTTCCGGAAGGAGCGTTCCAAGCCAGCTCCCTACTGAGATCACGGCATGACGGGCTTTACAGACGAAGTCCTTGGCGGTCAGCTGGACACCAGACGGTTCGAGTTCAATCCGATCGATCTTTACCCCTCGATAGACCCGGGCGCCGAGGTCTTCGGCTCGAGCCACGGCGGCGAGAATGCCCCGTTCCGGGCGCACCAGGCCGCCCTGGGCCTCGCGAATTCCAACCTCTCCCACCGCTATGCGATGCGCCGGATAGCGAGCGAGCAGTTCATCTTCATCGAGCAGCTCATGTTCCAGATTGTAGGCCCGAATGCTCCGCATGGTGGCGCTGATCACGGAGCTGTCCCGCGCCCCCAGGGTGAGAGCGCCATTCTGAATCATCAAATCGGCTCCACTCACTCGCTCCAGCTCCCGCCAGAGCTGCACCGCCCGCTGCGCCAATGGTACGTAGCCCGGCCCCTCCAGATATGCGGTGCGAAAGATGCGAGACTCGCCGTGCGATGAACCCCGGTCGTGCCCCGGCTCGAAGCGCTCGAAGCCCATGGCAGGCACGCCGCGTTCGGCCAGTCGCCAGAGGGTGGCGCTGCCCATCGCGCCTAACCCAATCACCGCAACATCGGTCTGTAACTCGGTCAATACGGCCCTCTCGTGTCCATCATCGCACACACGCCGGTAGAGCTTCGTTGCCTCACTGAAAGGCGCCGGAGCGCAAAAGCGCCACCAGCGCAGCGATATCCGATCCGAGCGGGCGGTCCTGCTCGACCGGCGGGATAGCGGACGCGAGCTGGACGAAATGGTCGTGGAGACCAGTCGCTACCGGAGCATCACGTAGTGCCCAGGCCTGGCGAACTACCAGTAGCTGGCAGGCAATGACGTCCCGAAGCAGTGACTCCACCCGGTGCAGCTTTTCGGCTGCTTCGAATGAAAAGGTCATGGCATCCTCCTGACCCAGCGAGGTGTCCATCAAACCAATGGTCGCGGGCGTGGCCAGGCGACGCAGCTCATTGAGCGTGCCAACCACCCGCTTGTGTACCACCACCAGGCCGGCATGCAAACCGGGGCGCGGCGTGAGCTGATCCGGTAAACCCGTGAATCGATGATCGAGCAGGCGATGTATGTGCTGGCTCGCCAACTCCGCGGCCTGCACCAGCGCGATGCACAGCGAGTCCATGGCAGCCGCCAGCTCGATAGCGTGAAACCCGCCACTGGTAACGAAACGATCGTCCACAAAGGCGGGCGAGTCGGTGACGGCGGCCAGGGCGCGACGAACGCTCTCTTCAACCCGGCTATGTACCCGCTCCAGATGCGTCAACACCTGCGGGATCACACGGAATGACACCGGCGCCTGCTTGGCCGGACGTTCCGGGTCCGAGCCGGCGAGCAGGGCGCCGAGCTGTTCGAGGATTTCCCCCATAACTGGATCACCGGCAAGCCGCGCTACTGCCGGGTCATAGGGGCTCAAGGGCGCGCGCATCGCATCGATCGCGCAGGCGGCGGCCACCAGCAACTGGCGGCTGAGAACGGCGGCGGTGCGTCGATGAACCGCGGTTAGGGCCAGCGCTCCTGGCGCCCCCGCCAGCAGCGCGATCCCTTCCTTGCTGGCCGGCTGGTACGGCGCCACGCCGCGCTCGGCGAGCGCGTCGACGGCGCTCCGCACGGCCCCATTAGCGCCGAGAACCTCGCCAACGCCGATGAAAGTCTGGAACGCGTGCGACAGCGGGATGATCTCCCCGGCGCAACCCATAGATTCACGGGGGATAGCCGGGACGAAATCGTCGTTTAAGCGGTCCGCCAGGAACTGGCAGAGTTCGGCAGTCACGCCCGCATGGCCGCTCAGGAAGCCGGCCAATCGGGCCAGCAGAACGGCCCGAGCTTCATCGCGTTTTAACAAGGGAGGCCCGCCCACCGCGCGTCCCAGCAACAGATTGGCCTGCTGATTCTGTTGCTCTGCCTCACTGAGCCGCACACCGGCCAGATAGCCCATCCCGGTCGTCACGCCATAGACGTCGCGCCCGTCCGCCAGGACCTCCATCATCCTGGCACGGCTCGCAGCCACCTGGTTCAAGAGAGCGGGATCGAGAACAACAGAGCTACCGCCCCACACGATCTGCTCGAAGGCCTCGAGAGTGAGATCGGCCGGCTGCCACAATCTGACGGATGATGGACTGCTCAACACGTTGCTACCGATAGGGAAGGACGACGCCCAGATCGAGCGCCTCGGCACGACGCCAGATGAGATGGGCCACGGCCAGATCGGTGGTCGCCAGCCCCCGGTGCCAGAACAGAATTCGTTCATCCGGGCTTTCTCGCCCGGGGCGCAAACCCGCCACGATCTCGCCCAACTCGGCGTACAACGTATCCCTGGTCAGCAATCCCTGATCGACATGGCGACGTAAGGCTCCAAACGGTCCGACGGTGGCCTGTCCCCAATCGTCAACCACCACCTTATCCATCACCCCGGTCAGCGACAACTCAACCGCGCTGACGGTGCCGTACGGAATGACCAGAGTTCCAGGCGCGACCCACTCCGTGCGCAGGAGAACGACAGGCGATGTCAGCCGCGACGCCTCCACCATGATGTCGGCGCCCCGCAGCGCTTCCTCCGACGTCGCCACCGCTCTTACCGGTTTCCCCAAATGCTCGCTCAACTGCGCCGCGAACGCCTGGCGCGATTCCGGCCGCCGGCTGGTAACTCGGATCTCCTCGAAATTGAATAGGTGATCCAGCATGGTGACATTCCACCAGGCGGTGCCACGCGCACCGACATGACCTAGCACTCTGCTGTCCGGGCGAGCGAGATATCGCGCCCCCAGAGCCGTGACGGCTCCAGTGCGGGCCGCGGTAATCATGGTAGCGTCAACAATCGCCAGGGGAGCTCCGGTGTCCGGACTGTACAGGGTGATTAAGGCCAGCTCGCTGGGAAGGCCCCGTGCGTGGTTATCGACAAAATCCCCGACCACCTTGATGCCGCTCACGTTCTGCGACCCGAGATGTCCTCGCAGGACGTTAAAGTGTCCACGACCGCCGTTGGGAGGTACCAGGTGCATGCGTGGCTCGAGCACCACCTGCCCGTTGCCCTGCGCACGAACCGCCTCTTCAACCGCCTCGAAGATGTCCTGCGCCGTCAGGTGCAGCTGCTCGACATCCCGCGCGGACACGAACCGCATGTCCAGGTGACTCATGTGCTCACTGTTTACTGTACTGAATCCAGCCTGGCGTGCCGCTCTTTCCTCTCGCTGGCTGTGGCACCAGACGGAGCGGCCCGTCCTTGCAGGGCTGCATGATGACGTACCGCTATATTGCTCGTCTCACTGCGGTATCAAATGGCGTGAGGGGAATCGGCATCACCTCACGAGCCGTGTCGTCATGGACGATGGCCTCGTTCTTCAAACCTTCGATCAGGGGATGGGCGAGGGACGCTGGAATGGCGGTGACCAGGTCGACCCAGTAGGCCGAGAGTCTTGGCGTCAGGACCGGTACCGTGACGATCACCGGCCGCTTTCCCAGGCTTCGCGCCGTGCGCTCTAGCATCTCGCGGTACGTGAGCACGTCTGGCCCGCCGATCTCGAAGGTACGTCCGGCGGCGGCAGGCGTGTCCAGTGCCACCGCCAAGTAGGCGAGCGCGTCCGCGACCGCGATAGGTTGGGTGCGCGTCTCCACCCAACGCGGGCAGACCATGATCGGCAATCGGTTGGCGAGCGAGCGGAGCATTTGAAATGAAACGCTGCCGCGGCCGATCACCATGCCCGCCCGCAGTACTGTAGCCGGCGCCCGGCCCTCCAGCAGAATCTCGCCTACCTCCAGCCTGCTGGTGAGATGTGGCGACAGCGAGTCGTCGAGCCTCCCCAAGCCACCGAGGTAGACGATTCGCTCCAGATGCGCTCCTTCGAGTGCGAAGTTCTGAGCGGCGTACCGATCCATCGCCGCGAAGGCCTCTTCCGAACGACCGCTGCCCATGGAATGCACCAGGTAGTAGGCCGCACGGACACCCCGGAGCGCGGCGCGCAGGGATGAGCGATCCAGCAGATCACCGGCCACAACCTCCACGCCTCGCTGCCGCAGATCGGCCAGCTGTTCCGGATGGCGGGAGAGCGCCCGGACCGCCGTGCCTCGCGCCAGCAGTGTGGCGATGAGTTGGCCGCCAATGTAACCAGAGGCGCCCGTCACCAGAACCGGTCGGTCCGAGTTCGTCATAGCATAGAGTACAGTGAGCGACACTGAGACCAGAGGCAGAGGAAAGACAGTTGCCGATCATCCAGCTGACCACCCATGTGCCGGCCTCGCCCGAGACCTGCTTCGACCTGGTGTTGAACGTCGATGTCCAGGTCCAGCTGGATTCCACTACAAGAGTGGTGGGAGGCGTGACCTCCGGTCCCCTCCATCTGGGGGACTGTGTCACCTGGCAAGCAGTACACTTTGGGCTTCCGTGGCGGATGACCTCGAAGATCGTGGAGTTGGAGCGGCCCCGGTACTTTGTCGATGCCATGCAGCACGGCCCCTTCGCATCCTGGAGGCATGTGCACCGATTCGAACCGCTGCCTACGGGCACGCTGATCCACGATTCTGTCGCCTACGTGGCGCCGTTCGGAATCCTCGGAAGATTGTTCGATGCGGTTGTCCTGCAACGATACCTCACCGGCCTGCTGGCCAGCCGTAATGAGCGTCTGCGCCAGCTCGTTGACGGCCGTGCTCCCGACCCCTAGCCCACGATTCAACGATCCACCCGCTCGACCGCCATATACCTAAAGCGTTCAGCGGCCCGTTGGCAGTCACCCGAGCGATGCAGAATGGTCACCACTCTCGACCACCCCGCTCGCTGCACCAACGAACGCGCACTCAGATATGCGAGGCAGTATTCCAGAGAGCCCTGCGGCCCGGCGCGCACCGCCAGCCACTGTTGAGCGGTGCGAATCCGGGTGACATCGAAGGGCGGCGTGCTCCCGGCGGAGCACCGCAACCCGTGCGGCGGCTGCCGGTACGCTTCGTACTCAGCGAGTCCGTCGTACAGCCACGGGTCGGATGGTAGGGTATCGGAGCGGTTGCCGACTGTGCGATCGATGATCCATTCGGTGTACACGTGCGCGAGATTGTGCCAGAGATAGGCGGACGGCGCGGGTCCCAGCAGCAGTGTGTCATGGACAATGGAACTGGTGTCGTCCAGTGTGTTTTGGGGCCGTGTTCGCTGTGTGCGCCAGAGTGCCCGAGCAAAGGATCGATGCGACGCGTACACCTGAATGCTGAGGTGTGCCGGGTAGCTTCGTAGGTCTCGACCGATCGCTCGATGGAGGTGAGCAAGGTCCGAAACTAGGTGGAGGCGTAGCGACATTGCCACGCCCGGCTGTGGGCGCAGGGTGATACGGAAAGGCGCGGCGCCAACCATCGCCTGACTCGGCGTGGAAGCCGCCTCGGAGCTGTTCAGCACCAGACCGGCGACGATGGTGCAAAGAATCAACGGCGTGAAGATCCGAATACGTTATGGTACGCACCAACTCCCCTGCTACGCTCAGATAAGGCCCTCGTGTGAGGTTTACGTATAAAGGATCTGGAATGACCACAGCACCATCCGTTGCCCACGAGCTGGATGTTCAGACAGTGCGTCTGGATTTTCCGATCCTCGCCGGCAGCATGCACGACCAGTCGCTCGTCTATCTGGATAGTGCGGCCACCTCGCAGAAACCGCGAGCGGTGATCGATGCCATCAACGACTACTACAGCCGTTCGAATGCGAACGTGCACCGTGGCATCTACGCCCTGGCCGAGGAAGCAACCGCGCTGTACGAGGCGGCCCGCGCCACTATCGCGACCTGGATTAACGCGAGCATCGAGGAGACGATCTTCACACGCAACGCCACCGAGGCTATTAACCTGGTGGCCTACACCTGGGGCCGCCGGCATATCCGGGCGGGGGATGTCATTCTGCTGACCCCCATGGAGCACCACAGCAACCTGGTGCCCTGGCACATGCTGGCCGCCGAAACCGGCGCGGAAGTGGCACATATCGATCTTCTGCCGGATGGCACGCTCGATCTGGACAGCCTCGATCGGCATCTCGCCAGCGGCCGGGTGAAGCTGGTCGCCACCACCTACATCTCGAACGTACTGGGCACCATCGTGCCTGTCCAGGAGATTGCCCGCAGAGTGCACGCGGCCGGGGCGGTATATCTGGTGGATGGCTCTCAGGCGGTGCCACACCTGGCCGTCGACGTGCGCCGTCTGGATGTCGATTTTCTGGCCTTCACCGGTCACAAGATGCTGGGGCCTATGGGCGTTGGCGTGCTCTACGGCCGTCGCTCAATCCTTGAAGAGATGCCGCCTTTTATGGGCGGCGGCGAAATGATCCGCCGGGTTGACCTACACAGTTCCACCTGGAATCAGCTGCCCTGGAAGTTCGAAGCCGGCACCCCCAGCGTGGGCGACGCGGTGGGACTGGGCGTGGCCGTCAACTATCTTCAGGGGCTGAACATGGAGGCGGTTGCCGCACACGATCGCCGGCTCGCGGCCTACGGCATGGAACGGCTGCGTGCGCTGCCGGGCGTCACGGTGCACGGCCCGGAGGAGCGGGGGGCGCTGGTGGCCTTCTCCGTCGAGGGCATTCACCCCCACGATCTTGCCTCGCTGCTGGACGAGCACGGCATCGCCGTGCGCGCCGGTCACCACTGTGCGCAACCACTGCACGACTTGCTCGGCGTTTCCGCCACCACCCGCGCCAGTTTTTACGTCTACAACCGGGAGTCTGAGATCGACCTGCTGGCGGAGGGAATCGAGGCCGCGCAGCGGGTGATGGCGTCGTGAGCAGCCTCTACACGGACATCATTCAGCATGCCTACAAATACCCCCAGCATCGTGGCTCGGTGGCGGGACACACCCACGCCGCGGAGGACGAGAACCCGCTGTGCGGAGACATGCTTCGCGTCGAGTTGCGCGTGGAAAACGGCCACATTGTCGAGCTTGCCTATCAGGGACGCGGCTGCGCGATTAGTCAGGCCTCGGCCGAATTGATGTGCGACCTGCTCCGAGGCTCGGACGTCGGTCAAGTAGGCGCTATAAACCGCGAGACGGTACTCGAAGAAATGGGCATACCGTCCATCTCCCCCGCTCGGCTGAAGTGCGCGCTGCTCTCCGTCGAGGTAATCAAGCAGGCGTTGACTCGCGGCCAGCAGAGCGGGGAAGCTGGGGCGTAGAGAACTAACTGTTCGATCTTGACAGTACCGCTCATGAGGCATCGTGGTCATCTGATCATGAACCTACTTGGTAGGAACGGTCTTCAGGCTTCGGGGGAGACAACGCGCCCAATTGGACGCACCGTCCTCGCCACAACAGCGGTGGCGGACGAAGAAGGGCATCGGGGCGGCGCCACCGTGACGACGTGAACGTCGTTCCTACGATGTACGGACGGCCGGTCCGCAATCCAACAGGTGCGGCAGCATCACGGACCCGGTTGCTGGTCCTCCAGGCCGGCTAGCGTGGCGAAGTGCTCCTTGAGGGCGGGATAGAGACGTTGGTACAGGGTGCGATACCCTCGGTACAGGTCAACCTCCGTATCCGGCTCGATCGCGCTTCGTATCGTCACCAGCCTCTGCGTCGCGGCGGGAACGGACGGATACACTCCCACGCCCACCCCGGCCAGGATCGCCGCGCCCAGGGCAGGGCCGGTGTCGTTCAATGACGTTGCTACGCTGGTTTCCAGCACATCGGCCAGTATCTGCATCCAGAGCGCGCTGCACGCGCCCCCGCCGGTGGCACGGACCAGATTGAGATCCAGGCCCAGCCGCCGCATCAGGTCCGTGGAATCGGCCATGGCGTACGCCACTCCCTCGATCACACTTCGAGTCAGATGGGCCCCCGTGTGGCGCAGCGATAACCCAAAGAAGACGCCGCGAGCGTGAGGATCGCCGTGAGGAGTGCGTTCCCCGGTCAGATAGGGCAGAAAGATCAGACCGTCACTGCCGGCCGGCGCCGCGGCGCAGGCTTCCAGCATGACCTGGTATGGATCGCGCCGCTCGATCGCGGCACTCTCCCGTTCCGGCTGCGCCAGGGTATCCCGGAACCACCGCAGACTGCCACCTGCCGACAGCACCACCCCCATGACATACCAGGTATCGGCAACCGCGTGGCAGAAGGTGTGAAGGCGACCGGCCGGATCGACCTCGGCCCGCGCGGTGGGCGCCAGCACCGTACCGGAGGTGCCCAGGCTGACCATGACCTCACCCGGCCGAACTACCCCCATACCCACCGCCGCACAGGCATTGTCGGCCCCACCCGCTACCACCGGCATCCCCTGCCGCAGTCCGGTATCCCTGGCCGCCTGTGGGCTCACCTGGCCAACCTGATCCGTGGAGAGGTGAACTGAAGGTAAAAGATCGGGCGACAGTCCCAGCGACTCCAGCATCGGGGCGGACCAGCAACGCTGTGCCACGTCGAACAGGAGCGTTCCCGAGGCGTCCGACAGCTCGGTGGTGCGATTCCCGGTCAGCCGGTAATTGATGTAGTCCTTGGGGAGCAGAACAGTGCGGGTACGTGACCACACCGGCGGCTCATGACGGCGCACCCAGAGCAGCTTGGGCGCGGTAAAGCCGGCCAACGCCGGGTTACCCACCCACTCCAGTAGGCGATCCAGCCCGATTTGCTCGGTGATCTCAGCGCACTCCGGCGCGCTGCGCTGGTCGTTCCAGAGAATGCACGGCCGCACCACCTCGCCGGCGCCGTCGAGCAGCGTGGCGCCGTGCATTTGGCCTGAGGTCGCTAGCCCGGCGATCTCGCTCGACGCCAAGCCGCTGATCTCCAGCACCGTGCGTATAGCCTGCGTCACGCCGGTCCACCAATCGGCGGGGCTTTGCTCGCTCCATCCAGGGTACGGGGTGCTGAGCGTTAGCTCCGCGGTCGCGGCATACGACTGTGCGTCGGGCTCCTCCGTCACCGGAAGGAGCAGCGCCTTCACTCCCGAGGTGCCAAGGTCCAGGCCGAGCAGATAGGTCACGACCGGCTGGAAGGCGCCCGGGGTGGAACGGCTTGTTGGGCCATCTCGGGGCTCATGCCCAGCGCTCGAAACACGGCGCGTTGAGCCGCCAGAGCATCCTTCATGGCTTGCGCTTCTCGCATTGCATCCTCATCCAGTCTGGCGGCAATGCCGTCGATGAAGCGCCACTGGAGCAGGCTCTGCCGGGCCGCCTGAGTGGCGTCCTCGGTGTACGGGTAGAGGTCCATGCCCAGGCGTTCGCCGTGCTCTCCGTATCCAACCTTGCGCAGGCTCCGGGCCACCTCCAGGGTCTCCATGAATCGGGTAGCGCCCACGATATTGTCGTCGTCGAAGCTGCCCCAGCCGGAGTTGGCGTGCTGGTGACCCAGCAGTCCCTCCATGGCCAGAATCTCGACGTACTCCGCCAGGTTCTCACCGTTCATAATCAGATGCTGCCAGTCCATATTGATCTTGCAGCGAGTGGTATCGACTCCCTCGGCGGCCAGCTTGCGGATCACGAAGATGGACATGCCCATGTCGCGCATGTAAATCTTCATCTGCGGCTCGCTGTTCTTGTGCTCCAGAAAGACGGTGACCCTCCGTTGGTTGGCATGTTCCACGGCGTCTGCTATTCCCTCTAAAAAGAAGGTCCACTGGCTGGTGTAGTCGGCCTGAAAGGGGTAGTTGTAGCCCTCGATACCAGGCCAGATCACCATATGGGCGCCGAGTTGGGCGCAGAGATCGATCGCCCGCCGGTTGGCGGCGCGCGCTTCCTCTCGCACCCCGGCGTCCGGATTGGTGAGCGCGCCACGGCCGTGTTTGGGCAGGGTGTGGGCGCCGGAGCACAAGCAGTAGATGTCCATCGGGTGGATCGCCTCCACGATGGCTGCCGCGTTGTCTTCCGCTATCTCGCCGGGATAGTGCAATTCCAGCCCGTCGTACAGGTCCGACAGCCCGGCGGCCGCCCGTGCCGCGCGCGCAACCGGCTCCTCGCCTGATACATCCGGATGATACCCCGCCAGCAAGAAGCGAGTTCCGAGCGTGCCAAACGCCCAGATGCCGATGCTGGTCTTTACGGTCTCCGCCATAGAACCACTCCCTTCCATCAGGTGCACGATTTACCATAATCAGAACTGCGGGTTGCGGACGGAGGCAGGACCGCGTCTTACGGGAGCTGGACCTCGACCGCCTCACCCTCGATATATCCATTGGCGGCTGCGGGGACTCCGCCCCCATTGTCCTCCGCATAGCCATTGGCGGCAGCGGCGACATCGCCCCCGTTATCCTCCGTGTAGCCATTGGCGGCAGCGGCGGCATCGTCCCCGTTATCCTCCCTGGGCGGCGCATTCAGGGTGGGCGCCCGTGGTATCGAGCCGGTGACGTTGACAAAGGCCAGCGAGTCTTTGCTCACGACCTCATACATACGCTCCAGGTCTCCGTACCACTCGTCCGGCAGATCGCGCAGCGGTACGGGTCCGAGGCGTTTGAGGATAGCCTGGGCCACCGGTGGGGGAGTGACCCGGATTGTAATATCGTCCAGGTCTTCACTCGCCTCCCAGAAGTCGGTGAGGTGTTGTTCGAGCGGCTCGGAGGAGACTCGCGGGGTGCGAGCACTCTGGGGGCGGTCCTGGCGCCGGCTGCCACCACGCAGGGCGGTCATCAGTTGCTCTTTGCTTTTGCCGCGCAATTCAAAGAGCAGGAACGGGTCGCGGTCGAATTCGGCGCCAAGCACATAATACGCCGCGGCCACGTGCTTGCAGGGGCTGGCCCAGTCCGGGCAGGTGCAGGACATGATCAAATCCTCACCGCTGCGGGGAAAGAGCGGCACCTCCGCTGCCTTGAAGATCTCTTCGATGTCGCGCGGCATTTCGCCGGACAGCAGGCGCGCGCCGTATATCGCCTTGCGACGCAGAAGGGAGAGAACCTTGTCCCAATCCTGACGGCTGAGCGGCTTGAGGCCGATCTCGACTCGATACGGCTGCTTGCGCGAGCCCTGCACTTTGGCGCGGACCAGCCCCTGCTGCACGTCGATATCCAGCACGTTGCCGTGCCGGGCGTAGGCTCGGCCTCGGTTCAACCGAGCGCTCCAGCCGAATCGCTCCAGCAGCCGTATCCAGCGTTGTGCCCACCAAGTGCTGGCGAACTCTGTCTTGCGGGTCATCCTTACTCCATCATCACGGCTTCGCGCCGCAGGGCGAACAGGTCTTTCAGCTCGCCGGTGGAAAGCTCGGTCAGCCACGACTCGCCGGCGCCGAGGATTTGCTCCGCTAGCTGCCGCTTACTGTCGATCATGTCGTCGATCCGCTCTTCCAGCGTGCCGGAGGAGATCAGCTTGTGGACCTGCACATTGCGGGTCTGACCGATACGGAACGCGCGGTCGGTGGCCTGCTGCTCCACCGCCGGATTCCACCAGCGATCGTAGTGGAACACGTGGGTGGCGCGGGTCAGGTTCAAGCCGATCCCGCCGGCCTTCAGCGACAGCAGAAAGATGGGGGGACCGCGGCGATCGGTCTGGAAGCGGTGCACCAGCCGATCGCGCAGGTGGCGAGGCGTGCCTCCATGCAGATAGAGCACCTCTTTGCCGAGCCGCTCGCGCAGATAAGTCTGTAACTCGCGGCCCCACTCGGCGTACTGGGTAAAGACCAGAGCGCGGTCGTCGGCCGCGACCACCTCGTCCAGCATTTCTTCCAGGCGAGCCAGCTTGCCGGAACGACCGGCCAGGAGTGTGTGGTCACCCATGAAGTGGGCCGGGTGGTTGCAAATCTGTTTGAGTTTGGTCAAGCTGGCGAGTACCAGGCCCTTGCGCTGGATACCCTCGGCCGACTCGATTTGCTCCAGCATATCGCGCACCACCGCTTCGTAGAGCGAGGCCTGCTCGGGCATCAGGGAACAATACACCTTCATCTCGAGCTTCTCGGGCAGATCGGAAATAATGGTGGGGTCTGTTTTCAGGCGGCGCAGAATGAACGGCTGAACCAATGTCCGCAATTGCGCTTTGGTTCCGGCATCGTTGCCGCGTTCGATGGGCAGGGCGAAGTTCTTGCGGAACCGGTCGGCGGGACCCAGATAACCGGGGTTGAGAAACTCCATGATCGACCACAGCTCGCTGAGTCGATTCTCCACCGGTGTGCCGGTCAGCGCCACCCGGAAGCCGGCGGGAATAGCGCGTGCCGCCTGGGCTTGCTTGGTGCTGGCATTTTTGATGTTCTGCGCCTCGTCGAGCACCACGCCCAGCCAGGTCATCGACTCGAACAGCTCTCGGTCACGGGCAGTTAGCGCGTAGGTACTGATGACCAGGTCGAACTTGGCCGCCTCCTGGCGGAAGGCGTCTCCGGACAGGCGGCCGGCGCCATGGTGAATCAGCACCGTTAACGATGGCGCAAAGCGCCGCAGTTCGTGCTCCCAGTTCCCCACCACCGACATCGGGCAGATCAGCAGCACCGGACCGTTCAACGTCCCGGCCTCTTTCTTGTTTAACAACATGCTGGTCAGTTCGACGGTCTTGCCCAGGCCCATATCATCGGCCAGACAGGGGCCGAGGCCGCGCTCCACCAGAAACTGCATCCACGACACGCCGCGCCGCTGATAGGGTCGCAGTTCACCGACAAAGGTGGCGGGCTGCGGCTGGTCGGTGATGGCGCCGTCCTTTTCAAACAGCGAATTGAGCCACCCTTCCGTCTCCACCGACTCAATCGGCATGTCGCCTTCCAGGTCGCTCGTTCCCGCCGCCAGGGACAGAGCCTTGGAGAGCGAAATCGTGTCCCCGTTGTTCTGCTCCCAGAACTCCTGCGCCTTCTGCACGTCCTCGGGAACCAGCTCGACCCATTCGCCACGAACCCGTACCAGGGGAGCTTTCAAAGCAGCGAGCCGGGCGAACTCCTCAGGGTTGATACCCTTGCCGCCGAGCGACAACTGCCAGTCGTAGCGAACCAGCGTATCCAGACCCAGTGTGCTGCTATGGCCATTCCGTTGCGCGTCTTCGGGACGCAGTCGAATGCGCGCCGCCAGACCGCGTCGCCGCTTAGTCCACCAGTTGGGCACAATCACGCCCATGCCGGTCTCTTCCAGAATGGGTGCAGCCTCGCGCAGGAACTGGTGTGCTTGTTGTACCGAGAGGTGTGCCACCTCCGGCGCCGCCGTCTTCAGCGCCTTCTCGAGCGGGGCAAAGACCCGCATAGCCACGCCCAGATCCGCCAGCAATTTTTCCTGGGGACGACCCTGTTTAGCGCGCACCTGATTCCAGCCATGGCCCCGCTGCTTCCAGATCTGCCCGACCGGAATGAGTTGAGTAGGGTCGTCAACCGATTGCAGGAAGAAGCGTAAGAGCCAGGGCGAACGCGGGTTCGACGGCGATTCCAGCCGGAACGTCGTCTTAAAGGTTTCGTTGGCCACGATCTGGAGCGGCTCCAGCCATTTTTTGATGGCGCCGCGCAACCGCTGGTCGATCTTGATCGTGGTATGTTCATCCCGTGGCCGCGCCAGGCTGAGCAACCAGATGTAGGCCTGTGCCCGGTTGCCCTGGCTGACTCGCGCCGGCACGCTGGGCTCCCAGCGCTGCAGCGACTGCCGGCACAGGGCATCGATAGTGGCCTGCAGAAAGGTCTCAAGCATGACCGTGCCGGAAGGAGGCGAGCCGTTGCCATTGACCTTCACCCCCCGGCATACCGGTGGAATGGCACGCGCCAGACGGACGAAGCGGTTACGATCGTGGCCGGTCAGGACTGGTTGCCACAGGGCGACGTTTCGGTCGTTGATAGCCGGAACATATCGTTCGCGAGCCAGCAGCTCCAGCGTGAAGCGCGCGGCGATCTGCCAGTAGCGCAGATCGTCTCCCATCTGTTCCTCGGGATCGAGCGTGAGCAGATGAAACATGGCGTCGACCGGGCTGATGGCGATGGTGCTAATCTCCACCGGCGCCAGGGCTGCCTCATCTGAATTCTCGGAGGAGGAAAGGGGACGGCCATCGACGCAGGGCAGGACCAGGGTCAGCCCTTCCGGCTGACCTTGCACCAGCGGTAGACGCTGCTGGAGTCCTGCGAGATCAAGACTTAGTTCGTTGCCTTCGTCCCGTTGCTCGGCCCATACATGAAATGAGCCGCCGCCCGGATCAGGACGCCAGACGCCGTGAAGCACCGACAGAGTGCCACCTCAAATGGCGAATCGTTGTACACATACAGTGGTAAGTAGGTCCGGGGTTCCCGCCATGGATACCCCGTGTCTGTCCTCTTCTCGTTGCACGTCTGCGCTCGGCGTTTTGTGCAACTACTTGCCGCTTTGCCCGGCCTGTTTTCCGTTCTGACCACGGTCCGGGACCACATTCCATCGGGCTCTAGTCAGTTATCCTATCCCCGTGGATCCGTGCATTCTCAGGTTGCTGCTGGCTCAACCTATCGAGATAACTGCACTTCACTATTCTAGCATGTGCCATCTACCAGAGGGCGTGAATGGCAGAGTCTTCGTCTGCCGCGCACGGCCCGTCGCACACCACCATGCCAGACCCGATAGGCGAAGGCTTGTGGTGCGTCGCATCTGACCTCCCCGTCTCACGAACCTTACTCTTCCTCGCCGGTTTGCGCCTGGTACGCGAAAATTCGCTCACGTTTTCGGCGAATTGTTATGTCTGGATACCCAAGAACATCGGCCGCTCGCTTTATACGGTTTCTGATAGTGAGCGGTTTATCATCCGGCTCAAGATCAATAACCAGTGCTTGATTCCCATGCTCCAGAGCATCACGTAGCGCCTCCTGGTATTGGCTTTGCATTTGCGCTCGGGCCGAAGGACTGGGTTGCTTTCGCTGCGGCGCAACTTCCTCAACCGGCGCCGTACTGAAACGTGGCATTGGTGCCTCCTGCTTGCTACCTTTCGTCTATTTACGATAGTACACTGCCACACAGCAGACCAGGCCAATCACTTTCGCCCGCTCAACTGCCAAAAGAGAACTGACGGTGTATCCTGATTCTCTCTTATCGCCCCGGCGTAGACAGCTTACTTGTGTTTCTTGCACTTGCCGTGTACCAGCGTGTAGCCCTTCTTACAGACCGGCAGCTTCTTGCACTTCCCCTTCACCACCTTGTAGCCCTTCTTACAGTGTGGCGTCTTCTTACACTTGCCGCTCACTATCGTATAGCCCTTCTTGCAGTGAAGGACGACCGGCTGCTTGGTGGGAGTGGCCGTGGGAGGGACTGGCGTATCGGTCGAGGTTGCGGTGGCGGTTGGCGCGGGAGTATTCGTGGCGGTGAGCGTGGGAGTCGGTGTGTCCGTATCGCCTCCCTTGCCGTTCAACACCGCCTTCACCTGTATATCGGCGGCGGCCAGGAGCGAGAACAAGGTGCTTTCGATCGTCGGCTCCAGCGCATCAAACCTGTCGGCCGGTACCTGAGTCGCGGTCTCCACCAGGATCGGCCCGTCGGTGAAGATGGCCACCACCGCCTGGTTGGTGCTGCCGGGAACTGGACCGGAGTACGCTTTACACACATCACCAACCGTGCACTGATGGGCCAGCGGGGAGCCGATGATGGCGATCAGTGATCCTGGCCCGATCGCGTCGTTCATCGCCGCCTGCGCTTTGGCCGCCGATGGAAAGATCGAGGCCAGATACTCGGTACCGGCAGCGGCTCCCGAGATCGTGTAGTGGAAGTCCATCCGATACCCGGTGATGCGTCCCAGGCCGGCCTGGCCAGGCGTCTCGTTCCCGTACGCGGTCTGGTGCAAGATACGGAGTTGGGAGGGGAACTTGTCGGGTGGAGTCGTGATAGCATCGGCATCGGGATTGTCCGACACCGCGCTGTGATCGATGCCGGTACCGGCTGGAAGCACCGAGTCCGGCAACTTCAACTGGACGGGATTAATGGTCGTTGGATCGACCGCGTGTGAACGAGAGGCATTGGCGGGCAAGGCCGCCAGCAGCACCGCGCTGACCAGCGCGATGATGGCGGCGATCAGAGCGATGGTCCGTCGCGTCACAGTATTTTCCTTCTGCGGGGGTAATGCTGGAGGTCGTCGGTGATTGGGCATCAGGCCCAGCTCCGTGCGAAATTGTTCAACGGCAACAAAGTGAGAGATGGATGATACGGATGGCGGGCTTGAAACTCACACTCGAGGGCTCACACGATCCTGGCTGCCGTGCTCGCGGCCGATGGCCGCTGTACGCCTCCATCCAGTGTCTCGCACCGGAAGGCTGGATGGCAAGGGTGCGGATGATAGCGGACGACGCTTACATTTTCGCGTCGTCTCGGGCGCGGCGAGCGGGATTGCCCCTCTGCGTCCAGGGATGCTCCTCGGTGGGATGGTCATTGCTCCCCGAGTCAATGGGTGGATGAGTATGGGTAGGTGAGGTGCCGCGAACAGTGCAACCGGTGCAACTTTGCAACCCTGCCACGTTGATTGGGGGGCGGGGAGATGGAGGGTGCTCTGAGATGAGTGTAGGCGGGATTGTGGAAAATGCAAGTTGCCACGGTGTGAGATTGTCGAAGTCGCGTCGAAAGCGAACGGTCCGCTCGTAAGTTGGCACTACTCGGATAGGGGCTTGAGATCTGCCTCAAGAGCGGCCAGGAACTGCTCGTCGCTGTCGTATCGTGTGACCCGCCCAGCCGCGATATCCTCGTCGGCCTCGCGCTCGCTCTCCTGCCATTCGGACGTCCAGAACCAAGCCTGTTCCGGGTCGATCTCATGCATCGCGAGGCGTCCGTTCTCTCTGCTAACGACCAGGGTCACCGGGACGCCCTGCTCGACTCGGCGAACCACATCCTCGGGAAGCCTGCCAATTAGGGCGTGCAGATCGGCATTTCTCATAGCAATACCATACCAGGCGGGTCGGGATTGGATGGGGAGAAGTGTGCCTTCGGCTGTATGCGTCTGGTTGAGTGACTCCTACCTGACCGATTCGCGAAACGAAGAACTGAACGGGAGCGGAGCGGCCGCTATCTGACTTGGTGGGCTCCGGTCGATTGAGACGCGGTCGGGTCGACCCCAAGCTGGCGGAGGATGCCAAGTTCATCGGTGGCGCCCCATCGCTCAACGATCTTGCCCGCCTCGAATCGTCCGATTTGCATTCCGCGGACGCTGACGTGCTTGCCGGTCGCGGGTACACCCTGGAAGTTACCTCGATGCGTGCCGCTCAGCGTGTAGGCAACCACAACGTTTTCCTCATCGGCGATCAGGCGATCGGGTGTGATCTGGAGATCGGGGAAGGCGCTGCGCAGAGTGGTAAAGAACTGCTTATATCCCTCCGGTCCGGGGCCTTGGTCGGGAGCGGGATCGTGATCGACCACGTTCGAGGCGAATACAGCGTCCATGACGTCCATATCACCGCTGTTGATTCCCTCGGCCAGGCGTTCCTGTGCTGCGACATTCTGTTGCTTGGACATTCGGCATTCCTCCATGTACTGATTGTGGTGGCGAGACCAACACAACTGCGATTCCGGCAGCCGCCTTCGTCTACATTCAGGTGGGCCACTCGACTCGTAGACGATAGTCGGTCTAGCCGTCCGGGCGAGTCATCATTCCTCGAAGGCGCGCCACCTAGATACCGCACGTTGTATGCCACGGCTTGCGCTGCAAAAAGGGCCCGACCTCCAACTATGGATGTCGATACGAAGAACTCCTGTTGCTCATCGAGCAATTGGAAGGGCGGGCCAATCGACGACATACAGGCGCTACTTACAGCAGGCCTTGATACGCGCCTCCATCAACCAAAATCTGCGTCCCGGTGATGTAGCTGGCGGCCTGGGATGAGAGGAAGACCACGAGATTGGCCACCTCTTCCGGCCGTCCATATCGTCCCATTGGGATGCGTGCCGCAGCATCCTGAACGGCTTGTTCCACCTCTATTCCCTGGGTTTCGGCCCGTCGACGCGTGAGATAGTCCTGTCGCTCGGTCCAGATTGAACCCGGTCCGACGTCGTTGACCCGAACACCATCCGGCGCCAGGTCGTGTGCCAGGGTTTTGCCCAGCCCGACGACGCCCGGTCGGATACTATTCGACAGGACCAGCCCCTTGATTGGCTGCTTGACCGAGATGGAGGTCAGATTCACGATGCTCCCGTGGGTCGCCCGGAGATGCGGTAGGGCAGCGCGAATGAGCCGCACAGCACTCATCAGAGTGAGGTCATGAGCCATCTGCCAGTCCTCGTCCGTGAGATCCTCGAATGACTTGGACGGCGGACCTCCGGCGTTCGTTACCAGCGTGTGTAACGCTCCGCATCGGTCGACCGCGGTGGTAATCAACCGCAGGCAGTCGTCGGCCCGAGTCATATCGCCCGGGACAGCTTCCACCAAGCTGCCGGTGGCTTCCCGGATTTCGCGAGCCGTTTGCTGGAGCAGGTCCTCCCGGCGTCCGTTAATCACCACGCTTGCGCCCTCACGGGCGAATCCCTCCGCGACGGCTCGACCGATTCCCTGGGATGATGCGGCAACCACCGCGACCGTATCACGAAGTCCGAGATCCACGTTTCGCGCCTTCCTCCCGTTCAAGGATGTCGCGTTGGCGCGCCAGCGTCTGAGCCAATTCACGCCGCAGCATTGGCTGCAGCATGGTCGAAGCCATCTGGCCCAACATACCGCCCGGCGGAACGAATTCCAGCGATTGGGTTACCTGCGTACCCTCGGATGTCTCCCGACAGACGGTAAGCACCCGACCGCGCTGGTCGCCTGCTATGTCTAGCTCGCCCAGGTATGGCGGCTCAAAGCGCTGAATACGACAGGTGAGGTTGACTTTCCGGCCGGCGATCATGGCAACCTGTCGCCAGGACGTACCCTCTCGCGTCCTCCCGTCCGTTATGTCGCATACCTCGATGATGTTTGGGTTCCATTCGCCCGTCCGATGTGGATCCGTTAACGCGGCGAAGACTGCGGCTACAGGCGCTTTGATTTCGATTGAATCTTCTATGGTCGGCATGGCATCCTTGATCCCGCGCGCACGGCGGGTGAACTCACTGCAACGCTCTGTCGAAAAAGTAGGCGACCTTCCGCACATAGTGCGCTCTATCGTCAAAATACGCGCCACAGTGCGGAGTACCGGGTGCGATCCAAAGCTCCTTGGGCTCACCGGCGGCGGCATAGAGTTGGCGGGCATGCTCGGCCGGCACGGTTCGGTCGTCCTGCCCGTGGATAAGGAGTAGTGGTCGCGGCGAGATACATCCCACCACATCCAGCGGGCGAACGGCGGCGAAGCGGTACCCGTACCGCCAGCGATTCACAGTATCGGTCAGCCCGAGCATCGGGTACGGGGGCAATCGAAAGCGGGTGAACGCATGGCCGATAACTTCACGCATCCCCGCGAAGGACGAATCCGCCACCACGGCCCGAACTGAACCATGTGTCGCGGCTACCAGGATCGCCACCGCTGCCCCCATGGAGTAGCCGATCAGGCCCAGTCTCGCTCCCGGCAGGCGCCGTTGGGCATAGAGCACCGCCGCTCGCGCGTCCGGTAGCTCGTTGTGGGCCAGCGATGGTGGGGCCTCATCGCTTTCACCGCAGCCCCGAAAATCAAAGAGCAGCACGTTGTTGCCGGCTCGCCACAGCCCGGAGCCGATACCCAGCAAGTCGGATTTCACTCCCTGGTGGCCAGTACAGCCCACCACCACCTGATTCGACTCCTGGCGGGGGAACCACCAGCCTCGAATGGTCACGCCATCTTCCGTGACAAATTCGACTGATTCGTAGGGAACCTGTACCTCCCAGGGGGTAAACGTAAAGCCATCCATCTCCGATCGGCGTCGCGGGGTATTCAACGAGCGGGCGGTATAGGCTGCGATGCTCAAGGCGCCGGTGAGCACGATGCCGCCGACTGGCAAAGCCAGCCGAAGCGGCCGTGAATGAGAGAGAATCATGCTCTGTCGTTCCCTTTTCTGTGTCTGGTCCGGTCGCGTCAGTGCGGACCTTGATAGCCGTGAAATGCGGCCTCCCGCAGGGTATCAAATTCGCGTTCGAGGGCAATCCATGTCCCGACTTCGGTCTCCCAACTGACGCGGTAACTCCCGCTCGCGAGCCGATCATCTCGGGAGCGCAGGTGGCGACGATCCGTAAAGATGACATGGGAATCATCCACTTCGTCCATCATGGTCCATAGATCTCGCACCGCACGGGTAAACTGATCGGCCACCGAGGACTGATCGTGCGGCGACGGTATCGCTTTCTCGTCAGGCATGGCTTGGACCGACTGCGGTGGAACAGGGATAGTGTAGAAAGCGCGCTCGGCTTTGGGCGCTGTAGACAGCAGTTACGGAACAGGAGGCACGGATATGGAAGTCGACACCGACAAGGAGCCGGCAGAGGGAGAGGTGTTCGTCTTTACGACCGGAGGCGGCTTCGTCGTAAAGGGATCGACGCACGACGTGGCGCAAAAGCTCGGAGCAGAAGACTGGCCGATCTTTGAGCTGGCTGAGAGCGGCGCTACCGTCATCATTCGCAGCTCGCACGTCGTGGCCCTGCGGGGCGGCTCGCGGAATCGGCGCGGCGCCATTGGCTTCGTGCATCGAGAATAAGAGCAGCGTCTTACACTTCGACCACGACACCCAACACCATGGGATGTCGCTTGGTCTTCTGAAAAAAGTACTTCTGGAGCGTATCGCGTGCCTTGTTCTGAACGTAGCTCGGTTCCATGGAGGAGCCGCCATGAAGGTGTTGTAGCGCTCGGAACAACTGCTCCCGTGCTCCCTCTATCACCGGATCCTCCGTATCGCCATCGACAAAGCCACGCGAAACAATATCCGGTCGTCCGGTCGGCTTGCCGGTACGCCGGTCGACCGTCATGATTGCAATGACCACCCCATCCTGAGACAAATGACGGCGGTCCCGCAGGACGACATCACCGATATTGCCCACGCCGAGGCCATCTACAAACACATTGCTCGACGTGACGTGACCGTTATATCGAGCGGAGTCCTCCGTAAATTCCATCACACGCCCGTTTTCCGGGATAAGGATATGCATCGGAGGTATACCCAGCGACTCGCCCAGGCGTCCGTGTAGGATCAGGTGACGCACCTCACCGTGGACCGGAACCAGGTAGTTAGGTCTGGTAATACTCAGCAGCATCTTCAGTTCTTCGCGGCCAGGGTGCCCTGACACGTGAACCTGAGCATCTGCTCCGTAGATCACGTCCGCGCCCAGCTTAAAGAGATTATCGATATTGCGGAAGACCAATTCCTCGTTGCCGGGAATAGTGTTCGATGAGAGCACGACCGTGTCGCCCTTGCGAATCTGGATCTGTCGGTGGTCGCGGTTGGCCATTCGGCTCAAGGCCGAGGTCGGCTCACCTTGGGCGCCGGTGGTGACAATCACGACCTTGTTCGGTGGCCGGTTCGCCAGCTTTTCCCACGGTTGGATGGTTTCACCCGGGTCGTGCAGATACCCTAGCTCCAGCGCCATGGCGGTGTTCTGCAGCATGCTGCGTCCCACCACGGCGACCTTGCGGTCGTGCTTGGCGGAGATATTAACCACCTGCTGAATGCGAGCAATAAGGCTCGAAAAGGTGGCCACAATGACCCGTCCAGGCGCGTTACGAATGATGTCGTCGAAGGCCTTACCCACGGTTGATTCAGACGGGGTGTAGCCCGGCCGTTCCACACCGGTGCTATCGGCCAGGAGAACCTGCACGCCTTCCGTGCCAAATCGAGCCAGCGCCCCGATATCGGTGGGCTTGGAGTCAATCGGCGTCAGATCAATCTTGAAGTCGCCGGTATGCACTACCATGCCGATTGGGGTGCGAATCGCCAGCCCGGAGGCATCTGGAACGCTGTGAGCGACGCTGAAGAACTCCACGTCAAATGGGCCACATGGGATCCGATCGCCATTCTTGACCACTCGCAAGTCGGACTGATCGAGCAAGTGCCGTTCGCGTAGCTTCACCGACATCAACCCGCTGGCCAGCGCAGTGGCATAGACGGGCACGTTAAAGTGCGGCAGGATGTACGGAATGGCGCCGATGTGGTCTTCGTGGCCATGGGTGATAAAAAATGCTTTGACCTTCTGCTTCTTGTCGAGCAGATAGGAAACATCGGGGATCACCAGATCAATCCCCGGCATACTGTCCTCAGGGAACATCACGCCACAATCAATCACAATAATGCTGTTGCCATACTCCAGCACAGTCATGTTCTTGCCGATTTCGCCGACACCGCCGAACGGGATAATTCTCAGTTTTGGCTTGGCCAAGATAGTACTTCCTTCTTCAAGTTCAATGCTGCCGAGACCGGGGGAGAAAGAGCCTAGAGCAGGCTCAATTGCTCCGGAGGTTCGCCCTCCAAATCCGCGCGGCCCGCGTGATCGTGCTCCAGTTCCTGTGGCTCCTGCCGCAAGAAGTCTGTCAATTTGGACATATCCTCGAGGAGCGTTTGTCGGAGTCGCTCCTGATGGAGGGCCGCGGCAGGATGGTACAGGTGAAAGAGATGCCTACCTGACTGTTCGTGCACCTGGCCATGCACTTTGGAGATCATCGTGCCGGGGCAGAACGTGCCAAGCGAGTGCCGGCCAAGCGTGACGATCACGCGGGGACGAATCAGCTCGATTTGCCGTTCGAGGTACGGTCGGCAAGCGGCCAACTCCTGTGGCTGAGGGTCGCGGTTGTCGGGCGGACGGTGCTTCACCACGTTGGTGATGTAGACCTCCTTCCGGGTTAAGCCCGCCACCGCCAGCAGTTCCTCCAGGAAACGGCCGGCCGCCCCTACAAAGGGGCGGCCCTGCTTGTCCTCGTTGCGTCCCGGTCCCTCACCGACCAACATAATTGCGGCGTCATACGGACCTTCGCCCGGCACGCCATGTGTCGTATTGCAGTGGAGTTCACATCGCGTACAGGTTTGTACTTCCTGGTTGAGGCGCTCCATCTGGACCACGACGTCGCCGGCTGTCATGCGCTACTCCCGAGGGCGCCCACCATCGCCTTCGCCACGCGGTTCACCTGGAGCGTCGCGCCGAAAGTTTCCTTCATTGCCACGGGGCGAATCTGGTCGACTGCCTCCTTCTCGGAAGCCCTGGTTCCCGCCATTGTACGGACGGCGCGGACCACGGTCACCACCGTCGGGACGGTCGCGGAAGCCGCCACCACCTTCACCGCGCTCACGGAAGCCGCCGCCGCCACCGCCTCCACGCGAGGGGCCGCCGGAACTCTCGGCTGACGCCGCGCCTTCGGGGTCGAGGATCGCGCGGTGCGACAGATTGATCCGGCCCATGGAGTCGATGCCGGTCACCTTGACCTCAAGCTTGTCGCCCACATTAACCACGTCTTCCACTCGGTTCACCCGGTGGGTGGCGAGTTGCGAGATGTGTACCAGGCCCTCTTTGCTCGGCAGCACCTCGACAAAGGCGCCAAAGTCCATGATGCGCTTGACAGTGCCGGCATACTGCTTACCGACCTCGACCTCAGCGGTGAGTCCGCGGATCATGTCGATGGCACGTTGGGCCGACTCGCTGCTTGAACTGGCCACAAAAACGCTGCCATCGTCTTCGATATCGATGGCCGCCTTGCTCTCTTCGATGATCTTCTTGATCATCTTGCCGCCCGGACCGATGACGGTACCGATCTTATCGGGGTTGATCTGGATGCGAGTGATGCGCGGAGCGAATGGCGATAATTCGCCGCGCGGCGAGGAGATCACCTCATGCATTGCCTGCAAAATCACCAGTCGCGCATCACGTGCCTGCTGCAAGGCCTGCTGCATGATCTCCTGCGTGAGGCCGGATACCTTGATGTCCATCTGAATCGCCGTCACGCCTTCAGTGGTGCCCGTGACCTTGAAGTCCATATCGCCCAGCGCGTCTTCGACACCCTGGATGTCGGTCAGGATAGCGTACTCGCCGTCGTCTCCGGTAATCAAGCCCATGGCGATGCCCGACACCGGCGCTTTGATCGGTACGCCGGCATCCATCAGGGCCAGTGTGCTGCCGGTGGTGGCAGCCATCGAGGTTGAACCGTTCGACGATAGGATTTCAGAGACGAGCCGAATGGTATAGGGGAATTCCTCCTGCGAGGGAATCACCGCTTCCAGGGCCCGCTCCGCGAGCATGCCATGGCCGATCTCCCGGCGGCCCGGTCCACGCGACGGACGCGTTTCACCAGTGCTGAAGCTGGGGAAGTTGTAGTGGTGCATATACCGCTTTACGACATCGCCACTCAGTCCATCGATCTTCTGCGTATCGGAGGCAGACCCAAGCGTGGCAACCGTCAGCGCCTGCGTCTGACCGCGGCTGAAGAGTCCACTGCCGTGGACGCGAGGCAGTACTCCGACTTCGACCTTGAGATCGCGTATCTGTGTGCGTGAGCGGCCGTCGGGTCGGGTGTTCTCCTTGAGAATCATGGCGCGGGTGGTCTTCTTGATCAGGCTCTCAAAGGCGGTCTTGACGTCGGCCGCGTCCCAGCCTTGCTCTTCCAACTGGCCCACGGCCTGATCCTGAAGCTCATCGACGGCGCCCTCGCGTCCTTGCTTGGTGGCGTGTACCAGGTTGTCGTGGAGCTGCGTGCCGAAGAGTTGGTTGAGCGTGGTGCTCAATTCCTCGGGGGTGGTCTTCAACGGAAAGACCCGCTTTTCCTTGCCGGCCTCGCGCTGCATGCGCTCCTGCAGGTCGATGAGTGGCTGGATAGCCTCATGCCCGACCCGGAGCGCCTCCAGAATCGCCTCCTCGGCCAGGATCTTGGCGCCGGCTTCCACCATGACGATGGCGGAGCGAGTGCCGGCCATAATGAGATCCAGCTGGCTATTTTCCAGTTGCTCCACCGTCGGGTTCACCACCGGTTTGCCATCGATCCAACCCATACGCACGGCGCCGACCGGCCCCGCAAAGGGAATATCGGAGAGGGTCAGGGCGGCTGAGGCTCCATTGATGGCCAGAATGTCCGGATCGTTGATCAAATCGACCGTTAGCGGCGTGAGCACGATCTGAACATCGTTGCGGAACCCCTTGGGGAACAGCGGTCGCATGGGTCGGTCGGTCAATCGGGAGACCAGCACCGACTCGGTACTGGGACGACCTTCTCGCTTGATGTACCCACCCGGGATCTTTCCGGCGGCATACATCTTTTCTTCGTAGTCCACCGTGAGTGGAAAAAAGTCCATACCCGGCCTGGGTTCTTTGGACGCGGTAGCCGTGGCCAGAACCACCGTCTCGCCGTAGGTGAGTGTTACCGCGCCGCCCGCCTGCCAGGCGAGTCTGCCGGTTTCAATCGTTAATTCGCGGCCGGCAATTTCGACGCTCTCTGCATAAATCATGAATCCTCCGGAAATGGGGTAAAGCCATCGACCATCGGTTCTCAGACTTCAGGTCATCGTCCCTGGACGATAAGGAGCCGCTGCGTAAGCGACCGCACGCTGAGGTATGAGAACTGATGACTGACGGCTGATGGTCAACAGCTATTGGGTTTCTTACTGAAAAGAGGGCTACCTACGCAACCCGAGTCGTGTAACAACGGTTCGATACTTTTCTGGAGACTTCCGGCTCAAGTAGGCCTGAAGTCGACGGCGACGGCCCACCAACTTGAGCAAGCCACGACGAGTGTGATAGTCGTGCTTGTGCTCGCGCAGGTGCTCGGTCAGGTGACTGATGCGCTCGGTGAGCAGCGCAATCTGCACCTCTGCCGACCCTACATCCCCCGGATGCGTCGCGAACTCGTTGATAATCTCCGCTTTCTTCTCTATCGATACAGGCACGCGATTCTCCAACCAATACTCATTCCCCGGTGCACTGTAGCTGGTGTCTCCCCCTCAACAGCCGCTCAGGGGGAAACACCAACCACCGGGCACCGCGCCGTAACCAGTGTAACAGAATGAGGGCCGGCGATTTCCCTGGACATCCTGAAACGACGCGTCTCCTATCGATCGTTGAGACCGCCCTCGCTAAAGCTGAACTCCGATGAATCCTCCTCGTCCTCGTCTCCATCAGCCGCTTCGAGGTCGACGTCGAGGTCTTCATCGTCCTCGTCGGTATCCATGGAGGCTCGACGGAGCAAACCTTCCCGAACATATGGACGAGGCAAGGCATCCGCCGACAAGCGCGGCGTGAACGAGATCTTGCCGATATTTTCCGGCGCCTGCAGGGTTTCGCGGATGATAACTCTCACCCCCTCTCGATCGACCCCCACGATTCCCGCTTCATATTGGTTTCCGGACGACATGAGTCGAACCAGACGAGCAGCGAGCCTGGCCTCCACACGGCCAATGTAGGCGCCCTCGGTCGTCGTTGCCAGCAAGTGACCATCGCGTTCAGCGAGCGAGATCTGATCTCCTGCCGTCAGGGTGGCGAGCACCGCGCCGTCGCCGGTATCGAGCAGGACCGTTAAACCCGTCTTTCCGGTCTCCTCCATGAAGAAGGTCGGATCGAGTTTCTGGGTTGCCTTGCGAGCGAGCTCCGCCGCTTCGCTTTCATTGATTCGGCTCAAGCGATCGAGGTTACGCTGAGCAATCAAATTGGCGGGATCCGCCTCAAGGGCCTGTTGGTAGGCGCTCCGGGCTTCAGAGATCCGTCCGAGTTCCGTATACGCTTTGCCCAGCCGGTTATATGCCTCAGCGTCGCTCGGCACCAGCTCGATGATCCGGGAGTTCGTATCGGCGGCTTCTTGCCAGCGGCTCTGCATAGCAAGGGCTACGGCCTGCTGTGCCAACTGACGTCGCCGTGCTCTCTTGCCTTCCTCGCTGTGTTCCGTGGTTACGTTGAAGTTCTCTATTTCCATCACCCCGCAAATCCGGACGTTGGTGGTTAGGTATTTCGGTATTGAGTACTGAGAAACGTGCCGCTACGACGTGAGCAACACCCAAGCATCATAGCGCAAACGACGACTGCATTAAACAGGAGAGCACGCTTCTCGATCACCCGCTGTGAGGGAATCGGGCGCCAGGGGGTGGCGCGATTCAGACCAGAGCGCCTTCGAGCGTACCTTGCATGGCCCACGGACTGACCTTCTCGATGCGAACCTGGATCGTCTGGCCCAGTAGATTCTCTTCAGCCCGCTCCAGGAACACCAGCCGATTCTGCCGGGTACGGCCACGCCACTGAGCCGCATCTTTACGCTCGTTCTGTTCACTCTCCACTAGAATCTCAACCGTTGCGTCCTTCAGCGCCTGGTGTTGCTCCAGGGAGATGCGGTTCTGCACAAGATCGAGCCGTTTAAAGCGGTCTTTCTTCACGTCCCTCGACACGTCATCGTCCCACCGATAGGCCAGCGTCCCGGGCCGCGGCGAATACGCAGCCTGGTACACGGTGGAGAACCGAACCTCTTCCATCAGTGCTAACGTCTCCTGGAACTGTTCCTCGGTTTCGCCGGGAAAACCAACGATGATATCGGTTGAAATGGCGATTGCCGGCGCCGCCCGGCGGATGCGTCCAATCAGTTCCAGGTACTCCTCCCGCGTGTACCCCCGTCGCATGTTCTCCAGCACCTGGTTACTGCCCGACTGCACGGGCAGATGAATGTGCTCGCACACCTTGTCGAGCATCGCAATAGTGTCGATCAGCTTGTCACTCATATCCTTGGGATACGAGGTCAGAAAACGCAGGCGAACCAAACCGGGGATATTGTGTACCAACACCAGCAAATCAGCCAGATCCGTCCCGTCCTTGAAGTCCCGACCGTATGCATTGACGCGCTGGCCCAGTAGCGTGATCTCTTTGACGCCCCGTTTGACCAGGCTGCCACATTCATCAACGATCTCATAGACAGGCCGGCTTTTTTCGCGACCGCGACGGTACGGCACGATGCAGTAGGTGCAGAACTTATCACAGCCATTGCTGATCGGCACAAACGCGCTGGGGCCCGTGCTCTGTGTGACACCGCTCTGCTCCTGCCAGCAGGCGAGAATGCCTGGCACGGTGGGCGCCGGCCACACCTGGTCCAGTTGCTCGGTGAATTGGTCGAGCCGGGTCGGCTGGAAATAAATGTCGGCGCCTTTGAAGCGCTTGCGCGTAGCATCGAAATCCGGTGACACCGAACATCCCGTGAGCGCCAGGACCATCTCCGGTCGCTCCCGTTTGAGCTCCGCCAAATTGCCAAGCTTGCCGCTCACCCGCCGTTCCGCGCTCTCCCGTACGGCGCAGGAGTTCAAGACCACTATATCGGCGTCTTCCTCGCTGCCGGCCGGAAGGTACCCGCGGGCCTGCATGGTCTCGGCCACCCGGTCGCTGTCGACCTTGTTCATCTGGCAGCCAACAGTCCAGATCCAGTAGCGTTTGGGCGTCGTGGTCTCCGGCATGATGAGTGGCCCTCTCCTGTTCCGTGGCACATTGTAGCGTACCCCTGACATATCAAGGACCGTACCCCTACCGCATCAAGGATAGAGTGAAGCGAGGGCAACACGACGAAAGGTAGCGGGTGCAGCAGCCTCACAGCGTCCTGATCATCGGTGGTGGCATTACGGGCCTGGCGGCTGCCTATCGCCTCCAGCAGGTGTCTCCACAGACGGAGGTCACGCTCCTAGAGCGCGAGCAGCGGCTCGGCGGCAAAATCTGGTCCGAGCAGAGCAACGGCTTTGTTATAGAGGCCGGTCCCGATTCATTCCTCTCCTCCAAGCCGCGCGGGGTGGACCTATGCGCAGAGCTGGGGTTAGCCGGCCGGCTCCAGGGCACGAACGACCAGATGCGGCGCAGCTTCGTCATGCGTGGCGGATCACTGTTTCCCATCCCTGAAGGCCTCAGCGGGCTAGTACCTGCAAGACTCGAGCCGATCCTCGAGTCCCAACTGTTCTCAAATGAGGGGAAACAGCGGTTTCTCCAGGAGCGCTCCATCCCGGCGGGTGGACCAGATGGCGACGAGAGTCTGGCGGCCTTCATGACCCGCCGGTTTGGGCAGGAGATCTATGGGCGGCTGATCGAGCCCCTCATGGCCGGTATCTACGCTGGTGACGGTCGCGAATTAAGCCTGGCGGCGACCTTCCCACAGTTACGCGCTCTTGAGCTGGAGTACGGCAGCCTGTTGCGCGGCCTGGAAGCAACGCAGGCTGCCAGGGCGGCCGATACGCCTCGCCCCGGATTCCTCTCCTTTCCGGATGGCATGGGGGAACTCGTCAACGCTCTGACCACGCGGCTACGGCGGGTACGAATAGGCGCTGGGAGCGAGGTTCGGCGTCTCAGTAGATCGAGGACGGGATTTAAGGCGGAGTTGGTGGGGGGCGGGCACATCGTGGTGGACGCTGCATTGGTCGCCGTTCCGGCACCGATGGCGGCAACGGTGCTGGCCGAAGTCGATGCTGATCTGGCCCATGCCTTGCACCAGATCCCCCATGTCTCCACAGCCACGGTCTCGGCGGCCTTCCCGCTGCCGGCGATTCCCCGTCCGCTCAACGGGTTCGGGTACCTGGTGCCTCGTCAGGAAGCGCGTTCGGTCCTCGCGTCGACCTGGAGCTCGGTTAAATTCCCTCATCGCGCGCCCGCGGATCACGCCTTGCTCCGCGCCTTCATCGGACGCGCGGGTGACGACGACATAGTAGCCGCGCCGGAGCACGACCTGCTGGAGATGGCCCGCCATGAGTGGCGAACAACGCTCGACATCAGCGCCGTACCGACTCTCACCCGCGTCTATCGATGGCCGCGCGGCATGCCTCAATATACCCTGGGGCACGCGGATCGCCTGGCGATGATCCACTCCCGGCTTCAGGCCACTCCGGGGCTGTTCCTGGCTGGGAACGGATACCGCGGCGTTGGTATCCCCGACTGTATCGAGGGCGGCGAAATGGCCGCCGAACAGATCGCAGCGCTATTCGCCTGAGGGAACCACCCTGCCGGCCGCTACGGTTGACTGAAGAGAATCGCGGATACCCCGCCAGAGGAGGCACGCGCGGACACCCGTCGTGCACCGGTATCACAGTGCGGGGCTGAAGTCCCACTCGCACCGCCGAACGTGCTGGCCTGCGGGCCAGTCCGGCCAGGACGGCCGGGCTACGGGCGCTGTGGCATACGTCGACCTAAGGGACGCGTAAGTCAAGCATCTTGGACTTGCCAGCCGCCGGACATCAACCAGCCGATACGGGGAGCAGGATAGGGTAATTGGCGGTCCCGACCGGATTCGAACCGGCGATCTTCTGCGTGACAGGCAGACATGTTGGGCCGCTACACCACGGGACCACGTTGCGCACGAGTGTACCAAGCACAGCTCGAAACGGTCAATGTCGCCCTACATCTCGGGGTTGACCCGTTCGTCACCATCATCTATAGTAGGACAGGCGACCTATAGAACAGGCGTACTAATCGCTGAGGAAGGTCTCATGAACTACGCACCGACCCGCACCACAGAGGCGTACTCTCACGTTGTCAGGCTCAATGCCACTGCGGTGGGCCGGGCCTCTACCAGTCTCCCGGCCGTGATCGAACGGGTCGCGCTCTTCGCGATGTTATGCGCATTTTGGGGGCTTATCCTCTTCCTGGCCTTCACTGCCGCACTGTAGTAATGGCCGGTCCCTATGTCCCACGGGCGGTAACCTCGCGCGCGATGCTCCCCAGCACAAACATGACATTCGCTGGGCGCTCCGCCATGCGCCGCATCAGATAGGGATACCAGTGGGAGCCGTATGGGATATAGATGCGCATGCGGTAGCCCTCGGCCACGAGACTGGTCTGCAAGTCGCGACGTATGCCATACAGCATCTGGAATTCGAAGGATGAGGCAGCGATCTGGTGGCCGGCCGCAAACCGCTTCGCGGCCGCGATCATCGCGGGATCATGGGTCGCAATCGCCGGATAGTGCGCGTCGGCGAGCAGCATTTCCGTGAGCTTGACGAAGTTGGCGTCGACGTCGACTTTCTGCTGAAAGGCCGCAGATGCCGGCTCAAGATACGCTCCCTTGACCAGTCGAACGCGGGCTTTAGCCACGATCAGGCGTTCCAGGTCCTGGGCACTCCGATAGAGGCATGCCTGGAGTACCACCCCCACGTTTTGGTACGTCTCGAACAGCCGGTAAAAGATATCGAGCGTTCGATCGACGTATTCAGAGCTTTCCATGTCGATGCGGATAAAGGTGTCCGACTCAGCGGCCTGGTCCAGAATCCGCCGCAGGTTCTCGCGAGCAAGCTCGTCTCCCAGGTCCAGTCCCAACTGGGTCAACTTCAGGGAGGCGTTGCAATCGACCCCGGCTGAGGTTAGCGCTGCCAGCATCGAACAGGCCGCGTTGGTAGCCTCGATCGCCTCCTGCTTGGACGTGACATTCTCACCCAGATGATCGAGAGTGGCCGACATCGTGCGCGCGTTCACGTCGCGCACCACTGCGATGGCCTTCTCCAGCGTCTCTCCAGCGACGAAACGCTCTGCCATGCCGCGCGCCAGCTTGTTGTGGGCGGCAAAGTCTCGCAACTGTGGTTGCTGGGATAATCGAACGAGAATCTGACGTAACACCAGATGCATTCCTTACGTAGCCCGCTGAGTAGGCAATGCGGCGTGCACCGCCAGGTCCGCTCACGACCAGTCTAAACCGCCCCGATTGACGCCGCAATGAAGAGTAGATTCCGGAAGAGAGGCCGATGCGCGATATCGAGCCGCCGCGCGGGTTCCAGACGCCTGACGCTATGAGCCAACAAACCCCGGTTGAGCGGCTCGGCGGCGTGTCGGGGGCAATGGCGCAAGGTGATGAGCGGAGCAGCGGTGGAAGGACATCGACTCCGGATTTCATGGCGCGTGCCATCGAACTGGCTCGACAGGCGCAGGGAACTACCAGCCCGAATCCACCGGTGGGCGCCGTGCTCGTGAATCGAGGCCAGATCGTCGGGGAGGGACGGACCCAACCTCCCGGCCGAGCCCACGCTGAGATTGAAGCGCTCGGCCAGGCCGGCGACAAAGCCCGCGGGGCAACCCTGTACGTCACCCTTGAACCGTGCGCGCACTGGGGACGCACCCCACCGTGCGTGAACGCCCTGGTGGATGCGGGCATCTCCGCGGTGCATGCGGCAGTGCTCGATCCGAATCGCATGGTGAACGGTGAAGGCCTGCGTCGGTTGCAGGCTGGTGGCGTTGAGATCCATCTGGGGGATCACGCCGAGGAGGCAGCGGAACTGATTGAGGCACACGCCGCGTTTGTCACCACCGGCAGGCCGTTCGTTACCTTGCTAATCGGGCATCCGCAGAACCAAGAGAGCCTGGAACGGCACGCCGACGCGCACTTGCGGGCGACGGCGGCGGGAGGCTTGCTGGCCCTGTTCGACGGGTCAGCGCATAGGAATGCCGACATCCTCATTCCCGACATCGGTTCGCGCCACGAGTTCGATTCCGCAGTGGTCCAACTGGGGCACGGCCACGTGACGTCCATTCTCGTATCCGATAGCGGTCCCTCGCGTGGGTCACTTCTTGCGCTTGGGCTGATTGACAAGGTTGTTGCCCCGGCCGAATCGGACCTGCCGCCCGGGTTCGCGGCCCGCGGTCGAGCCTGGGTTGATGACCGGTACATCACTGCGTATCCAATACCAAACGCGGGTTAAACCTCCGACAAGATAAGGGGAGGTCGTCGATGTTCGCCGTGAGGCTGATATCTCGCCTGTATTCTTCAACGTCGGTCTATCAAGAGGGATGATTTCAGATGTTTACGGGAATCGTGGAAGAGGTCGGCACGGTACGAGCAGTCGATCTGAATAACCCCCAAGAGAGCTTCGTCATCCAGTCGCAGGTGGTCGCCACAGACGCCCATCCCGGCGATAGTATTGCCGTCAACGGAACGTGCTTAACCGCAACCCGATTGGACGACCAAGGCTTTGTGGTCGGGGTCATGCCCGAAACGGTGCGCCGCACCAATCTGGCCCGTCTAGCTCCGGGCGACACGGTGAACCTGGAACGAGCCCTGCAGCCCACCTCGCGCCTGGGGGGGCATTTTGTACAGGGTCACATTGACGGGGTGGGAACGGTTGCCACGGTGGCCCCGGACGGGCCGGCACTGGCCGTGTATTTGGTAACCCCTCCCGAGTTGTTGCGCTACATCGTCGAGAAAGGGTTCATCACCGTGGACGGAATCAGCTTGACGGTGACCGAGGTCGACGAACGTGGATTTAGCGTGGCTCTGGTCTCATACACCCAGGATCACATCGCCAGTGGCCTGCTAACGACCGGTCATCAGGTCAATCTCGAGGTGGATATTCTGGCTAAATACGTGGAAAAGCTGGTGGTACACTGACCTGAAGGAACCTATATGTATGCCACTTAGCACTATTAGTGACGCAATCGAAGAGATCCGCCAGGGAAAGTTCGTCATCGTCGTCGATGATGAGGACCGCGAAAACGAAGGGGATCTCGTGATCGCGGCCGAAAAGGTGACGCCCCAGGCGGTGAACTTCATGATCCGCGAAGCGCGGGGCTTGGTCTGCGTGCCGCTGACGGGAAAGCGGCTCGACGAACTGCAACTTCCACAGATGGTGCGAGAAAATACCGCTCCGTTGGGCACAGCCTTCACCGTCTCAGTAGAGGCCAAGAACGTCACCACCGGTATCTCGGCGTTCGACCGCGCGGCCACCATCCTGGCTTTGATCGATCCCAAGACCAAGCCGGACGATTTACTGATGCCGGGCCACACATTTCCCCTGCGCGCGCGAGACGGTGGTGTGCTGCGTCGAGCGGGCCAGACCGAAGCGTCCGTGGATCTGGCGCGGCTGGCGGGACTGCAACCAGCCGGAGTCATCTGCGAGATCGTGGGCGAGGACGGCTCCATGGCTCGTATGCCCGAACTTGAACGCTTCGCTGCTCAATTCGATCTAAAAATTGTGAGCGTGGCCGATTTGATCACCTACCGGCGCCGTCACGAGCCCATCGTGCGCCGCGTGACGGAGGCGATCCAACTCCCCACCGACAGCGGCGTTTTCTCCGCCATCGGCTATGAGGACACGTCCACTGGTGACCAACACATGGCCATCATCAAAGGCGAGTTGGATCCGGACGTTCCGACCCTGGTCCGCGTGCATTCGGAGTGCCTCACCGGGGATGTATTTGGCTCGCAGCGCTGTGACTGCGGCGAACAACTGCAACGCGCGTTGCGCATGATCGACCGCGAGGGCGGCGCGGTGGTCTACATGCGCCAGCATGAAGGACGGGGAATTGGCCTGCACAACAAGCTTCGGGCGTACGGCCTACAGGAGCAGGGGTACGACACCGTGGAGGCGAATATTCAGCTCGGCTTCCCGCCAGACATGCGTGACTTCGGTATCGGCGCCGAAATCCTCTACGACCTCGGGCTTCGCAAGATTCGATTTTTGAGCAACAATCCGGAGAAAGCCCGCGGTATTTTTGGCCAGAGCCGAGGCGCCGAGCACGGCCTGGAACTGGTGGAGACGGTCCCATTGGCGATTGAGCCTAATGTGCACAACGAACGCTACCTGGAGACGAAACGGGTAAAAATGGGTCACGTCCTGGACTTTCGGGAGCGCGCGGGCCTGCAATGACGACCTTCGAGGGCAAGCTGGCCGGCGGAAGCCTTCGGTTGGGCATTGTGGTAGCTCGCTTCAACGGCGCTATCAGCGACAAGCTGCTGGCAGGGGCACAGGACGGGCTGCGCCGCCACGGCGTGCCGGACGACTGTGCGGATGTAGTGTGGGTTCCGGGCTGCTTTGAAATCGCCCTGGTCGCACGACTGCTCGCGCTATCCGGTCGTTACGACGCTCTGATCTGCCTGGGTGCCGTAATTCGTGGGGCCACGGCCCACTTCGACTATGTTGCGGGGCAGGCTGCTCGCGGCATTGCCCAGGTGGGACTGGAAACAGGTGTCCCGACGATCTTTGGTGTTCTGACCACCGATACCATTGAGCAGGCGGTTGAGCGCGCTGGGACCAAGGCGGGCAACAAAGGGTACGACGCCGCGGTATCGGCCATTGAGATGGCAAATCTACTCCGAGCACTGGCCCCGATTTCGTCGCCATAGAGCGTGTGGCGCTGCGGTACCAGCCGCCTGAGGTGACTGTAACGATCGAGCCAGCCCTGCCCCCCAGGTGACTCTCAATCGGCCATCGCCTTTGATCGCGTGATCGCGTGCCACGTATCCCGAACGCAAAAGAGCCGCGGGCAATGCCCGCGGCTCTTTTCGTGTGATCGAGGAAAAGCTACCGCACGTAGCTGCCCAGTACGTATCCCGTAGCCCCACTCGGCAGGCGAACCAGGGTCCAGCCACCTCGGTAACCAAGGATGCGGACGTGTGTTCCGGCAGCCGCCAGGGTAACGACCGCGCTCTTAACGCCGGGTGCAACATGCACTCGGACACCGGCGGTGAGCACGGAACCGTGCGAGGAGATCGCCCGGGTGCTGCGCTGAGAGGTGGCAACAGTGGTCGTCGCGGAGCCTCCATGACCCAGCAGCGTGCCGCTTACCCAGCCGGTCGTACCGTCGGGCAGCAGGACCCGCGCCCAGTTGCCGGACCAACTGACAATCTGGTAACGCGATCCAGCAGCAATTACGGTGACCACCGTGTGGTTGAGGGATGGGCCGTTGTGGACGTTCATGGACACGCTGGCCGCTCTGCCGACTGCGCGGCTGGGGTGGTGTACGTACGTCGCAGCCACCGGAGTAGCCGCTGCCGGCGTCTTTGCCCCGTGCGACGAGGCACCTACCTTTGCGTAAGAACCCATAACCCAGCCAACCGTCCCATCAGAGAGACGAACCTTCACCCAGTTACCTCTACGGCCAAGAACCTGCTCGCGTTGACCACGTGACACAGAGGTGACTACCGAGGCGCCAACTGATGGAGAGCTGTGAACCCGGAGGCCATCGACCTTCGCAATCATGGTGGAGTGATGCTTGACCGGCGCCGGAGCGCCTTGACGAACCGGCACTACCTGCACGCCGATCGTCGGCTGCGCACCAGTGCCGGATTGTGCCGGGGCCGCTGCTGGAGGGCTACTCTTGCCGATGCCCCGCGCCACGACCCAACCAACGGCGCCGTTCTGCAGTTGGACATGGTACCAGCCGTGGCGATGGCCTATAACGGTCACCGTGGATCCCTGAACCACAACCTGCTGCACGGCACTGGTCTTTGAGGGTGTAGTGCGCACGTTCAACTGTGGGACCGATACGACTGCCGCGGTTCCACCCACCACCTTCACCGCGGTCGAGGATGGCACACTTCCGGCGACAACGTTCGGAACAGCACCCACGGCCGGGGGACTCGGTGGCACGATGGAGGCCACAGCAGCGCCACCCCACGGACGGTTGGCGCCCAAGTATTTCTCTGTCCAGTAATTCCCGTCTTTCGGATCACCGTTGAAGGACGAGATTCGCACACCGGCGCCGTACCACTCGGCATGGACGAACCGACCGCCGCCCAGATAGATAGCCGCATGGGAAAGTCCGGGCCAGACGGTGTTCTGAAAATACAGGATGTCGCCCGGCAGCAGACTGCTGAAGGGTACAGAGGGCGCGTAGGCCTGAGCGTTGCCCAGATCTCCGGGGAGTGGAATGCCGTTTGACCGGTACACAAAAGAAACAAACCCAATGCAACTGAAACCAGTGCTTGGGCTGTTGCCGGTGGCCGTATATGGATACCCCAGATACTTCAGCGCGGTGCTGACGATCTGAGCGCCGGAGACGGCGTTGGACGCTGGGGCAGCTACGGAGGGGGCCGGATTGTAGCTGGGGGCGCTGTAGGTCGGTGCGGAATATGTGGGGGGAGTCGTGCTGGGGGTGGTGTAGTTCACCGTATGCCGAGTGGGACGCTGACCGGCTGCCGTTGAAGCGGCCAGGGCACCTGCCACCGGAATGGCTCCGAGACCAGTACTCAGAGTAAGGCTCAAAGCCAGGAGCGGTTTCCTCATCCAGGACCTCCAGGTTTTTTTGGTCGCACTGAAACCCGGGACAGCCACTCCTTGGGTAAGGACATGGGCTCAGCACGCGAACGCAAACACAGCCTAACAGGATATTTCCTATCTGTCAAACCCGCTCAAAAGGAGTACGTCTTTTGATACCCAATCCTGGAAAGGGTTTTGGTCGCCTTTAGAGCGCGCTGGTAGAGTAAAAGCAGCGGTATGACGGTGAGGAGAGGGCATGCAGGAACCGTACACGATACTTCCCAGCGGCCCTTCAAGTTCGGTTCCTCGCGTCGCTTTCGTGGGGAGCTATCCGCCCCGCGAGTGCGGGATCGGCACCTTCACCTATGATGTCGTGAATGCGTACGATGCGATCGATCCATCTCGGCTCTCGGTGGTCGCCGCCGTCAACGACTACGGGCAGATGTACGACTACGACCTGCACGATTATCAGGGACGCGTACGCTACCAGATCGAGACCGAAGACCTTGACAGTTACGTTGAGGTGGCCGATCAGATCAATCAGTCGCGGGTTCAGGTCGTGAATATCCAACACGAGTACGGCCTCTTCGGCGGTGAGGACGGCGAGTACATCGTTGAGTTCATGCATCGACTCCAAAAACCAGTGGTCCTCACCATGCACACGGTGATGCCGAAGCCGGCGGGTCACTTTCTTGACACCACGCAGCGTATGTTCGATGCGGCAGCAGCGGTGATTGTGCTGGCGCGGGCTGCCGTCCCCATGCTCCTCGACAACTACGATCTTCCGGCCGAGCGAGTCCATGTGATTCCACATGGCATCCCAGTCTTTACGCGGAAGGAAGCGATTCGACGCCGGACCAAGCAACTGCTGGGCATGGGAGACCGGCCGCTTCTTTCCACTTTTGGCCTGATCGGCCCCAGCAAGGCCATTGAGTACGTGATCCAGGCGCTCCCGGCCATTGTCGAACAGTCGCCCAACGTCCAGTACCTGGTGATCGGTGAAACGCATCCGCACATTCGCAAGCGGGATGGCGAGGCATATCGAAACAGCTTGATTGAGCTGGCACGAGAACTCGGCGTTCAGCGTCATGTGCGATTCAATAATCGCTTCTTGAGCAACTCGGAGTTGATCCGCTACCTGGCCGCTACCGACGTGTATATCATGGCGTATCTCAATAAGGATCAGATCGTCAGCGGCACGCTGGCCTATGCAGTGGGATGTGGCAAGGCGGTGGTGGCGACGCCGTTCACCTACGCCCAGGAAATGCTCTCAGATGGGCGTGGCATCATCGTCCCGTTCAAGGATCCAGCCGCCATAGCCGTCGCCGTCACCTCGTTGCTTGGCAACCGCAAGAAGCTGTTGCAAGTCGAAGACCGGGCCTATAAGTTCAGCCGCCCCATGACCTGGCCCAACGTAGCGCGTATGTACCTGGAACTCTTTCGTTACGTGTCTTACTTTCGCGCGCCGGTTCACGCCGCCAACTAGCCCTCAGCACCGGTTATCCGCAGCAGAACAGCATGACCCCGGACAGCCAAGATAGTGTCGCCAGCCTCCAGAAAGGAAGACCAGAGCATGTCGCACATATTCGATCGCTCGGCTAAAGACCCGTACCGTGAGAGTGCGGAACAGGTAGCCGAGAATTTGTCCATCGGACCGGGCGGGGACGCCGCGGCGGCTTCCGACGAGTTGTACGACGTCTTGAGCAACGCCATTGTCACCGCGCTGGGCGACGTCGGAGCTACGGCTTTTCGCCATGGTGTCTGCGATGCTGCTCAGCTGAAGGGCCTGGCGCGAGCCATCGGGCGGGTCAGCGAGACCGTCCTGCTGGCGTATGCCGGTGAGGTGGGGCCGGAAACGGTGATCGAGGCGATCGAACATGATCCGCGCCTCCCTGGGTTGCCTCCCGAGCCGCAGGATAAGCTGCGTCGCGAGTTGGAGAAGACCCGGCAGTTAGAGATGCTGCTCCTGAACGCTAAGCGCCTGCCGGATTTGATCGAGTATGCGGGTGAACTCGGAATGACTGTGCCCGATGAGACCATGGAAAAAGGGCGAGTCCTGTTAAGCGGTCGCCCGACGTCGGACGTGTAGCAGCCGGCCAGGCGAAGCGGTACATGCCGTCTATAATCCGAGGGAGGGCTGCGGATTATGGATGTACATGAGTTCATCTACGACTGGAATGTCGAAGGTGAGCATCGCGCGCCGTTGCAGTCGCGCATCGAGTTAAACGACGAGACGCTGCGCGATGGGCTGCAAAGCCCATCAGTGCGGTGCCCCTCCCTTGAGGATAAGCGGCGCATCCTGCACTACATCCATCAATTGGGCATCCAGTCCGCAGACATTGGACTGCCGGGTGCTGGTCCCGATGTCGCCAGGGATGTCACAGCCCTGGCATGCGAGATTCGCGACCAAAAGCTTGCGATCGTTCCCAACTGTGCGGCGAGAACACTCAAAGTGGACATCGATCCCATTGTGGAAGCTTCTCAGGCTGCTGGTCTCGCCATCGAGGCTGCGGTCTTTATCGGCTCAAGCCCGATCCGGCAGTATGCCGAGGATTGGACCATTGACCGGATGCTGCAACACTCGACCGAGGCCGTGAGCTATGCGACCGACCAGGGACTGCCAGTGATGTACGTGACCGAAGACACCACACGGGCACGACCCGAGACACTCCGCCGGCTGTACACGGCGGCGATACAGTCCGGCGCTCGCCGGGTCTGTCTGGCCGATACCGTCGGTCATGTCATGCCGGAGGGCGTCTGGAACCTGGTGACCTTTGTGCGACAGGTGGTGGCGGACACGGGTGAAGATGTCAAAATCGATTGGCATGGTCACAACGACCGAGGCCTGGGCCTGGTGAATGCGCTTACCGCTGCGTACGCGGGGGTTGATCGCGTGCATGGAACCGCACTGGGGATCGGTGAGCGCGTCGGCAACACCTCGATCGATCAGTTGCTGGTGAACTTTAAGCTGCTGGGCTGGATCGACACCGACCTCCATACACTGGGCGAGTACTGTGATCTGGTGTCCGAGGTGACTGGCGTGGCAATTCCGGAGAACTACCCGGTGCTAGGCAAGGATGCGTTCCGCACCGCCACCGGCGTGCACGCCGCCGCAGTTATCAAGGCGATGCGCAAAGGGGACCAGTGGCTGGCCAACCGGGTGTACTCCGGCGTTCCCGCCGAGTATTTCGGCCGCAGCCAAACCATCGATATCGGTCCGATGAGCGGCCAATCGAACGTCGTGTACTGGCTCGAAGCGAATGGTCTGGAGCCGGCCCCAGCCCTGGTGGATGCCATTTTTAGCGCCTGCAAGCAGTCAAGCTGCCTCCTCACCGAGGGAGACATCCGCGGCATTATCAGCATCTGGCAGGCGAACGCCACTGGCATTGGCAGCACGAGATAAGGGACAAGAGAGGATAAACCACATGGGAATGACCATCTCGGAGAAGATTCTCGCGGCGCACGCCGGCAAGGACCGGGTCGAACCGGGTGAGATAGTCATGGTCAAGGTCGACGTCAACCTGGCCAATGAGCTGTCAGCCGCTCTGGCTATCGATGAATTCTTGAAAATCAAGGGCGCCGAGAGGATTGCGAACCCGCAGAACGCCATTTTTGTGCCGGATCACTTCACCCCGGCCAAGGACATCTCCACCGCGAAATTGGTGCAGCGCGTGCGACAGTTCGCACTCGATCAGGGCGCTCGCTGGTTCGAGGTCGGCAGGGCCGGCATCGAGCACTGCGTGCTACCTCAGCACGGCATTGTCGGGCCGGGGCAGGTCATCATCGGAGGCGATTCACACACCACCACCTATGGGGCATTGGGAGCGTTCTCAACCGGTGTGGGCTCGACCGATGTCGCGGTGGGCTGGGCCATCGGCGAGACCTGGCTTCGCGTCCCGCCGACAGTGAAGGTAACCTACCATGGAAGGCTGCAACCATGGGTGCGTGGCAAGGACCTTATCCTCTACACGATCGGTAAAATGACGGTGGACGGCGCCACCTATATGGCGATGGAGTTCCATGGAGAGCCGCTGCGAGAATTACCGATGGCGGGGCGTTTCACGATGGCAAACATGTCGATCGAGGCCGGCGCCAAGAACGGCATCTTTCACGTGGATCAGGTCACTCGCGACTATCTCGCCTCGGTGGGCCATACCAATTACACGGAATACAGCAGCGATCCCGACGCTGACTACATCAAAGAAGTTGAGTTCGATGTGAGCGAGATCGAACCCCAGGTAGCATTCCCGAGCCTTCCGGAAAATGCGCGTCCGATCTCGCAAGTTGGCGACGTGCCGATCGATCAGGTGATCATCGGCACCTGCACCAACGGGTGGATCGAAGACATGCGCGAGGCGGCACACGTGTTACGCGGCCACAAAGTGGACCCGCGCGTGAAGTGCATTGTGGTCCCGGGCAGCCAGGAGGTGCAGCGTCAGATGGTCCGCGAGGGACTCATGGAGATTTTCATGGACGCGGAGTGTATCGTGTCGACCTCGACTTGCGGTCCTTGCATTGGCGGCCATATGGGTGTACTCGGTGACCACGAGCGCTGCGTCTCGACCACCAACCGAAACTTTGTGGGGCGCATGGGAGCACGCACCGCCGAAATCTATCTAGCCAACCCCGCGGTGGCGGCGGCGTCGGCCGTGGCCGGACGAATCGCCAACCCGGACGACGTCATGAGCAAAGAGCCAGTTCTGGTTTGAGAACAAAACGCCGTTGCATCGGAAGTGCGCGGCACCCTACGCCGTCGCTGTACAACACAAGGAGTCTTCAATGGAAACACTGCATGGTCGAGTCTGGAAGTACGGCTCAAATATCAACACCGACGTGATCATTCCCGGGCGGTACTGCCATATCACCGACCCCCAGGAATTGGCGAAGTACTGTATGGCCGATCTCGACGCTGAGTTCGTCGACAAAATCTCACCGGGGGACATCATCGTCGCCGGTGGCAATTTTGGCTGCGGGTCCTCACGTGAAGTGGCGCCCCTCTCGATCAAGGCATCGGGAATCGCCGCCGTTGTGGCCCCCAGCTTCGCCCGTATTTTTTACCGCAACGCCATCAATATTGGGTTCCCCATCTTCGAGTCGAGTGAAGCTTTTGACGAGATCGATGAGGGGGATGAAGTTGGGATCGATCCTGCCGTCGGAGTAATTCGCGACGTGACCAAAGGGACCCAGTATCAGGCCAAGGCCTTCCCTGAATTCCTTCAGGCGATCATGGCTCAGGGCGGCCTGCGGGGATACGCGGAAGCTCAATTGGAGGAACGAGCTACGGCGTCAGCGACCCGGTGAGCGCGACCGGTGGTCGTACCTACCGAATCGGGGTTATTCCCGGCGATGGCATTGGCCCCGAGGTGGTGCGCCAGGGCTTGCGGGTGCTGGAACGCGCCTCCCAGCTAGCGGAGTTCACCTACGAACTGGTGGAGTATCCCTGGAACAGTCAGTTGTACCTGGACTCCGAGCAGCTCATGCCGGAGTCCATGCTCGACGAATACCGCTCCCTGGATGCGCTTTATCTGGGCGCCCTGGGCGATCCGCGGGTCGAGCGCGGTCTGATCGAGCGGTCCGTCATCATGACCCTCCGTCTGGGCCTGGATCTGTACATCAACTTGCGCCCGGTGGTCCTCTATGCGGAGCATCTGTGCCCGCTCAAAGGAATACAACCAGCCGACATTGATATGGCGGTGGTGCGGGAAAATACCGAGGATTGCTATGTGGGAATCGGCGGCACACTGAGGGCGGGTACGCCGGATGAAACGGCCATTGCCGAAATGATCTACACTCGGCGCGGCGTGGAACGGGCGATTCGATATGCCTTCGAGCTGGCTCGGGCTCGCGATAAACAGCGAACGGTAGCGCTGGTGGACAAATCGAACGCGGTGCGCGCTCAAGAGATCTGGCGACGCACCTTTGCCGAAGTGGGAGCGGAGTACCCCGACATTGGGCGGGACGAACTGTACGTGGACACCGCCGCGATGCTGATGATATCGGACCCGCGGCGGTTCGACGTCATCGTTACCACCAATCTGTTTGGAGATATCCTGACCGATCTTGGAGCCGCCATCCAGGGCGGCCTGGGAAGCGCTGCTTCCGGCAACATTCACCCCGGTCAGGTTTCCATGTTTGAGCCAATCCACGGGTCCGCGCCGGACATCGCCGGGCAGAATAGAGCCAGTCCAGTGGGGGCGATCGCTGCCATGGGGATGTTGTTGGACTATCTCGGTGAGCGGCGGGCCGCGGTGAGCATCGAAGCGGCAATCCGCGGCTTGTTGGTGACGCGCCAGATTCCCAGCGTGCAGGCAGACAGTGGCCTGACGACCGATAGGGTAGGCGATCTATTCCTCGCAGCACTGGAAACACCCGTGATAGACTTGCCATCTGACCAGCCCGTATAGTACCCCTAAGAGATGGAGATCAACGGGCGACACTGATCGATCTCCTGTTTACCGCGGTCTGCGCGGTCCATGAGAGGAGAAAAGCAATGACGACCGACGTGTATGTGGTTGAAGGTGCGCGCACGGCCTTCGGCGCCTTTGGCGGATCTTTGAAGGACACCTCGGCCATCGAGTTGGGCACCGCTGCGGCCATCGGGGCAATGCAGCGAGCAGGCGTTGAGCCGGCCGAGATTCATAGCGTGTTTTTTGGCAACGTGATTCAGACCAGCCCGGACGCCATCTATATGGCGCGCCATGTTGGACTCAAGTCCGGCATTCCTCAAGAGGCGCCGGGGCTCACTTTGAACCGGCTGTGCGGCTCCGGGCTGCAGGCCATGATTAGCGGAGCGCAGGCGATGCAGTTGGGCGAGGGCGATATGGTACTGGCCGGAGGCGCGGAGAACATGAGCCAGGCGCCGTATGTGGTGCGCGGCGCGCGCTGGGGCCTGCGAATGGGCAACGCCGGATTCGAGGATTATCTGTGGGAGGCGCTCACGGACCCGTTCTGCGGCTGCGACATGGCAAATACCGCCGAAAATCTCGCGGTGCAGTACAGCATCTCGCGCCAGGAGGTGGATGCGTACGCGCTGCGCAGTCAGCAACTCGCGGCGACCGCCCAGGAGGAATGTCACTTTACGGCCGAGATTGTGCCGGTGGAGGTCAAGACCAAGAAGGGCGTGCTGGCCATCGCGCGCGACGAACACCCCAGGCCCGATACCACTCCGGAGGCGCTTGCCAGGCTCACACCCGTATTTCGGCAGAACGGCGTGGTCACGGCCGGAAATGCTAGCGGCATTGTAGATGGCGCCGCAGCAGTCGTACTGGCTACCAAAGAAGGTCTGGGAGATCGACCAGCCATCGGACGCATGGTCTCGTGGGGCATTATTGGCGTCGACCCCAGCATTATGGGTATTGGTCCCGCTCGCGCGATTCCGCTCGCGCTGGAACGAGCCGGCATCTCGCTCGATGAGGTCGATCTGATCGAGGTCAACGAAGCGTTTGCCGCACAATATCTGGCAGTGGAGCGCGAGCTTGGCCTCGATCGAGACAAGGTCAATGTGAACGGCGGAGCAATCGCCATCGGTCATCCACTCGGCGCCAGCGGCGCGCGACTGGGCCTCACCATTCTCTACGAGCTACGCCGCCGTGGCCTGCGATACGGTGTGGCATCGGCCTGCATTGGCGGCGGCCAGGGTATCGCCGTACTGTTCGAAGCGCTGCCCAGCACAGCATAAAGGGCCGTGGTGGGGTCCGGGCGTGGTCTCTATGGTTCTATGCTCTCGACGCCAGGGCAGTCGTCCTGGCAGCTACGAGCAGAACGAGCCGTGGCTGGCTCTGCTCTACTGGAATCCAATCTCAAGATGAGCCAGATCGTCCTCGCTGTCGATGTCCGCTCCGCTACGCGTATCGGCGATATCCACCCAGGCTGCCTCCCCGAGATTGCTCTCGATAACTGAACGCCCGCCCGTGTCCCCCTCGACAGACAGCAGTTCAGGGAACAGGCACCGATCGAAAAGCACCGGGTTTCCTCGCCGGCCGGCATAACGTGGAAGCACCAGCGGGGCATGAGACCGGAGGTATTCGTCGATCAAGCTGCGTATCGTCTCTGGCCGCAGCAGCGGTTGATCTCCGACACCAATCACTGCGGCGATGGTACTTTCCGGTAACGCAAGCAAACCATGACGGAGAGAGCGACTCTGGCCTTCGAGAAAATCCGGATTAGGCACCACCTGGATCGAGCGCCCATAGAGCGATTCCACCATCTCTTCGGCTTGATACCCAACCACCACCAGTAGCGGCGCCAGATGCGCGTCGATGTACGCCTGCACGGTACAGGAGATGACGCTTTGACCGCCGAAGCGAGCCAGCAGCTTGTTGCCGGCGCCAAAGCGGCGCGACATGCCGGAAGCAAGAACGATCCCAGCAATCGCCGGCTGCGTATGCCCGTTCTCCATTCCTGTCATAGTGGCTGCTCCTCGCATTCCTATCCGCCACCCCGCTGGCCGGCGCGGCCAATCTGTATCTCGTCCGACCCATCAGGTTTGGCGCCGATTCGCCCATACACACTAGTACGTTCAGTTCTTATGACTGCTGATCCCCTGCACGCGGTCCTGAATTTGCCGAGGACTCGCCGAATCCGCTACCGGCGCAAATTAACTGGCGGTGAGCAATCCGTAGCGTGACAGTCTTCTCGAAAATAATTTGCTGTTGACATTTATAAAAAAGTCGGTATGCTAGAAGCGCAAACGGTTGTGGTTGGGCGACCACGCCGAGAAGGGGTGATAAGGATGGCACTAACTGAAGAGGAACGCAAAGCCAAGCAGCGCGAATACAACCGGCAGTATTACCTGGCGCACCGGGCGCGAAAGCTGGAGCAGAACGCGAAGTCTGCTCGCCGCTGGCGGGAAAAGTATCCGGAGCGCTACAAGGCGTCACAGGAACGTTGCCGGGCCAGGATACGGGAACTCCGCCAGCAGAATCCACGCAAACCGCGCATACGTGCGTGTGTGTCCTGCGGCGAGGTAAAAATGCACAAAGCGCGCGAGATGTGTGTGGTCTGCTACGGCCGCTGGCGCTGGCAATCGCGACGGGACGGCGCGCGGCAACAGGCGCCACAGCAGATGTAAAGCACTCAGGTTATCGGCAACCGAGTGCGGCGAGGAGGTATCTCTACCTCCTCGTCTGTTTTCTCCACGGCAATCACGCGTGGAATATTGGCCATCGTATCGTCGAGCCCGTCCAGCCCGTAGCCGGCCACAAAGACATTGGGCACAATGAAGCCAAGATAGTCGATATGCACGTCAAATTCGCGTCGCGCCGGTTTATCAAGGAGAGCCGCCACGCGGACCAATCCCGGTTGCTTGAGCTGAAGATAGCGAAGAATCCACTCCATGGTGAAGCCAGAGTCGATAATGTCGTCCAGCACCAAAACCGGCTTATCGCGGATGTCCGTCATGATGTCACTGACCATGCTGACCACGCCGGTGGACTTGGTTCCGCTATACGTCGTGATCCGCACGTAGTCCAACCGCACGGGCATCCTCAGCCGCTTCGCCAGGTCGACCCCAAAGAAGGCGCCGCCGCGTAAGATCACGATCAGATACAGGAGTTCGACCTGGTGAAAATCGGCATTGATCTCTTCAGCCAGTTCCGCCACTCGTTGCTGAATCTGCTCTTCCGAAATGAGTTCCCGCACGCTTGATCCTCCCGCTCTGTTCTGGTTCAATGCTACTTCACAGCGAAAGGGACCGGAGGTCGACACGACTGGCACATGCGACGTCAAACGAGCATAATGCTGGTGTTCACACGGACCGTTAGGTACTTGGGAGATACAACCATTGCTTGGCAAATACAAGGAGAGCGCAATGTTCAAACGGGGTCTGGCGGCCGGAGTCTTGGCCGCATCCATGGTCGTTCCGCAGTTTGCGCACGTGCACGCTGCGCCGGCCTTCAGCCATATCTACGTCATCATGATGGAGAACACCAACTACGAGGATGTAATCGGTAACACCGCCGACGCTCCGTACATCAATTCATTGGCAAACCAATACAGCTTCGCGGCCAATTACTACGGGGTGACGCACCCCAGCGAACCGAACTACCTGGCAGTCACGGCCGGAGACTTCTTCGGCTTGCACGCCGACGACCAGAGCAAGCGATACGACGCTCAAAACATCGTCGATCAGCTCGAAGCCAAGGGGCTCACCTGGGCCACCTACCAGCAAGGCCTTCCCTCGATAGGCGCGGTACTCGATCAGTTCCCCGCGACGGGGTCAGGTCTGTACGTGAGAAAGCACAACCCGTTCGAGTTGTACAACGATGTCCTGAACAATCCCAAGCGCCTACAGAACATCAAGCCGATCGAGTCGTTGGCAACGGACCTGAATTCAAACAACGCCCCCAACTTCGCATTTATCGCTCCCGATCAGTGCCATGACATGCACGGCGTCTCCCCTCCCAGCGCGAAAATGTATGGTATGCCGTCGTGTGGTTATCCGCCGAATTTCGTGCTCAATCACGCCCTTATCCAGGCTGGCGATCAGTACATCAAGCAACTCGTAACCACCATCAAGTCCTCCAAGGGCTGGACGGCCGACTCAGTGATCGCGGTGACCTGGGACGAGAACGAGTCCAGCGGTCAAAGTTCTCCGAATCGAGGCTATGCGTCCAACACTGGTTGTTGTGCCAGCCCAGCGAACGACGGTGGCGGCCGGGTCCCCATGATCCTGGTGACAAACAGCCCAATGCATACGGTGTCGTTGCGACCGTACAATCATTACTCGTTGTTGCGGACTATCCAGGACAACTTCGGGCTGGGCTGCCTTGCCAACACCTGCAACTCCGCCGTGCAGCCGATGACTGACCTCCTCACCGCGACCACCGGCGCACTTCCGCTTGATCTCGCTCGGGGCTTTGCCGTCACCTTTAGCAGCGCCAATCCCGGGCAGGGATACGTGCTGTTCGGGCCATCCTGCAGCGCCCTAGTCGAAACGGCAACGCGAGACGTTAGCGCCGGAACAACCACCCATACGGTTCTGGTGCAGGGTAACGACTTAGCGGGAACAGTGGGTGACGTTGGTCTGAGTCCCGGCGCGGTGTACTACTACGAGGTACAGACCGTAACCCGAAAAGGGGTCGAGATCGACAACAACAACGGGAACTGCTACGCCGTGACGATGACGAAACCCTAACCACGTACACGAGGGCGGCGGGCGGCGCCCGCCGCCCTTATGTTTTCTGTCGCTGCCGTGCAGCGCAGACGAGTGCTTCCTCACCGCGTCGATAGAAGGCGTGCGCCGCCGTCCGTTGTGGCGGAGTTCAGCCTCGAAACTTCCCCTTGCATTTCTGCGCGCCGTGTCTAATAATAGGCGCAGGTGGGAAGATGTGGGAGAAAGTGGGGAAGAATGGTGGACATTCTCCTCGGACATCGCGACATTGGAACGATAACGGATAGCTGTGGAAGCTAGTGGCGAAAGGCAGCAGAGTGTTTCTCGGCCAGTATGAGCGGAATCTGGACGACAAGAGCCGAGTGGCGGTTCCCATGGAACTGCGAACCGGCCTCGGGAACGGCGCTGTACTCACCCGGAGCTTCGACACCTGCCTGTGTATCTATCCAGCCGTGACCTGGGAGGCCCTGGCGCGAGCCGTCGATGACCTCCCACAGGTACGTCCTGAGGTTCGCGTCCTTGCTCGTTCTCTTTTTAGCGGCGCAGTGCCATGTGAGTTCGATCGACAGGGGCGGATCACGATTCCCGCCTTTCTACGCGAGCACGCGGGCCTGAACGGAGATGCCGTCATTGCCGGCGTCAACAGCCGTGTCGAGATCTGGAGCAGGGAGGCGTGGCTGCGAGAGCAGCAAAAGTTCGAGACCGATGGAGCGCGGTTCGCCGAGGTTCTGTCGCTCGGTACCGCGTGACGTCTACCTTCACCCATACTCCCGTTCTTCTTGCCGAAACCATAGCAGCGCTCCAGCCCGTGCCAAACGGTCGATATATCGACGCGACCATCGGTGGGGGCGGACATGCGGAAAAGGTGCTGGAGTTGTCGGGTCCGGAGGGAATGGTACTTGGCTTTGATGCCGATCCCATCGCATTGCAAGCTGCCGGGCAGCGCCTGCGCCCCTTTGGCCGGCGGGTGATGCTGGAGCAGACGTATTTTGACCACCTTGGTGAGCGTTGCCGGCAGCGCCACTTTGAGGATGCTCATGGCATTCTCTTCGATCTCGGCGTCAGTTCACCCCAGCTCGATACGCCGGGGCGCGGTTTCAGTTTCCAGCAGGACGCAGCGCTCGACATGCGGCTCGGACCCGATGCGCCACAGACTGCCGCGCAGTTGGTCAATTCACTGCCCGCCGAGGAGTTGCGCCAAATCTTCTACGCCTTTGGAGAAGAGCGATATGCCAGGCAGGTGGCGCAGCGGATCGACGCGGAACGACAGCGGAGCCCGATCGAGTCCACGGCACAGCTCGCTGCAATCGTGGCGCGGGCCAAACCAGGATCGCAGCGCGAACGCATCCATCCCGCCACACGCGTATTTCAAGCGCTGCGGATCGCCGTCAACGACGAATTAGGGCGGCTACAGCGAGCGCTGCCCCAGGCCTTGAGCGTCGTGCAAGGCGGCGGACGCCTGGTTCTGATCAGCTTCCACTCGTTGGAAGACCGAATCGTAAAGCGCTTCCTGCGTCATGAGGCCGCCGAATGTGTCTGCCCAGCCGGCCTTCCGGTCTGTGTCTGCCAGCATCAACCATCACTTCGGATTCTGACGCCACGCCCGCTCGTGGCGTCCAGGGATGAAGTGCTGGCCAATCCGCGAGCACGCAGCGCCAAACTTCGTGCCGCCGAACGCATTGCCACCTAGTGCGGACAGTTTCCGTCCGCTGCCATCCCCAACCACCATGCTACGGAGTCGAGCAATGATTAGCGAACGATATGCTCCAGCGGGGCATATAGGCGCTACGGCGCACAAGAGTCCACGGCCGTCCTGGCGCACCCGGTTAGCGGTGCGGCCGGCCCTGCTCGGTCGAGAGCGAGTCGCGAAGGCCATCGGTCACGCGGTCCCGGTACAACTGGCGTTGGCCATGAGTCTGATCGCTTGTGCCTTCCTGCTATACCTCTTTCAGGCCAGCCAGACCTCAGTCCTCGACATGAATATCGCGTATCAGCAATCCACACAAATGCAGTTGCAACTGGAGAATGCGGCACTACAGACCAGCGCCACTCGCCTTCAATCAATCCAGCGGGTCGACACCATTGCCACCAACCAGCTTCACATGACGAAACTCTCGCTTTCTCAATCCGTGTGGGTGTATCCGGTCGTACCTGTGGTCGGTCCACCGGTTCCCGCCGGTACCGACACCCTCACCGCGCAACGCCAATCGGAGCCACTGTCCTGGATGGTCCGCCTGGTCTCGTTCGTGGGCGACTCACTCTGATGCTGCAGCGTGGAGTATCGCCGACTACTCGAAGGCGCAGCAGCGCCACGCGGACTCCAGGGTCGGCTGCTCGTCTCGCGGGAGCATCTGGAACGCACCATCCGGCAGCCGCAAGGGCGACGGCACGCGGTGTCGCTGTTCGACAGACTGATCTAGGAACTCATCGCCCGTTGGTCATCCTGGCGTTGATAATGATTGCCGCCGGCGCGCTCGTGGCGCGATTAATGTTCTGGCAGGTGATGCAACACGACAACCTGCAGGCCAGAGCCGTTGCCCAGCGGACAGTCGCGCTGGTCGCGGCGCCAACCAGAGGCGCTGTCTTCGACGCCAACGGCACCTTATTGGCAACCGATGTGACCACCAACCTGGTCTACGCGGTACCCCGTAAGATCAGGTCAGCGACGAAAACGGCTGAGGCGTTGAGTCCGGTGCTGAACACCCCCGTGAAAACGCTCGAGGATCTCTTTTCGGGTAGCTCGCCGTACGCGGTTCTGGTGTCATCCAACGTTTCTCCGCTCATGAGCGACAAAATCCAGAGCTTCGGTCTACCCGGCATTCTGCTGGAGCCGGTCATCCGGCGCGCATACCCGGAGGGCAGCTTCGCCTCCCAAGTACTGGGTTTTGCCGACACTGATAACAAAGGGAACTACGGCGTCGAGGGCTACTACGACCGCCCCCTGTCCGGCGTCGCTGGACTGCACACGGTGCTCAAAGATACTGCCGGCAACGACATCCGCCTCAGTCCCGCGGTATCTACTCCCTCGCACAACGGCGCAAGTCTCCACTTGACCATCGACCGCTCCGTCCAGGGGCTGGTCGAAGACGAGTTGCACAAGGCCGTCAAAGCACACCACGCCGATGGTGGAACGGTTATCGTGATGGACCCGCGCACCGGTTACATTCTGGGCATGGCCGGCGCTCCCTCCTACGATCCCAACACCTATGCACGAACGGCACAGCAGAATCCAAGCCGCTTCATGAACCCGGCCACCCAATGGACCTATGAGCCGGGATCGACCTTTAAGATTGTGACCATGGCTGCCGGCCTCGATACCCACGTGATTACCCCGGCTAGCTCCTTCTACGACTCCGGTCTGTTCACCATCGCCGATGTAAAGATCCACAACTGGAATCTGAAGGGTTTCGGCGTGGAAAATATGACCCAGGTACTCCAGCACTCCGCCAACGTGGGCGCCTCTTGGGTCGCGGGCCGACTGGGAACAAATGCGTTCTACACCTACATCCATCGCTTCCAGTTCGGTCAGCCGACCGGTATCGATCTGCAGGCAGAGGAGCCAGGTATCGTTCCACTACCTGGACAGAAAAGCTGGACCATCGTCAATCTGTACACGAACTCGTTCGGACAGGGAATCTCGGTAACCCCCATTCAGATGATTCGCGCTGCGGCCGCGATAGCAAACGACGGCGTGATGATGAAACCGCAGATCGTGAAGCAGATGGACTACGATGGTCGAATTATTGATCACCCTCCGGTATCGCAGGGGAGAGTGATCTCGACGCAAACGTCTCACACGCTCACCAACATGCTGCTCCATTCGGCCATCGATGGCGAGGCGTCGCTCGCCCTGGTGAAGGGCTATAACATCGCAGCCAAGACGGGCACGGCGAACATTGCCGACGGCAACGGGCACTACATTCAGGGCGCGACCATCGCCAGCGTGGTGGGCTACGCTCCCGCCTTTCATCCCCGCTTCGTCATCCTGGTTATTCTGCAACATCCGCGCGACACCCCATGGGGATCGATGGCGGCCGCGCCCGTGCTGCATAATCTGTTTCAAGAGCTGTTTCTCCACTATCACGTCGCTCCGTCGCCGTATGCGCTGAATCGATGACGTTGTGTCTAGCCGACCTCGTGTCCGGGACAGGCGCACTGGCCGTGCGCCTATCGCCGGACGGCGAGGTGCGAGAGGGCGGTCTTGCCGCGGCCGATTTGCAGCAGGAGGTTGCCGAGGTGGTAATCGACTCCCGGCTGGTTGGCTCGCGCAGCGTCTTCGTGGCGCTCCCGGGCCAGCAGGTAGACGGCCACGACTTTGTGCCGGCCTCCCTCACCGCCGGCGCACTGGGCGCGGTACTGTCGCGCCTGCCGGATCAGCGCACTCTGGCGCAGGCGGTGAAAACCGACCAGAGAACTCGTTGTGCTCGATACCTGCTGGTGGTGAATGACCCGTTGGTTGCTCTGCAGCGGCTAGCGTCGTACTGGCGGGGTCGCCACTCCACAACGGTCGTCGGTATCACCGGAAGCGTCGGTAAGACCACGGCCAAAGAGATCCTGGCCTCTTTACTTGGCACGAGATGGCCGGTGCTGCGCAGCCAGGCCAATCTCAATACAGAGATTGGCCTTCCCCTGACGCTGACCCAGTTGCGATTCGAGCACCGAGCAGCGATTCTGGAAATGGGCCTGCACGTCGCCGGCGACATTGCGCTGCTCAGTGACATTGCCCGCCCAGACATCGGGGCAGTGGTCAACGTAGCGCCGGTTCATCTCGAACGAATGAAGACGGTGGAGGCGATCGCTCGCGAAAAGAGCCGCTTGATCGCCGCGCTGCCTCCCACTGGGTTGGCGGTGTTGAACGGCGACGACCCGTGGACCCGTGCCATGGCCGGCGCCAGCGGCGTCGCCCCAGCTGTGCTGGTGGGGTTGAGCGGCGATTGCGACTTCCAGGCCGAAGAGGTAATGAGCCACCAGCTAGACGGCATGTCCTTCACTATTCGGGCCGAAGGTCGGCGCTACTCGGTTCGCACTCGCGTGCCGGGCCGGCATACGCTGATCGCTTTTCTGACTGCCGCGGCCATTGCCAGACATATTGGTATGAGTTGGACCGAGATCCAAACGGCCATCGAGATCGTGCGACTGGATCTTCGCCAGCGGATTATTCGCCCGGCCGACGATCTGACCATCATTGATGACAGCTACAATGCTTCGCCGCTCTCGATGCAGGCAGCTCTGGACATGCTGCAAACGTCAGCTGGGAGCACGATAGCGGTGCTCGGGGACATGCTGGAACTCGGATCACTGGAGGAATGCGCTCACCGGGAACTTGGCGAGCAGGCCTCGAGCGTGGTGGACTGGCTCATCGTGCGTGGGCCGCGCAGCGAGCTCGTAGCGGAAGCCGCCGAGCGCCGAGGGCTTCCCCGCAACCGGATCATCCGTGCCGGCTCGAATTCCGATGCCGTTCAAGCCGTCCAAACTATCCTGTCCGGTGCGCCAGTCCTGGTCGGTTCGGCGCATACAATGCAACGTCCTGGCAAGGACCAGTCGGGTGAGAAGCGCGTCACCTGGACGGTTCTGATCAAGGGATCACGCGGGATGCGCATGGAGGAAGTGGTGCAGGGATTGCGAGGTGACCGGTGACAGCACTCACGCACTTGTCGTACACGATTATGCTGGCCGCCAGACACCATGGGGTAACGCTGGACGACCAGGTCAAGGCGAGCATTCTGCTGCCGGCCATGGTCTTTGGGGTAGCGGGGTTCACAATCACCATGTTCGCGGCGCCGTACGTCATCAAGTTTCTGCGTCGCATAGGGGCCGGCACCAAGTTCCGCAGTGAGGGTCCACAGTCGCATCTGGCCAAGGCCGGCACTCCGGAGATGGGCGGCATACTCTTCACCGGAACGACGCTGCTGATTACCGTGGCCTACAACCTTTTTGGTCACTTCTCTCAGCTGCTCACGCTGGGCTCTCTGGTAAGTTGCAGCGCGTTGGGCATGGTGGATGATCTGCTCAAAGCCTTCAAGGTGGGCAAAGCAGGATTACGGGCCCGCTTCAAGTTTGGCTGGACGATTCTCATCGCCATCATCATCGTGGCCATCTTGCACGTCCCGCGCTTACTGGCCAGTCCCAACGACGTTTGGGTCCCTACCTACGGGTATTTCAACTTCGGGCTGGCCTATTGGCCCCTCGCGGTTTTCGCTATTGCTGCCACGGCTCACGCGGTTAATCTCACCGATGGATTGGACGGCCTCGCGGCCGGCACGGGCGCGGTCTGCTTTGGCAGCTTTGGCGCGATCGCTCTGCTAAAGCACCAGCAATACACCGGGCAGTTCTCCTTCACCATGGTTGGCGCCTTGCTGGCCTTCCTCTGGTTTAACATTTACCCGGCAAAGGTCATCATGGGCGACACCGGCTCGTTGGCACTCGGCGCCTGTCTGGCAACCGTCGCACTGCTCCTCAATCAACTGTTAATCCTGCCCGTAATCGGCTTTGTCTTCGTTATCATCACGGTATCGGTGATGCTGCAGGTCGGCTACTTTAAATTGACCGACGGCAAACGCCTGCTCCGCATGGCCCCCTTGCAGCATCATCTGGAACTGATCGGGTGGCACGAAAACCACATAACTCAACGCTTTTGGATTGTCAGCATGCTGGCCGGGGTGGCCGGCCTCGCGCTCGCCTTCAGTTAGCCCACTATGGACATCGCAGGACAACACGCTCTAATCCTGGGACTGGCTCGAGAGGGCGTCTCCCTGGCCCGTTTTCTGTCCAAGCAGGGGGCGCTGGTGACGGTCACGGACTCGGCTAATCCGGAGCGACTGCAGGATCAGCTGCATCAAGCCGCGGGAACCGCGCGTTTTGTGCTGGGAGGAGACCATCCCGAGCTGGTGGACGGCGCGGACCTGTTCTTCGTGAGCCCTGGCGTACCGGAAGAGAACGCGGTGTACCGGGCGGCGATAGACCGCGGACTACCGGTACAGAGCATGACCACTCTCTTTTTTGCGTTATGCCCCGCTCCGATTGTCGGTATTACGGGCAGCAGCGGAAAGACCACGACCACCGGCCTGATTGGACACATGCTCCGGACCGAAGGCCTTGAGTGCGTGGTGGGAGGCAACATCGGCGCGCCCATGCTGGACCTCCTGCCACAAATCAGCTCTCGGACCAACGTCATCCTGGAACTGAGCAGCTTCCAGCTCGGCCTGTTGCGCCGCAGTCCGCACATCGCGGTGGTGACCAATATCAGCCCCAATCACCTCGACCGGCACGGCAGCCTGGAGGACTATTTATCGGCCAAGCGCCACATCATTCGCTATCAGATCGAGAGCGACGTGGCCGTGTTCAATGCTGGTGACGCAGAGGTGGCAGCCTGGCGGCACCATACGCCGGCCCAGCTTCGCTGGTTCGGCCAGTCCGGGGTACGCGGTACTGGAGCGACCGTGCGAGACGGGCAGGCGGGCCTGCTCAGAGGCGAGCGATTTGAGCCGGTCTTGCCCGTGACGGATGTCCCCCTGCTGGGTACCCACAATCTCGAAAACGTGCTGGCTGCAATGGCAACCACCGACCTCCTCGGTGTGGCGCCCGCGACGATGGCGGCCGCGGTGCGGACCTTTCAGCCGGCGGCGCATCGATTACAGACCGTTGGAGAGTACGGAGGTGTGCGCTATGTGGACGATTCAATCGCGACCTCGCCCGCCCGAGCGCAGGTAGCGTTGCAGGCCATGTCCGCTCCGGTGGTGCTCATTGCCGGTGGACGAGACAAGCGTCTCCCCTGGACGGAGTTCGCCCGAGCGGTGGTCCACACCGTCCGGTCGCTCATCCTCATCGGCGAGTCGGCCTCTCAAATTGAGGATGCTGTGCGCGGATTTCTGGACGAACCTGGCGCCGTGCTACACCCCGACGCCATTTATCGATGCAGATCGCTCCACCAGGCGGTGGTGCAGGCCAGCCGGATGGCGCGGAGCGGCGACGTCGTGTTGCTCGCTCCGGCCTGTACCAGCTACGACATGTTCAGCAATTTTGAAGAGCGCGGACACAGCTTTTCCCGCGCAGTGGAGTTACTCAGTGCAGCCTAGAGTTGACCGGGACAAAGCAGTCCTCGGCACATGTGATCCGTGGCTTCTCCTTGCTCTCGTTGGGCTGACGTGCGTTGGTGTGCTGATGGTTTATAGTGCCAGCATCGCCTCCGCGTACCGGAATTACGGCTCACCCTATTACGTGATTCAACGGGAAATCGTCTGGGTAGCGATTGGTCTGGTGTCGCTGGCGGCGGTCACCAGGCTCCATTACCACACCTGGCGTCGTATGGCGTTTCCCTTTTTTGCCATCTGCGTCGCGATGCTCCTGGCGGTTCTGGCGCCCCACTTTGGGCATTCGTCGCATGGCGCGCGCCGCTGGTTTTCGCTCGCGGCGGGAGTCACTATCGAGCCGAGCGAGTTGGTGAAGCTGGCCAGCGTGGTCTATATGGCAGCCTGGCTCACCTCCAAGGGCGACCGGGTACGCGATTTCAAGAAGGTGTTCTTTCCGTTTGGCATCATCGTCGGGGTCATCGCAATTTTGATCATCAGGCAGCCAGACCTGGGCACCACCGTCGTGGTCTCGACCTCCATGTTTTGCGTGTACTTCATTGCCGGCGCGGACCTGCTTCCGATGGCAGGCGCCGGGGCGGTCGCAGTCGGCTTTGCCTGGGTCTTTGCCCACAATTCGAGCTACCGCTACGACCGCCTGACCGCCTTCATGAATCCCTGGCAAGATCCCACGGGCAAGGGGTATCACACGGTTCAGGCGCTGCTGGCCCTGGGTACAGGTGGACTATTTGGTACGGGCTTTGGCAACAGCGTGCAAAAGAACGTCTTGCCGGCCCCGCATACCGACAGCATTCTCGCGGTCATTGGCGAGGAGTGGGGTCTGATGGGAACGCTCGGCGTCCTGTTGCTCTTCCTGGTCGTTGCCTACCGGGGAATGCGTATATCCGTGGCCGCCCCCGACCGCTTCGGGAAGTTACTGGCCGCCGGTATCACCTGCTGGATCACGTTTCAGGCCCTGCTCAACTTTGCCGTGATAACATCGTCAGTGCCATTTACCGGGGTGCCACTGCCGTTTATCAGTTACGGTGGAACGTCGTTCATCGTCAGTATGACGGCCATGGGCATCCTGCTCAATATCTCGCGGCATGCTTCGGGGGAAGTCTTTGCGCGTCAAAGTACTCATTACGGGCGGAGGGACGGGGGGACACGTCTACCCCGCGTTATCAGTCATCCAGTACCTGCATCAGCCGGGGGAGGCAGACATTCCCTCCAGCCTCGCCGGGCGGAGCGACCCCGACGTCTCGCCTCCTCCTCCATCCAGGGTGGCAAAGGCCGAAGCAACCCGATTCGGCAGCGACCGCATAACCCAGGGGGACCGTGAGCTGGCTGTGGCGTATGTGGGCAGCTCACGAGGAATGGAACGCACCCTGGTGCCTCCCACCGGCACACCCACATTCCTATTTGCCATGGCGCCGCCCACGTCGTGGCGCGGCTTGTTGCTGGTGGCCGCCACCGCTCGCACTCTCTGGCTCTTCCGTCGACTACGGCCCCGCGTCACCTTTGCGACGGGCGGCTACGTATCGGCCCCAGCGGCACTTGCCTCCTGGCTCTGCCGCGTCCCCGTGGTGTTGTTTTTGCCCGACATCGTGCCCGGCAGGGCAGTATCGTGGTTGGCGCCGCTCTCCCGTGTGATCGCCGTGTCCGCTGCCGGATCTCGTCGCTCTCTTCCGCGGCACAAAGTAGTAGTCACCGGCTATCCCGTCCGCCCCGAGTTCCTGACGGCCTCCCGCCAGGCGGGACGGCGGCGCCTGGGCATTTCTCCGGAGGCGACTATGCTCTGCGTTTTTGGTGGCAGCCAGGGATCGCGGGCAATCAATACCGGCCTGGCAGGCTGCCTGCCGGCGCTGCTTGATCGGTACGACGTGGTCCATATCTGTGGACGGGAACGAATGGACGAGGCGATGGCGGCAGCCGCCGCGACCCTCTCGCCCGAGCAGCAAGCGCGGTACGTTCTTTATCCGTATCTCGATGGGGCGGCGATGGCGGATTGTCTAGCCGCGGCCGACCTGGCGCTGTGCCGCAGCGGAGCTTCAACCCTCGGCGAGCTACCGGTAACGGCCACCCCGGCGGTACTGGTACCCTTTCCCGATCCTGCTGTACATCAGCAGGAGAACGCCGAGTATCTGGCCGATCACGGCGCCGCCATCGTGGTGGCCGACGCCGAATTACCGGAGCGTCTGAGCAACGTGCTCTTCACGCTCCTGGGCGACCGTGCCCGCCTTCAGCACATGGCGGAAAATTGCGCTGCGCTCGCCCGCCCAGACGCCGCCGGTGCGCTCGGCGAACTGCTCTCGCGGTATGCCGTATGACTCATCCGCTGGAGGGGCACCGACACATTCACTTCGTCGGCATCGGCGGCATCGGTATGAGCGCGCTTGCTCGCTGGCTGCTGGCACAGCACTATGACGTGTCGGGCTCCGATCGGGACCCAGGTGAGCAGGGCGAGGCGCTAGCACAGCTGGGTGCACGTGTCTCGGCCGGCCACAGGGCGGACGCGATAGTTGGCGCCGACCTGGTGGTTGTGACCTCCGCGGTCGGGCCGGACAATCCAGAAGTGCTCGCAGCCGAGGACCGTGGAATCCTGGTGCTGAAGCGGGCCGAACTCTTGTCCTGGATTTTTAACGCGGGACGCGGTATTGCCGTGGCCGGTACGCATGGCAAGACCACGACCAGCGCCCTGGTGGGTCATTTCCTGATAGCCGCCGGGTTGGATCCCACAATTCTCATTGGCGGCATCAGCGCGAGTCTGGGTTCAAATGCCCGAGTTGGCGGTCAGCTGGTCGTCGCGGAGGCGGATGAGTATGATGGGTCTTTTTTGCGACTTCGGCCCGAGATCGCAGTCCTCACCAACGTTGAAGACGATCATCCTGACTTCTACGGCACTTCGGAGCAGGTGTACGACGCGTTCCGTCAGTTCGCGCATGGCATCACCGATCGGCTCGTGTACTGCGCGGACGATCCAATCGCGGGCGGCATTGCACGGGAGGTATCCGCGACCGCTATCGGCTATGGTCTCGATTCCGGGGAGTGGCAAGCGAGCGGACTGAGTGAGAAAGACGGGTTCACCCACTTCACGGTGGAGCACAACGGCACACACACGCCCTACACCAGTGCGCTGTTCGGCCGGCACAACGTGCTCAACGCGCTGGCGGCCATCGTGGTGGCAGCGTCCCTGGACGTGCCGGTCGAAGTCATACAAACCGCCCTGCCGGCCTTCACCGGGGTGGCCCGGCGGCTCGAAGTAAAGGGCGACGCGGCAGGGGTACTGGTTCTCGATGACTACGCCGTCCATCCCACCGAGGTGCGAGCCGCATTGGCCGCCGTCAAACAACGGTATAAGCGTCCCGTGCGAGTCGTCTTCCAGCCACACACCTATAGCCGCACCAAAGCGTTCCTGGCGGATTTCGCCTGTGCTTTCCGCGACGCCGATGTGGTATATCTCCTCGACATATACGCAGCCCGAGAGCACGATTCCCTGGGCATTTCAGGCCAGGACCTCTCCAGTGCGGTGTGCCGCTGTCACTCGAACGTCCACTACACTCGGACCATCGACGATACCGTGGCTGTTCTAGTAGACGAGTGTAACGTGGGCGATGTCGTCGTGACGATGGGCGCCGGCAATGTGTTCCGTCTCGGCCCACGCCTCCTTGCTGAGCTGTGAGCATGGCGACTCGGGACCTCATTCTGGAGGAGATTCACGCTACCGGGGTGAAGCGGGCCGGTGCTCAACAGGACATGTCCCGCTACACCAGTTGGCGCGTGGGCGGGCCTGCGGATTATCTCTGCACGGTCGAGGAGCCGGAGCAGCTGTTGAAGTCTATTCAGGTAGCCAGAAGGCACAATCTACCCTGGCTGGTGCTGGGGGGCGGCAATAATATCCTGGTGTCAGATCAAGGTATCGCCGGGCTGGTGATGCTGAACCGGCTACGCGGCCTGCACCTCGAACATGACACGGGTAGCCCAATGGTGAGCTGCGGCGCCGGTGTGTTCTTTGCCAAGGCGGCGCACTACACCGCGAGTCGGGGCTTCAGCGGCATGGAATGGGGAATCGCCATCCCCGGCACGGTGGGCGCGGGCGTGGTGAACAACGCCGGAGCGCACGAGTCCGAAGTCAGCCGCTCGTTAGTGTCCGCTGAGGTGGTGGACTCCATCGGCACCCTTCACACGGTTTTGCCTGCCGATCTCGAGTACCACTATCGACAGAGCGCCCTGAAAACACCGCACACGACGCAGACCTCGCTCGCGGTCACGCAGTGCCGGTTTCGGCTGGAGCCGGCAGACCCGGTCGCCGCGCTGGGCCGCATCGAGGAGCTGCGACAGCATCGGCTGCGTACTCAGCCGGTCAAAGAAGCGTCGGCCGGGTCGACCTTCACCAATCCACCGGATCATTTTGCGGGCGCCCTGATAGAACAGGCCGGGTTAAAGGGATATCGGCTCGGCGGCGCGCAGATCTCACCCCTCCATGCCAATTTCATACTCAACGTGGATCGGGCGACGGCGGATGATATCATCGCGCTGATTCGGCTGGCCCGCAGTCAGGTGCGGGCCGGGTGTGGCATCGATCTCATCCCAGAGGTGCAGTTCGTGGGCCGCTGGCGGCACGATGTCCTCTGCACGGTGCTGGGCGTGGCGGCGTGAGTATACCAGGCAAGGGCCCGGCGCGCGGTCCGGCGAACCGACCAGTGGAATTGCGGCGCGCCGTCCTCTCGCTCTGCGGGCTTTGCCTCTGTCTGACGGCTCTGGCTGCCGCCTTCTCGGGACTCTTCAGGGTGAGGCACATCGACGTGGTTGGCTCCAACCTACCGGTGGATCGCATCATTCAGGCCTCCCAGGTCTACGACCAGAACATCTTTAGAATCCGGTCCGATCAGGTGGTGGCACGGCTGAGTAGCGTGACGGAAGTCACGGTGGATCGGGTGGAGACGTCATTCCCCGACCGGGTCATGATTCGTGCACGTCTCCGTCGAGCGATGGTGGCATGGCAAAGTCGGGGCGGTCTCTACCTGGTCGATCCGCAGGGCAACCTTATCGATCGGGTGAAGTCCACAACTCTGCCGGTGATCACCGGAGTGAATGGGGGTGGTGATCAGCCCTCGCTTGGACCCGGCATCGTGCAGGCGGTGCGCTACGCGGTGCAACTCCTGCCGGCGGCGCCCGGTGGCGGAATCGCCGCCTTTAGTTACGATCATCAAGCCGGATTATCCATCGTCGGTCGTCCTGGATGGCAGGCCCAAATTGGCGCTGGTGATGCTCAAACCCTGGTGCAGCGTATCGCCACGCTCGCGGCCTTTCTGCGGACAATCGGCCCGCGGGCCCAGAAGTTGAAGTCGGTCGACCTGCGATCCAGTACGCCGTATGCTGTCTATACCGGCGCTTGATGACAGTCAGGAGAGGTCCCAATATCACGAATCGGACGGCAGACCGAGGTAAGCGCTCCGTGGTCACGTTCTCTCACTTTTCGGGCACTCGCTGATGCCACGGGACCATGTGATTGTCGCCCTGGACATCGGCACCACCAAGATTTGCACGTTGGTGGCCGAGGTGGATCAACGCGGTGAGACCAACATCGTGGGTGTGGGCGCCACTCGATCGGCCGGTATGCGTCGCGGGGTCGTGGTGAATATCGACGAGGCCGCTAACGCCATCCGCGAATCGGTCGGCAAGTGCGAACGCCTGTCCGGCTACGTCATTGAGTCCGCCTATGTCGGTATCACCGGGTCCCACATCGGCAGCATGACGCGGCGTGGTGTGGTTGCGGTATCGCCACACGGGCAAGAAATCACCGCCGAAGACGTGAATCGCGCCATGGAAGCCGCACGAGTGCAAGCCATCGCCAACGATCGCGAGATCATTCACGTGCTGCCGCGGGGCTACATGCTCGACGGCCAGGATGGAGTGCGCGACCCAATCGGTATGGCTGGGCGGCGGCTGGAAGCGGAAATCCACATTGTTACCGGCGCCACCACCGCCATCCATAATCTGGTCCGCTGCGTGAATCGCGCCGGTCTGCAGATAGACAGTCTGATTCTGCAGCCGCTCGCTTCCGCCGAAGCTGTGCTGACTTCCGCCGAGAAAGAAATAGGGGTTGCTCTGGCGGATATTGGCGGCGGCACCACCGATATCGCCATATTCTCCGATGGTGGGGTCGCCCATACCGCGGCGCTGGGTGTCGCGGGGTACCACGTCACCAACGACCTGGTTCTGGGGCTGCGGGCGCCCTTTGACGTTGCCGAGCGCATCAAGATTGAGTCGGGCAGTGCCGTAAGCGACGATATCGATCCGCGGGACGCGGTTGAGGTCAACACCTTCGATGAGGACCAAGGCGAGTTGATCTCACGTCGACTGGTGGCGGAAATCATCGAGTCGCGGATGCAAGAGATCTTTAGTCTGATTGAACTGGAAATCCGGCGTGCAGGATTCGACGGACGCCTGCCGGCCGGAGTGGTTCTGGTGGGCGGCAGCTCCGAACTGCACCACATGCGGATGCTGGGGCGGGAAGTCTTGAATCTGCCGGTGCGGATCGGGATACCCATCGGCGCGATTGGACTAACTGATACGATTATGCGACCGGCATACGCCACCTCCATTGGACTTCTCTTATGGGCGGCGTATCATACTGAAGGGATAGGAGCGCCGGCCACTTCATTCTCGGAGTGGAAAGGCGTTGGTCGCCTGCGATCATGGTTCAGAGAATTTTTGACGTAGGGACGGCAGAAGTCATCAGGAGAGGATATTGGATAACATGCGACCATTCCGGGATCCGGACAGGCGAGGAGGGGGCATGATCGGGGACCATTTGCCCGAGGCCACGATTAAGGTCGTGGGCGTGGGCGGGGGCGGTACGAACGCGGTGAACCGCATGATTCGGGCGCAGGTCCAGGGCGTCGAATTTATCACCATCAACACCGATAGCCAGGCGCTGCAGCAGGCTCAGGCGCCAAACCGCATTCAAATCGGAGAAAAGCTGACGCGTGGGCTGGGCGCCGGCGGCAATCCGTCAATGGGGCAGAAGGCGGCGGAAGAGAGCAGCGAGGAACTCTACGAAGCGATGCGCGGCTCGGACATGATCTTTATCACCGCCGGTATGGGCGGCGGCACAGGCACCGGAGCAGCCCCCATAGTCGCCCAGATCGCCCAGGATATTGGAGCGCTCACCGTCGGTGTCGTGACCAAGCCCTTCTCTTTTGAGGGCTCACGACGTCGATCCTCCGCCGAAGAAGGGGTAGCCGCACTCAAAGACCGAGTGGATGCGCTCATTACGATTCCCAACGATCGCCTCTTGAGCATCGCGGATCAGAAAATGTCCATGGTCGAGGCGTTCGCCATGGCGGATGAGGTGCTCCATCAGGGTATCCAGGGTATCTCCGACACCATTACCAGGCCCGGCATGATCAACCTGGACTTCGCCGACGTGAAGACGATTATGTCGCACGCCGGTTCGGCCCTGATGGCCATCGGTCGCGCTGGCGGCGAAGATCGCGCGCTACGGGCGGCCCAAGCGGCCGTTTCCAGTCCGTTGCTAGAGGTTTCTATTTCGGGCGCCAAGGGAGTGCTGTTCAATATCGCCGGCAGCGATTACACCCTTCACGAAGTGAATCTTGCCGCTCAGGTCATCCAGGACGCCGCCGATCCGGATGCCAACATTATCTTTGGGGCAGTCATCGATGAGCGCCTGCAGGACGAGATTCAGATCACCGTGATCGCGACGGGATTTGAAAGCCGCACCAACACCGTTAGTCGAGGCGCCCGGCCCGCCAGCCCATCTGTCTCGCGGCCGCGCCCGACCTATGCGGATCAGTCGACCACGGAAACTCGTTCCGAGCGGCCCGCGGCAACTCCCTACGAGCGCCCCCGAGCGGAAAATCGCGCGGAACCGGAGCCGGAGCCGCGACCGGCGCCGCGTCAGACATCCGCCTATCAACGTCCCGAAATTGACGAGGGCGACGACGAGTACGATATCCCGGCCTTCATTCGTCGCCGCTGACGTACTCACTGACCTGGAGGACCGGCGATGCAGGTTGCCGGTCCTCTCCCAATTGAAGAGAATGGCTGCATACTTCGTTCACGGTTCGCGGCGGAAGCATCGAAGGTACCTTGCCTTGCTTGTAGACTGAGGTGTATTCCATAGCGGACTGAGAGAGAACTGTGCTATTCAAAAAAGAACGTCCCGCAGCCACCTTGAACTCATCGGTCAGCAAAGAGCAGGTGCTCGACGCCCTGCGCCAGATCATCGACCCGGATTTGCACCGCGACATTGTATCGCTGGGCATGATCAAGGAGTTGGAGATCGAGGACGGGGAGAGCGGCGCGCAGGTCCGCTTTACCTTCGAGTTGACCACCCCGGCATGTCCGGTACGTGATCAGTTCAAGAGCAGCGCCGAAAGCGCGGTGATGAATCTGCCCGGCGTCCATAGCGTGAACGTGACCATGTCGGCCAACGTGCGCTCGCACGGCGGTGGCGCCGGCCAGCAGGTCGAGTTACCGGGCGTGCGGAATATCATCGCAGTCGGAAGCGGCAAGGGAGGCGTCGGCAAGTCCACCGTGGCCGCCAATCTCGCGGTGGCGCTGGCCCAGACCGGCGCCCGCGTCGGACTGCTGGACGCTGATGTGTATGGCCCCAGTGTCCCGGCGCTGATGGGCATTGGCCCTGGGGTGCAGGTCGACCAACAACGGCTGATCCCCAAAGAAGCGCATGGCGTGAAATTGATGTCTCTCGGCTTTCTGACCGATGACAGCCGCCCGGTGATCTGGCGCGGGCCGATGGTGGGCCAGGCCGTGAAACAGATGTTAAACGACGTGCAATGGGGTGAACTTGATTACCTGCTGGTCGATCTTCCGCCCGGCACTGGCGATGCTCCCTTGACGCTCATTCAATCCATCCCGCTGAGTGGGGTGGTGGTGGTCACCACGCCGCAGGACGTAGCCCTCGGTATTGCCACCAAAGCCCTCCAGATGTTCCGCAACCTCCGCGTGCCCGTTCTTGGCATCGTGGAGAACATGAGCGGCTTTCAGTGCCCGGAATGCGGTCACCAGAGCCATATCTTCAGCCAGGGCGGCGGGCGTGCCGCTGCCGAGACGCACAAGGTGCCATTTCTCGGAGAGGTTCCGCTGGACCAGGCCATCCGGCAAAGCGGCGACGATGGCCGTCCCACCACGCGCGGTGGCGCTGACGCCGCGATTGGCGCCGCGTTTCACAGTATCGCCAGGAAAGTAGCCCAACAGGTCAGCATTCAGAGTATGCGCGCCATCCCGCTGGTCGTGAAATAGACCATGCCCCCGGTCTCCGTGGATGAAATCTATCGGGCGCGCGAGCGTATCGCGGGGGTCGCCCTCCAGACCCCCTTGCTCCCGGTGCTGAGCTTGCCCGTATCCCGGGACAACGAACTGTGGCTCAAGGCCGAGAGCTTACAACGCACGGCCTCGTTCAAGATTCGAGGCGCCGCCAACGCAATTGCGAGCCTCAGCGCGGAGGAACGGGAGCGGGGCGTCATCACCTATTCCTCAGGAAACCACGGCCAGGCGGTGGCCTGCGCTGCTCACCTCCGGGGCGTGCATGCGGTGGTGGTCATGCCGGAGGACGCCATGGCAGTCAAGGTGGCGGCGACCCGCAAGTGGGGAGCGGAGGTCGAGTTTGCCGGCACGACCTCTCTGGACCGGCAGCGACGGGCCATGGAGTTGGTAGAAGAGCGCGGCTACACCGTCGTCCCGCCGTTTGACGACCCCCGAATCATTGCCGGCCAGGGCACCGCGGGCATCGAGATTCTAGAGCAGCTACCGGAAGTTCAGGCGGTGGTGGTCCCGGTGGGCGGCGGCGGCCTGCTGGCCGGTATAGCTACCGCTATCAAGTCCGTTCGACCGGATGTATGGATCATCGGCGCCGAACCGGCAGGCGGCGCCGACGCGCAGGCCTCCTTTCGCAGCGGCACCCTGACCACCCTGCACCACGTCGACACCGTCGCCGATGGTTTGCGAACCAGTCGGTTGGGCGAACTCAACTTCGCCACGATCCGCGAATTGGTCGACGACATCATCACGGTGGCGGACGAAGAAACGCTGGTCACCGTTGGCATGCTCCTGAGCGGTGAAAAGCTGGTGGTGGAACCCTCCGGCGCGGTGGCCCCCGCCGCTGTGCTGTGGGGTAGAACCGGGCTGGAGAGCAAACGCATCGTGGCCGTGGTGAGTGGCGGCAATGTAGAGCCGCGGCGCCTGCACGATTGTCTCGATCTGGCTACCGCGGCAGCCGCTGCCACCGCCAACGCCTGACCGGACGACACGCAGCCGTGGCGAGGTTGGAACAACCGGCAGCCCGAGTCTCGGGGATCATCCTGGCGGGGGGTAGTAGCAGGCGCATGGGGTGCGACAAGGCGTCCTTGGTGCTGAACGGCGAAACCCTGCTGGCACGAACCACCCGCGTGCTGCAGGAAGTCGTCGGGACCGTCTCGATCGTCGGTTGGCCGGCCGATCGCGAGGCGCAGCCGGGCGTATCATACCTTCCGGACCAACGTCCCGACCAGGGGCCGCTGGTGAGTCTGGCCTTTGCCCTGTCAGAGCTACGGTGCCCGTATGCGCTGGTGGTCGCCTGCGACCTGCCGTTTCTTCGCGCCGATGTACTGCGCTACCTGCTAACAGTCGCGCCGGGTTGGGATGCGGTGGTGCCCCGCGTCGGAGGACGCGCTCAACCGTTGCACGCCGTCTACGCCCGGGGGGTGATGGACAGCGCCCAGCAGGCGTCGCTCGACGGCGAACGCCGGCTGAGTGCGCTGCTCGATCGGCTCAAGGTGCATTGGATCGAGGAGCACGAGATCATCCAGCTCGATCCCGATCTTCATTCCTTGATGAACGTCAACACACCGGGGCAGTGGCAGACCGCTCTGCAACGAACAGAGGCCGGCATCTAATCCAGCTTCGATTCACGGTAGCGCCGGGCCAGAGCGGTGTAGTACTGGCTGCTGTTCTGAATCCACCAGGTAGCATCACCTGACACCGCCTTTTTAACGACCGCGGGAGTGCCGGCGGCGACGGAATCCGGCGGTATCGCCGTCCCGGCCAGGACCGTACTACCGGCCGCCAGCAGCGACCCGGCGCCGATCCGGGCGTGATCGAGAACGGTACTGTTCATACCCACCAGCGCGCCATCCTCGACGTCGCACCCTTCCAGAATGGCGCCATGGCCCACGGTGACGTCCTCCCCAATGGTGGTTCCGCGATCGAGCGCCACGTGAACCACGCAGTTATCCTGGACGCTGCTGCGCGCCCCCACGATGATGCCCTGATCCCCGTGATCCGCTCGCAGCACCACGCCATACCAAATGCTGGCGTCCTCATGGACCGTGACATTCCCTATCAACACCGCGGTCGGCGCCACGAACGCCGATTCGGCCACCCGTGGTCGGTACCCGTCGAACTCCACAATCACGCGATATATCCCTGACTCATTCAATCGGCGAGGTCGGCCCGAGGCATGGGTCTGGTGCGGGCCGGATCAAGTCCACTCTACCAAGAACTGCTTGCCGATTCTCGCGGGAGTGTACGGCTATGCACGGGAGACCAGCGAGCAGGTCCGACCGCTGTGCCACGCTGGCCACTACGAGCATGCCGGCGGGAATGATCTCTCAGGTTGACTTGAGGGAATCGCGGATACCCTGCAAAGGAGGGACACACGCGGGCATCCGTCTGGCACCGGCATGAAATGGGAGGCTGGATGTTCACTCACAGATCCGAACGTGCTGGCCTGCGGGCCAGTTCCGGCCAGGACGGCCGGGCTACACGGACCAGGCCGGCTTGCGAGCCGCTGCAGTCAACCGTCTTGGTCTCTCAGGCTGGTTAGCACTCGCCAGGAGAGAGTGCTTGCGTCAACTCAATCAGATGAGTAGTATTGAGGGTGAGGTTAGCACTCGATACCTGTGAGTGCTAATACAACCGTGAACAAACTCAAGGAGGACAAGTGTTGGCAACGGAGACCCAAACCAAGCTTTCGATCCAGCCGCTGGGCGATCGCGTGGTGATTAAACCCAGCGAGCCGGAATCGCAACGCCCCAGCGGTATTTATGTAGCCGAGACCGCCAAGGAGAAACCCCAGAAGGGCAAGATTCTGGCAGCCGGCCCTGGCAAATGGGAAGACGGCCAGGTTGAACCCATGACGGTTCAGCCGGGAGACACGGTGCTGTTTGCCAAGTATGCCGGCACCGAGATTCGGATCGACGACCAGGATGTGTTGATTATGAGCCAGAAGGACATTCTGGCCACCATTGCCGAGTAAGGCGGAGGAGACTGAATGGCTAAGCAACTACTGTTCAACGAGGAAGCGCGACGTGAGTTGAAGCGGGGCGTTGATGCCCTGGCCGATGCGGTGAAAGTAACCCTCGGCCCCAAGGGTCGCAACGTGGTGCTGGATAAGAAGTTCGGCGCGCCGACCATTACCAACGACGGTGTGACTATCGCCCGTGACATCGAGCTGGAGGACCCGTTCGCCAATATGGGCGCCCAGCTCGTCAAGGAAGTCGCCACCAAGACCAACGACATCGCCGGCGACGGCACGACCACGGCCACGGTCCTGGCCCAGGCAATGATTACCGCCGGACTGCGCAACGTAACCTCGGGCGCCAACCCGATGGCCATCCGCACCGGCATCAACAAGGCCGTGGACTGCATCGTCACGGAGTTGAAGACGCGCTCTATGCCGGTTGAGACCAAGGAGCAGACCGCCAAGGTTGCCACCAACTCCAGCCAGGATGCAGAGGTCGGCCAGATGATCGCCGATGTCATGGAGAAGGTCGGCAAGGACGGCGTGATCACCGTGGAGGAATCGCAGGGCCTGAGCCTCGAGCAAGAGTTCGTGGACGGCATGCAGATCGACCGCGGCTACATCTCCCCGTATATGGTCACCGACACGACGCACATGGAGGCCTCGCTCGATAGCCCCTATATTCTGATCACCGACAAGAAGATCAGCGCTATCGCAGACATCCTCCCCATGCTCGAGAAGCTGGTCAACGTCTCGAAGAGCATCGTGATCATGGCCGAGGATGTAGACGGCGAGGCCCTGGCCACCCTGGTGGTCAATAAGCTGCGCGGCACGCTGAACGTGCTGGCCGTCAAGGCTCCGGGCTTCGGCGACCGCCGAAAGGCCATGCTGCAGGACATCGCCACTCTCACCGGTGGTCAGGTGATCACTGAAGAGGCCGGCCTGCGCCTCGACAGCGTCACGCTCGACATGCTGGGCCAGGCCCGCCGGGTGACGTCCACCAAGGACAACACCACGATCGTCGAAGGCCGCGGCTCGCAGGACGAGATCAGCGCCCGCATGCAGCAGATTCGTGCTCAGATCGAGGACACCACCAGTGACTTCGACCGCGAGAAGCTGCAGGAGCGCCTGGCCAAGCTGGCCGGTGGCGTCGCCATCATCAAGGTTGGCGCGGCCACCGAGGTGGAGCTCAAAGAGAAGAAGCACCGCGTTGAGGATGCCCTTTCGGCAACCCGAGCCGCGGTTGAGGAAGGCGTCATCGCCGGCGGCGGCACGGCCTTCCTGAACGCCCGCTCCGCCCTCAACAGCCTGAATCTGACCGGCGACGAGAAGGTCGGCGTGGACATCGTCCGCCGTGCCCTCGAGGAGCCGGTTCGCCAGATCGCCGAGAACGCCGGCTACGACGGCGGCGTGATCGTCGCCGAGGTTGAGCGCAAGGGCGAGAACATCGGCTTCAACGCGCAGAGCGGTGAGTACGAGAACCTGCTCGACCTGGTCCCTGACCCCACCAAGGTCACCCGTTCGGCGCTGCAGAACGCGGCCAGCATCGCCGCCATGCTCCTCACCACGGAGACGCTGATCAGCGACATCCCCCAAAAGGATGCCCCAGCCGCTCCCCCGATGCCGGACTACTAGACCGACAACGGTAACTACCCAAAGAGGCCCGGAGTGATCCGGGCCTCTTTTGCTTTTTCAAGCGATTTATGGCGACCCGAGCCATGGTCAATACGTACTCGGCCTGGTCCACGTCGCGGCTCGTGTCCGAAGGAACCTTGCGTTGGCTGTTCACCATCCCACATTGGTCGCTGTTCGATCTCATGGACTCGCCCGACGACACCGTCAGTCCTCAGTCGAGAAGAGACGTCCTCGCCATGTAAGCTGGCGGCATGATCCCTCCGCAGGACGACTTCCCGGCGCAGCTTCAACGCGTAATTTCTCGCTTCCTCGCCGAGGGTAGTGCGGCTGCTGTGGAAGAACTACGACCCATCGCATACCGTCCACGGGAGCTGCCTCCACGCCCTACCCTTTCAGTCGCCCAACGACTGTCCATTTACCAGCGTGACGGGTGGCTGTGTCGGTACTGCAGCGGAGAGACGATCCTGACCCAGGTAATGGCGCTGATAGGCAGTCTTTTCCCGGATCTGTTCCCCTACCACCCCAACTGGAAGGTCGGCGCCACCCACCCGGCCATCATCAGCCGCAGTGCGACTGTTGATCACGTCGATCCCGGCAGCGTGAGCGGGATATGGATTCACCCTGACAACTTGGTCACGGCCTGCTGGCTCTGCAACACCAGGAAGGCGGACCTGACGCTTGTGCAGCTAGGGTGGTCGATCCTGAGGGCGCCGGAGTCGAGCCAGTGGGACGGGCTGACCGGCGTCTACCCCGCGCTGTGGGAGGCAGCCGGGCAACCGGGGGGAGAACATCGAGCGTGGATTGCAGCCCTGCGTCGGTCTTCTGCCGGGCCTTGATGGGTCGAACATAAACCGGGGCAGTAGGGGCGCATGACAAGCAGTGGTGGAGACTCACGCGTGAGATGGACAGCCTCAAGCCCGCCGCTTTCACGATAGCCGGTAGGATAGAGACACTGAGGCGAAGTTGTGTCGCATCACGGACTGCTGATATTACCGGAACTCACCTCGTCGCTCCCATTTCCAGCGCTTGCCGGCCTGGCGAAGTAACCGAGAGGATTTCCACTTTTGTCATGTTGACAAGTACTCAATGTGAATCTTCCAACACGGTGAAACAGAGAAGCACTGACTACCTGCGCACCCTCATCGCACCGATGGACGGGATGTGGGAGGGTAGTGTTATCGCCCAAGCAACGTGCTGGGAACTGCATGATCAGGGGCACTACGCAGGATACTGCTGCATAGATTCCAACAATTATTTGGTACGATTTTATCTCCTGGAGGATTATCGGGGGCAGGCGCAGACGATCTTCCGTTGGGTTATCTCAAAGCATGGAATCCCTCAGGCCATCGCCAGTACCATAGAGCCTTTTTATCTGTCGTTGTGCCTTGACATTCAATCAGACGTCTCGATTCACAGCTATCTGTTCCGCGATACCGTGGCCTCCAAGTCATCGTTCCGCCTGGAAGATACTGTTGCCTTTACGAGAGCGGAGAGAAGTGAGATTCATAATTTTGTGAACTTCTATCGGGTTAGCACGGAAGGGACGGGAGAGTGGATTGAGAGTTTTCTTCAGACCCGTGTCCGTCGGGAAGAATTATTCGGCCTGTACCACGGGCAGATATTGGTCGCGGCGGGCGAGTGTATTCCCAGTCAGGAGCAAACGCCCTATGCAGATCTTGGAATGGTCGTCGAGCCTGCGTATCGAGGACGAGGTCTGGGCACCGAGATGCTCTTTCACCTAAAAGAACACTGTTATGCGGCGGGCTGGAAACCTATCTGTTCATGTGACACTGGGAATATTGCTTCGAAGAAGGCCATAGAGAAGGCGGGATTTGTCAGCGAGCAGAGAATGGTAGACGTGACCTTTTAACAGGATGAAACGAGGGAACTGATGTCAGCACAGGTTACCTTCGCAACCTATGCCGGCGATTCCGGCATTACCGCCGACGATCAGGTGCTGCGAGATGCGCTGATGGCACGCGACATTAAGGTCCAGGCTGCCGCCTGGGACGATCCTTTCGCGGATTGGTCGACGATCGGCCTCTGTCTGCTCCGCTCCACCTGGGATTACCACCTGCGCTGCGACGAGTTTCTGGCTTGGGCACATCACGTCGCCGCCGTTACCCGTCTGTGGAACCCGCTTCCCGTGGTGCGGTGGAACGCGCACAAGCGCTACCTGGCAGCACACGGGGTGGCGACAGTACCAACTCGATGGGTGAATGCTGGCTCGCCCGTCGACCTCCCCACGCTGCTGGAGGCGAACGGCTGGAGCATGGCAATCATCAAGCCCGGGGTCGGGGCCAGCGCAGAGGGTGTCGCACTTGCGTCATCGGACCTGATCGCGGAAGGACAGGCGCACCTCAACACCCTTCTACGCCGAGGCGATGTGATGGTACAACCCTTCCTGCCCTCTGTCCGATCCACGGGAGAACGTTCCCTGATAGTCATTGACGGCGAGGTGACGCCTGCCTGGCGCCGTCACTCGCCCCTGGACAGCGCCGACGAGGACGTGACGCGCGTCGCGCCGAAACCGGCTGAGATTGCTCTGGCCCACGCCGCCCTCGCTGCCGCGCCAGGCCCGGTCCTGTACGCCCGAGTGGACATGATTCACGACCAGAGTGGCCATCCCCTCCTCTCCGAACTGGAACTCATCGAGCCGTATCTCGCCTTGCAGTTGGCGCCCGACGCTGCCTCGCAATTCGCAGACGCAATCGCGCGGATATTGCGATCCGGCGATGTCACAGCCAACTCAGTACACCGTTCTACCTTCTGGAGGACACATCAGGGATGAAACTTCGAAAATTGTTCGTGACTTTCACATTCGCCCTCGCGTCGAGCGCCCTCGGTAAGGCCAATCCCCAACCGGCTGTCGCCTCGTGCGCATTCGCCCCATCGTTAGCGCGAGGCCTCGCCACGGCTCGGGTGGTTTTTGTGGGCCGGGTGGTGGCGACCAGAAACCGTTCAAGGACCGCCGTGGTGCGAGTGCAAGATATTTGGCGCGGTACCCATGTGCCGAAAATTGCAATCGTGAACAACGATTCCGGCGAGGATTACCGGTTATTCCGAAAAGGCGTCACCTACCTCTTCTTTCCGGAGCCCCTCTCGCACGTCTCTCCGTACTGGGACGACGCCTGTAGCGCCACGCAACGGTACTCCCCCGCGCTGGCAAAGTACCGGCCCGAGCATGCTCACCGCCCTTGAGGTCGAGACGGTTGACGTAGGAGCATCGCGGAAACCCCGCCGAGGGGGCCTACGCGAATATGCGTCGTGCACCGGCGTCACATTTGGGGGGCTGATATCCCACTTAGACAGCCGACAGTGCTGGCCTGCGGGCCAGTCCCGGCCAGGACGGCCGGGCTACCGGCGCGGTGGCGTCCGTCGGTCTGAGCGCCGCTTCCCTAAACCGTAGTAGCCTTGAGTCTCGTACTTGCAGTGTTAGCTGCGGATCACCACCGTATGGGCCATCTTGTCGTGCCATCCCTGCTTGTTGGGATCCCAGAGGACCCACAGGAGGCCGATAAGGATAACAATGGTGCTGATGAGATAGCCAACGTAACGGATAGCCCCAGTACCCCAGTTCAGGGCTGAGCCGTCCGCCTTTACGACCTGGATTTTCATCACGCGATTGCCAAGCGTCACCCCTGAGGTCGACCAGAAGAACACGAAGTACACTACGTTCACAAGATAGCCAACCGGTGCGAGGTGGATAGCTGCCAGAATAAGGTTAATGATGAACAACGGGATGGCATCAATCAGAATCGCTACGAATCTCCGACCGAAGCCAACGAGTTGGTCTGGAGGAAACGCGATGCCCGCACCTGCGGCAGAGCCTTGAACAGCTGCCATGTCTCTAAACCTCCGGAATAGAATGGTTCAGTGTATAGGGACGCACAGGCTACTCGCTACTGCTATCGACCTACCAGCGCAACGATGCCTTACACTGCCAGCAGAATTTCACGCCCCGGTGAATGCTGGCGGCGCACCCAGGACAGACGCCAGGCGTTGCGACCAGAAGCGTGCCGTCGGGACTCGCCAGTACCTCAGCCTGATCCCGGCCCACCAGCACACCGTCAGCAGGCGGCTGCCCCTGGGCATCGTCATCGCCAAACCGGGTTCCGCAGTGCTCGCAGAACATCGCGCCTGGGTGGCGCGCTGCCGCGCAAGTGGGACAGTGGCGGGGAGCAGCGCCGGTCGTGGCGCCGGCGGGCACCGCAGGTGGTGGGGCAAGGACCGGCGCGGTAACAGGAGCGGGACTATCCCAGGACAAACGGGTCTTGCAACTCCAGCACAAAAGGACACCCCGATGGATCGGCGCGCTGCACTGCGGGCAGACATCCGGCGTGGTTACCGTGCGCACCTGATCGGCACTCTCTCTCGCCTCATCTTGGGGAGGAGGCAGTGAAGCCTCCCGAGGGGGAGGCAGCGTTGCCTCCTCAAGTAGAGGCAACGGAGCCTCCGGCGGGGGAGGCAACTCCTGCCATAGTGGCTCCGGCTTGAGCAGCGTTCGAAAATCGTACTTACACTTGGGGCAGATGCGCAGCGCCGCCTCGTCCCGCATGTCGCCGCACTGCGGACAGAAGGTGACAATCCTTTCCTCCGCGTCGAGACCCTGACAGCGAGGACACACGTACTCGGGGTCCAGCTTCTTGAACTTGAAGATGCTACCGACCAGGACAAAGGGACTGATCCCTCGCCCGGTCACTGACGCGCCAACCATGCCCATCGCCTTTTGTATCGTGTCGTTGCGTTTTTTTAGCTGCTCATAGTCGGGATTGGTGATGCGCTCGAAGGCACAGGTTCGGCAGCGGTGCACGGTTCGGACCGGCAGGTGCTCGCGCATCATTGCCTGCTGGCGCATGAACTCAAACACCGGTTTCTCCTCGGCGCTGACCGGGATCAGGACCTCGCCCCAGCGCTGCACGCTCATCCGGTGCTCGACATTGGCGGCGAATTGCTCAAGAGCCTGTCGCAGGTTCGCCGGCAGGGAGGCCGGCTGGCTCATCACCATAGCGGCAACGGCGAGAAGCCCCTGTACGGTATCCGGCTCCATCACGGCGCTCCCGGTCGGTCCATCGAAACGGATACTCTGGATCCCACGCCATGCCGTGGGCGTATCATCATCCTTACTCCCACCGAGCCAGCCGGAGACCGTTTCACCGATGACCCCGCCCTTCTCACTGACCGCGCCCGTGAGTTTTTCCAGCCTGTCGTTCGAGCTGCCATGACCGATAAAGCGTGGCTGCGTGAAGTCTTTCGCCGCCACCGGGTCGATCCGGGACAACGCCAGATCGATGCCTTCTTGCACCTGACGCATGCTGGTCTCGTAAGCAGTACCGAATCCAGCGCCAATCGGCGCCAGGAGGTCATCCATGATCTGTGCGCGCAGCCGGGAGTCGCCCCCCTCAGATGAGAGAATAACGCGGACCAGCAGAGGAAGCTTTTTCGTGCCCAGCAGCCCGCCGGTCAACTTGGACCCGCGTCGCGCTTCGAGTAGCGTAATCTGGCTGGTGGTTACATGGAAGTCGAGATCCCTGAGAGCCCTGAGGACCTCGTTGCGAACCACGGCCATATCCACAGTCAGGGTGCGATCGAGCTCGAGGGTGAACATAGCCATTCTCGACCGCCCCTACTCGGACTCCGAGTCTGACGAGCCGGTGTCGTAACTGCTTGAATCGGCCAAACCACTGTTATACGCGCTCGCATCGGTGGAACTGCTGGTATCCATGGAACTGACGTCGACGGATGACGTATCCGCGGTCGCAGTCGCCAGACTTTGATCGGCGTCGCTCGCGGCCGTGTCCGCATAGCCCATGTAGTCCGACGCGACGCCCGCCTCGGTTTCCGCCTGGCCGGTAGATTGGGCCGCAAGGTTATCAGAGGCGCTTGCCTGAATCAGATCTAAGTCAGCCCAGTTGCCCCAACCCTGTTGAGTGTCCGTGACCGCTTGCGCGCGCGACGCATCGGCCTGTGAACTCTCGGCCGCAGCGGTACTCGCCGAGCTTGCCGCCCAATCCGCTTCCTCCCCCGCATTCTGGGTTCCCCAGGCAGCGGTACTCAGTTCTTGGGAAGCGTTACCAAAGCCTCCGGTAGGATCGCCAGAATCAACCGCCGCGTCCTGATTGGCCGCGGCGCCTGTTTCCAGGGTGTCGGTAACATCCTGCGGGTCCGCATCGGTGGTTTGTGCGGTGCTCAGATAGTCTTCCCAGCCCGATTCGGTCATAGTTCCCCTCCCCGAATGTCGCCACAGTTCTCTGGAACCGGCGTTGTTACAGGCGCGCTTGACGGCGCGCATTTATGATAGCTCTTTCTTGCGGTCAACTCAGGCGGTGAGGCATCGCCAGGGCGACGTTTACTCGGTGGGTGGCGTCGACTCTCTATGGAACTTCTTTGTATCGTCAAGCGCTCCACACGGACAGATTGCCGGGAAAGTCCGCAACTTCAAGAACAATGACCACTCCGGCCACGCCCTGTCTGCGAAGTGATGATGGAACTACCAGAGCGGTTGAAGAGATGCGAAGGAGTCTTCCCCGCCAGGACGATATCAGAAAGTGAGAGCCCTGGAAGAGCCGTGCCCGTGAAGGAATGGAAGGAAGGGCGCTTGATGGCTGATTGCGCGGAGTCAGACATGGTCGAGCGAGAAGTGAATCTGATGAAAGGCACAGAGCCGCGAACTGGCGCCTTGAGGTTAGAAAGCCGCCCAACCCGTTCAACGTCCGTTGAAGGTCTTCCGCGTACCTGCTGCTCGGACCCAGGCCCTGTCCAGCCGGCGAGTTATACGGGCCGTCTGGCAGGGCCAAGCGCTTGTGCAGGACATCGGCCGTTACCCTGAGTCCGCTATTCTGCGTCTCTGTCGCTCCTTGCGACCGGCCTACTATGGATGCAAGCGTCACGGTCAGCACCACCAGGATCATCAGGATTTTCCGCTTCATCCTTGGCTCTCCCATTCGTTTCATTTTCGGCAACGCTGATGGTTGAGGCGGTCGCAGGACCGGGGCAGAGACCAGCCACTGTAATGCTCTGTTCATCCTAGCGTTTGTCTCGGCGACGCGACATCAACGTCAATCTTCAATGACTTGGAATTGCCCTTGCGCAAGCAACTGACCGTCGACTGATCTGCCCCGATGAACACTAACAAAGTATGTCCCAAATGGTGGTGCGCCGGCCGGCGGAGAAGTGCGGTAGACGCTGGAAAAGTCAATAGTGCCGCGAAGAGTCCTGGCCGTAGTGTCCCTGACTCGCACCACATGTTTCAGGAGCAGTCCTCGTCTACTCCAATTGGCATTGTCCTGCACATGAATTACCACTAAGGTCACATAGTGCGAATCCACCCGTCCGCTGAGATTAGCGGCATACTCCCGTAATCCACCGTCGTACCAACTGCCCTCGGAGCATGTGAACCGCGTTTCCCCTCCGCCAATCCATGCACGGAAGGAAATGGTTCCAAGCCCGCATGGTCTGCCTGCGATACTCGGTTTCCGCTCTCTCGCTGCATTCGTTACACTGGCAAACGACGGAAAGGAGGCTACCAGCAGCGCCAAGACGGTGAGCGCCGTTCGCTTCATTCTGCTCACTCCCTGTTCCCCATCACCTTGTACGTCGATGAAGATTGCGGGGGACAATCGGAACTGCTATCAGTTCACCTCCAGACTGGGCGATCCTGTCATTTTGCTTCACGTCACTCTCCGCAACAGGTCGATTGCATAGCGGCTAATCTTGACCCCGCTTTACCGCTCCGTACCAGTCGGCGGTGACGCTGGGCAGCGGGTGAAGAGTGACTGGCGGTAGACCAATGGAGCCGCTAAACGCAGAAATGGAAGCACGCTCCTTGCCTGATCTACGTGGCGTGAACCAGAGATACAGATCACAGGATGACGCGGAGGTGCCAAAGTCGACAAACAGACTTGTGCGTGTTCGACGGAGGATTTGAGGCGGATAGTCTTCATCGCATGGATTCCGACCAAGGTCACCACCGGGGATCCCAAGGGACGCCCATCGCTGGAGGTACCTGATGCGGAGGACGAGACGTGTGACGGGGGCATTGTACGTCTCTACGGCGATGTGGAAGCCGCTCATCTGGCCGACATGCAGATTGGACAAGTCCATGCCGTCGTTCGTTTCGATACGGAGGCTTGGGCTTGCTGAAGCAGGCAGGTAACCGCGAGAGGTGAGGACAAAGATACCTGCAAGGGCGGATCCAGCGAATACCAATAAGGCGATTACGATGACTCGTACCATTGACACACATGCTCTCTGAGCGATATTGTCCCACAACTACTGTGTAAAGACGAGACAGACAGAAACCCAAATACCAAAGCGGTCAATCGGCGCTGCCGATGCTAAACAACGGCAAGTCCATTGGTGCTCCCTCACGTCCACGGCGATGCTGGAAGTAGCAAAGCAGAAACCACGCATGCGAGGGCACCCGCCACTCCGGTCGAGCAAATAGGTGTAGCCGGCAGCGTTCATGGAGGTACCGATGACCAGTGTCGATAGCGCAGCATCCCTCGATCTACCCGATCTCTCCTTTGTCCAGGCGGATCTGGAAGAAAGTTTGCCGGCGCCCTATTACCTGTCCGACGAAATCTTCGCCCGAGAGAAGGAGGAGATCTTCTTCCGTCAGTGGGTCTGCGCCGGGCGAGAGGAGCAGGTGCCCGAGCCGGGCGATTACGTGCTGGTTGATGTCGTCGGCGAGAGTGTGCTGGTCGTGCGGGACATGGCTGGCGAGTTGCATGCCCACTACAACCTCTGCCGCCATCGTGGCTGTCAACTCGCCCTGCCCGCAGCCCTGCCACGGATCGAGGAACGCGGCGGCGCGCCGGCGGGAGCCAGCGGACATTTCCACAAGGCCATTCGTTGCCCCTATCATTCCTGGGTCTATGATTTCGATGGCAGCCTGCGTGGCGCCCCCTTTCTACGCGAAAGCGAGCAATTCCGCAAGGATGACCTGTCCCTGCATCCGGTCGGCATAGACACCTGGGGAGGCTTCATCTTCCTCCACCTGACACCAGGCGACGCCCCGCCTTTGCGCCAGCAGCTTGGCGCGACGATGGACCTCTTTGCCCGGTTTCCGCTCGCCGACCTTCGCACCGTACACCGCATCACCTATCAGATCGAGGCGAACTGGAAGGTGGTGATGGAGAACTACAACGAGTGCTACCATTGCGCCGGGGTGCATCCCGAGCTGTGTAAGGTGGTGCCGGCCTTCAAGCAGTACGGCGGGTCCAATCTCGATTGGTCGTCCGGCATCCCACAACGAGAAGGAACTCACACCTACACCGTGAGCGGCACCTCAACCCGGGCCCCCTTTCCCGGACTGACTTCGGCTGATGCGTCACGCCACTGGGGCAAGCTCTCGTACCCCAATATGATGACCAGCATCTCGTCGGACCATGCGGCTGCCTTCACGCTCTGGCCCACCAGCCCGAAGAGCACCACGCTGACCTGTGATTTCCTCTTCCATCCCTCTGAGATGGCGAAAAGCGATTTCGACCCATCCGACGTGGTGGATTTCTGGGACCTGGTGAACCATCAGGACTGGGGGATCTGCGAAGGGGTGCAACGTGGCATGGCATCGCGTGCCTTCACCATCGGCTATTACGCCCCCATGGAAGATCCGAGCCTCGATATTCGCCGTTATGTCACGAGCCGCTTGCAGCCCGACTCCACAGCCCTCTAACGTCACAGGCGGCTGCCGGCCTCAGGGTTAGGCGCCGGCCTGGTGCGCGCGGTCAGCTGCCTCGCAGTCCAATGCCGCATCGCGGCAGACCTGCTCCGCCGCGGCCACGAAGGCTCGTGCCGCGGGAGAACGGTGCCGATCCCGGCGCCAGATAAGCGCGACACGGCGCGCGGGCAGGTCGTCGTCCAGTTCGAGAATGGCCACCCGCGGGTCGCAGTGGATCACGGTCAAGCGGGGGACCAGCGCGGCGCCCAGGCCCGAGGCCACCAAGGCCTCGACCGTGCCGGAATCGTCCGACCGGAACACGATCCGCGGCTCGATGCCGCGCGCCCGCAGATGGGCCTCGATTGGGGCCACGCTGCGCTGCTCTCGGAAGCCGATGAGTTGCAGGGTTCCGATCTCCCGGAGGGTGGGAAGAGCTTCTCGTGATGCCAGTGAGGAGGTAACCGGCACCACCAGCACGTAGGGGTCGCGCAGGAGTTCGACGTCCTCGAACGGTCCGGGCGGCAGCGGATAGATGGCAAAGGCCAGATCGAGATCACCGCGCTCGATCAGCGGGAAAAAGTCGGCATCGTCGGCCGACTCGGTCAGAGCCACGTCGACCTTCGGGTAGCAGGACGAGAAGTGGCGCATCAGTGGCGGCAAAATCTGCCGGCTGACGCTCTGGTACGTTCCCACCGCGAGGCTGCCCCTGTCGCCCGTCGCGAAGGCGCGCAGGTCGGTCTCGGCAGCCTGGAGTTGGGTCAGAATCAATTCCGCGTGTCCCAACAGCAACTCACCGGCTGCAGTCAACGACACTCGCCTCGGACCTCCCGGCCGATAGATCAGCCGCTCCCCCACGACGCGCTCCAGACCGGCAATCTGTTCGCTCACGGAGGACTGTGTAAACCCAAGCCGTTCCGCCGCACCATGAAAGGACCCGGTCCGCGCGATGGCGGTCAGCGCCGCCAGGTGGCGCAACTCGATGCCGGCCCAGCGGCTGGTTCCGTCGCTCATCCCCCACCCTATCGCGTGCGGCGTCCTGAACCAAACGTGCCATCGGTTTCTGATCTAACACCGGCGCCGAACGACCGTGTCGTGGAGATGAGGCTCACTTCGCAGTGGGACGCAGGTTGCCCCGTCCGACCAGCACCTCTCCGATCGATTGTCCTTCCCAGCCATAGTCCACAGACCACAGTCGAGGTCTGGGGCATGGCGCCGGAATCCGTGCCCGCGGCTGCATGCGTGAGATAGCGGTCCAGGTTCGAACCAGGACCTGGCGACCGGGGCACAGGGCCGACTCGCCCACCACCAGCGGTCCGAACGTTGGTCCTCGCGACTCCACCTCGAGTGCGGCGATGCGATACGTCTGGTAGAGCGGCACGTTACCTCGCCCGCCGGCAACGGATCGACGCCCGCCGCCGACGAACAATGCAGTGACATGGGGCGTAAAATACTGGCGACGGACTGGCAACCGGTAGGCTTTGCCCACCACCCGTACGGTTCGTCCGTCGACGACTCTATCAACCACCGGTTGCACCAGCAGTCCATGAAGCACCACGTAGTTCTGCCGCTCCACGGAGCGGCCGGATCCTAATTGAATGGACGGTCTTGGCACGCAGCGCTGGACAACCGGCCGGGTGCGCATGGTGGTATAGGTTACGACGCCATTTTCATTGGTTACCACTGCGCGTGGGTTCGCACGATCGCAGGCCCGCGGCAGCTCCAGTTGGTGGGTCGATATATTCGTGACGCGTACCCGGAGCCGAAGCAGAGCAGAGCGCGGCAGCGGCTGAATGAGCGGGACGACCATGGTGATCCGCATGCCGTGACTTACAGTAGTAGTGGTCGCCACCGCCTCTATCGCAGCGCCAGAGGCGTAGTTCGTCCCGGCTCCTGCCGATCGCTGACCTGCGACGCTCATTGTTCCGGCTATGAACGTAGCAAGAATTACCCGCATCAGCAACCTCTTACCCATGACGTCTTCTTTTCACGTAGAGCGTTGGAAAGCCTCTTGTGTAACCGATGTGGAGGAGATTGCTCAGACTGTTGCTAACACGACCCGAACTTTCAGCTCTACCGTACTCGAATTCGGCGCATGTCTCTGCGTACCACGAGGGCCAGCGCACCCACCAGCATCATGAGAGACATGGCGGTCCAGATGACCGCCCATACGGTCGCCGGCAGCGGTATTACATCCGACATGGTCGCCGCGTCGGTGTGGATGCCCGACCGGCTGGTCGAGATGAAGAAGAGCGTCATCAGGTCGCGGAAGGCGTTGAGTCCGCAGGCGGCGCCGAGAAAGATCTGGAGGAATTCGACCGCGCGCGCGGGCAACTTCCAGGCAGCGCCGGCCAGAGCGGCCGCAAACAGCACGGCCCATACGGCCGTGAACAGCGTGGCAGGCTGAAAGAAAAACAGGACCGCCAGAGGAAAGGCGGCCAGGGCTGCAATGGCCCAGCGGGCCGCGCGCATCCGGGTGATAAGCAGGATCATCCCCACCACGGTCGAGCCAAGATACCCAGCCGGCGCGATGAGCACCCTCCAGCCGCCGCTGATGTTGGTCACGCCGGAGAGATTGGGAGATATTTCCAGGCTCCGCACGGTGCCTCCACTAGCAACAGCGGCCAGAGCATGACAACTCTCGTGCACCAATGTCACCAACAGGCTGAAGGGATACAACACGTAGCTGCCAAAGGGAAGCGATCCAACCAGTCCGATGATGACGGCGGCAACCACCAGAAATACCAGGCCAGATGAACTACCGCGCTCACCTGGCGCCCGGACCGCGCCAGCCGTGGAGCGCGACGGCACCCGCGCCGGTTCAGCCGACCCGGAGAGGACGCCGCTCGATTCGAGTTCGCGGAGCAGTTCCTCGGTCGACTTGGTCATCGCGGTTTCACCATCCGGAGAATCGGAGCCCCACCAAATGCGTAACCCTGCATGATCGAGTGTACGCCTAACGATCATCGAGCGTCCTCAGCTACATGGTTTCGGTTTGGTTCGTCCTGCTCGGCAGCGAGCCGTAACTCCTCCGGCCGGTAGCACCAGGATTACTGTAGTAATCGAACGGAGTCGGTAGCGGAGCGCGTGCCCTGATGGTACAGGTGGCACAGGGCGATGGCCATGGCGTCGGCCACATCCGGTGGCTTGGGCACCTCGGCCAGCCGGAAGGTGCGACGCACCATCTGCTGGATCTGCTCTTTGCCAGCCCGTCCGTTTCCGGTCAATGCGCTCTTCACCTGGGTGGCCGCGTAGTGATGTAAGGGGACATCATAGAGTCCGGCAGCCAGCACGATCACTCCCCGAGCATGCCCCATCAGGATCGCAGTGCGCGGGTGCTCGTAATGCGAGTACAGATTTTCCAGGGCCATCACGTCCGGATGATGCTGCGCCATAAGGTCGCCGAGATCTTCATGGAGGCGACGCAATCGCACCGGCAACGGATCATGCGGACTGCCGCTCTCGATGGTGCCGGCCTCCACCAGCCCGATGCCACTCTCGTCTTGCTCCAGCACCGCGTAGCCGGTTATGACCAGCCCGGGATCGATGCCGAGCGCTCTCACTCCACGATGCTGCGCGTGAGGGTCACAATCGCATAGAAGGTGCGGTACGCCTCCATTCCGTCTGGCGTGGTGAATTGGACGGTGCGAGGCCCGGTCCGCTCCACACCGCGAATCCACTCCGCCATGGAGGCCATGTCAGCCACCAGGAAGGTCAGCTCGATGGTCGTGGGGCGACGGCTCGGTTCCTGCTGGGCCACCGCTAACAAGCTGGCCTCGGCCTCACGACGAATTACGTCGCGGGATTCCGACGGGCTCAAACTCTCCGCGCTGTACCGGCCGAACGAGTGTTTGACCTCAGCGATGTGGACACTGGGAATCAGCTCGCGCGCTTCCAGGGCAGTGACCTGATCACCCGTCACCAGACGAATCGGCACGCCGAAATACTGACAAACGAGTGCGTTCAGGCCAATCTCCCCTACCGGCCGGCCGTCTACCCTGGCCTCCCAGATGGCACGCGGGTTATAGGTATGAGAAAGAATCGCCTCCGGCTCCCCAATGGCGCCGTGATAGCCCACGAAGAACACAGCGTCGAAGCTCTGGTCGAGTCCCTGCACCATATACAGCGGCTTGAAGTGACCGGAAACCAATCTAGCTCTCGGGTGCAATTGGTCGGGCACTAGATTGCTCATGCGGTGGTGCGCGTCGTTCACCACGACGCGCGAGGCGCCTGCCGCGAACGCGCCCTCGATAGCGGCATTGACTTCGCCGATCATCAGCGAGCGGCCAACCGCGTAATCATCTGCCCCCGGCGTTATCTGATCCCAGCTGACAATGCCGGCCACACCCTCCACATCGGCGCTTATAAAGACATCCATCTGATGCACCTCTGGCGAGTATACCAGCGCCGGTCAGCCCTGACCTGACACACGTCCCTGACGACTAGTTTTGCGGCTTCGTGGTCGCTTGGTAGGTCAACCGACCGGCCGTGCTGCGTCCACGCGGTCCCGACTTCAGGCACAATGATCCGGTAGTGGTCGTGGCTCCTGCCCGACCCGCCTTCGTCGGTGGTAATGGAGACCATTACTCGTCGGAGAAACCGGTGGGCGGGCCGGGCGGAGCCACGGCCCCTACGAGAATGGTGACCAACAAAGGGCTACTGGTTGCATGCCGTAGACCACATCGCCCACTCCTACTATGCTGAAACGTGGCGGCACCCTGTAATGGCCAAAAACCCGGCAGCCATCACCCACTATCCAACGAGGAGCTTCGCTATGACTGATGCGATATTTTTGGTCGGCGACAGCGAGTCTAATCAGACGCTGTACTACAAGACGCACTTCCTGGCAGGCGATCCCTTTATCTACCTGGAGGCCGGTGGAAAATCGATGGTGGTGGTGAGTGGCATGGAGGGTGGTCGAGCCTGCAAGGAATCGTGCGTTGATGAAACCAGGACGTTTGACGACTTTGGTTACCGCGAGCTGATCCGCGAGCTGCAGAACCGGACCAAAGCCTTCACCACCCTCATCCAGCGTGTGGTCGAAGACGCAGGGGCCGGACCGATCACGATCGAGCCTACCTTTCCGGTGGCCTACGCCGACGCCTTGCGCTCTTCGGGGATCACTCTGGTGATCGAGCCGGACCTCTTCGTGCGCGAGCGCCGGCAAAAGACCGCTGAGGAAATTGCCGCCATTGAAGCAGCACAACGAGCCACCGAGCGAGCCATGCGGGGCGCGATCGACATCATCAGTCGGTGTGACAATCTCAATGGAGTTCTCCATTACGCGGGAATCCCCCTTACCTCCGAGCGCCTGCGCGGAGAAATCGAGATCACTCTGACTCGCGAAGGCATGGATCCGGGCAGTCCCATCGTGGCCGGCGGACCGGGCTCCGCCGACCCGCACTGGCTCGGGACTGGTCCGCTTCGTTGGGGCGAGGCCATCATCCTGGACGTGTTTCCTCGGAGCAAATCCAGTCGATATTTTGCCGACATGACACGAACCGTGGTGAAGGGCAACCCGGGAGACCTTTTGCAGCGCATGTACCGGGCCACCGAGACCGCCCTGGACGCGGCCCTCGCGGAGATTCGCCCGGGAGCCAACGGGCACGACGTCCACGCCAGGGCTGAGGCCATCTTCTCGGCGGAGGGATTCAGCGGCGAAGGTTCCGGACCTCGCTTCATCCACGGTACCGGACACGGCGTGGGACTGGACATTCACGAGCATCCCAGCCTTGGCGCGCTCGACGTCGAGCTACTCGAAGGGGATATTCTGACCGTCGAACCAGGCCTATACGACGCTCAGACGGGAGGGGTGCGGATCGAAGACATGGTAGTGGTGACGGCGGACGGATATCGCAACTTGACTCAGTTTCCCCGGCAGTTCGAAGTGTAGACCGTGTCAAACGCCGCCAATTATTGACTCTGAGGGCAAGCATGCGCTACACAGAGACTAACGGATTGTAGATGAGTGGTTCAGGAGGGCGACATGGCACAAGTCGGCATTGATCACGTCTGGAAGCGCTATGGAAACGACGTGGTCGCGGTACACGACATCACCCTAGAAGCGAAGGACGGGGAGTTTCTGGTCCTGGTTGGTCCATCAGGCTGCGGCAAGTCGACCACACTCCGTATGGTGGCTGGTCTGGACGATATCACCGAAGGCAATATCAGCATCGGGGATCGCGTCGTCAACAATCTGTCGCCCAAGGATCGCGACATTGCCATGGTGTTCCAGAGCTATGCGCTGTACCCACACATGAACGTCTTCGACAACATGGCGTTCGGTCTGAAACTGCGCAAGACGCCTAAGGCCGAGATCAAACAGCGAGTCGACGAAGCGGCTCAGATCCTCGGCATTACGACATTGCTCGATCGCAAGCCCAAGGCACTCTCCGGCGGTCAACGGCAGCGGGTGGCCTTGGGCCGTGCCATCGTGCGGAATCCAGCCGTGTTCCTCATGGACGAGCCCCTCTCGAACCTCGATGCGAAGCTCCGGGTGCAGACCCGAGCGGAGATCAGCAAGATTCACCTGCGCCTGAAAACCACCGTGATCTACGTCACCCACGACCAGACTGAAGCGCTGACCATGGGTGACCGCATCGCGGTGATGAAGGACGGCTTCCTGCAGCAGATCGACAAGCCGCAGATTTTGTACGACTATCCGGTAAACACGTTCGTGGCCGGCTTCATCGGTAGCCCCTCAATGAACCTGCTGCCGGGAACGCTTCGGCAGGACAACGGCCGGTTGGCGGTGGAGGGAGCCGGCTTCAATGTTCCCTTGCCCGATCCTTTGGTGGCCGCCGCCCGCGGCAAAGATCTCAACGATGTACTTCTCGGCGTCCGGCCAGAGCACATCATACCCATGACGACCTACTCTGGTCAGCCGCCCAATGAGATGACGGCGCGGGTCGAGGTGGTTGAGAACATGGGCAGCAAGAAATACGTGTACATCACCCAGGGCGGCAATACGATGACGGCCGAATTCCCGGCAGATGTGGAAACTGAGCCGGAGCAGAACATAAACGTGGTCTTCGATCCCACGAATTTGCATCTCTTTGATGCGGCGTCCGGCAACGCCGTGGCCCACAGTCGTTCGGCGGTCGATTCAACTCCGGTGGTGGCACGCTAACGCGAAGAACGGACACAGCATAGACGGGCCGCGCCGGCGGTACGGCCCGTCTATGCTTTTTTCGGGTCGCAACAAGAAGATGGCTGGGCCAGAGCCCAGCCACCGAATGAAACCAAATGATCGTGCACCACTCTGTCGACGTGGACCAACTCGCCTTACCGAGATCTGCCGGCTCAAGCCAGGCTGCTCTACGGCACCCGGAGTTTACCGCTTACCGCTGCTTCCTTCCGGATCTGACGGGGTTCACAGGGCTCCGCCGCGTAGAACCCGGCTATCAATGTCGACCGACCCAGCAGGTGCGAATAAGCCAGGCCTCGAGTGTGGAATTAGACCCCGCTGTAGCGGATTGCGGGTACAGGGCACCGCTAGCTCCCCGCTTAGCACGACCACATCAGTATAGCAAGTACTATCGAGACTTCGACCCGCGGCCGCCTTTCCTGAAGCCGAAGCGAGACGACCGACGAGGTATCAATCGAACTCTACCGCGATACTGACAGGTGGCGGCCGCCAAACCGTGGCTATCATGGAAGCGAAGATTAGACGAAAGGACGTTAGTTGAGCCAGAGAGTGCATGCTTTCCGGGCGCGTAGCGTGCGTCAAGGTAGCTTTGGCTGCACCACAGCGATTCTCAGCAGTGTCCTGGTGCTGCTGTTGGTGAGCGTGGGCGCGGCCGCCATCTCGATGTTCTCTCCAGGCAATACCAACTTCGCTGCATCACGGCTGCAAGCCCAGCCGGGTTCCTTGCGATGGGACGGCGGTCGCTGGACCATGCTCCTGTTAGGCGCCAATGGGAAAGCGGCCAGAACCTCATCGATAACCGGCCTCCTCGTGGTCTCCTTCGATCAGCACCATCGCAGACTTGCCACGTTGTCGGTTCCGCCCAATCTCTGGGTCACCATACCTGGCTTCGGACGTGGCACAATGGCCGACGCCTACACGTACGGCGGTTCTCGACTCGTCCTGCTCACGATGCAGAGCTCGCTCCACATGCCGATTCCCTACTATGCGGTTATGGGGACCAACACGGTCGGCCAACTAGCCGATGCCGTGGGAGGGGTATCGGTACATCTTTCACCAGCACTAGCCGGTCGATTCGACGCCAGGGTATCCCGTCCCACAATTCAAAGCGGGACACAGCGGATGGACGGCGCCACGCTTACCCGCTTCATGCAGCTACCCGCAGTGACGGCAGCGGAGATCATGCTGCGCATGCAGCGCCAGTATCTCGGCGTGACGGCTCTGTTAACCGCGGCTATGCAGCCCGCAAGCCTGCCGCGCCTGGCGGGACTGGTCGACAATTTCGGCGGGACCATTATCACTAACTTCCCCTATAACCAGATAGTTCCGCTCGCCCAGACGTTCCAGGGGACGTCTCGTTTGGGCGCGGAAAGTCACTACCTGACCGTGCCGAATAACGCTGTCGCCGACTACACCGCAGAGGGTAAACCTGTGCTGTTGCCCAATTGGCCGCGGATCCACTCTATCGTTCAATCTGCCTTCCCGAACGCCGACCTCGCACGCGGTTCCGGGGTCCAGGTACAGAATAGAACGGGTACGGCGGGACGAGCGGCCGCCGTGGGGGGCTGGTTGCGTCAGAGCGGGGTACGCATAGATGGTGAGAGTTCCGCGCCCTCCGTCGGATTCACGCGCACGCACGTTATCGTTGGGAAGAACGCTGGGACACAGACTCAGTACGTAGCCCGTGCGGTCTCGACCATGCTCCAGGCGCCGCTGATAACTGATTCCGCGCGGTCCATTGGTGCTCCAATCATCGTCATCATTGGAGATGACTATCAGGATGTAACGCAGGAATGAGTCAGCGAATGGTCGCCACCATGCATTGACGAATGCCAGATCGGTGGCTATAATCTGGCAGAGTTGACTCAACGAGCCGCCGCCCGCGGCGATCGGTCGACTGTGCTCTTGGTTCCGTAAGCGCAGCAAGTGGGTGATGTATGAGCCTTGCCGGCCGAATAGAAGAGGATCTCGTGGCGGCCCTAAAGTCCGGTGATCGCATCAGGTTATCAACGTTGCGTTTGGCCAAAGCGGCTGCCCAAAACGCTCAGATTGCCAAGCGAGCGCCGCTCACAGACGCCGAGTACCAGGATGTCCTACGACGCCAGGTGAAAATGCGACGAGAAGCGGCCGTCGCCTACGAGCAAGGCGGACGCCCAGACCGCGCGCGTGAGGAGCTGGCCGAGCAGGCGATTTTAGAAGAATACCTGCCTCAGCAGTTGGACGAGGCGGACGTGCGCGTGGCTGTGGAACGGGCCATTCAGCAGACCGGAGCTACCGGCCCGCGAGACCTGGGCAAGGTCATGGCGTCGGCTATGCAGGAGCTACACGGTCAAGCAGAAGGTTCTCAGGTCAGCGTGCTGGCCCGAGACCTGCTTACACAGCAAGGCAGCTGAGCTCACTCTCTGTGGACAGTGCGGAGCGTTTCCGGCAAGGCCGATCGTTGCGAGACAACCGGAGCGGCTCGCCCCAGTTCGTGGCGGTGATCACCGCGATACTGCTAGCGGCGTCACTGGTGGTTGCCTTCACGATTCAGGTTCGGACCAGCACGATGCAATTGGGCCAGATAGCTGGGGACACAGTGGTAGCGCAGCGCAAAGTTACGTTCTTCGACCGCGTGTCGACCAATGCCAGACGGAAGCAGGCGATGGACGCGGTCCCGCTGGCCTTTCGCGTCGATACCACGCTGGCTCGCGCGCGTCGCAGCCAGGCCGACGCGTTTCTCGCCGCCGCAGCCCCTCTTTTGACCGGCTCCCTATCTCCATCAAACAGAGTCGCGGCGATTCGCCAATTGCTCCCAGCGGGTCTCAATCCCTCGGCACTGCAAGGGTTTCCCTCTCTCCGTCCCAGCGCGCTGACAACGGTCCGGCAACAGAGCGTCGGTCTGCTCTCGCGCGCCATCCTCTCGCAGTTCGACGCAAACCAGATTCCCAGTACCGAGTCAACACTCTTGACGACGCTTCCTGATCAGATTCCACCTGGAGAACGGGCAGCCATCGGCGAGGTCTTGATCGCCTTTCTCGCTCCTACCCTGGTACCAGACCTGGTTGCAACCAGCCAAAGGCGCCAGCGGGCGGCACAGCTGATCCCGCCGTCCTACGAGACCATGTATCCTCATGAGGTGGTTGTGCGGCGCGGCGATATCGTAACGCCGCGGATTCTCGAGCGGCTGGATGCACTCGGTATTCAGAGTCGTCGAGAGGGCTGGCAGGACATCACGGCTGCCGTGTTGTTTGCCAGCTCCATCGTGGCAATGCTCTTCTGGTACCTCTCCGCCTTTCATCCGGCTATTACTGGCAGTCCCCGACTCCTGTTGCTGGTTCCCACCACCGTGCTGGCCGATGTCGTCGGCGCTCGCCTCTTGACCGGCGGCCATGTCCTGTTGCCGCTCTTTCTTCCCGTCGCCGCGGCTTCCACCTTTGCCGCCGCGCTCGTGGCACCGGAAGCGTGCGTGGCCATTGCCCTGGCCGCTGCCCTCCTGGCGGGGTGGGTGGTGGCGAATTCATTCGAGCTGACCACCTACTACTTTGTCACCAGCGCGGCCGGCGTGCTCGCCATTCGCCAGGTTCGGCAGCTCAAGCAGTTCATTCTGGCCGGCGCCTCCATCACTGCCTTCGGTCTGGTGACGGTACTTGCTTTCGGGTTCCTGGACCGCGTCTACGACTTCGCGGCGCTGCAAGAGTATGTGCTCGCGGCCAGTTTCAATGGGTTTGTTTCCTCGGCCCTGGCGCTGGGTGCTTTTGCCCTTCTATCTAGCTTCTTCGGGGTCACCACGATGCTGCAGCTCCTGGAACTGGGTCAGCCGAATCAACCGTTGCTGCGCCGGCTCATGGTGAAGGCGCCGGGTACGTACAACCACAGCCTCCTACTGGCCAGCATGGTGGAACACGCAGCCGAGGAGATCGGAGCCAACTCCCTGGGCGCCAAACTGGGCGCCCTATACCACGATGTCGGAAAGACCGCCAACCCGCACTGCTTCGTCGAAAACCAACTCGGCATGACCAACATTCACGATAGCTTGCCGCCCGAGGAGAGCGCTCGCATTATTCGCAACCATGTATCCCACGGTCTTAAACTCGCCCGCCAGTACCACCTGCCACGAACCGTGGTGGACGCTATTGCGGAGCATCATGGCACCATGACGATTTCCTACTTTCTTCACAAAGCACGCGGCGAGAACCTACCCGGGACCATCGATCCCGCACTCTACACCTATCCTGGGCCGAGACCGCAGTCGAGAGAGACGGCCTTGCTCATGCTGGCCGATGGATGTGAAGCCGCCGTTCGCGCCACCGCGGATCGATCCGACTCCAGAATCCAGGAGACGGTAAAGAAAATTATTCAGGAGCGCATAGCCCAGGGCCAACTCGACGAGTGTCCGCTCACTCTGGCCAACCTTCACGCCGTACAAGGTGCATTCTGCTCGGTGCTGAACGGGCTGTATCACCCGCGCATTGAGTATCCAGATCCAACCGACAGCGCCCACGACGGCGGCGTGCGATTGCTTCGCCCCTCGCGAACGAAGACCAGTGAGCCCGCCTGAGATTCACGTCTTGATAGACGTGCTACCGAACCTGGATGCGGACCCTGATCGCACTCTGGTGACTGATGCGGTTCGCTCAGCCATCGCGGCCGCGCTCGAAGATGGTAGCAGCGCCGCGCCCTTCGTGGCGCCCGGACGCTCGATCGAGGTCAGCGTGTACTTCACCAGTGACGAGGAGATGCGCCAATTAAACCGCGACTATAGACAGGTTGACCGCCCGACCGATGTCCTCTCGTTTTCGTTCATTCACGATCAGCACGGCCCTGAGGTAACTCCAGAGGAGACCGCTCCTCTGCCACTTGGCGACATCGTGATCGCCCTACCCTACGCATCGCGCCAGGCTGGAGAGCTTGAGCACTCGCTGGACGACGAAATCGCACTATTGGTTGTGCATGGGACGCTGCAACTCGTGGGCTACGAACATAGTGCCGACGACCAAGCGGAGCATATGGAAAGGCTCGAACAGCAAGCCCTTCGCGCACTCAAAGCTCCTCCTCCCGATCGAATGCGCGAATAAACATCAAGGGATGGCCAACCTCGACCAAATCGCCCTCGGTCGCGGTAACTTCCAGTACCTCGCCCGAAAAATCGACGATCACCTCATTAAACAGTTTCATGGTCTCGATCAGGGCTACCACCTGCCCTTCCTCAACGGCATCTCCCACACTGGCAAAGAGCGGCTGTTCCGGCGAGGGCCGGGCATAAAAGATGCCGGTTAACGGAGCAATAACCGGTAGCCCCAACCGAGCCGCGCCACCATGCGCATCATCTTCCAGCGCCCCCGCCAGTTGCCTGCCGGGATGGCGCCGGAGGTAAATCCGTGCTCGCCCATAGGTAACCTCCAGCTCATCGATATCGGTAGCTGTCACTTGCCGAATCAGCTCGCGCAGTACCAGCGGGTCAAGGGCCGATGGATATTTCGTTTCTTCATCCGTCATGGTCTACGGCGCGGCACGGAGGATGAGACTGACGTTATGCCCGCCAAACCCGAAGGAATTGCTCATCACGGCCTCCAGTGCCACGGTGCGACCGTGGTTTGGAACGTAATCGAGATCACACTCAGAGTCCGGGTACTCATAGTTGATGGTAGGCGGCACATAGCTCTCCTGCATCGCCATGATGCAGAAGATCGCCTCCACACCACCTGCTGCGCCCAGCAAATGTCCGGTCATGGATTTGGTGGAGCTGATCAACAGGGTACGCGCGTAGTCGCCGAAGGCGGTCTTGATGGCTGTCGTCTCGGCCCGATCCCCTGCCGGGGTAGACGTTCCGTGTGCATTGAGATACTGGATCTCTTCGGGTCGCATGCCGGCCTGCTCGAGCGCCTGCTTCATAGCTCGCGCTGCTCCCTCGCCACCGGGCGCGGGATCGGTGATATGGGAGGCGTCGGCGGTTTGGCCATAGCCGACCAATTCGGCAAAGATCGTCGCTCCTCGCGCCCGAGCATGTTCCAGCTCTTCCAGGACCAGAATGCCTGCTCCTTCCGCCATGACGAAGCCATCACGCTGCGCATCAAACGGACGGCTGGCATGCTCCGGGTCGTCGTTCCGCGTCGAGAGAGCTCGCATGCTGCTAAACCCGGCAAGGCCCATTTCTACCACCCCCGCCTCCGAGCCGCCGGCGATCATAACGTCAGCCTGGCCTCGCTTGATAATCTCACCGGCCTCACCAATGGCGTGTGCGCTCGTGGCGCAGGCGGAAACCGGGCTAAAGTTTGGCCCCTTCGCGCCCAATTTTATGGAAATCAAGCCGGGCGCCAAATCGACCACCATCATGGTGATGAGAAAGGGGCTGATGCGGCTCGGACCACGATCGAAAAGCACTCGGAACTGGTCCGTCAGCGTCTGTAACCCACCGATGCCGGAACCCACTACCACACCGACCCGATCCGCGTTCTCTGGGGTGATTTCTAGGCCAGAATGGGCCACCGCCTCCATCGCGCTGGCGTACGCCATCTGCTGAAAGCGATCCATGCGCCGTGCTTCCTTGGGGGTAAGCACGCTGGTGGGCACAAAATCCAGACACTCACCGCCAAAACGCACGCTTTGATTGCTGACGTCGAAGCGCTGTATCGGCCTGATGCCCGATTTGCCGGCTTTAATGGCGCACCAGGTGTCGGCCACAGTGTTACCGAGCGGCGTCAAGCAGCCCAATCCTGTCACAACGACGCGTCTTCCCATCCGTTTTGTGCTCCCGTGGACCGCCGCGGCGGTGGACCTAGTACTGGCTGATTGTGCCTGACCGTCCTCTACTGGAACAACCTCTGGGATAGGTACCTACCGGTCCAACGACGCTCTTTCGACCGCGACACCGATGCTGACCGGCGAGCGCCGCGGATCGAGAAGATCGCTGAGCAAGCGGAGACCGATGAAAAAAGCCTGAATAGCCTGATGAAGTGAGTTTATAGTCGGCGTCATGCGGTTTCCCCCCACTCGATTCGCCCCGGTACTCGACCACGGCAAACCTATTTCCGTACCACTGTATCGGACTCGGCGCCGATTGTCGATAGGCGAGAGTTGCAATACGGTGACGTTAGGGGCGAACAATAGGTCATGGCGCACCGCTGTCCTCCATCGAATCCATCGGGCGACAATCCGGTCTCGGCTGCGGCGGATATTCAGGAGCCTGTCACCGCCTGCCACTTCGTCTATGTCGTGCGCTGTGCTAACGGAACACTCTACGCGGGCTATACGACCAACGTGGAGCGCCGCCTGGCAACCCATAACGCAGGTCGAGGAGCGCGTTATACCAGGGGATTATTACCGGTCGAACTGCTAGCCGCCTGGGCTTTCGAGACCAAGAGCGCCGCGTTGCGCGCCGAGCGCCGCGTCAAGCGGTTGCCTCGTGACCAAAAACTCGCTCTGATCGAGGCGACAGGTAAAGACCCCGGAAGCATATCCCCTGGGGAGCAATCCGGGGTCCTGGCGCCCTGGGCTACATGAATCGGCCGCGACCAAAGACGAAGCCGAGAAGCAGCAGAATGACGATAACGACAATGATGGTGTAAAGCATGAGTGCCTCCTTTCTCTGGTATGAAGGGTAAGCAAGATGCAGGCCGTGGCGGATTGTGCTGCCGCTCTGCCGTCCCGTAGAATATCCGGTGCGTGGCTGCGCGTCGCGGGGCGTGCCGATGTAGCTCAGTTGGTAGAGCAGGCGCTTCGTAAGCGTCATGTCGCCGGTTCGAGTCCGGCCATCGGCTCCATCTCTCTCTCTGTTTGGGGACGGGAGTCATGCTGCACCCGGTCCGCCGTTGGCTGATGGAGTACAGGTAACATGTATCGCGAAATTCGAGACACCCAGCGCACCATGGAAAGCATCCTGGACCACGTGCGGACCGCGATCCTGGCTGAGAACACCCGCGACATGAACGAACACGCCGGCGCAGCTCAGGCCGGCATCGTTGTCCTCAAGCAACGGTTGGCTGCCATTCATGACGAAGGAGACGGTGGCGGACCACGGGTCGATCGCCACTTCCTCGACACCGCGGTGACCGCTCTGGAGCGAGCATTTGCCCAGGCTGAGCACGTAGCCATGGCCGTCAATACGGCGGAGATGCGAGGCTATCTGGTCGACTTCAAGACCTACATTGACTATGCCGACGCCTACCTCCGCGCTGCGCTGGGCATGGCGGGGATTTAGGGGATGATTGCGCACACGATTCTACGAGACCGCAACCAGCGCAATTTCACGCTGAGCCGCCTCGGACCACAGTCCGTCTTTGAATGGCGTTCCGAGCGCCACGCCAGACATGCAACCCGCCCGCACCGCATCGGGTGTGCCATAGACCCGAATATTGGTGTCGGTCAGCCCGCGCCATATGCCGTCGCTTTCGCTTTCCCACACCACTGCAGCGGACCGTCCCACACTCCGGGCCAGTAAGCGCGTGACGCCAGCCACCGCTTCGTCTCGAAGCAGCCGGCTGCGCTCACTTTTCGTGTCTTCGGGGATCTGGTCCGGCAGGCGCGCGGCACGCGTGCCCGAACGCTGCGAGTATTTAAACACATGCATGCCGTCGAAGCTGCACCGGCGAATAAAACGATATCCCTCGTCAAATTCCTCAGCGGTTTCACCCGGGAAGCCACCCATCACATCGCTCGTGATGGTGACGTCGGGAAGGGCGGCGCGGCAAGCCTCGATCATGGCCACGAACTGATCCGGTTGGTAGGTGCGCTCCATACGCCGCAGCACGGTGGCGCTGCCCGACTGCAGTGGAACATGCAGATGGCGGCACAACCGCGGGCTTTGCCACAGTGCCAGCCAGGCTGGATCGAAGTCTCCCGGCTCCAGCGAGCTGACCCGCACACGCCGTACCGTCGTTTCGGCCAGTATCCGCTCCAGCAGGCCTCCCAGATCCGGGTACTGGTCCACATCTTCCCCATAGCTGCCCAGATCAACCCCGGTCAGTACCACTTCGGCGTGGCCTTCGCGCACCAGCGACCCTACCCGTCGGATCACGTCCTCGGGTGGCACACTGCGCGACCGTCCACGCGCTCGTGGAATGATGCAGTAGGTGCAGTGCGAATCACATCCATCCTGCGCCTTGACCATCGCCCGCGTCCGTTCCTGTCCGGCCGGCCGATCAAGATACTTCTCGGCATCGGCGAAGTAGAGCTGTTCGGGCGCAGTACGCCGCACGCGTCCCTCGACCAGCGGCACCAGACGCTCTTTATCGCGGTTGCGGACCACCATGGTTCGTTCGTCGGCCAGCGTGTCGCCCACGATGCTGGCGTAGCAGCCGGTCGCGACCACCAATGCATCGGGATTGGCCCGCCGGGCCTGACCAATCGCCTGCCGCGACTTTTTATCCGCCACGTGCGTGACGGTACAGGTATTGACCACGTACACGTCTGCCCACCCGTCGTACGGCACGCATTCGTATCCCGCGGCCTGGAACTGACGCGCCAGCAGATCGGTCTCGCTCTGGTTCACCTTACAGCCGAGGGTGGTGAAGGCGACGCGAGGCGCGGGTCTGTCGCTCATGGGCGGTCTAGGGAGCGAGCCGGTGGATGTCGCGGGGAAACAAGGTCGTTTCACGAATATTGTCTGCTCCGGTCAGACGGAGCAGCAGCCGCTCCGAGCCGATGGCGAAGCCCCCCTCGGGTGGCATCCCATACTTAAAGGCCTGCAAATAGCCCTCAAAGGGCTCGGGATTGATGCCCCGTTCCCGCATGGTCTGAACCAACTGCTCATAGCGATGGATGCGCTGGGCGCCGCTCACCAATTCCTCGCCTTTAAAGAGCAGGTCAAACCCGAACGAGTACTCCGGGTCGGCGGGGTCGGGCATGGTATAAAAGGCGCGCTTGGCCGTTGGATAGTGCGTCACGAACACAAAATCCGAGTTATATTCCTGCGAAGCCCATTCGCCCAACCAGCGCTCGTCCTGTGGCGACAGATCAAGCTCCGCCGCCCGATCCTCTCCATGACGCTCCAGAATGAGCTGCTGTGCCTCACGAAACTTGAGGCGCGGGACGTCGCCAAAACGCGGTGGGTCGGCGCCCAGTAGGGCCAGATCGGCCGGATGCGAGTTCACCGCGGTGTCGATCATGTGCTGTAACACACCAATCAGCACCCCCAGCACCTCCGTGTAGCTCTCAATAAAGCCCATCTCAAGGTCCAGACTGTTGTACTCGTTCAGGTGGCGAACGGTCGAGTGCTCTTCGGCGCGAAAGGCTGGCCCTATCTCAAATACCCGCTCGAACACTCCCACCATAATTTGCTTGTACAGCTGCGGACTCTGGGCCAGAAAGGCAGGCCGACCAAAGTAGTCCAGTTTGAAGACGTTGGCGCCGCCTTCGGTCGCCGCCCCGGTGATCTTGGGCGTGTGAATCTCGATAAAGCCACGCGGCACCAAATAGTCGCGGAATCCAGCCAGTAGATCAGCGTAGAGCCGGAAGGTGGCCTGCTTGCGTGGATGGCGCAAGCCAACGGGGGCGTTGTTCAGGTACACATCCAGTGAGGGCTTGAGAATCTTTTTGTTGATCTCGAACGGTAAGACCTCGCTGACCGGCGAGATGACCTCCAGGCCGGCATCGCGGATCTCCACACCATTGGAGGCGCGCTCCTCCGCCTCCACCGTGCCCTCGACCGAGACCACCGTTTCGACCTGTAATCCTTCCAGCTTCGTGATCTGGTCTGGCTCAAGAATGACCTGAGCCAGGCCGCTCCGGTCGCGCAGGACCAGAAAGTTCACCGCGCCGAACTTTCGGATGGCGCTAACCCACCCTTCGAGGCGCACGCGCTGACCGACACAGCCCGGCAACTGATCGGTGAGAACTCGCTGCAACCTAGTCGTGTCCGTCATCTGCTCTCTCAGTACTGAGTCGGCCAGGTATCGGGATTCTCGGCATCCTGCTCCGCCTCCTCGGGCGATTCTTGCTCGGCCAGGTGGTCGAGATATTTATCGGCGGTCAGTGCGGCGATCGATCCATCGGCGGCAGCCGTCACCACCTGCTTGAGCGGGTTCTTGCGCACGTCGCCCGCCACATAGACGCCGGGGCAGCCCGTGGCCATGTTTTCATCGACCTCGATGTAGCCGTTCGCATCGACCTCCACGCATGCGCCGAACATCTTGGTGTTCGGGATATTGCCGACGTAGACAAATAGCCCCGTCAAGGGAAGATCGTACGCCCGGTCCTCCTTAAGTTCCCTCACCGCAACCGACTCCACCTTGCTCTCGCCGTTGACGCGTTCCACCACGGCGCTGGTGATGAATTCGATCTTCGGGTTCTTACGCGCGCGATCGACCAGGACGCGTTGAGCGCGAAACTCGTCGCGACGATGAATGATGGTGACTTTGGACGCATACTTGGTGAGATACAGGGCTTCATCCAGGGCTGCGTCGCCGCCGCCCACGACCGCTACCTCTCGATCGCGGAAAAACGGCCCATCGCACACCGCACAGTACGACACACCCTGGCCCCGTAGGGCATCTTCGCCCGGCACCTGCAAGGTGCGCGGCGCAGCCCCGGTGGCAATGATAATCGCTCTGGCCCGGTACACTTTCCCGTCCGTGGTACAGACCTTTTTGATGGTCCCGCTAAAGTCCACTTCAGAGACTTCGTCGCCGATGCTGAACTCGGCGTTGAAGTTCTGCGCGTGCTCCATCATCATCATGGAGAGTTCGGGTCCGGTGGTCATCTTGATACCGGGATAGTCCTCCACCTCGGACGTCGTGGCGATCTGGCCACCCGGCATCTCTCGCTCCAGCACCAGTGTGGAGCGCATAGCCCGAGCGGCATACAGCGCTGCCGCCATCCCAGCCGGCCCGCCGCCGATAATCAGCACATCCCAAATAGTGTCGCCGTTGTTAGTGTTCATTGCCATACTTTTCTATCAATTGTCTGGTTGGTAGGGCGCGGTAGAAGCCCCATTAAAACCTGATGTCACGATTCTTGCGCGCCTTCTTGGAGGCCTTGCGAGGATTGCCTCGCTTCTCGGTCGAGAGCGTTGGCTCGTGCGCCCACTCTCGCGGCTGTACCATCCTGGGGCGTCCCGGTATCTGGCCGAGTAAATTTTCCGAAGCGCTTATCTCGCATCCCGCGGCACGACAGTGCTCACGGACCTCGACGTCATTCGAGACCACCACCACCCGTCCGACCCGCGCCAACTCCTGGGCATGAGACACGATCACGTCGTCCGCCGACTGGCCTCGGGCGGAGTACAGCGTCATGATTCGACCCATTTTGTGGCTGTGCACGTGTGCCCGCGTGCCTCCACGCCCGTCAAACACTACCACGATATCGTCGTTCACCAGTCGTGGCGAGCTGGCCAGGGTCTGCACCAGGACGTTTCGCGCGTGCTCCATACTCCCCTGTTCCAGCCATTGCAGCCGCGGATCGGCGCGAATTACGTTGTAGCCGTCAATAATAATGTGGCGCACAGATCCCCGCTCTGATTTTACCATGGTCTTGACGACAACGATCGGCCGCCGGTTCGATTTAGACAGATGGAGATCGGGCCGCCGCACCCAATCGCCATAATGCTGTGGTGGGCGATACTGGACTTGAACCAGTGACCTCTGCGATGTCAACGCAGCGCTCTAGCCGCCTGAGCTAATCGCCCTCGCGAGTGATTATACGGAGAACGTCACGAATCGGCCAATAAGAAATGAGTACATCATGCCGTCGTTGAAATCTTGGGCCGCGCATCGCGCGCCCGTGTTGGCCGCCATGGCATTCCTCTTCCTGTCCATGGCCATCATTATCCTGGTGAGCGTGCTCCGTTGAGCGACGAAGACTCGACCTCCGGTGAAGTTCAGCACCTGCTGCCGGACCAGGAACGCATCGCGGCCGCGATTAGCACCATCATTGAAGCCCTCCACGAAGATCCTAACCGGGAGGGCTTGCGGGATACTCCTGCTCGGGTCGGGCGTATGTATGCGGAGGTCTTCGCTGGACTTCGCCAGGATCCGGTCAAGGTGCTCCAGACGGGTTTCGACGAAGGTCACGACGAAATGGTGGTGGCGCGAGACATCTCGTTCTTTAGTATGTGCGAGCATCACTTCCTACCGTTCTTCGGCGTGGTCCACATCGGCTATGTGCCGCGGGGTCGAATCGTGGGCATCAGCAAGCTGGCGCGGGTTACAGAAATCCTGGCGCGCCGTCCCCAGGTGCAAGAGCGAATGACCACACAAATCGCGGACGCCATCGTCCGGGCCATGAATCCGATGGGCGTCGGCGTGGTGATCGAGTCGGAACATCTCTGCATGATGATGCGTGGCGTCCGGAAGCCAGGAAGCCGCATCGTGACCAGCGTCAACCGAGGCGTGTTCCGGACGGATCAGCGCACCCGCGCCGAGTTCCTCAGCCTGGCCGGGATAACGTCGCATTAGTTGCCACCTCGCGGTGAAGGCGGTAAACTGTGGTGGTCCGCGAGCGGGTGTAACTCAGTGGTAGAGTGTCTGCTTCCCAAGCAGAAAGCCGTGGGTTCGAATCCCATCACCCGCTCCACTTTCGTTTCGTGGGCGGTATGAACCTCATCTTTGAACGCGGCGACCGTGACGTGCCCTCCGGTCATGCCCTAATTTACTTCCGCGCCGAGGACGGCGCCATCCTGGCGACGTACGTGAGCGTACCGCCTATACCGTTCAACCTCGGCAAATTCGTTCCGGCCTTTCTGGCCGGCGCCATGGAAGGGCTCGACTTGGGAAGCAACATGGTTACCACCCCGCTGCCTCCCAGCCCCGAAGAAGTGGCTGGAATCGAGTACCTGCGTGCTCTAGCGGACCGACGGAGCGATGACTTGATTTTCGCGGGCGGCGCCAACCGGTCAGACATAATGCGGCTCATGTCCGAAGCCGCTGAAGCTGCTCGCCAGTACGGCGAGCTGTATGAACAGTCGACGCTACCCGACAGCGCCGGGCCGGCAGCCGAGCCGGCGCGTCCGAACGACCAGTTTGCTGGGCTGAGTGAACAGGAAAAGCTAAATCAACTCACTACCCTCACCGGCCGCCTGCGGGACTCGCTCGGCACGGGTGAACCTGACCAGGAGATCGAGCGAGATATGCGGACGCTGGGCGCTGTCCTGCCCGCCAAGTATCACGTCGGCGATTTAGTCGTCGCCGCTGCCATTCGCGGCGAACGCGGACAAAAACTCGCCCAGTTGTACCTGGAGAGGTGCTTCAAGCTATACCACGAAGAGTATCTCGATCTGGAACGGATCGACCGCGAGATCGACGAGATTGCAGATTGATCTTCCCTCCGGCCGGCTCTCACTGGACCGGGTTCAAGTCATGGGAATCCTTAACCGCACCCCGGACTCGTTCCACGACGGCGGCGAGTACCTCAGTCTCGACGCAGCCGTAACCCACGCCCGCCAGATGGTGGCGGACGGCGCCGGCCTGATCGATGTCGGCGGGGAGAAGGCGGGCCCGGGGGACCCGGTTTCAACGTCCGAGGAGATCCGACGGGTGATACCGGTCATTGAGGCGCTCCACAGCGACCTTTCGGTTCCCATCTCGATCGACACCTTTAAAGCCCCGGTGGCCAAGGCCGCCGTGGCAGCGGGGGCCGGTATCATCAACAGCATCAGTGGCCTGGCCGATCCCGCCTTGCGTCGCGTCGCGGCGGAGTCGGGCGCGGCAGTGGTGATCATGCACATACAAGGCATACCGCGGGTGGCCAACCCGCGTCCGCGCTACCGAGACGTCGTCGCGGAAGTTCGCGAGTTTCTGGAGCGACGAGCCCACCGATGCGTGATGGCCGGCATTCCAGCGGAGCGCATCATCATTGATCCGGGCCCGGGGTTCGGCAAGACCACCGAGCACGACCTCGAAGTTCTACGCCACCTTGCTCAACTCACCGCCCTGCCATACCCCGTGCTGCTGGCCGCATCACGCAAAAAGTTCATCGGAGACCTGCTTGGCGCCGACGTCACCGAACGCCTGGAAGGCTCGCTGGCCGTGGTAGCGTGGGGCGTACTGCAGGGGGTAAAGATGGTACGGGTACACGACGTGCGCTCGACCCGTAGGGTGGTAACTATGACCGAAGCGGTCCTGCATCCCGAAATGATTGGAACATGAGCGATGACTCCGCGCGCCGGCCAATTCGGCGTATGCCTCCCGATCTGGCCCTCAAGATCGCCGCCGGCGAGGTCGCGGAACGACCGGCGTCGGTGGTCAAGGAGCTGATTGACAACGCCATCGACGCCGGCGCACAGCACATTCGCCTTGAGATCCGCGAGGCCGGCCTCAAACTCATTCGGATCACCGACAACGGTCACGGCATTCCCCGCGCGGAGGTTGAGCTGGCGTTCGCCACGCACGCCACCAGCAAGATCCACCACTGGGACGATCTCGAACAACTGACCACGCTTGGCTTCCGCGGTGAAGCGCTGGCATCGATCGCGGCCGTATCGAGGGTCGAGGTCCAGACCCGTTTCGCGGATGAAACGGTGGGAACGCGGCTACGCGCGGAACACGGCGAAATCCTGGAGCAGTCGCAGTGCAGCACGCCGCTCGGCTTGCGAATCACCATCTCCGACCTGTTCGGCAACGTTCCTGCCCGCCGAAAGTTCGTGCGCTCCCTGCGTGCCGAGGGCGGCCAGATCCAGAGCGTGGTGATGCAGTACGCACTGGCCCAGCCAGGCGTGCAGTTCACCCTGAGCCTCGACGGACGGGATACCTTTATAAGTCCAGGAAGCGGCAATTTGGCCGATGTCATTGCCGCCGTACACGGCCCGACTATGATTGAATCGCTCCTGCTCGTCGACTGGGAAGAGCACGGGATACGCATTGAAGGATTGATCTCGAAGCCCTCCCTCAGCCGGTCGAACCGGTCGGCCATCTCGGTCTTTGCCAACGGGCGGCCCATTCAGAATCGAAGTCTGATCTTTGCCCTGGAAGAGGCATACAGCGGCTTCCTGATGATCGGGCGTCATCCCGTTGCCGCGGTTCACCTGGTGCTGCCACCCGCCGAGATCGACGCCAACATCCATCCGGCCAAGAGTGAGGTGCGCTTCGCTCGGGATCGCGAGGTTCACGGCGCCTTGCATCGATCCATCGGCAACACGCTACTCGAGATGCGGCTCAGTCGCACCAACCGAGCGGACGCGGACGTGTTCGCCGCCGTGGAGACGGAGGAGCTTCCCACTCAGCCAGTGCTAAGCGGGTCGCTCAATGCCGCCGAGCCGGCCGGCTCCGCGCCTGCGCTCTCCGCTCTTCCCGCCTTACGGGTGTTTGGTCAGGCCAACCAGACCTTTATCATCGCGGAGGGGCCACAGGGCCTGTACATGATCGACCAGCACGCGGCTCATGAACGAGTGCTCTTCGACCGGTTCGATCTCCAACTGGAGGCCGGCGAGGTGCAGACACAACCGCTGCTGGAGCCGGCCTCGCTCGCCATTTCAGCCTCCCAGATGCTGGCGCTGGAAGAGAACCAGCAGCTCCTGGCCAACGCCGGCTTCGATCTGGAGCCGTTTGGGAGCGATGCCTGTCTGATTCGCGCGGTACCAGCCCTGGCCGGACGTGCCAGCCCAGCTCAACTGGTCGGCGAGGTGTTGACCGAGTTAGAGAATCTGCCCGAGCCGGCGGCGGCTCGCGAGCGCGCGCTGGCGGCCATGGCGTGCCAGGCAGCGGTCAAGGCGGGAGCGACCCTGGACGTGCAGGAGATGCGCGAACTGGTGTCCCAGCTGGAGCGAACGCCGCGGCCCGACACCTGCCCACACGGCCGGCCCACCATGATTCACCTCAGCCATTCGCAGTTGGAGCGCGAGTTTGGCCGGCGCTGATAGATTTTACGTCAAGTTCCTGCTCTGGTATACTACAGCCGGCCCCATCTCGTGGGGCTTACTTCCTGTTCTGGGCCGGCATGCGCCGAAGACTCAGGACATACCCGAGGGAAGGAGGGCCCTTGAACGCGTACGAAATGACCTTTATCGTCCGGTCGGACCGAGACGAGGACCAAATCCGGGGCGTGGTTAACACCATCACTGGCCGGATCGAATCAGACGGCGGTGAGATTCTGGCCACGATTCCCTGGAACCCGCCACGCCGTCGCATGGCCTATCCCATCCGCGATTTCAGGGATGGATTCTACGTAACCACCGTGTTCAACCTGGACGGGCAGGCGCTGCGGCCGATTGAGAGCGCGCTAAAGCTCAACGACAATATCTTGCGGTATCTTCTGGTGCAGGCCACCGACACCATGGTGAAGCAGGCCCAGCAGCGGGTGCATCAGGCGGCTGCCGCGGCTGCTCCTCGCGAGCCGATCGCCCAGCCGCAGCCGAACCAGGTTCCCGGAGAAGACGCCATACCGGAACCCGTTCTGACCACACCGGACCTCGCCCTTGCCGCTGAGGAGAGTCCCACGACTCCACCTGAAACGGCTAATTTGGCGCCCATTGCCGCTGCCCCGCCGGCAGATTCCACCATAGAAGCAATCGATGCGCTGCCCGAACCCGTGGCAGTTGCACCCGGAGTAACCAGCACCGAAGCGCCGGAGGAGTAGGAACCATGGCAAGCCTCAATAAATGCATGATCATCGGCAATCTCGGCAAAGATCCGGAGATGCGCTACACATCCAGCGGCTCTCCGGTCACCAGCTTTACTGTTGCAGTCAGCCGCAAGTACAAGTCCAGTGACGGTGAACAACAGGAAGAGACCGAATGGTTCAGCGTCAGTTGCTGGAATAAGTTGGCGGAAATCGCCAATCAGTACTTATCGAAGGGGAAGCCCGTCTACCTCGAAGGCCGTCTCCGCACTCGCTCCTGGGACGATCAGCAGACCGGCGAAAAAAAGTACCGGACGGAACTGATCGCCAATGAGATGCAGATGCTCGGCCAGCGCGGTGACTCCTTTGGCGACGAGGGATCCAGCCGGCCGGGGCCGGCAGCAACCGCTCCCAGCTCTGGTGACAACGAAGAATTCGACAATATGCCGTTCTAACCATCAGCCGGATGAGTACCACTCGCCCGGCTAGGTTCCCTTCAGGAGGATCATTTGGCAAGCCACGCACCTTCCGGCAATTACGGTCCACGCCCGAGCGGCCCGCCCGGGGCTGGCCGCCCGCGCCGCGATTATCGCCCGTACAACCGGCGCCGTCCATGTCAGTTCTGCGTCGACCACGTCTCGGAAATCGATTACAAGGATCTGGGCCGGCTGCGACGCTATATCTCGGAGCGCGGTAAGATCGAACCGCGCCGCAAGACCGGCACCTGTGCCAAACACCAGCGTCGCCTGACGGTGGCCCTCAAGCGAGCCCGCGTTCTGGCGCTGTTGCCGTACACGCCGGAACAGGCTAATCGGATCGGCATCTAGCATCCGTTCCAACGCAGTACTCCAGGAGCAATTGTGAACGCGCAACCCGACAAAGAAGTCCGCCGCAGACGCAAGGCGCCGCCACGCCGCGCCCCGGTCATGATCGAACAGGCCCAGGCCACACCGTTTCTCTTTGGCTGGGGTTCACACCTGACCCGGCACGAGCGCGAAGCAGTGAAAGAGCGGATCGCGCTCTTCGCCGGCATCGGGCTGGCGGTGCTGGTCCTCGGCCTATTGGGCTGGGGACTGCTCAAAGACAACGTGATCGACCCAAACCAGCAAGCGGCGGCAAACAACGTGCCCATCGCGTCCGTCGGCAATTTTACCGTGACCACCGGCTTCTTCAAGAACTTCGAACAGTTCCGCTACAACCAACTCACTCAGCAGGCTGCCCAGGCGCAGCAGGCTGCGACGTCGCTCAAGAAGAACGATCCACAACAAGCGCAGATACAGGCCGAGATCTCGGGCATCCAGCAGGAGCTCGGTAATCTAGCGCCGATCGCGCTTACCAATTTACTGGACGATTCCACGCTCATTCAGCGCTCATCAATACTCGGTGTGACGACGTCCCAGAAAGCGATCGACGCCAGTATGTTCCAACTGGAGAAGGCCCAGGGTGGGAAAGTTCATCTCCAGCAGTTCATTCAGAGCACCGGCCTGTCGAGCGACCAGTTTCGCATGCTGGTGGTCGGCGATTACTTGCGTGGCAAGGTGGCCGCGGTGCTCGCCAAAAAGGTCAATCCGTACCAGTTGAAGGTACGCGCCAGCCACATCCTGCTCCCGGCCAAGCAGAAAGCCCTGGCCCAACGGCTGCTGCATGAAGTGGAACACGGCGCCAACTTCGCCGCCCTGGCCAGGAAGTACTCGACCGACACCGGCAGCAAGAAACTCGGCGGCGATCTGGGCTTTGTGGCCAGAGGCGCCATGGTACCAGCCTTCGACCGGGCGATCTTCTCCATGAAGGTCGGCGAGTTCCGTCTGGTGCAGAGCCGGTACGGCTGGCACGTGATCAAGCTCACCGGCCACCAGCAGGTCAAGAGCACCCCCGCCGAACTGCAACAGGCCAAAGATGCCGCCCTGGCCGGCTGGATCCAGCGCGAGCAGGCGAAACTGCACATCCAGAAGTTCGTGGCCCCGGCCAACCTTCCCACCGTGCCTGGCGCCGCCGCGGCGAGTGCTGCATCCAACGTCCAGATCCCCGGCCAGACAGTGCCTGGGCAGACGATCCCCGGCCAGACAGTTCCCGGTCAGACAGTTCCTGGACAAACGGTCCCTGGGCAAACGGTCCCCAACGCGCCTGGCGTCCAGGTCCCGGCCCAGCCTGGAGCGAAGCCGTCGGTACCCAAAGTCGGCAACGGCAAAAACGGCTCCAAGCCGTAATCCATCGACTTCACACGCCAGGAGGGGCAGCCGAATCAGGACTGCCCCTCTTTTTTTACCCACGCGCAGCAGTCGCCGCTTTGACTTCCGCCCCTCGCGCACCTATACTTAGCGGTACTAGGTAGTAGCATAACTAGGTAGGTGGAATAACGATGGCCAAACGACGATCCATGGTTCGCGAGCTACTCGAAACGGCGGTGCTGACCATCGCCATATTTTTGGTGGTCCGCGTCGCTCTGCAGAACTTCAAGGTCGAGGGCGAATCAATGGAGCCCAACTTGCACAACGGCGAGTACATCCTGGTCAACAAAGTCGACTACCTGATCCAGGCGCCGCATCGTGGCGATGTCATCGTGTTCCAGGCGGTTCCCGCCGGGCAGCCGGACAAGGACTTTATCAAGCGTGTGATCGGCCTGCCCGGTGACACCATCGCGGTACGCAACCTGGCGGTGTACATTAACGGTAGGAAGTACCCTGAACCGTATATCACCGATCCACCGCAATACACCTTTGGTCCGGAGAAGGTGCCGCCGAACGACTATTTTGTGCTGGGAGACAATCGAAACAACAGCATGGACTCGCATCTCTGGCGCTGGCTGCCCAAGAAGTACATCATCGGGAAGGCCTGGGTCTCGTACTGGCCCCCCTCCGATCTCCATCTGTACGAGGTCAACCCTGTTCACGTGCTCAAGTCCATCGAGGGGGTATTCCATGGCTAGCTACTCCAAGGAACTGTTGAAGGGCGCTGCCGATACGCTGGTGCTCTCCGCCTTTGCCGAAGGGGAGAAGTACGGCTACCAGGTGGTCAAGGAGCTGGAGAGGCGCAGCGAGGGGTTCTTTTGCCTCAAAGAAGGCACGCTCTACCCCATCCTGCATCGGCTCGAAAAGCAGGGATTGCTAGCCGCGCGCTGGGAGTCGATGCCAAGCAGCAGCGAGCGACGCTATTACTCGCTGACCGCCAGGGGGGAGCGCGCCCTCAGTGACAAGCTGTCTGAGTGGCAGAGCTTCGTCCAGGCCGTGGGACGTGTCACCGGATCGATGACGCTAGACTGGACGGGGAGTTGACGACACCATGGGACGAGACATGATGGACCACTGGGTTCAGACGCTGCGTCTGCCCCGCCGCCGGCGCCAGGACATCACCCGTGAACTGCAGGCGCACCTGGACGAATCGCGCCGTGACCTGCTGCTGGCCGGCTGGCAGCCGGAGGACGCCACTCGCGAGAGCATCGAGCGCCTCGGTGATCCCGCCGAGATCGCGGAGGGCTTTCAGCGCGTCTATCGGCCATCTCGCCGCAACCAGTTCGGCCTGGCCGTCGCCCTGGCCACGGCCATGGTCCTGGGCGTCTACGGCATTGGTGGCGGCCTGGTTTCCGCCAACCCCAGCCGAGTCCATCACCACCCCGTGCCCCATCGTGTGCCACTCCATCCTCAGTAGCGGCAGCGCCCACGCCACGATCACCATGCACTATCCGAGCCTGAGACGGCAGCCTGCCCACTGCCCGATCCCCGACGACGATGGACCGGCGTCGCCACCCTCGCGATACTCGGCATGGCAGAGGACGTGGACGCCCTACAGCGAGTGCTCTTGCTCCCCACCGAGCGAATAACACCGTGACCTGGTTGCTCTGTGACTACGGCGAAGTACTCAGCCAGGTACAGCCTGCCGGCGAACGAGCAGCCCTGGTCGCGGCGAGCGGCCTCGGCGAACTGGCCTTCTGGCATGCCTACTGGGCTCACCGACCCGCCTACGACCGGGCCGACATCTCCGTCGAGGAGTATTGGGTCGCCGTGCTCGGCGGCTCCGCCACCCCTCGGCAAGTGCGTGCTTTGACCGCCCTCGACGTAGGCAGTTGGCTCCATGCGAATCCCGCCGCCATGGAATCCGCCACCCGAGCCGGCCGGCGAGGATATAGGCTCGCCATCCTATCCAACGCCCCCATCGAGGTGGCGGATGCGATAGACCGCGCTCCCTGGCTGGCCGGATTCCAGCCCCGCGTGTTCAGTTGCCGGCTGCGCTTGAGCAAACCGAACCCAGCGGTGTACCACGAGGTTCTCGATGAGCTTGCCGCTGAGCCGGAAGAGATCGTCTTTTTCGACGACCGTCCCGAGAATGTGGCGGCCGCCAAAGCCGTCCGGATCCACGCACACCTCTTCACCGATGCGTCTCAACTCGACCAACTACCACCAGTCTAGCGGCGAGAGATCGCACGTCCCTCGAATGACGGCGGGTAACTGACTAGCCGACTTGGTCATCCGCTACGCTGTCGGGGTGAGTATGCTCGTCCAACAGGCCAAAGCCATAGCGCGACAATGGGTGATCGAGGAAGCCAGCACCTTCCCGGGCTTTCACGGCGCCTACTTCGCCGGCTCGACCAATTGGCTCCCTGCCGACGCCCCGCTGCCGCCAACCTCAGACCTGGACATCAATATCGTCATGAGAGGGCCGACTGCGCCGAATCAGCGCGGGAAGTTTGTCTATAAGAACATTCTGCTCGAAGTCACCACCCTGTCCATTGAGCAGTTGCAGTCTCCCGATCTGATCCTTGGTCACTATCACCTGGCTGGCGGGTTCAGGACGCCAAGCATCATTCTGGACCCGTCCGGGCGACTGACCGAACTCCAGGCGGCGGTGTCGCGCGGCTACGCCCAGCGGCAGTGGGTCCGTCGGCGATGCGAGCACGCCAGGCGCCGGGTCCTGGCAGGGCTTGCCGCGCTGGACGAGGCGGCCTCCATCCACGACCAGGTGATCAGCTGGGACTTTCCGACCGGGGTGACGGCGCATGTGCTGCTCGTGGCCGGGCTGCGGAACCCGACAGTTCGGCGGAGGTACGAAGCGGTGCGTGAACTGCTGGCGGAGTACGGGCAACTGGAGTTCTACGAGACGCTGCTCGAACTGGTAGGGTGCGGTGGCATGAGCCGGACGCGCGCCGAACAGCATCTCGCGGCGCTTACGGAGACGTTCGATGCTGCTGCAGCGGTGATCGAGACGCCGTTCTCGTTCGCGTCAGATATCAGCGCTGTGGCCCGGCCACTGGCCATCGACGGTAGCCGGGATCTGATCGAGCGGGGCTTCTACCGGGAAGCCATATTCTGGGTCGCCGTCACCTATTCTCGGTGTCAGCACGTGCTGGCCGTTGACGCGCCAGCGGAGCTGAAGCGGCGGTTCGATCCCGGCTATCGACAGTTGCTCGGCGCTCTCGGCGTCACGTCGTTCGCCGACCTGCAACGGCGACGTGATCTGGTCAAGGCGCATCTTGGTCGAGTATGGGACGTAGCGGAAGCCATCATGGCAATTAATCCCGGAATTGAAGACTGAGCCGACCTTCTATCAATAGCGTTACCAGATCACGAGCCGAGGCAGTCATGCCTGCCTCGGCTCGCTCGTGGCCGTCAGGCAACTCCCGCAGCCGGCTCGGCCACGGCCACTCGCTCCCGGACCAGGGCAGGTAGCAGCCCGGCGAGGACGGTTCCCACCGCGACCAGCACCGTCCCGGCGACCAGGGCGGTTCGGAAGCCGGCCATGAACGAGGAGGCAGTTGGAGCGGTCGCCAGGTGCTGGAACACCGCCCCTAGAATCGCGATGCCGAAGACGCCGCCCAGTTCGCGGATCGAGTTATAGGCGCCGGATGCCTGGCCCTCAAGGTTGCTCGGGATGGAATTGATCACCGCCGACGACAGCGGGGCGAAGGTCAGGCCCATGCCGATGCCGCCCATGATAAAGGCCGGCAACAGGTCGATGTAGGCCGTTCCGGGCAGGGCGATCCAGCCGAGCCAGGCCAGCGCCGAGGCCTGGAGCGCCATGCCGACCATGACCACCGGACGGGACCCGATTCTGCCGGCCAGAATGCCCGCCAGCGGCGCCACGATCATGATCGTGCCCGTCCACGGCATGGTCTTGAGTCCGGCCTGGAAGGGAGATGCTCCCTGCACCTGCTGGATAAAGAGGGTGAGCAGAAAGATGGACCCGAACATGCCCGCGCTCATCAGGAAGCCGACCGCGTTCGACGCCGAGAAGGCACGGGCGCGAAACAGCTCCAGGTTGAGCATGGGAGCGGGTGACCGCCGTTCCCAGACGATGAAGGCGGCAAGCGCCAGGGCGCCGGCGGTAAAGGCGCTCACGATTGGCGCGCTGGTCCAGCCGAGGGCATTCCCACGAATCAGACCGAAGACGATGCCGAAGAGGCCACCGGCGGCGAGCACCAGGCCGACCAGATCCAACGGCTGCCGGTCGCCGAACGACTCTTCCAGCCGGAGCGCGCCGAGAACGATCACCGCCAGGCCGATGGGAACGTTGATCCAGAAGATGGCGCTCCAGGTGATGCCGTCCACAATGGCTCCGCCCACCAGCGGGCCGATGGCCAGACCGAGACCCGAGACGCCGGCCCACAGACCGATGATGGCCGCCCGCTGCTGGGGAGGAAAGGCCCGAGCCAGAAGCGTGAGGGTGAGCGGCGTGAGGAAGGCGGCGCCAACGCCCTGGAGCGCTCGAGAGAGCAGGAGGTGGGTCGCCGTGTCGCTCAGGGCGGCAAAGCTGGACCCGATGGTAAAGAGAGCGACGCCGATCAGGAATACGCGCTTGCGGCCGAAGCGATCGCCGAGGGCCGAGCCGGTCATCATGAGCACCGCAAAGGCCAGCGTGTAGGCGTTGACCGTCCACTCAAGGTCAGAAACGGTGGCGTTGAGTGCTCTGCGAATAGCGGGCAAGGCGGTTATCACCACCAGGTTGTCCAGCATGGACATGAACAGGGCGATACAGACGACGGTAAAGGTCCACCAACGAGTCCGGGTGTTCATTCGATTCTCCTTTTGCTTGTGACTACTCACTACTTTAAGCCGATAAAAAAAGGGAGGCAAATTCTAAGTGTCTTTAGGATGGAGGCAGCGCCGCACCCAGCTCTGGTCGGGCAGAACCGCCGGTAGGTCCATGGCCGCCGCGACGTTGAGGAGCATACCCTTGGCAAAGAACCCTTGCACTTCTTCTTCATCAGCGCCGGAAACCTCCTCGACAAAGCGATACAGCTCACCAAAGCGCTCGCGTACCAGTCTCTCGACCTCGGGGTCTGAGCACGCGGCATAGGACTGCATCTGCAAAAGCAGCTCCTCACGGTGGGAAAGCAGTTGGATCGAGTACGCCTGTCCCATAGCCAGCAGCGGTTCGTCGGGATGCTGCTCGGCGGCAAGTCGGAATGCCGCCAGGACACGGTCGAAGCCACGCGCCACCGCAGCCAGGAACAGATCCTTCTTGGTGTGGTAGAGCCGGAACAGATAGGGCTGCGAGATGCCAACGCGCTCGGCGATGGTGTTGGTCGAGGTGCCGTGCAGCCCCTTGAGGGCGAACTCCGCCACCGCTGCCTCGAGGATCTCCTCGCGGCGCTCCTCGGCCGACATTCGGGTGCGTGTTTCAGTGCTCATTTGGTTAGTATACACTCACTAACTTTTCCGTGCAAATCTGAGGAATGGGAGGTTGATCCCTACCTCCCCGCTATCTCACCACGATGTTGACCAGCTTGCCCGGCACCGACACCACCTTCACCACCTCTTTGCCCGCCAGGTGCGGCTGCACCCGTTCGCTGGCCAGCGCTTGCTCCTTGACGCTCTCCTCTTCTTCCCCGCGGGGAACCTCCAGGCGGTCACGCACCTTGCCGTTGACCTGCACGATGATCGTCATCACTTCATCCACGATCATCGCCTCGTCGTACGCCGGCCAGGACTGACGGTGCACGCTGTCGGTATGGCCCCGGCGATGCCACAGCTCCTCGGTGATGTGCGGCGCCACCGGCGCTAGCATCAGGATCAGCTGCTCGACGGCCCACTGCCAGATCGCGACGCCCCGTAGCGCGTCCCGCACCTGCTGCATCAGGTTGGTCAGCTCCATCAGGGCACTGACCGAGGTGTTGAACTGGTAGCGCGCCAGGTCGTGTCCTACCCGCTTGATGGTTTTGTGCACGGCGCGACGCAACTCCTCGGCGGAGGGCTGATGCTCCTCACCCCCGACGCGCTGAGTTGGCTGGGCCAGGTCCCACACCCGACCCAGCCAGCGGTGAATGCCATTGATGCCCTGCGGGTCCCACAGCCCGTCACCCTCGAAGGGCGCCATGAACACGATGTAACCGCGCAGCGTGTCGGCGCCATACTGAGCCGCCACGCTATCCGGCGTGATGGCGTTGTGGCGCGATTTGGACATGCGTTTGCCGTCCGGTGCGTGCAGCGTGCCCTGATTGGCCAGCCGCGGCGCCGGCTCACGGAAGCCGATCAGCCCGGCGTCGGCCAGCACCTTGGTCACGAAGCGGAAGTAGAGCAGATGCATGACGGCGTGCTCCGCACCGCCCACGTACAGGTCCAGCGGGCACCAGTACGCGACCTTCTCCGGATCAAAGGGCAGCTCGGTGTCGTGGGGACTGGGATAGCGCAGGTAGTACCAGGAGGAGTCCACAAAGGTGTCCAGCGTGTCGGTCTCGCGTTTGGCCGGCTCGCCGCACGCTGGACAGACTGTGTTCACAAAGTCGGCGGAGGTGGCCAGCGGTGAACGGCCGTCGCCGGCCGGCTGGTAGTGCTCCAGCGACGGCAGGATCACCGGTAACTGATCTTCCGGTACTGGTACCGCGCCGCAACTGGGGCAATACACGATCGGGATGGGCGCGCCCCAGTAGCGCTGGCGCGAGACCAGCCAGTCGCGCATCCGGTAGTTGGTGGCGCCCCGGCCGGTAGCGGTCTCCTCCAATCGCTCGATGATCCTGCTCTTGCCCTGGTCCGATGGCAGTCCACTGAAATCGCCTGAGTTCACCATCGTTCCCGTTCCTGTAAAGACCTGATCCTCGGCGCTGACCTCGTCCGGTACCTGCACCACCCGGCGGATGGGCAGACTGTACTTGCGGGCAAACTGGTAATCGCGCTCGTCGTGGGCGGGAACGGCCATGATGGCGCCGGTGCCGTATGACATCAGCACATAGTCGGCGATCCAGATGGGGATTCGCTCGCCGCCGAACGGGTTGGTGGCGTAGGCGCCAAGCGAGACGCCGGTCTTCTCCCGATCGGTCGACAATCGCTCGATCTCTGATTGTCGCGAGGCCGCCTGCCGGTACTGCTCGACACGGCCACGCTGATCGAACGCCACCAGCGTCTCGACCAGCGGATGTTCGGGCGATAGCACCATGAAGGTGGCGCCATAGACGGTGTCCGGCCGGGTGGTGAAGACCGTAATGGGATGGTCGCCGCCGTCCGGCGCGTGCGCGGTGAAGGTGATCTCGGCGCCGCTACTCTTGCCAATCCAGTTGCGCTGCATCAGGATAATGCGCTCTGGCCAGCTCAGCGTGTCCAGGTCGCCTAGCAGCTCTTCGGCGTACTCGGTGATACGGAAGTACCATTGCTCCAGCTCTTTACGCTCCACGACCTGATCGCCGTGCCGCCAGCAGTAGCCGTTTTCTACCTGCTCGTTGGCCAGGATGGTCTGGCATTGCGGGCACCACCACTGGGCGTTGGCGGCGCGATAGGCCAAGCCGCGCCGGTACATCAGCAGAAAGATCCACTGCGTCCAACGATAGTACTCCGGCTGCGAGGAGTTCAGCTCCCGGCTCCAGTCGTAGGAGATACCCTGCAGGCTCAACTGCCGCTTAAAGTTGGCCACGTTGCGCGCCGTGTTCTCCGCCGGCTGGGCCTGCTGAAAGATGGCCTCGTTCTCGGCCGGCAGGCCAAAGGCGTCCCAGCCCATCGGATGCAGCACGTTATGGCCGGTCATACGCAGGAAGCGTGAGGCAACGTCGGTGCCGATGTACTGCTTGGAATGGCCCACGTGCAGCCCATCGCCGGACGGATAGGGAAAGAAGTCCAGCAGGTAATACTTGGGTCGGTCGGCGAAATCCTCGCCCCGATAGAGGCCTTCCTCTTCCCACCGGCTCTGCCACTTCGCCTCGAACTGTTGCGGCTCGTACCGCGTCTGCCCTCTATTCGCTACCGCCATGCCGTGCCTCCCTGAAATAAAAACAAGCCCTCCATCCACTAGGGACGGAGGGCTCTCCGCGGTACCACCCACGTTGCTAAGGCGCTCGATCAGCGCGGAGGAAAAGTGGTGGAGCTGAGGGGATTCGAACCCCTGACCTTCTCAATGCCATTGAGACGCGCTCCCAACTGCGCCACAGCCCCACGTCCTCCGCCCTGCTCGGGCTTTAGCCGCTCATTCTAGCACTGTAACGGGCGCTCCCCGGCGACGGTTAGTGCGCTTGCTGCACGGACCGCCGCTGCTCCCGAGCGAGTTCAATCCCTGCAGCCGGCTTGCACCCTCCCGGCTCGCTGTGGGGCGGGATCTACTACTCTCGTTCGCCGCGATATCGATGGCCGGGCGCTTGCACGCCCGGCCTCTATTGTACAGATTGGTGGAGATGAGGGGACTCGAACCCCTGACTTCCGCGATGCGAACGCGGCGCTCTCCCAGCTGAGCTACATCCCCACTGCGGCCGGTTCGGCCATGGGCGCTACGTTGACGCGAGTCCTGCCCTGTCGCTGATCGAATTTCACCTTGCCGTCGATCAGTGCGTACAGGGTATGGTCCTTGCCGAGACCGACGTTCAGGCCGGGAATCTTCGGGGTGCCCCGCTGCCGGACAATGATGCCGCCGGCGCGAATCACCTGACCATCCCCCCCTTTGACGCCGAGCCGTTTTGACTCGCTGTCTCGACCGTTTTTGCTGCTACCTACGCCCTTTTTATGCGCCATCTCTCTCTGCTCCCCGCTCGCCGCCGATGATCTCGGTAATGGCCAGCCGCGTGATGGACTGGCGATGGCCGTTTTTTTTGCGATACCGCGTCTTTGGTTTGTACTTGAACACGATAATTTTCGGTCCACGCATCTGCTTCACCACGCGTGCCACGACTGTGGCGCCGTCCACCACTGGATGGCCGTGGCGCAGGCCGCTGTCGTCCGATACGAGCAGTACCTGGGTCAACTCGACGGTCTCACCTTCCGCTGCGGGAAGCTTCTCGACCTCGATCACCTGGCCTGGCTCCACGCGGTGCTGCTTACCACCGGTCTGGACAATCGCGAAAGGCATTCATCGTTCCTTCGAGCATACGGCGCATGAAACGCGCGCCAGAAAGTAACGGCACCGAGGGGCCGCTCAGGGACAGTCTAGCAACAGCACTGCCGGACCGTCAAGACGCGACCGCCGCGGGAAGGTCGGCCGTCGCGGCCGGCTCCGATGCATGATAGGACACGATCTGCCAGTGGCTGCCCTTGCGCTCCAGTACGCAGGTCATGCGCAGGCTCTCCTGCCGCTGGTGCTCGCCGTCGGTTACGGTGCGCAACTCGGTGCCCGAGAGCCAGGCAACATCGCCCACCGCATGGCACACCGAGCTCTTCAATTTGGCCGAGACGTTGATATCACCGAGTTGCCGGAATCGCTGCTCCCAGTAGCCGCGCACCTGGGTCCAGCCCAAACAGATCGAGCCCGACCGGCCGGCCACGGTAGCATAGGTTTCGTGCGCCCAGATGGCATCGATCGCTTTCAGGTTCTTATTCGAGACCGCACGATAAAAGGACTCGGCGGTCTGTTTGATTTCATCGCGTACGCCGTAGCGCGTCCGCTCCATTACTTTTCCCTCATGTCGTGCTGATACCCCCCACATACTGTCACGCGCTCCAGGAAATGAAGAGCGTCACTGCCCGCACCGCGCCGTAGGATTTTACAGGAGTTGCGGACTCCTGTCCAGACATTCGGTGCCGGCAACCGGTATCAGAGAAAGGGGCGCCTGCTACGCCACGCTCTTGCCACGCGCCGGGCGGTTGCGGCCACGCCGGGGCTGCTGTTTGCCCTGAGGCGCTTCACCCTCGGCGCGCGGAACCAGAGTTGCTTTGAAGTGGATACGATGCGGGCAGCGCACCGGGCCGCGACGAACTTCCTCGGCCACCTCACGCCCCGAACAGAGCATCATCCCCTCCCGCTGTGTCTCTCCGAGGACCAGCATGTCCGCCACCAGGCGATCTAACTGATATCCACCCTCGTGGCAGGACTGATTCGAACAGGGCGCAATACCTTGCGTAAAGTTGCCCCGCCGGAAGCCGGTCTTCCGCACGTCACTCGGTTTCTCGTCCTCCCGCCCACGCCGCTCTCGCCACTCGATCACGGCATCGCTCAAGTCGGGAAAGGCTGCCTTAAAGGTGCTTACCCCGTTGTAAAAGGGAACTGTCCGATACTTCTCGCCCATGACCGCCTATGCATCCCCAGAACCGTGCCGGCTACTCTCTCCTCTATTGTACGTCGCCAATTCAAAGCGCCTTTCGTGGCGCTCCCGCGTACCATGAGTGGGGTCGCGATATATGCAGACGCGAGCACCACACACAGGAGGACGGTATGTCAATTCAGGACAAACTCGCGTCCATGGGCTTGTCGCTCCCAGTGGCGGCGCGGCCACTGGGCAGCTACGCACCGGCGGTACGCTCCGGCAATCTGGTGTTCACGTCCGGTCAGGGGCCAATTCGCGATGGTCAACTCGGTCTGCTCGGCCGGGTGGGGCAGGACCTTACGGTGGAGCAAGCGCAAGAGGCGGCACGCAGGTGCGCTCTGAACTGCCTGGCGGCAGTGGCAGCGGTGACGGGCGACCTGGACCAGGTCGCCAGAATCGTGCGGGTCACCGGGTATGTGAACAGCGCGGCGGATTTCACCGATCAGCCAACGGTGGTGAACGGCGCGTCAGATTTTCTGGTTGAGTTGTTCGGCGAGGCCGGGAAACACAGCCGGGCCGCGGTCGGCGTCTACCAGCTCCCCATGGGCATTCCCGTGGAGGTGGATTTGATCGCCGAGGTGCGAGCGTAAGCGAGATACCCTGAGCACGCCCGCCTAACGCCAACCCGCGTGACGCGCCGCCCTTGCACCGGTCTCCCTCGGCAGCCCGATCAGAACCCCGGATGGAAGCTGACCACGACAATAAGCGCGACCACCAGCAGCGTAACCAGGGCAGCAAACGCGTCCAGCCGGCTGAAGCGACGGACCACCAACGAGGTGCGTGGGCCGGTGCCGTAGAGACGGGCTTCCATCGACTCCGCCAGTTCCTCGCCGCGACGAAGATTGGCCAGCAGGAGCGGAATCAGCAAGGCTCCCATGGCTCGCTCGTCGAGCATCACGTTGAAGCCAAGCTCAGCGCCGCGGGCCCGCTGAGCTGAGATCACTTTCTGCGCCTCTTCGATCAGGAGGGGCACAAAGGTCAGCCCGATGGCCACCATGGCGATGATATCGCGCACCGGCACCCGAAACCGTTCCAGAAACCCGAGTGCCCAAAGCAGCGCATCGGCCACCGACAGCGGCGGGGTGGTCAGTGTGAGAAAGGACGTGGTATAGACGATCAAGGTCACCTGCAACACCAGGCGGATGGCGAGATCGAGCCCGTCGCGGCTGGGCACGATGATCCAGAGGTGCGCCAGAGCACGCCCCGGAGTCACCACGACGATAATGGCGCCGAAGAGCACTTCCACGATCAGCAAGGGGCGTAAGGTGCGCCAGATCGACGGCAGCCGATCGTACGCCAACAGCCCAACGACCACCCCAAAGGCGTAGGCGACCGAGATACCGGCCGGCACGTTAGCCAGGAGAATGGCCACCACAAAGGCGACGGTACAGAGCAGCTTGGTGCGCGGGTCGAGGCGGTGCAGCAGCGAAAAGCCGGCTTCATAGCTGAGAAAACGCGGCGCGCTACCGATCATCCTGCCGCCTCCTCCATCCCTGTATGATCGCCGCGGTCATCTCCCCGGGCGTACCGGCGGGCGCCAGCGAGAGCCCGCGCTGCTCGAGCGCTCCGGCCAACTCATACACCGCCGGCAGTTCGATACCAGCCGAGGCCAACGCCTGCCAATTCCGGAGGAGGTCGGCTCCCCCCTGGACTTCAGTCATGCGTCCTCCGTCCAGCAGGACGATGCGATCGGCCAGCTCGGCTTCACGCGCACTCACCGTGAGCCACACAATAGCACTCTTCCCCCGGAGTGGGGCCAATAATTCCAGGAATGCGTTCCTGGTTCTTGGATCGAGATTGGCGGTGGGTTCATCCAGAATCAACACCTCCGGCTCCATGGCCAGTACTCCGGCCAGCGCGACGCGTCGCCGTTCTCCCCCGGAGAGCGCAAACGGCGAGCGATCGCGGATCTCATCCGGCCAGAGCCGCACTGCTTTCAGCGCACGCACCACGCGCTGCTCGATTTCCTGCTCGGGAATATCCAGATGTCTGGGGCCAAAGGCGACATCGTCGAACACCGTCTGAGCAAAAAGCTGGTCCTCAGCGTTCTGCACCAGCAGGGTCACCTCACGCGGCCGGCGCATTTCCGATGTTCGTTTTTTCTTGAGCGGATTGACCCCGTGGAACAGCACTTCGCCCTCCTCGGGCTTGGCCAGGAACGCCAGCTCCAGCGCAACCCTGGTCTTACCGCTCGCCGGCGCACCGAGAATCGACACGATCTCTCCGGGTTCGATGCGCAGGGCCAGCGGACCGGTGTGCTCTAGGACTGGCACAGCGCGTCCGCCAGTCGCTCGATCGACGAGCCACGCGAGACGGGCAATCCCGCCGCGGCCAGATCGCCGGCCAGCTCGAGCGTCTCCGGAACTTCCAGGGCCAACCGACTGCGAATCACCGTGTCCCCGAGCACCGCATCGGGCGATCCCACCGCCTCCAGTTGTCCGTCGAGCATCCCGTACAGGCGCACACACACCTGCGCCTCATCCATCCGGTGCGTCACCAGAACCAGCCCGACATCGCGGCGCTGGCACCACTGCATGACCTCCTCCAGGAGCGGCCAGCGAGCCGAGGGCTCAAGCCAGGCGGTTGGCTCGTCCAGAATCAAATAATCCGGTTCCATCGCCATCACTGAAGCAATCGCCACGCGCTGCTTATTCGCCATGCTGAGCGAGTGGCATTCCGCGGTCTCCTGTCCCTGTAATCCAACCGCTTCCAGGGCCTGCCCGACACGAGTGCGCATCTCATCGGTTTGCATGCCGAGATTCTCCAGACCGAACGCAACCTCATGCTCCACCACGGCGTTCACGATCTGGCTGTTTGGATTTTGAAAGACCAGGCCGACCCGCCGGCGCACCTCCAGACCGTGCAGCCGCGTGTCCTGACCATCAACCAGCACGTCACCGCCGCCCGGCAACAGGAGCCCCTTCATCAGTCGCCCGAGGGTCGACTTGCCCGAGCCATTCGGCCCCACAATGCCTACCACCTCGCCCGAACCAACCTGGGCCGAAATATTCTCGAGCGCATCCGCAGGCGCGTGCGGGTACGCATAGGACAATGAGCGAACCTCGATCATTAGGCCGCTCTCTGGCGAACCAGCGTCTGGACGGGAATCTGTTTGAGCACCATCTCGGCGACAATAGCCACCAGGTACATATTCAGCCAGCCGTACAGCACCATGGTGGCAAGCCAGCCATACTGCCAGTGGCTAACACCAAAGGCCTCCCACCCGTGAACCTGGTGCAGCACCGCTGGCGACGCATGAAACCCATTCAGCAGGAAACGCAACGCGTTAAAGACCAGGTGCACAAAGTTCTGGGCGGACTTTATCAGATCCTTTACTGGATACCGAAAAATAATGATGCTGGCCACGGTGGGAATGACCAGATCGAGCAGTGCGTACACCGGACCGGTCCACAGCGTGTTGAGCGCGGCTCCCAGGCCGGCCCTCCGTCCCAGCCCGATCAGCACCGCGGCGGCGGCGGTATCGATGGCTTTAATGGCCAGAATCGGTCCAACCAGAGCGGAGAAGAGGATATAGGCGGCGATGGAGGCCAGAATCGTCATCTGGACACCCCTGCGCTGGAGCAGCATGACGAATGAGACCGCAGCCAGGGCCAGGAGAATTGGCCGCAGGAACAGCACCGGCAGAAAGGCCCGCATCAGCAGGAACACGATGGCGATGTCGCCCAGCAGCGCGCCCTCCACAATGGCGTGAATTCGGTCCCGCCGGCGCTCCAGTGTCTCTTCAGCCATGGTTCGAGCATAGCCTATGACTGAAGGTGATCCCGTAGGACGCCAGTCGCCCAGATGTGTACGCTACCTGAGACCCGCACCGGTCCGATGATATGTCCCTCGGAGGGCACATCCACCACGATCCGGCTGGGCCGTCCCATTTCGATCCCCTGCTCGATTTCCAATTCCCCCGCCCGATGGAGGCCGTACTGCACCAGGTAGGCGCCCAGAGGCCCGGCGGCACTGCCGGTCGCCGCATCTTCATAATCGACGCCCAACAAGCGGGCACGTGCCGCCGCCGTACTTTGCGGTGTCTCTACGGTAAAGACATAGGCCGACCTGGCTCCGATCTCGCTCAGAACTTTGGGCAGCATGTCATGATGGCCGCGCGCGCGGCCCAGGGCATCAAGCGAAGCCAACGGTACCATAAAGTGATCGAGTCCGGTGGAGACCATTTGAGCAGGTAGACCCGGCGCCAGATCCTCTTGCGAGAGACCCAGCGCGACCGCTAGCCGGGTCGGGTCATCGAAGATATCTCTGAACTCGGGAGCTCGCTGGATCATGGTCGCCCGCCCTCCGGATGGTCCCACCTGAGCCACCTCGACCTCGACCGGACCGATGCCAAGTTCGAACACGTGGCCTCCAACCGTAATGTGTCCGCCGGCCGCCAGCACCACCGCCGTGCCAACGGTGGGATGGCCGGCGAAGGGAAGCTCGCCCCTGGGTGTCCAGATTCGCACCCGTGGCGGACCGGAGCCTTGCAGCGCTACAAACGTAATCTCCGACCAACCAAACTCGCGGGCCAGCGCGAACATCTCGGTATCGGAAAAGCCGCCACCGTCCGGAAACACCGCCAGTCGATTGCCGGCAAAGGGAGCATCAGCAAAAACGTCGCAAAGGACAAACTCGGATTGCATGGCAATTTGGACCATCGTAGCATGCGACGTGCACAACTTCGTGCTTGAGGATGTGGTTGACGGTGGACAGCGCGCGATGCGGTGGGGATAACCGCATATGCGGCACTCACACCCCGGCAGGCGTGGTCAAGTTGACGTAAGCGGTGGCGACGCATCCATCGGTTTTTTGTCGGAATCCACTGCATGAAACGGGGTTACAGTGACTCTCAGGTACACACGAAAACTGTCTTGTGCTCTATGTGGAGGACTATGTGCTCTTTCGCTCTCTCTTCGTATTCCTGGTGCTCGTGCTGCCACTGCCGGCACACGCCGCGGCCTACGTGGTCCATCGTGGTGACACGCTGGGACAGATTGCCGTCCGGTACGGGGTACCAATCCAAACGCTGGCCGGGGCCAACGGCATCACCGACACGAACCTGGTGCCGGCAGGCCGCGTGCTGTTCATTCCCTCTGTCGGGGTCTCGCCTCAGTCCAGCCGCGCTGTCCGCTATCGCGTGAGGTGGGGTGACACCTTATCTGGCATATCTGTGACCTTTCACACCCCACTGCAAACGCTGCGCTCCCTGAACCCGAGGTTGGGAGCATACTTGCTAGCGGGGCAGATTTTGGCGTTGTGCGTATCGTGCGGAACAGCCGCTGCTCCCGCTGCGGTCAGCCCCGGAAGCGCCGGCTACACGGTGCGCCCTGGCGACACGCTAAGTGGCATCGCTGCGCGCTACGGCGTCACGACTGCCTCATTGCGTGCCTTGAATAGCATCTCGAATCCCAACCGGTTGCTGGCCGGGACGCGGCTGGCCGTGCCCACCGCGGTAAGCGACACCTCTAGCCCTGCTAGTAGCTCGTCCAGCGCTCGGACGCTGATCGTGGAGTACGCCCAGGAGTACAATGTCGCGCCTTCGTTCGCGCTGGGTATCGCGTGGCAGGAAAGCGGTTTCAACCAGGCCCTGGTCAGCAGCACTGGCGCGGTAGGCGTCATGCAACTCGAGCCGGCGTCTCGCGACCATGTTTCCTGGTTGCTGGGGCGGTCATTCAACATCTACGACCTGCGAGACAATGTGCAGGCCGGCGTCTACTGGCTGTCACGACTCCTGACGTACTACAACGGGAACGAGCGTCTGGCCGCCGCGGCCTATTACCAGGGCCCTCGATCCTTGCAGCGCCTGGGCTGGTTTCAGGACACGGTGCAGTACGTGAGCAACGTCGAGGCGCTCAAAGCCCGGTTTGGCGGTTAGGCAGGCAAAGCGATGCTTTCGCGCTACGCATTTGCCGGAGCGTTTCTCTTCCTGCTCGTCAGCACTCTGGCCAGCAGCGCGCTGGCGGTCTCAGGACTCCAGCCATCTCTCACCTTTCCTCATCTCTCCTTTACGTCCTACGCGGCCGGCCCTCAATCATCTAGTCTCATCTCCAAACACGTCGACCGCCGCGCGTCGCCGCCGGTCGTACCGCCTTCCCTGCTCCGCTCGTGGGCGGATGTAGCACGTGTGCATCCGGGAAACACTGTGGCGTTTCACTACGTGGTGACCAATCCCAGCAGTCGCGCAGTACCAGTGTCGCTGACGGCATCCCTGATGGCGTCACTGTCTCTCGGTACGAGTGGAACAGCAAGCAACCTGTCGATTGTGCGGGCGGTCCTCCTGCCACCCGGCCGCAGCACACAGTTCGCGACACTGCCGGTACCGGCTGGGCTGCAGTTCGGCACGTACTACCTCTCGCTCACCCTCTTCAACAGCGATACCGGCGGAAGCCAGTCGCTGGTAGACGGCGCCGTGACGCTCCAGGTAAGCCGCTGACCGAACGAGTGCGCGGCAGCCACACAATCCAGCTGAACCTATGCAGGCAGTGGCAACAATTGGCATCGATCCGGCAGCGTTTAGCGGCACACCCAATGGAGCCGGAGCGTGTGGGGCAGGTACTCGTCGATGGGCGAGAGGGAAGAGTATGCCGGTTGTGCTACAGACCGAACTGTTCCACGTAACCCACGAACGTGGCTCTCGTGCGTAAGCCCTCGAGGAAAAAACTATCGTTTCCGATAGGTATCCGAGCGGTGCGCCACGGTTATGCTGCTCCTGCAACCAGAAACCCAACAGACATTGAACGGCGCCGCGGAAACCCTGTTCACTGCACCGGCTCGTGTACTTGGCGGGGTGCCGGTATACTCAGAATCGGAAAGGAAAGTACGGAATGTTCCCACATCTGCGCACCCTTGTCCACGAGCTATTCGCTAACGAGAGGCGTCTTCAGGCATTCCTCACCGATCCAGAGGGTTTACTTGGAGGAATGCCGCTGTCGGCTGAAGAGCGAGGAGCGCTACTCCGCCTCCGTGGGCGTCTCTCGACCATGGCCGAGACGGGCGCTCTGCTCGTCAATCCGGCCGGGATATGGCCCTAGTTCGAGACCGGTTTGATCGCCAAAGGAGAAGACATCTCGGCTCACCGCCATCCCGGCAGGGGCACTCAAGCCGGCCGACGGGGGAGAGCCTATGCAGACAACGCAGCGGGGCACGGACGGGAGGCTGCCGAAGCCGATCTAAGACGATTCGTCGAGGATGAGGCGGGTGAATTCCCGGCAATACTCGCCGTCTGGCAAGCTCTCGGAACGCGTGGCAAGCTGCTGGGCTCGCGCGACAGCTTCGCTTGGGGCATGCTACCACTCCTGATCTGTGGGGAGTTGGGGATGGAGTCCCCTCGGGCGCTGCCGCTCAGCACCGCCACCGAATGTTTCATTGCGGCACTGGATGTGCTTGATGATCTGGAGGATGAGGACGCACTCGATGCCCTCTGGCGCTCCTGTGGCCGCGCCACGGCGACCAACGTTGCCACCCTCCTCCTCTTTCTCTACCAGCGGGCGCTTGCCGGCCTGGTCGATCTGTGTCATGATCCGTCCTTGGTCAGCGCGGTGCAGCGGATCTACGCAACTGCTGGCATTCGTGCCTGCGCTGGCCAGCAGCAGGATCTGGATGGAAGCGCCCAGGACGAAGACCAGTATCTGGGGATGGTGGCCAGGAAGACAGGGAGCTTGACGCAGGGAATCTGTCGAGCGGCTGCCACGCTGGCGACCAGCGATCAGACTGTGATTGACCGTTATGCTGAATTGGGCTTGAACCTTGGTATAGCCATGCAAATTGCCAATGACGTCGCTGCCATCGCGACGGAGGAAGACCGGAATGACCTGATGGGCGGCAAGAAAGAACTGTCGCTTCTCTTCGCGCTCGCCTCCGCGCCAGCAGAGCAGCGGGGGTGGCTAGAAGCGTTGTTGGAGCGAGCACGCGCCAGCAAGATTGATCCTCCAGACCTCGATCGGCTACGCGGCATGCTGCAAGCGACGGGCGCCTTTCACTATGCGCTGCTGGTAGCCGATGTGTACTGGGAGCGCGCCCTGGCCGGGCTCAGTTCCAGCCCGTTACGCGGGCTGGTCGAGACGATGCGAAGCTGGGAGGCGGAACCAATGGCAGGCGGGATCAATGCAGGCTGAGGGGAGACTCCGGCAGATCATCTGGTGGTCGATCTCGCTGCTCGTGCTGGCGCTTCTCTTGGCACCCGCGCTCCACGGCGGATTCCGGGGACAGCCCTTCGAACTCGCCCTTCTCACGGTCGCCCTGACCCTATGGGGTACCGCCGTGTACGCTGGGGTCAAGCGTGGACACGAGCCGCTGGTACAACTCCTCTTCTGGCTTCAGATGACAACCGCCATCGTGCTGGCCTACGGTAACCCGGCGCCGAACGATGTCTCCTGGGATCGGGCATTCGAGGTCGCGGCCATGGCGCCGCTTCCGGCCCTGTTCTACTGCTTCTTCCATCGGCTCGTGGCCGGCGGCGAGGGGGACAAGGTGACCCTCATCACCCGGTTGCTCTGGCTGGGCGGCATCGGGTCGGGAGCGCTCCTGCTCGCCACCGAATCGTCCGAGGCGATGCTCAACAACGTGGCCCACGTGCTGCTCTACGCCTTCCTGCTGGCGGGTTTCGTTGGTGGCATCATCGATCTGCTCCGTGGCTATGTTCATCCCCATTCGGAGCACCAGAGACGGCAACTCCAGGTGGTCCTGATCGGCGCTTCGCTGGCCGTCCTTCCGCTCATCGCCCTCTATCTGCTCCCCGGCGTGCTCGGCCGCGAGCCAGTCATTCCGCCCCAACTCGCGGCGCTGAGTCTTGTCTTCCTTCCTATCTCCCTGGCGTACGCCGTCCTGCGGCACCATCTCTTCGACATTGATGCGGTCGTGGATCGCGGCCTGGTCTATGCGATTATGACCCTTCTCCTGGCCGGCTGCTACGCCCTCTTCCTCGCCGCCATCGGCCTGCTTGGGTTCCGGTCAAGTTTGCTTGGTCTGCTCCCGTCGGTGGCTTTCTTCGCGGTGGTGGCCGCGGCGTTCGTTCCGCTGTGGACCTGGGTCCGAGCGCAGATTGATCGCTTGATTTATCGGGACCGCTACGACTACGCTCGCACCCTCCGAGAGCTGGGGACCGAGCTCGCTTCCATTCAACCGCTCGATCAAGTGCTCAGCATAGTGGCGCAGCGGGTGGCTGAGGCCATGAATCTGACTGGAGCGGCCATACTTCTCCGGCAAGGCGATGCGGGATTCGTGGTGCGAGGAGCAAGCGGCGACTATGCGAACGCGCCAATCGGGCAAGCACTGGTGGACCAGGCGCTACACGACGACGGTGAGCCGTTGCCTGGCAGGTGCATACGGCTGATCGCTCGCGAGGAGGTGTGCGGCCTGCTGTACCTTGGCCCGAAACGCATCTCAGGCGAGTTGAGTGCCCAGGATGTGACACTTCTCGAAACGCTTGCGACGCAGGCAGCGGTGGCGATGGAGAACGCCTTGCTGGTCGATCGGTTGCGGGACAAGGTAGAAGAGTTGGAGCTATTACGTGATCAGCTCTTTCATGTGCAGGAGGAAGAACGCAAGCGAGTGGCGCGAGTGATCCACGATGACATCCTCGGCGTGCAACTCCAGGTGCTCAGCCGAATGGAGGGGGCGATGGCCACGCTGGAGCACGAAAGTGAGGCTGCCCTCTACCTTCGTCAGGGTTTGGAGCTGGGGGAGTACGCTGCCTACCGGCTCCGCGAGGCCTGCACCGAGCTCTATCCGGCGGAGCTGAAGCACTTCGGACTGGGACCAGCACTCGCTAAGCTGGCCGACGACGTTAGCCGAACCGAGCCCTTCGAGGTTACGTTCTCGTGCAAACACTTCCTCGAAGGGCGCCGCCTTCCAAAGGAGGCCGAGGATGCACTGTATCGCGCCGCGCGGCAGGCCCTCGATAATGTCCGTCGCCATGCCGAGGCCAATCTGGTACGGGTGGATCTGAGGATGGAGGGAGGACATGCCGTCATGATCGTGCGTGATGACGGTCGCGGTTTCGACTCCTTACCATCGCCGGCCACGCGCCTCAGGCGGGGGCACCTGGGACTGATCACCGTGCACGAGCGTATCGAAGCCCTCGGTGGCAAGTTTGCTATCCAATCGGCACCTGGCAAGGGAACGGAGTTCCGCGCGGAGATCCCCGTCCGCGCACCCGCGGCGGTCGAGCCGCAACTCGTGGTGGCGGGTATCTCCCAGTGATTCGCATCCTCATCGCAGACGATCACCCGATGGTTCGCCAGGGCACTCGGCAGTCCCTGGAGGCACACGCCGACCTGGAGATCATCGGCGAAGCCGTCGACGGCGAAGAGACGCTTCGCCTGGCTCGAACGCTGCGTCCGGACATCCTCCTCCTGGACATCAGCATGCCGGGCCTGAATGGGATCGAGGTGACCAAGGTGATCCGGGACGAGTCCCCGGCGGTTCGCATCGTCATCATGACCGGCTACGAAGAGAATGAGCACTACAACGAGGCGCTCGCCTTGCTTGGCATCAAAGGGTACCTGTCCAAACAGGCCACGCCCCAGGAACTGGCCGCCGCCCTCCGCCAGATTCACGCAGGAAGGACGTACTTTCAGGCTGCTTTCGGCGAATTGATCGCCAGACCTACCGCTCCGAAGCAGCCGACGGTCCGGGAACTCGACGTCCTCCGGCTGGTGGCTGAGGGATGCTCAAACCAGGAAATTGCCAGGCAGCTCTATCTCACCGAGTCCACGGTCCGCTTCCACGTCCACAACCTCTTCACCAAGCTCGGCGTCACCCACCGGACTCAGCTAGTGAGCGTTGCCCGGCAGCGGGGCCTCCTGTAAATACCTCAGCGAAAACTATCGAAAACGATAGGTGGGCTCGGAGGGAGGCGAAGCTACGCTGATCTTACAGCGAGACGATGTCCTCGCTATCGCAGCAATGACAAGGGTTGGGAGAGGAGGGGATGCCAACACGAGGAACAACGGAGAGCGGCCTCAGTGGGCCCGCGGGCGGAGGCGATATTGAGGCAGCCCCCCCTCCGCGCGCCTAAACCCATGATTTCCGCGATCATCACCCGGATATGCTCTTTGAGGAGATGCTTGATGCAAAGGATACGCCGATGGCGTGTGACACCACTGACAAAGCTCTCGCCGCTAGTCGTGCTAGCGGTGATCGCGGTGGTCAATGCCCCAACTGCAGCCGCATGCACGGCCGTGCGTCGGCTTCGTCGACATGAGTTCATGCACCAACTCTGGTAATAATTGGCAGATCGGGGGCCAGCAAGGCGGAACAACTGGTATTGCCGGTGTCGATGCGCAGTTGGGAACATGGAACCCGGCACCCGTATGGGGGTTCTCGAATCTGTATGCGCTAACCAATATCGATCAGACCCACTACGCTCAGGTCGGAGAAATGCACATCGGTACTGGCGACGGCACCGACCAGTTCTTTACGGAGTACTGCGACGGGTGTTCGATTTCTACTCGGGATTTCTGGGGAGTAGTTCCGGCTGGTCCCCTGGATTACCAGGTATGGCGCGACTGGCGGGACGGGGGATTTGCGGCGCAATTCAACGGGCAGACGGTATTCCTAAGCGCAACATTCGATCCCACACACATAATGACCTACGCGGAAGTCCAGTTGTACGAGCCTGGCTCTTCTACCAAGGGAGACGCCGGGATAGGGGACAAGTCGAACTTCATTCACGTCAACGCGGTGAAGTGGATCGATTCCTCGTACGTGGCTCACACCGCTAACCTTGGCTGGGACAACCGCACGGCCACACCATACCAGAATTATGGCATGGTCACCGGTCAGTTTGACCATTGGTGGACCTGGGACAGCCGGTGCGGCTAGAGAGGAAGAGGGTATCCATCATGAAGACGATCATGCGCGTTCGAACTATTGGGCCAGTCGTGGCCGTACTCATCGCCACGTTCCTACTGTTGGCTTTCCAGCACCGTGGCGTGGGGGCAACTCCAGGTGTGGCGGAGTCCCACCCGCTGACGCTTGGATCGCCGAATGCTCCGGCACACCTTACTCGCGATCTCGTGCTCTCCATCGCTAAGAATTCCGACTGGAAGTCGTACCTCCAGCGGGGTGTCGTTCAATCGGTTGATTTCGGGTCAATGGACGTGGGCTTCGTGGACCCTATAGGTGCGGGCCAGATTCGACATCGTCCTGCTCGTAACGTCTGGGCGATTCGGTTAAGCGGAATAAATGACGCTCCCAGCATGCCCGCTCCCGTACCGGGTGAATCACCAAAGGCGCTCAAGCCTATGCAGTACATGACAATAATCGTGGACGACACGACTGGAGCAGTACTTCGCGTCCACGAAGACTGATCGGCTGCAGAGCATGCAAGTACGCCAGGACTGGCGATCGAGTGGCCCGCAAGCGAAAGAGCGGAGCCGGCTCATCCCGGCTCCGCTCTTTCATGTTCTGCTATCTGGAGAATCGTGACGCTGACGGTATCTATCACCCGCAGGGTGCTCGCGATGTGGGGCTGGTCAGCGGAGCGCGAAAACCCACGGGCTCTGAGAGATGGCATGCCAAAGTTTCGAGTGGAATACTGGCGGAGCAAGTCTTCTAGGTCGCCGTGAATTGCCGTGGACAGTTCTGCCAATCAGTCTCACCATAATGACCTCCAATACGGCCCGGGAACGCGAATTCCTCCGGCTGGTGGCTGCAGAGTGCTCAAACCAGGAGATTGCCAGGCAGCTGTATCTGACGGAGCCCACGGTCCGCTTCCACGTCCACAACCTCTTCACCAAGCTCGGCGTCAACCGCCGAACTCAGCTGGTAAGCGTGGCCCGGCAGCGAGGCCTCCTGTAAGTACCACCTGCAACGCGGCAAAAACTATCGTTTCCGATAGGTAGGTCACCAAGGGGCCGAGTTTACCATGTGAGCGTGATTGGCCCGCTACCCATTCAGCCCGGGCCCCGTAGCTCTGCCCCTTGGAGAACGACAGTTGCGACCCACTATTGGAAGTGATGGGCCGCCGAGATGTCAACTCATTTACGTAGCGGTATTCCGGAACGGGTAAAGGAGCTTCTAGTGTTCAAGCCCAACCTCATTCGATTTGGATTCGGCGCGATCCTTTTGGGTCTACCGCTGGTCCTGAGTCCCAGCGCTAAGGCGGATAGTCAACTAGATCCGCCGCTGGCCCTGCCGCAGACCGCACAGAACACGCACTGTGTGGTGAGCCTTGACCCCGCGGGGCCAGCAGCGACGCGGTCCAGCGCTACTGTTCGGGGGTGCTACCACACATTCTCCGGCGCGATCTCTGCAGCTACTGGAGCCAGAATTCTCCTTCCACCTGATGCCACAGGAAAGGATCTAACGGAGGCGATGGTGGAACAGGCGGCCGGAAGAGGTGGGTCTCAGTCGCCTCATCGCCGAACGACTCACCGTAAACGACAACCAGCCACCCGGGGGATGTTCCGACCCATGGCGTGTGGGGATTGGGGCTCTCCCAATTGCCCGCCCAACACGTGTACCGATGGCGGCAGCTCCTGGACCGGTGCTTGCGGCGGGAACATCATCGGCATCGATTGGATCAACAGCAACTACGGCGGCTCCTCGCTCACATGGGTCACCAACGATGCGAGTGGATGCTACGATGGTTCCGTCTACCGGATGTGGACTGAGCCCAGCGGGTGGAACGATCAGATTTCCTCCGCGCACGCTTACATGGGCTGCTGGCACTTCGACCATTACGCCGATGCCGGATATCAGGGCGCAGTGTACACATGCCCAAACGCGGATTGCCCCTACTTTCCCGAGCTGAATGACATGACGTCTTCGGAAAAATTGCGACCATAACCTGTGAAGAAGGCGAAGGATAAATAGCCGTTGCGGCGTGCCCACGTGGTGACAACCACGGGGCGCGCCGTTACTGGCGAATGATGACTCGGACGCGGGCTCTAAGCGATAACACCGTATCACCCCGGTGCGCCAGGGCGTGGGTGCGTTCCACAAGAGCGGAACCGCTGCATTGACGATCTCCAGCCATGGACGGCGAGCGCCAGGCCCTGTATCCTGATAGTCGCGGAACGAATTAGACAGGAGGATTCCATGCCACCCTTACGCGAAAATCTGCGAGATGAGCTAAGAGCGGTGCTGGCCGCGCAAACCGAGCTCCCGCCGGATATTGTTGAGGAGCAGCTTATCGAAACATTTCTTGATCGGATCGAGCAGGAGTACAGTGTCGGGTTCTTTCGCCGTCGATTGGCGAGGCGCCTCTGTCGACTGGAGATCGGCCGGGCTCTACGGTCCTCTCGGACCAAATTCAAGCTCCTCTGCCTCACTGGAGCCGGTCTTGCGATCTTTGTGGCGACCCTGCAGCCATGGCCTCATTCCTCCCAATCGACGCACTACATCCCCTTTGCACCCCCTATACCTGCCCGCATCCTCAGCAGCTCGGATCAGCGCACGTGGCTATCTCTGACCTACCACACGTACCGACAGGTCCAGGCTGGTGTCGCGCGCCAGGCACGGCGGGGATACCACGTCGACAGCATTACGGAGCGCGAAAATCCACAAGCTCTAAGAGATGGCATGCCAAAGTTTCGAGTGGAATACTGGCGGAGCAAGACTTCTTGATAGCCGTGAATTGCTGTGGTCAGTTCCTCCGATCAGTCTCGCCACAATGACCTGCAATACGGCCTGGGAAGTCAAAGTCCTGCGCCTGGTGGCTGAGGGGTGCTCAAACCAGGAAATTTGCCAGGCAGCTGCATCTCACCGAGCCCACGGTCCGTTTCCATGTCCACAACCTCTTCACCAAGCTCGGCGTCAATCGACGGACTCAGCTGGCGAGTGTGGCCCAGCAGCGAGGACTCCTGTAGGTCCAGCGAAAACTATCGCTAACGATAGGTATGCCCGGCACAGAGCGCGCCTATTCTGTTCTATTAGCAGGACAGAGTTCAAAGGAGGCAAAGCGTGAGACAACAGGACCAAATCCGCTAGGTCCGGTGGAGGAGCGGAACGAGGTGGAACCGACCGCGATGCTTGAGGCGAGCTGAGCGAGCCACGCTGGTGTCCGGGGTATACCCGCTGGCGACGTGGACAGCACGGAGAATTTACCCCACGAGTGGGGACTTGTACGAAATCCTGATGGGCTGGTGGCAGTACACAGACAACCGAGGATTCGCGAGGCCAATCGAAGGAGGTGTCCTGATCGCGATGGTGATGAGATCAAGCTGGTGGTTCCAAGGCAAAGAAGCCAAAAAATCAGTGAGCCCGACGTGTCGGTGTAAACGTGCCAGCAAGGACGCTTCCTCCTATAATCGAATTAGGAGACTACGTACAGGAGAGTGGGTCATGTCAGCCTCACGTGAGGAGTTGCGCCACGACCTGCTGGCTGTTCTTAATGCGAGCCGAGAACTTTCGCCCGATGTGCAGCCATATCTAATCGAAGGGTTTCTGGACCGGCTGGTGGGCCAGAGCACTCAAAGACGGCAGCCATTAGTCGGCGTGAGTTCCGAGCTACGTCGACCGTCCCGCCTTGTACGCAAGGCTGTGCATCTCGTCTTTGCGCTTGCTGCCGTGCTCGCGTTCTGCATCTACGCCGAGGTGACGAGGATGAGTCCGGTCGCTGCAGTGCTCGGTGCACTCCTACTTGGCCAGCTCGTCGGCATTGGAGTTAACCCGCTTTCGTGGCTCGTCCGAGCTTTTGGCGATGATGGCGTGACGCCTTCTTAAGGGACGATAGGGCATGCCTTTCTCGAAGATGCCGTGCATGTCCCCCCAGCCTCCTCCCCGATCCCACCCAGCTTCACCTCCTCTGCCACACTGTGATCGACAGGCAGTAGTCATGAGCGATTAAGGCCTGTTTACGGCGCCTGAAACTGGCCCCAGCGCGGCGGCCCGTTGGATGGCTTGTTGACGACTCTGGGTATGCTGCGAATACTAGGGACCAACGAGGAGAATGAAGTGACAACGCGGACTCTTTACCTCTTTCTTGCGCTTGGACTGAGCGTCGCCCTCTTCGACAGCGGTCGAGTCTACGGAGCGACTCAGGCTGGCGGCTCGTTCCCTAGCCGGCCAGTTAGGGTCAACCGGGCCTTGGCCTACTGCGCTGCTCATCCGACAGCAACGTCCTATCACGCAACCATTCGTGGCTTTTTCGTGCTTCGCCTTCCGCTGGGGCTTGCACGTACGGGCGGAGCTGGAGGCTTCTATGAGCAGAAGCACGCCCTCGGACCCCTTTGGGCCGCGGATAGAACGCCCTTCTTACAGGTAGAGTGGTTTGGGCATGGCCCAAGTTGGGTGACATGGCATTGGGCGACCTTTCGGGGCATCCTCAGGTGCCGGATGCGGGGCTATCCAACAGTGGGCGGTACGTTATTTGTCAAGACCTGGCACCCCTTCCGCAGTCATCCTCGCGGGTAGAGACGTCTCATCCGACCGTTCCTCGAGTTGCCGCGCATGGAAGCAGCTCTCGCGTCCACTTAAACGCCCGACGTGGCGTGAGCTGTGGCCCTCGTGGATGAAGGCTCATGGCAAGTAACCTGGCGTGTAGGCAATCGCGCGCGCGGCCCGAGGTGGATGCCTGCGGGAGAGCACGTATGAGAGTTCGATGGGTTGCTTTCTTCGCGTGTGCACTAGCCTTCGGCAGCCCGATGTGGGTCAAAGCCGAGGCCCCGTCAGAAGGGTTTCCACCCTCGATCTACCCACTGGCACGATACTTCCCGGAGTGGGGATCACCTGGTGGTTGTCCCAGCCGCGTTCCGGGCTCCAGGTCCTCGGCCCTGGAGCCCGAAACGCGGCCTTTCCCACGCTCACACGGTTCGGTCGCAGTGGTCTTCAGACCGACCTACATCTAAGCGATCGGACGCTCTGGCCGTCTCTGCTGCTGGAGTGGCGCCACACATCTGGGCGACCTGTGGAGCATGGACTCGTATCGCGAACGGACGTGGTCAAAGCGCATCCGGCCCGTCGTTCGCCATACGCCAAACTGATTCGCCACAACTGCGGCGCGATGACGCTCGCACACTCTCTGGAGTTTGTCATCTGCAGACGACCATGCTATCCGGCAGAGAGAGGATATATGGACCTCCTCGAGCGGCGTGGTCATTGGCTCATTTGGTTCACCTATCCTTGAAGTACACCAACACGTTGGGGCTCCGCTCGAACCTTAGGAGGTTGGCCCACCGGCGGGTGGTGCCACCATGCGGCTCTGCCTGCCCGAGTCCACGGTCCGTTTCCACGGCGAGCCAGTACAAACAAACCCATACACATCCTTGCACTCATCCTTCCACTCCGCTAAGATGGTGCAGTAACCGACCACACCAGGGGACCGAAATGACAGACACCAAACGTCCTATCACCGGCATCTTCCGCCCGGGGCTCACTGTGCCCAAGGGGGGTAGTGCGCCCTTTGTCATTCGGCCCGTGATCATGCAGACGTGACACAACAACTGGATCCAGGATGTTTCTGGACCGCGGGCCGCTAGACGGCCCGCGGTCCTTTTTTATTGACTCTGGAGGCAAGCATGAACGGCGTATTGGAACTGAATCTTTCGGCGGATATCGTGGCGCGTCGATCCGAGGTCGAGCAGGCGTTGCTGGTGCGGCACGTCTCCAAGTTCTTCGGCGGCCCATCTCGTTTTACGCTCCCGCACAAGAAACCCAGCAAACGGGTCACCGCCATCGACGATGTCTCGCTGCAGGTGAAGCGCGGCGAGATATACGGCGTGCTGGGCGGCAACGGCTCGGGCAAGTCCACCCTTATCCGGCTGATCTCCACCTTGCTCCTGCCGGACGACGGCGCCGTCGAGGTCTTTGGGCTGGACGTGGTGGCCGAAGCGTCCAAGGTGCAACGCATGATCAACCGGGTCTCGGTAGAGGCCTCTCTCTTCAAGAAACTGTCGGCCATGGAGAACATCATCTACGCGGCGCGGCTCTACAGCGTCGATGCCTCGGTGGCGCGCACCGACATCGTCCGCATCCTGGGCGCGCTGGGCATTCCCGAGGAGCGCATCCGTCAGCCGGTCGAGAAGATGTCGCGCGGCATGCAGCAAAAGGTGTCCATCGCGCGCGCCCTACTGACCTCGCCGGTGCTCCTCCTGCTGGATGAGCCGACGACCGGACTGGACCCACGCTCCAAGAAAGACGTGCAGCGCTTCATCCTGGAACTGCGCGACCAGCACGACGCCACCGTGCTCCTGACCAGCCACGACATGGAAGAGGCGGATGCGCTATGCGACCGGCTGGCCATCCTGGACAAGGGAAGAATCGTGGTCGAGGGCACGCCACAAGAATTGAAACAGCTCCACGCCGACCGCCGTGGCGCCACGGAACTGCCGACGCTGGAGGAGGTGTTCATGGAAGTGACCGGCCGTACTCTCTCGGACGCCGATGAAGGAGGAGAAGAATGATCGCCACCCGCGCCCCGCTCTTACGCGAAGTGAAGGCGTCGTACGCCTTTGTGGAACGCAACGTCCATCTCTCCAAGCGGTATTGGGGCTGGGAACTCACCTTCCTGCTCTACACCGTCGCCCAATCCGCCGCGATCATGTACATCCCGGCCAGCATCGGCTCGGTGACCGGGAGCCATGTCGATGTGCAGAAGTTGCTGCTCTTTCTGGGCATCGGCGCCCTGACCTGGTCGTACATGGCCAACCTGTTCATGGCCATCGCCGAAAGCGTGCAATGGGAGCGTTGGGAAGGCACCATCGAATACACCATGATGTCGCCCATCTCGACGCTGACCTATGTGCTGGGCTCAAGTCTTTTTGGCGTGCTCTACGGGCTGGTCCGAACCTCGATCGTGCTGGTGGTGCTGGTGCTGATGTTTCATCTCAGCGCCAATCAGGACGGCTTGCTCCCGGCCGCGGCCATCGTCGCGGTGGGCAGTCTGAGCTTTGTGGGTATCGGCATTATGGCCGCCACACTGCCCCTGCTGTTTACCGAAAAAGGCGCGCAGATGACCTACGTGATCGAGGCCGTCTTGCTGCTCATCTCGGGCGTGTACTTCAAGATCGAAGTTCTGCCCGGCTGGTTGCAGGTGGTGTCCTACATTTCGCCGGCCACCTATGTGCTGCGCGGTACGCGGGCCGTCCTGATCGGTCACGCCACCGGGACTGTGATGCTCCAGACCCTGATTCCGCTGGCCATCATCGGCATCGTCACCATCCCGATGGGCGTCTGGGTGTTCTCCCGCGCCGAACATTTTGCCAAGCGCACCGGGCGATTGAAGAGAACGGGATAACATTCAGGTATGACAGCTAAAGGTTCGGTCCTGGTGGGCATGAGCGGCGGCGTGGATAGCTCGGTGACCGCCGCGCTACTCAAACAGCAAGGGTACGAGGTTATCGGCATTACCATGCAGATCTGGCATCGCTCCCAGACCTTCGAGGATCCGGGAGCGATGCAGGGCTGCTGTACGATCGACGCGGTGGACGACGCCCGACGAGTCGCCTCGCGACTCGGCATTCCGTACTACGTACCGAACTTCCGCGAGGAGTTTAGCCATGCGGTGGTGGACGACTTTGCCCGCGAATATCTGGAGGGGCGTACGCCCAACCCCTGCGTGCGCTGTAATCAGTTCGTCCGCTTCGACGGGCTGATCCAGCGCGCCGATGAGCTGGGCATCGACTTCGTGGCCACCGGCCACTATGCTCGGACGGAATGGGACGAGACGCGCGGAGAGTACGTCTTGAAGCAAGCGGTAGACCCCGCCAAAGACCAGTCCTACATGCTCCACACGCTGCAGCAGTCACATCTGCGGCGCATTCTCTTCCCGCTCGGCGAGATGGAGAAGCGGGCGACTCGTCAGTTGGCGCGCGACTTTTCCCTCCCCGTCGCGGAGAAGCCGGACAGCCAGGAGATCTGCTTCGTGGCCGGCAAAAACTACAAGGAGTTCTTGCGCCGGTACGCCGGCCAGATCGAACGCCCGGGAGAGATTGTGGACGCACACGGTGCGGTGGTGGGCCATCATCGGGGCATCCATGAATTCACCGTCGGCCAGCGCCGCGGTCTGGGTGTGGCGGCCGCCGAGCCGCGCTACGTCATCGAGTTGCGGCCGCGCGAGAATCAGGTCGTGGTCGGCGACCGGGCGGAGGCGGATGCTTCCGCGCTTCACTGCTCACGCCTCTCGTTCACCGGTCGTCGCCCAGCGGGGGCGTTTTCAGCTAGCGTTAAAGTGCGCTACCGAACACCACAGCGCCCTGGAACGGTCCAGGTGGCGGACGACTGTGCCCAGGTTACCTTTGACAAACCAATCTGGGGTGTGGCACCCGGACAGCTGGCGGTATTCTACGACGGCGACCGAGTGATCGGCGGCGGAACCATCGATCGCGCTATTCGGGCCAGCGATCCAGCCGAATCTCGTAGCCCTGCCCCACTCGCGTCCAACTGAAGCGCAAACCTAAAGAGGTCGCGATGGGAATGAACTTATCCCAGCAGCGCTCGCTCGCCTCTTCAGCGGCACCGTAGTGGCGCATCACATCCATATTCAACAACCTGGTGACTGTGGCCGTGGCCTGGTCCTCTTCCAGCGTGGACTCCAGTACCCCGCCCCCGTTGGCCAGCACGTTCAGCAACACGCCATTCATCATGTCCGCCGCTGAGCTACACTCCTCCCAGCCGGGAGCTGCACGTTCACCTGTGTACCGGATGAAATCGGTGACGTCCAGACCATGTTCCGCCAGATAGGTAAACATCATGGCGAGATGGCCGCTGAAATTCGCCTGGGCGTGCTCCCATAGCTCTTCCGGGATCCAATCCTCGTACGACTCAATCACGTCAGCACCTGGCCTCCCCGCCCCGCACCCGATGCTCCGGTTATAGCACGATTCGACTAACAACGTGACGCGCAACTTGTGCTAGCCTGGTGAGCAATCGCATATGGCGGTGAGCCCTGGGTAAGTCCGATGTAAGGTCGGCGCAGTCCACGCTACTGTATGGCGGATCCAATCCGCCGAGCCAGAAAACCAGTCACCGCCCATTGCCCGCACACCTGCGTTGGTAAGGGGGTCGGCATGGTCAAAACCTGTACCTGACCCCTGTTCGTATGAACAGGGGTTTCGATTTATGCGGCAAAGACTCGCTCGTTCGTTTGTAGCCGCCCGCTACATGGCAACACGGTTGACGTAAGCAGCTCTCAGGCCGGCGTACGCCAGGACGCCCGCAGCGTGGCCGTCCTGTCCGGACTGGAACTGCGGTGTCGGCCTGCGGGCCGATCCGCCCACAAGGGGCGGGCTACACGCTAAGACGGGTGACGGAAGCTGCGCTCAAGCCGACGGATGGCACGGCCCCTGTAGACCGGCCGTCCTGGCCGGGACTGGCCCGCAGGCCAGCACGTTCGGAGGTGCGGGTGGGGAATCCATGACTCCAAGGTAGTGCCGGTGCAACACCGCTATCCGTCCGTGCTTCTCTTGAGTCAACCCAACCGTATTGAGCTAAAGGCCATCCATCCCTGGCTGAAAACGACGCCCGTCAGTTATGTCGAGTTTATCTGTCGATTCTCCCTTTGTTCCCCGATGAGGTTACCGTGAAACTTCGCCTGCTCGTTCTTCTCACCGTCCTCGTATCGTCGCTGGTCGGGCTCCGCTCCTCCTTCGCCCGATCACAGCTTGCCACCAAATCTTTTCCGGTCACCGTGGTCGACGACCACGGCAACCAGGTTCGTCTCTCCGCCCGGCCACAACGCCTGCTGTCGTTGGATCCGCGCGACACCGAGACCCTCTTCGCGCTGGGTCTGGAATCGCGTGTGGTCGGCGATGGCAGCCAGTATTCGGAGGGCGCTGCCGGCATCAAGCGCAACTTCCGCTATGCGAGCGAGTGGCCGTCGCGGCTGGGTCGGGACTACCCGATTAAAGCGAAGTCTTTACCGCATGTCGAAGGGGGATATAGCGGCACGCCGTTCAACCTGGAAACGATCTCCAGCCTCCGCCCCGATCTGATCCTGGCGCCCTACAGCAAAACCGAGGAACCAACATACCAGAAGCTGCATGAGCTGGGAATAAAGGTCATCATCCTGGACCCATCCAGCATCCACGGCATCCTCTCCGACCTTGCATTGGTGGGAAAGGCTACCGGCGCCGTCAAACAGGCAGCAGTGGTATCTCGGGCCATCAAGAAGCAAGTGTCTGGAGTCAAGAAATCGCTGGCACGAGTCCACAGTCGACCTCGTGTGTATTACGAGATCGACGCCACCAATCCCACCCAGCCGTTCACCGCCGGTCCGGGAACCTTCATCGACGAGGCGCTGCGCCTGGCAGGCGGTAAAAATGTGGCGGATAGCGTCACCTCCTGCTCCGGAACCCTGTGTTACCCGCAGTTCAGCCTGGAAGCGCTGGTGCAACTCAATCCCCAGATCATCCTGCTGGGCGACGCCGCCTACGGAACCACGGTGGACAGCGTCAAAGCACGAGGTGGGTGGAGCACCATTGCCGCCGTCCAGTCTGGCAAAATATTCCCGTTCAACGACGAGTTGGTCAGCAGGGCCGGACCGCGCATCGGGGTCGGCCTCAAAGCGCTGGCCAGGGTGCTCCATCCAGAGGCATTTGGCAAGCAGCGGTAGGCTAAGCTGGACAGCTTGGTCAATGGTATACATGAGATGCATATTCTCGGTTGATCATCCATGAGGTACATCTATGGCTGAGGTTCCCGCCCGTGTCGTCTCCCTGCTCAATGCCGCGCTGGTGGCAGAGCTGACGGTCGTCGACCAGCGTGGCCGTCTGCACACCGACCCATTGATCCCCATGTGGGACGGCACGCACATCATCATGACCTCCAGCATTCTGTTCTCGCGCAAGCTGGAGCGCATCAAGCACAACCCAAAAGTGTCGGTTAGCCTGTCGGACCCCGTGGGCATTCCAGTGACACCATTCGGGCGCGCCACCATCCAGGGAGATGCACGCGTCATCGATGGCGACGTGCACTCCGACTGGGAACGCGTGCTACCCCTCTGGTTGGAGAAGGAGCCGGTCGTTAAGAAACTGCTCAAGCTGCGATTCGCGCTGCCCCTGTTCTGGGAGCGCTCGGTGATCGAGATTACACCGCGCCGGGTCACGTACTGGCCAGAAGGTGATACCAGTCGTCCGCCCGATGTTGTCGATCTGGCTGGAGCAGCGGCGTGAACGTAACCGAAGCACTGACGGATCTCGGTCGCTTCAAGCATGCAGTGCTTATCTACCAAGACCGAGACGGCTACCCCTTCAGCGTCGCCACGGATTTTACGGTGGTGGAGGAGGTGGTGGAGTTGGCCCCCGCGCAGACCGGTATCAGTCCTGTGGCTGAGGGACAGGACGCACAGCTGGTCTTCAGCCGGGTTCATCCGCAGCCCGGCGTTGGGTACGACCAGCGCGCCTACGTGGAACTGACCGGCACGGTATCCATTGCCGGACCGGCCTGGCGCTTCACTGCAGAAAAGGCACGCGGCTGGGACGAGAACACGCTGGCCTTCTTCGAACTGTGCGAGCGATCGCTGCCGCAGGCGCGTCGTTATCTGAAGTCCCTGAGCGAAGAGCGCGGTGAGACAGTGCAGCCGGGGATGACCACCGGCTGGAAGCTCTTTCTGGCCACACGCGCGCCATTTCTGACCGCCACGCTGGTCCCGGTCTTCCTTGGTATCGCGGCCGCGGCCTACGAGCACCACTTCTCCTTCCCGCTGATGCTGCTCACTGTGCTCGGAGCCATCGCAATCCATTTCGGGCTGAACATTTCAAACGATATTTTTGACGCGCGCAGCGGCGCCGATGAGTACAACGTGACGCCTACTATGTTTAGCGGCGGATCGCGGGTCATGCAGTACGGACTGGTGAGTATGCGCCAGATGTCGCTGCTCTGCGGACTGTTTTACGCCATAGGCATCATCTGCGGCATTATCCTGGTGGCCAAAACCGGGTTGGGGCTGCTCTGGTTGGGCCTGGCCGGCGTCCTGATCAGTTGGTTCTACACTGCGCCGCCCTTCAAGCTGGTGCATCGAGGTCTGGGCGAACTGGCGGTCGCCGCCGGCTTCGGCCCGATCATGGTGCTTGGCGCCTATTACGTCCAGACCGGGCACTACACTCTGCGGCCCCTGGTGCTGTCGATCCCGGTCGGCATCCTGGTGATGCTGATCCTGTATGCGAACGAGATTCCAGATCGAACCGCGGACGCCAGGGCCGGTAAACGGACCCTGGTGGTCCGGCTTTCTCCCAGCGCGGTGGTCAACGGGTATATCATCTCAGCCTCTGTGGCCTACGTGTCGCTGCTGGTGGGCGTTGCCGTTGGGCTTATTCCCTGGCCGGCACTGGTAGCGCTACTCTCCATTCCGCTGGCAATTCAAGCCGCCAGAGGGCTGCGTAACCATTACGATAGCCCCTACGAGGTCATGGCCGCATTGCAGACCAACGTGATTCTGCATCTTGCCACCGGCGTGCTGCTCATCGCGGGTACGCTAGCTGGGAAGTTATCCGGGTAGGGATCGGGTCGCAAACGAAACAAGGCAGTGGTGTCTCGCTGCCTTCCGTTGGAGATGGCGAGACACTCATTTCATAGCGCGTACGCCACGGTCAAACGTCAAGCGTGGTTTCGCCGTCCGGCCCCACGATTGGTGGAGTCAGCGGCGGTTCGGGCGCGAACCTCTCAGCCTCGAAGGTCTGCTGCATCTGTAGATCGTCGATCTTGCGCGTTAGAATGTTGAGTTTGACGTTGATGGTGTCGACATCGGCTTTGTTGGGCACCTGGAGATTGTCGAGGACCACGTTCATGCCGGTCCGCACAAAATCCTCGGCCCGATCGCGCGTTCCGGCGTTCCGCTGGCGCGCCTCCTCGGCCCGTCGCCGCGCCGCGGCCCGTGCCTGCTCCCCCCGATTGACAAACTGTTCGTAGGTGTTGTTCGCCAGGTCGCAGGCGGTCGCCGCCGCGCCCAACCAGGCCAGGGTCGCGCGCCTGGCCACGCCTTCCGCGCGCCGTGTGCCCCTCCCGTCAATGGGAGGAATATCAGTACCTGCCCCGCGAGCCGTGTCGTCAAAGTTACCGCTGGTGTCCATGAGTATCTCCTATTCGCGCCGCCAGACCAGGACAGCGTCTCTACCTTGACCATACCAAACGGAGCGTCATATTCTGCCCAGCTGGCTCTGGATGAACAGTTCAGCGTAGATCACGAGGACGAAGGAGAGCGCGGTCGCGCCCATCACGGCGGCGCGTAGCCAGGCTTCCTGACGCCGTAGCACCACTGCACCCAGCCAGTAGCTGGCGACGAGGGCGCCGATTGCGATGAGGCTGCGATCGAGTGGATCAAGAGCCAGGGCGCCAACCAGACTGCGCACACCCAACACGTAGGCGGGCACATAGGGAGGAAGGAGCAGGCCGTAGACCAGCAGCAGCCCGATAGCCAGGGCGTACACCGGCCAGCACAGGCGCGCGCCGAGGCGACGTGCGACCATCCATACCGGAATCAATGGCAGCAGCAAGAAGGCATTGATCGCGGTAAGCACGATCCCGATGCCGAGCGCTCCAAAGGTGATCAGCACCAGGTTCGCCCAGACGTTGCCGATATTGAGCCCGAGACGGGTGAGAAGATCGGGTGAGTGAGCGGGATGATACACACTCCCCTCCAGCACATCCCCGCCAAGAGCAAACTTCTGCCAGAGCACTTCGGCTCGCCCTCCGATGGTTCCCGCTCGGGGATTGCTCGCTTCACCCCCTGCGTCGTACGCCACACGCCCATACCCAATCGGCCGGCCGGTCGTATCGAGTCTCAGATTGACCAGCACCTGACCGCTACCACCGTATGACTGATGCGTAATGACGAGATTGCCGGACGAGTCGAGCCGAGGAATGAGGGTGTCGCCGGGATACGTGTAGTAAATAACCTCCTGTGCTGGAGTGATCGCCATGGCCAGCGACGGTACGTCTGTACCGGAATCGACTCCGACCACAGCGGGAGGCAACAGGAGACTTCCGCCGGCGCTCCAATGAGCGACGTTGATGGTCGTTGCGCCCTCCGGCGGATCGGCGTTACCGGATGAGTGAATGCTAGTCCCGGTCCTCCATACTCCCCACACACTTCCGTCGCTGGCGGCCTGGAGGTCCATTCCCCACTGTGGCGGCACCCCCGTGGGATCGATGCTGGCATCTGCTCGCCGGATTTGGTAACTCACGCTCCCGAGCGATATGGCGCCGCCGAGCGGCGCCCCGGAGGGCCTGAATCGCTGGAAGTCGATGGTCCAACTCCCGTCCCCGGCGCGTTCCAGATACATGGTGTCCAGCGCGCCGCTACCGTCCATCACGCCGCGTGGTAGCAGACCATAGTTCGCGGAGCGGACGAGTCGCACCAGACGCGGCCGAGTCCTGGCGCCATCCGAGAGAGAAGCCAGATAGATATCGAAGGTGGCCTGGGGCAGATTCTGGTCGCGCTGCCAGTCGAACAGGATGCCAAATCGTCGAGCGGGCAGCGCAACGACGGAGGGATGCTCCACGATGCCGCCGGTGGGATTGAGGGCGAATGACTTGAGCCGGTGCTTCCCCAGGAAAGCAGCCTGGACACGGTCGTTATTGGCGGAAACCCAGGCGCCGAGGAGGTGGCCGTCGCTCTCGGCGAGCGCCGGTTGCGTCGCATTGCTCTCACCTCGTGCCATAGCCGAGCTGACACTGGTCCGGCCAGTACCGTCCACCTCCCGGTACCAGAGATCGCCATACCTGAACCCCAGGATGTCCCAGCCGCCCTTCGCCAGCGGCCAGGCGGCGTAGTCGGACGCCGAATCGATGCTGGTGACCTGCGTGGGCGGGTTGTAGTTGGGAGCATACGCCAGGTGAGCATTGCCGAGCAGGCAGGCCAGACTCACCAGCAGGAGACAGACAACGGGTAGGGGGACCGCGAGCAGGAGTGGAATCTCGCTGCTCGGGCCCAGCTCTTTCGGTACTAGCCAGGTTCGGGCAGTCGCCGGCGCGACCCGGAGCACCGCCGTTCTGGTGCGGCGCATCACCGGCGACGTGGCAATCGCCCAGCCCGAGCGGGCCAGGGTCAATCCACGCATCGGGACGCCGCCTACACGCTGTACCCATCGGCTCGCGCCGCCCCGCTGCGTTTCGGCGGCCGGTTCCACCACATCCGCGACCACAAACGGGCCTGCAGTGACATCCAACGCATCGCGCAGGCCATCTCCCAGAAAATTAATAGCGAGGACGGTGACCAGTAGCGCTCCCCCAGGGAAGGCAAACTGCCACCAGTAGCCGCTGATGACACCGCCCGCGTAGTAGGTGATCGCCAGTTCCTTCCCCCAGGTAACCGTGTCAGGACCGACGTTCAGCAGGTCCAGCGTGGCCTCGATCACAATGAACAGAGCGGTATTGAGGGTGAAGGCCACGATCACCACGTCCAGGGCGTTGGGCAGGAGGTGTCGCACGATGATTCTCGGGGTGGACACGCCGAAAGCACGTGCCGCCTCGGCAAACTCCCGCTCTTTGAGGCTGAGGAAGTAGCCTCGAACCAGCCGGGCCACGGAAGGCCACGTAGCGAAACCGAAGAGGACAATGTAGCGCTGAAGGCCTTGATCCTGGACGGAGGATAGGCTGAGGAGCACGAAGAGGGGCAGGAGCGGAACCGCCAGGAAAATGTCCGCGACCCGCATCAGCAGGCTGTCGAGCACCCCGCCGACATAGCCGGAGGTAGCGCCGATCAGGGCGCCGATGACGGCCGCCAGGGCCGAGCCCACGATACCAATGGCCAGGGTGGAGCGCGCGCCGTCCAGGACGTAGGCGAGCACGGCGTTGCCGTTGGCGTCGGTCCCCATCAGGTAGGTCCACTGACCGAGCGAGAAGGATGGCGCCTGATCCCGGTGCGCATAGATCGCGGGCGGGGTCGTATGGAAGGGACCGCCCGCGAAGAGAGGGGGCGCGATCAGAGGGCCAAGCAAGGCCAGGAGAACAATGAGCAGCAGTGCGCCGGCCCCGAAGACCGCGAGGCGATGCCGTGAAAAGCGGCGCCAGACGAGTCTCAACTGGCCTGGTTGATCGACCTGAGCGATCCGGTCCGCACCAGTTGCGGCTGCCACTCGCGATACTGTCAAGAGTTACCGCCTTCTATCTCTTATCGCCTTCTATCAAGGAATCGCCGCATGGAGACGTAACAGGTAAACCTGGCGGCAAAGCGCCGTCTAGCCGCTCGAACGAGACTTGTAGCGGATACGTGGGTCGAGCCAGGCATAGGCCAGATCCGCCAGCAGGTTGGCGAGCAGCGTAGCAACGGTCGAGAGGATCAGAAGGGCCTGTAAGATCGGCATGTCCGGGTATGAAAACCGAGTGTACGGTACACCAAACGCCAGCTCGACCGAGCTACGGCCGGTGGATACGTCGAAGAGATAGCCAAGCCCGTCCCAGCTGAAGACCAGTTCGACCACCAGCACGCCACCGATCAAGCCGGGGAGATACAGGCCAATATTGGTGATGATGGGCAGGAGGGCATTGCGAAAGGCATGCTTGAACACCACCAGTCGACGCGGCACCCCCTTGGCTTTGGCGGTTCGAATATAGTCCTGACTGAGCACCTGCAGCATCGCGGAGCGCATAAACCGGGAGTCGATGGCGATGCCGGTCAGGGCAAGCACCAGGGCGGGCAACGCCAGGTGCCGCACCAGATCGCCAAGAATGTACGGGGGGTCGTGCCAGGCCGCGACAAACCAGTCCGAGGACCAGAACAGCGGAACGGAGTAGTCCTGGACGTGTCCCACCGGGAGCAGCCCCCACTGCACACTGAAGAAGTAGATAAGCAGTAGCCCGACGACAAAGGCCGGCAGCGACAGCGCAACGTAGGAACCAATGGTAAATGCCTCGTCCATGCGCGAATATTGGCGAGTCGCCGCCAGCACCCCGAGGGGCAGCGCGATCATCTGCTGAACCAGGAACGCGACGCCCACTAACAGGATGGTTGGGGGGAGCCGCTGGAGAATGACCGCGGTGACCGGCTGGCCCCCAATCGAGGTCCCGAAGTCACCCCTGAGCAGGTGCGAGGCCCAGACTACGTACTGGGTGGAGATCGGGGCATTCAGGTCCAACGCCTCACGGCACGCAACTGCTGCCGGAGCACAGGGAGGGCCGACTTCAAAGTGGATCAGCAGGAAAAACCCAATCGAGGCCAGAAAGAGGGTAAAGACGGTTTGTAGCAGGCGGCGCGTCAGGTAGATGGCCATGGATTTCTATCCGAACAACAGGGCACAGCAACTCGTCATTTTATGTGCCGCATTATTGTGGTGATCACGCGACGACCGCACACGCTCGCAGGACGGCCCTTGTCGGCGTGACAAACCAGCGCCGTGATGACATTGGCTTCAACATCAATCTCAAAGACGTACGGCCGATCTGAGTGATTGCGATACCCGGACAGCAGCGCGCTCTGAATCTGGGCAAAGGCTGATTCCGGCGCCGGCTCGATGTAACTGCCACCACACCCACCCGGCCCGGGGACCATGCTCCCGTATGCCGGATAGGCCCCATTCAAGACATAGCCACCCAGCAACTCCATTGGTGGGTACATGTGCCGCAGCCGATAGGCTGGATTGGGCACGCCTGCTTCAGGCGAAAGGCCAACGCCGCCATACCGCCTTAACAGCGACAATTCCCCCGGAGTCAGTCGCTGGAGGGGCTGATTCGAATTCGCCCTACTTCTCAGGTCCCAACCTTGCAAATCCCGGTGAATGAAGGTGATATACCGGCTCCGATAGGCGGCGTGAGTGAAGTCATAGGTCGGCACACCTGGACACGACCTGGTTAGGTCACTGAAAGCCGGACGAAGTCCGGAGAAGGTCCCGAACTGTCCCAGTGCCTTGACGATGGGCCAGCGTTCGGCCGCCGCGTAGGCGTCACCTTGGGAGCTAATGAAGAGGAGTTCAACCTTGCCTCCTTGGTAGAGCGGGGCGCCCACGCGCTGAAATGAGCCGAGCGGGAGGTAGGGGGGAGCCGCATCGGTGGGAGGACCGAGGTTAGCAGGGTTCATCGTCGCCAGGCCCTGGGTGACGGCGAGGGCGATGACACAGGCGACGGCAACACCTGCTAGGCTCGCGACCCGTGGAACGAGACGACGACGACGGCTCGGCGCCTCGGTTCCAGAAGATGGCTGATGCGGAGTGAGTGGACCGGTAGGAACCCATCTGCGCAGCGATAAAGGAAGTTCCGGGCTGCGATACTCCGCATCCAGGAGTCCGGTCAGCCGCAACAGCGTAGGGTCGTCGGCCGGCTCGATAAGATCCGAGTAGACCTTGCGCAACTCGTCGTCACTCAGCGGCATCGTGAAATTGCTCCCTCAAGACATGCATAATTCGAACCAGTTCTTTCTGCACAGCGGCTGGACTCCGGCCGACCAGACCGGCTATCTCCGCCGAGGACAGGCCGGCGGCAAAACGAAGCGCCAGAAGCTCCTGCTTCTCTGGGCTTAACTGGGCCACGACCAGATGGACCTGGGTTAAGGCTTCCCGGTGCAGAACGGTGGCTTCGGGGTCACTGGGAGATCGAGGGTGAACGCTCTCCGGACCGTGGTCCCAGGGAAGCGTGCACCTCTGTCGCCGGAAGCGGTCGGTGGCGGCATTTCGGGCAATGCGAAACAACCAGGTGCGAAAACTCGCCTCCTGGCCGCGGTAGTTGGGCAAGGCCTCAAATGCCCGGAGAAAGACATGTTGGGTGAGATCGGCCGCATCTTCCTCGCCGGAGGTGTACGTGCGTAGGTACGAGAACACGGCAGCGACGTGGGTCAGATAGAGTTCGGCGTACGCATCGGAGTGAGTCCGCGCACGTTCGACCAGCTGCCGTTCATCGCGGTCGCTATCGGGTTGGGGCGCCAACATTGTTGCCTGTCTCATGGCGGGTGCTTTCTGGTTGGGCCCGGTCTGGGGGCGGCCCACCGTACCTCTTCTCTATACATAGACGCAGGAGATGAGAAAGGCGGACATTTCGATTGATGCGCGTTGCTGCCACCGCGTCATCCATGCAGCGATCTCTCTAGCAGTACGGTCTATTTAAGAGAATCGCGCATACCCCGACAAGGGGGGACACGGGGACAGACGTCATGCACGGGCGCCACCATGAGGGGCTGCAGTCCCCACTCGCACAGCCGAATCTGCTGGCCTGCGGGCCAGTCCCGGCCAGGACGGCCGGGCTACCGGACGTATACGGCACGAGCGTTGGGCGACCGGCACGTCGTAACCGGCCGATAGCGGTTGGTAGCCCGTCCGCTTGTCGGCGGGATCGGCCCGCAGGCCGACACCACGGTTCCAGCCGCTCGCACCGCCGATACCCCGCGAACCAGTCCGGCCGGGCTACGGGCGCCGGGGTGTGCCTCGGCCTGCGAGGCGCTTCAGTCAACCGTATTGGACCGTCTCCCATTCCTCCCTGATCAACACTAGTGCATCTCGCAACAGTTCCTTATGTGCCGGCGCGTTGAGCCAGCGCGACGCGCCGGACGGATGCGGCAAGGGGATAAAGACGACTCCGTCTTGAGTGAAGCGCCGTCCGATCAATTCGGTCAACGGTACCTTGGGAAAGTAGCCCTCGATGGCCAGACCACCCACCGGCAGGATGACCCTGGGACGCACCAGGTCCAGTTGGGCCTGGAGCCAGGGGCGGCAGAGCGCGATCTCCCGCCCGGAGGGCCGGCGATCACCGGAGCCGCAGGGAACCCTGCCGGGGAAACACTTGGTCACGGCGGTCATGTACACCGCGGACCGAAATTCCTCTTCACCGATCCCAATCGACGCCATCCAGCGAAACAGCACCTTCCCCGCCCGCCCGGCAAACGGTCGCCGCAGGTCGAGTTCGGTGATGCCCGGCGCCTGACCGATCAGCATGATCCGGTTATCACCGCGTCCCGCCACCACCGGTGCGGCACGCCGGATGTAGCCCAGGTCTTCGCAGCGAGTGCAGCCGAGAATCTGTTGATGAAGCGATTCGATTGGGTCCATGGCCGGCAATTTTAGCAGCGAAAGGCTGGTATCATCGGATGTTTGCGTGGTCCAGCGTGGAGGGCCCGAGGTTCTCGCCTGGACCGATCTATACAACTGTGTGGCCGGCACAACGGGAAAAGAAGAGGGGGCATCCATGGCAGATACGACCAGGGACAACGTTCTACAGCGCGCCGAAGATGAACAGGTTCGGTTTGTTAACCTGCAATTTACCGATATCACGGGCGCGGTCAAGAGCGTCACCATCCCGATTCATCAGTTCGCCGACTCGATCGAGCATGGCACCTGGTTCGATGGCTCGTCCATCGAGGGCTTTGCGCGCATCGCCGAGTCCGATATGTACCTCAAGCCGGATATCTCGACCTTCCAGGTGATTCCCTGGGAGCGAGGTGAAAACACCACGGCGCGCGTCATCTGCCAGGTGTTTACCCCTAACGGCCAGCCGTTTCCCGGCGATCCACGGGAAGTGCTGATCCGCGTGCTGCGGGAGGCCGAGGAGATGGGCTTCGACTATTACACCGGCCCGGAACTGGAGTTCTTCCTGCTGGTGCCGGGGGAAAACGGCCAGGACCGCCCACTGGCGCACGACCACGGCGGGTACTTCGATCTCTCCACCGACCTTGCCTCCACGGTTCGAAAGGAGATGGTCAATGCCCTGCAGGATATGGGGATCAACGTGGAAGCGTCGCACCACGAGGTAGCCATCGGGCAGCACGAGATCGATTTCCGCTATGGCCGTGCCCTGGAGACAGCGGACAACGCCGTTACCTTCAAGTACACGCTCAAGGCGATTGCGCAGCTGCACGGCCTGCACGCCACCTTCATGCCCAAGCCGATCTTCGGCGTGAATGGCTCCGGTATGCACGTACATCAGAGCCTCTTCACGCGGGGGACGGATGAGAACGCCTTTGTCGATCTCAACGACGACTACGGCCTCTCGGAGGTGGCCAAGCACTTCATCGCCGGTCAGTTGACGCACGCTCGCGGCATGTCTCCGGTGCTCGCCTCGCTAGTGAACTCGTACAAGCGCCTGGTGCCGGGCTACGAAGCTCCGGTCTATATCAGTTGGGCGCGGGTCAATCGTTCCGCGCTGATTCGCGTGCCCAATATCACGCCTGCCAAACCTAAATCGGCCCGGATCGAGCTCCGCTTCCCCGATCCCAGCGCCAACCCGTACCTGGCCTTCGCGGTGATGCTGAAGGCCGGTCTGGACGGCATCAAGCAGCAGCTCCCCCTGTCGCCGCCTATCGAGGAAAATCTGTACCACTTCAGCGAGGAGCGGCGGCGCGAAAGCGGCATCGAAATGCTGCCCGGCTCCCTGATCGAAGCCGTGGCCGAGCTGGAGGGCGACGCGGTAATCCAGGCAGGTCTGGGTGAGCACGTCTACCAACGATTCGTGGAGGCCAAGCAGGAAGAGTGGGACGAGTATCGGATGCAGGTCACGCCCTGGGAGCTGGAGCGCTACCTGCCGGTAGTGTAGAGCGGAGTCGCATTATCGAATCGCTGGGACGGCGTATCGTGGTAATCGGCACCACCGGGGCCGGGAAGACCACCATGGGCGCCGGCCTGGCCGGGCTGCTGGCGATTCCGCACGTCGAGCTGGACTCGCTCTTCTGGGGCCCCAACTGGGCCGAGTGTCCGACCGAGGTATTCCGGGATCGGGTAGCCCAGGCCACCAGCCGAGACGCCTGGGTGGTGGATGGGAACTACGGCAAGGCGCGCGACATCATCTGGTCGCGCGCCGACACCGTGATCTGGCTCGACTATACCCTCCCGGTGATCCTCTACCGGCTCACCCGCCGCAACGCGTATCGAATCGGCCGCGGAGTAGAGCTCTGGAACGGCAATCGCGAAACCTTGCGAAATAGCCTGAGTCGAGACTCACTGTACGTCTGGGCACTTCGGACCTACCGCCGCCGAAGGCTGGAGGTCCCCGAGCACTTCCGCCGGCCGGAAAATGCACACCTCCGCATGCTGCACTTCCGCTCGCCGCGACAGGCGCGACGCTGGCTGGCGGAGATTACCACCGAACTCAGGAGCCGGGATCCGGCTGTTCGGCCCTGAGCCCGGCGCCAATGGTCGCTATCGGTACCCGCCGTACAACGCATGTCCTGCTCGCAGCCAGAAACAGTCCACCTGCCGAAAGCCGATTTCCTGCAACCACTGCAACTGCTCGAATAACCCGGAGGGCTTGTCGAACTCGACATCCGGCGTCCGGTAGTGGCTCCAGCCGGCGGCGAAGCTGTCATAGGCCACAAGGTCGCCGGTAGCCGCGATCGACTGTTCGCGCACCGCGGCATCCCAGGCATCGCCGTATGCCGTCCAGGCATACTGGTTAACCGGCTCGACGATGTCAATCACTAGCAGGGGGCCACCGGGAAGCAATCGGTCATAGAGGCGGCCATAGAGCCTTTTCTTCTGGTCCGCATCCAGATGATGGATCGCCAGCGACGACAGGAAGCAGAGCGGCGGCACCGGCAAACGATCCAGCCAGGCGTCATCGAAAAGATCGAACTCCCGGCACTCGACGCGGTCGCCAAATATCCCGAAGCGCCGGCGAGCCTCAGTCAGCATGGTCGGGGAGCCATCCAGCGCCACGACCCGGCTCCGTGGAAAGCGCGCGAGCACGGCGCCACTCAGAGACCCGGGCCCGCAGGCCAGATCAACCGCCAGGAATTCCTGCTCAGGCTCGGCGGGAATCAGTCCGGTGACCATGCGCAGCTGCTCGGCGCGGGACGGCGTGATAATGTCGCCCCGCTCGATAAAGTGCTCTGAATCCTCTTCCTGCCAGCGTTCCAGATCGTCCGTCATTAAATGCTCAACCTCCCTATGATTAAGCCCCGAGAGCCACCAGCGACCGGACTGTGGTGAGTAGTCCGATCGCCGGTGGCGTTGGACTATCGGAGGACTGACCTAACCACCCATACTGCGACAACGATAAGTACCAGTACCAGGATGAAGGCGAGAATTGGGAAGTGGCTCATGTGCTTGTGCTCGTTGGTTGACTTTGAGTGGGACTCAACGGATTCCTCAAATTGAAAGTGGGCGGATCATGGGTGGGATTGCATCCCACCCATGATCCGCTAGTTCGGCACGGGGCCGCCAGGCAATCTCGGCCCTGACCCTCTATCCGTGACTATTCGACCAACCTGTCTCAACGGCGCCGTGAGTTCCTACCCAGATCCGAAGGTACGTCGTGTCCTTTGTGGCGTATCCGGGAATCGGTGACGTATCGTTCGTCACACGGTTGTCCCAGTTGCAGTTTTTGCCTTTGGCTCCGTCCCAGTAGGTTCCGTTCTGATCGCTACCGCGGGACCAGCCGATGCCTTCCCATCCGATGCTGCAGGACGGGCTTCCGTACACGTTCCATACCGTTGAGCCGTCGTAGCCATCTTCAGTGCAGAATCCCACCGTGTAAAGCACCTCATTGGGGTGGTCCCAGCCATACTCGGTATGGCTGATACCCGGCTTGACGTAGCTGACTGCATTCCCCGTAGAAGTTGACGTGGCTGTGGCGCCGCCTGCAGTAGCCTGCGGTCGACTCACGGTCACGGCGGTGACGCCGTAGCACATCTTTGCTGGGTCCTGAGAGCAGGGATGATCTTGCCTTTGCGATGTCTGCTCCGTCACCACAAACGTCTCAGGGGCAGGTGGCAAATTTGTGGAGTAGGCCGGCGTAGCCGCGGTCATCCTTCTGCTGGCCGGCGTGTCTTTCCGCCGGCTGTACAGCCGGCTGCTGATGCTTTTCGACCGGCTGATCTTCAAGGACAGCTACGACTACCGCGCCGCGCTTCGGCAGCTCAGCAGCGATCTCTCCCTGGCCGGCGACCTGGACACCCTGGCCGCGTCGCTTCCGGAGTCGCTGCGCCAACTCATGAACCTTCACTTCGCGGCGCTCCTGGTGTACGAGGATTCCGTGGCCAGCGTGCGAGGTCTCGCTCCCTCCTCCGACTCCGCACTGCTGTGCGCCCTCACCGAGCAGGCGCGTCCCCTGCAAGGCAAACTATTTTTCGCCACCGTGATGGACGGCGATGTACCTCGACCGCCAGCTACGTGCCATGGACGGCCGACCAACTGAAGCCCATTCCCCGGCCACCCTCACTCGACGACTGGCCAATCAACTGCGCGACATCTCCATGGCAATGCAGCCTACCGCCGTGAACGATCTGGGTCTCGGCGCCACGCTCGAGGAGCTGGCGAGTGATATGAGCGAGCGGGGTCGCATCCCGGTTACGCTCCACGCCGACAGCGAGGTGATACCTGGGGTGCTCCCTTCCGATGTCGACCTCATGCTCTACCGCGCCGGGCAGGAGGCGATCAATAACGCGCTGCGCCATGCGGCGCCCACCACGATTATGGTTTCCCTCCGCCAGGATGCAGGTGACGTGCAACTCGAGGTGACCGACGATGGAGCGGGGTTCACCCCTCCCCACCAGCTCGATCGGCTGGTGCTGGAGGGTCACCTGGACCTCGCCAGTCTGCGCCACCGTGTCGAGCGAGCAGGCGGCCGGTTGACGGTCATCTCGGCGCCGGGGCAGGGCACGACCGTCCGGGTGGCGATGCCGTGATCGGAGCACAAACGTGATCCGCGTCCTGCTGGTGGATGACCATCAACTGATGCGACAGGGCACGCGTGCCCTGCTGAGTTCGGCGGACGACATCGAGATCGTGGCGGAGACTGACCGCGGAGAGCCGGTGCTGGACCTGGCACAACAGTATCATCCCGACGTGGTCGTCCTCGACATTCGCCTGGGCGGACTGAGCGTCGTCGAGGTGGCGCGACAGTTGCGGGAGCGTCTGCCCGAGACCAGGATCCTGATCCTGACCGCCTACGACCATGACCAGTACGTGCGAGCGCTGTTTGCGATTGGCGTCGATGGCTACCTGCTGAAATATGCCTCGGGTGACGAACTAATCACAGCGGTCCGGGATGTCGTTGCTGGTAAGCAGGTCCAGAGCCCGGAGATCGAGGCACGCCGGAGGAATGTCGGACTACCTCGTTCCGAGCTGCTCTCAGACCGCGAGATCGAGATCCTGACGCTCGTGAGCCGGGGGGAAAGCAACAAGGAGATTGCGAGGGCGCTCGGGATCAATTCTCGAACTGCCGAATGGCATGTGAGCAACGTGATGGCCAAGCTGGGAGCACGTTGCTCACATGCCATTCGGTGCGCGGGTCAGCAAGGGATCAGCGAGATGAGTGAGTAACGGTGAGTATGAGCCAGCGTTCCGGATCCTCACTCGTTGGACGGCGCCACTATGGCGGAAGATTGCTCGCCAGGCCGCGGCGACTCCCCGCCAGGCGCCAGAAGTTCGGTGAGCGCCACCAGAATCAGGCCGTGCTCGTGCGTCTTAATCGTCACCATTCGCCGCACCGGATCGAGCTGGACGACTGTGCCGCTGCCGGCTGGGAGCCAGGCGGTGGAACCGAGCGGCGGGAGATCCGATAGTCGATCCCCGCAATTACAGGAACCCTCGGGTTCGACGGGAACCACCCCGGTAATTGCGCCGTCGATGCTCTCAGGCGGCTGTACCAACTGCTCGGGACAGACTACTACCCGTCCCTCGGGTGCGCTTCCATCCCACTCGAGCAATACGCGATCCCAGGGGTGGAGTTGGTGATTGCCGGCATCGAGCCACACCATCCTTTTATCCGCGTGGACGCCCGCAATTCTCACGGTAAGCCAACCATGACCGCTTCCAGAGCCAGCCGCGGATCCACGTTCTGGTCGATCCGCTCCATCGCCGTCCCCAGGCTCTTCAGGTACCCGCGCAGTTGCGACAGGCTACATCGCCGAGCCGAGGCGGTCAAGGCCGGCTCCTGCGCGGCGCTCACCATTCGAGGCGGCAATCCTTCTCTCGCCAGCAGCATGTCGTGGGCGAGCAGTACCAGAATCTCGACGTTCCGGCGGACGGCGGAGCGGTCCTTGCGATCCGCCACCAGGTCTTCGGCCAGCTCCAGCCGCTCATCGAGGCCCAGGTCCAGCACGCGGGACGCGCGCTTCACCAAATCCTCCTGTTGCGCCACCAGTCTGGGCTGCTTGAGCGCCTGCAGCGCCCACCCCACGCTGCCACGCGCCAGGCGTGCTAGGTCGTCCGCTGTCGCCGAACTTACCCCGCGTTCAGTCAGCATGGCTGCAATAGCGTGTGTCTCCACCCCTGGCAAGATCATCAGCCGGCAGCGCGAGACCACGGTGGACGACAGCGCTTCCGCCTCGCTGGCCGTCAGCATGAGGGTCACCTGAGGCTGCGGTTCCTCCAGAGTCTTCAGCAACGCGTCGGCCGCCTGCGCCGTGAGCGCTCCCGCGCCGGCCACGATGTACACCTTTTGCCGGCCCTGGAAGGGTCGGAGCGCCGCCGCTTCACGTAGCTCTCGAACCTGCTGGATGACGATGCTGTCCTTGCCTTCGGACCTCTCTACCACCGTTACATCCGGGTGCGTGCCCCCAGTTATTTGCCGGCAGTGGAGACAGTTCTGGCAGGGCGGGCTATCGCCCGTGCAATTGAGCGCTTTAGCCAGCTCAAGGGCCAGCGTGGTCTTGCCCGTGCCCTCCCGTCCGGTGAAGAGCAGCGAGTGAGGCAGGCGTCCGGAGCGCATAGCGGTTTCCAGTTCGGCGATGGCACGTTCGTGCCCGATGACATTCCACATAGCACGGCATTCTACCGTCTCGCATAGTCATCTCCGCGTAGAGTCCCCGGCCCCACGCTCGCTCGGAACGCATCTATTTCCCGTGCGATCTGCTGACAAGTACGACACGCAGGTGGTATAGTGAAGGCGTTAGCACTCCTACCGTAGGAGTGCTAATCGAGGGTGAGAGAGCAGTGATACAGCTAAGCGAACGACAGGAACGAATTCTCAAAATGGTGATCGAGATGTATGTCTCGACGGCCCACCCGATCGGGTCCGCCGCGCTGGTATCCAACGCGGCGCTCCGTATCAGCTCGGCCACGGTGCGGCATGAGATGGCCATTCTCGAGGAGTTGGGCTTCATCCATCATCTCCATACCTCCGGGGGACGGGTACCAACCAAAGCAGGCTACCGATATTATGTTGAGCGCTTAATGGAGCCTGTTCGGCTGCCCAATGCTGACGCGCGTACCATTCGGCATCAATTCCACCAGGTACATACCGAGATGGGGGAATGGCTCAAGCTGGCGGCGACTGTTATGGCCTATCGGATGCATAACGTTGGGCTTATCACCGCGCCCAAGGCCGCCGAGGGCCGCCTTCGCCATCTGGAGGTTATCTCGACCCAGCATGCCATGGCCTTGCTGATCGTCGTCTTGCAGAATGGCAGTGTGCTCCAGGAGATGATTACGCTAACTGAGCCGCAGAGTCAGGAAACACTGAGCGGCCTGGCGGACCGACTGAGTCAGACCCTGCGCGGTCTCACCTCCGGGCAGATCGAGGGCAAGATCACTGCATTCCCGCCGCTCGACCTGAGCATTGCAACGATTGTGGTCAGGCTGCTGAAACGCGGAGAGGATCAGCATGCTCAACTGTTTCATGCCGGTCTCGCCGAGTTGATTCGCCAGCCGGAGTTCCTGGAACCACGCCCCGGCGAACCCGCCACGGTGGTCAACGAGCGACTGCACCAAATGGTCGAATTTCTTCATCAGGGGTTTGCGTTACAGCGTCTGCTGGCCGGATTGCCGGTGGCCGCGGATGTTCAGGTGGTGATCGGCAGTGAGACAGCGGTAGAGGGCTTGCACGATTACTCCTTCGTCTTGGCCCGCTATGGCGACGAGGAGGACAGCAGTGGCTACCTGGGAATCGTGGGACCCACCCGCATGGAGTATCCCAGGGCCGTCGCCCTGGTTCGTTACATGACCGATCTGATGAGTGATTTGATGAGTTCGTACTGAGATGACAGAAGACACCGAGAATAACGAGAGCAACGAGGGCGGCACACCGCTCGACGACCCCCGTTTTGAGGTGAAGTGGCGTAAGAAAGAGCAGTCCAGGGCCCCGGTCGTTACCGAACCCGAAGGACCGGCGTCCGCTGATGCGAGCGTCGATATCGCCGAGTTGCAAGCGCGGCTTAGCGAGCAAGAGCAGCGCATTACCGATCTGCAGGACAAGTGGCATCGGGCGGCCGCCGATCTGGTGAACTTGCGTCGCCGAACCGAGCAAGACAAGGACGACGTGCAGAAATTTGCGTCGATGCTGCTGGTTCAGGAGTTATTGCCGGTACTGGATAACTTCGAGCGCGCCATCGCCACCATACCCGGCAACCTCGCCATGCTCACCTGGGTCCACGGTGTCATGCTGATCGAGCGGCACCTGCGCGCCATCCTGGAACACCGGGGACTGGAGTCGATCGAGGCGCAGGGCAAGCCGTTCAGCCCGCACTATCACGAAGCTGTGTCCGATCGAGCGACGGACGAAGCCCCGCCTGGCACCGTGCTTCAGGAGTACCAACGCGGTTACGCTATGCACGGACGTGTGATTCGCCCGACGCTGGTCGAGCTGGCCAAAGAGCCCGAGAGGACCGAACAATCATCCGGGCCAGAGGCTCCCCAGCCGCCCGATGGGTCGTCTCCGGCCACGACGGACACTGAGGAGGCGGTCGAAATAGCCGATCAGGCCGGAATCGAGAACGCCGGGCCGTAGCCCGGCGGTTCGCTAGAATGCAGGAACCCGGTGGTGGGCTCCACGCCGGGAAGTAAGTAGGACTTTTCTTTGGCAACCAAACGCGATTATTACGAAGTATTGGGCGTGGCGCGTGGCGCCGACGAGACGGAGATCAAGCGCGCCTTCCGCAACCAAGCACGCAAGTTTCATCCAGACGTGAATAAAGCGGCGGATGCCGAAGCCCGCTTCAAAGAGATCAACGAAGCGTACGAAGTGCTGGGCGATCAGTCCAAGCGCGCGGCCTACGACCGCTTTGGGCACCGGGCAACATCCGGCGGCTTTGAGGGCTTCGGCGATGTCGGCGGCTTTGCCGACATCTTTGAGACCTTTTTTGGCGCCGGGGGCCGGCGTGGCTCCTATCGAGGTCCCCAGCGCGGCGCCGACCTGCGCTACGACCTGAGCATCACCTTTGAAGAGGCCGTCTTCGGCGCCGACAAATCGATCGAGATCCCGTCGCTCCAGATCTGTGAGAAGTGCGACGGCACGGGCGCTGAACCCGGCAGCGAGCCCATTACCTGCCCCCGCTGCCAGGGCAGTGGCGAGCTACGGCGGGTGCAACAATCGGTGTTCGGTCAGTTCGTCAACGTGGTGATGTGCGACGCCTGCCAGGGCGAAGGGCAGATCGTGGCCTCGCCCTGTTCTCGCTGCCGTGGACAGGGCTGCGAGCGCCGCGCCAAGCCTCTCTCCATTAAAATTCCCGCAGGCGTCGACCGTGGCCAGCAGATACGGCTCTCCGGTGAGGGTGAAATTGGACCGAAGGGCGGCCCGCCGGGCGATCTCTATGTGGTGCTGGACGTCAAAGAGCACCCGCTCTTCAAGCGCGAAGGCTACGAGATTTACTTCGACCTGCCCTTGAACGTGGCCCAGGCGGCGCTGGGCGATGAGATTACCATACCGACCCTGGAAGGTGAGACGGAGCTGCGCATTCCACCGGGAACTCAGCACGGACGCCAGTTCCGCCTCCGCTCCAAAGGTGTGCCGCACCTCCGTTCCAACGAGCGCGGCAATATGTTCGTGGTCGCCAAGGTGGTTATCCCCTCGAAACTCAGTTCTCGCCAGCGAGACCTCTTCGAGGAACTGGGCCGCGAACTCGGCCACGATTCCGACGAGCACCGAGGTTTTTTCGCCAAAGTCAAAGAGGCCTTTGGTGGATAGCGGACCACGGTGAGATGGATCGAGCTGAGCGTCGAGGTGCATCCAGAGGCGGTTGACGCTGTCGCTGAGGTGTTTCACAAGTATGGAACCGGCGGGGTAGCCATCGAACAGGCGGTCCAGGGAGACCCCGAGGGCGAGGAGCACGCCACCTTTCTGGGCATGCCGATCATCAAAGCGTACCTTCCGATAACAGGAGACACGGCCAGCCAGGAACGCGGCATCGAGCAGGCACTCTGGCATTTGCAGGCCTTCGACCTCTCGCCGCTCGGTCCGCTGGAACGACGTGAGATCGAGGAGGAGGACTGGGCCAACGCCTGGAAGGAACACTTTCACCCGCTGCGAGTGGGCCGGATTGTGATCAAGCCAAGCTGGCGCGAGTGGGAGACGACCAACGGCGAGATCATCGTCGAATTGGATCCCGGCATGGCCTTTGGCACCGGCCTGCACCCCACCACGCAGCTGGTGCTGTCTGCCCTCCAGGACCGGGTCCGGCCCGGCATGCGCGTACTCGACCTGGGGACCGGCTCCGGTATCCTGGCTCTCGCTGCCGCCAAGCTTGGCGCCACGGTGACGGCCACGGATGTCAGCGAAGTCGCGGTGGAGGTGGCCCGAGAGAACGTCGAAATCAACGGTCTGTGCGGGCAAATCGAGGTCGTCCATGGATCGGTGTCGGTGGTCCGCGGCCAGACCTACGATCTGGTGCTGGCGAACATTATCGCCAGTGTGCTGATTGACCTAGCCTCGCCGCTGGCCGCGTCTCTGGCGCCCGGCGCCGAGTTGCTGGGCTCCGGCATCATCGAAGAGCGAGCCGACGAGGTGCGCGCCGCCTTCAGCGCGGCGGGACTCGAGCTGGCCGGCCAGCGCCAGGAAGGCGATTGGTGGCTGTTGGTGGCGCGCAGGAGCGCGTGAGCACCCACCGTTTTTTCCTTCCCCCCGCCTCGTTCTCGGCCGGCGAGGTCCAGTTCGGCCAGGAAGCAACGCACCAGATAGTTCGAGTCCTTCGCCTGCGCCGGCACGACAAAGTGATCGCGCTGGACGGCACGGGCATGGAGTATGTGGTGCGGCTGGAGGAACTTCAGCCAACGGTGACCGGCAGTATCAGCGAACGACGAGCCAACCAGGCCGAGCCGCGAACGCACCTGACCTTGCACCTGGGGATGCTGAAAGCGGCCAAATTGGAGCTGGTACTGCAGAAGGGGACCGAAATTGGCATATCGCGTTTTGTGCCCATACTCACCGAGCGTGCCGTGGCAGCCGAGCCGGGCACGGCCCGGCAGCGTCGCTTCGACACGATCGTGCGCGAAGCCGCCGAACAGAGCGGACGCGGCAGGATTCCAGAGGTTGGCACACCCCTGGCACTTGGTGACGCGCTGATGCAGGCGACAGGGAGCAAGATCCTGCTCTGGGAAGACGAGCGCACCACCGGTCTTGACGCGATACCGTTGGAGGCTGGCGCTCCTGTCAACCTCTTTATCGGACCGGAGGGCGGATTTTCGATCACTGAGGTAGCGCTGGCACGTGATGCTGGGGCCGCCGTGGCCAGTCTGGGCCGGCGAATCCTGCGCGCCGAAACAGCGGCGATGGTAGTCGCCGCGCTGGTCCTGGCCGGCGTCGCCGAGTTGGGAGGAGATCTCCGAGGGCGCTCAGAGCGGTGATCTGGGCCTCGCGCTCTCCACCGGATTGGCGGCACTCGATTGCCATGCACTACGATGCTGCTATGTCAATACCAGCGAGTAACGGTCCACTGGCCGGTGAGAGTCTTCCCCAGCACGGTGGACAGCCGGACCTGCGTGGGTGCAACGGATGCACCGACTGCTGCCACCTGCCCGAGATCGCCGTCACCGATGAGGAAGCAGCCGAACTCCGCACCCTGCACGCCGCCTTTCCTCAGCACTTGAAGGCGTTGATCATGGTCCCGGACACGGCGCATGCTGGATGGCAGATGATGCAGGGTCCGTGCGTGTTTCGCCAGGTCGACACACCGCTGACCGCCGGCGGCTGCCGTATCCACGACCACCGCCCGTCTAGCTGCGCCATCTTCAGCTGTCGATTGCTGCTTGATCTCAAGCGGGCGAACTCGGTCTAGCGTCGACAGGAAGGATGGTATCCAACCGTGCGCGGCGTCTCGTTGGTTCTGTAAAGCCCTTTTGAACATGCTCCAGTGGCGTGCGAGACATCCACGCAGCGGTACAACTCCACGTCGGGAAAAGCGTATGCGTCGCTTGTATTAGGGTTTACTGCCAACGGGGAAAGCGACCTCCAGTGTTGTGCGTCGCCTGAGTGTGGGGAGGCTTCACCGCGATGTTCCGTATCCCACATGGGTCACTAATGGGGAGCGTGATAGGCGCGCTTGTTTTGGGGCTCATCGTATACGCCGTGCGTGATTTTACCGCAGGTTCGACCACTACCGAACTGGAACCCATTCGCGCATCGGCACCCGAACTTGTCTTTCCACTCGATGCGCACGGTCGTACGTCTAAGACCGTTCGCCTCTACGCTGATGGTAATGAGTGGACCATAATGCTGCGGTATAAAGGCTGCCCGACAGTGCACGGTGGAGCGGTGACGATGGCCGTGTTTGATGCTCACCGTCACCCGCTTACTTCACCGGTGACCTTTCGTCAGCCATCCGGGCAGTCCGCATACCGGATACACGACCGAGGGTACTTCTATGTCAAGCTCATGCCGGCGAGTGCCGCGGGTTGCACCAGCTGGCAACTCGGGTTGACAAGCTTCTGAGGCGGGAATCACGACCATGGGGACTGGGCGAACGAAGGAGCTACTGCTTGAGAAGAGTTCGAGCGACACCACGCCGCGATGTCACCACCGCGTGATCACCACCGGTCCACATGGGGTGGAGTTGGGGGAGCGCCATATGAGGTGACCATGCACGTGGGAGCAGGGACCGGGTCCTCCTGGTGGGATGGCCCGGAAAGAAACCCTGGTCCGAATAATAGCTTGCAGCTTACCAATGGGCGGCCGAGCATTCTGCATCTCGTCATACGGATGGATTCATTTGGAAGTTGGACGCCGGTGGGTACTCGGGCACACTGGTCCCTGACCGCGCTCGGCACGACGCTGTGGTCAGGTCGCCGCCGGCGGACACCGTGCCAGGTTCGGCGCCACGTGAACGCACCCTGGGCCCGGACAACGCCTATCTGTGGGATTTTGGATCCCTTCCATCCGATGACGTGGAGGTAGTGACGGTGACGGTGCATCCGACTACTGAGTGCTGTTGGTCCCTGGGCGTTCTGGCCCACGGGAATCTCGACCAGGCCGGACAGCCCGATTCCGCTGCGGAGATACAGGGCGGCCAGGCAGAGAACTCGTTTGGGAGCGGACCGCTCAACAAATAGGTGCGAACGCTGGGGAAGACGTCTGAGGGCAGGCATCGTGGCAGGCGGTGGTTAGTGACTCCCCCGTCCTTCCACATCGCAGACTGGGAATCCTCCAGTCTACGGCTCCAATCGCCCCGACAACTCTGTGTTCCCGCCGTAGGTTGTCGGTCGCACACGCTCGCAGGTGATTGCTCAGAACGCGGGAGACAGAGGTGATTCATACTGGGCGGATCCCCGGTAATTCCACAACTCCGGCGCCGTCCGTGCGCAACGTCTCACCCAAGGTGAGCAGTTTCCCACAGCCATCTGACGCCATCCACCTGGCCGTCGCTCCCATCAACCAGCCAAGGCAAAATGTAGTGGTCGCTGGAACCAGGCCGCTGATCTGCGGACAGCTACGGCAGCAGGTCACTGATCGGCGACGCCGGCGACGGGCCCAGAGGCGTGCTGCCTCGCTTCCCACCGAGGAGCATCCCTGGAAGCAGAGCTACGATTCGGTTCGCCGCGCCAGAGACGACGCAACAACGTACGGGACACCCCCTCTAGTTTACGCAGTTGACGGAGTTTCCCAAGCCTGGTAAGCTGGGCTACGTAGCCTCCCAGGCATGAGGCCGAAAGGAGGTGGTGGCATGCCCGCCTTGCTCGACGAACAAGCTGTCTGTACGGCTCTCGCTGAACCCGCTGTTTGGCCCGATTTCAGCCAAGCAGCGGGTATCGTTGGACTTACCAAGAGCACGCTTTCCAAGCGGGCCCATGCGGGACAAATCGAGTACACAGTCCTCGGACTCGGTCGCGGTCGTCATGTCCTCTCTCCATGGGAAGTTCTGCGCATAGGCAGTCGATATCACCGAGTGCCTACGGAAACGCTTGTCGAACGTCTTACGATCTTCCTCTCACCACGCCTCGATACCGAATCGTGTACAGTCCGCCGGGTCCTCTTGCGTCTCTTGGATGAGACAGGTGCCGCGTACACTATCTCCACGTCGCGCAAGAAGACCACAGCAGTACAACGGACCGAGAAAAGCCAGCCGGATCCTGACACTGGATCCGGCGATGTGCCCTCCTGGCTTCTTGAAGCTGAGGAACTCCGTGAGAACCCTGCAGCTCTCGCTGGTTGTTTTTCCTTTGTCTCGCGGGGTGACAGCATTGGGCACATCCGCTTAGGACCGTCGATCGACGACGTACCCGACGTCGCATCGACTGAGCTACTGGTGAGGTGAACGTAGAATACATCGTTCCGCCTCGCCTCGTCGATTCAGATGGCCAAATCATGCAAGGGGATGTCTTCCACGGCATCCCCTTTGCACATTTGCTGCCGGATTCGGACACGGTTCCCGTCTACGCCGCGGCAATCCTCCTTACACCGACGTGTGACTTCGCGCTCAAAGGAAAGCATCCAGAGCGGCAGGTAGCTCCTATCGAGGCCGTAACCGCAGACGCTGGAGTCGGAGTTCCTCCGTTGCCTCGCCATCTCCTCTTTTTACCGCCTCTGGCGGATCTCCTTCCGCACGGAGGGCTCCTTCACTTTCGCCGGATCGTGACCATCCACGCCGATGCCCTCACGGTCGGTAATCGAGTTGCAACCCTCGATGCAAGCGGCTTGCGGGTCCTACTCGCAGCCCAGACCACGTATTACACTCGGTCCTCCATTGATCCCGCGGCGCTTCCTCTCACCGCAGACGATCCGAGGCTCCTGTGGGAAGCGATCGATCGTGCACAGCGGCATTCAAGACTTGCCGCAGTGCGCGCGGGACTCGAGCAGGCCACGGCTCTCGCGATACGTGCACTTCTCTATCATCATGGGCTGAGAACCGAGTCGGCCGCACAATCTCTCGTACTTCTTGAGCAATTCGCGCAACACCATGCGTTCCCCAAGAGGAGCATCGACGCCACCGATATCCTGGCTCAAGCACAAACAACGCTCAGGGAGTTGTACGCGGTCACTCCGGCTGATCTGCCGGCTCAGCATCAGCGTCTCGATGAGCTCGCCACTGATCTTGACCAGGTCGGGCTCTTGCTGCAAGAGGCCCAGCCTCTGCAGGTAACCAATGCGCTCCTCCGTGAGCGTGGCCTCAGCAACATCTTGCCGCGGTAGACACTCGCGAATTTCTTGTGGGTACCCACAATGAGGGGTTATGGGACCCTGCACCCTCTGGCAGGATTGAGAAAAGGCTGTAGAACGAGGCCCAGATTGTCCCTTCCAGCGCTCAAAGCCCAGTATTAGGAGGAGATCAACTTCCTGACCGGCACTTTTTGGATCTCCTATGACTATAGTGATCCTCCAGCGGCGGGTTGATCGGGGTGTCCTTCCCGCCACTGCTGAAGCAGGCGCGGCGAGATCACGGTGCAACCGGTTGCCTCGACGCATTCTGCCTTCTTTTCTAAACGCTGGTCCCAGCCGCGCTCATTTGACACAGCCGGCATGATCCTCTATGTAGTATGGAGATACATCCCCCATCTCAGGAGGCCTGCCGTGACCTACGCCGACGTGTCTCGTTTTGTGACGCTCGCTCTGGACGATGAAGAGCTACGGAAACAGCTCGAGTCCGATCCTGGGAGGGCCTTCCAGGGATATGATCTGACGGATGAGGAACGGGGCGCGATCAGTTCGGGTGACGAGCGGCGCCTGACGAGTATGGGTCTCGATCCGATGACCGCGCACTCGTGGGCTTCGTTCCACGATGTTGAAGGGTTCGCGCGAGATATGCCGAACGCGCCCATCGACGTTCCCGGCACATAGTCAGCATCGGCACACACACGTTTTCACGGAGGTACGTAGAGCACAGTTCGATTCCAACCGCCACGGCTACCTGAATTTCAGCGGAAAGGCGACAATTTATGAAGGTGCCCATCTCCATTACCGTCAACGACCAGCAGCGTGAGGCCGAGGTTGAACCTCGCACCCTGCTGGTCCATTTTTTGCGCGATACCCTCGGACTCACCGGAACGCATATCGGCTGCGACACCACTACCTGCGGCGCCTGCACGGTGCAGCTGGACGGCGACGCGGTGAAGTCGTGTACGGTGCTTGCGGTGCAGGCCAACGGCCACGCGGTGAACACCATCGAGTCCTTGGCCCAGGGCGATCAACTCCACCCCATGCAGGAAGCGTTCTGGAACAACCACGGGCTGCAGTGCGGCTTTTGCACGCCGGGCATGATCATGGCCGGAATCCAACTTTTGGAGCGCATCCCCGATCCCAGCATCGAAGAGATCCGGCACGGGTTGGAGGGGAATCTCTGCCGCTGCACCGGGTATCACAACATCGTGCGATCGGTGCAGGACGCGGCTCGCGTCATGGCCGGCAACGCCAGTGGCGCCGGCGCGGCTGTCGGTGCTCCGAGCGAATGAGGAGGCTGCTCGATGGCAATTGACACCCCTCCCGTCGATCGTATTTTTGGCCGCGCCATACGCCGTACGGAAGACCCCAAGCTCATTACCGGCAGCGGTATGTTTGTCGATGATATTGCGCTGCCGGGACTGCGGTACGTGGCCATCCTACGCAGCCCGCACGGCCATGCCCGAATCACCTCGCTCAACACCGATGAAGCACGGGCCTATCCCGGCGTTTCTCACGTGTTTACCGGCCAGGACATGCTGGATGCCGGCATCGGCAATGTACCGTGCGGCTGGGTTCTGCCGGACATGATCATCCCGCCGCATCCTGCCCTGGCGGTGGACAAAGTTCGATTCCAGGGTGATGCCGTGGCCGCGATCGTGGCCGACTCGCGGGCCACGGCCGAGGACGCGACCGAGCTGATTCAGGTCGAATACGAAACGCTTCCGGTGGTGACCGACGCGGAGGAAGCCGCTCAGGACGGCGCGCCGCTGGTTCACGACGAGGTGCCGGGCAACGAGACCTTCACCTGGTCTGTATCGGGTGGAGATGTCGAACAGGCGCTGCAATCGGCCCACCGGGTCATCAAGCAGCGGCTGGTGAACCAGCGCCTGATTCCAAACGCGATGGAGACGCGCGGCGTCACCGTGCAGTTTCAGAAGTACACCAATGAACTGACCATGTGGACCTCAACCCAGATTCCACATCTGGTCCGCCTGCTGCTATCGTTGGTCACCGGTCATTCCGAGCAGAATATACGAATCATCGCACCCGATGTCGGCGGCGCCTTCGGCAGCAAGTTGTACCTGTACCCGGAAGAGATCATCATGGCGTTCATCGCCAAGCAGACCGGGGTCCCGGTCAATTGGACGCCGTCGCGCAGCGAGGACTACGCGACCACCACCCACGGGCGAGACCACATCGATTACGCTGAGATCGCCGTCACCGAGGATGGCGTTATCACCGGCCTCAAGGTAACCACCTATGCCAATCTCGGCGCCTATCTGTCCACCTTCGCGCCCGGCATTCCGACGGTGCTTTTCGCGCTGATGCTGTCCGGCACGTACAAGATCCCGAACATTCAGTGCACGGTGCACGGCATGCTGACCAACACCGTGATGGTGGATGCGTACCGCGGCGCCGGCCGCCCCGAAGCCTGCTACCTGGTGGAGCGCATGGTCGATCTGGTGGCGGCCGAGCTGGATCTGGACCCGGCGGATGTCCGGCGGAGGAACTTCATTCCCAGCGCGGACTTCCCGGCGGACGTGGCCACCGGGGTCACCTACGACAGCGGTGACTACCATACTGCATTCGAGCAAGCGCTGAAGTCCATCGACTACCTGGGCTTTCGTCAGGAGCAGCGGGCCGCGGCAGCGGAAGGGCGCTACCTCGGCATTGGCCTGGCGTCCTATGTCGAAATCTGCGGCATGGCGCCGTCGCAGGTACTGGGCGCGGTAGGCGGTGGCGCGGGTGGTTGGGAAAGCGCGGATGTACGCATCCATCCCACCGGCAAAGTCACCGTGCTCTCGGGCGCCTGCTGGCATGGGCAGGGGCACGATACCGGCTTCGCCCAGATCGTGGCCGATGAGCTGGGCATCCAGGTGGAAGACGTCGAAGTGGTCCATGGCGACACCGGACGCATGCAGTTTGGCATCGGAACCTTTGGCTCGCGCAGTGCGGCGGTGGGTGGAATTGCCGCCTATCACAGCGTGCAGAAAATCAAGGCCAAGGCCCGCAAGATCGCGGCGCATCTGCTCGAAGCAAACGAGGAGGATGTGGTCTATGAGGACGGGAAGGCCTTTGTGAAGGGCTCCCCCGACCAGTCCAAGACGCTGGCCGACATCTCGCTTGCCGCCTACCTCGCCCACAACTACCCGCCCGACCTTGAGCCGGGCCTGGAGGCCACCAGCTTCTACGACCCATCCAACTTTACCTGGCCCTTTGGCACGCACGTCTGCACCGTCGAGGTCGACCCGGACACCGGTCAGGTGCGGATCCTCAAGTACCACGCGGTGGACGACTGCGGCCGCGTCATCAACCCGTTGCTCAAAGATGGCCAGGTCCATGGCGGCATCGCGCAGGGCATCGCTCAGGCGCTGTACGAGGGCGCGGTGTACAGCCCCGAGGGGCAGTTGCTCACCGGCTCGATGGCCGACTACGCCATACCAACCATCAGCGAGCTACCGATGTACGACACCGGGGAAACGGTCACGGCCTCTCCGGTTAACCCGCTGGGCATTAAGGGCATCGGAGAGGCGGGCACCATCGGCTCGGCGCCCTGCATCGTCAATGCCGTGGTCGACGCGCTGCGCCCGCTGGGCGTCAGGCACATCGACATGCCTCTCTCCTCCGAGAGGGTGTGGCACGTTATCTCCGCAGCGAAAGGGAGTCAGGCATGATCCCAGCAGCCTTTGACTACGCGGCTCCGACCTCACTGGATGAGGCGGTGTCGCTGCTCCAGCAGCATGGCGACGACGCCAAGATCCTGGCGGGCGGCCACAGCCTCCTGCCGCTGATGAAGCTGCGACTGGCAGCCCCCGCCCTGCTGATCGACCTGGCTCAGATTCCGGGCCTGAGTTACATCCGCGATGAGGGCGATCATGTCGCCATCGGCGCCATGACGACCTATTTCGACCTGGAGGATTCGGAGCTGCTGCAGCGCCGCATTCCGCTTCTGGTGGAAGCGACCGGCATGATTGGCGATCCGCAGGTGCGCAATCGCGGCACGCTGGGCGGCGCCATGGCCCATGCCGATCCAGCCGGCGACATGCCGGTGGTGGTCTCAGCCCTCGGCGGGAGTGTGATCGCGCATGGACCGAACGGTGACCGCACCATCGATGTGGCCGACTTCTTCCAGGATATCTTTACCAGCGCCCTGGAGCCGGAGGAGATCATCACCGAAGTGCGGGTCCGTGCCCACGACAACCCGGCCCAGAACTATCAGAAGTTCCGCCGTCGCATGATCGATTGGGCCATCGTCGGCTGCGCGGTGAATGTGGTCCGCTCCAACGGCTCGATCGGTTCCGCCAGCATCGCTCTCACCAACGTCGGACCGACGCCAATGCGAGCACCGGCCGCGGAACAGGCCTTACAGGGTCAGCAGGCGAACGCGGACACCGTCCGTCAGGCTGCCGAGCTGGCCGACCAGGGACTGGAACCATCGGCCGATCTCAACGCATCGACCGAATACAAAAAGCATCTGGTGAAAGTTATGACCAGGCGGGCGCTGGAAGCAGCGCTGAGATTGTAGTGTGGGGGGAACGGGGGGCGCCGGCCTGCCGGCGACCCCCGTTTGTATGTAGATAGGTGTCGAGCGGTCTGGCACGACCGCCCTTTTGTTACAGGGTTAGCGTACCGTTGACCCGGTCAATCACGGTGCCGTTGTTGCCCACCGACACAATACCCTGCAGCTTCCCCGATCCAGAAGCATGGACATACTTCCCGCTGCCTCCGCGAACGGTATAGGTCGCGGCGTCCAGATAGTAGGCGGCGTGCCGGCTGCTACTGCACTCTGTGCCGCGTAGCGCCAGGGCCACTCGATCCTTTCTGGTCGCCGCACCCAGGGTGCCAGTGCCGGCGAATGACGCACAGTGGCTCCGGCGACCTCGGTCGGCCCCAAAGGTAAGACGAAGTTCAAGGACGCCTCGCCCAATGCCTGGAATAGGACCGTAGGCATCCGACAGCAGGAGATGGCGACCGGTAACCACGTAGGTCCCGGTGAAGGCCGCGTGGAAGGGTCCGGGCTTCCCGGCGGCATTCGCCGGCGGGGCTAACGCCAGAGGCAGCGTGCCCGTCGTGATCAGCGCAACCAGGCAGATCGCCAGCGAGCGATGTGCCCGCATTCCATCCAGCTCTACCAGAAGCCGAGCTCCAGCCTGGCGTCCTCGCTCATCATGGTGGGATTCCAGGCGGGAGTCCAGACCAGATTCACTGTGACGTCCCCCATTTCCGGCACCGGCTCGAGCGCCTCATGCACGGCTGCATCGATGTACTCGCTCAGCGGACAGGCAGGCGTGGTCAAGGTCATGGTGATCGTCGTGCCACCATCATCCTTCAGGTCAACGCCATACACCATGCCGAGATCGACGATATTCACGCCGATCTCGGGGTCGATCACTTCTTTGAGTGCTTCGCGCACCATTTCTTCGGTTGGCATTGGTTTCCCCTTCCTGTTAACGCGGCGCCGTCTCTAGCGCTCGCCGCTCCATTCAACATAGATCACCCCATCCTGAACCCTGATGGGGTAGGTGCGCAACGGGAAGATGGCCGGGAGGGTGAGCACTTCACCGGTGCGCACATCGAACTGCGCCCCGTGCAGCGGGCATTCGATAACCTCCCCCCACAGCTCTCCCTCGGTCAGCGAGGCCTCCTCGTGGGTGCAGGTCTCCGCCGTGGCGTACAACTCTCCTTCGACGTTCCAGATGGCCACCGGGTACTCGTCGATTTCCACGCGCAGGCCGGTGCCCTCCGGAACGGCGTCCACCTGCGCTACCTCGATCCATTCGCCGACTGCCATGCTCTAGCCCAGGTCTATCTTTCGGTCGATCAACTCGCGCAGATTATCGCGAATGCTCGCGACCGGCTCACGCTGCAGCACATCCTCGAAAAAGCCTTCAACCACCATGCGAGTGGCGACAATTCGGGGCAGACCGCGCGACATCAGATAGAACAGCTGATCCTGGTCGACCTTGCCGACCGTCGCGCCGTGCGTGCAGCGAACCTCATTGGCCTCGATCTCCAGATTGGGACTGGGGAACGCGGCAGCGTGCGGGCTCAGCAGGATATTTCGATTGGCCTGATAGGCGTCGGTACCCTGTGCTCCTTTGACCACCCGAATGGTGCCCGAGAAGATGGAACGCGACTCGTCGGTCAACGCACTCTTGTACAGGAGATCGCTGGTGGTATGCGGCGCAATGTGGTCCTGCACGGTGTGGTAGTGCGTGTGCTGATGACCGTAGCCCCACAGGATGCCGAGCATCTGGGTGCTGGCACCCGCGCCGCGCAGAGCGGCTTCGATGTTGGCCCTGGTCAGGCCATTCCCCATGCCGATAACCAGCCAATGCAGCTGAGCGTCTCGGTCCACCAGCGCCCGCTGCGTCGACAGATCGTAGACCTCGCCCATCCACTCTTGGAGCGAGACCACCGTCAGCTGCGCCCCGTCTTTGACAAAGATCTCCACCACGCCGGCGTTCAAGGAGCGACGCTCGATGTTTTCCGACGCATACTCTTCGATGTAGGTGACTCGGGCGCCCGCCTCAACCACGAGCAGCGTGTGGGTGAAGAGCCCCGCGCCGGATGCGGTCAGCGCGTAGAGCGCCTGAAGCGGCAGCGTGACGTCGGCGTTTCTTGGGACATACAGGAACGTCCCGCCGCTCCACAGCGCTCCGTTCAGCGCCGCGAACTTGTCGTACTCGGCGGTGACCGCTTCGGTCATAAAATAGCGCTGCACCAACTCCGGGTGCTCCCGGACGGCGGTATCGAGATCGGTAAAAATCACTCCCTGCGCCACGAGCGTCTCGTCCAGCGACGAGGCTACGGTCTGACCGTCCTGATGAGCCAGAGTTCCGCCCTTGTTTCCATCGAGTTGTAAGGGCGAGGCAACTATCGGACCGGAGGACGGCGAATAATTAGCCCGGAGGCCGTCGAGCTTCAGCCTGGAGAGGTCGGTACGCCGCCAATTCTCGTCCTGCCGCGTCGGCATGGGCAGCGCCTCAAAAAGGCGCCAGGCATGCAGCCGGCGCTCGAGCATCCATCCCGGTTCCTGCTTGGAGGCCGAGAGCCGCTCCACTTCAGCGCGATTCAGGCCCGCCGAAACCTCTGCGTCTATCATCTGTTCTCCCACCATGACCAGATCGTGCGAGCAGGGGCGCGGATGCGTTTCGCACCCGACGCCCCCGCCGCTACGAGCGCCACGCGGCGCCCGCCTTGGGTCCGAATCGGACTAGCCGACCGAACCTTCCATTTCCATCTCAATCAAGCGATTCAGCTCGATCGCATACTCCATCGGCAGTTCCTTGGCGATTGGCTCAATAAAGCCGCGCACGATCATAGCGCGCGCCTCCGCCTCGCCGATCCCCCGGCTCATCAGATAGAAGAGCTGGTCCTCACCGATCTTGCTGACGCTGGCCTCGTGCGTGACCTCGACGTCCTGCTCCTCGATCTCCATGTACGGGTACGTGTCGGAGCGAGACTCATCGTTGAGCAGCAAGGCGTCGCAGTTCACGTGCGTCTTGCACCCCGTCATCCCGGGATAGATCTTCACCAGGCCGCGGTAACTGGTGCGGCCGGTCCCCTTGCTGATCGACTTGGAGGAGATCGTGCCAGTGGTGTGCGGCGCGGCGTGTACGATCTTGCCGCCGGCGTCCTGGTGCTGGCCGTCGCCGGCAAAGGCGATCGACAAGACCTCGCCCTTGGCGCCGGGCTCAAGCAGGTAGCAACTGGGGTACTTCATGGTCAGCTTGCTGCCCAGATTGCCGTCCACCCACTCCATGGTGCCATCGGCGTACACGGAGGTCCGCTTGGTCACCAGGTTGTACACGTTCTTGGACCAGTTCTGGATGGTCGTGTAGCGGACGCGCGCGCCGCGCTTGACGATGATCTCGACCACGGCGCTGTGCAGCGAGTCGCTGGTGTAGGTTGGGGCGGTACAGCCTTCCACGTAGTGGACGTAGCTGCCGGGCTCCGCGATGATCAGCGTTCGCTCGAACTGGCCGGCGTTCTCGGCGTTGATGCGGAAGTAGGCCTGCAACGGAATCTCGACGTGTACCCCCTCGGGCACATAGACGAAGCTACCACCGCTCCAGACCGCACTATTGAGCGCGGCCAGTTTGTTGTCGTTGGGCGGTATCACGGTGCCGAAGTATTCTTTGACGATATCGGGATACTCGCGGAGCGCGCTGTCCATATCGAGAAAGATAACGCCCTGCTTCTGCAGATCCTCGCGCAGGCTGTGATACACCATCTCGGATTCGTACTGGGCGCCGACTCCGGCTAGAAACTTCCGCTCCGCCTGGGGAATGCCAAGGCGATCGAAGGTGGTCTTGATGTCGTCCGGGACGTCGTCCCAGGTACGGCCCTGGTCTTGCATCGGCTTGATGTAGTAAAACATCTGCTGGAAGTCCAGGTCGTTCAGGTTGCCGCCCCACTGAGGCAGGGACCGCTTCTCGAAGATACGCAGGGAGCGCAAGCGGAAATCTCGCATCCACTGCGGCTCACCCTTCATGTACGAAATCTCTTCGACGATATCCTTATCGAGACCGCGGCGAGACTTGAACGCATATTTCTCCGGCATGTTGAAGCCGAATTTGTATTCGCCGAGTGCCTCGAGTTCTGTCTTTTGATCGACTGCCATCTGTTTTCCTTCCCTTATGCCGCCGGCTCGTCCGACTCGGGCTCAAACTGCTCGTAGCCGGTGTTTTCGAGTTCAAGTGCCAGTTCAGGCCCACCTTCACGCACGATCCGGCCGTTGACCAGCACGTGTACGAAGTCGGGCTTGATGTAATTCAGCAACCGCTGATAGTGGGTGATCACCAGGACGCCGAGGTCGGGACCCAGGAGCGCATTGACGCCGTCGGCCACGATCTTCAGAGCGTCGATATCGAGGCCCGAGTCGGTCTCGTCGAGCACCGCGTACTTCGGCTCCAACATAGCCATCTGGAGGATTTCGGCACGCTTTTTCTCGCCGCCGGAGAATCCCTCATTCACGTACCGGCCGGCGAACTCGTCGTTCATTTTCAGCATCGCCATCTTTTCGCGCATTTTGGCCCGGAACTCACGCGGCGGCATGGGCTTCTCGTTGACCGAGTTCACCGCCGTGCGAAGGAAGTTCGCCATGGTAACTCCCGGTACCGTGTGCGGGTACTGAAAGGCCAGGAACACGCCCTCTCTGGCCCGGTCATTCGGCGCCATGCCCATGATATTGACCCCGTTGACCAGAATCTCGCCGTGGGTCACCTCATAGCCGGGATGTCCCATTAGGGCGTAGGCCAGCGTGCTCTTCCCGGAGCCGTTCGGCCCCATAATCGCATGGACCTTGCCCGGCCGCACCGTCAGGTTGAGTCCCTTGAGAATTTCGCGATTCTCGACCTTCACATGTAAGTCTCGGATTACTAACTCGTTCGATTGCTCCGTCATACGTTCTCCCATTCCGTATCTACTTGCCTCCCCGGTCATTGCGCCACGCGCACGGCCGTCGGTTGATATGAACGGTCGTCCAGTTCCACCCAGGGCAGCGGCGCCTTGGGCGGGACCAGATCGGCCAGGGTCAGCGAATCGAGTGCCTGCGCCACGCTATCCCGCACCCGTTCCCAGACCAGATTGGCGCTGCAAAAGACCTGACGCTCACACAGCAGGTCGCTTTCGCCCTCGGTAGCACATACCATCGGGGAGATCGCTCCCTCCAGCACTCGCATCACATCACCCACCGTAATGTCGGCCGGCGGGCGGCTCAACTGGTAGCCACCCCGCGCGCCCTGGTAGCTGGTGACCAGTCCCGCCTTGCGTAGCTTGGCCGCCAGTTGCTCCAGGTAGGTAGCCGACAGCGCTTCGTGTCTGGCGATTTCCGCCAGCGACTCCGGGCCAGTGCCAAAGTGGCGAGCCAGATCCATCATCATGCGTAAACCGTATTCGCCGCGCGTCGAAAACCTGATCATACTCACCCTCAAGTCCGACTAACTTACTCGGACTTCAGTATAGCCCTTTTGGGCATCTCCCTCCGAACGTGTTACACGTCCACGCGCTATGCTGTCTGCAGGGGAGGAGGCACGGCGTGGTGAGACAAAAGAAGGCTTCAACACCTGAGCAGGATGTCCTCCGCGACTTGCAAACCATTCCCAATATCGGTCCGGCCATGGCCGGCGATCTGGTGCGGTTGGGCATCTCCGACGTGCATCAGATCGGTGAGCGTGAGCCCGACGAGATGTACGAGACGCTCTGCGCCCTGGACGGCGTGCGTCACGACCCCTGCGTACTCGACGTGTTATCCGCGGCGGTTGCCTACGCCCGCGGCGAACCTGCCCGACCCTGGTGGGAGTTCTCGCGCGAGCGCAAGGCGCGGCGGCCGTAGAGCCTCGCATGCCAGTACCGGACATCCATGTCGACCACGTCCATGAGGTACTTCACTGCCGGCGCGCCCAGTTGCGGGCTCGGTTGGCCGCCGAGCGCGCAGGCCTCCTGCACGTACTGACCGGTCTCGATCGAGCAACACTTTCCAGTCGCCCGGTCATTGAGGATTGGACCGCCGTCAACCTGCTGGCCCACGTTGGGTCGTGGGATGAGTTCTTCACCGCACGTATCGAAATGCACCTGGCGGGCCGTCAAGACGCGATCGAGCAGGTCGATCTGGACCAACGGAATGCGCTTACCCACGCCGAGCGTCGCGACTGGACGCTGGAGCGATCGATCGGGTCCGCTGTCCAGGCGCGCAAGCGCTTTCTCGACGCACTGGCCCGTGTGGACGACACGCAACTGCACGCGACCAACGCGGTTCCCTGGGGCGGGCAATCTATCAGAGCGTGGGCGGAATGGCGCGGGCGTCACGACCGCGAGCACGCTCGCGAGTTGCTTACCTGGCGACGCCGCGAAAGATTGGACGGTCGCATCGGACCGACTGTGGTCCTCGCCCCGTACTTACGCGCGGCGCGCAAAGAATTGCTCACCGTGGTGGCGCTGGTTCCGGCTCACCGCCGTCCGACTCAGGCCGTAACTCAGTCCAGTACGCTACAAATACTGCTTGGCCGCCTCAGCGAGCAGGAGCGGGAGCTGCTTGCTGCACTGAGGGCTGAACAGGCCGCCACTCAGTCAGAGCAGCGGGACGCCGGCACGGCTCCTCGCGCCTCCTGGCAGGACACCTGGTCCACGTTCCATACTGTCCACCACACGCTGTTGCGTGCTGTGGTAAACACAACCGACGCCCAGCTCACGTCGGGGTGCGGCCAGTTGGACCAGCCAAGCCACACCATCTACAAGCACATGTTGGAAGTAGGCGAACGGGACCAGCGGCTGGCCGCGGAACTGCGTTCGGCGCTCGGCTTACGAGCGCCACGCAGGCTGTTGGCCAGCCCGGAACCTGCATAACCTGTGCGCCGGTGAGCGCCGAGCTCGCCGTTACACCAATCGCGCCGCTGTGAAGCTAGTTCCCTCCATATCGTCGACCTCACTCGGACTTCTCATTCAATCGTGCCGCGCTGGACCAGCGCTCTGACGTTGTAGAACGCCGCCCAGCCGGGATAGCGCGCCGTGTCGTCCAATTCGTCTTCGATCAACATCAGCCGGTTGTACTTGGCGGCGCGCTCGCTACGGGCCGGCGCCCCGGTTTTGATCTGCCCGGTATTCAGCGCCACCACCAGGTCAGCAATACTGGTATCTTCGGTCTCGCCAGAGCGGTGCGACACCACCGCGGTGTAGCCATTCTGGCGGGCCAGCTCGATGGCCTCAACCGTCTCCGTCACGGTGCCAATCTGGTTGAGCTTGATCAGGATCGAATTGCCGATGCCCTGCTGGATCCCACGCCATAGTCTTTCCGTGTTGGTGACGAAAAGATCATCCCCCACCAATTGCATCCGATCGCCCAGCCGCTCGGTGAGTTCCTTCCAGCCTTCCCAGTCGTCCTCGGCCATCCCGTCCTCGATCGAAACGATGGGGAATTCCTCGGCGAGATCGGCATAAAACTCGACCATTTGAGCGGAGGACAGAGTGCGGCCCTCCTTTCGCAGCACATAGCTGCCATCCTGGTAGAACTCGCTCGAGGCGGGGTCCAGAGCCAGCACAACATCCTCACCCGGCGTATACCCGGCGGCCTGAATGGCCTCGACGATCACCTCCAACGCATCGCGGTTCGAGCTCAAGCTCGGGGCGAAGCCGCCCTCATCTCCCACCGTGGTGCTCAGGTTGCGACCGGTCAGTACTTTGCCCAGAGCGTGGTAGATCTCGGCGCCCATCCGAATCGCGTCGTGGACTGATTCGGCGCCCACCGGCATCACCATGAACTCTTGCAAGTCGGTCGACTGCCACTCGGTGTGCTTGCCGCCGTTCAAGATGTTGAGCATGGGAACCGGCAGCACGTCGGCGAAGGGGCCGCCCAGATAGCGGTAGAGCGAAAGATTCAACTCGCCGGCGGCGGCCTTGGCCACGGCCAGAGACACGCCCAGCAACGCGTTGGCGCCCAGGTTTCCCTTGTTCTCGCTACCGTCTAGATCGATCATCAGCCGGTCAACCGCCACCTGTTCGGTGGCGTCCAGGCCCGCGATGGCGTCGGCGATGGTGGTGTTTACGTTCTCCACCGCGCGCAAGACGCCCTTGCCGCCATACCGGTTCCGGTCGCCATCGCGGAGTTCCACCGCCTCGTGGGCGCCGGTCGAGGCGCCGGACGGAACGGCGGCAATGCCCACATCACCGCTCTCCAGCACCACTTCCACCTCCACCGTGGGGTTGCCGCGCGAATCGAGAATCTCGCGCGCCACTACCTGTTCAATCGCACTCATTCCTCTTCCTCCTCGCCGCGCAGCAGCAGACTCGTGCCTTCCATGTCGGCCGGCTGCGGAATATCCATTAAATCCAGAATGGTTGGGGCCACGTCGGCCAGCACTCCTCCCGAACGGAGCCGCACCTGCGCCAGTTCAGCGTGGCGCCCCGCCACCAGCACCAGCGGCACCGGAAGGGACGTGGTATGCGCCGTGTATGGACCACCGGTATGGTAGTCGATCATCTGCTCTGCGTTGCCGTGGTCCGCCGTAATCAGCGTCACTCCGCCCTGGTCAGTCACCGCCTCGACCACCTGGCCGACACAGCGATCCACCGTTTCCACGGCTGTAATGGCGGCCTCCATCACGCCCGTGTGTCCCACCATGTCGGCGTTGGCGAAATTCACCAGCACGAAGTCATAGGCGCCGGTACCGATGGCCTCGGCAGTCTCTCGGGCAATCTCAGGGCCACTCATCTCCGGCTTCTTATCGTACGTACCGACATCGCGGGCGGACGGAACCAGAATCCGATCCTCCCCGCCAAAGGGCGCCTCCCGTCCGCCATTGAAAAAGAAGGTGACGTGGGCATACTTCTCCGTCTCAGCCGCGTGGAGCTGTCTCAGGCCGCGATCGGCCAGCACCCGTCCCAGCGGCATCGGGACATCTTCGCCGCGAAAGGCAACGTGCACCGGAAGTGTCTTGTCGTACTCGGTCATGGTGACAAAGAATAGGTCGTTCATGGCAGGTCCACGGTCGAATTCCGCAAATTCGGGAGCGGTGAGGGCGCGCACCAACTGACGAGGCCGGTCCGTGCGGAAGTTGAAGAACACCGCGGCATCGTGCGCTCCGATCACGGCGGTGCGAGTTCCATCATCCTTTCGGATAACGGTAGGCAGAATGAACTCATCTGTCACGCCTTCGGCATAGGAGTCCAGTACGGCTCGCTCCGCGCTGTCCGCCACGTGGCCCTCCCCGCGGACCAGGGCAGCATAGGCCAAAGCCGTTCGATCCCAACGCCTATCGCGATCCATCGCATAGTAGCGACCGGATACGGTGGCGATAGAACCGAGACCAAGCCGTTCGATCTCTTCCTCGATCCGGCGAACGGCCTCGATACCATCGGTTGGTTTGGTGTCCCGACCGTCCGTGAAGACGTGCAGGAACGCCTGCTCGACCCCTTCCCGCCGGGCCAGCTCCATCGTCGCGAACAGGTGTGCCGAATGGGCGTGTACGCCACCGGAGCCGATCAGCCCCATTAAGTGCAGCCGAGAGCCGCGTTCCCGGACGTGTCGCATCGCCGCCCGCAACTCCGGATTAGCGAAAAAGGAGCCATCCTCGATCGCCTGGGAGATCTTGGTGAAGTCCTGATAGACCACCTTGCCGGCCCCGAGGTTGAGGTGTCCCACCTCCGAGTTGCCCATCTGGCCCTCGGGAAGCCCCACCGCCAGACCAGACGCCTTCAGCTCGGTGTGCGGACGGGTATCCCAGAGGTGGGAGAGCACCGGTCTGCGGGCTGCGGCAATCGCATTGCCATCCGCACGGGGGTTGCAGCCATAGCCATCCATCACGATCAGCGCCACCGGTCGGATGCGATGTGGCGCGCTCTCTTCCGTCACTGCTCCTCCTTGTATCCGCGTATCTGTGGCCAGCCAGGAGTCCAGCACTCTCAAGTGTATAGATCAGCCACCATCGTGGCGACTGGAGTTATGCCGGACGATAGCTCTGCACTGCCCGGCGTACCACCGAGGCAGCGAGCATGGCGGCATGCGTTTTGCGGGCCGGCAAGCCGCCCAACGCTTCCATAATCATCTCCCGATCAAGCTGAGCTGCTTGCCGCAGCGTCATGCCGGGCACCAGTTCACTGGTGGCACTGGCGGCGGCGATCGCAGGGGCGCAGCCCTCGGCCTTCCACGTCATCTCCACCACCGTCTCGCCCTCGATGCGAAGCCAGACATGCAACCGGTCGCCACACACCTGGTTCTCCTCCTCCGCTTCGGCGTCGGGCTTTGCCATTTCCCCTGCGTTGCGGGGCGATTGAAAGTGATCGAGGACGGCGTCGGAGTACATCGTCAGCTCCCGCGAGCCGCTGGAGCCACGCTGCGCAGCCGAGCCACCAGCCGCTCCAGCACCTCAACCGTGCGTGCAATCTCCTCCGCCGTGTTGTCGCGACCGACGGTCAGACGAAGCGATGCCTGCGTCTGCTCTCTGGCCAGACCGAGCGCCTCGAGAACGTGCGACGGCTCCAGGGAACCGGAGGTACACGCCGAGCCGCTCGAAGCCATGATGCCGGCCAGGTCCAGCCCCACCAGCAGGGACTCACCATGAACCCCGGCAAAGCTGAGATTTACGTTGTTCGGCAACCGTCGCTCCCGGTCGCCATTCACCACCGTGCCGGGGATGCGACTACAGACCCGCTCGATCAACTCGTCGCGCAGGCCGCCCACCTGCCGATTGGTCGCCGCCTGCTCGGCGCAGGCTAGCTCCAGCGCACGGGCCATCCCCACGATTCCGGCCACGTTCTCGGTCCCGGCTCGCCGGTTCCGCTCCTGTCCGCCGCCGGTGAGCAGAGGCCACCAGGGCGTACCGCGCCGCACATAGAGGGCGCCCACGCCCTTCGGTCCATAAAACTTGTGGGCCGAGATGCTGAGCAGATCGATCGGCGTCCTGCTGAGATCAATGGGCAGAGTCCCCGCGGCCTGCACCGCGTCCACGTGGAATGGTATGCCACGCGCCTGGGCCAGTTCGGCGATCTGCTCCACCGGCTGGATGGTACCGATCTCGTTGTTGGCCCACATGATCGAGACCAGCGCCGTATCCGCTCTCATGGCCGCCGCCACTCGATCGGGATCGACCACCCCGCCCCGGTCCACCGGCAGCACCGTCACCTCAAACCCGAACCGCTCGGCCATCTCCTGCATCGGTAGCAGCACCGCATGGTGCTCGATGGCGCTGGTGATCAGATGCCGCCCGTGCTCCTGCCTGGCGAACGCAACCCCTTTGACGGCGGAGTTATTGCTCTCAGTCCCCCCCGAGGTGAAGATGATCTCCGAGGGATGGCTGCCCAGACAGTCAGCTACCGTGCTCCGTGCCTCATCCAATGCGGAGCGCGCCTCCTGCGCCAGGCGATACACGCTGGACGCATTGGCGAAATTGTCGACGAGAAACGGCTCCATGGCCGCTCGCGCCTCGGGGCGGAGCGGAGTGGTGGCCGCATGGTCGAGATAGATAAGATCGGTCATGGCGCCGGACTCCATGGATCAAGAGTACATTTTTCCAGGTGGGTTTCCATTCACGCGTCTTCCGCGGGTGGATCGTATTCAGTGGACCGAGCATGGTGGGGAGGCCTCGGTGGTGGGTGAACAGCGAACAACGATGCACTCCGCCCTACTCCTACTCACACCCTTTTTTACCGCGCCCCGTCGTTTCTGAAACACTCAGGAGTACGCCTATCTCGGAGCTAAAGGGGATGGACTTACCGGTGCGGATTTTTGTGTACGGCGTGCCCGGAAGCGGGAAGACTAGTTTTACGCGCCTCCTTGCTGGACGCTTTGGATGTCCGCTGATTGAGGCCGACGCCCTGAGAGGGCAGAGCGAAGAATCTGCTGCGTTCGGGCGAATTGGAACCACAGACGCGTGGAAGCATTTCGGCGACCTGGGTGCGGAGAGCGTCTACGCAGGATTACTAGCTGTACGGGGCGCAATGCAACCCTATGTGCAGGCTGAGATCGATCGCTGTCGAGGGGACCTCATAGCCGAAGCGGCGTTCCTCGATCCGGCGGAGTTGCGCCAGGCTGGGGACATGTTCCTGATGGTCGCCCCCGACGAGAAGAAACATCAGGACCAGTTCTTTGTGCATCGAAGGCGGGACCAAGTGGGCTGCGAAGGCTTTAGGGTAGCTCGAATCCTTCAGGCAATCCTCGTTGATGAGGCAGGTGCTCTTGGCATCCGCGCGCTATACAACTCCCGCGATGTTGGTGCTCTGGTTTCTGCCGCTTTGGCCGACCCATGAGACGCGTCTTTTCCAGTACGCTGTGAACTCCGCCGATCAACGGTTTTTTCAACAGCCTGCGAAGGTTATTGAGACGGACGGTTGATGGATTGGATGGTAGAGTAACTGCGTCCTGCAACCGCCGGTTGCTCACGACCACGCGCTATTGGGTTTCCCATTCTCAATGCCGGAAGAGGCTATCTCGTGCACGCTGACGTACCCGGCCAGATCATCGTTCTTAACGGAGCACCACGTTCCGGTAAGTCCAGCATTGCTGCCGTCATTCAGCAGACCTTCGACGGCGTCTAGATGAACCTGGGGGTTGACTGGTTCATGCGCATGACTCCGGCTCGCTACCAGCCGGGGATTGGGCTCCGTCCAGGGGGAGAACGTCCGGATCTCGAGCCGCTTGTTGTGTTGTTGTGTGGCGCGATGTATGACGCCATCGCCGCTCACAGCCGCCGCGGACTGAGTGTTGTCGTGGACGTTGGCCATCACGACTCGTATTCCGTGCCTCGGGGGATTCTGTATGACAACGCCCGACGCCTTACAGGTCTCCCCGTGCTCTTCGTGGGCATCCGGTGCTCCATTGAGCTGATCATGGAACGCCGCCGGAATACGTGGGGTGCGGACGGTGGAAGTGACGGCACGATTCCACTGCCGGTGCGCCGATGGCAGGAGGCTGTCCATGAACCAGGCATCTATGACCTCGAGGTCGACACGTCGGAGCTCAGTGCTGAGGCATGTGCCGAGCTTATCCGAGAGCGCCTGGAGGATGGCCCCACAGCGTCTGCCTTCGCTCATCTCGCAAACATGGGCGGGTCTGCGGAGGGGGCATTTTGATTCGTGGACATCTCATATACGACCGTTTCCGAGACAGCTATCGGTCTGGAAGATCCCCGGCGTGGGACGCTTACTGTAGACACGTTGGAAAGGTGAGGCGCCATCGCGACTGAAGACATGGGTATAGAGATCATCCGGGACGTGCTCTACGGGCGTGGTGGGAATGTGCCGCTGCTCCTGGACATCTACCGTCCACGACCAGCACCCCGCTTGCCAATGCCGTCCCTCGTCTGGCTGCACGGTGGCGCTTGGCGCGCCGGAGACCGATCTGGTGTGCCCGAACCGGTCAGAACGCTCGCTCGTCACGGGTATTTCGTGGTCAGTGGCGACTACCGTCTCTCCGGCCAAGCCTCCTTCCCCGCACAGATTCACGACGTCAAGGCGATCCCGCGCTGGCTCCGCGCCCACGCTTCGACCTATGGTCTCGACCAGGAGCGCATCGCCGCCGCCGGACACTCTGCTGGGGCGCACCTGGCCGCACTCCTCGGCACGTCGGCCGGCATGCCCGAATTGGAAGGGGACAGCGGCTGGGCAGACTACTCCAGCGCAGTTCACGCGGTCGTTGCCCTCTCTCCACCGATTGACGCGCTTCTCGATCCCCCGAACGTACTCGAGAGAGACAACGCCTGGACGCAACTGATTGGCGGTCGGGTGGCCGACCACCCAGCGCTGGTTCGCATGTCGAATCCGACGACCTACCTCACCCCGCACTCGCCACCCTTCCTGATCCTGCATGGGACGAATGATGAGACCGTTCCTATCCGCCACCCCGACGCACTTGCACGATCGCTCCGAGAGGCAGGCGCTTTCGTGACCTATCGCCCGATCGACGGCGGCACCCATGATATGGACACGTTGCTGGCGACAGAGCACGAGGCGGCGGTCATCGACTTCTTGACCCGAGCTATGTAGCGGAACTCGACCGTCTCAAATACCACCGCTTGTGAGATACGCAGCGTTCTTAGTGCGGGCCGATTATTCCACGCCGGCGAAACGCCTCGCGGGCTTCAATGAGGCTATCACGGTTCGCACCACCTCGGCGCGTCGGATCGTGGAACTGCACCAGGTCATCCTCCCACCTGCAGACCAAGCAAATCTGGAACGTGCCGGGAGGTTCTTCATCGAGTGTGTACAGGTCACAGCATGGGCACTGGTACTTCCGAGTGGAACCATGCTCCCACATACGGCTGTAGGCCGCCGTCGCCTTGCCTATCTCCCTGTGGAGATGATCCATCTCGCGCCGTTTCTGACGCCGCTTTTCCCTGGTAGCAACCTTGTCCCGAGACTGAACATCTTGTAGTTCCTGCTGAAGCCGATCCACTTCTTCATGCCAGTGCTGTGCTTCCCGCCGAAGCGCTTCCTGCTCAGATGGGGCATTCCGTTCGACCGGGACTCGCGCCCAATAGGAACGGGGGACCGGTCGTGTACAGCATCAGCGCACGAACTCCACGTTTCATTTTGGTACGCTCCGTTCCCCGAGCCTGTGCCGCAACCTGACACGCGGCCCCTTTTGCATTACAGTACAGCGTATGGCGCTGAAGCAGGACCGCGATTCACAGCATGAGAAACTCGCCGGCAGTAAGGTCCCTGACTCCATGATTCGCGGGCTCATCTTTGACTGCGATGGCCTCATCATCGACACCGAAGGGCCTGCGTATCAATCCTGGCAAGAGATCTATGCGGAGCATGGATGCACTCTCCCGCTGGAGGAATGGGCTCGGTGTCTGGGCGGACTCGGCGATGAGTTTGATCCCTGCTCCTATCTTGAGGGAACGATCAAGCAGCGAATCGATCGCGACGTAATTCGGGCTCGGCGTTTGGTGCGAAAGCGAGAACTGGTGGCTCTGGAGCATGCCCTGCCGGGTGTACTCGACTACATCAGCGATGCCAAAGAAATCCATCTCAAGCTCGCCGTTGCTTCAAGCTCGCGACGGGAATGGGTTACGGAACAGCTCTCCTGTCTGGGGATTGCCGAGCAGTTCGACGCTGTCATCTGCTCTGAGGATGTCGCACGCGTCAAGCCACATCCGGACATCTATCAGCATGCACTCTCGCTGCTCGGACTCAAGCCGCATGAGGCAATCGTTTTTGAAGATTCGCCTAATGGGATAACAGCCGCCCGTGCCGCGGGCATCTTCTGTGTGGTCGTTCCAAACCCGCTGACCAGCCGGCTCCCAATCGATCATGCCGATCTTCGTCTCACCTCCCTGGCCGATATGTCCCTGCAGTCCCTTATCGGCTCGCTGGTGGAATCAGCAGACTCGGCTCACCATGACCCATAGCTCTGATGAACCAGAGACGATCCATATACCCGAGAGTAGTGAGCTTGCGCGCCTGCTCGATCAGATAGACACAACACCCCTTCGTCTTGAGAAAGACGGCGTGGTCTATCGCGTCAGCCGGGAGGATAGCCTGTGGGCCGGCTACGATCCAGAGAGAGTTCGGGCGGCCGTACAAGCAACCGCCGGCACCTGGGCTGACCTCGATACTGATGCAATGATCGCGGATCTCCATCGTGACCGCGAGGAGGGTTCACGGCCAGCCGACCGGCCCTAGAGTCACCTCATCGCAGATCTTTCCCCGTGCCTAACTCACGTGAAACAGCGGATGCATGTGGATGTCCGGCCGCCGTTACCTACGGGCCGGCATCGCCGAACACCCCGATTCGGCCAGTGCGAACAGTGACCCGGCATGCATCCTATATCACGAATGCTATCGATGCGACCTTCCTCTCGGTCGATGGCACAAAGTACATATCCGACTCTGATCATGCATCTGGTAGACGGAACCAGCTCAGAGCTTCATCCAACGAACGGGTAATACGACGCTGGTTCCTTGAGCAGTTTCGCCAGATACCTATAGACGTTAGTGTTAGACACAGACGGTAATGCTACCTTGCCCTGACTCCTAACGAAGCGGCAACCATAAATCTGAACTTCCACGGTCCGGCTACGACCGTCGCGGTATCTAAACACTAGCCTGTCATGAGAACCATTGTCATCAGGGCAAGGGATCGCGCGTTGCGACCGCGGTGCCACGAGGCTGTTGAGGAGAACCACGAGTCGTCGAACCTGCGGCCGGCTGTGAATTACAACAATCTTACTGGGAGTACTGGCGGGATTGTGGTTACGGAGCGGGTTCAGGTAAAGGGGAGCAAAGTAGCTGAAAATCGTGACTGCGACCGGAAAACCGGGAACAATAATCGGATGCACTACTGTATCAATCCGCCTTGCCTGCACCCTGGGGAAAGTGCTCCAGGCAGTGACAAGTCCAGCAGCCATGCAGACCGCGGTCAGAACTCGGCTCATGTGCAATTACCCCCCTTTCCATCCGTGACGGCCTCCCAGAACGGACCTGTCGTCCCCACAGGTTACTGCTTACACTCCTTCCAGCTCTTGCTAAATACCAGAGTGCCGACGAGATTCGTCGGACTCCTCCCCGCGATTCACAACCCTCCATCTACACTTGGACGGCACCACTCATGGGGCGGGAAACATTGCAGCGAGTACGGAGAAACACCGGCGGCAAGCTACTGGTCGGCCAGGCCGGCGGGGCCACTGCGGTTATTAACAGTAGCCTGGTGGGGGTGATTGAGGAAGCGCGGCATTCCGAGCGGTTCGACGCCATCTGGGGCATGCGGCGCGGCCTGGAGGGCGCGCTGCAGGGGGAGTTCGTCGATCTCACCTCTCTCGACTCAAATACACTGGCGTCGCTGGCCGCCACGCCGGGGGCGGCGCTGGGTTCGTCGCGGCACAGGATGACCGACGACGATGCCGAGCATGTCCTCGATCTATGCGGTCGCAACGATATCCGGGCATTTCTGTACATCGGCGGGAACGACTCCGCCGATACCCTGCACCGGCTGGCGGGTATGGCCGCCGCTCGTGGTCAGGAGCTGTGTGCGATCGCGGTGCCCAAGACCATCGACAATGACCTGCCGGTGACCGACCATTGCCCTGGTTACGGCAGTATCGCCCGCTACGTGACCATCGCGACCATGGACTCAGCCAAGGACACGGAGTCGATGCCCACCATGTACCCGGTCAAGATCGTCGAGGTGATGGGACGGGACGCGGGATGGGTGGCGGCCGCTTCCGCTCTCGGCAAGCGCACCGCCCAGGACGCGCCCCATCTGATCTATGTGCCGGAACGGCCACTCTCGGCGGAGCAGTTCGTGCGCGACGTCCAGCGTGTCTATGCGGAGGTTGGACACGTCGTCGCGGTGGTGACGGAGACCATGCGCGACCAACACGGCGCGCCGTTTGCCGATCCGCGCTCCAGCGCCGGGACCGACGCCTTCGGCCACCCCCTGTTGCGCGGCGCGGCGGAAACCATGGTGCGATTGGTGCAGGACCAGCTGGGGCTGCGGGCGCGGTACGACAAACCGGGAGGCTTACAGCGCATGGCGATGTGGTGCGCTTCCCCTGTCGACCTGGCCGAGGCTGCGGAAACCGGTCGCGCGGCCGTACGTCTGGCCCTGGCGGACGTGACCGATCGGATGGTGACGTTGATTCGAGAGGGCGACGAGCCGTACCGGTGGAGCACGGCATCGGCCCCCCTGGCGCTGATCGCCAATCGTCAGAAGCTGCTGCCGGATGAATTTCTGACCAACGACGGTCGTACTGTCACCGAGGCCTTTCGGCGCTATGCCATGCCGCTACTCGGACCCGATCCTCTACCCGTGTATGTCAGGCTCCCCGCCGGCATCGGCCTCGAGGTGCGCTAGCTCATGGCTCACGCGATTATTGAGATGGTCGATGACGAGCGTATTCTGCGCTTTCTGGAACGTGATCGCCTCTGGTCCGCGTACGGAATATGCGATCTCGAGCCCGCTCACCGCGCCTCGGCGAGGTACCTCGCCTGCCTGGTACACGGCCAACCGGTAGCCATGGTGCTGGTCTTCGCACCGCCCAGCTTCACCGCTCTCCTCTCCTTCGGCGACCGGCAGGGCGTCGAGCGGATCGTAGCCACGGCAACCGACCTACCGGTCAGGGCCGACCTCGTGGTCGATTCGGAACACGTGACTGCATTTCAGCGTCGCTACACGGTGACCGATCTTCGCACCATGCACCGCATGACCATCACGCCACAGGCTCTACGACTGCTGCCACCCGATCCGCGCGTGGAACGCTTGATGGCCGCCGACTGGCCGGCTCTGCTTCGGCTCTACGATGACTGGGCCGGCCGCATCTTCGGCCCCGCCATGCCGGAGGGCGGGATCTACTTCGGGGTGCGCCAGGGCAACGAGTTAATCGCCGTCGCCAACACGCACGCGACTTCGTATACCCACAGCATCGCCACCGTGGGCGGAGTCTTTACCAGAGAGGAGTATCGCGGCCAGGGCCTGGCCACGGCCACCACGGCAGCGGTAACACAGGCGCTGGCCCAGGCAGGAATCAGGGACATCGTCCTCAACGTCCAGACCGATAACCGGCCGGCGGTCGCCGCCTACCGGCGCATCGGCTACACCCCGTACCTGGACTACTGCGAGGCGATGGTTTCGTCAGGGGCTGATGACCCGTAAAGGCCCTCTTCCATCCGCCGGCGAATAGATGGCCACTCGTCGTCCAGAATGCTGTAGTCGACGGTATCGCGTGTCCGCGCGCCCTGCACAATTAATGGTTTACGCAGGGTCACAGCTTATTCATAAATTCGCCGCAGCGACGGATCGTCTTTGATCGCGTTGCGTAGAGCAAAGCGCGCCACCGTACACCTGCTCTTAGATTCGGGCGCTTCCTGCCTCCAGCGCTCCAACGCCTCGAACACCAGCCCCGAGTGTTTGCGGCTAATGTCCCGCAGGGCGTTGCCAGCCGACTCCTGGACATACCGGCTTGGATCGTCTCGCAACATTCCCAACAGGCGTACGGCCTCAGTCGGATGTGCGGCGAAGTAGGCTCGTTTGCTGGAGACCCATGGCCGGAGACCTTCCGATACGGCGCGACGCAGATTCGGGCGGTCTGCCTCCAACCACCGTAGGATTGCCGGCAGCGCCTCCTGGTAGCCAACGGCGGCACAGTAATCATCGAACGCCATGGCTAGCCTCTCGTTCACCTGCCAGGCGGGGTCTTCACCGCAGTGATCGTAGAGGAAGGGTAGCGCCCGTGACTCTCGACCAGCCAGCTTGCCGAGCACTGCAATGGCAAAAAAGCGTACCTCCGTGTCGGGATGCTCATACCACTCAGCGGCGCGTTCATAGGCATCGGGCAGAGCTTGACCGCTATAGTCGTGTGCAGTCTGTCGCAGCGCCTTCCACTTGAGTCCACGGAGGGCGGCGAGGTCCACGGCGCCTACGGCAGAACGAGGGTCTCGGCCGGCTCCTCGGGAGCGAGGACGGGTCGAGCCGCGACCTCATGCGCGTGCGCCCAGGCAACTCGTTGCCCGCGCACCGTCTGCCGTATGGCCAGCAGCGTGGTGGTCCCACGAGACCACCAACCACCCGCCAGGATAAAGGGCTTACCGGCGTAGTCGAGTCCGAGGTCTCGGTACTTGCGCACCTGTGGAAGGAACCCGTTCACCTTGCCGAAGGCCCACTCGGTCTTGCCGTTGACCCAGCGCAGACCAAAGGCGAGGCCGCCCGAAACAGCAAGAAAGATCGCGACTACCACGAACAACTCAAGGAGCAGAATGGCGCCCGCAACCGCCGCCACGTCGTTCAGGACAGTCACGGTCAGGTCCTGCGCTTGTATAACGGCTCAGTGAACGACTTGACCGTGGCTCGGGTGGCATTGGCCCAGGCCATGGCATATGAGGCCCGGGCCATGGCCTGGGTGGCCGGCTGCACCACGGACTCGCTCATAAACCGCACCGTGCCCTGCACTTCGGTGAGCGTCTCCTGCGCCGTACCAACCAGGACCGTCACTTCGCCCCGCACTTCTTTTACCAGGGCCACCACTTGCATAGCCGCGTAGCCAAGCAAGGCAAAGGCCGCAAAAGAGGTCAACACTACCACAATGAGCAACACATCAATCAATGCCTGTGCGTTGAAAATGGCGGCAACCACCAGAATGACGAGCAGCACCAGAGCGGCAATAACGCCAAGGATAATCTTGCTTTTGATAGCCTTCCTCCCTAGTTGACATTACACAGAGTATATCACCGTGCCGGGTCTATACTGGTTGTCTACACAGAATATGCGCGCATCGCGTGTCGCAGATAGTCCATTTCAGCCTGGGTGCATGAAGCAAGTACTTATCGACGCGGGAAACCGCGAATCCTGGAACGCGTTTGTCGCGGCTTCTCCCTATGGACACACGCTGCAGTCGTGGGAGTGGGGCGAGTTCAAGGCCAGGACCGGTTGGGAGCCACTGCGTCTGGCCTTGTGCGACGAACGCGGCATCCGAGCCGCGGCCCAGGTGCTGGTTCGCCGCCCCCTCCCCTTTGGTTTCGGCAAGGTCGCATACGTCCCCAAGGGACCGGTGCTCGATTATGCTGACAGCGCGCTCCTCGGCCAGATGTTGGTCGCGCTGGTCCGGCTAGCGGCGAATCGACATGTCCTGGCACTAAAGATTGAACCGGAGGTGGTCGAGCCGAGTTCGCTCGGTGACGAACTGCGACGCCGTGGCTGGCGTGATTCGCCGCCGGTGCAGATGCGTTCCACCATTTGGGTGGATCTGAGTTCCGGCGAGGAAGAAATCTTGGCTCGCCAGAAACAGAAAACGCGCTACAACACGCGGCTGGCCCAGCGCAAAGGCGTGACTGTCTCAAGCGGGACGATCGACGACGTGGAGGACTGGTACGCCATGTTCCGTGCTACTGCCCAGCGCGACGGGTTCAGCATTCATGGGCTGGAGTATTATCGTCTTGCTCTGGAGGTGCTCGAACCACCCGGCCTGGCTCGGCTGTTGCTGGCCCACCACGAGGGCGATCTGCTGGCCGGCATTATCGTCTTTCGTTTTGGTCGGGGTGCACAGTACATGTACGGCGCGTCGAGCAATGACAAGCGGAATCTGATGGCGCCGTATCTGCTGCAGTGGGAAGGCATGCGCTGGGCCAAGCAGCAGGGGGCGCTGGGCTACGACCTCTGGGGGATACCGGACCAATTGAGCGAGGATGAAGACCTGTGGGGCGTGTACCGGCACAAGCGGGGCTACGGGGGTGAAATCGTTCGCTACGTTGGCGCCTTCGACCACGTGCGGGCCCGGGCACAGCAGGCGGCGCTGGAGCGGCTGGCGCGTCCGTTGTTCAAGCGAGTCGCGCGGCTGCAGGCGCAGCGGGCGCAATAGGCCGGGTTGTAGAGGTTCTTTCCATGCTGCTGTCACGCCTGCTACAGGCACTACCTAACACCCATTCGAGCGACATCGACGACGTTGAAATCGCGGACCTGGCGTACGACTCGCGACAGGTGCGACCGGGCTCGTTGTTTGTCACCGTTCCGGCGGTGGGAGGCGGAGCGCGCAGCGGCGGCTACGCCTTCATCGCGGATGCGCTGTCCCGAGGGGCGGTGGCGGTGGTGGCACAACAAGGTATAGACGGCGTGCCGGTTCCCGTCGTTCTGGTATCGGACGCGCGCGCGGCACTTGCCGACCTGGCCGTTGAATTTTTCAACTATCCCACCCGCCGGCTGCAACTCTTTGCGGTGACAGGAACTGACGGCAAAACCACTACCACCTTTTTACTCGAGCAGATTTTGCGAGCGGCCGGCTACCTGACGGGATTGATTGGAACGGTGCAGACCACCATCGGAACACATATCCTGCCCAATTCCGCTCGCATGACCACGCCCGAGTCGCTCGATCTGCAGCGGCTGTTTCACACCATGCTTCAGGCTGGCGTCACGCACGCCGTCATGGAGGCCTCCAGTCATGCGCTCGAGTTGCAGCGACTGCGCGGCTGCCGGCCGGCCGCCTGTGCGCTGACGAATATCACCGCCGACCACGTAGAGTTCCATGGCGGCTGGGAGCGGTATTACCTGGCCAAACAACGCCTCTTCACCGAAATCGGCGCCGACCGTCCTGCGGTACTCAACCGCGATGACGCCAGCTTTGAGCGTCTCCGACGGGTGACTACTGGAGCGGCGCTGTCCTACAGCCTGGAACGCGAGGCCGATCTCTATGCCACCGACGTGGTAAGCGAACTGGATCGCAGTGGTTTTACCCTCCACCATGGCGGCGCGGTCGCACGAAGCCAAATCCCCTTGCCCGGCCTCTTTAACGTATCAAACGCGCTGGCCGCGGCGGGGCTGGCCCTGGCCGCCGGCCTGTCACTCGACATCATTGCCGCGGGACTCGCTCACTCTGAGGCGCCGCCGGGCCGCTTTTATCACGTTCGGGCTGGTCAGCCTTTTGAGGTCGTGGTGGACTACGCGCACACCAAGAACGCCTTCGCCTCGGTGCTCGGCACGGTTCGCGCCGGCACGCCCCCGCCCCGCCGTGTAATCGCGGTCTTTGGCGCTGCCGGCAACCGGGATCGCGATAAGCGTCCGGTGCTGGCACGCTTAGCTCGCCGCTATGCCGACTTCTTCATCGTCACCAACGAGGATCCGTGCGACGAGCCGGCCGAGAAGATCATGGCCGAGATCGCGGCCGGCGTGCCAGCCGAAGAAGAGGGGGACCGCTTCATCCGTGAACCCGATCGTGGGCGAGCGATTCGGCGAGCGCTCGCCCTGGCCCAACCGGGCGATGCGGTGGTGATTTTGGGCAAGGGGCACGAACAGAGCATCGTGGTGCAGGGACGGAAAGAACCGTGGAGCGACGTGGCCGCGGTGCAGGACGCGCTCGGGGCACAGGTTTGAAGGTCACCTTGATCTGTAATCCCCAGGCCGGCAAGCGAGTGGCCGCGGGGACTCTCGACCCAGCGATCGAGATTCTGGAACGCGCGGGCTGGTCCGTCAGCACCAAACTGAGTCAGGCGCCGGGCGACGCCGGCCGCCTTGCCGGAGAGGCGTTAGCGGCTGGCGCGGACGCCGTACTGGTGGCCGGAGGGGACGGGACGCTGAACGAGGTGATCCAGAGTCTGGCCGGCAGCGAGGTTGCCCTGGGATATCTGCCCTACGGCACGGTCAATGTCTGGGCGCGCGAGGCTCAAATCCCGCTCGATGCCCGGAGCGCTGCCCGAGCAATGGTCCAGGGGCGGCGCAGGCGAATAGACCTGGGCATGGCGGGCTCACGCTACTTCCTTCTAATGGCCGGCCTGGGCTTCGACAGCGAAGTACTGCGCCGCGCGCAGAGCGTGGAGCGGCACAAATACCGCTTCGGCGTTCTGCCGTATGTAGCAGTTGGGCTGGCCACTGCCGGACTGTACCGCGGAGTCGATCTGGAGCTGCGCTACGACGGCCTGATTCGCCGCGTCCAGGCCCTCCTGTTGATTGTCAGCAATACGCGTCTGTATGGCGGCCGCTTCCGTCTCACGCCGGACGCCGTGGCCAACGACGGCTGGCTCGATGTGTGCATCATCAAAGGCAAGGGACCCGTGTCGCTGATGCGGCAGTCAATCCCCATCCTGATCTCGCGCTCGGCTCGCTTTTCCGATGTCGAGATGCTGCGCGTGCGCCGGCTGTCCGTGCAGGCAGCCGAAACCGTGCCTCTGCAGCTCGACGGCGAACTGGTCGGCAGCACGCCGGTACTGTTCCAGATTGCACCCAAAGCACTCGAGGTCATCGTGCCCAAGAGCTTTGAATCAGACCTAATCGCCTAATCTCAAGCAGGCACGCCCGCTCCTGGGAAGCGCGCTGGAGCCCACTCGAATCTCACGGCTACTTAGAATCTCAGGTCTACATGGCCCAACAAAGTAGGAGACCACGGTGCAGAACGAACCGAACGTCCTTGCGATCGATCCACTACTGGCCGCGATCGGGAGCGTTGAGGCGCCCTGGATCGAGGTGCTCAAGGCTGCGGACGTGGTACGCATGGCCACGGAAAACGCGGTGGGAGACGTACCGGGGCAGCAGCAGCGGTTGCCGTGGCGGGCGCCAGTACCGACCTCGTTGCTCGTGATATCTCAGTTGTGCGATTCCGATACGACCGCCACCGTGGGTCAGTGGCTCGCCCGTTACTACCCGTCGGACCACATGGTCTACCTGATCCCGACATCGACCAGCACGACCTCCTCCGTTCAGCCAATACCCATTTCCAAACTTCGCCAGTCGGAGGTGGTCGACGAGGACAGCTCGCTGTTGGTTCCGGGGCTGGCAGAGACCGATAACGTGCGCACCTTCGCGGGGCTGATGCAACTGACCCGCACGCTACGGGCTCCCGGCGGTTGTCCCTGGGATCGGGAGCAGACGCACGCGACGCTCAAGCCCTATCTCCTGGAAGAGACCTATGAGGTGTTGGACGCGCTGGACAGCGGCGAGCCGGCCCAATTGGCCGAGGAGATGGGCGACCTGCTCTATCAGATTGCAATCCACAGTCAGGTAGCCGCCGAGGCCGGCACCTTTACCATCGAGGACGTAATCGAAAACGTCGTTCGAAAGTTAATCGGCCGCCACCCACATGTGTTCGGCGACATGGAATTGGCGAATGCTCAGGATGTGCGGCACGCCTGGGAGTCCTTCAAACAAAAGCAGAAGCCGAAACGAACCTCTGTGCTGGAGGAGATACCGAAGGGCTTGCCGGCACTGCCACAATCCAATCTGATGCAGAAGCGCGCAGCTAGCGTGGGCTTTGAATGGCCGGCAGTGTCGGACGTGCTGGACAAGGTGGAGGAGGAGCTTCGAGAGCTGCGCGCCGAGATCGAGTCCGGGGCCAGGGACCGGCAGCGCGAGGAACTGGGAGATATTTTCTTTGCCCTGGTCAGTGTGGCCCGACACCTCAAGATTGATCCCGAAGAGACCTTGCGCTGGGCCAATCGCAAGTTCGCAGGCCGCTTCGGCCAGGTGGAAGCGGCCGCCGCCGAGCGCGGTCAAGCCCTACGCGACCTGTCTCCGCCAGAGCTGGATGCCCTCTGGAACCAGGTGAAGGGCACAGAGAACAACGAAACCTAGCGAGATCTTCACTTACCGTCGGTAGACTTGCCGCCTCCATCAGGACCTGGGCCAATCCACGAAGAGTGTTTCGACCAGTACGGTTGACTAACGAGAATCGCAGCTACCCCGCCAAGGAGACACACGCGGATATCCGTCGTGCACCGGCATCACATTAGCGGCTCCATGCCCACCGACACCACCAACAGTGCTGGCCTGCGGGCCAGTCCCGGCCAGGACGGCCGGGCTACCAGACGGCGACGGCGCGAAAACCGGGTTACCGGACGTAGCCGGCACAAGAGTTGGGCGACCGGTACGTCGCCACCGGCCGAGAGCGGCTAGTAGCCCGTCCCCTTGCACCCCATTCGGTGCACGAGCTGGGCGGGATCGGCCCACAGGCCGACACCACGGTGCCAGCCGCTCGCACCGCCGATACCTCGCGTACCAGTCCGGCCGGGCTACCGGCCCCGTGGCGTAGTTTGGCCTGAGAGCCGCCTGGAGCGGGCGTCGGAGAAGTTGGCCCAGGCATGGGTTCGCGATCCTCCGTTGAGTCTGGAAGCTGAAGGTTCAATACTGCTGAAGAGCGCTGTAAGTCAACCATCTTGGTGTGTAGACGGTACCAATGCGCTCCCCGCATAACACGGCGCGGACCGAAGCATGGTGTACGATTTAGGCAGCTAAATGGCAACTGGACGTCATACTGACGCCAGATTTTGAGGGAGAATCACACATCATGGGACCTGTCATTACGGTCTTGGTGGCTGTGGTATGTCTCGGGCTGGGCGCTGCCGTCGCGTTTTACCTGACGCGCGGCAAAGCTACTGAGACTGCCGCGACCACCAGAGCCGATGCCGATCGCGTCGTGGCCGAGGCGCAGGCACAACAAAAGGAGATAGTCCTCGAGGCCAAGGACGAAGCCCATCGAATCCGCGCCGAAGCGGAACAAGAGGCGCGAGATCGACGTGCCGAAGTGCAGCGTATGGAACGCCGAATAGTCCAGAAAGAGGAGAATCTCGACCGCCGTTCCGAAGGCGTGGAGAAGCGCGAAAATCAACTGACTCAGCGCGAAGAAGAGGTGGAGCAGCACCGCGGCAGGATCGACGAGCTGATCGACGAGCAGCGCCGGGAGTTGGAGCGCGTGGCCGGCATGACCCGCGAAGAGGCTAGCGAGATGCTGATGCGCTCGATCGAGGTCGAGGTACGCGAGCAGGCGAATCGTATGACTCGCCAGATCGAAGCGCAAGCCAAGGAGGAAGCCGACGAGCGCGCGCGCCGCATCATCGTCTCGGCTATCGGGCGCTGGGCCTCCGACCAGGTGTCGGAGTCGTCTGTTTCCGTGGTACCGCTGCCCGGTGAGGAGATGAAGGGGCGAATCATCGGTCGCGAGGGCCGCAATATCCGTGCACTGGAAATGGCAACCGGCGTCGATTTAATCATCGACGACACGCCTGAGGCTGTCATTCTTTCCGGTTTCGACCCGGTACGACGCGAGATCGCCCGCCAGGCGCTGGGCAAGCTGATTCAAGACGGCCGAATTCACCCGGCTCGCATCGAGGAAATGGTGGACAAGGCACGCGCGGACGTGGAAACCGTCATCAAGGAGGAGGGCGAACGCGCCGCCTTCGAGGCGGGCGTGCATGGTCTCAACCCTGACCTACTCAAGTCGCTCGGCCGCTTGCACTTCCGGTTCAGCATGGGTCAGAACGTGCTGAAGCATTCAGTCGAGACCGCGCATCTATGCGCGATCATGGCCGCGGAATTGGGCGCCGATGTCAACATAGCTCGCCGGGGAGGCTTACTGCACGATATCGGCAAGGGCGTCTCGCACGAGGTGGAAGGGCCGCACGCGCTGATCGGCGCGGATATCGCCAAACGGCTGGGCCAACCGCCCAAGGTGGTGCATGCTATCGCCGCGCATCACTTTGAGGAGGAGCCGCAGACCGTTGAGGCCTTCCTGGTGCAGGCGGCCGACGCCATATCGGGCGCTCGACCTGGGGCGCGGCGCGACACGCTGGAGAGCTACATCAAGCGGCTCGAAGCGCTGGAAAACATTGCCAACTCGTTTGAGGGTGTCGAGAAGAGCTTCGCGATTCAAGCGGGACGCGAGGTGCGCATCGTGGTCAAGCCGGAAGATGTGGACGATCTGGCCGCGGCGCGAATGGCGCGCGACATCGTCAACAAGATCGAAGAGACACTGGAGTATCCGGGCCAGATCAAGGTCATGGTGATCCGCGAGAAACGCGTCGTCGACTACGCCAAGTAGTGCGTATTCTCTTTATCGGGGACATTTACGGAAAGCCGGGCCGCAGGGCGGTCCGGCACTTCCTTCCTCGCCTGCGCGAAGAGCATCACCCAGACGTGGTGGTGGCCAACGGCGAAAATATGGCCGGTGGCGCCGGCATTACCCGAGATACGGCCGGCGAAATGTTCCGTCTGGGGGTCGCGGTGTTGACCACCGGCAACCATGTGTGGGATGCCCGCGAGGCGATTGAGTACATCCCATCCGAGCCGCGCATCCTTCGCCCGCTGAACTACCCGCCAGGCACCCCCGGCAAGGGCTGGGTGGAGGTCGAGGTGGGCGGCGAAACGCTGACCGTCATCAACGTTCAGGGAAGGGTCTTCATGCGGCAATTGGACGATCCGTTTCGCGGCATGGATGCGCTCCTCGCCGACCTCGGACCGAAAACACACATTCTGGTGGACCTCCACGCGGAGGCCACCGGCGAAAAGCAAGCATTGGCGGCCTATCTCGATGGACGGGTCAGCGCGGTAGTCGGCACTCATACGCACGTCCCCACCGCGGACGCTCATGTCCTGGGCGGAGGCACCGCGTACATCTCGGATGTCGGCATGGTGGGGCCGCGCGACTCGATTATCGGCAGCGATGCTGAGTCGGTCATCGCACGATATCTGACGCAGATGTATCACCGGCACGAGGTAGCCAAGGGCCCGATCATGTTCAACGCGGTCCTTATCGATCTGGAGCCATCGGGCCGAGCGGCCGGCATTCAGTTGGTACAGGACTTGCTTCCCGCTTGAGACACGAGCGCAGAGCGAGAATGTCGCAGCGTTTATCGAGGCTGCTGAAGTGGGTGTAAAATGAGCTGCGTATTCGCAGAATCGAGGTCCAGTGGTTATGATGATTCCCGTCGTCGTTGAGAGCGTTCGTATGAACCTGGCCAATGGCCAGCGGGTAGTCATTCTGAAGGACGAGAAGCTCGATCGCTATCTACTCATCTGGGTGGGCATGAATGAATCGCAAGCGATAGCCCTCGAACTGCAGCACGAAAAGGCGCCGCGCCCCTTAACCGCCGACCTGCTGAAATCAATTATCGAAGAGCTTGGGGCGCGCGTCACCGAGGTGAGCGTTACCGATCTGGCGGACGATGTCTATTTCGCCAAAGTCGGCATGGTCAACGCGCAGGACGAGGTGCTCAGCATCGATTCGCGCCCCAGTGATGCGATCGCCCTGGCGGTGCGCTTCGAAGCCCCAATTTACGTCGAAGAATCCATCCTGGATCAGGCGTCGATTACTTTGCCCGCCGAGCAGGACGACCGCCTTGAGGTCTATCGCGACTTCGTGAACCAGCTCTTCGAAGGTGGTATGGATCTCGAAGAGGGGGAGCGGCGGCCAGACGCATAACATGTCAGATCAATCTGCCGGGCAGGAGCGCATGCTGAAGCAACTCATCAGCACCTTCCGATGCCACGTGTGCCGTCAGAGCTTTGAGCACGAGCGGGTACGCGTCGCTGCGAGGGACGAGTCCTTATGGGTGGTGAGCGTCCGCTGTGGCCTGTGTCGCAACCAACAGGTCTTTCTGGTCCAGCATCGGGAGCGCCGGACGGAGTCGTTGCTGCTGGATCTTTCTGAGCAAGAACAGGAACAGTTTGCCGCCATGACACCGGTCACCGGTAACCATGTGCTGGACATGCACGACTTCCTGAAGACCTTCGATGGCGACTTCACAGGACTGTTTGCCAGAGAGCGTTAGTGATTTGACCGGCGCTGCCGGGCTCGCGCGCGAGTTGCGCTATCTTCCGGCTCAAACGATGAGTCCCAGGTGAGTTCCACGCTGCCGATCACCACCCGGGTACCGTCGGTTGCCCCGGCTCGCTGCAGGGCGTTGAGCACACCCATCTGTTTGAGACGCCGCTGGAGTCGATAGAGCGCCTCGTCCGATTCCAAATCGGTCATGATGGCCAGTCGTTCCACGGTTTCTCCGTGAACATAGAGCGTTTTGCGCTGACGCTCGATCTCGAAGTGGTCCGGCGGAGGTTTGATGAAGAGAACCGGCGCCTCGTTGGATGTATCCTCGGCCTGCTCCCGGCGCGCTTCGAGCAGCATCTGGGCGACGCGATAGGTGAGTTGATCGATACCCTCGCGAGCGATGGCGGACACCGCGAAGCTCTGGTAGCCCAGCGTGTGCAAGGCTGCCCGTAACTCCTCCCACCGGTCGCGCGCCGCAGGAAGATCGATCTTATTCACGACCACGATCTGTGGCTTCCGCAGCAGCCCCGCCTCGTACTCGGCCAGTTCGTGGTTGACCTGCTCGAAGTCGAGCATCGGATTCTCGGCGCCGCCATCGATCACATGAACTAATACCAACGTGCGGTCGATGTGGCGCAGGAACTCATGGCCGAGGCCCACACCTTCATGCGCACCCTCGATCAGGCCGGGGATGTCCGCCGCCACAAACTCCGAATCGCCCACATCAACCACCCCCAGGTTGGGAACCAGCGTCGTGAAGGGATAGTCCGCGATCTTGGGTCGCGCTGCGCTCCACACCGACAGCAGCGTGGATTTGCCGGCATTGGGCAGCCCGATAATGCCCACATCCGCGATAACCTTCAGTTCCAGGTCGAGCCAGCGCTCCTGGCCGGGCTCGCCCTTTTCGGCAAAACCCGGGGCTTGATTGGTGGACGATTTAAAGTGGACATTGCCGAGGCCGCCCTTCCCCCCCCGGCAAATTAGCAGGGTCTGGCCGTGCTCGGTCAGGTCGCCCAGCAGCTCCCCGCTGTCAGCGTCTCGCACGATCGTGCCAACCGGCACAGCGACGATCATCTCCTGTCCCTGGCGTCCGTGCATGCGAGTCGATCCGCCCGCCTGGCCGTCTTCGCCATTAAAGCGTCGCCGTCGCTTAAACGGAAACAACGTATTCAGCCCCCGGTCGGCGCGGAGCAGGAGATCACCACCGTGACCGCCGTCTCCACCGTCCGGGCCGCCCAGCGGCACGTATTTCTCACGGTGGAAGTGCATCGCGCCCTTCCCACCGTTGCCCCCTCGCACATAGATGCGCGCTTCGTCAAGAAACGTATGCATGTGCTCGCCCCACGAACGGCGTATGACTGGCCAACACGATGTTGGGCAGCTCGTTCCTAATCTGATCCATGAAGGCCTGGATTCCCATGCCCCGTTCCGCCGGGAAACCGATACGTTCCTGGAGCAATTCACGGTCCATGTTCAGCGCTCGCAGCTGCACCATCTGTACCTCGCTTCGGCGGAAGAAGGACAGCAGCGCGTCCGCTTCCGACGGGCAGTCGTTAAACCCGGGATAGATCAATAGATTAATAGAGGTGTGTAGGCCCTGCCGGCGGGCCAGCCGAAGACACTCGTCCATATCGGGCAGGCCGTAATTCCGTGGACCGTAATAGGTGGTATGGTTGTGGTCGACCGCCGAGAACATGCTGACTCGAACGCTATCGAGACCGGCGTCGACCAGGTGCTGTAAGGCTCGTGGATTGCTGCCATTGGTGTTGATGTGGAATTGACCACGCGGGGTCTCCTGGCGAACCTGCTGGATGGCGCGCGCGATCAGCCGAGCCCGCAGCAGTGGCTCCCCTTCGCACCCCTGCCCAAAGCTCACTATCGGCTCAGGCGCCAGCCGCATGTGCGGCACGGCGAGTGCGACAATTTCCTCAACGGTGGGGGTGAAATTGATGCGATCGTGCGGGGCGGTGATATCGTCCAACTGTTCGGAGATGCAACCGACGCAGGTCGCGTTACAGGCCACCGAGACCGCGATAGCCATTTCATGGCGGCCATAAAACAGGTTCTGCGCCGTATAACAGCCGTACTCTGTGGCGCAATGAGCATGATGGGCCAGCAGGCGATTGACCGGCTCGGCTGCCTGACGGGCGCGCACCAACTCCGGCAGGTCGGTTGTGTTGTGCGTGGCCGGATCCCAGTCCCCACCCGGATCAAGCGGGAGCGCGGCAGCAAAAAGTTTCCCATGGAGACTCGCTACCGCGGTGTAGCCGAAGAGTGGCACGTGATCCGCTCCCGGCTCCTTGTGGTAAGCCGGAGTGAGCAAGCGGGTGTAGCCGGTGGGTAGGAGGGCCGCTACCGGGCGCGCCCCGACCAGAGGGTGGAGAACCGGGTCACCCGCCCCGTCACGCCCCATCGCCCGGCATCCAGGCATCAAGGCGGTCGAAGCGCCCTCCGGTAGCGGAATCATCCGCCCCAGCGGAACAGAAAAAAGACCGCTCGCTCCCAGGGCCTGCAGCGCGCGATCTTCGTGCAACTCACCGTCATCGGTGGCGTACACCATCCGCCATCGATAGGTACTTGATCTCACTCGCTATTGTACCAACGTTATGTTGGGTTCGCCTCGAAGTACGCCACGGCGCGCCTGGCCCCGTCTTCGACGTTGCGCGGCACACCCGTCATGGTGAGTTCATGTGCGACAAACCAGCGGAATCCCGCCTCTTCCCAGCGGCGGCGAGCACGGTAGTCCTGTGCACAACTGTCTGGTACTCTGGCAAAATAGGTAAAGTCGATGTGCTGATGAAACGGATTAATATCTTCGACCAGGATAAACGCCGGCTGGGGCACCACCAGGCATTCCATCTCGGTGGTCAGGTCAGCCGCCAGCTGCTCGCTGTGCAACACCAGGTCCAGCCCGGTTTCCTCCTTGATCTCGCGGCGAGCCGCCTCGTGGGGCAGTTCGTCGCGCTCAAGATGGCCACCGGGCGGCAGCCAGAGTTGCTGCTTAGTATGCAGATGGAGCAGGACCTTGCCGGCGTGTACCGGATAGGTGGTTGCGGTAAAGTGTCGGGTAATCTCAGTCATCGTTTGGCGCCACACGGGCACTGCTATTCTAGCGAGAGGGTGTGAGGAATCCAGCACGGTGAGCACACTTCATGGATGATCAACAGATTCCAGACGTCTTTTGGGAAGCGCTGAGCAACCTGTCTTTCGCCGGCCTGCCACCCGGCCCGGACGAGGTCGATTGGCGGCCACTGTTGCCGTCCGGTTTGACCGATGTGCTCGAGGTCGCCGATTCCACCCTCTCCTTCGGCCGCATGGTGCATCTGGTCGGTGATCCGGCATCGCCCAGCGTGGCATACACCCACGTCATCGTCCAGCACGGTCTGCTCGGCATTCGTGTCTACTTCCCAGCACGTTCGGTTCCCGGCGCCGTCGGCATTCCCGCCTACGGGGTGGGATTCCGCGACCTGCCGCAGGTGCGCCGCATGTACGAGGTCCAGCACGTCCTGGACCGGTTGCACGATGTATCCGACGTGCGAACCGCCTACGGCCAGGCAGTCTCCGCCGCCACGGTCAAACAGGCCATGCGCGGCCTGTCGGGTCTAGCCGCCTTCGAAGCCATGCCCTTCGCGCTCTTCCCCCTGCAGGCGGCGTAACACTACAATCGAGGACCATGCACCTGTAGCTCAGCGGATAGAGCACCGGTCTTCGGAACCGGGTGCCGGGGGTTCGAATCCCTCCAGGTGCGCCATTTTCTCGCCTGCTGGCTGCGGCATTAGATGGAGCGTTTCACCGCTCCCGGCAAGGAATCCAGGACAGAACGCCGGATCGTCACTTCGCCCACCCGGAACCTTCGTACCACGGCGCGTGTAGTCATGTCAGCTTCGACTGCCGGCATGATTTTGGCGCGCAAGGCGGGGGTAAAGGCTCGCTTACCTTCGGCCAGCCGATCCCCCGACTATTGAGTCCATCGCTCTGGGCGGAGCCACGATGCTGCGCAGGATACGGAATGGGCAGTTGAGACCGTGCGCGCCCTAACGCAGCGCTACGCGCACCTCCTGACCGCTGACCAGGATCACTCCGAGGCGAAAGGGTCCCGTTCCCTGGTACCGGACAGTGAAGCGATACCGCGGGCTGGCGTGTACCGGGATGAGCGACCGGTTCAGCGGCCGGTTGCCGCCATACACGCGGAAGCCCACCACGCCTGCTCTGGTCCGCATCTGCCATTGGACGGTGATCTGCCGCCCGGCACGATGCACTGTGCCGGAGGCGACATGACCGCAGTCCCCACCCCGCTACGATTGGCTGCAGTTTGGGGGCGATGCGGCGCACAGCAACAACAACCATCGTGAACATGTGATCACTCGCGCCAGCCTGCCGCGCATGCACCTGCTCTTCCGGGTGGCGTTGCCGGCGATGTCGGACGGCGCCGCGGTGTATCTGCACCACGTTCATACGCGGCGGGCATCCCCGACCTGGTGTTCCTGACCACCATCGAGGGGGACACCATGGCGCTGGACGCGCACACCGGCGCAACGATCTGGTCGCACCGCTACCGCAACGTTCCCTGTTCGAGCACGGATAGCCTGGCCTGCGAGGCCCACACCACACCCGCAATCGATCCGAACCGGCACTTTGTCTATGCCTACGCCCTGGATGGGCGGGTCCACAAGTTTGCCATCGGCACCGGCGCGGAAACCACCAGTGGCGGGTGGCCGGAGACGGCCACGACCAAACCCGGCCAGGAGAAAAGTGCCGGCGCCCTCACCATCGCGCGGTCGGGCGGCAACACCTACCTCTACGTCGAGAACGGCGGCTACACCAGCGACAGCGGTGATTACCAGGGCCACCTTACCACCATCAATCTGCGAACCGGGGGGCAGCATGTCTTCAACATGCTGTGTAGCGAACGGATCGACGTCCATTTCCAACAGGGTACGGAGCCGGATTGTCCGGCGACACAGGCAGCGGTGTGGGCGCGTGCCGGCGCGGTGTACGATGCCTCGTTCGGCCGTCTCTTTGCCGTCACCGGTGATGGGCCGTTCTGCCCGCCCGACCCGACCCTGCGCGGGAGCGACTGCCCGACGGGGACGCTCGATTGGGGGGACAGCGTGGTTGCCCTCAACCCGGATGGAACCGGCAATGGGGCGCTGCCGCTGGACAGCTTCACGCCGAAGAACCAGCAGTTCCTGAACACAGCGGATGCCGATCTGGGCAGTGTATCGCCGGGCACGCGGAAGTATCGTCATCTGGGGCTGCAAGCCGGCAAGCAGTTTCCTAGCCATCCGGGAGATTCGGTGTGCCCCTGTCGCGTCCCACTCTACCTGCTGGATCTGGCCAATCTGAGTAAGCAGAACGGCCCGGGTCATCTCGGCGGCGCGCTTGGCCACCCACTCGATCTGCCTAAGGCGTACGACGTGCGCGTCGGGCATCCCGCCGTCTGGACCGACCACACAGCCGGCAGGACATACGTCTTCATCGCGAACGAGAAGGGCATTTCGGCCATCCGGCTGCGGGTCGATAGGGCGGGGAACCCGAGTCTGGCCAGTGCCTGGACCGTACGGGCATCGTGCAGCAGCACGCTAATGGTGAGCCAGGTCCTGTTCTGCGCCGGCGGCTTCGATCACACCCCGGCCTCCGGCACGCTCTGGGCACGCGATCCGCGCACCGGCGCCGCCCTCTGGCACGCGCACATCGACGGCATCCACTGGCAGGCGCCCATCGTGGCCAACGGGGTGTTGTATCTGCCCGACTTCGCTGGCTACCTGAACGCGTTCACAGTGGGATAGCCGTAGGAGGAATCGCCGCGCTATCAGTTCACGAGAACTACAGCCGATGTCGCTCCACGGGCGCCCATCGGCACGCAAAAGGGGGTCCGCGGCATTGCCGCGGACCCCTTTGTGCTATCGGCTCAGATGGATTACATTCCCGCGCAGGCCGATGCCGGCATGTTATTGCACAGCTCGGCTCTGGTCACATACCCGTCCTTGTACATGGTATGGACGACCATCTTGATGTTGTTCTTGGTGACGACCGTGATCGGATCGATCTTGGTCGGCGTTGCACCGGCGCCGGTGGCGGTGGTCTTGGGCTCGTGAACTCGCTTGTGCTGCAGGAACAGGGTGGTCCAATGCGCGGCGGCCTCGGCCTCAAGATGCACCGGCTTGTAGATGCTCATACCCTGGTTGCCCAGCAGGATTTGCTGCAGACCAGGAGTCGTCGCATCCTGACCGGTGATGGGCACTTTACCGTTTAAATTCTGCGCCTTGAGCGCGGTCACCGCTGCACCGGCCATGCCGTCGTTGGCGGCCAGCACACCGTTCACCTTGTTGTTCAGCTTGTTCAACGCCGACTGCATCTCCTTCAATGCGGTGGCAGCGTCCCAGTTCGGCGTGAAGATCGAGTAGCCGAGCTTGTAATACCCGCTGTTGATCAACGGCTGCAACACCGACATGGCGCCGGCGTGGAACAGATGGGCGTTGTTATCGCTGGCGGCCCCGCCAAGCTCGACCAGGGTACCGCCCTTGGCTACGTGCGACCTCAAGTATTTTCCCTGAGCCACGCCAACGGCGTAGTTGTCGAACGATACGTAGGCATCTTCCCGAGCGCCGGTAATCAGGCGATCGTACGCGATCACCGGAACGCGAGGGCTGTTGTTATGCGCTACGCGTACAATCTGGGCGGCCTGTCCGGCATCGACCGGCACATCAACCAGGACCTTGACTCCGTTCGTCAGGTCCGACTGCGCCTGATTTTGCTGGGTAGTCTGCGCCGCCTTGGCATCGGTGACGATGACCTGGATGTACGGTAGGACTTTGTGGACTGCCTTCTTGAAGGCCGCTTCGTCGAGCTTCCAGCGAGCCGACGTGGTGAAGTCGGACATCAGGAAGCCGACCTTGCCACGGATCGGAGCCTGCGACTGGGCGACGGAATGAGCGGCGAATACATGGCTGGACACCGGAATCGACCCCATCGCCACCACCGTGAATGCGGCTGCGGCTACGGGTACGAGACGCCTGGACTTCTTCAATGCTTCCTCCTCCGATTGTTCTGTACGCATGCTGAAATATTCAGGATGCTGTGTAGAGCCTAGCATAGTGAAAAATGCACTGGTCGTCAAGCACGTAATCGTAGACGGCTGAACGGTAAGTCACTCCACCGCTTGCCCACCACGTCGACTGCGATCGCCGCCAGCAGAATGCCGCCCTTAATCACATACACGTAATAAGGATCGGTCGCCATCAAATTCAGGCCGCTATCCAGGCTGGCAATGACAAGCCCGCCCAGCAACACCGCCCACACCGTTCCCTTCCCTCCCGTGAGACTCACGCCGCCAATAACCGCGATCGAGATCACATCCAGCAGCAGGTCCGGTCCGGCGGTAGTGGTCGATCCTGCAGCCGCATACCCAACCAGCATCACTCCGGCGACACCGGCCAGCATGCCTGAGATACCGAATACGATCCAGCGTACCGCGGTAGTGTTGATACCGGCACGTCGCGCTGCTTCCAGGTTGCCGCCAACTGCAAAGATGTGCCGGCCAAATGGAAGGCGCGCGGAAAAAAACCAGAAGACTAGGGTCAGGATCGCCAGCATCGCCAGCGCGGCCGGAACTCCACGATAGTTGTTCAAGGTAGCGACCACCACTACACCCGCCACAGCCAGGGCCACGGCGCCCCCAATGGTTTTCACCATCCCAGCGGGCGGCAGACCGGCGCGGGCACGCAGACGGTGCTTGTTGAGCCCCACCAACAGGTAGAGAGCCACTATCGCGGCCACAATAATCCAGCTTACTGGCTTGGGCACGTTTGCGGTGCCGATGCCGGTGATGGTCGAATCAAACACATTGACTGTGGAGCCGCCCAGAATGTGGTAGGCGATGCCCTCGAAGACCAGGAACCCGCCCAGTGTGACCACGAACGAAGGCATACGTAGCCACGCAATCAAGAACCCTTGCATCAACCCACAGAAGGTGCAAATGACGACGGTAACCAGGATGGCGGCGCCTGCCGAGTAGTGATCTAGCCCGGAAAAGCTTGAGGCCAGCGCCACGGCGAGCAGGGTCAGATAGCCCAGCGACAGGTCAATCTCACCCAGCAGCAGGACAAACACCACACCGATCGCCAACACCGCCTCGTATGAGAACTCTTGAGCCATCTCATACAGATTGCGCGCCCGATAAAATGCCCCGTGGTTTGAGAATCGAAGTAGATCCAGATGATGATGAGTCCAACATAGATCGGGACGGTCGTCAGTAACTTGTCCCAACTGAGCTGTAGCCCACCAAAGCGACGGACGCTGACCGCCGTGGCCGAGCCATCCGGCGCAATTTCCGGCACTGCCGCGTTCGTACTCTCGCTCTCCGTCGAAGTCGTCGTCATTCCTGCCTCCTCTACGCCCTGGCCGGCTCGTCGAAGGTGCGTGCCCCAGTGATGGCGCCTACGACGTCTTCAGGAGTCGACTCGCTCATCGTCAGCGTTGCCACCCGGCGACCCAGCCGCATCACGATTGCGCGGTCCGCAACCTGAAAGACATCAACCATATTATGGGTGATCACCACCACGCTCAATCCCCGTTCTCGAAGGCGATCGATGAGATCCAGCACCTGGCGGGTCTGAGCCACGCCCAGTGCCGCCGTCGGTTCGTCGAGAATCACTACCTGGGGCGACCAGAGCACCGCCTTGGCCACCGCCACGCTCTGGCGCTGCCCCCCAGAGAGCGCCGCCACGCTATTGCGAACCGAGGGGATATTAATGCGCAAGGTCGAGAGCGCCTCGGCGGCTCGAGCCTCCATCGCCTCCTCAGAAATTGTGCGGAAAACTCCCGGGATCCAGGTTCGCACTCGCTCACGCCCCAGGAAAAGGTTAGCCACCACATCCAGGTTGTCGCACAGGGCGAGATCCTGATAGACCGTTTCAATGCCGGCCCGCGTAGCGTCGCTCGGAGTGCGAAAGTGCTGAGGTCTGCCCTGAAGCAGAATCTCTCCCTCATCCGGCACATAGGTGCCGGCGATGCACTTGATCAAGGTCGATTTGCCGGCGCCATTGTCACCCAGGAGTGCCGTCACCTCTCCCGCTCGAGCATCGAAGTCCACACCGCGCAAAGCATGCACCGCCCCGAAACTCTTGACGATACCGCGCACTTCCAGCAATGGGCTTCCCGGTGGCGGCAAGCCCTCCGCCCTTGACGATGTATCCTCGGCAATTTGCACCGTGTCCGCTCCTCCTGCACCATGCCTCGCTGCCCCGCAGAGGAGCAGCGCCGGGGAGATGCTAACTGGGGATGTCCCATTGTCGACGCTGGCTCCAAAGTTTCGACGGAACCAGGCGCACTGGGAAGTAGCCCGTATTGTACATGGTTCATGGTGGCGACAGGGCAGACCGGCAGCCATAACGTGAAACGACGCCGAATCGACGGCCACGGTCACGGGATCTGAGCCGTTCTCGAAATCCTTTCGGGAGCCAAACTCACCCCTCGTTGCCCGAAGGCGCTTGAAGGTCAGTCGTAGGCGCAGTTACTCCACGTGCTCTTGAGGATACCGCTGCGCCTGCATCGTCTCGACTCTCGAGCGCGGCGAAGGATGTAGATGCTCTCTGGTTCCAGGGTGGTGGCTGAATCGGTCTCGCACCTTGCGGTAGACTGGACTCGACTGTATCTTCTTTGTAGATACATCGTGGAGGAGGTACTAATGAGAACTCGCGTGCAAAGATGGGGAAATAGCCTTGCCATCCGGATTCCCAAGACGTTTGCAGGGGAGGCCGGGCTGGACGAGAACACCCCGGTCCACCTGTCGCTGGCTGACGGCAAAGTGGTGCTCGAGCCGGTCGCGGAGCACGGCTTTACGCTCGATCGGCTTCTGGCGAACGTTACGGAGGAGAATCTCCATCATGAAGTCGTCACGGGTCCTTCGCTGGGGAACGAGGCGTGGTAAGCCGCGACAAGTCAGTCCCTGATCGAGGCGATGCTGTCTGGATTACGCTGAATCCACAGGCTGGTCATGAGCAAGCGGGGAGACGCCCTGCGATCGTGCTCTCGCCCGCACGATATAACGGCCGTGTGGGGCTCGCCTTGTTCTGTCCTATTACGAGCCATATGAAGGGGTATCCCTTCGAGGTTCGACTACCTCCAGATCTACCTGTAGGTGGCGTGATATTGGCCGATCAGGTGAAAAGTCTGGACTGGCGGGTGCGCAACACCGAAGTCATTTGTAAGCTGCCCGGAGAGATCGTCACGGAAGTCCGAGGGAAGCTGAACACGCTGCTGCAATAATTGAGCGACACTGCCAGACGCATGCGCTCAAACTCTTCCTTTTGCCCCCACGGTCGCCAAAACTCAATGGGCGCGTCGAGCGGCTGCAGCGGACCTTCCGCGAGGAGTTCTACGACTGCTGCACCGCCCCGCCCTACGTCGCTGGCCTTGCCACCGAATTAGCCATCTACGAGACCGTCTACAACACCTTCCGTCCCCATCAGGCCCTCGACTATCTGACGCCCCAAGAGCACCTTGACCAACACCAGGAGGCGGCATGATCGGTGTAAAGCATCACCTGAACCCATACACTGACATGAAGGGCGACACGCCATTCACACCTTGACGACGATCGTCTGGTCATGCTCGCAACGCGCCCCTGCGTGTTCTCTTTAGCGCGCACAGCCCGCGCGCTCGACAGAATCCCTCATTGACAGGTTGATGGAAGTGCGATTCTCAGGCTTCCCCAACCAGTCCGCAAAGGAAGCGCCGAGCGGCCGGGTCACCACGTAGGCAAACCAGAAGGCGACAACCTCGTTCAGCACAACCCGCCAATACGCCAGAGCCGGTACGGCGAACAGTACCACAAAGAGCACCAGCGAGGGAAAGTACCCCAAGCGCAGGGTTGACGCGGTCATATCTCCGGCAGCGGTACCAAGTGCAAACGTAGCGATCACGGTCGACCAGTAAAACAGCTCGCGACGACCAGCATAGACGCTGTGAATAGAAAGGGTTTTCTCGCTCGCATGCCAGGTCGCGAAGATAATGGCCAGCGCGCATGCAAAGAACACAGTTGATACCAAATACGGGATACCCATCACCACGTGTGTTACATCTGCCGCCATCGGGCCGAATACGGCGACCATGACGACCGCTAACCAGAAGGTCCACACTACATATCGACGTACCCAGAGCTGCAACAGCAACGCAACCGCCAGGCCAAGACACCCGAGAACTACCGCAATATATGGGTTGATCTGGAAAGCTAGATAGTCCGATGTCGACTCGCCCATGGCGGTCGACAGCAACTTTACGATCCAGAAGTAGCCGGTGATCTCCGGAACCTTCAGAAGCGGGCGTATGGCGCTGTGCGCAGGATGAGACGCTCTATCGGGTGTTGGCATATGGGTAAATGAATTACGATCCGGCCACAACGTTCACACGAGTGCGCGGCCGCGCCTCTGCCTTGGGCTTGACGACGATCTCGACGTCTCGATCGAGCGCTACAAGGAATCGGAGGAGACGGTCGACGGAAAAACCAGTCAGACGGCCGCGAAGCACAGCAGATATCTTCGGTTGATCGATGCCGAGCAGTTCAGCGGCTTCGGTCTGCGTCAGATGCCTCCCACCGATGATCGCGCTGATCGCACCCACTAGCTCAGCCTTCACCAATGCCTCCTCGGGATCTGCGACGCTCAGGTCGGCAAATACATTGCCGCTGCTCTCCGTGACCGAGACGTTATCTGCGCTACTCATTAACTCTGTCCTTTTTGAGCTGCAGCGTGTTCCTCGGCACGCCGAAGCCGCGCTCGGATAATGTCGAGGTCGCGCGTCGGCGTGGCGATGCCACGCTTGGCCTTCTTCTGAAAGGAGTGGAGGACATAGACCGCGTAGCTGAGCCTAACTGTATAGACGACGCGATATGTATCACCGACAAAGTCCTCCACCGCCTCCAGCACGCTGGCACCCCAGAAGCCCGCGAGCGGTTTGGCAGCAGGATGCTTGTCGCCCGTCTGCGCCAGATAGAGCGCATACCCGATCTCACCTCTGACCGCCTCCGGGAATGCTCTGAGGTTCTCCAGGCTCGACCCCACCCAGATCAGCGGCTTCATCGTGCTTCATTATGCCGTTTCTGGCATGGCTACTGCGCGATCGCGGAAAGTCGAGTGCATGGGGCCGAAGACCTGATTTCGGTGCGGCCAGGGTGCGATACAACGAGCTGGTAGAGCAAGCGCCCTTCGTTCCCGGCACTCCCATGTTCGGAAACAGAAAACGGCCCGGCATTGCGCCGGGCCGTTTTCACGAGCTGTCTCTTCTCTATGCGGCCGTAAACGTCGTCTTGGTGGAGTAATGAGGTTTTTTCGCCATGGTCTGGCCTTCCACGATCACTTTGTGATTCTTGCCCACCGTCTTGTGCTTGGCCACCACGTACGTCATGTACGACCAACCCTTGGGCCCGGTCTTCGCCTTGCGCTGGAGGGACGTATGGTTGGGGAACAGCAAACTGGTGACGATGGCCATATGTGCCGAGCTGTGGACCCAGATCGTGACCTTGTGCCCCGGCGACTGCACGCGTGGTTCAACCGACACGTCAATATGGTTGAACAGGATGGTGTACGACTTTGATGCCGTCGCGCCGTGGTCAATGGTGACAGTGATCGTAGCGGTTGCGTTGGTGTGCGTGATCTTACTCGCACCCTGCTTGTACCGATACACCACCTTACCGGCCGCATTGGTGGTCATGTGGGCGGACTGATGATCGCCGTTGGGATACGTGACGCGAATGTGGAGAACTGTATTTGCACTCGACGTCAGCGTGACGATCTGTTGAGAACGGGGTGCCACCTTCTGCTTGAGGTGCAGCGACACAGTTGCGGGCGTGGTTATTCCGCCCGGCGTAGGGTTCGCCGTCGGCGACTGCTGCGGCCCCGGCGGTAGCGTTCCGGTCGCTGTGGGCTGCGTTGTTGCCGGCACCGTTCCAGTCACTGTTGTCTGTAGCGTTCCAGACATCGTTCCCGTCGCTAGTGGCTGTGCGGTTGCCGGCACCGTTCCGGTCACTGTTGGCTGCGGTGTTCCAGAGGCGGTACTGGTCGCTAGTGGCTGCACCGTCCCAGACACCGTTCTGGTCGCCGTCGGCTGTGCTACTGACGTTGCGGTAGGGGGTATCGGGGTTCTCAAAACAAGGGCCGTCGGAGTCGGTCCCGAGTTCGTGGGCTGACCGGTCGCCACCGGCAATCCGGGTGTCGGTGTTCCCGGCTGGGGTGTCTTTTCGGGCGCCGCCGCGGCATTCCCCAGGGTAACGGTCCCATCCCCCGTGGAACCGAGGTTTGCCACCGCCCCTTCCACCAGGCTTGTTCCAAATCCGGCCGCATGCACCGCTCCGATAGCCGACACGACCGTCGTACCCGGATTGTCCATGTATTTGAAAAACGTGGCGCCCGCGATGAAGTTGTCGGTGGAGGTCGCCTCCCTGTCCCAACTCACCAGCACGCCCGCGCCCTTAGCGGACAGTGCGTTCCAAAAGCGGGGCGCGCTCAACAGGTTGCATCCGTTCAGGAACACAAGCGAATGAGCCGGAAACTGGCCTTCATACTGGGTGATGAAGGACGACGTAATACCGTAGTACTTCTGGGATGTTCCAGAAACGCCGATGAGGATGACGGTACCACTTCGTATCAGTGGACCAACGTTGGGATCCGTACCCTCCTTCACTCCCGAGGCCACGATTCCCTCACCCCCGGTAACTACTCCGGCGTGGGTCTGCATGTAGGCCACGTTGTATTGGGAGAGGGTCGTAAGCGCTTTGAGCGTTACCTGCGTATCGTATAGTTGATCGACGCTATACCCAGCCGATTGGAGGTCGCCGACTTCGGCATCGCCGGCCTGGGGGCCGAGTCCTAACTGAGTTGCAAACGGCTCCATCACCACGGCGCGGGCCGCGCCGGCGGGAGCGCCCTGGCGAGAGAGCAGTTGCAGGTGGGGACGGAGAAGGGCCAGAGGTAGCCGTACCCGACTGAAGGTACTCGGCAAAATTGCAGCTCGCGACCCGTCTCGGAAGCGAATGTCCACCGTCCGGCCATCGTCCCCCCGCAGCGCCGATCGTACGGACGGCTGATGGCGTAGCCAGCCGAGTACGCGGCCCATGGACTGGTGTCCTAGACGCATCGAAGCTATGCCGAGCACATTCCCATCCTGGGCGGCAAATGACGCCGAAGCAGCCCCCCGGGGGATGCCAACCAGGCCGGCGACGACGATAACCAAAAGCAAAACTGGGCGACTCATGCGTGACATGTATCTATTCCATTCCCATCAAAGTCAAATTCCAGACTCTATCAGTTTACTCCGCGGACGGTCATTGTGTTTCAACATTTCGTACAAGTTCATGGTGTGTTCAGGTCAGGTGGCTCGCTCTCGCTGAGCGCGGGACGGATGGCAGGGCGAATCCCCTGATACACTGCCCTGTGCAGGTCATCACCTGCACCAGATCCAGAGCAGACATCGGAGGTACGACCATGTCCAGTAATGTGAAGGCCGCGCTGATCGGTCTGGTCGTTATCGCGCTGGCGATCGCGGCCCTGCTCCTTTTTGTCCGCGACCGGAACGACGCCAACGCCATCAACAGCCATCTTCTGTCCGTCGCAAACCAGGTATCGCCACGGCTTCAGCGGCCCGGCGGACGCTGGGCCGCCGCGCCTTCCTTCAAGGAGAAGTACCAGGGTTTCGCGGCGCGAGAACAGGTGGTCATCGAGAGATCCAAGCGCGGTCTGCAGAAGCAGCAGTTCCTGCAGATTCAGCTGGTTCCGCGCCAGGGAGCCGCACCAGCGGTCCTGCTGACGTCGCGGCGCGGTACTCGGGTTATTGTTAACGCCCTGGATGTCCTGTTGGCGGCAACCACCCACCAACCGCGTTACGTCACCGTGCAACAGCGCGGGGCGGTGTATCAGGTGGTCCTGAAGCCCCTGATCCTCCCGGAGCCCTTTCGCAGGCAGAACGTGACGGCTGTGCTGGAGGTGGTCCAGGGCTGAGGGAAACGCGCCCATCGTCATGGCCGGATTTTCCAGGCATAAATGTTCCAGGTAGGGCCGGAGAGGGTCGGGCTATTGGAAAAGTTAGCCACCCGCCCGTTATCGGTACTGACGGTTTTTCGGAAGTAGAGCGGCACCCAGTAGGCCCGCTGGTTGACAGCACGTTCCACGGTGGCATAGTCCGACGCGCGAGCTCCGGCATTGAAGGTTCGCGCGGCGGCGGCGAAGCTGCGGTCAATACTGGTGTTCCGGACGCAACTGCCGTTGCCGTTCAGCGTCGAGTGCACTTTAGCAGTGCGGTCGCAGTATCGACTCTGCAGGTTGTACTTATAGTCCTGCGGCTCCGGTGAGCCGACATACGAAAACATTGCCACCTGGAAGTTGCCGCGCGCGATGCTTCCGTTCTGGCTCCAGCTGCCGAGAAGTTCATCGCTGGAGACATAGTTCGGCGCCACGGTGACACCTACCTTTTGCCAGCTGGTTGCAATGGTCGCTTCTTGAGCCTGTCGTGTTGGGCTTCCCACGGTCGTGTACAGATCGAGCGTGAATCCCTTTTTGAAGGGCGTCCGCGCCAGCAGCGTGCGGGCATGAGCAAGCGCGGTGCGCGTGCCTGGAATGACATAGCTATGGGCGATGGGATCCCACTGGCCGGTGAGATGGGACGTGACGAACGGCTGCTTCAGATCGCCGGTATCGACAAAGGGCGACCAGGCTGCCATCTGTTGTGCCGCGGAAGCCCCAACGGCCAGTCCCTGCCGAATCAGCGCGTACTTGTCGAGCGCCAGGGCCAGAGCCAGGCGCACGTCGGTGTTGCCCAGCGGGTTCAACTGACCATGATATGTCCGATCAACATTGAACTCGAGATGCTCGAGGGCAAAGCTGGTCTGGATGTGTACGCGGTACGCGCTCAAATGCTTGGCGAGGTCGGGCACATCGGGCAGGTTGTAATTGGTCGTAATATCTGTTTGATGGGCAGTAGCCGCTTTAATCATGCGGGCTATGGACTTATAGGCATGAAACACGAGGTTGCGTACTCTAGAACCGCAGGTCGCGCCGCTGTAGTACGGCATGGGCCGCAGGGTAATACTAGAACCGGCAATGACCTTGGAGACCTGGTAGGCGCCGTTGGTGGGATAACGAGACCCCTCAAACGTGTAGTTCGGATCGGACCCGAGCTTGACGGCGGCGGCATGCGCGTTGTTCTTCCAGGCGCCCGGCCATACCGGCGGCCATACTTGTGGCAGCGCGCCCGGTATGGCAGAGGAGTCAATACGGTGGAGATGCAGGATTGCTATAGAGCGGCTCGGAGTGTCGATGCTCTTGATCAGGTCGCAACTGCCCTGGCAGGCAGGCCCAGTGGCGCTGTCCATGCCGACCTGCCACCCAAATTTGATGTCGTGGGACGTAATCTCCGCGCCGTTGGACCACCGTAGCCCTGGTTTCAGCCGGAGGACAATCGTCTTGCCGGCATCTTTAATTCCGCCGTTAGCAAGAGTGGGGATGACACTCGCCATTTGAGGCACAAGCCGGGCATGGTCGTCGTACTGAAAGAGATTGTCCAGCATAGCATTGAGAATCTGGCGTGCAATGGGCTGGGAGTATTGATACGGATTCAGCGTGTCGGGGAATTGGCGGTCCGAAAACGTGATGACGCCGGCGGGCTTATTCTTCGCGGGACAGGATTTTGCGGCGGCCCGGTGCGCCTGAAAATGGCCGGATGATCGTGCCGTATGCTGGGCTGCCTGGACTGTCGCAGTCGACAAGCCGGCGCCCGCGCCGATGATGGAAAGAGCAAGGCATCCGCCGGCTATAGCATGCACCGACTTGAACCGCCCCATCGTGATGTGCCTCATGAAAACTCCCGTAGTACAAAGATTGCCGCGACGTGCGTCCCTGGATGATAGACCGTCACACAGGTCAAACGCGCCATTGAGTCAATTTGTAACAGGGCAGCGCCGCGCTCCCTTCGCCGCATGACTGACGGACTGACTGGACAGGGAGCGGTGGCGGCCTTCTCGGACCCAAACCGAATACAGCGAATCAGACCGACTGAACTCGCTCCATCACCCAATCCATGACCCCGATCGTTAATAAAGAGTGAGGCGATAAGGACCAGTCAGGCAAGTTCACCGCGGTTGGCATTACTCTTGCCACGGTCTAGACGAGGGCCTGTTGTACGATGTTACGGAGAGGCAGATGAATGTAATGTGAAGAGATGATGAGTAATTGATGAAGTCTGCCTTGACGTGTGGGGTGCGGCACTGTAAACTGGTTGAAGACCCGATGAAAGGTCAGTTCCGCGACCTGTCAAGAGATGTCAATTAGGGAGGTGGGTGCAGAAACGTGAAGCAGGCAAAGGCCGCACAGCGGCAGGTGATCGCAGCCATGGCGCCGGCCGCCTAATTAACGGGCTTCCTATTTGAAGCCCTAGGCGCGTTCGCGAGGCAGATCAATCAGCGAACTCCTAATTCCTTAGTCACCATAGAGGCCTTACGATTCCTTTCAAATATCGCAAAACAACGCCCAAGAACTCGCAGAACAACAACTCGCAGGAGGTATGCGTGGATTCACGTAGCTCACGAAAACGCACATTAACTCAGGGACTGCTCTCCCTGGCCGTGGGCGTGCCCATGGTCACGGCATTCACACTGGTGGGCGGACTCGGCCATGGCGGCAGCCTTGCCCTGGCGCAGGTCGCCAGTGGCACTGGCTCTTGCTTCTCCTCCAGCACCTCGGCTGGCGGCACCAGCAGCACGGGCTCGACCAGTTCGAACACGGGTGGTACTGGATCCAGCGGTAGCTCGTCGTCCAGCAACACGTCCGGCGCCACATCCAGCGGCACATCCGGCGCCACGTCCAGCGGCACCTCTGGCGCAACGTCCGTTGGCACATCTGGCAATACATCCAGCGGCACGTCTGGCGCGACGTCCACTGCCTCGGGTGGGACGACCTCGACCGCGAATAGCGGCGCCACCAGCACAGCTTCGAACGGATCGGTCACCTCGACAGGTGGTGGTATTACGAGTAACAACACAACGATCGGCACCAGTACCAGCACATCGATTAACACGGCAAACACGTCATCGACGGGCACAAGCAGCAGCACATCGGCCGGCACGAGCAGCAGCACATCGGCCGGCACGAGCACCGGCACGTCCGCCAACTCGAGCACCGGCACGTCCGCCAACTCGGGCACCAGCACGTCCGCCAACACGGGCACCTTCGGCTCGACCAGCATCAGTTCGAACTCTCAGACCTCGCAGGGTGGCTCGACCGGCACCTCCAGCAATGCTGGTGTAACGACCTCGCTCGTCCCCTGCCCCACTGGGTCTGGCGGCTCGAGTTCTACTTCCAGTAATAGCGGCACCAGTATTAGCAATACCCACACGACCACGACCGGCAGCAGCACGGCCACGACCGGCAGCAGCACGGCCACGACCGGCAGCGCGAGTACTGTTACTATCACCCAGTCCGGTACCGTTACGACGATCACCGTGCCTGGCACCGTGACGACTGTCACTCAAAACGGTACCGCGACTACGATCACACTGCCTGGTACCACGAGTACGGTCACACTGCCCAATACGACTGTCACGCAGACCGTCACCGTGATCAGTGGCACGACTCAGACCATTGTCCTCTCCGGCGGTAACGGGAACGGCGGCGGCAGTTTTATCTGCACGCAGAATGGCGGGACCGGCAACACGCTGACCTGCTACTTCATCAATGCCAACGGGATGCCTACCGGATCGACATCCTCCATCGTTGTCGCAGCTCATGCGTCGGAGGCCGCACCGCGGCTCCATCACCTGGGTCGATCACGAGGATTCTAGTCCGATAACTTCCGAACCAGACGGGTTCACAGCGAAAGGGCGCGGCGCAAGTCGCGCCCTTTCCTCTGTCTTCAGTAGCATGGTAGGCAACCGACAAACCTGTAGCGGAAGACTCAGTACAGACGGCTGCCTACTACACGAGTATCCCTGTATTTATTCCTCCCGTGAGGCGCCCCATGCACGGTCTCGCTCCCTACACATCGATACCACTCTGCCCGATCCTATGGCATCGTTCAGCTACCTGGAGACCGTCCTTCACTGGTGGGTTGATCCGTGCTAGGCACATACCGGGGGCGGTTGCCGCTATGATCACTGTTTTGGAGCGAGAGCGTGGCTGACCCGGCCGGCGCCGGGGGCACTATAGGCCTGGACACAGCGCAGGCATCCGCCATTCCACTCAGCCCGGCCGACGCAGAGGATCGGCTCACGGCGTGGCGGAGCACTCTCCGCTGGCTCAGACTGGGCGTCGATGCTCGATTCGTCCTCGGTCTTCTGCTGTTTGCATCGCTGCTGTGCCGCCTGGTGAATATCAACACGCCGGGCGGGCCGACAGGGTATGTGTTTGACGAGAAATACTACGTCAACGCCGCGCGGGTGATCCTCGGCATCCCAGTTCCGGCCGGAGATCCCTACGGCGGAGAAGCAGTGGGAATGGACCCCAACCATGAGCACCCGCCGCTGGGTAAGGTGATGATTGCCGCGTCGATGCGCGTCTTTGGCAATGCGCCCTTTGGCTGGCGCTTCCCCAGTATTCTGATGGGAATGCTGAGTATTCTTTTGCTCTACGGTATCGTGCGTGCCGCTGGCGGTGATGCCTGGCTGGGCGTGCTGGCCGCCACACTCTTTTCTCTGGACAACCTGGTGCTGGTTCACAGCCGCATTGCCACGCTTGATATTTTCCTGGTGGGATTTTTCCTGCTGGGCGCCTGGGCCATGCTACGTGGCTGGCCGCTCCTGGCCGGTATGGCTATGGGGCTTGCCACCTTGATAAAGCTGACAGGCATCTACGGGCTGCTGGCCTTATTGCTTTTCCAGGCTGGAATGGCCTTCTGGGAGTGGCGGGGAACGCGGACCTGGCCACGATTGAGCCTGCAGACCGTGGGCTGGCTGGTGGCCGGGTTTGTGCCCATGGTGTTGATTGGCCTCTGGATGCTCGACCTGGCCGTCACCCCCTATCACAATCCCTTCCAGCATCTCCAGTTCATGACCCAGTACGGATTCTCCCTCTCCCGGCCAGGTGGACCCGCCAACCAGGAGAGCTATCCCTGGCAGTGGCTCCTCAATGATGTTCAGGAGACGTATTTCTTTGTCAATACGACCGTCACCATCAAGGGGCAGGGGCCGCTGGTTTACCCGGATATTGCGTTCCGCGGGGCCATGAATCCAATCATCATCGGCGCTTTCCCGCTGGGCTTTGCCTACAGTGTGTGGAGAGCCTGGCGCCTCAAGGACAAGCTTTCCCTCTGGGTGGTGGCCTGGGTGGCCGGTGTCTATCTCCCCTTTTATCCTCTGTCGATGGGCGAGCATCGCATCAGCTATTTGTTCTATTTCCTGCCGACTCTACCCGCCGTGGCGGTCAGCCTCGCCCAACTCTTGCGTCAGGCCACTTTGCCGAGGCTGGTCACGTGGGGCTATCTGGCCATGGTCCTGGTTGGCTTCGTGGGCTACTTCCCATTCCGCCACCTCTTTCTATAGATGGAGCTGGCCGAGAGTGAGGTGGATGCGGTCGCGGAATCACGCTGAGCCAGCCTGTATCACCCGCTCGAGGGTCGGGCATGCGTATGATTGGTTGAGGCCATAGACGAAAGGGGAAGCGTGAAAGACAAATCGGAAGCTACGAGCTTCAGCACCATGCTGCGCTCCGTGGCGGCGACCACCGCGATTCCCAGCCAAACAGCGGGCGAACGCGGCCTATGGAGCCGGCTGGATCCAGGTTGGAAGCTGGCGCTGTGGCTGGTCGTTACGCTGCGGGTCGGCTGGGGATTGGTCGGTCTCCTCTCCATCCATGTCCAACCGATAACCTCGATTGGGGGAGACTGGGTCACTTTGATCCTGCCTGGCGGTGACCCCTGGCATCTGCTCTTCTCGATGTGGCAACGCTATGACGCCCTGTGGTACCAGCAGATCGCTACCCATGGCTATGCGGCCGGGGACAGCACTGTCGCCTTCTACCCGCTCTATCCCCTACTGTCGCACGTCACCTCGCTGCTCTTTGGCGGTCAGATCGTGGTGGCCGAACTCCTCGTATCCAGCGTTGCCTTTGCCGTCGGGATGTGGCTGCTGTACAAAGTTGCCCGGCTCGATGCTGGGCCGTTTGCGGCACAGCTGGTCATTCTGCTCACCGCCTTTTTTCCCGTCGGGTTCTTCCTGCTGGCCCCCTTCACCGAAAGCCTCTACCTGGTGCTGTCACTCGCCGCCTTCTGGTTCGCGCGCAATGGGCGGCCCTGGGCAGCCGGTGTCGCCGGCTTTGCCGCCGGACTCACGCGTGTCCAGGGAGTATTTCTGGTCTTACCGCTCGCCTACGAGTATGTACGCCAGCGCCGACGCCAGGGCCACCGACTCCTCAGCCTCGACAGTATCGACCTGATTGCGGCGGCTCTACCTGCCCTCGGGTTCCTTACGGTACTGGCCTACGATCGTCTATTCGTTAGCGCGGGGGTCTCTCAAGTAGGCGCCGAGGCAAACTGGGGGTCCAGGTTCGCCCTACCGTGGAACTCCATAGCGAGCAGCGTGTCGCATATTGTAGCCAGGAGTGATGTGGTGGAGTTGCTGAACCTCGTCTCTCTGCTTGGGTTCGGCTTGCTGGCAGTTTGGGCAGCGCGCAAACTGCCGCTGAGCTACGCCCTCTATACCCTGCCCTATCTGGCGCTCCTTTTTATCCACGACGACTATTATTCGCCCCTGATGAGCACGTCACGCTACGTACTCGTGCTCTTCCCCTGCTTTATCGTGCTGGCAATGTGGTTGGTTCGGCGTCCCTGGCTGGCCGCCGGGGCGCTGGTGACCAGCTTGCTGCTCCAGGTGACCTTCTTTCAGTACTTCGTTCACTTTGGCTTTGTGGCCTGAGAATGGGGCGAGCGTGTCTAGCCTACCTCGATTGGCGCTTGCCTTGACCTGCAGCGGCACCGATACCTACAGTACTCAGGTATGAAGCTGTCTGTCGTGGTACCCGTGTTCAATGAGGAGCGGACCATCGCCCAGGCTCTGGACGCTGTTCGACGCGTGGACCTGACCGCGGTCGATCCGAGCCATACGATGGAAATCATTGTCGTGGACGACGGCTCAACCGACGGCACGCGGACGATTCTGGCTACCTACGCGGACCTCCCTGAGGTCCACGTGGTACTCCACGATCAGAATCGTGGAAAAGGCGCAGCGCTGCGAACAGGGTTCCAGTTCGTCACCGGGGATCTCGTCATCATTCAGGACGCCGATCTAGAGTACGACCCTGAAGAGTACCCACGCCTGATCGAACCGATCCTGGCTGGGCACGCGGATGTGGTCTACGGCTCGCGCCTCTCGGGCGGACGGCCTCAGCGCGTCTACCTCTTCTGGCACCTGGTCGGCAACCGCTTGCTCACCTTGCTCACCAACATCCTGTTTAACTCGACGTTGACGGACATGGAAACGGGCTACAAGGTATTCCGCCGTGAGATTGTCGACGGCTTTCGGTTGCGTGAGAATGACTTTCGCATCGAGCCCGAGATAACCGCCCAGGTGCTGAGCAATCGAAACGCCCGAGTCTATGAGATGCCAATCTCCTACTATGGACGGACGTACGAGGAAGGGAAGAAGATCACCTGGCGAGACGGTGTGGGCGCGGTGAGAACCTTGATTCGTTGCCGTCTCTTTGGCTCGTAGACCTTGGCACATCCAACCGGCCGGTCCCGCACCGAAGATCGGGTTGCAACTGCGATCAGCATGGCGAATACGCGTGCGTCGCTGAGAGCGTGGTGGGAGAGCAACCGTCGGGTCTTCACTCACGCCTTGCTTGCCGTGCTCTGCATGCGGCTCGCGCTGGGCCTGATTGTCGTCCTCGCTGCCGCCTATCTTCCCGTGCAGCAAGGTCAGCACTATGTCTATACCGCCAGCAACAACATCTGGCTTGCTGGCTGGGCACGTTGGGACTCCGAATGGTACATCGGCATGGCGCAGTATGGATTCCTGGCGAGAGATGAGTTTCAAGCCTTCTTCCCGCTGTACCCTTCGCTAATCTCTGTCTTCGCCCCCCTGTTTGGACATGATTACGTCCTCTCCGGCATGGTCGTCTCGAGTCTGGCCTGCTTCGTCGCGTTCGTCTACCTTCTCAAGCTGGTTTCTCTAGAGTTCGGGGAGGAATCGGCTAAGCGAACACTCCTGTATCTCGCTGTCTATCCCATGTCCTTCTTCCTACTGGCGGTCTACACCGAGTCGCTTTTTCTGGCCTTCACCGTTGCGGCCTTTTATCACGCTCGTCGCGGGCAGTGGACCTTCGCCGGTGCGGCGGCCTTCCTGGCGGCCCTCACCCGCGTGAACGGCATTCTCCTGGTGCTGCCTATTGCGTACGAAGCCTGGCAACAAACTGGAGGCAATCTCCGCAGCTTACGGAGTCTATCCCCCCTTGTCGCACTCGAGCGGCTGATCGCCGTCGTGGCCGGCCCACTTGGACTACTCACCTGGATGCGCTACCTCCAATCGACCGTGCATGATCCCCTTGCCTATATCCACCGGCAGACGCGCATCCCGTGGACGCATATTCCGTCTGCACCCTGGAATACTGTGCTGATCGCCGTTCAGGACACGTTTCGCCCGGACTTCTCACTGATGATGCGTGTCATCAATGGGACCGACTTGGTCGCGGGCCTCCTGTTGATCGTCGCGACAGTTGCTGCCTGGTGGCGGCTGCCGCGCGCGTATGTGATCTACCTCGCGGCAACATTTCTCCTCTTGTTCTCCTCCGTTCCAGTGAACTGGCCACTGCAATCTATCCCTCGATACCTTGTGGTTCTCTTTCCCTGCTTTATGCTCCTCGCACAGCTGGGACGCGATTCACGATGGGATCGCGGCATCTTGATGGTGAGCCTGCCACTCCTGAGTTTGTATACTGCCCTGTTCGCGATGTCGTATTGGGTGTTCTAGCCAGCCGCTAGGACCGAGGAGAATACCATCGACGAAGAAGCATCTGGCCCCGGCGCCGCGCGATGTGGAGAAAGGCCTCCAGCGCGATCTCCCTGGACATCTTTGACACGCCCGTCACGCGTTCAACAAAGATAATGGGCACCTCCTTGATGCGCAGTCCCCGTCTCTCGATCTGGTACACCACCTCGATCTGGAAGCTGTAGCCGCGCAGATCCAGGTTTTCCAGATCGAGCGATTCCAGGGCTGAGCGGCGAAACACTCGGTATCCCCCCGTGGTGTCGCGTACCCGGACACCCAGCCCCACCCTGGCCACCAGGTTGCCAGAACGGCTGATGAATCGGCGCCACAAAGACCAATTGCGTGTGCCTCCGCCCGACGTGTACCGCGATCCCAGCACCAGATCGGCATCCCTGGCCGCCGCCAGCAAGGCCGGCAGGTACCTGGGATCGTGGGAGAAGTCCGCATCCATCTGCAGCACATAGTCGAAATTCTGAGTGAGTGCACGGCGGAACGCCTCCGTGTATGCTGTCCCCAGACCAAGCTTGCTCGGTCGGTGGAGGACCTCAATACGCTCGTCAACGGCCGCCAATTCGTCCGCAATCTCACCGGTTCCGTCCGGCGAGTTGTCGTCGAAAATCCAGATGGTTGTCTCGGGGAGTTGCGCCCGGATGGCAGTAACAATCGGTTTAAGGTTGTCCCGCTCGTTGTAGGTAGGAAGAACCAAGAGTTGACGCTCACTGCCCCACTGGTTGTCGGTCATCCACACCCTCCAGACGCGCGAAAAAATGCAGCCAACTCTACCATAGAACCCCGGGCGGCCCGTTAGGCTGTGGTAATGCGCAGGGAGGGGTAGAATAAACCAGAACCGAAAGCTACGGCGACTTTAAGCGGCTGGGCGCCGATTTGGGTAGTAGACGTTGCTTTATTGAACGGTCCACCAGTACACTTAGATCGTCCTGACAGACCCCTGGAATGGCTTGACAGTGAGGTTTCACACGAAGGATCGAATAAAGTCTTCACCCGCGCGTCTGATCGCTCTTCCGCTCGCGGCACTGCTCGTGGCGGGAGCAATTGCGCTTCCGGCCGGTCTGGGCCGTACCTCGTCAGTGCAGGTCGCCCGGGCACAAGATAGCTCTGTATCCGCTAGCGACGGTTCGTCTGGTTCCACCAGCAACAGTTCAGCTAGCTCTGGCAGCGGTTCGTCTAGCTTCAGCAGTGGTGGATCATCCAGCTTCAGCAGTGGTGGATCATCCAGCTTCAGTAGTAGCGGATCATCCAACTCCAGTAGTAGCAGATCGTCCAACTCCAGCAGTGGTGGATCATCCACCTCCAGCAGCAGCGGATCGCCCAACTCCGTTAGTTCTGACAACACACCGAGCACACCCCATATCCCGCCAGGATGTACAGTCACGACGTCGGCCAGCGGCGACATCACTACCTGTACCTCCAGCCTAAGCAGCACCAGTTCAGGTTCCAGCGTATCCAGTAGTAGTTCGACCGGCAGTTGCACCGCTACCGACGGCACGGCGCCCCAGTGCACAAGCAGCACGTTTAGCACCGGATCAACGATCAATTGCACATCAGGGTCGGACACCGCAGGCAGTTGTGTTGTCAGCACGTCCAGCAACACGTCGCCTGTTGAGACCACCAGCACGACGACATCCACCAGCACGACTGCGACTACTGCTGCTGCTAGCGTTCTGTACAATGCCAGGCTGTACGCGCGTCACTTCGGCTCCCATACCGTGTTTCGGTGGCAGGTGGACCAGTCGACCGGGATCGTGGGTTTTAACCTATTCCGCGGAACAAAGCAGCTCAACCATTCCCTGGTTCGCCTCCATGTCTCGCTGCAGTATCGCTATACGGTCCATCATGCCGGTCAGGGACCGTATATGTTGCACATTGTCCTGAGTAACGGCCAGCAGGTTCTTATCCGGAGCGTCTGAGCACGTAGTCCGGGTACGGTTCAGAGTGTGAGCGACGCACTGTGCGAGTTGCCCCGTGAGGCATCGAGCAAGCGTCGCAGAAGATTGTCGCCAGGTAGATAGCCCGTTATTCGTCTCTATGCGCCCCGAGAGTGAATGACCTGGCCCGTTATCCAGGCCCCTGCGTCACTGGCCAGAACTGCGACGAGGCGCGCGGCATCCTCTGGTAGCCCAACGCGGCCCATTCCCATCCCAGCCGACCACGCGGTTTTTTGCGCATCGGTGATCCAGCCGGTGTCCGTCCCACCAGGGTCGACCGCGTTGACCGTGATTCCCTTCACTGCTACCGTTGGTGCCAATGAAGTGGTAAAGGCCTCCACGGCGCCCTTGGTTGTCGCATACGCCAGGGAGTCGGGCATGGGTCGGAGGGATTGACCGGAGGTCAGGTTGATGATCCGGCCGCCCGATCCGCCCGGATAGCGCCGGACAAACTCGGCCGAGAGCAGTGCCATGCCACGGATATTGACGGCGTACGTCAGGTCGAGCTCGGCGGCATCCAGGGTATCGATGCCATGCGTCCCCTGTGGATCGTGGGTCGCGTTGTTAACCAGGATGGATGGAGTACCGAGGCGTGCCACGGTGGTCTCGACGACATGCCGCGGAGCGTCTATCAGCGATAGGTCCACTTCAACGCTTTCCACGCGCACTCCCAAACGACGCACGGCCTCTTCAATCATCGCGGGCCCTTCCTCGTCTGCATACCAGGTCTCACGGTCGAAGGGCCGCCAGTGGGTAAAGAGCAGGTCCACGCCACAGCCGGCAAAGGCCCGACAGATTGCCGCACCGATGCTGTGCCGCCGGCTAGCGCCTGTCACTATGGCGATCTTGCCCCGCAGTCCCGCGGGCGGCATCCCAAGAGCTGTCTCATTCATTGATTTGATTCTAAGTTAGACCGTGGAATTCCTATTCATCAACGCTCAACTTTTGACAAAATGGGCCTGAAAGATTCATCCTCCCCGCCAGGAGCGTCCCAGAGTTCCCATGGGTTCGCCCACACCAAACATCCCACTTGCAGTTCACGGCCTCCGGCGCCTTCTGGTCGAGCCGCGACGACCCGTCTGGATCGCCTCACGCCCCGACGCCCACTGGTTGGTGGTGGCCGCGGTCTGCGTCGGGGCCTTCATGGGTCAGCTCGACGCGAGCATTGTTACCCTCGCACTGCCCACCCTCCACACCGAGTTCCACGCCAGCATCGGCGCGGTTGAATGGGTTGCCCTGGCCTACCTGCTCACGCTGGTCTCGGCCGTGGTGGCGGTCGGGCGCTTTGCCGACACGGCTGGCCGCAAGCTGCTGTACACCTATGGCTTCGGCATATTTATTCTCGGCTCAGCGCTCTCTGGTCTGGCGCCGAACCTACCGTTTCTGATCGCTGCCCGGGTCTTGCAGGCGTTTGGGGCCGCCATGCTGCAGGCGAACAGCGTGGCCCTCATCGTCCAGGCCATGCCGGAAGGGATGCTGGGGCGCGGCATCGGCGTGCAAGGAGCGTCACAGGCAGTCGGGCTTGCAGTCGGTCCAGCGGTCGGGGGGCTTCTCATTACCATGGGGGGCTGGCGGCTTATTTTCTTCGTCAGCGTCCCCACCGGCGTGCTGGGCATGCTGCTGGGCTGGTTTCTCTTGCCCCGCAGCCGGCATCTCCTGGAACGCGAGCCTTTCGACTGGCTGGGCTTGCTGTTCTTTGTCCCTGCCGTCACCGCCCCTCTAGCGGCGATCTCCTTCGGGTCCGATGTCGGCTGGACCTCACCGCTCATCCTGGGATCGATCATCCTTGGCCTGCTCTTCGCGGCGCTCTTCATCCGGCAGGAACGACGCGACGATGCGCCCCTGGTGGACCCGGCTCTCTTCCGCAGCGCTCCGTTCACCGGCGGAATCGAAAGCGGCCTGCTGTCCTACCTGGTGATGTTCGGGGTGCTCTTTGTCGTGCCCTTCTACCTCGAAGCTCGCCGCGGCATCAGCCCAGCCACCGCGGGTCTGCTCCTTGCCGCCCTTCCCGTTGCCCTCGGCCTGGTGGCTCCCTTTGCCGGCAAATTGGCCGATCGAGTTGGATCGCGACCGATCACCGTGGGAGGCATGTTGATGACGGTAGCCGGTCTGGGCGCCCTGGCGATCATGCGCCGTCCGGAGGCGGTGCTCCTGGGCGAGCTGGCCTGGATCGGCGCCGGTCTTGGCGCATTCACCCCGGCCAATAACGCCACGATTATGTCGGCTGCGCCGCGCACGCAGTCGGGCTCAGCCGGCGGCATTCTCAACATGACTCGCGGTCTGGGCACCTCGCTTGGGGTAGCGCTCACCGGCCTGGTATTCACCCTCCTGAGCGGCAGCGCAGTCCGGACCGGGCGCCTAGTCGAGAATGCCTCCTTGACCCGCGGCTTCGTCGGCGCCATGGTCTTCCTGGCCGCCGCTGCCCTGGCCGCCGCTCTCCTGGCCGCGTTGCACGATCCGTCCCCACGGGCGGCTGCCCTCTAAGCCATTTCGTGGACAGGTGCACCACCGCCGCGCTCAGGAATTGACCGAGTTCACGCTTGATGCCTACTCTCGTGTAGCGCACTCAAGGAGGAGATTCTATCATCATGAACGCACTACTTGCACGCTCGGATGTGGTTGGCAGCCTCTTACGCCCGGCAGAATTGCTCGAGGCGCAGGCGGGCCTGGCCGAGGGACGGCTGTCTGTGCCGGCCTTCAAGCAGATTGAAGATTCGGCGGTCGATCAGGCTCTCCAGCTGCAGGAACAGTGCGGCCTGGAGGTGGTTACCGACGGCGAAATGCGCCGGCTGTCCTTCCAGAGTCAGTTTCCGGCCGCCGTCGAGGGGTTCGGGGAGTGGGATATCGACGCCTTTCTGTGGGGTGAGTGGCGAAGCGAGGAGATGGGAGATGTCCAGATCGAACGCCCGCCGCTGGCCGTCGTCGACAAGCTGCGCCGTCGCCGCTTCCTGTCGGCCGAAGAGTTCACCTATGCGCGCGGGCGAACCACGGCCATCCTCAAGGTGACGCTTCCCAGCCCCAGTCTCTTCGCCAACTTCTGGGATCCGCAGCGCTCGGCGTCCGCCTACCGAAACCTCGAGGAGTTCCTGGCCGATGTGGCCGAAATTCTCCGCCAGGAGGTCGATGAACTGGTGCGGTTGGGCGCGACCTATATCCAACTGGACGCCCCGCATTATCCGCTCCTGCTCAATCCCGGCTACCGCGACTTTTATGAGAGCCGCGGCTGGGAGGCGGGTCGTTGGGTGGACCTTGGGCTCGAGCTGGACAACCTGGTCATTGGGCGCCACCCGGATGTCACCTTTGGCTTCCACCTCTGCCGTGGCAACCAGATGAGCCGCTGGCTGGTCGAGGGGGGATACGATTGGTTGGCCGGGAAGATTTTCCCGGCCGTCGTCGCGCAGCGTCTGTTACTTGAGTACGATGACCAACGCTCCGGTAGTTTCGAGCCGCTCCGCCAGGTACCGGAGGACAAGGTCGCGGTGCTGGGGCTGGTGACGACCAAGACGTCCCGCGCCGAGACCGTCGAGGAACTGATCGCACGAATACACGAGGCGAGCCAATACCTACCACTCGAACGCCTGGCCATCTCGCCGCAGTGCGGTTTCGCCACATCCACCGGCGGGAACGACATATCGTTCGAAGATCAGCGGTCCAAGCTGTCTACCCTGGCCCACGCCGCTGCCGAAGTCTGGCCGCACGATGTCTTGGTAGCCGAGTAAATCGTCCGTCTATGCCGCATCCCATCTGGCCGGCATCTCGACCATCTCACACGTTTACGATCGGGATGCCAGAGACCCTGCTCTACCGCTGACCCTCATCGCGCGGCTGGCCGGCTGCCGGCTGCTGGTCTTCGCAAAGCGGACCCGCGTCGCCAGGACGACTCCGTCGCCGCGCAGGTAGCCGGTGACATGCAGGGTGATACCTGCCACGATGTCTGATACGGCGCCATCGGTGAAAATTGTGCTGTCGCTGAGTAGCACATGGTGAGGGCCATCGGGAGCATCGAGTATGAGGCTCTGCGCGGTGAAAGAACCTACTGTTCCCTGTAACGCCGTCAAGCGTCGATGCAGGACCAGCTTGCGCAGCAGCACACGATGGTGGGCCACGGTGTACCCGTAGACCGTAACGTCGTCTCCCACTACCAGGTCACCGCGCTGGATCGAGTGGGCGCCTTGCTCGTATTCCGAGTTGCTCTGCGGCTGCACCACCACCGGGCCGGAGGCGGCATCTAGCGAAAGCTCACGCGACGAGACGGTTGCAATCTGGCCTCGCACCGTCACGCTCTGGAGTCGAACTCGCAGTTCATCCACGGTCAAACGACCGTCCGTACCCACGACACCGGCCACATGGACCCGCTCACCCGATGGGATATCCGCCGGCTTGAGTTGTGCGGCCACTCGACTGGCGGTGATGGTCGATCCGCTCGTGAGGAGCAGTTGATACGTTTCTCCCTTGCTGGTGCGGACGGTCAGGAGCGGCGTGGTACCGATCACCACCGCGCTGAACTGCAGGTGGGGATGTTGCACCGAGACTGAGAGGACACGCAGTGGCTGCCGAGGAACGCTGTAACCACGTGCCTCGACAAACGCCCCCGGATGCAACGCGGACAGTGGTACGCGGCGTCCTCCATCGCTGGGTACGACACCGGAGAGTAGGTCAATTGGACGCGTGCCGGAGGCGGTTCCAACATCCAGCCTACCCGGCGCTACTCGCACCACTCGTCCCTTCAGCACATGGATCGTTACTTCGACGGTGAGCGAAGACGCCATCAGTACCCTGGCTACCACACTGCCTTTGGCAGTGACCCGTACGCCCGGAAAGAGGGCGCCGGCCGGGGCTGGGACGCCATGCAGACGCGCTTGTGCGCCACGGGCCAGATGGATCGTATACCGGGCGCCGGCGCTATCGACCACGGTCAACGCAGGGAATGCCGTGACGACCGTGCCGCGCACCGTGAGCACCTTGGGACGACGCCGTAACGCGATTATGGCGGTCGCGGTCAGTGTCGTGGCAGTGGTCAGGCGGCCAGTAACGCGCACGGTATCGCCAGCATGGATAGCTGTCACGCTGGATCGGCTGGACGCGATGGTCACGACTACGCCGGACGGAAGCGAGACCGTATACCGCTTGCCCCGCGCGTCGACCGACATGACGCCCCGGCTCACTACTGTCACGGTTCCCCGGATGGTGTGCGGCAGCCGAGAAGCTGCATAGACATGTACTCGAACGGCAACCAGAGCCGAGCCATGCTGCTGCCCGCGCACCGATACGTCATCTCCCACCTGGAGATTGCGTTGCGAGATCGGGGTCGAGCCAAGCTCATAGCGGGTTGTCTTGGTAAGAGACACGGTAACGGCGCCGCTGCCTTCGGCGAGCCGCAGTTGTGCCGTGCCGACCGCCGCGATGCGACCGCGGAGCAGACTGAGCTTCACCGTCACCTTTACCTTAAGAACACGGATGCTCGTGGCCAGCAGCGCCTGTCCAGCGCAACAGGCGTGAACCGTCACCGTCCCCCCCCGTATGAGCGCTGCACGACGGGCAACCGCGGTACCCACGTACACTGTCGTACTCTGGCTCAGGCCAATCACATCGTGCCCAGCGGCCGAGGCCACAGTCAGCGATACCGCGCTAACAGCTATCACCGTCCCATGAATCGTTACGTGGTGAAGCGCCGCTTTGGACCGGAACACGTGCACGCGTACCGCCGTGTCTCCCGTGGCCGCCGGTTCCAGCCGTGCTTCGACCCGGTCCCCAGCTCGCAACTGCGTCATACGAGCCGAGGCGCTCCCGATCCGAATGTCCGTCTGCGACGTGACCCGTGCGGAAAAATGACGACCCGCGACACTGATCACCAGTTGAGTTCCGTGAATCGCCGCCACGGTACCACGCACCGTGAACGGCTTTGGTTTGACGGGATAGATCCGGACGGTGATGGCTCGTAGGCGCCGTCCCTGAACGAATCCATGCACACCCACGTGATCACCATCGTGCAGCGCCAGCTTTCCGACTTTCCCTTTCTCAATCAGCTTCGTCGCCGGCAAAATAGTCACCACGACAGTTCCACGGGTCCGAGTCACCAACGTAAAGCCATGCAGTCCGACACCCTGCGCGATGCCCCGCAGGGTGACCGGTCCAGGCTTGGTTCGGGCTGTCGGGTGGCTGCTGCCCGATCGTTGCGCCTGCACCGGCGCCGGGCCGGCTAGAACGAGGAGCACCGTCAGGAGGCAGATAACTCGGCTCATGATTGCCGTCGAGTAAGGAGCACGCTAAACGAATCATCGACCCGAGCCACCCAGCCCGGGGGAATTACGGTCACCGTGTCATACTGCTCCAATAAGGCCGGCCCCGGGACGATATCGCCCCGGTCCAGAGAGGGCCGCCAGGATACAGTGGCGCGCACCGGGGCCACGTTGGTCACCCCCACTCCCGCGCCGAACCACACCTCGCGCTCGCCGTGTGCTCGCTCCGGCTCAGGCCATGGAGGGACCAGGTCGGGGCGATGCAAGCGGGGTAGCGTGGCGCGCAGCCGGACATGCACGATCTCCACCGGTCCCATCGCTGCGTACCCATACCTCTCTTGGTGGATGCGAGTAAAAGCCGACAGAACTTCCGCGCTCGACGCCGCATACGGCACGGATAACTCAAACGATTGACCCACGTAGCGAACGCTCAGCCGCCGCAGAAGCACCGGGGCACCGAACAAGGGTTCATCCTGAAGATCAGCGCCGGCCTGCGCTTCCAATTCGGCAAATGCCCGCTCCACCCGTGCTTCGCTGGAGGGCTCGAGGGGCATCAACACTGTACGCTGAAAGTCGCGCTGGAGATCGGGGACCGTGAGGCCAAGAGCCGCCATCACGCCAGGATGTGGTGGGACCAGCACCTGCGAGATATCGAGGCCGTCAGCCAGTTCGGCAGCATGCAACGGCCCCGCGCCCCCAAAGGGGAAGAGCACGAAGCGGCGCGGGTCGTAGCCGCGCTGCAAGGTAACGGTTCGTACCGCCCGCTCCATATTGGAGTTGGCGAGACGAATCACCGCCCAGGCTGCTTGCTCCACGGTCAGCCTCAGAGCCTCACCGATAGTGGCCACCGCTTCCCGCGCCCGCGCCGCGTCCAGCGGCATGGCGCCTCCCAGTAAGCCGGCAGATGACAGACGGCCTAGCACCAAGTTGGCATCCGTGACCGTGGGGCGCAGACCGCGACCGTAGGCCGCCGGGCCCGGGTCCGCTCCCGCGCTCTCAGGCCCCACGTGCAACCCGCCCCCCGGATCGCATCGTGCGATCGAGCCGCCACCCGCTCCAACTGTCTCGATCGTCAGCATGGGGAGCAACAAGGGGAAGCTTGCGACCTCTCCTTCCGTCCCCTCCAACACCTCCCCCGGAACAACTGCGACGTCAGTCGACGTACCGCCCATGTCAAAGGTAATGATGTGGTGTTGGCCGGCTATCTCAGCTACTGCTTTGGCGCCAACTACACCGGCGGCCGGCCCGCTGAGCACCGTCTGGACCGGACGCGCGGTAGCCGACCGGGCGCCAACCAAGCCCCCATTTGAATGCATAACGTGCAGGTGACGAACGCCGACGTCCATGTGGCGCTGCAACGACTCGAGATACCGGTGCATTACCGGCATCACATAGGCATTCACCACCACCGTGCTGGTCCGCTCAAATTCGCCATAGCGCGGGGCGATTTCATGAGACAGGCTCATGAACAGCTCGCCATCCCATTCCGCGAGCAGCCTTTTCGCAATTTCCTGCTCATGCGCGGGGTTGGCATAGCCGAAGAGCAGGCATACGCCCATCGATTCCACACCGTCGTGTTGCATGCGGGCTACCGCCCGAGACACACCGATGGGATCAAGCGGCTGCACGACACGTCCCTGATAATCGAGCCGCTCGGTCACGCCCAGCCGCCGCTCCGCCGGCACCAGTGGCTCGGGCCAGCGCGCCCAGAGGTCATAAATGGCCGGCCGGTTCTGTCGCCTGATCTCCAACACATCGGCGAACCCGGCGGTGGTGATCAAACCGGTACGGGCGCCTTTTCGCTCCAGTACCGCGTTGGTGGCCACAGTTGTGCCGTGGCGAACGGCCATCTGGGAATCCGATTCCACCATGCCCAGGGCATGGAGAATAGCCTGAACGGGCTCAGCCGGCGTGCTTGGCACTTTACGGACCCGGCCATCCGAGGCAAACACATCGGTGAAGGTGCCGCCGGTATCGACTCCGACCACGACCGCATCGCTGCCCGTCACGTTAGACCTCTCCGGCGACGTCGTATGCTCGAAGCCTAGCGCATCTATTCTGGCCATGCAAGCGAGTGTATGGATTCACGTGAAACGTTAGCCCGATGAAAAGGGATACTGACTGTTGTAGATCGTGTGCACACTCAGAACGAAAGGGAGACATAATGCCACAGTACACCAGGGCAGGTTTACTCAAGCGGAGCATTTTGCTCTTCTGGTCCATCTGGATCACTACCGTCGTGCTGATGAACGTGGGCGACGCATTCAAGGTCGTTGGCGTCTTGCCCTCCGACTGGAAGCTCGCCTCGGGCAACTATCAGGCGATCGTGGATGCGGCGGCCGTTTACGGGACGCCCCATTGGCTGGATCTCCTCCTGTTCTTCGGCGCGATTCTGTGGGAGACGGTGGCCATGCTGCTTTTCTGGGCGGCTACGCGCCGCTACCGGAGCGATGGCTCCCAGCATGAGCGGGGCGTGTACCTGGCGTTCACCGCCCTGTTCGCCCTCTTCGCCATGTTCATTCTGGCGGACGAATTCTTCCATGAATACCGCATGGAAGGCGACCATCGAGGCATCGCGATTCTGCTCCTCGCGTCCCTTCTGGCCCTCCAACTACTTCCGGATCGCAGAACCCGCCATTAAACCTAACCAGGCTGCAGGCGTCGAATATTGCCTCGCGGAGACCGCGAAGGTCGCGGTCTATCCCTCTCGGAGAGCCGTGAACTGCCTCAACTCGAGCCAGCTTTTGACCCAGAGAGCCGTATTTGCTACCATGTGGGACAGGCGTTCTAGTCGCTGGAAAGGCGGAGGGATGAGAAATACGGGCGAGAAGATGCGAGCGCGGATCGTCGACGCCATTGGGGACTTGACTGAGACCAACAGCCGCCCACCCACGAACCGAGAGTTGGGTGAGTACCTCGGTGGTAAGTCGACGGGCCACATCGACTATCATCTTCGCATTCTCAAGGACCAAGGAAAGATCAGCCACGATCCCAAAAAGAGCCGCGGCATTGGGCTGGCCACAGGGATCGACCGCGAGCCGCTGTCGATGCGCGGCCGGCAGGTACCGATTGTCGGGACGATCGCGGCCGGCCAGCCGATTGAGGCCGTAACCACGCAAGACGACTATGTCACGGTGCCGGGGGTTCAGGGCGACGATCTATTCGCTCTGCGCGTCCGGGGGAAGTCGATGATCGAAGACCTGATTGACGACGGCGACATCGTCGTCTGTCGCCGGCAGAACACGGCCAGCAACGGCGACACGGTCGTGGCGTTGATTACCAGCGGACCCTCGGACACGGGTGAAGCGACGCTCAAGCGGTTTTATCAGGAACCGGACCAGTTCCGCCTGGAGCCGCGCAATCCGACCATGCAGCCGATCTTCGTACGCCCCAACGATCTCATGATTCAGGGGAGAGTCGTCACAGTCATTCGGGAGCTGCAGTAGTCCTCGCTCAGCTCAAGGCAGAAGAGAGCAGCGGCTCTTTTCTGCCTTTCCGAGGACTTCAGTAACGATCAAGACCCTTCAGCGCAGGGACGACGGCAAAATGTCCAGCTGGTCACGATACTTGGCAACTGTGCGTCGAGCCACATCGTAGCCGTACTCGTGGAGCCGCGAAGCTATCTCCTGGTCTGTCAGCGGGGTCTCTTCGCGTGCAATCATATCTTTGATGATGTCCTTCACGTTCAGCGAGGCCGTGAAAAAATCGCTGAAGGGAATGACCTTGCCGTTCGGAATCATGACGTATTTTGCCGCCGTCGCCCGGCTCACGGTCGACTCGTGAATGCCGGTCTGTTCGGCTAACGTAGCCCGTGTCAACGGTTTGAGGTGGCGAATGCCGTAACGGAGGTACTCAGCCTGATACTGAACCAGAAAATTGGTGATCTTCTGCATCGTTTGACGCCGTTGATTGATGTTCGCGATGAACATTTTCGCACGCGAGACGTAGTGCTGGATGTGCTCCCGTTCTTCCTCGGAGTACGCGACTCCATTGCCCGCCACCTGGGATAGCAGTTGCTGATACATGCCGTTTACGGAGAGGGCAAAACGGCGGGACTCGATGACCTCAACCTCAAACCCTTCCCCTTCTTCAGCTTCCGTGATAATCACGTCCGGCATGACGTACCCCTGAACCGGACGGGGACCGGAGCGAGTAGGCACGCCATCTGACGTTTGCGAGGGATGCGGATTCAGTTTGCTCTTGATAAACTCCCAGGACAGCGCGACCTCTTCGTGATCGACATTCAACTGCTGCGCGATCTTGTTGAACTTATGTTTCCCTAAATCCTCCAGGTAGTCTCGCACCAGCGTAATCGCCAGTGGATCCTCCATGCCCTTCGCAGCCAGGTACTGCAACTGAAGAATCATGCATTCGCGGATGTCTCTCGCCCCGATCCCGGGCGGCTCCAGACTCTGCAAGGCGGCGATCAGCTCTTCCACCTTTTCCGGCTCGACATTGAACTTCGAGCAGACCTCGTAAATGGAGCACCGCAAATACCCGTCGCTGTCCAGGCTGCCGACCAGGTACTCCGCAATCGGCATATCCTGGTCATCCACCATGGCGCCCATATCGACCAGCAGCTTTTCCTCGAGGGTGATCTGGGCCGCGACCAGGGTCAGCGGGTCAAACTCATCGTCGCGTGTCACGGCGGGGCTGTTCCACGCCAGATTTTCCAGGTATTGTTCGGTTGGATCCTGACTACCGGAATCCTCTTGCTTGCGGGTGCAGCGCGGGCATGCTTCTCCCTCGATCGGCTGACCACAGGTCGGGCAGATAACCATGTCCAGCATGTCCAGCGCCGGATTATCGTCCAGCTCATGGGAGATCGTCGACTGAAGCTCCTGCGAAGACATCTCGAGGATGTGATTCGCGGCGATGAGACGCGGAGACACGCGAACCTGGAGAACCTGCTGGGAGTCCTGCGTCATTTCCATGGGGCTGCTTCTACCTTTGAAGAACAGAATCTACGGGCAGCATGCAAAGCGACGCACGGACAGCCAGAGCTAGACTCCAGGGGAGAACCCGTGCCGCATGTCGTCGCCGGCGGGACCGATAGACTCGGTCCGGTGCCTCAGTGTATCAACAACACTCAGGCAATCGAACTGACGCGGGCTGGAGACCTCTTGAGCCTTCGGCCACGAAGGCAATCTCCAGCCCGTCATCTTACTTCGGGGAGTCAAGCTCCGGCGAGGCGTCAAGCGTCGTCATCCCGACTACCGTATCGCCCTTGTTCAGCCGCATGACGATGACGCCCTGCGTTGCCCGGCCAGTTCGGCGGATGCTCTTGACCTCGGTACGAGTGACCAACCCCTGCACCGACATCATGATCACCTCGGTGGAGTCGTCTTCGACCACGCGGGCCGCCACCAGTTCGCCGGTTTTGTTGGTCACCTTGGTAGCCGACATGCCGAGGCCACCCCGGCGCTGCGTCTTGTACTCCGTCAATGGGCTGCGCTTGCCGTAGCCGTGTTCGGTGACGACAAAGAGGTGCTTGCTGGCCTTGGTGACCAGATCCATGCGGATAACCTTGTCGTCTTTGCGCAGGGTGATGCCCTTCACGCCGGCCGCATCGCGGCCCATCGAGCGCACTTGCTCTTGATCGAACCGAATCGAGTTGCCCAGTTGGGTCACCAACATCACATCCTCGTCACCCTCAGCAACCTCCACCCAGGCCAGCTCATCGTCCGGGTCCAGGGTGATTCCGCGAATGCCGGTCCGGCGCACATTGCGAAATGCCTCCAGCGGCGTACGCTTTACGGTGCCGTTCGTGGTCGCCATGACCAGGTAGCCGGTGGTCCGGCCTTTCGGGATGGTGATAACGGTCTGCGCGGTCTCGCCCGCTTCGAGCTGTACCAGATTGACGACCGGCGTCCCCTTGCCCTGCCGGCTGGCGTCGGGCACTTCGTATACCTTCAGTTGGAAGACGCGTCCCTGATTCGTGAAAAAGAAGATGTTATCGTGGGTGTTCGTGACGAACAGACGCTCAACCTCGTCCGCATCCCGCGTCACCATCCCGATGATGCCCTTGCCTCCGCGACGCTGCGGTTTGTAGGTATCGGCTGGAATGCGCTTGATATACGCTTTGCGGGTCATGGTAACCATAACCTGCTCGTCCGGGATCAAGTCTTCTTCGCTGAATTCCCCGGCCTCTTCATTCTTGATCAGCGTACGGCGCTCGTCGCCGTACTTGTTGCGGACCTCTTTGAGTTCGTCTTTGATCAGAAGGTCAATCTTTCGCGGGCTGGCCAACAGGTCCTCCAGCTTGGCAATAGTCTTCAAGACCTGCGCGTACTCATCGAGGATCTTTTTGCGCTCCAGAGCGGCGAGGCGAGCTAATTGGATGGCAAGGATCGCTTTAGCCTGCGCTTCGGACAGCGAAAACCCGGTCATCAGGTTGCTCTGCGCCGCATCCGGCGTCTGAGACTGCCGGATGGTGGAGATAATCTGGTCTAGATTATCGAGAGCAATCTTGAGCCCCTCCAGGATGTGGGCTCGCTCGCGAGCCCGCTGCAGCTCGAACTCGGTGCGGCGGCGCACCACCTGTCGCCGATAGGTCAGGAAGTGGCGCAACATCATGTCGAGCGCTAACACGCGCGGCTGCTGATCCACCAGAGCCAGCATGTTCATTGAATAGCTGGACTGCAGGGCAGTGTGTTTAAACAATTGATTTAAGACTGACTTGGGCTGCGCTTCTCGCTTGAGCTCGATGACAATACGCATGCCGCGGCGATCCGACTCGTCGCGCAGGTCTGAGATGCCAAGAAGCTTCTTCTCGTGTACCAGATCGGCGATGCGTTCCAACAAGGTCGATTTGTTGACCTGATAGGGCAACTCGGTGACGATGATAGCCCATCGCCCGCCCTTCATCTCCTCGAACTCACAGACCGATCGCACGATAATACGCCCGTGACCAGTGCCATATGCTTGATCGATGCCTTCACGCCCCCAGATAACGCCCCCCGTGGGGAAGTCCGGACCGCGCACAATCGCGCTGAGGTCAGCATTGTCGGCCTCAGGATGCTCGATCAGATACGCCGTGGCATCGACCACTTCGCGTAAATTATGCGGCGGGATATTGGTCGCCATGCCCACCGCGATGCCGGTCGAGCCGTTGATCAGAAGATTCGGTATCCGACTGGGGAGCGATTGCGGCTCACGTTCACGACCGTCGTAGTTGGGCTGCCAATCCACCGTATTCATGTCGATATCGGCCATCAGGTCGTCGGTAATGGCCATCATGCGGGACTCGGTATAGCGCATCGCGGCCGGAGAGTCACCGTCCACGGAACCAAAATTCCCCTGACCATCAACCAGCGGGTACCGCATCACGAAGTCCTGGGCCAGCCGTACCAGCGTGTCGTACACGGCGGTGTCGCCGTGCGGATGGTACTTCGCCAGCACCTCCCCGACCACTGCCGCGCTTTTCCGATAGTTCGCCCGAGAGGTAAGCCCAAGCTCATGCATGGCGTACAGAATCCGGCGATGGACCGGCTTCAGACCGTCGCGAACGTCGGGCAAGGCGCGGGAGACGATAACACTCATAGCGTAGTCGAGATACGACTCCCGCATTTCCGTTTCGATGTTTATCGTCTCGATTCGATCCGCTGCTTCCATTCGATTCTGACCCTTTATCCTCTACTGAATTGACAAGAAATATGTTCTAGTATATCGTTTTTGAGGCCGGTTCGTCAACTATCAGAACTCCCCCAGGAAGCGTTTCTGCTGATACTCTGGAGGGCACCGCCATGACTCGGCTCGTGCCTGATAGGCGCCAAGTTGCGCCTCATTCCAGGCAGCGGTGGGAAGAGTGCCAACCAAGGGAATGGTATACTTTGCGCGTTAGTGACGCCCCATTTTATGGACGATGAACTCGTTCTTTTCACCTCGTTCTTTAACCTGGCCGGTGGACGCAAGCAAAATACTGCGAACACCTTCCGGGTTGAGTCCAACGTGCCTTCAGAAACCTCCCCAGACGGCGGGGCGGCACTCTACATCGTCACCGAGTCGTCGACATCGGGACAGATGGGTCCGCGAGCCCGGCGCACGGTTGCCGATTCGATAGCCTGGGAGTATCAAGCGCACCAGGACGTGCCGCCACCGGCGCGGTTGAAGGCTGCCCTGCGCACTGCACACGAAGCAGTTGCTCACGATTTCGACGGGCACATCACCGTCGGCGCTAGCGTCATCGCCGTTGAACAGGACAACATTTACCTGGCTCAGGTAGCGCCCGGTCAGGTATACGTTCTGCACGAAGGCAGCCTGAACTCCATCAATGCGAGCGTCGACGGTACCGCGCCCTTCGAGCGTGCCCTCGGCTCCGTACGAGGACCGAAAATCTTGCTGTTTCGGGATGAGATCGGCGCGGGAGACGTGCTCACGCTCTGCTCCAGTTGGTTCGAGCGAACGCCTGATCGCGATGAGTTGCGCGACTGTTTCGATGCCGGCACAGCCGATGACATTGCTGAAGCAATCTTCGATCTGGCCCGTCAGCACGATGTCCGCGACTCGAGCGTTATTGTGATAGAAGCCGCCCTGGCCAGCGAACTGGAAGCGCCGCCAGACGAGGAGCGGCCCGCGAGCTTCATACAGCAGGTCGATAGCGCGATGCAAGCACTGACCGGCGTTGGTCGAATGCTCTGGTCGGAGCTACGCGTCCCCAGCGCACCACGAAGATTGCCCCCACACGATCAATCATCTCGCGATGACGACTCCTCTCCTCTAGACGAGTACGCGCCGGCGGATCAATCCGAGGCGCCCGACCAGTATGAGCCGCGGGGCGTCGACGTCTCGTATCGGGAATCGCCTGCTCCAACCGGCGTGGACCCACCCGACGATCCGGAATCGCAGTTCGGCGGCGCCCATCCGGCGTATCCAGACGAGTCGACCAGTGAAGTGCCTCTAGCCGAGATTCAGGAACAACTGCGGCGCCAGTCGTCGTCCAGCGCATCCGCGTCTCCGGCGTCCACTCAATCGCCACATCTGGAGCAGATGACGGAGGAGATAGCCGTTGTTTCGGCCGACAACCTTGCTCCGGCGCGTCCCGCGCGGCAGGAAGAACCAGCTGAGCACTGGGACGAGTATCAATCGGAAGCGGAAAATGAGCCGGAGCCGGAGCAAAAGCCTGGGTCGCGTCGATTTCGCCTGCGGCCCTCGGTCGAGCCGGTCTCAGAGCTTGATCGGGTCAATTCACGCTTGCAACTCGACCAGGACATGGGCGACGTTATCCCCCCGGTCCAGGCCTTTCCAGACACCAGTACCGAGCCATCCCGCATCTATGCCACCGGCAAAGATATGCAGGCAGCCAATCGCCGGCCCCGACGCTTTGGCGGCGCTCGACCGCTACGGCGCGACGCTCATTCCGGCGCTTCTGTGGTGCGACCCGGTTTGGGAGATGTGGATCTGCGTAAGCCGGCGAGTCGTCCAGCACCGTCTGCCCTGGTGTGGGCAAGCGCGGCGGTCTTCCTCCTGCTGGTAGCCGCATCGCTCTACAAGTTCCTCTCCCGTCCACACACGGCGGCCAGGGCGCCAAATTACATAGCGCTCATCAACCGGGATTTGACGCAAGCAGGCAGAGCCACCACCCTCCCGCTCCAAGAACGGTACCTTCAGAAGGCGCGAACTGACATTCGGGTGGCTCGTCGCAACGGCACGGACCCGCGCAAACTGCAAGCACTGAGTGCCACGGTGCAGACGACTTCCGACAACCTGCACCACATCACCCGCCTCGCCAATCCACCGGTGCTTACCGACTTTGCCAAGATTCCGAATGCTCGGCCGACCCAGATCGCAACTGCACCTGGGCTGGTCTTCGTACTTGACTCAGGCGGGCATAAAGTGTTTCAGGTAACGCCGAACTCTCCGGCCGCCAATCCGACCCAAATCGTCACGGCCGGCGAAACGGATAATACCTTTACTATCGGTAATCCTACGCTGCTGGCGAGCGACGGCGCCACGGCCCTGGTGCTCGACGATCACAACGTTCTGGTTCGTGACAACGCCGGCAACAAGACCGTCACCTCGCTGGTGCAGTCGGCGCCAATTGAAAAGATCGTGCAAATGACGACGCTCGATCCGGACGTGTATCTGCTGGATTCCGCCGGTAGCCAGCTCTGGCGATACCCGGGCGGAGTGACGCAGTACAACCCGCTTTCGCAACCATATTGGGACACCAATAAACCTGATTTAAGCCACGGGATCGCCGCTGCCTTCGACGGCACGTCCCTCTATCTCCTGCGTCAGGATGGCAGCATCCTGAAGTACGATCTTTCCGCGAACTCGCAGCGCTACAACGTCGCCGTGCAGCCGCCGCTGCACAATCCAACGGCGATGTTTACCGGGCCGGGCGATAAATATATCTGGGTCGCCGACCCCGTCCACAATCGCGTGGTCCAGCTGGACAGATTCGGCGCCTTCGTTCGCGCCTATGTGTCGCCCGCCTTCAGCCAGATTCAAAGCATTTCGGTCGGCCCGGCGGGCAACACTCTCTATGTCCTGGCAGGCGCCAAGCTGTACGATCTGTCGGTCGTGCACTGACAACGTGGCGCTGACTTTTCGCATCATTGCGCGAGACTCAACCACCCACGCCCGTGTGGGGGAACTGCACACCACGCACCGCACGGTCGAGACGCCGGTCTTCATGCCGGTGGGTACACAGGCCACGGTGAAGACGCTCTCGCCCGATGATCTGCGCACTGCGGGCGCAGAGATCATCCTGGGGAATGCATATCACCTCTATCTACGGCCGGGGTCGGATCTGATTGAACAGTTCGGCGGGTTGCACGGATTCATGGCCTGGAATCGTTCGATCCTGACCGATAGCGGTGGATTTCAGGTGTTTAGCCTGGGACACCTGCGGCGGCTCAATGAAGAGGGCGTCACGTTCCGCTCGCACATCGACGGATCGCCGCACCTCTTTACGCCTGAGAGCGTGGTGCGCATTCAGCAGGAACTCGGCTCCGATATCGCCATGGTACTGGATGAATGCACGACCTACCCATCGGACGAAAATGCCAGTCGGGAGTCGTTCGAGCGCACCACCCGCTGGGCGCAGCGCGCGCTGAACACGCATAGTAAACCCGACCAGGCACTATTTGGGATCGTACAGGGTGGCATGCACGCACATTTGAGACAGGAGAGCGCGGCACAACTGGTGGGGCTAGATTTTCCGGGCTATGGCATCGGGGGACTCTCGGTAGGAGAGCCCAAGCCGCTCTTCCACAAAATGATGGCTATATCAGCAGCAGCTCTGCCGCCATCCAAACCACGCTATGTCATGGGAGTGGGCGCTCCCGAGGATCTTTTCGAGGCGGTGGCCAGTGGCATCGATATGTTCGATTGTGTGCTTCAAACCCGCCTGGGACGGAACGGTGGCCTCCTGAGCCGCGGAGGCCGTCTTAATATCCGCAACGCTCGCTTCCGCACCGATCCCGGCCCGATTGATCCAACCTGCGATTGCAGCACCTGCCGGACGTTTTCCCTGGCCTATCTCCATCATCTCTTCCGCAGCGAGGAAATACTCGGCTACCGACTGGCAAGCCTGCACAATATCCGGTGGACGATCAAATTGGTCGAGGAGATGCGCCACCATATTCGAACCGGTACCTTCGCTCAGCTCCGTCAAGACTTCCTGGCCGGTTATGCTCCGACGAATCCAGCCACGCGCGACGAGCAACGTAGAAAATGGAGGCGCTAGCCCCCTCGAGTCCGCAACCCAGTAGAAAGGTAGGAAAGAATGACACTATGCGGCATGCTGCTAGACATCGACGGCACGCTCTTGCTCAGCAACGACGCGCATGCCCACGCCTGGATCGATACGTTTCGCGAGTTCGATTACCGCGACATCTCGTTCGAACAGGTGCAGCCGCTGATCGGCATGGGCGGCGATAAACTACTGGCGAAGCTGGCACCCGGATTAAAGGACACTGAGGGCGTGGGCAAGGAAATAACGCACCGGCGGGCGGAGATTTTTCTGCAAAAGTACGCGCCGCACTTGCAGTCGGCGCCAGGCGCGCGCGATCTCCTGGTCCGCCTGAAGGATGTGGGTCTCACGCTGACCATAGCGACCTCAGCCAAGGAACAGGAGCTGCAAGCGCTGCTCCAAGCGGCCGGAATCGATGATCTGATTCAGCATAAAACGACGTCAGACGACGCCGGCCAATCGAAACCGGACCCCGACATTGTGCAGGCAGCGCTGAAGGAATCAGGGCTGGGCCCATCAGAGGTCCTGATGGTGGGTGACACTCCGTACGATATTGAAGCTGCCGAGCGCAGCCAGGTGGGAGTAATCGCAGTGCGCTGCGGGGGGCATGACGAGGACCTCGCTGGCGCATTGGCCGTCTACGACGATCCGGCTGATTTGCTGGCGCACCTGGGCGATTCCCCTATCGGCACTCACGCCGCGTCCGCTAGGTTGGTTCCTTGATGACGTACCCAGCGCCGCGGATGGTGTTGATCAGATCCGGCTCACCGAGTGCCTGGCGCAGATTCCGGATGAAGACCTGCACCACATTGGAGTCGTACGTGCTGCCCCAGACCCGGCTGTAGATAGTCTCAGCCGAGAGCACCTGGCGTGGATGGCGCAGAAACAGCTCCAGGAGATCGTACTGCTTGCTGGTCAGATGGACCAGCCGGTCGCCGCGATGGACTTCGTGTGCCCGCGTATCCATGACGACATCGGCGAAACGCAGCTCGGTCTCCTCAACCGGCGTTTTACGGCGAAGGAGAGCGCGTACGCGAGCGAGCAACTCATCGATCGAGAAGGGCTTCACCATGTAATCGTCCGCGCCGCTATCCAGCCCTGAGATCCGATCGGACACGGTGCCGCGCGCCGTGAGTACCAAAATCGGGACATCGTCGGCGGCGCGCAACCGGCGGCACACTTCGACGCCATCTAAACCTGGCAGCATCAGATCAAGCACGACCAGGTCGGGCGGCGTATCGCGTGCCATGCGCAGTCCAGTGATACCGTCCTGTGCCACGGCAACCTTGTAGCCTTCGTAGCTAAGGCCGCGCCGCAGCAGGTCGCTGATCGCATCGTCATCTTCGATCACCAGGATTTCCACGTGAAGAACCTTCTAGGACCGGTGTGTCACTGATAGAACGGCTGTAATCGGAGTCATAGTGGGGCGTGGTGGAAGTCGTGGCCACGACAGGCGCCGTCCCACCTCTCCTTTGGTTCAGAATGACTGATAGTACGCCAACTTGGGCACAGTGTACCATAATGATCCAGATGACACTTGACGTATGTCGCTTTGAAGGTTCGCTCCTGCTACCATGGGACGTGTCGCGACCTGCGTCGCGGGCGTTGTTGTTCTCCGCAGCGTGATTCATGCCCGAGCTTCCTGAAGTCGAAACCATGGTGCGTGACCTGGCTTCACGTGTCGTCGGTAGCACCATCGCCTCGGTGGTGGCGGACTTCCCCGGCGTTGTGGTTTGGCCGGAGTTCGACCAATTCGTGCAGCGCGTCACGGGGCAAATAGTGTCGGGAGTGGAGCGACGCGGCAAATTTGCCATCGTCGCGCTCGCTTCAGGCGATGTCTTGATCGTCCACCGCGGCATGACCGGCAGTCTCTTGCTGCGCAGCCCCGAGGCTCCCCTGGACTCTCATGTGCGGTTGATGTTCGTGCTGGATGATGGCCGCGAGTTGCGCTTCAACGACCCGCGGAAGTTCGGCAAGATCTACGTGATGCATCCATCGGGCAGCGAACGCGTGCTCCCCTGGTCGCGAATGGGACCTGAGCCGCTCAACGGCGACTTTACCCTCCGATCCTTTCGACAGTCGCTGCGCGGACGAACCGCGCTCATCAAGCCACTGCTACTCAGTCAAGGTCTGGTGGCCGGTCTGGGGAACATTTATGTCGACGAAGCGCTCCACCTGGCTCGCGTTCATCCCCAACGTCGAGCCGACACCCTAAAGCCGGCGGAGCTGAGTCGCTTGCATCAGGCGATACGGGAGGTGCTCGAAGCTGCGATTGAAGGGCGTGGGACGACGTTCTCGAATTACACCGATATTGAAGGGCGTGCCGGTCGCTATCAGGATCGGCTGAGGGTGTATGGCAAGACCGGAACGGAATGCCTTCGCTGTGGGTTTCCAATAGTTAAGATGGTGGTTGGCGGGCGCGGCACGCACGTCTGCCCACATTGCCAAAAGGTGTGACACTATGTCGCTGCTCACGCTCACCGGGGTCGGAAAGCACTTCGGGGCGGAACGCATATTGGAGAGTGTCTCGTTCAACGTCGAGCGGGGGGATCACATTGGACTGGTCGGCTCCAACGGCGCCGGCAAATCGACCCTGCTGCGCATTGTCGCTGGAATCGAGGAGCCGGACAGCGGTTCCGTGGCCCGAGCACGCGGACTTCACGTGGTCTACCTGCCGCAGGAGCCGCGGTTCGACCCCGCGCACACCCTCTATGAGGCGATGCTAGACACCTTCCGCGCGGCGCTGGACGCGCAGGAGCGCTCGCGGGTACTTGAGCACGAGATGGCCGGCGGCCGTGACGATCTCGAGTTGATTGAGGAGTATGGCCGTCTGCAGGGAGTGATCGAGCACACCGGATACGACTACCGGGAGCAGATCGAGCGGGTATTAGAAGGTCTTGGCCTTCGACAGGACTCCTGGTACACGCCGATCTCCAACCTCAGCGGCGGCCAGCAAACACGCGCCAACCTGGCGCGGACGCTACTTCAGGAGGCCGATGTCCTGCTGCTCGACGAACCCACCAACCACCTTGATATCCAGGCGGTGGAATGGCTGGAGGCGTACCTCCGCGATCTCAAGCGCGCTTTTGTAATTGTGGCCCACGACCGATACCTGCTGGATCACGTGACCAAACGAACTGTCGAACTATCCTTCGGGCGCGCGGCCGAGTATGACGCGCCATACAGTCGCTATGTCGAGTTAAAGGCAGAGCGCATGGAGCGGCAGCGTCTGGACTATGAAGCACAACAGCGACACATTGCGAAGACGGAGGAGTTCGTGCGTCGTTTCGGCGCCAACCAGCGGGCGAAAGAGGCCCGCGGACGCCAGAAGCAACTCGATCGCCTGGAGCGCGTCGCTCGACCGGCCGGCGAAGGCCAGGTGCAATTACGCCTGACCAAGGCCCAGCGCAGCGGCGACATCGTTCTGCAGGCAGACCACCTGGTGGTGGGATATCCGGACCAACCCCTGGCACGCTTACCCGAGCAGGTGACCGTGCGGCGAGGCGAACGGGTAGCAATTATTGGCCCGAACGGATCGGGAAAGACCACCTTGCTGCGGACCCTGACGGGCGCTTTGCCGGCCCTGGATGGCACAGTGCGATGGGGGGCCAAGACCTCGATCGGCTACTACTCGCAATCTCTGGGACAGCTGAACGACTCTCGCACGGTACTCGAGGAGGTGCAGCGGACCACAAGTATGAGCGAAGAGGAAGCGCGCGGGTTTTTGGGTCGTTTCCTCTTTAGTGGCGACGATGTCCTCAAGACCATCGGCATGCTGAGCGGCGGTGAAAAGAGTCGGGTCGCTCTGGCCCGGCTGATTCTCGAAGCCCCCAATGTGCTGGTGCTGGATGAACCGACCAATCACCTCGACCTTGCCTCGCGAGATGCGCTGCGGGATGTCCTGGAGGAGTTCGGAGGAACGCTGCTCTTTGTGTCGCACGACCGCTATCTGATCGACTCCCTGGCGCAGCAACTCTGGGTCGTGCGGGATGGCGCCGTGGTGCGCTACGACGGCGCCTACTCCGCTTACGCCGGCGGCAGCGCCAGGCCGCTGGACCGGGTCGAGGTCCGAGGTGCGCCTGAACCGTGGCGGGGAAGGGTCCCCAACGAAGCGCGCCTACGTCAACTCGAGGACGAGGCGGAAGCACTGGCGGCACGCCTGGCCGAATCAGGACCGACCACCTCCCTCGGTAACCTAACTGAGTTGATGGAACGCTACGGCGGCGTCCTATCATTGCTCCAGGAGGCGCAGCAGACGTGGCTGGAAACAGTTCGCTCCGATCTCCACGCGTCCTCGGTCTAACGGGTCCCATCGCCTGTGGTAAGACGACCGTCGGTGACCTGCTGGTGCGTTGGGGTGCATTGGCCCGAATCGACGCCGACGCAGTGGTCCATCAACTCATGGTGGGCAATACGCCGGTGACCGCGGCGATACAGGACCGCTTTGGTCCGAAGGTTGTGACCGTGGATGGAAGTGTGGACCGCGGTCGACTCGGAAACGTCGTGTTCGGAGACCCCGCCGCCTTGCGCGACCTGGAAGCCATCGTGCATCCGGAGGTGCGAGCAGAGATCCGCCAGCGGGTGCGGAGCTATGCGGGCCAGGATGGTGTCGTCGTGGTCGACGCGGTGAAACTACTGCAGAGCGATCTTCTTCCGCTCTGCGAGGCAGTATGGGTCGTCCAATGCACACGCCAGGTGGAGATGGCCCGGCTGGTCGACATTCGCGGTCTATCTCCGGATAAGGCGCGACAGCGGCTCGATGCGCAGCCGGTGTTCGACAGCCCGGCGGTCACCTGGGTCATCGAGAACTCGGGCAGTTTCGCTGAGCTTGAATCGCAGGTGCGCGCGGCCTGGGAGGGGTTTATGCAGCGGGCTTCGGGCAAGGGGTGAGAACGCGAAATAGGGAGCATCCCACCGGCCGAGGAGGCCGCAACGCACTTATTCCCGCGGCTTCACCATCCCGCGCTGCATCGCGACGCTGGCCGCTTCGGTGCGGCTCGACACGTTCATCTTGCCGAAAATATGACTCACGTGGTGGTGAACGGTGCGCGGGCTGAGGAAGAGCTGATCCGCGATTTCCTGATTGGTCAATCCGCGTGCTACCAGCTGGAGCACCTCCACTTCGCGCAGCGACAATCCAAAAGGATCGACCTCGCTTCCTTCCGACTCACCGCCGGCAACCCCGACGGAACGAACCAGGGCCGTCAGTCCGTCCATCTCCACCACTTCTACCTCTCGTCCAGCGGGAAGGAGGACATCCGGGTCGAGGGCACGCGCCGACCAGAACTCGCCCTCACCCACTCGAATCTGGCCGCTCTGGCGGGTAAGACGCTGCACCACGACTGCGTCCTTCCCGATTGGTCCCATGGTCGGAAAGCTGGAAGCCTCATTCGATATCGGCAGCACACGGAGCACCAGTGGTCGGGCCACGAACAGCAGCGTGAGAGAGAGCGCCAGAAACACGACGATCTGAGCGACGAGCGGCGCGGCGAGGGAAAGCACTGCCACGATCGCCGCGGCCGCCCCGAAAGATGCGAGATATAACCCCAGAGAGAGCATCTCGCCGGCCAGGGCAATCACCGCGATGACCACCCAAATCACCCATGGCGCAACCTGCACGTCACTCCCTCTTCGCGCTATTGCCCCATTATGGCGTCCATTCGCCGCTCTTTCGATCGCCATCCGGCTCGTTGGATGCCCAAAACACCTGCCCATCCTGAAAATGGGCATATCTGCCCATGCGCGATCGGCAGCGGAGGAATATGCTGTGAGTGAAATGAGTCTGGTGGGGCACATGCCTCGGCCAGCGGAAAGGAACAAGTATGGGTCTTCCTCACCTACCTGATGAGCAGGGATTGATTATTCACCACCTGGTCGGGCCTCCACGGGTCCGGCGTTCACGGAGGAATCGCAGATGTCGTTGTGGTTTTGGATTGGAGTAGCGCTCCTGGTCGGCATTGGCGAGGTGATGACCACGGGGCTGTTCCTTGGCACGGTAGCGGTGGCCGCGGCGATTACCGCCCTCACCGCGCGCTGGCTTCCCCTGGAAGGGCAGATGGCGGTGTTTGCGGTCAGCGCGCTGGGCGGTCTGTTCCTGGTCCGACCGGTCATCGTTCGTGCCCTGGGATGGAACCAACTCAGCAAGCCTGCCCGGGGACTAGCGCCCACGCATCTGGAAGGGAAGCGTGCGGTGGTAACGCAGACGGTTGACGACGAAGCCGGTCAAATCCGCGTGGGCGAGGGCGAGTTCTGGTCGGCCAGATCTTATAGTCCCGACGAGTCCATTCCCGTGGGAACGCCGGTGGAAATCATGCTGGCCGACGGATTCATCGCCCGCGTCTCTCCTCTGCCGGCCGATCCCCTCATTAAAGAGCATGCTGAAGTAACCAGTCAGAAAGGAAGTGTGTAATGTCTGCAATTGGAATCGTCCTCGCGATCCTGGTGGTGTTCGTCCTGATCGTCGGAATCCGCTCCATCCGGCTGGTACCGCAGGCGCGGGTGGTCATCGTCCAGCGCCTTGGGCGCTATTTAAAGACGGCCGGCAGTGGCCCCGTTTTTGTGATTCCGTTCGTCGATCAAATTCTCCCCACCGTCGACCTGCGTGAGCAGGTCTTGCCCTTCGACCCGCAAGCGGTCATCACCGCGGACAACGTGGGAATCCAGATCGCCAACGTCATCTACTACCAGATCGTCGACGCCAAAAACGCAACGTACGAGGTTGTGAACCTCCTGGGATCCATGGAGCAGCTGACCATCACGACGCTCCGTAACGTCATCGGCGGCCTGTCGCTGGACAAGACGCTGACCAGCCGTGAAGACATCAACTCCAAGATGCGAGCCGTCCTCGACGAGGTCACCGAAAAGTGGGGCGTTCGTGTCAATCGTGTCGAGCTGAAAGACATCATCCCCCCACACGATGTGCAGCAGGCCATGGAAAAGCAGATGCAGGCCGAGCGCGAAAAGCGCGCCGCCGTACTGCGCGCCGAGGGTTTGAAGCAGTCCGCCATTCTGACCGCCGAAGGTGAAAAGCAGTCCGCAATCCTCACCGCGGAGGGACAGAGAGCAGCCGCCATCCTGAATGCCGAAGGTGAGGCGCAAGCCCTGGTTACGGTACAGCAGGCGCAGGCCAAAGCCATCAACCTGGTGTTTAGCGCCCTGAACACCACCCAGGCCACGCCGGAAATCCTCAAGTACCTGTATATCCAGAACCTGCCCAAAATCGCGGAAGGCAGCGCCAACAAGCTGTTCATCGTGCCCTCCGAGTTGCAAAGCATCGCCAGCATGGGCGCCACCTTCTCCGCCGCCGCGGAGAGCCCAAATGGACCCATCGCGGCCACCCTGCCACGCTCCGACGGCAGCAGCTAGCGGCTCCGAAGCGCGGTGAGAAGCCACCCGTAGGGCCAGGACTCAGCCCCCGGACGGCTGCCTGGCCCAAGGATGTCCTGATAAACGAGAGAGAGCCGCGTCCCTGACGCGGCTCTCTCCCTTTGCTTGCCGACCACAGATCCTCAGTAGTACAGAATCGCCCCAATGGACTCGATCGGCAGCAATTTCTCGAACTCGGTGGCCACTTCAACGGTCGAGCCAAGCTCGATCGCTTTCTGCACGGCCAGATCGATCACGTCGTCTACCGGTCGGGTCGGCTCGTTACACGCCACACAAGTCTTTTGCTGGTCGGCGAAAAGCATCCCGCAGTTGGGGCATTCGCTGCCTTGGTGAACCAGACCTTGCTGCAGCAGCAGAATATGGATCTTCTGCTCGTTGAGCGCTTCCAGCGTCTTCTCCAGACCGATGGCGCCGCGCCCACCGGCGCCTGCGAACTCCTGAATCTGCTCAATCAGCGTATCGATGTGGCGGCTCTCGACCTGCTCCCGAATCTCCTCTGCTTTCTCGATTATCTCCGCGCTGTCAGCGTCGATGCGGACGCTTATCTCTCCCACCACCCGGTCCTTCAGATAAGGGTGGAGCGCTTGCTCCAGGGTGGCCTGAGACTGTACCTCCGTGCCGAGAATCAACCAATCGAACGGGTAATGCTGTAGGAGTTTCAGTACCAACTCAGCGGCGTGATCGATATGATGCTGTTTCCATTGATCGGATCGACGCTGATAGTTGCTCTGCGACCCACCCCGCTGAGCAGTTCGCTGAGGCGCGTTGTCTTCAAAATCGGTCCACTCGCGTACCTCGCTGCCGCTCATGGTGAAGATCCGAGCATGCTGCTGGTCGGTCAGCAAAATGGCGGTTGGCTTGGTGTGGCTCACGAAGGTGGCGATCGGGCTGATATGGGGACGCGGGCCAAAATAGACCTGGTTTCCCACCGGCATGGGCATCTGGATAACCTGCCAAAAATTCTGGGCCGAACACGAGAAGATCGCTATCCCTTTGGTTTCCTCCCGCTGCAGGTCATCGGCGAAGAATTCGCGGAGCGCGGTCAGATCGCCGCGCAGCGACTCGGTCGCCTCGTGCGAGAGACCTTCTTCCATATCTTTTCGGCGCGACTCCGCCGTATGCATCAGCGAGTCCAGGCTGGTTTGTAGTGCGGCATCCGATGGAAACTCGGTCGCATCGACGTTGAGATAGAAACTGGTGACGACCAACCCATCCGGCGAAAAATTCACGATCTCGCGAACTTCCTCCTGTGTCTGTACGGTCATTGCATCTCCTTCCCTGTGTTCATCGGGCGCACTATGGCGCCATCGACCAGGTACGCCATTAGGCGCAACTTCTATGCCAGCCCAGAGTGTTCTTCGCGATCTGATACGGACACGCACAGTAACCGCGATCCGCGCCTGTTAGCGCTCGGTACGAAAGATCCCGTTCTTGGTGGACTGAAACTGGATTACACCGACATCCCGCTCGCGACTCCCTTTGGAACGAAAGAATTTGTCCCACTCTTCGGCCGCGTCGATGCTGGTGCCTCCATGCCGTGTATCGCGCGTCCGCGTCTGACAGATAGCCGGAGTGTTCAGTGAACTGCCCGCGATGACCACCTGCCCCTTGGACAGCGCAGGCAGTTCGTCGAGCAGGTCCCGGCCTACACTTTCCACGGCGCCGGCGATACTTGCCTGATCGACCGGATTGACTATCCGCATGATGAAGTGGGTCATGCACTGCGACAGGACGTCTTGGTCGAGCTTACCCGGACGCTGACTGATCAGTCCGACACCCACTCCGAACTTGCGTCCTTCGGAGAGCGTCTGCTTCAGAATGTTGGTACTCACCACATCCGCGGAGGCCGGTGCAAAGTGATGGGCTTCCTCCAGCAGAACAAAGACCGGGAAAGGCAGGAACGACTCATCACCCTCGTTGGTCTTGCCCTTCTCGGTGTCCATGCGCGCTTTGAGCACCCGGCGCAACAGCGTCGCAATGATGACCTGCTGGTCTCGCTGGTCGATCTCGTTGAGCTGCAGCACGGTACACTGCCCCGGCTGAAAGAGCCGGTTCAGGTCCAGATGCTCGTTGTCATCGAAGGTCTGCGAATGGCGGAACCGGCGATCGAGCCGCCAGATCAAGCCTTCCACGCTCGAGCTATAGTCAACACCCTTTTCCGCCAACGCCGTGCGACCAATGTCCTGCACCATGTTGATGAGATCCTCAATGGTCCACTGGCGGTCGTAGGCACTACCGTCTACCTTCTGCACACGGCTATAGGCCTCGGTCAGAATCCACTCCATGCGCTCGCCCAGGGTAGGCAGGAGATAGCGTACATCGTCCAGGGTGAGGTTGGAGAGCCGCACCTTTACCTGATGCGGTTTCATGATTCTGACCTTCGGACGATACCCATCTGCGCAGAACTTGGAGTCGTTCTGCATCTCCTCCAACGTGCTGTACTCGCCGTGCGGATCCGCGATCAACACACAGGCCTTGTTCTGCGGCTTCATCAACTCCTCAATCGTTACACCGGCCAGATAGCTTTTGCCCGACCCGGTGCCGGCGATGATCGAGAGATGGGTACTGGTGAACTCGTTCACGTCGAGCGTGATGGGCACGTTCTCCGCGCCGCGGCTCAACAACCAGCCAACGTGAGCCGAGCCGCGGTCGCCGCGCTTCCGCTTGCTCAGCACATTCGTCAGCATCTCGCTCGGCACTAGATACACGGGACTACCACTGCGCGGCAAGACTCGTGGATTGACAAAGGCGCCGAGCAACGGATCAAAGTGGCCCATGACTGCCACGCTCACTTCGAACAGCTCATCCTCGTCGTCGATGTAGCCAACGGCCGCCGCGATCTCAGCCGGCGAGACCTCGGGTGAGGCCATGAACGAGTCCGGGAAGAGGCGAACGGGGGCACGCCGGGTGATGCGCCCGAGCACCGGACGCTGGCCCTCCAGGCCATGGAGCACGTAAAAGACAAACTCACCGATCTTGCAGTGACCGTCGTCATCCGGACTGATAAATAAAAACTCATGCGGATGGTCGCCCGGCCCCTTGGCCTGGCCGATCTTCACGTACTCGTTCACCTTACCCTGCCGGCACGACGCGTGCTTTCCACGCCAGATTGTTTTTCAGCACGCCGATCACCTTGGCCTGTTCAGGAAAGGATGGCTCCAAGCGATCCAGCACCGCCAGCAAAAGGCTCGCAATCATTGGGTCGCTCCCCGTCATCAATTGTGGTAGATAGCCAATCAGGAACCGTCCCTGGCGGTCCCGGTGGAAGTCACCTATCTCAACCGCCGGCATGGTCTCCACCAAGGTGCCGACCTGAGCCGAGAGTGGTGGGACGGCATGCCGAGCCCACTCTCCTTCGCGCCATCCAAGCACCAACACGTCGACCAGGACACCCCTCTCGTTCAGGTAGTCGGGAGAGAAAACAGCAAGCTCTCGATCGCTGGAGAGACGCGGTCCCAGATTGCCGTACTCAGGATTGAGCAGAAGGGTGTCGCGCACCACACCGACCAGGCGGACATCCGACCCGTCGATCGGCGCCAGCGTGACAAAGGTGCCGAAGGCGTACTGCCGCGGGTCAGGAACCCGCTCGGTTTCGAGCTTCCCATAAACCCGACACATATAGGAAATGTGAGAGTTCGATTTTACGATGGTGCCGATGAGCACGCGAAATCCTCTGGGGTGGGGGGGGACGCGGGAAGTCTACCATACCGGAAACGCGCCGTGCGGTCTTCCGTCCTTTGCCGCTCGCCGCGGGCAATCCGCTATAGTTGCTTGTGGACGGCGGTTACGCCGTGTTTTTCAACTTTTGCACCCTTTATATCGACGAGAGTACCTTGTGATCCCACCTCTAGGCCGGCTAGCGAATGTAACTCGTGTGCGGCGCAATCATGCGCTCGAACACGCTGCCATAACGATCATCACGGAACGACATCCCGCGGTTTTTTTACGCGGCCGGTCGAACCGGAAGGGTTTTTACATTTTTGGCGAGGTCAACACAGTCGAATTGGGTTCCGCGATCGACGAGGCATTGGCACGCTTACGGCTCGGCGAGGTCGCCCTCGCTATTCATCCTCGCTGTGGGACGAATCTGGCCATAGCCGGTATCCTATCTGGTCTCTGCGCTACGCTGGCCGCCCAACTCAAACCGCGCCAAAACCGCTTCAGCTATGCTATTTTGGCTTCTCTTGGCGCGCTGATGGTGGCCCCACAGGTGGGGACCTCGGCACAGCGCCACCTGACCACGCTAGCCGACCAGGGCGATTTGCGGGTGGACGGTCTGGAGCGAAAGCGCTTGTTCTGGATGCGCGACACCACCCATTGGGTTCGCACGCACTCGACGTAGCACAGGCACCACAGTACTGGCCGCCAGCGCGGACGCGCCCACGGTCGGTGATGCTTGAACATAACGGGAGACGACGGAGGAGAGGGAGAACATGGACAAAAACACGGTTCTTATCCTGGCGTTTGCCGGGGCGCTGGCAGCGATTCTGTACGGTGTGGTGCTGATCGCCTACATCATGCGGCAATCGGCCGGCACCGAAAGAATGCAAAGCATTGCACAGGCGATTCAGGAGGGAGCGTCCGCGTACCTGAACCGCCAGTACACGACGATCGGCGTCATCGGCGTCATCGTCGCCATTTTGCTGGCCATCTTTATTCAGCCCTCCACCCGGGGCGATTCCGGCCATCTGCTGACCGCCCTCCTGTTCATAGTCGGCGCCATCTGTTCGGCCGCGGCGGGCTACATCGGTATGAACGTTGCAGTTCGCGCCAACGTGCGAACCGCCCAGGCCGGTACCGTCGGGCTGAACCGAGCCATGCAGGTCGCCTTTCGGGGCGGCGCCGTTACTGGGTTCATGGTAGTGGGGCTGGCCCTGCTGGCCGTCACCGTGTCGTATCTTGCCTTTGGCCAGTCCCAGACCACGCCAATCGAAAAATTGTTCCATGCCAATGGCACGGCCGGACCAAGCACGCTGCTGGGCCTCGCCTTCGGAGCAAGCCTGATTTCGGTGTTCGCCCGTTTAGGCGGCGGCATCTATACCAAGGCAGCGGATGTGGGGGCCGACCTGGTGGGGAAGGTTGAAGCCGGCATTCCGGAAGACGATCCGCGTAACCCGGCGGTTATCGCCGACAACGTTGGTGATAACGTCGGAGACGATGCGGGGATGGCCGCCGACCTATTCGAGACCTATGTAGTGACCACCGTCGCGACCATGCTGCTCGGCTTTCTGCTCTTCCGTGGTCACGGCATCCCCGCCTCGACGCAGCTTCACGCCATTCTGTATCCGCTGGCCATCGGCGCTGTGTCTATCGGCGCCTCGATTATCGGCAGCCTGGTGGTGCGCGCCTACGGCGGCAGCATCATTGCCGGGTTGTACGTCGGTATGCTGGTCACGGCGATTCTTTCGGCCCTGATTATCATTCCGGTAAACGCCGGCTTGCTGGGCAATTCCCGCTTTTATTTCTGTGCGCTGGTGGGCTTGATCGTAACGGTCCTGCTGTTTGTCATCACGGAGTTCTTCACCTCGGACCATTACGCGCCGGTCCGCAGCATTGCCAAAGCGTCGATTACCGGTCACGCTACCAACATCATCCAGGGACTGGCCATTGGCATGCTGGCCACGGCGCTTCCCGCTCTCGTCATCGCCGCCGCGGTCATCATTGCCTTCAGCCTGGCCCCCAGCGGCTTCGGCCTCTATGGCGTGGCCGTGGCTGCAGCCTCGATGCTATCGCTGACCGGCTTCATCGTGACGCTCGACGCTTTTGGTCCGGTGACCGACAATGCCGGAGGAATCGCCGAGATGGCGGACATGCCGGAGCAGGTACGCCAGATTACCGATCCGTTGGACTCGGTCGGTAATACCACCAAAGCCGTGACCAAGGGATACGCCATCGGCTCGGCTGGTCTGGCCGCCGTGGTGCTGTTTGCCTCTTACACTCAGGTGTTGGGCGATCACATCAAAAATCCGACCTTTGAGTTACAGGATCCGTACGTCATCGCCGGCCTGTTCATCGGCGGATTGCTCCCGTTCCTCTTCAGCGCTCTCTCCATGCAGGCAGTGGGACGAGCCGCCGGCCAGGTAGTGGAGGAGGTACGGCGACAGTTCCGGGAGAATCCAGGCATCATGGAAGGTACGACCCGTCCCGATTATCGCCAGGCAGTCGACATCGTCACGCGCTCCGCGCTCAAGGAGATGGCCCTTCCCGGTCTGATCCCGGTGGGCGCGCCCATCCTGGTCGGCTTTATCCTGGGCTGGAAGGCGCTGGGGGCCATGCTGATCGGCAGCATCCTGACCGGGCTCTTCCTGGCTATCCAGATGACCTCGGGCGGCGGCGCCTGGGACAACGCCAAGAAGTACATCGAGGATGGCGCGTATGGCGGAAAAGGTACCGCGACCCATGCCGCCTCCGTCACGGGCGACACTGTGGGCGATCCCTTCAAGGACACCGCTGGCCCGGCAATCAATCCGATGATCAAGATTGTGAATATCGTGGCCGTATTGATTGCCCCAATCGTGGCCACGCACTCGATCTTCCACTAAGTTCAGGTCGATTGTCCCAGAGCTGCCCCCATAGGAAGGCAGCTCTGGGTCGATTTACTGTGATTCGATCCACGCTAGGCGGCGGGGTTACCGCGAGCGTTAGCGACTACAGGCGGTCGTGCAACACGTAGAGCACGTTGACCGCGATCACGGCCAGCATGATCATGGCAATGGCGATCCAGCCGCCAAAGATACCGGCGAAAAGAACGAGTGGGATAGCGATTCCGAAGGTGGCGCCCACGATCTCGGTCGGGTTGTACTTACTCGCCGCCGCACGCGTCGGTGGCGTGACCGGTCCGCTGCCGGCCACTTGCTGAGCGACCCGGGTATCGATCTGGGTCTGAACTCGCGCCAGAAACGCTTCCAGCACCTGATCTTCCAACTCCGGGCCCAGCTCACGTCGCGCGGCCACACTTGCCTTGAGATCATTTGAGAGTTCGTTGTGCGGTGTTTGTCCCGGTTCCATACACCTCTCCATCCAGGCCAGCCGCGACGAGTGGCTGTAGAGTGCCGATGCTGCTTGATTCTCTCTTGTAGAATAACCACTGGCGTCGCATTCACCAATGCGCTACACTGCACGCAGAGTCAGGGGAGGTCCAGATGAGCAGCGATCCACCAAGCGGTGACCCGAAGGTTGTGGTCATCGGAGGCGGCACCGGCATCTATGCGGTGCTGACCGGCCTGCAACAGTACACCGCCAATATCACTGCCATTGTGTCCATGTCGGACAACGGTGGGAGCTCAGGCCGGTTGCGTGACGAATTTGGCTATCTCCCGCCGGGAGATGTGCGTCGCTGTCTGGTAGCTCTGGCCTCGCGCGATGACTCACTGTTACTTCGGGATCTATTCGAGTATCGGTTCGCCCGCGGGCTCGGTCTGAACGGCCACACCTTCGGGAATCTTTTGATCACCGCTCTGACGGATATTCTCGGCTCCACCGACCGAGCAATTGACGAGGCCGGTCGGCTCTTGCGGATCACTGGGCGCGTGCTGCCCGTCACGTTGGACGCGACCACGCTGTGCGCTCGCCTGGTCGATGGTCATGAGATCTGTGGCGAGACCGATATCGATGTTCGCAAGGTGCATCACGGCGTGCCCATCTCGGATGTTTATCTTCAACCTCGGGCCGAAGCAAATTCGCTAGCCCTGGAGGCCATTGCGGATGCCGATCTGGTGGTGCTTGGCCCGGGCGACCTCTATACCAGCGTTATTCCGAACCTCCTGGTCGGCGGCGTGGCAGAGACGATTCGGGCCTCAACTGCGAAATGCGTCTACGTGTGCAATGTCATGACCAAGCATGGAGAAACAGACGGTTTTCCGGCGAGCCACTTTATTCGCGAGATGAATCGCTACCTCGGTGGCGATGATGTGCTGGATTGTGCCGTGCTCAACTATCACGAGTCGCTGCCACGCGACCTCTACCTGAAGTACAAGAGGCAGCGATCCGAGCCAGTTACCATCGACCTGGGACCGTGTTATGAATCGGTATCACACCTCGCCATCCGCCCGCTGACCGCAACTGGAGAGCTGGTACGGCATGATCCCACACTCCTGGCCCAAACACTGATGGGCATCGCAGGCAGCCCGATCGCCAGAGACAGAGCGGACGCACCCGCTCTGTCTCTGGTGGCCGGTTAATTTGCGTGGTTGAGTTGCTCTAACTCGGCCCGTATCTCGCCCAGCACCTCGTGCCGGGCAACCTTCCGTGTCTCTCCCGAGGCACGCTGTTTTAGCTCAACCTGGCCGCTCTCCTCGGTGCGCCTACTCACGGTAAGGCGGACCGGCATGCCCAGCAGATCGGCATCCTTGAATTTTACGCCCGCGCGCTCCTGCCGGTCGTCGTACAGGGTCTCGAAGCCAGCGGCCTGCAGCATCGCATACAGTTCCTCGGTCGCCGCCCGCACCGTATCATCCTCGCCGTCCAGACCTACCAGGTAGATCTGGAACGGCGCCACGGATGGTGGCCAGATCAAGCCGTCGCGGTCATGGTGCCGCTCGGCAATACACGCCATGAGCCGGCCGACGCCGATGCCGTAGCAACCCATCACGATGTACTGTTCGTGGCCCGTATCGTCCAGAAATGTCGCTTCCAGGGCTTTGCTGTACTTCACGCCCAGCTTGAAGGTGTTCCCCACCTCAACCCCGCGCACCAGACGCAGCGGAGCGCCGCACTGGATGCAACCGGCGCCTTCTCGAGCCGCCGCAATATCGATAACATGGTCTGCTGTATAGTCCCGGCCAAAATTGGTGTGCCGCAGGTGATACCCTTCCCGATTCGCCCCGGCCACGAGATTGCGCGAGGCAGCCACCGCATCATCCACCACCACCGTCGGGCCGGAAATGCCAATCGGGGACGCATAGCCGGTCACGATGCCCGAGGGTTCCAGCTCATCGGCGCGGGCCGCGCGCAATTCGGCAGCTCCCACCGCGTTCGCCAACTTCGTCTCGTTGACCTCCATATCACCGCGCACGACGGCAAAGATGAGTTGATTCCCGCTCATAAAGAACGCAGCCTTCGCGGTGCTGCGTTCAGGAATCTCCAGCAGTGCGGTCAATGCCGCGATGGTCTTGGCCTCAGGCGTCGGCACCTCCTCCAGAGGTAACACCTCTTCCTCGTTGCTCACCTCTTTTTGAAAGGCTGCAATCTGGCGGTTGGCCGCGTACCCGCACGCATCGCAGAGAACCAGTTGGTCTTCGCCAACCTCCGAGACAAACATGATCTCGTGCGCCATGGTGCCGCCCATCATTCCCACGTCTGCTTCCACGGTCATGACATCAAGTCCGGCACGTCCAAAAATATTCAGGTACGCCTGGCAAACGCAAGGATAATAGGCATCGAGATCGTCGAAGCTCGCATGACAAGAGTAGGCATCCTTCATGACAAACTCGCGAACCCGCAGCAGCCCGCCGCGCGCCCGTGGCTCATCGCGAAACTTGGTCTGTATCTGATAGAGCATGACCGGCAGCTGGCGGTAGGAGCGCACGTGTTTGCGCAGCAGGTCGGCCACGACCTCTTCATGCGTCATCGCCAGCACCATGTCTCGACCGGCGCGATCGCGAAAGCGCGCCAGCTCTGGGCCAATATCGTGCCAACGTCCCGTCTCCTGCCACAATTCGGCAGGGTGTACCACGGGCAAGGAAAGCTCCTGGCCGTCGATGGCGTTCATCTCCTCGCGCAGAATCTTCTCGATCCTGGCGCGTACGCGTTGTCCCAAAGGCAGCAACGAAAAGATGCCGGCGGACAGCGGCTGCACGAATCCGCCACGCAGCAGCAGCGAGTGGCCGGCCACCTCGCTGTCATTCGGGCTTTGGCGCAGCGTCTCGCAAAATAGTTGAGTTCGGCGCATGGGGCATCCTCCAGAGAATAGTGGGGAAATAAGAAACCTCGTCCTGCATAGGACGAGGTTTTTTGTTCCCCGCGGTACCACCACGCTTGGGCCGCAACAGCGGCCCCTCTCAGTCCAGTCGCAACGACCGGCTTCCCTCTGTAACGGGGGGATCCCGGGAGCCCTCCTCAGGCCCGGCCAACCCGGTCGGTTCGGAGACGGTCACCTACCGGCTCGCACCTGCACCGGCTCTCTGTCAGGCTCCGCGTCTCCTAGTAATCCGGGATGAAGCTTTGGACGATGGTAACAGACGACGTGGGACTGACGCGAGTCGGCTTCGCTTTCCATCACCGGTCGACCAAGAATGGACCCGGTTAGGGAGCCGCCACTTCCTCTAACGCCTGCAGCACCCCCAAACGTGCTCGCACCTCGCGCTGCTCGTCCAGAGTGAGCGAGCGCAGTGGAGCGGTCAAAGCTGCGTGTGCAATTACGCCGCGCGCCTCCAGGACCGTCTTAAGAAAACCGAGAATGGCGGCATTGGGTGAGCCACCTTGCGCCATGGCCGCTACCTGCTCGATCCCGATAATGCGCGTCTCAACCTCAGCCGCTCCCGCGAAGTCTCCGGCGATGGCTAATTCGTATGCCTGCACGCACAGTTCTGGAAAGGCATTGGCCAGGCTTGGTATGGCGCCGTCCGCGCCCGCCAGCACGGCTGCGTCGATGAGATAGCGGGTGCCGGCAAATGCCCAGAAAACAAGCTGGCGCTGTCGGGCAAAGACTACCAGTTGACGGAACCACTCCAGGTCGTTTTGGCTGTCTTTGATACCGGACACGGTTCCCTCTTCGGCGAGCTGGTACGCCGTGCGCAGATCGAGACGTACCCGCACTGTCTGGGGAATGTTGTAGATAAACAGGGGAAGGTCGACAGCCTGGCGTATGACCCGATAGTGCACGAGCAGCTCGTCCTGGCTGTGCGGATAGTAGTACGGCGGCGTGGCGGCAATGCCATCCGCGCCGGCTCGCAACGCTCGCCGGCCATGCTCGATGGTCGCACGCGTCGATGCATCACTCACATTTGCGATGACCGGCACTCGTCCGGCCGCTGTGTCGATCACCGTCTCGATGGCAGCCGCCCGTTCATCCGCCGAAAAGCTAGCGAATTCAGCCGTGGTGCCCATGGCCCATAGCCCGTGGACGCCGGACCGCAACTGGAAGTCCACCAGACGGCGCAGCGAGGCCAGGTCGGGTTCCTCATGTGGATCGATGGGGGTGATGAGCGGGGTAAAGATGCCGCGAAAGAGAGCGGTCACGCGGCGGGAAATCCATCGGACTGAATCAGACGCCGCAGGTCGGCGTACTCCTGGACCACCGTAGAGAGCCGTTGGCTTTGTTCGTAGAGCCGTAAGAGAACCATCAGATTGTTCGGGTTCTCGACTACCGAGGTTACTAACTCCTGCACCGCAGTCAGATCGTCGGCCGCGGTCGCGGCGGACACGTGGCCCCTCAATGAGTCACGAAAGGCGACCAGCTCCTGTGAGGATTCCTCCAGCGACCGCAACCGGTCCGTCATCGCACGGTTCTGAGAATCAGCGGCCGCCATCTCTTGTGCCAGGCCACGTAGCGTCTCATCCAGTGACCGGGCCATCTGGAGCGCATTATCAACCCGTGAGTGCGTTTCACTCATGGGGAAAGCGGCATCCGCGACGGGCTGCTGTTCGGCCCCCTGCGGTTCGGCCCCGTGTGGATGGTCATCGGGGATACGGAGGCTGTCGTCAATCGATTCATCGGTGTCGCTCCCGATCTGGCCGGGCGCCTCCGGGGCGGCGTTCACCGTTATTTCCGGACCAGACGACTTCACAGCTCGGGAAGCGGCCGGAACACGCTTCGAACCGCCAGTGGTCACACCCTTCGACTTCGCCATGGTATCGTCACCTCCTCCACCCGGATAGTCGTTGCCTTCCAGTACCAAAACCTTTGGGGACTCTCGGTCCAATTGGGACAGCTCTGTGGCGCCTTGGGGAGAAGCATCCGGGCGGGTGTCCGCCGCCATCTGCTGGCCAGTCCCGTTGCGCGGTTCGGTGAGGCCCGGCATCGAGTGCGTCTCCACTCCCCATTCCTCGGGCATCGACCAGGAAAAGGTCTCCTGTGAGGCCATGCTGCCCACCGACAGTGGCTCACGTTCGTCCGCCGGCGGTATCTCCGCCGGAGCCATTGACTCCATGCCGATCAACGGATCGTGGCCGTTACCGCCGTGTGCGCCTGCCCACGTTTCCATACCGGCAATCGCTCTTGCATCGCTGATGGCCGGCACGCCCTCGACCACCGCGGTCGTCTCATTCGGCGCCCTCGACTCGAACGAATCAGTGTCAGCCACAGCCGGCGCCGCCTGAGTAGCCGGTTGCGATTCCGCACCGCGTGGCGCCGCGCCGGAAGCACGGGGACGTACCGTGGATGGCTGCACTGTCTTGCGACGAGCCATCAGGAAGAGCGCCAGCAGCAGAAGTAGGACAATTGCCGTCACGATCACTGCCAGGCCAATATTGGCGCCCGTGACCAGAGTCACTCGCACCAACCTGCCCAGGAGAAGACCCACCTGCGAACGGTCCGCACTCACCAGTGATTCAGGCAAAAGAGTGTTCACTGAGTACATGGTTCCGTCTCCTTAGGCTTACCGTCGTGTCGCTCGACCGTACCTGTACTAAGGGGCGGTCGCGAGAGTGCTGCACCGCCCCGGGGCGGACTAGGTGATGATGAGAGACTCGCGTATCGCGTATGGAATCGCGCTTGACCCGAGATGGTTTCGGCATAGCATAATACAGGTTCCCCGGACGTGTCTACGCCACGCCTCCCCATCGATGGTTGACAATTTCGCAGTAACGGTAGACCCACATCAGGAAAGGAGGGCTTTCTCCACTATGTCCGCAAAAACCTGAAGGGTGGCCTCGTCAGAGCTCTTGGGCAAAGCCACCATCCTGGCGCCAAGATACGCCATGAAACGGCTCGCGGCCTGGCGCACTGCTACCACGACCTCATCGGTCGGTGGCTTTTCGCCTTCCCACCACCACCGCGCAATGTTCCAGATCCCTCCCTGGAAGCGCGAGTCGAAGCGTGCCACAAACCGGTCTGCATACAGTACAGGTAGCACGTAATAGCCCCAGCGCCGATTGGCCGGCGGCTTGTACACCTCCCAGATGTAGTGGAAGTCGAAGAGGTACTGCACAGTCTTACGGTCCCACAGAAGGCTGTCCAGCGGCCCAAGGAAGACCGCCCGAGGCTCCATCGTGGGTGCCTGCAGCAACGGCAACGCAGCGGCTGGTAGGTGAAACAAGGTGCTTTTCTCTCCCACCCGCACCGGCGCCAGATCGCCGGTCTCCACCAAATCGCGAATCGCTTCAGCGCGTGCCGCTGCATTGCCGCACACGCTCCATATTGCCGCCTCGGCCTGCGGTCGCAGCAGACCCACCGCCTGGTGGCGACGCACCAGTATCCAGCGCCGATACGCCTTCTCGTCCCATTCCAACTCATCTCGATACAGGTGCGGTATCACACGCGCGGGTCGATCATAATAATGCCGGCCTGCTTGCCGGTGATGTGTCACTAACTCACCACGCGCCCACAGCGCGCGAAGGATCCGCTTGATGCGGGTCGGTCCCAGCCACGAGCCTTGCTCACCGATCCGCTCTCGATCCTCGAACTCTAACGAGGACAGCGGCCCTCTGCGGTCAATTGCCGTGAGCGCCGCGCGCACCGCCTCCGGATGCTCGTCCAGCACAGCACCGTCGTGCCAGGGCCGGTGGTTGGCTCTGATGAGAGCGCGCTTCGGCCAATCGCTCATCGGCACCAGACACGCTTGCTTGTCCCAGGCATCGTACGCTTGTCGTTCTTGGTAGACGTAGGTCTCCCAATCGTCCACACAATACGCGGGCACACGCGCTTGCAAGACCAGGTCGGGATTGCGACCGAGCGGTTTGAGCGGGTCGTACTGCACGGTGCTGAGCCGGTCGAAAACACCCTTTATGTCGGTAAGAGCCAGATGATAGCGGACGAGAAAGCGCCGCGCCTCCGGGATAGAAAGCGTGAGCATTTGCGCCATACTACTGCGCCTCATTGCTGCATGCGCCGGCCGCGTGCTGTGCCCTGGACGTATCACGAGTAGTTAACACGAGGGTACTCCTTTGGCCTAAAACTGTATCCGTTTGACCCATGGTCAAGGCCCTCGCCCCGCTGTATCTTCTATTTAATAGCAGCCCACCAGTAGCAGCCCATCGGGGGAGCCAAGCCATTGCCCAAGGCGCTCATCGTATGCAACTTTCCTATCCTCACGCTGACCGCGGAGGGCGTCGTAGGAGATCGCTATGAGATTTCGCGGCGTACCTGGAGCGAGCATCTGGCAGCGCCGGCAAACACTGTAGACCTGGTAATTGCCGATGTCACGAATCTCCCCTACAATCGGTCCCTGGCCATGCTGTGGTCGAAGAGTCCCGGCGCTCGCATCGTCGTGTGTTCGCTCGATCAAAACCAGGTCGAGGTATACCGGGTGGGGTCCGAGGGTCCAGAGATGGAAACCGAGTTGGAGAGCTTGCTGGCCCTTACTGCTTGAGGGCAGCCCGCTTAGCCTGACCGCCTCAGCAGCCGCTGGAACAAGGAAGGTGTTGCCGCCTCCGACAGCGTCCGAGCTTCGCGCAGAGCCTGGCCGGCCAGCAACCGTGCGGGGTTCTCCTTGAGCAGCAGATCCGCCTGATCTTCACCGGCGAGTTCGGTAATCCGAGTATGTGTTGCCATCAGCGAGCGGTCCGCGCCGGGATGATGGCGGTCACTCGCGGCCATCTGATAGTGGCCCCGGCTCAACAGCTTCTCGGACGTACGCCGTATCGCGCTGCCGTACTCGCCGAGCAGCGCCGGCGCGGTAAGTTGCAGCGCCACGCCTCGCTCCACCAGGGTATCCAGACTTGCAGGGTCGCGCTGCACGAACCCGTACCGCTCGGGGTGAGCTAGCACGACCTGGTACCCGGCCAGCTGCAACCGAAACACAGTGTCTTCGAGGTAGAGCGGCATCTTCTCCGACATGAGGGACACCTCGGTCAAGATGGCGCGTGTGGCGCCCAGACAGGCGATTGCCCCCTGTTCGAGCAGAGTGGGAACATCCGGGGTTAAGTAGATCTCATTCCCGCAGTACAGATCGACTCCGATATTGCTCGCCGCAATTGCCTCGCGCAATTCATCCACACGTTCCCGTAGCATCCCAAGAGTCAAGCTCCGCGGTTTGTCGCCATCGAAATGCGGAGTCGCAACCACGATGGTGACACCTTCCGCGGCGAACTGACGAGCAATCTCCAGGCTCTCATCGATGTCGGCAGCGCCATCATCCACACCATATACAAGGTGATTGTGCAGGTCGATCATGCCCGGTCCTTGAGTGCTCACTCTTGTTTCTCTCCTGCACGCCTGTTTCCCGTTCGACTCAGCTCCCTCTATTCTGCCTCCACCTTCTTAACACTACCCTGTCTCCGTCATGGTTGGCGCACCCTGAACGTGCAAAACGCCCCACCGGGCGGCGGAGCGTTCGACGGACAGGGGGGTGATGGCGGTGCCGGCTGGGGCAGCGAGGGATAGAGCGCTGCCCCAGCCGGCGGGACGGAAAGGAGAAGGGCCAATGAAGGAAAATAATTGCGCCGGGTGGCGATTAACCACCCGTCGGTAATCCCCCACCTCCGCGGATTACCTGTCCATAGGCTACCGGTTTTCAGGAACGGTGTCGAGCGCCGAGGAGACCCACGACCCACCCATACGGAGACTTATGTAAATCAAAAAAAGCGCGTGTGCAGGCGACTCCTGACCATTTGCCCACCGCCCACTCCGGCTGCACGGCCCCCTATCCACGGTGCGTGTGCCCCTGTGCGCACCCATCCACATGTTCATCCACGAACTCATACACACGGTAACGTGCCACCTATCGATTGCCGCTAGTAGGATACAGATGGAGGATGTTGATGTCACGATCCAAGGGTGGGCGCCGGGCGACGCAGGGCAGACCCGGGAATACGCAACCATCTCCCACGCTGGGCATGACCGCGCCCGAAATAGACCTCTTGATCACGCTGGCCAACTACTACGAAAAAGCGATGGGCCCGACACGGCACCTGGTACGGCTGACGGCCCCTAAAGAGGTCAAGCTAAAATACCGCTTTCTGAAAGAGGAGAGCGAGTGGCTCCGGCTGTTTGCCGAATCGGCCCGGGATCGGCTGAGAGATTCCGGCGCGGACGAGATACCGGTGGCCTTTACCGTCCGTGCCATCGTTGCTTTCTGGGGCCGCATCCTGTCCAATCTCAATTCCGCCCGGTCGCGTCGCCGCCTAGCACGAGATGCCGTTCAAGCTCGCGAGAGGATGGCCGCCCGGCTGCAGCAGATCGTCGTTGACCTACGCGCCACGCATCCTGACCTCATCGCACAGGAGATTTCGAGCAGACGGAGCCGAGAAGTGCCCTGGATGCAGCAAGCACTGGAGAGAACGCCCGAGAATTAACAATGCTCTATCGACCGGCTCGTCTATCCACCTGATACAGGAGGCCGATACAATACCGAGAAGATTGAGGGCTGAGGATGGTCAACCGTGAAGACCACGATCCTGTCTGGTGGATTCGTGCTGGTCGGTCTCCTACTCGGGTTTGCGGCGCTGCTCGGAGTGACTCCCACCGTCCAGCCCAATCAAGAGCCGCGACCGGCTAGCGCCGGCGCTACTGGCTTTCCGATCCAGCACGTCATCATTATCGACAAGGAGAACCACTCCTTCGACAACATGTTTGGCCTGTTCCCTGGCGCGGATGGCGCCTCGCACGCGCGGCTCTCGTCGGGTGAAGTCGTAGCGCTGATCCGGACACCCGACCGGACGCTACTGGATGTCGGCCACGCGGGCGCCGCCGCGTCGCTGGCCGTGAACAATGGCCGGATGGACGGTTTCGACCTGTTGCCAGGAGCCGAACAAAATGGCAGGATCATCGCCGACTCTCAATACCAGCGCGCCGACATTCCAAACTACTGGCGGTATGCTCAGACCTTTGCCCTCGACGACCATTTTTTCTCGACCATCATGGGGCCAAGCTTCCCCAACCACCTGGTCATGGTCGCGGCCAGTTCGGGCGGTACGGTGGACAATCCACGCGGTCAGATCAAGCATGCTTGGGGCTGCGACGGCGGACCGCATTCGGTGGTCGAAGGCATCAGCCCCAACGGGCGGCACTTCCTCACCAAGCCCTGCTTCGATTTTCAGACGCTGCCTGATATCTTGCAGCGCTACCATGTGAGCTGGAAGTATTACGCTCCCCCACAGTACGCATCCGGCTACGTGTGGTCCGCCCTGGACGCTGTCCGCCACATCCGGTATTCCCCGCTGTGGCAGTCGAACGTGGTGCGAGACACCAGCTTTATTCCCGATCTTCAGCAGGGAAAGCTGCCGGCGGTGAGCTGGCTGGTGACCAACGCCGCAGTCAGCGATCACCCACCGGCCTCCATCTGCCTGGGGGAACAGTGGACGGTACGCCAGATCAACGCCGTCATGAAAAGTCCATATTGGAAGAACACGGTCATCTTCCTCATGTGGGACGACTTTGGCGGTTTCTTCGACCATGTGGCTCCTCCCCACCTCGATTCCATCAGTCTCGGTCCACGGGTGCCGAACATTGTCATCTCACCCTACGCACGGCCTCATTCAGTCGACCACACCACCCTCGAATTCGACTCCGTCCTGCGTTTCATCGAGGACGACTTTCACCTTCCCGCGCTGAACAATCGCGACGGCTCCGCTACGTCGGTGCGATCATCGTTCGACTTCCGTCAGCAACCACTCCCTCGACTCCTCCTCCAGCCCAGGACCTGCCCCAAAAGCGCCTACCGCACCATCAATCAGCTGACCGGGCAGATCGTCCGGCTTCATACCGACCACGGATTGCACACCCTGGTGCTGCGTATTCAAGGCAACACGCTGCTCACCGTGCTCTTCGGACCGTCCTATGCGCTGGACAGCAATACTGGCGACCGGCTGTCCTTCAGTCAGCTCAGCCCGGGCGACACCGTGACCACCGGCGCCACGCCAGACCCTCAGCGCGCCCTGGTCTATACCGCGTTTAGTTTGCGTGACCAGTCAATCGTGCGTATCCACCAGCGCAGCGCCATGCTCAACAACATCAGCCAGGATGGATCCTTTGTGAACGCGTCGCTCGGCCACGCTCCGGTAGTAGTCAATCTCGGGAGAGACACGCGCATAATTCGCTCAAACGGTACCAATGGGAGACGCACCGACCTGGTTGGTGACCAGGCGGTGTTGGTGACCGGGCTGCTCAACACGCATAGCATGGTCGTGGTGGAAGCCACCCAGATCCGGCTGGTGGCCGGGCCCACTTCTCGTCTCAGCCTGAGACTGTCTCACTCCACGCGGCGCCCCGGGTCCAAACAAACAGTATTGATAGCGGGGCCGCCGGCAACCCTTACACGGGTGGAGATCCGCTATCCGAATGGAGCGTCTCACCACACCTACATGCACACCGACGCCGTGGGGCAGGCGCGCTACTCCTTTGCTGTGCCCGCCCGAGCAAATACCGCAACCCAATCCAGAGCCAGCGTCAACGTCCTGACCGACCGCGGCAGTGCCTCCGCGTCGTTCTCCATCGAGCGGCTGCCGCTGGAGATGTACGTCCTGCATACCGTCGTGAAGCGGGGCGCTAGCCAATCGGTCAGTCTCTACGGCTATGCCAGAGCCAGCGTCACTCTCACCATCCTGTACTCGAATGGCCACTACTTCACGCACCTGGCTCACCTGGACATCCACGGTCGGGGCAGCTACACCTTCCACCTGCCCGCCTCGCTCCGTCCCACCGCCGGCTCCGTGACCGTCCAGGCATTCGCCTCCCGGGCGACCGGGACAGCCGCGGCGGTGGGGCGATTCACTTACTTCTGATATCTCAGTCCAGCGGAGATACACGTTGAGCAATGGAGTTGGATACTGTCAATCGGAGGGGTGTCACAAACTGACCGGGTACGCGTTATGTAATTCAGTAGGTACTTTGAATTGGGGGGGTGATGTCGGCGGTAGGCAAAGGCACGGAGACATGGACCCGAAGGCAAACACCCAGCAGCGCACTCGACGCGGCCCGGTACGCGCGCTGAACGAAGCTGGTGGCGTTGACTGGATAGCGACCGGGAAGGATCTTATGCGCATGCAGGCGGGTACTGTGGAGCACTATGCCGTTGCTCAGCGCTGCGGGGTCGATACGGGATTCCACGCCCCGGGAGGTGCGCCGGCAGGAGGTACCGCATGCTTATTCCCCGACATCACGGACGTTGCCATGACAAGCGACGGGAAGGTATGGGTTCTAGCCGCTGGCTACTCGGCAATCGGCTTCGCGCAACTGAGCTGAGATAGCGGGTACCATCATTTCCCTGACGGCCTTCCGGACAGTGGCCCAGTGGGGCAACAGTTCGCTATTCTTTAACCAGGAGGCGCTATGATCCGCCGCCTCGCCGTGTTCGCCGCGACGCTCTTGACCGCGGTGTCCACGACATCAGCAGCAACTCCCCCGGTGCAGAAGACGGTGATCAGCACGGTCTCCCATGGCGTGAAGCTGACCCTGATGGTGCCGAGGCGTGTCTATCCTGAAAATGCGCTGGTGCGAGTCGTAGTCACCCTACGGAACCTATCGCAACAGGACGTGCAGGTGTCGGGCCAGGGGATGTTCTGCTGTGGTCAGTACAGCCTTGGCGCGGTCGTGCGGGACACGAGTGGCCAGATCCTGCATGCAACCGATCGCATAGGGACGCCGCTGGGTCCGGGGTTATCCCCACTGACGGTTGCGCCGCGCCACAGCATGAGCGAACGGGTGTTCTTGGTCTTGCGCGCGGATCGCGTGCAGGGCGTGGTGCAGGTGCAAAAAGGATCTGACTACTTTACGGTGCAGACGCCGGTGGTGACGGTTCGGCTGGTGACGGAGCGCGCACCTCGGGTGATACTCCATGCTCCTGTTGCAGACCAGCTGGCGGCGACGATCCGTCCCCCAACACACATGAAGGGGTACCTCTATTATTTGGGCTCGTATCGGTGCGGGAAGAGTGATCTCCCCGCGGGTCTGCCCTCCTCCGCCGAACCATTTCAACTCTCACTCCATAGCAGGCTGACCGCGGACTTTTCCTATACAGGCATGCCGGTGACCAGTTGGTATGTGCTGGCGGGCTGGCTCAATCATCCCGTGGTGGCCATCGACTATACACATCCGTCCGACCGTAAGGATAAGGTTGCACCTGAGACCCGCATGAAGGGGGCGCAGGCGGTGCTGGCCGCGGGCCAGTCCGGCCAGGACGGCCGGGCTACCGGGGCCGTGACGTAGGCCTACTTGGGAGCTGCTTCAGTCAACCCTAAATTGACAACCCGTCTTGGCGGGTAGCCCGACCCCTTGCGGACGGGATGGGTCCGCAGGCCGACACCACCGTTCCAGCCGGCCAGAGTATCCCGTCATGGGGGCACAGGCAGGCCGGGGCCCCGACTGCCGAGGCGCACGTCGGCTTGGAAGCCGCTAGAGTCACCCGTATTGCGCTGCTGGCCATTCCCATGATGTCGCAGCCCAGCGCCATTTTCACCAGGGAGCGAGCACAATCCGCGGCCGTCCTCTAAGATAAGAAGTCTGCACGCACGGTGCCGGCTTTATATGGCCCACGGGCCGCAACAGTTCCACACGGAGGAAGTCCCCCAATGCGAGAAGTTTCCACGCAGGCGCCTACCAAGGACTTTGGCTGGCTGGTAGAACGGGCGTTAACGGTCATGGTCGTGGTGGTGCCATTCGCCGCAACTGTATTTGCCATTGTTAAACTCTGGCAGCGCGAGGTCGTGGCGGTCGATATCGTCATGATGATCGGCATGTATATTCTGACCGGGCTCGGTATCACCGTCGGCTTCCACCGCTTTGCAACCCATCGCAGCTTTAAGAGCAACCGAATCGTGGAATTTGTGCTGCTCGCGCTGGGCTCCATGGCGGTCGAAGGGGACGTGATCCAGTGGGTGGCGGATCATTGGAAGCACCACAAATTCTCCGACCGACCGGGCGACCCCCACAGCCCACTCGAGGGCCTGGCTCACTCCCACATCGGCTGGTTCTTCAAGGGCAATCGAGGCGTGCCGGAAGTCGACGCACGCCACCTCTTGAAGGACCCCATGGCTCGTTTTATGAGCAAGACCTTCGTTCTGTGGGCGACCATCGGCATTGCCGCGCCATTCTTAATAGACGGGTGGCGGGGCGTCTTGTGGGGAGGGCTGGTCCGGGTTTTCCTGACCCATCATCTGACCTGGTCGGTAAACTCTATCTGCCACAGCTTTGGCCGGCGTGCGTTTGAAACGCCGGATCAGAGCCACAATCAGTGGATCGTGGGGCTGTTCGGTCTGGGCGAAGGGTGGCACAACAATCATCATGCCTTCCCCGAGTCGGCCTTTCACGGCATGGAGTGGTATCAGATCGATCTGTCCGGCTACCTTATTCTTGCCCTCGAGAAGCTCAAGCTGATTCGCGACGTACGCCGTGTGTCGCTCGAGCGTATGCAGAAAAAGCGCATCGCCTGATCGACGCGCACCGGCTCGGGCCTCGACGTAGCGCAGCCTTTTTCGCCGCATCGCTGGTTCTGGCCGGCCTGACGCTGGCCCTGGGATACCCCGCGGCCGCACAACGGAGCGGTCCGCAGGGTGAGTCACATGCTGCGCGGTACCCGATTACCCACGTGGTGATCATCGAGAAGGAAAACCACAGCTTCGATAATATCTTCGGCCGCCTGCCCGGTGTCGACGGTACGACCGAGGCGATCACCTCGAGCGGCAAGGTGGTCGACCTGGTCCACACTCCAGATCACACGCTGCTCGACATCGCCCATGCCGGGGACGCGGCGGTATTCGCCGTTGACCAGGGACATATGGATCGCTTCGGCGATCTCGCCGGCGCCCTGCAGGATGGGCAAAACATCGCCGATTCGCAGTATCGCGCGTCGGACATCCCAAACTACTGGCGGTACGCCAGGCACTTCACCGTCGACGACCACTTCTTCGCCACCATCTTGGGTCCCAGCTTTCCCAACCACCTGGTCACCATCGCCGCCAGCTCGGCCAACACCATCGACAATCCGCGAGGTCAAACCCACCACGCCTGGGGGTGTGACGGCGGTCCCTACTCCATGGTCGATGCGATCGACCCGGCAACCGGGCGGCGCTACCTCACCAAGCCCTGCTTCGACATTCCAACGCTGGCCGACACCATGGGCAAGGCGCACGTCTCGTGGAAGTACTACGCTCCCGGCCTGTATCAGTCCGGCTACGTATGGTCGTCATTCGACGCCATTCGCCACATTCGCTATTCGAATCTGTGGAAGACCAACGTTGTCCCCGAGACCTCATTCAAGACAGATGTCAAAACCGGGAAGCTGCCGGCCGTCAGCTGGTTGGTGACCTCCGAGGAGCAGAGCGAACACCCGCCCTACAGCATGTGTGTGGGCGAAAACTGGTCGGTCGACCAGATCAACGCCGTCGCCCGCAGCAAAAAGTACTGGAAGAATACCCTGATCATTCTGACCTGGGATGACTTCGGCGGGTTTTACGATCACGTGGCGCCGCCGGTACGCGATTACATCAGTCTTGGTCCACGAGTGCCCACGGTGATGATTTCGGCCTTCGCCCGCCCCCATTATGTCGACCAGCATGTCTTGGAGTTCGACTCAATTCTCCGCTTCATCGAGGACGACTTCTCGCTGCCATCTCTCACCGCACGAGACAAAACAGCTCCATCGATCACCACCTCCCTCAACCTCTCGCAGCACCCGCTGGCGCCCCTCATTCTCAAGACTCGAACCTGCCCGGCAAGCGCCCGCAAGCTTCATCTCACCGTCAGTGGCACCTTCCTCAAACTCAATGTCCACACCGACGGTAAAGAGATGCTGGTGCGTTTGAAGGGAGGCAGCGTCGTGACCTTATTGATCGGCCCCTCGGTGTCGTACCGAATGGAACGAAGCGTACCGGTGCGGCTGCAGGACTTCCGTCCGGGAGACCGCATTTTCGCCACCGCCCGACCCGACCCCGAGCGTGCCCTGGTCTATGCAGCCGGCATCTTACGGGATCACGACCTGCACACCTTCAAGACTCAGGAGGGGCTGATCAATGCTGTGGGGGAACAGGGCAATACGCTGACCGTACAGTTCGGCAACCGGACGCTCCTGGTGGATATCACCCCGCAGACCGTCATTCTTCTCCCCGGCGGCGCGAAGGGATCAGTAGCGGACTTTGAAGCCAGCGACAGTATCAAGGTCACCGGAGTTGAGAATCGCCGCGCGGCGGAAATTACCAACGCCTACCAGGTGCAACTAACCACGACACTGCATCCACCACAGCCCCATCCCTGATCTGGCGCGCCTGCTCACACCTCTACCGCAGCGCATGCTTTCCAGGACCTATGGCAATGCGCCGGCCGCTTCGAGCACGACATAGATCAAGAAGATGACAGCGATACTCAGGCCGGTACCGAATCCGAGCAGGAGCACACGCAACTCTTCGGCCTGGCGGGCGGCAAGATCGAATCCCGCGTCGTCAGAGTCCTGTTGAGCGGGAGGCTCGCTGCTCAGTACATGGCTCACCGCCGCCCCTATTCCCTGGTCAGTGTCCGCGTGCAACTGCACCTCCATCAACTCCAAGTGAGCCGTGCTTTCGCGTCATGATACCCTATGCTCCGCATAACGCGTGCCAGGCCCCCCCTCCCCCAACCCCTCCCCCTCCAGGGGGGAGGGGCGATACCTTGCCTGCGACGCGAACACCTACAAGTGCGGGCAGCGTTGTTCCTCTGGCCGGTAGTCCCGCTCCGTGCTCCCGTGGAAGCGGTCGATGGGCCCAGCACGCCTTGGCGGGCCGGGCGGGATGAACACACCTCTGGCTGCGAGTGCCCCACGTGGCACGCATACCTACCAAGCATTCCCCCTTCCCCCCGGCGAGGGGGAAGGGGTTAGGGGGAGGGGGGGCCAACTCTTGAATCAGACCATCGTGCAGGCGCTCTGTTCCTCAAGCAACGGCAGATACAGTTTGTGGAGGTAGTCCAGCAGCATGCGGCGCGCGCTGTAGCGGCTCAAGGTAACAATCATCGTGCTCTTCATCCGCGCCGTCCACTCCTCAGACACACCGTTGGCATCACGCTGGTAAAAAGTAGGGACGACGCCGTCCTCCAGAAACCGGTAGAGCTCCTGTGCGTCGGTCTCGTCGTCGCTGCCGGCGATGCCCCAACCAACATCCCACCAATCCACCTCATCGGCCCAGCCATCCCTAACGGTGAGTTGAAGGCCACCGTTGTCGCTCGACTTCATGCCGCTGGTACCGCTGGCCTCGAGCGGCTTGCGCGGGGTATTCAGCCAGACGTCGGCCCCCATAGTCAGAAAGCGACCAATTTCCTCGTCGTAGTCCGGCACAAACGCGACATGCGGTGAGATACGCCGGTCGCCCCGGAGCCGGTCCAGCAGCTGTCGCAACACCTGCTTGCCACCCTCATCGCGGGGATGGGCCTTCCCGGCAATGACAATCTGGACCGGTCGCCCCGGATCGTCCAGCAAATTCCCCAGCCGGTCGAGATCGGTCGCCATCAAAAAGGCCCGCTTATACTCGGCGAAACGCCGCGCCCACACCAACGTGAGCGTCCGTGGGTCGAGTTGCACCTTGTCCTGGCAGCGGTTCACAAACCCGATCATGGATGCGCGCTGAGCATCGCGTGCCCACGTCAGCGCACCACTCGGGATGCTTCGAATCGCCTCCCAGTTCGGCTCGTCGCCCTCCCAATCGGGCACGTACTCATCCAGCAAGGCTCGAATGTCGGGGCCGAGCCAGGTGGGCGCATGCACCCCGTTGGTCACCGCCTCCACACCATAGCCCGGCCAGGCACTGGGAATGATCCTGGCATGTAGCTCGCTGACCGCATTGGCCTTGCCGGACATCTGGAATGCCAGCAGAGCCATCGAAAAGTTACCGTGCGGATCGGTCGCCAACCCCATCAGATGCTCGACCCCGATGCCCCGGCTCTCCGCATAGGCGCCCAGGTGACGTACCACCAATTCGTACGGAAATACGTCATTGCCGGCGGGTACGACGGTGTGATTGGTGTACACGATGCGAGGCCGGGTTCGGTGCAGCGCACTGGAGAAATCGGTCTCTTCCAGGGCGTCGGCCAGCAACTCCAATCCCAAAAAGGCGGCGTGTCCCTCGTTCATACTGTAAATCGATGGCTCGATGTCCAGCGCTCGCAAGGCACGGGCACCCCCAATGCCCAGAACAATCTCCTGCTTTATCCGGGTGGTCTGGTCGCCGCCATAGAGGTGAGCGGTGATCTCGCGATCCTCCGCCCGCTCGTTCTCAGCTACATCGGTGTCCAGCAGGTACAGCGGTACACGCCCGACTTGCAGTTTCCAGACGCAGGCGGAGATCGTCCTATCGCCCATGGGCACCGCGACCACCAGGTCATCACCGTGCCGGTCCACCGCCCGTTCGATTCCCAGCGTGTTGGGATCGAGCGGCTGGTAAAACTCGGTCTGGTAGCGCGACTGGTCGAGTCGCTGATGAAAAAAGCCGCGGCGATACATGAGGCCAACAGCCACGAAGGGAAGCCCCAGGTCGCTGGCCTCTTTCACCATGTCCCCGGCCAGCATGCCGAGGCCGCCGGAGTAGATCTGTAACCAGTTGGCCAGACCAAATTCCATGCAGAGATAGGCCACCGGGCTCTCCCGCAGCGACCTCAGCCGCGGGTCATCCCGCACCGTGCGCTCAAACCAGGTTTCGGCCGTCAGGTAGCGGGTGAGCTGTTGGAAGGCGGCCTGCAGTCTCTGGTACTCCGCATCATCCGCGAACAGCGCCTCCACCCCGTTCGCGCCTAGGGTTCGGGCGGCCTGCAGCGGGCTGGCCGTCGGGTCGCCCGCCGCTTCCACCAGGCGATCCAGAACCGATCGACCGCCGTTCCACTGCGATGCCAGGTTGCCGGCAACGGCCTCGGCCTGTTGCAGCACGATACTCATGTCCACTCTCTGTGCTCCTTGTCCACGTGCGCATCAGGCGTACCTGTGCAAAACACACAAAGTCAGCATATCAGCAGAGGGGAGCGGGCGCTGTGCCGGCGCTATCCGACCAAGAGCGCAAGATCCCCTACACCGTCCTGCTCACCAGGCAGTCGCTTCAATCACCTGCCCGAGTTTGTCGTCAACGATGAATCGCAGATGGTCATACACTCGGGCGACGGGGCGTGTCGCTGCCGTGGCGTTCGGACCGCACATCTGATTGCCTCCACCCGGATCTTCCGACTTGATGCCGTGAGCGGTAACGCCCCCCACATCGCGAGCACCTTCCGGGTGAAAGGCGCCGTCAGCACCATGATTCTCCAGACCGCGAGACGCCCACCCCTGATACTCCGCGGTGAGACTGGAAGCACTGCTGATATTCCAGCAGGTGTCATTGGGAAGTCCACCAGGCCCTCTCCCGCGTGGTGCGAGAGAGGGCCATATGGGTTGGTGCTCCCTACAGGTAGCTGTGTCCTACTCTGTACGGCCCGTAGCGTACCACCTTACCGTTGTCCTGGATGCGCTCCAGGTAGAACCATCGCAGATGCGCGCCAGGAGCGCGGTACAGGAAGGCGGCGGTGAGATCGGCCTTGAGATTCTTGGCCAGGATGAGACGAGCATTCAGCCGGTGCAAGGCGCCGCGTGCCGTTGCCGCCCCATAGATGTTAAAACCCAAGGTGTTGACCGTACTGGCGTGCCAACTGAAATGGGCGCCAGTGCTACTGGTGTGACCATGTACCCGTGAGAGTGGCGCTGCGGTCGGTGCACTGGGAGGACTGGTACAGGCATCGAACTGACGATTGAAGTATGCCACAGTGGGCAGTGCGACATTTTTGCTGTCCACGGCTCGGTCGTTGGCGTAGGCGATCACTGCACACCCGGTGGTTGGCTCGATCGCTACCTGAAAGAAGTCGCCCAAGGTGCGACCACCCATACAGGTGGTACCGCTGATGCAAATCGGCCCGATGTGGTTAAGCTCGTGATTGGCTTGCGTCTGGAAGACATTCGGACTTGCGTTTGTGCCATTAAAGGTCTCGGCGAAGAATACCGCCCAGGGAGAGGTTGTATCGCCGTAGTCCGGGTTGGCTCCTGGCTGGACGGTTGTTGGCGAACCGTACCACACGAAGTCGACATGGCCGTTGCCGGTGGCCGCCATCCAGGGGAACAGCGCGGTTTGCAGACCGCACACCTGGCCACTGGTGTTCTTGCAATCCGGCGTACCGAAGTGCTGGTCCACCTGGGTGGGGGGCCCCGTTCCGTCCTTTTTGCCGTTCCAGGTCTGGCCGTGGTCAGTCGAACTGGAGAAGAATACGTCTTTGCCGGTAGACCACTCCGCGAAGACGTTGCCGACCTGGTCAACCGCCACCACCGGGAAAAGCACGTCGGTACGCGTGCCGGTGCAGGTTCCGGGAGAGCCGCGGTCCGTCACCGGCTCGCTGAATACCGGGTAATCGTGCCACACCACGCCAAGCGTACCGGGGCCGGCGGAGTCGTCCGACACGCCCATGTACACCGTGTTGAGGGGGCAGAGATCGGCTACCTGGGTGGGGTTCTGGACCGAGGAATAGATCTGGTAGAGGTAATGGGTGGTTCCGCTCTGGTCGGCGAGGATATTGCCGATGCGGTTGCGGTAGGTCGACATGGCGGCAGTTTCGGTATCTGCCTTGGAACAGGCAGTGTACTGCGCGCCATCGTTGGTCGATTTGCAGACCGAGATGCTTTGCGGCCCGACCACATGGTACGAGAGATAGGCGGTATGCTTGCCCTCCGAAGCCACCCACTCGCGATCTTCATCGGTCTGGGACGTACCCTTTGGGTTGAGAGTGGAACAGGAGGATAGCGCCAGATTGGCGTCCTTACAGGTTATAACCGTTTGATCCGCCAGCGTCAGGCTGGCCATGTACAGGTTGCCCGTGGTGCTGCCGGAACAGACGGTACCGTTGCTGGGCGCCGGTCCCGGATCGTTGCAGTCGCCGGCTTTGTACGGCCGGCCGATATCCATGTCGATGTCGCCACCGCCGGCCCCGGACCCGGTGGTAACCAAGCCCTCTGGCTGCCCCTCGTAAAAGATGGGGCAGCGAGCGTCCACAGCGTCCTGACAGCCGGCGGTGGTAGTCTTCCAGATGTCAGTACCAGCGGGCACCCCGCGTATGGCGTTCATGTAAATGTTGCCGGCTTGATCGGTCTTGATGCCCGGCTCAAGCGACTGGACACCGAAGACACTCGGTCGTGAAGGATTAACCAATTGCTGGTCCGGATTAAACGTTATCCCCTGGGTCCTGGTCACCGCTGGAAAGACGGTACGCGCCAGGGGGAATGCCGCCACGAGGAACCCAATTGCCAGGGCGAGGTAGATGAACTTACGCATGTCTATACTCCTCCTTCCCTGTTACAGGTAGTGCCGGCCGGCGAGGTATGGTCCAAAGCGAACCACTCGGCCGTCGGATTGAACACGTTGAATGAAGAACCAGTGAGCATGGCCGCGCGCAGCCAGGCGACTGGCCTGTGACAGCAGATCGGAGGACACGTTCTGCCCCACGATGAGTCGCGAGTTGAGTCGATGGATTCCACCATGGGCGCGGGCAGTGTATACGTTAAACCCACTGACTCGGGGCCGCGCAACGCTGGGCTGCAGCTGGATGTATCCACGGGCTTGCACTGCCTTCCCGTGATGAATCGTGGTGCTTGCCATGCTAGTCGGCGGCGAGGTGCACGCGCTGAGCTGGCGGTTGAAGTAGGCCTCGGTGGGCAAAGCTGTACCACCGGACATGGCACGATCATTGGCGTAGGCGATGACCGCGCAACTGGTGGACTGCTCGATCGCCACCTGGAAAAAGTCGCCCAGGGTGCGACCGCCCATGCAGGTGGTACCGGCCACGCAGATCGGTCCAATGTGGTTGGGGTTCTTATTCGCAACCGTCTGGTAGATGATGGGGGCCGTTGCATTCCCGCCGACGTTTGCCAGTCCATTGAAGGTTTCCGCAAAGAACACAGACCAGGGAGAGGTGGCATCACCGTAATCCGGGTTGGTTCCTGGCTGGACGGTCGTTGGCGAGCCATACCACACGAAATCCACGTGCCCGTTTCCCGTCGCCGACATCCACGGGAAGAGAGCCGTGTGCAGTCCGCATACCGGGCCGGTGGTGTTGGTACAATTGGCTGTACCAAAGGGAAGGCTCACCTGCGTCGGTGGCCCGGTGCCGTCCGTCTTGCCGTTCCAGGTTGTACCATGGTCGCTGGAACTTTCGTAGAACACGTTGATCCCGTCGGACCACTCGGCAAAGACGTTGCCGACATTGTCCACAGCCACGACCGGAAACAGCGTATCGGTGCGGGTACCGGTGCAGCCACCAACCGGCGATCCGGAATCCATCACAGGCGCCTGATAGATCATGTGATCGGTCCACACCAGGCCCAGCGTCCCGGGGATTCCGTTGTCGGTCGAAACGGCCATGTAGACAGTGTTCGAAGGACAGCCATCCGCATTCTGCTGTGCGGTGGCAACGCTAGAAAAGATCTGGTACAGGTAATGAGTCGAGCTGGTCTGATCGGTCAAGATGTTGCCAAGGCGATTGTTCGCGGTCGATTGTGCTGGTGTTGTGACATCGGCCTTGGAACAGGTCCCAAACGCCGTATACGTCTGGCCATCGTTGGTCGACTTACAGACGGAAATGCTCTGGGGGCCGACGACATGGAATGAGAGGTATGCCGTATGAGCGCCCTCGGCGGCGAGCCATTCGCGATCCTCGTCGGACTGAGCAGTGCTGGCGGGATTCTGGACCAGGCAGGACGAAACCGCAAGATTGCCATCCTTACAGGTGACAGCGGTCTGGTTGGCCAGGGTAAGGCTCGCCAGGTACAGATTCCCGGTGGCGCTGCCGGAGCATGGACCAGGGTTCGGTGGCACAGAATTCGGGTCGGTACAGTTGGGGCTGTTCAGGCCGCCGCGCTGGTATGGAGCGCCAACGGCCATGTCAATGTCGCCACCACCGGCGCCCGCGCCGGTAGTGATCAGTCCTTCAGGCTGTCCCTCATAGTTAATGGGACATTGGTTATCGGCCGCGTTCTGGCAGAGTGCCGTTGTCGTCTTCCAAATATCGGTACCAGCCGGAACGCCACGGATCGCGTTGATGTAGATATCGCCCGCCGAATCGGTCTTGATGCCAGGCTCGAGCGATTGCACCCCAAAGGCGCTGGGTCGCGACAGGTTCATCACCGGTTGATCGGTATTGAAGGCAATGCCGGTGCTTTGGTTTGACGCCGGATAGACCGCATGGGCCACTGGCAAGGCAATCACCAGCAAAGCGGCGATGGCGGCCACAAATATCATTCGGCGCATAGTGTCTTTCCAATCAGCTCGTTCTTTTCCATCCTCAAGGGCCTCTCTCCTTCAGCTCGTCACAATACCTGCTGGTCGCACGGCCTCTTCAGTGTACGTCACCACTCCGCGTGGTGTAATAGGGTTCTCGCCCTATTTTTGCATAAGGCGGGTACGCTATCGCTCATCGACAAAGCCTCGCCCCGGTCCCCTTCCTGATGACTGTCAGGGGTGCCTTGTCCCATCCCCCCTCCAACCGGACGCTATCGGATTGCTGGCGACAGCGGTCTCATACACGCCAGGATCAGGATTGCAATTCCGCTCGTATCATCCGCCTCCCTGTTCCAACCACTAAAAACCTCGCGACTCCAATATTCGTGCCGCCTTATCATCCACGAAGATCGCCAGCGTACGCACGGGAGGTGCGCAGCGCATGGGCACGGCCCGTGCAGAACCACATGGGCGTGAAAGATGCAATCCAGTAATGGTTACTTTCCACACGTCACGTACTCCTAACGGCTGCGCTTGCGCAGTGCTGCCGGCCAGGGGCAATGACAGCACACTCTCATCATCGGCGCCATACTGCACAGTGAACGGATGCGTAAACAACGCTGGATTCAGCTTTTCCTTAATGATGGTGAGTACACTGCTTCGATCGAGACGGGCTGGGCTTTGCGGCTGTCTCAGAGACAGATTAGGAACAATCACCGATGCATAGGGGCTAGGTGAGGCATGGAGCATGGTAGACCGTAAACTCCAGCCCGACAGCAACACTAACCCGAAAACCGCCAACCCAACCAATGCCGTTCGTGCTGTAACCATCTGTCGCCCCCTGTTGAGTCGTCGCAGTTGATTTGACAAGAGACGGGAGCGGATCATACGTGCACACCCACACTTCTAGCAATCAATCGAGCCACATACTCCGGCAGATGGTAAAACGCGATATCGCCGCCAATCCGAGCGGCCGCCGTCCCGCACTTTCCTATGCCAAGATTCATCAGCAAAAGCGTACGGTGACCCGCTCAAAACCTGTGCACTGTATAGAAGCGTTGGCTTAGCCGGCACACAGAGGCCAGAGGATTGCGGGCTTCGCGGCTGAAGACCGCAGAACGCCCAGTAGAGCCTGTGTACTTCGCCTGGTTTCTTTACTGCGCGGGGTTGCGAAACGCCTGCCAGCGACGAAGTCTCGAGTCGAAACTGAACGCGCGTTGCAACAACATGGGCCGCGCACGGAACGGATAGCATGAGCGATCGCGGACCAGGGCTCGCGGGAGGGACTCCGTTGTCCGCGTGCACCCGTCATCCTGCGGTTAGGGACAAGACGACCAACAACAGCGCCCCGCAGACCATGGCGGCTCGAAGATGCGGCAGTACAACAGAATATTTCATACGATATCCCACTCAACGCGTACCTCAGGTGGTTTGTGACACTTTGTAGAACTACTGGACTTGATCCGTCCGGCAGGGCACAGGCGACTCGCCAACGAGAGTCGCTATCCCCTCGATTCTGTTCAGTCCTCGCTCAAATGCCGCAATACCGCTCGAATCCGGTCGTAGCTGTGCCGAACCCAGCCGGCCACCCCTTGGTCTATCTCGCCTCGCCGATATCCAGCGCCATGCTCTCCAGAATCTCGGCCACGATCACCGTCGCATCCCGTCCCCGCAGCTGGCTCTCCGGCCGCACCATCAGCCGGTGGGGCAGCGTCAAGGGCGCCATCTCCTTCACGTCGTCCGGGCTGACGTAGTCCCGCCCCCGGATCGCCGCCAGCGCCTGCGCGCTCTTGTACAGCGCCAGTGAGCCACGTGGACTGGCCCCCACCGAGATGTCGGGATGGGTTCGCGTCACCCGCACCATATCAAGGATGTAGCGCTCCAGCGACTCCTCCACGTGTATCTCGCTTACCGCCTCATAGAGCGCGGGCAGCTCAGCGGAGTCCACCGTGGAACCGATGGCGTCGATGGGATGGCTGCGGCGCAGGTTGCGCAGCAACTGCATCTCCTCCGCTTCGGCTGGATAGCCCAGCGACATGCGGATCAGGAAGCGGTCGAGTTGCGCTTCGGGCAGGGGGAAGGTGCCCTCGTACTCCACCGGGTTCTGGGTGGCCAGCACCAGAAAGGGATCGGGCAACTGATGGGTCACGCCGTCCACCGTCACTTGCTGCTCCTGCATGGCCTCCAGCAGCGCCGCCTGGGTACGGGGCGTGGCGCGGTTAATCTCGTCGGCCAGCAGAATGTTGACCAGCACCGGGCCGGCGCGGAACTCGAAGCCTCCGGTCTGCTGGTTGTAGATAGAGAGGCCGGTGATGTCATTGGGCAGGAGGTCGGGGGTACACTGCACGCGATTGAAAGAGAGGCCCATGGTGGCGGCAGCGGCGCGAGCCAGCATGGTCTTGCCGGTCCCCGGCACATCCTCCAGCAGCACATGGCCGCGACAGAGCAGCGCCGCCAGCAGATGCTCGATCTGTGGTCGCTTGCCGATGATGACGGTTTCGATGTTGTCGGCCACACGGGCAGCAAAATCGGCAACGTTCGAGGCGCTGGTCTGGGCCGTCATCGAGGATCGCTCCTACACTCCCAGCGGCTTTTCCCCCGGGTCTTGAGGCTCTGAACTCAACTCATGCCCCACCGGCGGATGCCAGCGCAGATCGGGAACGCGTGCCGCGCGGGCCTCGTCCAGGCGGCCGATGGTCGTGGTGCTCGGCGCACTCGTCACCAGCTCGGGAGTTTCTTCGGCCTCGCGCGCGATGGCGCGCAGGGCGTCGATAAAGCTGTCCAAGGTGTCCTTGTTCTCCGTTTCCGTTGGCTCGATCATCAAGGCCTCGTCGACGATCAGCGGGAAGTAGACGGTCGGCGGGTGGAAGCCGTAATCCATGAGGCGCTTGGCGATGTCCATGGTGCGCACGCCATGCTTCTTTTGCCGTTTACCGGAGAGCACGCATTCATGCATATTCGGCCCGGGATAGGCCTCCTCATAGAGGTCGTTCAGGCTGGCGCGCAGGTAGTTCGCGCTCAGCACGGCGTCGCGGCTCACCTGGGTCAGCCCGTCGCTGCCCATCCGACTCATATAGGTAAAGGCCCGCACCAGCATCCCAAAGTTGCCATAGAAGCTACGAATCTTGCCGATTGAGTCCGGCCGCCCGTAGTCGAGAACGTAGTGCTCGTCGCGCCGAGCGACGGTGGGAACCGGCAGATAGGGCGCCAGCACCTCCTTCACGCCAACCGGGCCGGCGCCAGGACCGCCGCCGCCGTGCGGCGTGGTGAAAGTCTTGTGCAGGTTGATGTGGACCACGTCGAAGCCCATGTCGCCGGGCCGAGCCACGCCCATGATGGCGTTCAGATTCGCGCCATCGTAGTACATCATGCCGCCCGCAGCGTGGACCACCCGCGACATTTCCTGTACCTGCTCGTCGAACAGCCCCAGCGTGCTGGGGTTGGTCAGCATGAAGGCCGCGGTATTCTCGTTGACCAGCGACTTCAGTTCGGCGAGATCAACCCGGCCGCGCTGGTCGGAGTGGACCGTGATCAGCTTGTAGCCGACCGTCGCGGCGGTCGCGGGGTTGGTGCCGTGGGAGGAGTCGGGAGCGATCACCTCGTTACGGTGACCTTCACCGTGCGCCCGGTGGTAGGCCTGGATCATGAGTAGGCCGGTCAACTCGCCGTGCGCCCCAGCCGCCGGCTGCAGCGTAAAGGCATCCATACCGGCGATGGCGCAGAGCTTGTTCTGCAACTCGTCCATCAGGTGGAGCGCGCCCTGCACCGTCGCCTCCGGCTGGTAGGGATGGATCGAGGCCCAGCCGGGTTGACTGACCAACGCTTCGTTGACCTTGGGGTTGTACTTCATGGTGCAGGAGCCGAGTGGATAGAAACCGCGGTCGATGCTGTAGTTCAGCGTGGAGAGATGGGTGAAGTGCCGCACCACATCTGGCTCGGAAAGCTCCGGCAGCGCGGCCGGCTTCTCCCGCAGGTACTCCCGTGGAATCAGGTCGCCGAGCGGCTGCTCCGGCACATCGCAGGCCGGTAGGGAATAGCCCTTGCGGCCCGGCGAACTGAGCTCGAAGACCAGCGGCTCACTCACGATGCGCCTCCCACCACACCGGCGTGTTCTTTAGGCTGGGACCTGGACGGCGCCGGCTGCAACTCGTGTAGGGCGGCAACCAGATCGTCGATCTCCTGCCGAGTCGTCAGCTCGGTGCAGGCCAGCAACAGGCAATCCTGGTGAGCCGGGTCGAAGCGGCCCAGATCCAGACCACCCACGATCCCACTGCCGCTCATCAGGTGTCGATTCACCTCCGCCGCCGGCACCGGCGTTCGCACCACGAACTCGTTGAAGAACGGCGCCCCATAGGCCAGCGAGAAGCCGGGAATCTCATCGATGGCTCGGGCCGCGTAGTGGGCCTTCTGCAGACAGAGATTGGCCGTCTCCCGCACGCCTTCCCTGCCCAGCAGGGAGAGATGAACGGTCGCCGCCAGCGCCATCAGTGCTTGATTGGTGCAGATATTGGAGGTCGCTTTCTCGCGTCGGATGTGCTGCTCTCGGGCCTGCAGCGTCAATACATACCCCCTGCGTCCCTGGTTGTCGACCGTTCCGCCGGCGATACGACCGGGTAAGCGACGTTCGAGACCGGCTCGCACCGCGATCAAGCCGAGATATGGGCCGCCATACATCATGGGGATGCCGAACGGCTGGCCACAGCCCACCGCGATGTCAGCCCCGTACTGTCCAGGGGGCGCCAACAGTGCCAGCGAGAGCGGATTGTTGACCGAGATACACAGCGCGCCAGATTCATGGGCCAGCGCGGTCAACTCGGCCATCGGCTCGACGGCGCCCCAGAAGTTGGGAGACTGCACCACCACGCCGGCCACTGAGTCGTCGATGAGCGGGCGAAAACTGGCGGGATCGGCCACCCACTCCTCGGCCACTTCGACCAGCTCGAAGCCCTGGGCGTTCAGGTAGGTATGCAGCACCTGGCGGTACTCAGGATGAACACCTCCCGCGATGACGATTTTGTCGCGGCGCGTCTGATTGATCGCGATGGTACTCGCCTCCACCACTGCCGTGGCCGCCTCGTAGAGGGAGGCGTTCGACACGTCCAGACCGGTCAGTTCGGCGATCATGGTCTGGAACTCGTAGATCACCTGCAGTGTTCCCTGGCTAATCTCCGGCTGATAAGGCGTATACGCCGTATAAAACTCGGAGCGTCCGGTAATGGCGGGCACGGCGCTCGGGATGTAGTGGTGATAGGCGCCGCCACCCAGGAAGGAGGGACGATGCTCTAGATCCAGGTTTTCAGCGGCGAGGGCATTAACGAGACGTGCCACCTCCATCTCGCTTATTCCCGGATCGATCTCAGGCGGCCCACTCCTCAGGTCGTCAGGGATGTTTGCGAATAGATCATCAACGCTCTGCACGCCGATGGTCTGCAGCATCTGCTCCCGCTCAGCCGGCGTGTGGGGAAGGTAGGACATTAATGGCGCTCCGTGGTACTTCGCTGGTATGCCGCGGCGTCGAGCAGCGAATCATAATCAGCGGAGTTGTCCGGGCGCAATCGGACGATCCAGCCCTCGCCATAGGGGTCCTCATTGACCAGCCCCGGATTTTGGTCGAGCGCATCATTGGCTTCAACGATCTCGCCCGCGATCGGACAATTGAGGTCCGACACCGCCTTCACCGACTCGATCTCACCGAAGGGAACGCCGGCGGCATAGTGGCTACCGGCCGCTGGGAGTTGCAGATAGACCACATCGCCCAGTTGCTCAGCGGCATACGAGGTGACGCCGGTGACTACCTCATCCCCCTCGCGGCGAATCCACTCGTCGGACTCGGTGTAGCGCAGATCTGCTGGAAAGTCTCCTGCCACGGTTACGCTCCCTCTCGTTTGTACATTGGCTTGCGCACAATCTGTGCGGGGTGTTCCTGGCCGCGGATGGCTACCTGAATGTCGGCGCCGATTTTGGCCCGAGCCGTCTCGACATAGCCAAGACCGATCCCGTGCTCAAAGGACGGCGAAAAGGTACCGCTGGTCAGCTCGCCCACCGGCTGTCCCTCGGCATGAATCGGGGAGTGCTGGCGCGGAATCCCTCGATCGCGCATATCAATCGCGACCATGCGCCGCTTCACTCCATCGGCCTTGACCCGCTCCAGCACGTCACGCGCCACAAAGTCATGCTCACCGAACTTTACCGTCCACCCCAATCCGGCCTCGAGCGGATTGGTCGTTTGGTCGATGTCATTGCCGTACAGCATGTAGCCGGCTTCCAGGCGCAGCGTATCGCGTGCCCCCAGGCCGACCAGCTTGAGTCCCTCCGGCGTCCCTCGCTCCACGATCGTCTGCCATACCGCGGGCGCGTCGACATCCCGCACATACAGCTCGAAGCCGTCCTCACCGGTGTATCCGGTCCGCGAGATGATCGCGTTCTTGCCGGCGAAGTCGCCGGTTGTGAAGTGGTAGTACCCGATGTCGGTGAGATGGGCGTCGGTGAACTGCTGCAGAAACGCCTCGGCCTTCGGCCCCTGTACAGCAATCAGCGCCGTCTGGTCGCTGATGTCCTCAACCTGAAGACCGCCGCCCGAGTTGCTCCGGATCCAGGCCAGGTCCTTCTCGATGCCGGACGCGTTGACCACCAGCATCAGATGATCCGGGAAGCGATAGACGAGCAGATCGTCCACGATGCCGCCATCTCGATAGCACATCGGTGTATAGCGAACCTGGTGCTCAGCCAGCCCACGAATGTCGTTCGTCACCAGGGAGTCAATCGCATTCAGCGCATCGGCGCCGGTGACCCGGAACTCGCCCATATGGGATAGATCGAAGATGCCCATAGCGGTCCGTACCGCCCGATGCTCGTCAATGATGCCCGAATACTGGACCGGCATATCGAAGCCCGCAAAGGGAACGAGACGGGCCCTAGCCTTGACGTGCTCGTCATACAACGGTGTTTTCTTCTCCAACCCTTCGTCCTCCACAGATTCTGTGTAACACTGCGCAGGCCATAGCTGGAGCCGAATCTGCCGCTCATTGTATCAAAGGGTCTCGCCGGACCTTGGAAGGTCTGGCACGCGACGAATCTGCACCAAGCAACCATCGATTCCCGGACCAGAGGGCAATCGACCCCGGTGCCCCGAACCGCCTCTATGGTTTAGGCGTCGTCGTCAACACGGGTGTGGCCGTCACCGGGCGCGCCGCCACTGCAGGCGTCACCGTCACCGTTGCCGTGGTCTCCGGCGAGGGGATAGGCGGCGGTGTTCCGGAAGGCGTGGCGATCGGCGTTGGCGTCACGGGCGGCGTTGGTGTCACGGTCGGCACACGGGGGATCGATAACCACAATGCAGTAGGAGACGCCACGTCGCCGCAGGAGGTCATGGAGCGAACCGCGATCTGATAGGTCGCGCCAGGCTTCGGATTGCTCAGCGTCACGCTGAGCGCCGACTGTACCTGGTGATAGAGCACGAGATCTTTCTTACCGTGATGCGTAATAGTCACGTCGTAGGTCGCCGCGTTAAGTGCCTTATTCCAGGACCAGGTGACACCGGTGCGGGTAACGCTGGAGACGCGAACGTGGTCTACCGGCACCGTCATGGCACATGGTTCAATCGCCAGCGCCATGTTTCCAAAGTCGCCCCAGCCGCGATTGAAGTCGCGCCAGAAGTAGCGAACCAGCTTGCCGTTCCAGGGATCGTTGCCCAGCACGGTGAGTCGATCGTAGCCGACCAGTAAGATGGCATGCTCGTGCGGCACCAGGAAAAACTGTACCCCGTTATGCTGCACCAACCGTGGTTTGGCGGGCTGCATCGAGTACGGGACCCACGTTACAACCGGCCAACCCTTGTCCAGGTAGGACCGCAAAACTCTGTCGCTGCTGTACAGGAGCACATCGCTGCGATAGCCATAGCGGAGCAGGGCCTGGCTAACCGGGGCTGCATACACGCCATAATCGACCAGCGAGGTTCCCTGCTGTCCATTTGGGTTGCCCCGGAAACCGAGATTCGGATTAGGATCGCGTGGCAGTGCCGCCATGATCTGGGCCTCCGTCACCTGCCCGCGTGTGCCCATGCTGGCCGCCGCAGACTCACAGGTGAGTGAGTGTTGCTGGCGCAAAAGCGGGAAGCCGGAGAGCAGCAACGGCCCAGACTGCGCGGAGGTAGCGCCCGGCACGGCATTAAGGACCGTGGCCAGCGTGAGGATCACGAAAGTGCGAAGAAGAGGATAGCTGAAAGGCATAAGACACCGTAGCATAGCATGGTGATACAGATTCCGCCACCCCCTCGGCAGTAGAAAGGAACACACAGATGGCTGAACTCGCAGAGGGCGACGACGCGCCGGACTTCACTCTAGCCAGCTCGGGCGGAGGGACGGTTTCTCTCCAGGGTCTCCGCGGGCAGGAGGTTGTGCTGTACTTTTACCCGAAGGACGATACGCCGGGCTGTACCACCGAGGCCTGCGCCTTTCGCGACGCGCATCCGCAATTTGCCGGCACTAACGCGGTTGTGCTGGGCGTTAGTCCGGATACGATGGACTCACACGACCGTTTTACCGCCAAGTACAACCTGCCCTTCCCCTTGCTGGCCGATACCGATCACCAGGTCGCCGAGGCCTACGGGGCATGGACCGAGAAGAGCATGTACGGCCGCAAGTACATGGGCGTCGATCGCAGCACCTTCTGGATTGGCCCTGACGGAAAGATCAAGCGAATCTGGCGCAAGGTCAAGGCCAATGGGCACGCCGGGGAAGTATTGAGCGTGCTGGATGCGGTGCCGTGATTCGCTGCGTAGAACGCCCTCTGTTTGCCGGATGATTCCGACCTCGCCGTCCCGGCGACGATGACGCCGAGGTGGGCTGCCAGCGGCGAAGTGGAAAAATTTGCCGGTCTTTGAAAGACTCGCCCCCCTTTGAACGTAGATTGTCAATGCGAGGTCTGACGAAATGTTTCGGGCACGAATCATGCAACGTCAACGATGGTGGAAGTGCATTGACAGGTGAACACTCGGAAAAGAGGGGAAGTATGACTGATCGAAAACGTAGACGTTCTTTGACTCAGGTGGCGATGGCCACCGTGATCTCCGGCTCCATGGTGGGAGCGTTTTTGGCCGTAGGTGGCCTGGGCAGTGGTATGGGCGGCCAGATCGCCCTGGCCGCAAACAGCACGACACAGTGCAAGCCAGGAAATGGCTTCGGTGACAAAAACCATTGTCACTTTGGCCCTCCCGGACAGACCATGACGACCACCGGCAGCACGACTACCGGCAGCACGACCACTGGTAACACGACTACCGGTAGCACGACCACCGGTACCACGACCACTGGTACCACGACTACCGGTACCACGACCACTGATACCACGGTCACCGACACCGATAACGACAACGACAACGACAACGGCAGCACGACTACCGGCAGCACGACCACCGGTACCACGACCACTGGTACCACGGTCACCGACACCGATAACGACAACGACAACGGCAGCACGACCACCGGCACCACGACTACCGGCAGCACGACCACTGGCACGACGACCACCGTGACAACAACTACCGCGAGTACGACATCGACTGAGTCGACCCAATGCAAGCCAGGAAACGGCTTCGGTGACAAGAATCACTGTCACAGTGGCCCTCCCGGACACAAGAAACACGGCAAGCACTAACTGTTACGCACCAATCAGGTCCCCCGATCGGACTTGAGGTTGTGACTGCACTTCCACCCCCTGTGGGCTGATTAGTTCGCCAACTGACGTCAGGCTCGCACACTGTGAGGCCAGCACCGGTCCGGTGCTGACCTCATTTTTTTAGCGGGCTCCGGCCTTCGCGATCGGCATTACGGCGCTCCACGACCGTTCTTGGCCGTGCCCACCCTCAGCTATCGGCAGGTGAGGACCGTGACTGCGGGCCGAGAGAGGTGAGTGCTTTCAAACCGGCAGCCATTTGGTCGCGAGTTTGCAACAGTTTCGCAACATGGATGCGCGATACTGGGCGGGTAGGTCAACATCACCGGGGAGAAAGGATAGGGAGACATGCAAAGATTTCGGGTAGCTCAGGGAAGAAGCGCTCGCTTGCTCGGCGTCGCCGTGCTGGTCGGGTCAGTCGCCGCCTTGCAGCGAACTCCAGCAGGACCCTCGTTGCACGCCGCAGCTCCGAACAGTACTGTCTACGCGGCCAGCGGCTGCCAGTTGGCCAATGGCATCCAGCACGTTATCTATCTGCAGTTCGACAATGTGCATTTTAACCGTGACATCCCCAATGTCCCCTCGGACGTTGAACAAATGCCGCATTTGCTCGGCTTCCTAAAGAGCAACGGCGTCGTGCTTTCGAATCACCACACACCACTGATTTCGCACACCTCCGAAGACATTCTGACCTCGCTTACCGGCGTATATCCGGATCGGCACGGCGTAGCGGTCGGTCAGAATAGCTACGACTTCTATACCAATAACGCGTCCTCCACCGGCTTCACCACAGCCTTTACCTATTGGACCGACACCATCGGCAACGGAACCTACAATATGTTGTCCGGCGCGCCCACCGCCGCCAAACCCACCGGCACCAATGCACCGGCGCCGTGGGTACCTTACACGCGTGCCGGCTGCGATGTGGGGGGCGTCGCTTCAGCCAATCAGGTGCTGGAAAATAACAACGTCAACAGTAAGTTCGGCGCCAATGACATTGGCACGGTCTACGGGGCTTCCTCTCTCGAGGCCCAGGAGTCTCCAACTCAGCGCACCTCCGACTTCGTTGGCATCGCCGTACACTGCAGCCTGGCAGATAGCAGTGTCAGTGGACCATGTTCTTCGGCCAATCATGGCCGCCCCGACGTGCTCCCGGACGAGCCGGGCGGGTATAGCGGCTATAACGCGCTATTCGGCCACAAGTACGTGGCTCCGCTGATCAGTCCATCCGGCCCCGTTACCGACCTGAATGGGAACGTCATTAAAGATGCCAAAGGAAACGTCGGCTTCCCAGGCTTCGACGGCACGAATGCCGCTACCTCCCTGGGATACGTCGCGGCCATGCAGGAGCATGGCATCCCGGTGACCTACGCCTACATCTCGGATGCCCACGACCTAGCCGGCGCCGCCACCCACACTGCCCTGGGTCCGGGCGAGCAAGCGTACGTGCAGCAACTACAGCGCTACGACCAGGCTTTTGGGACATTTTTCTCCCGACTTCAAACGGACGGCATCACCTCCAAAAACACGCTGTTCGTCTTTACGTCCGACGAGAACGACCATTACACGGGCGGTGTGCCGAGCAATCCGGGATGCACCGGCGCCACGCTCGATGCCACCCAGAATCCGGCCGTCGCGACGCCCGGTAATTACTGCTCCTACACCAAGGCTCCATTCGACCCCAAGACGCCGCCAGGTCCTCCCTTCGGCGAGGTTGCGGCCGGCCTGGATGGGCTGTTGGCACGGCAGGGCATCAACAATTACACCTTCGACCTTGGCAACGACACCGCGCCCACGGTGTATCTCAAGGGGCAGCCTAGTCGAACGGATCCATCCGTACGCACCTTCGAACGCGGCACGGCGGCCATCACCGTGACCAATCCCATCACCCAGCGGGTCGAGTCTCTGGTGCAATACCTGGCCGATCCGGTTGAGATGGGATTGCTCCATATCGTGACCGCCGACCCAACCCGAACGCCTACCTTCACCGCCTTCGCCCGACCGGATTACTATGTCACGGCAACCTGCTCGGCAGGCTTTAACAGCTCGCCCGGAGCAACCTATTCACCGTCCTGCCTGGTAGAGAACCCGGCCTACGCCTACCTGCATGGCAATGTCCACCCGGACGTCACCACCACCTGGCTGGGACTGGCCGGCCCCGGCATACAGAACCTGGGTGTCGACAGCAGCACCTGGTCGGACCACACCGATATCAGGCCAACCATGCTGGCGCTCCTGGGATTGAAGGACGATTACGCGCACGACGGACGGGTACTGTACGAAGACCTGAACCCCTCGGTCCTGCCGGCAGCCGTCCAGTCGCAGAGGAACATGATCGTTGCCCTGGCCAGAGCGTACAAACAGATCGAGGCGCCCGTCGGAGAGTTCGGCCTTGCCACGCTCCAAATCTCGACCGGAGGACTGCAGAGCGGAAGCGCGACAAGCGACCCCAGCTACGCATCCTCGGAAGCTCTGCTCCTCTCTCTGGGCGCGCAACGCGACGCATTGAAATCGCAGATGATAGCGCTGCTGGAAAACGCGGAGTTCAACGGCGCCACCATCGACACCGGACAGGCCCAATCGCTGATCAACGCTTCCTGGAAGTTAATTCAGCGTGTCACCGACCTGAGCGGCACGCTGGGGTTCGAAGTGAACTCCCGTAGTTCGCTGCCGGGTCAGAGCCAGGTACTGTTCGGTACCAGCCCGAACTGCACTGGCTTGAATTCGGTGGCCACCCGAGACCAGGGGGGCGGCACCGAGCACCACATCTTTGTGACCGGAAACGACCTTCCCGGCACGGTAGGCGACATCGGCATTATTCCCGGTGCCACCTACTGGTACGAGACGGTAACCACCCACCCAGACGGCACACGGGAGATCGACAACAACGGCGGCCGTTGCTACAGCGCGACGGTACCTGGTCCCTAGAAATCCGCTCGGGCGCCTGCTGCGCGGCGTAGCAGGCGCCCATTGCTTTTCCACGTCGATGTTGCCGGCACTCACGCTTACAATAGGGATACACTATGGCTCTCTACAGCGCGTTTCGGCGATACCTGGCGGACGAGACTCCCGTGGTTCTGGCCACCATCGTGGTCGGCCCGGCTGGCGTCGGCGCCAAAATGCTGGTTCATGCCGACGGGCGTGCCGAAGAACAGTTTCAACCGCCCGAGTTGGCTTGCCGGGTCGCTGGGGACGCGATGCGGCTGCTTCAGCACGAGCAACCGGACACGGTGCTGTATGACCTTCCCGATGGCCGGTTCGAGGTCTTTATCGATCCCTTTCCGGCGCCACCCATACTGGTCATCGTGGGAGCCACCCACACCGCCATTCCTCTCAGTTCCTTTGCCCGGACGCTGGGCTACCGCGTGATAGTGACTGATGCGCGTGCCGCCTTCGCCCAGGCAGAGCGTTTTCCGGACGCGAATGAAGTACTCAAAGGCTGGCCGCAGGACGTTCTGCCGGGCTTGCGCTGGAACAGCGCGACCTACCTGGTGCTGCTCAGCCACGATCCCAAATTCGACCAACCAACCCTTGAGATCGTATTGCCCGCCGATGTGCGCTACATCGGCGCCATCGGCAGCCGAAAAACGCAGCGAGAACGCTTCGAGCGCCTGCGCAAGCAGGGGTACAGCGAGCAGCAATTAGCACGCATCTACGGCCCGGTTGGCCTTGACATCGGGGCGCGCAGTGCCGAGGAAACCGCGCTAGCGATTCTGGCGGAAGTTACCGCCGTGCGTCACGGCAAGTCCGGCGGCTTCCTGCGTCCGGCGGAGAAGTCAGAATGAAGCCCTTTGCCCTGGAAGCAGGTCAGGTAACCGCCGAGGCTATCGACGGTCGGGTTCTCTGCCACGACATCGTCGCCGTGGGGGAACTGGGACGGGTCAAACTCGGCAAGGGACGGATCCTCTCGGCCCGCGACGTGCCGGCGCTGCGCACCTACGGCGGTGAACTGCACCTGCTGCAGCTCGACTCCGGGGACGTACACGAGGACGAGGCTTCTCTGCGCTTAGCCCGCTGTGTGGCCGGCGACGGCATCGAGCTGTCTGGTCCGGTGGAGAGCCAGACCGTGTTGCGCGCAGGCCACCGGGGACTATTCTGTGTGCAGGCTGGGATACTGGAAGAGATCAATCTCTTGCCAGACATCTCAATTTTCACGCTGTTCGACAGCCAGCCGGTGGACCTGGGCAAAGCGGTAGGCGCCGCTAAAATCACACCGCTCGCGATTCCTGGCCGCGTTCTCGATGAGGCACTGGAGATTGCCGAGCGCGCCGCGCCACTGACCTCCGTCGCCCCCTTTCTGGGCGGTAGCGTCGGCGTGGTGGTGCGCGAGAGCCTGACCGGACCTGCTCGGACGAAGTTCGAGGAGGCCATCCAGATGAAGATTGGCTGGTTCGGCTCGCCGGTGGCCGGAATTCGCTATCTTCCCGAGAGCATCGAAGCCATAGCCGGAGCGATCGAGCAGTTCGCCGGCGAACGCGTGCATCTCATCCTGGCGGCGGGCGTCAATTCGACCGATCCCCTCGATCTCACCCTGCAGGCGCTGGATCTGGTAGGCGCCCGAACCGAACAACGTGGGGTTCCGGCCCATCCCGGCAGCACCTGCTGGCTGGCCTATGTGGGCGCGATCCCGGTCTTTGGTCTGGCCCTCTGCGGCATGTTCTCCCGAACCACCGTGCTGGATTTGCTACTGCCCCGCTTCCTCTCCGGACAACCCGTTCGAGCCGCCGACCTGGCCTCCTTTGGACATGGAGGAATGCTGGGATCCGAGATGGCATTTCGATTCCCCTCCTATGAGAAGGCCGGATAAGGATTACACGGGATGCCCGGATCGACTCTCGACTAGCTCACCCAGCCGGCCCACCATCTGCGCTAACACCTCGAACGCCTTCTCCACGGGTTCCGGCGTCGCCATGTCCACACCGGCCATGCTGAGGGCATCCAGTGGGTACAGAGACCCTCCCGCTTTCAGCATCGCGAGGTAGCGCTCGGCAGCCTCAGAGCCCTCTGCCAGCACGCCGTGCGCCAGTGCGGTTGCGGCCGAGATACCGGTGGCGTATTGGTACACATAGAAGTTCGCGTACATGTGCCCCGAGAACTCGGCCCAGGTGATGCCGATGCGCTCCCGGTCCATCTCTACCTCGTCGCCATATCCTTCAGCAAATAGATCGGCCATCAGCGCGATGAGACCGTCGGCAGTGAGTCCCTCGCCACGCTCCACGCGCTGATGAATCTCGAGCTCCAAGCGAGCCAGAGTGGGCATGATGAAAAAGTAGCGGTGGAAATTCGACATGGCTTCCTCGATCACTGCGATCTGGAAGTCCGGGTCCTGGTCGCTCTGCAGAAGATGGGCGCGAACCATAGCCTGATTGAAGTTGGACGCTACCTCGGCCAGAAACAGGCCATACCGGCTGTACACGATCGGTTGTGTCTTCCATACCAGGTAAGAGTGCATAGAGTGACCCAGCTCGTGCGCCAGGGTACTCATGCCATAGAGATCGTCCTCGAAGCTCATGAGAATGAAGGGCTGCGTCGACGGCGCACCGGTGGAGTAGGCGCCACTGCTCTTGTGCTGGTTCGGCATCACATCAACCCACCGGTCCGCGGTAGAGCCGTGGCGCAAGATGTCCACATACTCGTCGCCCAACGGCTGCATGCCCTCCGCGATCCACTCCACCGCCTGCTCATACGACACAAGAGGGGCGGCGGTCAGGGGAGCTTTGATGTCGTAGACGTGCAGCATATCGTACCCAAGTGCGCGACGGCGGATGTTCCAGTAGCGGTGCCAGGTTGGCAGGTTGCGGCGAAAGGTCTCGATTAAGGTGTGAAACACATCCGTCGGGATGTGATTCGGCTCCAGGGCCGCGTCCAGCGCACTTGGGTAGTGCCGGGCCCGTGCGGCAAAGACGTGCTGTTTGACGCCCGCTGATAAGCAGTTTGCCATGGTGTTTTTCATGGCGAGATGCGCATCGGCATAGCTCTCCCATGCAGTGCGACGCAACTCGCGATCGGGGTCGGTCAACAGCGCTCCCATGTTTCCCTGGGCCACCGCCACCTGCTCGCCGTTCGTCCCGTGGGCCGGATCGAACTGGAGGTCGGTGTCGGTCAGCACCGAGTGCGTTTCAGACGCCGTACCGAAGGGATCGCCTACCATACCAAGCAGTTGCTCGACCTCGGCCGACCGAACATGTGCTTGACGCCGCTCCAGCGCATCGAAGTAGTGGGCATAGATTGCCAGTCCCGGCTGGTCCGCCACCCAGGCCCGCAACGTGTCGAAGCCGAGAGCGATAATCTCAGGCTCGGCGAAGGCGGTGGCGGCGCCTACCTGGGACACCAAAGCCCGCGCCCGATCGTTCATGGCTGTTCCGATGGGATCCGCAGTATCTACATCGTGCCGCATATGCGAGTAGACGTACACCTTCCCCAGTTGCCGCCGCACCTCTGCCACGGCCTCGAACCAATCGGCCAGCACGCTCGGTGATTCGCCCAGACGGCCACGAAAACGGTCCAGGCTAGGATACTGCCCTTCCAGCGCCGCCACCGCGTCCTCCCAAGTCTGATCGGACGAAAAGACGCTTTCCACCTTCCAAGTGCGGTCCACCGGTACCTCACTGCGGGATGGTACAGCATGTTCCATACAATTGGTCCTTTCCGCTCACGATAGCGCCGGAGCGTCGTCCCCTCGGCACGCTCGGATGCACGTGCCCTCAGTCTAATAGCGATCAGCCGGCCAGGTCCCACCACCGTACAGTCAGCAGCCTCCTAGTTGCGTGCTTCGCGTGCTCGGGCAACCTGAGACGATCAAGCAATCTATCGGAATCGCGTACTAGTACTACAGCGACAGATAGGGCAGAAACCTGTTATCCTCCGGTACGATGTCACAGGAGGGTACCATGACGACCGTCGAAGAGATCGAGGGGTGGCGTGCGGGGCTTGATGTCCTGCATGGACGGATTGCTGGCCGGTTCGGGCGGTCGGAGGCACGCGACCGAGCCAAGCGGTATCTCGCAGGACTACTGGCGTGGGTGGAGCGCAAGAATGGCTGGCAGCTCGCGGAGCACCTCGGTGAGTCCGGTCCACAGGGAGTGCAGCGGCTGCTCAACGCCGCAGGCTGGGATGAGGACGCGGTGCGCGACGACCTGCGGGCCTATGTGGTCGAGCACCTGGGCGATCCACACGGGGTCCTAATCGTGGATGAGACCGGCTTTCTAAAGAAGGGACGCAAGTCGGTCGGGGTGCAGCGGCAGTACAGCGGGACAGCGGGGCGCCGCGAGAACTGCCAGATCGGCGTGTTCCTGAGCTACGCGAGTCCCAAAGGGCGCACCTTTCTGGATCGCGAATTGTATCTACCCCAGGACTGGGCGGACGATCCTGAGCGACGGCGCGAAGCAGGCGTCCCAGAGGCGGTGACCTTTGCAACCAAGCCGGCACTGGCGACCCGGATGCTGCAGCGAGCGTTTGAGGCAGCGGTGCCGGCCGCCTGGGTCACGGGAGACGAGATCTACGGGGATGTGCCCGACCTGCGGCGATGGCTGGAGCGGGATCACCATCCCTATGTGCTTGCGGTCTCCTGCAGCCATCCGGTGTGGCGCGATGGGACGCAGATACGCGCCGATGCGCTCGTCGCCGACCTTGGGCAGGAGGCGTGGGGCACGCTCTCGTGCGGCACAGGGAGTCAAGGGGAGCGCGTGTATGACTGGGCCTGCGTCCAACTCCCCTATGAAACTGCCGCTGGGATGGCGCAGTGGCTGCTGGTCCGGCGGAAGCGGAGTGATTCCACGGAGTTGGCCTACTTCCGGGCATACGGACCCGAAGCGACGACACTGGATGAGTTGGTACGGGTTGCGGGGATACGCTGGGCCATCGAGGAGAGCTTCGAAGATGCCAAAGGGAGCGTGGGCCTGGATCAATACGAGGTGCGGAAGTGGACACCCTGGTATCGCCATGTCACCCTTGCACTCTTGGCGCACGCCTATCTAGAAGTCACGCGCCGACAGGTGAATGAGGAGGAAAAGGGGGGCCGGCAGACCTGCTCCCGGTGACCGTACCCGAGGTTCGGCGGCTGATCTCCACTGTCACCGAGCTACCCGAGCGCGTTGCGTTCCGGCTCTCCTGGTCGGTCTTTCGTCGGCGCCACCAAGCGGTGGCCACGGTCTGCCACACCCGACGACGGGCACAGCAGCAGCCAGTTCCTCGCGGACGTCCCACCATACAGCAACTCCACGCCGGTGATCTTGAGTTGACCGATGAGCGGTGGACGCGAATCGCCGCGCTTCTTCCGCCACAGAAGCCACAGATCGGTCGCCCAAACCACGACCACCGGACGATCCTCTGCGGCATGCTGTGGGTGGTGCGAACCGGCTCCTCCTGGCGTGATCTCCCTGAGCAGTTCGGTCCCTGGGAAACCGTTCACAGCCGCTACCAGCGCTGGCGCAAAGCCGGCATCTGGCAGCAGGTCCTTGACACCTTCAACGAGGCACCCATCGCTAATACTTCATAACTGTCGCTGTAGTACTAGAAGCTGTCTGAAAAGAGTCAGGCAGCCCGCGCAAGGCGGCGAAGCATGAGCCGGCTCATCGTGATGTAGATTATGGCTTCCTCGGTCTCGGGGAGCCGCTCGTAGTCTTTGGACAGCCGGCGTGCTTGGCCGAACCACGAGAACGTACCGGGTAGCCAGGGAGCATTGCTGCTCCCCAGCCCCCTAAGAACCGGGCGTGCGTCTTTCGTCCGCACCCGGCTCAAGCCTTTCGAACCCCGCGTACGCGAGGCGG